>Ga0209012_1000117_pt1 | contig 133320 bp, 133 predicted proteins | sample RS3BMetagenome_FD_184735 | JGI IMG/M metagenome (GOLD analysis project Ga0209012, IMG submission 184735) | Ferric oxide microbial mat and aquatic microbial communities from Rainbow Spring, Yellowstone National Park, USA - RS3B (SPAdes) (version 3) ... | reverse complement strand
AGAGGATGAGAGGATGAGAGGATGAGAGGATGAGAGGATGAGAGGATGAGAGGATGAGAGGATGAGAGGATGAGAGGATGAGAGGATGAGAGGATGAGAGGATGAGAGGATGAGAGGATGAGCGTACGAGTTCGCTGGCGGTTGGCGTTGGCTGTGACGGTGTTGCCGCTTGGCTTGGCTGTCACAGGTTGTTCCACAGCACAGAATGCGGTTCCCCGCGCGCGGCAGAGTGTTACTCAAACGAGCAAACTGGCAGTCGCGTCGGCGCCTTCGCTCAAAGGCGCTGGAGCGCTGGACGCGGTGTACTTTGACACTGCTACACAGGGCTGGATTGCAGGTGCGCGCGCAATATACCACACCGCTAACGCGGGGCGCAGCTGGACACGTCAATACAACGGGTCAGGAACCATTGCGCAGCTCGATTTTGCGCCAGGGTCTGGACAGGGCGTCGCTGTCGTGAAGGACCAGTTTCTCCTTGTCACCAACAACAATGGCGCAGCGTGGACGAAGGTTCCGTTTGCGGCGGAACAGGTCACTCTCGTAAATTCGGGGTTCGGTTACGCGCTGGCCCGCGGCAAGCTCTACCAGACGACGAACGGCGGCCGACATTGGCATATCCTGAATACCCGACGGTCATTTACATCGATCAGTTTTCTGAGCAACAGCACGGGCTATGCGGCCAATGGACCCGCACTATATGAAACCAGTGACGGCGGCCATGCATGGAACAGGGTATTTTTGGCGCCGGTTCGTAAGGGGTCCTCAGGTCCGTGGCAGTCTCTGGTACAGACCTCGCGCTCTGGCGCAGTGTGGTTCATGGTGTATGGCGGCAGCGACGGCATGTCACAGGTTGGGTATGTCGTGTTCACCTCCGCAAATGGTCGTGTCTGGAAGCCGATGCTGGAAGAAGGGTACTGGTCACCGTCCTACCCGACGGTTCACATTCCGGGATATCGCGGACTGGGTGCGCAACCGGGACCGTTCGCGGCGGTTCCGATCGATTTTGCGGGTTTCGTCGGCTGGATGCCGAGCACCCACGTCGACAAACTGCAGTTCACGAGCACCTCGGATGGAGGAGCAACCTGGCGTACGCATGCGATCGCCAACACCCGCAATCCTCATGCGCCGACGTTCTGGCTGCCACTTTCCCTGTACTTCTCAGATCAAACGCATGGTTGGCTGGTCGGCAGCAGCAGGCAGGGCAGGGGCATCGTTTTGCGCACGGTCGACGGAGGGAGGGAATGGACCTATTTGGGGTAATACGGAGGCTTATCCTCGTCCACGGGTTCGCATCACTCCCACTCCGTTGTGCGCCGAAACTGGCTGCTGTCAATGACGCTCGCTGGCCGCAAGTGTTGCGCACGGCAGATCGCACCGTACTGTCATTACGCGCCGCTGGGGGAGCAGTGATAATCTAGATTAGGGCAGGCGCACAGCGGTACATATAGCGTCTGAATAAGGCCTCAGACGCTCTATCTGGAATCACTGCGCCTGCATCGAGGACTTTATCACTGCTCCCCTGGGTGGTTGTTCGGCTTCCTGCATCCTGTCGAGCCACTCGCTTATGAGTGCATGGAACAGGTTCGGCTGTTCGATTTGCAGATTGTGGCCGGCACGATCCAACACCGCAAATGTGGCCCGCGGATAGTTTTCCAGTATATTCCACGAATCGACATACCCCACGCTGGTATCCTGTCGGCCTGTGATGATGAGCGCAGGTTTGTCAAAAGGGTGAGGCAGGTCGTCCACATTGTGGGAACATCCATAGCCCTGCGTGCGAACTCGATCAAGAAGTGCGTTGTCAGCCAACCTGGCGCCGACCAGGATCTCGTTTTGAAATCTCTCCCATTCGCGTTGTCCTTGTACGACAGCCATGGACGCAAACTCCTGTGCGTCCTCTTCCGGCAGACGGTCCAGTAGCTCATGGTCTTTCCGGACGATGCGGAGTTCCGGCAAGGTTCTCAGGGAATGATCCGCAACTATCATCGGACAAACGAGCAACATACCCGCCACATGTTCGATTCTCTCGTGAATGACGCCACGCGCAAGGTATCCTCCATAGGACTCGCCGCACACCACAAACTCCTCGGCGGGAATGGCGGCGTCAATGAAGCGAAGGACGGATGCCAGGATATCATCTGTGCTTTGAATGGCGTCGCTCGCTGGGGATCTGCCCATGCCGGGCAGATCCACGTAGATTCGCTTCCACCCGGATCGGTGCGCGAACGTGGGTTCCAGGCACTCTTTCATCACTCGGTGATCGAGCGACCATCCATGAAACGCCACAATTGGTTTTCCTTCACCTACGATTTCGCAGTACATGCCTTCGATGTACTTCGCATGATTGTCCACCTGACGCCCTCCCGCCAGAAACATCGCTTCGTTTTTCTGCAGGCCATATTATACTACACTACGATCATTTATTCGCTTGTTGGTCATGGCGCGTCGCAGAATGGAAGTCTGTGACCCAAAAGTGTGAAGGGGTAGATCAGATGCGATCGCTGCGCTGGTCCAGCACGCGTTGCACAAGTCGTGTCCACAGGTGAATGGAAAATCCACCCCAAGCGGTGGCAACCAGTGTGAGCACGCCCGACATTTTACCAAACGCCAAATACATTGCAGCCACGGAGACGATATTGAAGGCCGTTATGGTCGCCCACAAAGGGATACGCCTGCTTTCCAGAAACGCTTGGGCGATCGCGCTGAATCCGCCGGTGGAATAGCCTTTGGACAGGAGCAGTCCAATCGGACAATAGGAAACGGTCACGATCAATAAAAACGCCAGCCAGGTTGGCCAGACAAAAGGCAACGGCAGCGCCTCGAACAGAATCATGAAGAGGGTGGAGATTGTGGCCGAAACCACTGTCCAGAGTGCTGTGCGCCGCCCTGCCAGCAGTCCGATTGCGGCGAATAAAACAAATTTGATGCTCACATTTGTGAGCCAGACGCCGATGTGCAAAAAATGCGCCGCGCTGATGCTGAGTCCGCTGACTCCGCCGCTGGAGATGTGTGCCGCCTTTTCCAGGTACACAACCATCGCTGCATACAGTACGCTGCCGATGAAAAACCGTTTGGGAGGGAGTGGTTTCCAGGCTGTCAATATGCGAGTCCTCACTTACTGTCTGGGAGCACGATCACGCACGCCGGTTTTGGAACCTCAACCTGGAGAGAAGCCGATGCGAGTTCGCCCGTCAGCGGGTCGATCCGAAACGTCGCGACATTGTCCGAGTCCTGATTGGCGACGAGTAGACTGCGACCATCTGGAGTTATAGTAAAATGCCTCGGGGTCACGCCCATTGTCGCGACATGCTCTCTATACCGCAGGTGTCCTGTATGGCGATCGACGGCAAATACAGCGAGGCTGTCCTGGCCGCGGTTTGACGCATAGAGGAAGTCGCCGCTGGCGCTGATCGCGATGCCTGCCGGGTAGTTGTCTGCGCGCGCAGCGCCGTGCACGGTCGCCAGTGTCTGCGTGGGTTCTATGACGCCGAGGCGGGAATCATACTCGCAGGCGGTGATGGTTGAGTTCAACTCGTTGATTACGTAAACATGTGAGCCATCGGGGGCAAAGGCGATGTGTCGCGGCCCGGCGCTGTCCGGCAGTTTCAGTTCGTGACGGGGCGTGAGTTTCGCCCGATCGTCGCTGAGTTCATAGACGACCACGCGGTCTGTGCCCAAATCAGGTACAAGTATGAAGCGATCAGCGGGGTCGAAGACAGCCGCATGGGGGTGCGGCGCCGTTTGCCGAAGTGGGTGTGCGCTCGTTCCCTGATGGACAATACACTGAGCCTCTGGTCCGACGCGTCCGTCTGCCAGCAGAGGAAAGAGACTGACACTGCCGCCCGCATAATTGGCTGTGATCAGATGCGTTCCCGCTCTGTCAAGGCTCAGATGGCACGGCCCAGAGCCCGTGCACGCCTGGCGATTCAGGATCTGCATGTAGCTGGACGGGCGCAGGTCGATGGCCACGATTTCTGCGCCTGTTTCCCGTTCGCTTACTGCGTATAACACATTTCCATGGGGATGCGCGGCGAGAAAGGAAGGATTCTCGATGCCCGCCAGAGAATGGATCGGTTGCAGCGCTCCTGAGCCGACATCCAGATGAAACGCATATAATCCCGGCGCAGCGAGCTCTGCATAGGTTCCGACATAGACGATAGACGGAGCATTGCTGTGGCGCATATTCATTTTCACCTTTCTCGTGCTGGGCTGATTTGAGTGTATTCATCTTCACTGTGGAAAGCAATGTACACAAAGCAAACCTAGCGTACATATGAAAATGATTTTGCTGGACAGACCCACCGAACGCGAAATAACCGCTATACTATTCCATATCCAGAGAGGAATGTTGCGCATGTCAGGACTCAACTCACTGCCTCGCAGTCTGCCTGAGGAGCTGTCTATCCCGTCTCGCGCCGTCGCAGACTTTGTCAAGGCTGTCGAAGCCAGAGAACTGGAACTTCACAGTTTCATGCTGCTGCGCCACGGCCGCGTTGCGGCGCAAGGATGGTGGCGCCCTTACAGAGCGGATTTGCCTCATATGCTCTACTCCCTGAGCAAGAGTTTCACATCGACAGCCATCGGCATGGCCGTCAGCGAAGGGCTTCTGTCCGTTGACGATCAGGTTGTCTCTTTTTTCCCGAATGACTTGCCTGGTGAACCCGATGCGCACATGGCGCTGATGCGCGTTCGCCATCTGCTCACCATGACAACCGGCCACGGCAACGATGCCATGAGCGGCATGAGCGCCACGCATCCGCAACACTTGGTGAGGGGGTTTCTACACAGCGCCGTGGAGTTCGAACCGGGCGCCCATTTCTCCTATAACAATGGCGCGACGTATATGCTGTCTGCGATTGTGCAGCAGGTATCGGGGCAGACGTTGTTCGACTATCTGCAGCCGCGCCTGTTCCAGCCGCTTGGCATTGTCGGCGCCGCCTGGACCAAGTGTTCGCGCGGCGTCAATATGGGCGCATTCGGACTCAGCCTGAAAACCGAAGACATCGCCAAATTTGGACAGTTGTATTTGCAAAATGGGGTGTGGGATGGAAACCGCATTCTTTCGGAATCATGGATCGCGGAAGCCGTCTCGCCGTTTCTGCCCGTGAAGAGTGGAAGCGACAGCGACTGGGAGCAGGGTTACGGTTATCAATTCTGGCGCTGTCGCCATCGCGCCTATCGTGGAGACGGCGCGTTCGGCCAGTATTGCGTGGTCATGCCAGAACAGGACGCGGTCCTTGCCATCACTGCGGGTGTCAGCAATTTGCAGGCGGTCCTGGACTGCGTTTGGGAGTTTCTGCTGCCCGCGATTGGAACTGCGAAGACCGACTCATTATCATCTGATGAGGAAGCAACACAGGCAGCGCTGCGACAACAACTGGAAGCTCTGGTTCTGCTGCCGCCGGGAACGCAGGCGGGTTCTGCGCGCGCCGACCATGTTCAGGCGCAATATCCTTCCGGTGCGCGGTATGAGATGGAGGAGAACGCAGACAGGGTGCACGCCATCCAGTTCGAATTTCAGGCGGATGGACGGTGTCTCTTTACCCAGTGGGATGGACAGGGCGAACACCGCGTGTCGGTCGGACATGAAGAGTGGGTGGAAAACGAATCCGGAACGCAGATCGAACCGTACGCTTCCCGCATCGTCGCAAGCGGAACATGGCAGGACGCGGGTACTTTCATCATGACATGGCGCTTTGTTGAGACCCCCTACGTCAAGACGATGCACTGTTTCTTTGTGGAAGACGCAATCCTGATCAAGTCTTCCCTGAATGTATCGTTTGGACCAACCGAACTACCCGCCATGAAGGGCAAGATGAAGAGCAGTGTCTGACGACCTGGGCGCGGACAAGGATGATGATTAGAAGTTGCATGAAACGGAAGCACACTTTACAAACAACGGGATCTATGGCCTATAATGAGCCTGATAATGTGTGAGGAGGGCTCCGCTTGCGGTGGACGCTGGAAGAGGATCAAATTGTATTGGCGTGTGTGAAACAGGCACTCGCGGATGGCGGCACGGTTTCGGCGGGCGTGCGGGATGCATCGCGGCAAATTGACAGGGCCTATATGCATATCCAGACGCGGTGGTATCAACGGCTTCGTTATCAGGTGTTTGGTCAACAGCGGGCGAGAACGAACCCACGCTGCTGGACGGCCGAAGAAGAAGGCGCGCTGCGCGAGTCGGTCATTGCAGCTCGTAAAGCGGGATTTTCAGAGAGATCAGCGGTTAAAGACGCAGCGGAACAGATCGGGCGATCAAAGAACGCGGCGCTTCAACGATGGGCAGCCATGCGAGCGCGAGGGTTGCTGTGAGAAGCGTAAGCAAGCGGTCCGTCAGATCGCAAGAACCGTAGGGCGCTACTGATGCAAATGCAGATGGACGGACCATCCGCACAGTGGTGCTCTACGCAAACGGCGTGCGCAGCGCGCCCGACACGCTGGAGATTGGCAGCGCGACCTACTATGTGGAGAAATCAGGACGCAGCAGGGCTGAAGTGCTGGACCGCTGCATGGCGCTCATGGAACGGATTCCGGATCGGGATGAGCAATCGTCAACTCAAATACTGAACCTTCTCCCCATGGATAAATCCAGGGGGTTCTAAAAGCCTATACCGCCGCACTCTCGTCGGCTCTCGCGCAGGCTTTCGCCCTGGCTACAGCATCCGACGTCTCATGCATGGGCAGGGTTTCTTTCTCGGACGACCCGCTCTGACTCGGGCGTCCGAAGACACCGAAGGAGGTTGGCTTTCGCCTTCCACTCGCAGGTTGGTTTTCCGTCGCCTGTTCCCAAGCCGCCCGCAGGAGCGGTTCCGCACCTGACCAAGACGCGTTCGCCTCGGTGACTTGGAGTAGGTTGTCCTTCACGTGCCCGGCCAGATACGCGCTGAATAGATCCCGCTGCATCGCCACACCGCAGTCGCAACGGTGGACGCGTTCGCAGAGCCGCTTCTTGTGCTTCTGGCCGCATACGCACACTTGCGACAACGCCGTCGTGCGCGTGCCAAATTCGACCACCTTCCCGCCGGCGCTTTCAGCCCTGAGTTTTGCGAAGCAAAATCTCACTTGCGGGTGAGGATCGACAAAAACGTGCGCGGTGCGCGAACCGAGATGGACTTGCCGTACAGCTTCTGAAACCCGCGATAACTCAACTTCTCCGTATGGATATGAGTGCCGATCGCGATGATCCGATTGGCCATCTGACCGTGAAGGGTCTTGCGATGCGCTGCCTCACGCCGGAACAGTTCCGCCAGTTCCGCTTGTGTATCTTGCTGCCGACGGCTCTTGTTCTTGGGGCGCTTCCCCTTGATCGCACGGCCTTGTTCGTCGTAGCAATCCGGGTTATTCGCCCGCCGCTGTCGGTCGAGTTTCCGCTGCAGACGCCGAATCCGCTTGTGATCCCGCGCCACCGGCTCGCAAAACTGCTCCAGCGACGCCTGTGTCTCGCCAACCACCGCAATCGTCGAGGGGCCGATGTCCAACCCGACCGTCTCGGTTCCGATGGCATGCTCCGGTTTCCTACGGAAACTCCTGGCGCAAATGATGGGAAGAACGCCCTTTGAGGAGCTTAACCAAATGGTGAATGCCAAACTGCGGATCGACTTCAACCAAGAGTGCACGTGATCCGACATGACTTCCAGTTCAAGGATGTCTGCCCGATGCTCCTCCGCCACTTCGCGGATCAATTCTTTGAGCCGAACGTCGGCGCCATTCACCAAGACTTTGCGCCGATATTTCGGATACCAGACGACGTGATATTTACACGAGTAGACGACGTTTCAATTCGATTTGTAGTTCATGGAACCAGTATATCACATGTCTACTGCATACTGTGTGGAGGAAAAAGAACAGGGATCAAGGGCACGCCTTATATCCCCATAGCTGGAGCAAGGGGCTTTACGACGCTTTCAGGTAAGCCCCACGCTATGCGCTATGCTTGACTCATAATTGCATCAATAGAGTCAGTTTTATGATTGTATTAATGTCAGGATCCGAGCCGTTTGCACGCGCGGTTTCGGGGTTGATCATCCAGTGGACTGGTGTAACCGCATTGTTAATCGGCAGCGGGGTTCTTGAAATCATTGTGGCAATCATCGGATTTTATATGCTAGCCGTTCGAAATTACTCTTGCGAACAACAGAGAGTAACTGCTGCCGACTAAAGATACATTTGGGCCTATTGTGTTGCGAAGAGGAGGAACGCGAATGGTTTCGCACATTGATCTTCCTGATGTCGTGGTTAACGCACTGGAATCTAGATTTGGTCAACTCACTGATGTGAAGTCGTTGAGTGGCATCGCTGGTTCTGGTGCGTCAATTATACGATTTAGGGAAAAATCGGTCATTGTTAAATCATCGCCCAATCCTCGGGAACGGATATTTTACGAACAATACGCCCGTCGTTTTCGGGAGCATGGTGTTAATATCGCTGAGACTTATTGGTCGGGACAAGATTCTTGCAATATGAACTGGATAGCGATTGAAGCAATACCACATGTGTTTCCGCAAGAACAGTGGGTAAATAATTCTACTCAGCTCAGGATCTTGTTTAATCTCCATTCCTGCAGTTGGGGAAGTCCGTTGCTTGATGAGGAAGATATTTGGTATCGTCCGAAATGGGATGACGAGGTAACACAACTGGCTTATACTTGGTACAAAGGTACAGCACGAAGCCATGAAGTCAGGTCTTTGCTCCTGAATGCCCAACAACAGTGTCAACGCTTATTCGTTCCTCATTGCAGTTTGTCCGGTGATCCTAATCCGACAAACTGGCTTGTCCGAGAAGACGGTTCACTGGTTCTGATTGATTGGGAGCGTTTTTGTTGCGGAAGCCCGGCAATTGACCTTGCAATTACAATGCCCAATTTGGGGAGTAAAGACCTTTCGCTGGAAACCTTGATTGCTCGGAGCTATATCGGGCTTTGGCAAGAAGCGCCCAATGATGTACTATCATCAGAGAATGACCTGGCCTTCCTAATTCATCTGGGCAAGATATGGACTGTTGTCGAATTTATCGCGAATGCAGTTCGGGAGCCGGAAAATTATCCAAAGTCGACTGTTGAATACATAGTGAGTGGACTCCCAGACGCGCTGAACAATATAAAACAACAATGACTTTCCAAAGCGGTTTTTGGCCGTATGGGTGAAATTAAGATTCTCAGCGGCATTTTTGAAAGTGATCAACAACTGGCATACCCAACCTGTTGTTTGCCAAACCGTTTGAACGGCCCGGGGGTTATGCTCGGCTTTGTGGCGTGCATTTCTTCTGCAGCTCTGCATAATCCCCGGCCATCCGCACGTGTTTCGAGTTTGGAGTCAGCAATTCAGTCGTCAGTCACCCTGATAAAAATTGCGGATCCAGCGATGGGCTTTGAGCTTTTTCACTTGCTCCTGGGGCAATCCGCGGCCGTCGCCGAGCGCGCAGTTGCGTTCCACATTGGCGACAGTGCGCATTCCCGGAATGACAGTGGAAACCGCGTTGTGGCTCAGTGTATAGCGCAGGGCGATTTCAGCCGCCTGCTCCACGCCGACGCCAAGGTCTGCCGTGATCGCCTGTACCCGCTCGTACACAGCGCGCTTGCGGTCGCCCGCGAAATAGCGCTGGCGAAAATCATCCTCCGGGAAGATGGCGTCAGGTGTGATCTTGCCGGTGAGCCCGCCTTCATCGAGTGCAACGCGCACGATAACGCCGATGTCGTGTTTCAGGCACGCTGGAAACAGTTCATCTTCCGGACTCTGGTCAAATAGGTTGTAAATCACCTGCACAGTGTCGACAAGACCAGTCTCAATCAAACGGATGGCGTTGGCTGGTTGGTGGTCGTTAATCGATACGCCGAAAAAGCGGATCTTGCCCTGCTCTTTCAGTTTTCGCACCCCTTCCATCCAGTCTCCCTGATTCACCCACTCATCCGACCACACATGAAACTGCTGCACATCAATCGTGTCCAGCCCCAGATTCTGCAGCGATGTTTCAGTGGACTGGATCACATGTGCGGCGGAGAACGTCGCGCTTGCCGGAACACCGGAACGGGCAGGCCATTGCCTGTTTGCAGGGGGAATTTTTGACGCGATATGGATGGTCTGCGACTGTTCGCGCACCACTTGACCGACGAGTCTCTCACTATGCCCGTCGCCATAGGCCAGAGCAGTATCGATGAAATTCACACCGAGTTCGATCGCCCGGTTCAGCGCCCTGATCGATTCCCTGTCGTCCGCGCCGCGCCAGCCGCTGTTGCCGATGCCCCACGCACCGTATCCGATCTCCGATACCTGCAGATTCGTCTTGCCAAGTTTGCGTTTATTCAATGAAAATCAGCTCCCAATTCCGAAATTCGGCCTGTTTGTTGTTCGTGAGTTATGGGTGCGGATCGCACCCATAACTGCAAGCCGCTTCTTATTCTCTTCCTGCTATCTTCTTACTCTCTTCCAGCACGCTGCTGGCTTTCCGCCGCGTCATCGTACGGATAGGTGACTGGCAGCGCGCTCGCGCGATCCAGTCTGGCCGTCTGTTTCGCAGAGAGGGACCAGTCCGCAGCGCCCAGGTTATCGGTGAATTGGGCCATCGTGCGTGCGCCGATGATCGGTGCGGTGACGGTTGAATGTGTGAGCAGCCAGTTGATCGCGACCTGCGCCGGCGTCTTCTCTACCTCTTTGGCCACGGCATAGAGCGCGTCGAGCACGCCCCACGTATACTCATTGTTGTATGTTGTCCAGTTCTCGCCCCAGCCGTGCTTCTCGGCGGCCGCCACACGCGTGTCCTCTGGCGGCGCTGTCATGTCACGGTGAAATTTGCCGGACAGCCAGCCTCCGCGCAGCGGACTCCACGGGATGACGCCCACACCTTCCGCCGCGCACAGTGGCAACAGTTCATATTCAGTCGCCCGCGACAGCAGGTTGTACTGCGGCTGTAAACAGGTGAACGCTTCCCAGCCGTTCTGGCGGCTAATGTCGATGGCTTTCTGTAACTGCCAGGCACGGAAGTTGCTCGCGCCGATGTAGCGGACCAACCCGCGCCTGACCAGGTCGTTGAGTGTGGAAAGGGTTTCTTCCAGGGGTACGGCGGGATCCCATGCATGCACCTGATAGAGGTCTATGTAGTCTGTGCCCAGACGGCGCAGGCTGGCTTCGATCCCATCGAGAATATGCTTGCGGCTGAGGCCAAGATCATTTTGTCCAGCGCCCATTGCGAAGCGAACCTTTGTCGCAATAATGTGGTCATGGCGATTCTTTCCTCTCAGCCACGATCCGACGACTTCCTCCGCCGCCCCTTGCGTGTACACGTCTGCAGTGTCAATAAAGTTGCCGCCTGACTCAATAAAACGGTCGAGCATAAGGTGGCTGTCCTCCGTGTTCATCTCGCGGCCAAACGTCATGGCCCCCAGACACAGTTCGCTGACCTTCAGGCCGGTCTTGCCCATAAAGCGGTACCGCATCATGATCTCTCCTTTGCTGTGGGGCAGTATGGCTTGTCATGGCTATTGTATCAAGCTTAGTACTCAATTTGAAGAAGTATCTTATAGGTGATATAATTACAAAAAGTATACTAGACATCAAAATAGTGAGGTGGCTGTTTTGCAGAATCGTCCTGTCGCAAGCATGCGAGTATCAGCGGATGTACATACCGAGTCGCAAGAAGAACCCATGGACCAGTCGGCTGCGGAAGCGCAGGTGCAGACACAGGCGTCCATGAGTTCCTTTTCCGTAGCGGACAGTGAGCCGCTGTCTGACGACATACTTGTTCCCGAGTGTTCGATTGAGAAGGCGCTGACCATCATTGGCGGTAAGTGGTCGTTTCTCATCCTGCGCGAACTGTATCATGGACCGCAACGGTTCAGCGAGTTGCGGCGCAAGTTGGGCGCCGTCAGTCCGAAGTCCCTGACCGATGCGCTGCGCCACCTGGAGGAACACGGGGTCCTGTCACGGCGGGCGTTTGCGACTGTTCCTGTGACCGTTGAGTATTCGGTGACCGAGAAGGGCGCCGCCTTTCACGATGTGCTCAAAGAGATGAAGAAGTGGGGCGCCCTGTGGGGCTGAACGGTTCAGCCGATCACCATCAATTGATGAAAAACCCGCTTGGCCGGGATCGTATGCTGTGCCGAGGCGAGTTCGGCGCAGCCGTGTTTGAGAAGCGGCACAGCATACGATCCCGGCGGGCAGGGAATGCATTTTTCGGGATAGCCACGATAGCTTAAGCTACTCCCAGAATCATAAACATCGAAGTTGCACTGGCAATATATGATCGTCACGTCTTCGGGTTCAGCGCGTCGCTCAGTCCATCGCCCAGATAATTGAACCCCAGCACAGCCAGGGCAAGGGCCACACCAGGAAATATCGCAAGCCACGGTGCAATGATCAGGTACCCCTGCGCGGTCCGCAACATCGAACCCCAACTGGGATCTGGTGGTTGCACGCCAAGGCCAAGGTAACTGAGACTCGCTTCAGCGACGACGCCGCCTGCCAGACCCAGTGAGATTTGCACGATGACTGGAGCTAAAATATTGGGAAGGATGTGACGAAACAAGATTCGCGACCAGTGAGCACCCACCGTGACAGCCGAATTAACGTAATCCGAGTGCACTTGAACAAGCACTTGGGCGCGCGCGATGCGGACAAAGCCGGGAATGAATCCGATGCCGATGGCGATCTCCGCGTTAACAATGCCGCCGCCCAGTACGGCGCCGAGCACGAGCGCGAAGATCAGAAAGGGAAACGCCTGCAGGGCGTCCATAGCGCGCATGATAACCCATTCATCCAGCCATCCCCCGACATATCCGCTGATCAACCCGAGAGTCACACCGCTGACCGCGCCGATCAAGACCGCTGTCACAGAAACTTCAAGCGAAGTCCGTGCACCAAACAGGATCCTGGTGTAAAGATCTCGCCCCAACTCATCCGTGCCAAACCAGTGTACGCTGCTCGGACCGCTGAGCATATGGAAGAGATCGACTTGGTCCGGCGCGTAAGACGACAGGAAGGGGGCAAAAACCGCAGCGACTACGAACACGAAGACGAGCAGAACTCCAATGAGCAGCGTTCTCCGACGCAACAAACTTCTCCACTTGCCAAGACGTCTGGGAAGCGCCGGTAAACGCGTAACAACACCCCGCCGTGACAGAGACATGCGCTTAGGCCCCCCGACTGAAGCGGATCCGCGGATCGATCAATCCGTAACAGATATCCGTGATTAAGTTGACTCCCACAACAAGGAGGGCGACGACCAGTGCGCTCCCTTGGATAATCGTGTAGTCGCGACTAAATATGCTGGTGACCAACAGACTGCCAAACCCAGGCAACGAAAAAATGGTTTCGGTAATGACAAGACCGCCGAGCAATCCCGCTATCTGTAAACCGCTCTGTGTAAGCACTGGGATCAGCGCATTGCGAACCGCATGCCGCACGACTATGGTCCATCCGTGCAATCCTTTGGCCCGAGCTGTCCGGACAAACTCGGCGTCCAACACCTCGACAAGACTCGCGCGCATCATGCGCAATAACACGGCCGCCTCCCTGACTCCGGTGGCGACGATCGGCAGAACCATCGACTGTAGATTTTGGCCAACGTTTTGCCATATCGGCACGTAGCCCGATGACGGAAACAAGTGTACACGTACAGTAAAGAGCAACAGCAACATGATCCCCAGCCAAAACGGAGGAATCGAGAGGCCGATTGAGGCGCTGAAGACCGCGGCGAGATCGGCTATCCGACCGCGGTAAACCGCTGCCAAGATCCCGAGCGGGATAGCGATCAACCCAGCCAGTAAGATGGTGCCAATCGCGAGTTCGACCGTAACGGGAAGTCTTTGCTCAATCAGCAAGGCAACCGGAAGACCGGATTGCAAAGAGTTGCCCAGGTTGCCCCGAAAGACATTGAATAACCAGGAAAAGTACTGTTCCCAAAGTGGTTTTGTCAGCCCAAGTTGCTCCCGGAGCGCCAGCAGCGCTCCGGGAGTGGCATCTTGTCCGAGGATAACTCGCGCAGGGTCCCCTGGAATCAGGTGCAGAAGACTGAACACCATGATGCTGATCAACAACAGCACCGGAATTGTCAAGAGAATCCTGCGAAGCACGAACGCCAGCATAGCGCACCCCTTAGTTAGGTTAAAGTCGCCACACGGATCAGGCCATCTGGCACGTAAACGAACCCTTTGATGCTAGAGCTGAATGCGAGAACGTTGTTGGGATGATACAAGAACACGTAGGGAGAATCGTAATTGATGATTTTCATCGCCTTCGCATACAGCGCCTTGCGGGCAGCCATATCCATCACGGTACGAGCTTTGTTCAGCAGCGCATCCACGGTCGCGTTGCTGTACTGCGATGAATTGAGCGGAGCTCCGGTGTAGAAGAAGGAATAGATGTCCTGATCAGGATCGAATCGACCGCTCCATCCCAAGGCCATGGCCGTAAAATTACCATCTGCCGAATTGTTTAGCATGGTGCCGAAATCCAGTTGTTGAATTTTCATGGCAATGCCGTAAGGTTTGAGCATGCTCTGTATGACTTCCGCGATTTGCACGTTTTCCGGACTGGTTGCCGTTTGCATCGTGAACGAGAAACCTTTCGCTTTTCCGCCTTTAGCCAACAGGGATCTGATCAGGGCCGGACGTGGCATTGGGGCAGTATCTTCTGACTTCACGTACGCAGGCGAAGCAGGTCCGAACGGACTATAGCCCGCCACTGCAGTGCCCTTGAAAATCGCCGACGCCAGCAAATTCCGATTGACCGCGTCATTGACCGCTTGCCGCAGGAACAGATTCGTAAAGGGGTACGCTTTGACATTCAAATAGATGCCCTGATACCCGAAGCTGGGCTTGTTTATCACCGTGAATCCAGGGGTCTGTGCCAGCGAGGATACTTGTTGCGGCGGCACTGTATCGATGATCTGCACGTTCCCGGATTGCAGGTTTAGCAGTTCCACATTGGGGTCCGTAAATATCTTGTAATCGACTTTGGCGAAGTGTGGTTCACCAGCCACAAAGTAATGCGGATTGGCCTGCAGATCGATGTAGGATCCGAACACGCGTTTGACGAATTCGTAAGGGCCCGTTCCGACCGGGTGATTCGTAAACCCCGCTCCCTCTTTTTTCACGGCCGTCGGAGAAACCATCATACCGGCCCTGCCAGATAGAACGTCCAATAGTGGACTAAAAGGCTTGGACAGATGGATAGTCACGGTCAGCGGACCAGTCACATCGACGGCAGAGACAGAGGATAGCGAACTGTGCCGGGGGGAGATTTTAAGCTTGTCGCGCATGAGATTAAACTTTACCGCAGCGGCGTTAAACGGCGTTCCGTCCTGAAACAAGACGCCCTTGTGCAAGGTAATCGTGTAAGTAAGGCCGCCGTTTGACACCTTATATCCTGTAGCCAGGTCGGGCTGCAGTTGATTTTTTGCATTCAGTTGAAACAATGTATTGTAAATATTGATCATCACTTGGCGATCGACCAAGGCGCTTGACAGACTGGGGTCCAGTTTCGGCGGATCTGCGCTCAGTCCGATCGAAAGCGTTCCGCTGAAAGCGGGTGCTCGATGTGCTGCGGCCGCTGTGCTGGCGAAAGACGGTGAGGACGCCATCAGACAGCCGCTTGCACCCAAAACCAAACTCGTAATGCCTGTAAGCCAAACCCGTGCGCGCGTTCTCATGCGTCGACTTCCCTCCCAAAATTATGGACTTCAGATGTGAACTAACCTACCATTGATTCTTAGGAAGAATATTAGCATGGCATTACGCTTTGTGTATAGAGTGAATATGGGCATTTGCAAGATAAATAAAAAGAAAGTGGTAAGGTAAATGTGGAACTTCTAAAAAAATCGTATACGCAGTATTGCAAATCCAAAACGTTTTAGATAAACTGATTGCAAGTGTTGCGGTAGTTTAGCTATTGAGGTGATGAGGGTTGCCAGTCACGATTCGGGATGTGGCGAAGGCTGCGGGGGTCTCGATCACGACAGTGTCGCGAGCTTTAAACGGGTACTCGGACGTCGGGGAAAAAACCCGCAGAAAGGTTTCGCTTGTCGCGCAGGAATTGAATTATCGACCCAGTGCGGTTGCGCGCAGCTTGGTTATGAATCGGACCAAAACGATTGGGTTGCTGGTTTCGGAATTGACAAGGGATCGGGTCGGGCATTATTTCATGTTTCAGGTCATGTATGGCATGCATGACCGCCTTGCGGAACTCGGTTATGATCTGATCCTGGTCAGCACAACGACCTCCCGCCAGCGACTGGTGTCTTACCTCGATTTTTGCATGGAGCGACGTCTGGACGGCGTGATTGTCATGGGCATTCGCCTGGACGATCCGTACATTCAGGAGGTGGTCGATTCGCCTCTTCCCAGTGTCGTAATTGATCTGCCCTTGCTCAGTGAACGCTGCGGGTATGTGACGACGGATAACGTGCATGGCGCCAAACTGGCGATCCGGCACCTGGCTGGCAGAGGACATCGCAAGATTGGTTTTGTGAATGGGTACAGTCAGGCAGCGGTAAGCCGCGAGCGCAAAAGAGGCTATGAGGAAGGGTTGCTGCAGGCTGGTCTCGGCTATGACGACACATTGGTCTATGAGGCGGACTTCACACTGCGGGGCGGCGCAGAAGGTTTGCGCCATCTGGTGCATTGTCAACCCGATCTGACGGCGGTATTTTTCGCCAGCGACCTGATGGCGATCGGCGGTCTGCAACACGCGCGGGAATCGGGGATTCGCGTGCCTGAGGAAATGGCGATTGTGGGTTACGACGATATTGAACTGGCGGAGTTTTCAACTCCGCGCCTGACGACCATTCGTCAAAAACGGCTTGAAATGGGCACCCGCGCGGCTGAAATGGTCGTTGGCATGATGAAAGACAACTCGGTTCCGCAAGGGGTTCTTCTGGCGCCTGAACTGGTAGTCAGGGATACCACCTGATGCTTGCGCAGTTTCGCTGAAAATCAAAAAAGGGCAACACCCTACGATAAAAATCCAAAAGGTTTTGGAAAGAAGAGAACGCCGTGAGTTGGTTTCGAGTGATCAAGGAAAACGATCTGTTTCTCGTCACAGACAATCAGGGACATGTGGCGCATCCGCAGCACAGCGATTTTGCCTACGGTCTCTATACAAAAGATACGCGTGTATTGTCTCGCTATTATTGGTTTATTGACGGGCTGTCGTTTCATTTGCTCAGCGCCGACACCAATCGCAATTATGAAGGGATGTACCGATATGGGAACGACGCACCGGCGCCTGGCGCGTCGGTCGCGCTGCACGCAGACACGTTGATTCTGAACAGGCGCCAGCTGATTGATGGACAGGGTGGGCTGATCGAGGAAACTGTCTGTGAAAACTATGGCGATCAGGATATCGAACTGCGGCTGAATTACCTGGTGGATGCAGATTTTAATGATATGTTTGAGGTCAGAGGGTATTCTTCCAGGCTATTATCCAAAACGATTCGGATGACCATTGACAAAGCAACTGCGAAGTTTTCTTTTGAAGCATCCGACGGGCAGATGATGAGCACGCTGATCCGCGTCGAATCTGGCGCGGGTGAAAAAGTGCACATCAGCGCCGCTGCTGAAGATGCGTTGCTGGCAGACGCATCTTCTCTGCAATCGGGCATTCGCATACACGGCGACATCCATGTGGCGGCAAGGCAATCGGCGACATGGCGGATCCGCATTGCAGTGGAGACGGAGGCTGTCGAAACACCGCCGGAATCAGGGTTGTCTCCGGAAGAATCCGTTCCGTTTGCTGTTCTCGAAAGAAATTTGCAGGATCGCTACAAAGATTGGTTGAAGACGGCGCCGCAGGTTCAGACGCAGGTTGATTTCGAGCGCTGGTATGGGCAGGGTTTGCGGGATTTGCGCATGCTTGTTACCGATATTGGGTATGGACCGTTTCCTGTCGCCGGGGTTCCCTGGTTTGCTGTGCCGTTTGGGCGCGACAGCCTGCTCACCGCGTTTGAGGCGCTTCACATTGCTCCGCAGTTGGTCAAGGGAACACTCGCCACGATGGCGGAGTACCAGGGCAGGCAACTAAGTGCAGAGCGCGACGAAGAACCAGGCAAAATGATGCATGAACTGCGCGTGGGAGAGTTGGCGCGCACGGGTGAGATTCCGTTTGGTCCGTATTATGGTTCGATCGACGCAACGCCGCTGTTTCTCGTGCTTGCTGCCGAATACGCAGACTGGACTGGCGATCTGACGTTTGTCAGGGGGTTTTTGGAGAACGTAAAGCGGGCTTTCGAGTGGATCGAAAATTATGGGGACCGGGACGGAGACGGGTTTGTTGAGTACTATCGGCAGGCTGACGGCGGCATCGCCAACCAAGGCTGGAAAGATTCGGGCGATTCCATCATGCACAAAGATGGTCGCCTGGCTGAAGGCCCGATTGCCTTGTGCGAGGTTCAGGGATATGTGTACAAAGCGTATCGCAGCTGGGCGCGCCTGTATCGGCGCATGGGTCGATCTGGCGAGGCGGAGCACTGTGCACAGAAAGCGCAACAGCTCCAGCAACTATTTATCGAAACGTTTTGGATCGCTGAAGATTCAATTGTGGCGCTTGCTCTGGACGCTCACAAAACACCCCTGCGGGTCGTGACATCCAACATGGGTCAGGTGTTGTGGAGTGGAATTTTACCTGACGCATTGGCTGCTAAATTGGTCGCCAGACTTCTGCAAGCCGATCTCTTTTCGGGCTTTGGCGTACGGACCCTGTCGGCGCTCGAATCTGCATACCACCCGCTCAGTTATCATAACGGATCCGTGTGGCCGCATGATAACGCGCTCATTCTGTTTGGAATGTCACAGTATGGGTACGCTGACGCGGTTGTTCGCGTCGCACAGGGTTTGTTGCGCGCATCCGGACACTTTCCGCAGATGCGCCTGCCGGAACTGTTTGGCGGTTACACGGCGGAACCGGACGAGGCGCCAGCGCCGTATCGGGTGTCCTGCTCGCCGCAGGCCTGGGCGGCGGCTGCGCCTCTGCTCACGCTGCGGGCGCTGCTGGGTGTCAAGATGGACCCGGAGCAAGCGGTGTTTACGTGCGCTCCTTCACTGTTGCCCGGAATGGACCGTCTGACCGTGACAGGTCTTTATGTGGGGCGGGGAACTGTCGACATTGTGGTGGAACGGCTGGAATCTGACGCTCTGTCGGTGTCCGTGATCAACAATGCCACCGGATGGCAGTTTGTACAGGTTGCGGAGTTGACATTAGTGAAGAGTTGACGTTGCCAAGGGGGTGATGTGACAAAATAGACGATCTGGGCAATTTTCTTGCAGTCGCCGCTTGTGCTGTCTGGCAGCGGTTTCATGGCAACAGGGAGCTCTATGTCATACGTACGATTCATATGGGGGAGGTCATACATTCATGAAGCAGGGCAGTGGTTTTCCATGGCGCTTGCGCGCCGTTTACAGTCGGGATAAAAAGTGGTCAAATGTGGTCGCGGGCGGCGCCTGTGTCGTGCTCGGTGCGGCTCTGGTCGGTTGTGGAGCCCCGGCGCAGGCGGCCGCAAAGGCCACTCATTCCCCGGTCACCATCACGCTTGGCGGCTGGACATCATCGCCAGTGGAAGCGGCGCTGATGGCTAAGGAACTGACGTACTTCGAAAAGGCATACCCATGGATTCACGTCAATTATCGCCCGATCAGCGGCAACTATGAGGCGGTGTTGAAGACGCGGTTTGTGGCGGGAGACGCTCCCGACGTCATCTATGTGAACAACGGCGGGCAATCCAGTTCGTTCATGAAGAATGGCGATTTGTTGCCGTTAAACAAATACATCAAGGCGTCGCATTTCCCCTTGCAGGATTTCTTCCCCGGCGCTCTGAATCTGTTTCGCTATCATGGAAGCGTGTACGGGATTCCGAAGGATCAGTCGCCGCTTTCGCTGTTCTATAACCCGGCGATGTTTCGCCAGGCGGGGATCAAGTCTGCTCCGGCCACGTGGGCCCAATTTGCGGCCGATGCGCATCGGTTGACTAACACCAAGTTACATCGCTATGGCCTGATCAATTCCGCGCAGGAGCCGCGCTGGGCAGAGTTTCTCTATGAGGCGGGCGGAAGCGTGATGAACCCCGCGATGACCCAGATGACCCTCAACACGAAGGCGGCGTTGCAGGGATTCAGTTTCTTCGTGAATCTTTATCGCAATGGATCGGCGGCGTTGCCAGGCACCGTCGGCGCTTCCTGGGGAGGGCAGGCGTTTGGCATGCAACGCGCCGGGATGGTATTGTCCGGCAACTGGCTGGTGCCTTTCCTGGAACAAACCTATCCGAAGACGCCTTTTGCCGTCGTGCCCATGCCTAAGGGTCCAAAGAATGCGGAAACGCTCACCTTCCCGGTCGCCTATGGGATCACCAGGGATTCCACTCAGCCGCAGGCTTCCTGGGATCTGATCCGCTATCTGACAAGTCGGCAGGGTATGACCAAATGGATGAATTTGGGACTCGCGCTGCCTGCTCGCAAGTCGCTTCTGGCTTTGCCATATTACAAACAGCATCCGGTTCTGAAAGGGTTGCTCACGGACTTGCCACGCTCCATTCCGTGGACATTCCCGGCTGGGTTCTCGCAATTGTCCAGCACCACGATGACCAATGAAACCACGCTTGCCATTATGGGCAGAGAGACGCCTGCCAAGGCTTTGGCCAACATGCAGCAGGGCGGCATGGCCATACTGCATTCAGGGAGTTGACTTTGAATGGCTGGCATAGAAGGCGCCGGGAGTTCTTCGCTCCCGGCAGTTGCTAAGAGTAACGCATTTCGTCGCCGGGCGCGTCGTGAATTAGGGGTGGGGTATATGTTTACCCTGCCCTCAGTCTTACTGCTCTTTCTGTTTACGCTCGGTCCAGCACTGTATTCGCTGTATCTCAGCTTTTTTTCCTGGTCGCTGCTGAATCACATGCATTTTGTCGGCTGGAAGAACTTCGAACAGCTTTTTCAGATGCCTCTGTTCTGGATCTCGGTTCGCAATTCTGTTGTATTCGCTTTGGTAGTGGTGCCTACGCAAACCGTGATTGCTCTCGGCTTGGCGGCCATTCTCAATCAGAACCTTCCCGCGCGCGGTTTCTTCCGTTTGGCTTTCTTTTTTCCGGCAGTAAGTTCTTCGGCCGTCATATCGATCATCTTCATGTGGATCTACAATAAATTTGGCCTGCTGAACGGGTTTCTGTCTGTCTTCGGAATAGTCGGTCCAGACTGGCTGGGCAATCCACAATTTGCTCTGTCGTCCATCATGGTCCTCAATATCTGGACGACATCAGGCTACTTCATGATCGTATTTTTAGCTGGACTGCAGGCGATTCCAGCGGAACTGTACGAAGCGTCTGCCATCGACGGAGCGAGTCGCTGGAAGAGTTTCACCCACATCACAGTTCCCCTGCTGAGTCCTTCCACCTTCTTCATCGTGGTCATGGGGATCGTAGGAACATTGCAGATGTTTGATCAGTCTTTCATCATGTCGCAGGGTACAGGCGGTCCGCTCAATTCAACGACAACAATTGTATTGTTGATATACCAGTTTATCTTCTCTTATGGACAGGTCGGATATGGCGCAGCAGCCACCGTTCTGTTGTTCATACTCATCCTGCTCGCCACATTGGCGACAAACTGGTGGTTCAAGCGGAAACTCGATTACTTATAGGGGGTGAAGCTTATGGTTGGCGCTCGCAACTCGTTTTCCTACAGGCTGGTGCGCGTCCTGTATCTGCTGATCCTGACGCTGGGCGCTCTGGCGATGCTGATTCCTTTTGCATGGAGCCTCTCAACTTCCTTGAAGCCGCTGTCCGAATCGATGGCCTATCCACCTGTATGGTGGCCGCATCCCTTTGACTGGAGCAACTTTGTCGCCATCTGGACCATGGTGCCGCTCGCGCGCTGGTTTCTCAACAGCGCCATCGTGGCGGTGAGCGTTACGGTCGGAAATTTGATTATTGATTCGCTGGCGGGGTACGCGCTCGCGCGGATACCGTTCCGGGGGAGAAGTATTCTTCATTTGGGGATCGTTTCCATGCTGATGATTCCTTTTCAGTCGGTCATGCTGCCTGTTTACATCTTGCTGCGCTGGCTCGGACTGTTGGATAACTATGGCGGAATGATCGTTCCCGGACTGGTGTCTGCGATGGGGGTGTTTCTCATGAGGCAGGCTTTTTTGACCATTCCGCAGGAACTGGAAGACGCGGCGATGATCGATGGAGCAGGCCGTTTGCGGATGTTCTGGCAAATTTCGCTGCCCATGGTCACGCCGAACTTGATGACCTTGGCGCTGATGATCTTTATGGGATCGTGGAACAACTTCCTGTTGCCGCTGTTGGTCGCAAACCGCTCCCATTTGTGGACTGTTCCGCTTGGCATCGTGATGTTTCAGCAGGAGTATTTTGTCAATTGGCCCTATCTCATGGCGGCCAGCGTACTGGCCACTCTGCCAATCGCATTCCTGTTTCTGGTCTTTCAGCGCTTCTTCGTACGCGGCGTTGCCACCACTGGTCTGAAATAGTGGACGGCGGCAGATGGTTCCTGTACATTTGCAGAGAGACCACTTGCCCAAGGACAGTGGAGCATGGGGCAGCAGACGCACGATGCGAGGAGAGGGTGCGTGAAGTGGTCATACATACGCCGCGGCTGGTTCTCCGGGAGTTTGTCTCTGAAGATTGGCCAGCAGTCCATCGCTATGCAGCGCTTGAGGATGTATGCCGATACCAGCAATGGGGACCAAACACGGAGAAAGAAACGCGAAATTTTGTCCAGGAAGCCATGAGGGCGGCCGGGCAAACGCCAAGGCGTCGATATGCCTTCGCCATCGCCAAACTGGACAGCGGGCTTTTGCTGGGTGCAATCGAGTTGCATGTACGGACGCCGCAGGCAGAGAGCGGAGAGATTGGATACGTTTTGCACCCCGAGCATTGGGGTCGCGGGTTTGCGCAGGAAGCGGCGCAGGGCGTCCTGCGCTTTGCTTTTGAGAAGCTTGCTATGCACCGCGTGTCTGCCACCTGCGATTCCCGCAATCATGCGTCCGCGAGTGTGTTGCGCCGGATTGGGATGATGCAGGAGGGTTGGGCGCGCGACGAGCGTCAAATACGGTATGGTTGGCGGGACACCCTGCTGTTTGCCATGTTGGCGAGCGAATGGCAGAGCGATTCGCGGATCGGTGTGCAGCCTGACCGCGCGGTGGGTCACCCGCAACTCCTGCTTCGGGCACGCACGGACGAAGACCTGGAAGGCATACGGGAAGTTGACCTGTTGACGTGGGCGCCTGCCAATTCCCCAGCGCCGGCGCCGCCCGAACCGTTGGCGGAGTATCGGCTGTACCGTCAAAACTGGCGGGGTCTTGTGGCCGTTCTGGATGGGCGGGTCTGTGGGTATGCAGGTGTCAACACCCCTTCCTTGCCGAGCCAGCGGCACGTGTTGACGCTGGATCTTGCCGTGCATCCCGAGCATCAGCGCAGAGGTATAGCGACCGCCTTGCTGCGGGCGGTCGAGGAAGAAGCGCACGCACTTTGCAAGACCAAGGTTGCGCTGCGCGTGCTGTCCTCAAATCCGGGCGCCGTCTCTTTGTACCGCCGACTCGGCTACACGGAGGAAGGACGTTTGCGAAAGGAGTTCTTCCTGAACGGGGTGTATGTGGACGATCTGCTCATGTGCAAAATCCTCCTATGACATTGGCATGGTATGTGATATATTGGGAAATAGGAGGTGTTCGATTTGCCGGTTGAATATGCGAACCATGAGGTGCAGTCTCGCTGGGGTCGACCAGCTCTGTATTCGTTTGCAAGGCGCACAGGCGGCAGTGAAGCGTTGGCCATCCTGCTTCCTGGGCAGGCTTATACTCTGGATGCGCCGCTTTTGTATTATGCAGGGCGGGCGGCTCTGCAGGCGGGTTGTGACGTGTTGGGAGTGGAGTACGGGTTTCAGTCCAATCGCGCCGCTGTCGCTTCCACAGATTTTCCCGACATCGTTGCTGAAGTGAGTGACGCATTGGCGCGATTGGCGCCTAACGATCAATACAGGCGCCATGTTTTTATCGGCAAGAGTATCGGAACCGCGATTTTGTGCGAAGTAGCAGAGCGGCTGGCTCTCCCTGTTAGAAACCACGTATTTTTGACTCCGCTGCGTTCAACGATTTCCTTCATTCGTCAAGCGGAGAATGCGCTTGTAATCGTTGGCGACCGGGATCCCCTCTTTGCTGCTGCGGATGTTGAACAGGTCTCCGGTCTTTCGCATGTCGAACTGGAAGTTGTGGCGGGCGGCGATCATAGTCTGGAAATTGAAGGTGACATTACAGCATCGCTGAATAGTTTGCAGCGGGTCACACAATTGTGCAAGACATTTTGCGATTCGCTGCTGTAATCTCCTTTTTCAAATTCTGCACGCGCCGAAATTGAAACCGGGAGGGTGTTGGGATGGAACCGAGTGACGATGAACAGAAGTGGTTGCGTCATGGAATTCGTGATAAACTGGTCTCCGCTCTCTCGATTACAGAAGACGTCGTGTATATTACCCTGGCTGTGCTCTTTGCCTTGACTTCGATCGTGATTATCGTCGAGTTTATCTGGACCATTCAGTTAGACTCATATGATGTATTTGTTGAGAATTCTCTGGATCATTTTTTGATCGTTTTCATGCTGATCGAATTGATGCACACCATTTTGTTGTTCCTGAAGACACATCGGTTTCGCCATGAACCCTTTTTAATGGTGGGCATGATTGCCGGCATTCGGACGATGCTGATCATGAGTGCGCACAGTACGGCCATGGGAACCACGGTTCAGATGTCGTATATATGGGAATTGGGCGTGACGGCAGGGGTGATTCTGGTTTTGGCGATTGCCCTGAGGATTAGCAGAACGGCTGGATACACTTCGGGGGATGATTAGAACCATGAAAAAAATGTGGACACGGACGGCTAACCACCGCTCGTGTCCACTGCTTCTCAGGCGACTGTGTAGGAACCCACTGAACTGTATGAGGAACCGTTCACCGTGAAGATGACCATCACCGTGTACGTTCCAGCGGCAAGACCGCTCGGAGCGCCAAACGTCACGATGCCGTTGACGAAGTCCGATACAGGCACTGCCACCTGTTGTACGGAGGCGCCGTTCATTGAAAATACTGCGGTAATCGCAGTCGGAACGATCGCCGGCATGCCTGTCGGTTCCGCGATGCTCACGGACGCGGGAGCAGGGCTCGTCACGGGCGTAGGAGTCGATCCGGCCTGTTCCATGGCGATCCAATTGCGCGTATAGTGAATCTGGGCCTGTTGCAGTTGCAGAATCGTGTGTTGCAGACTTGACAGCCCATAATTATATGGATGTCCGTTCCATGAGCTGGACTTTAAGTGAACGCTGGCCTGGGCGATTTCGCGATTGATGAGTTTCAGCCTGGATTCCAGCATCGCGTGTGCGCGCGCAGCACTGTTGTACTTTCCCCGTTCGCGGTGATGTTTGAAGAGATTCATCTGTTGCCAGGCGCGATCCGCTTCATTAAGTAAATTCACACGCTGACGCGACATGAGCGCAATGGAACCGGAGACGTGCGGGTTACTGACGGTGATGATGTTTGACAAAGAGGAGACGTTTCCTGCAAGAGACTGTTCCGCGCCGTATAGGGCGGTTACCTGAGCAGAGATCGACTGCACCGCAGTCTGCGCGGCCTGTTCCTGTGCTGTCGCGCTTGTGGTCATGCCCGCCTGCGCCTGCTGCGCAAGACCTGCCTCGATGCCGGCGTTTCGTTGATACGCAGCGGCGAATGTACTGTTGGTTGCTGTATCAGCAAATGCGAATCCCCCAGCCAGCGGACTGGCCGCGATCGCTGCAACCACTGCTCCTGTCACCCAAAACTTGTATGTTTGTCTCATTTGTCATCACTCCTTTTTTGTGTCCCTAACCCCTACTTGACACTCTAAGAGAGATTCCTTGAAATGTGCTTGAAAGTGGAAAAGCAAATCTCAGGTCGACGCCCAGTTCAAAGACGTTATATAAACTGCTGTGCGAATTTAAGGTATTTTCAAGAGTGCCGCGTTATATTCGATTCACATTACCGTGTTTACTTAAAACTGGTCTTGTTCTTCCATTGGGGGAGACTCCCCGCTCCTCCAAATGGAAGGGCATGCAATGTTCCTCTTTCGGTTGCCGAATTTCCATTTCCGTTGCCAAGTTCCATCCCGATTTCAACAATTTCAACATATGAACTTCTATAGCGCAGTAGTCAGGGGTGCGCGGACCACTCGGACCGGCGCCGGACAAACGCTGATTTTGTATGCGGCGCAGCATCTGGATATTCATGGCTGCAAAGGGCAAGGCAACCCCTTGAAGTGATATACTGGAACAGGGAAGGTTACGCACCCACCTTGAAAGGGGGATTTTGTAATGAAGGTCGTGAATGAAGCTGAATTTAAGCAAATTGTGTCTGCCGGCGGTTCGGTTGTTGCTTTTTTTACAGCCGACTGGTGACCATATTGCAGGCGGCTGGGTCCAGTCGTTGAGAAGGTAGAAAAGGAAACATCCGGTGTCCAGTTCCTGTATGTGGACACAGAAAAGCATCCGCGTATTGCGCAACCGTACGGTGTTATGGGACTGCCGACCCTGATCCTGTTCAAAAACGGGAAAGCATTCAAACAGCTCGTTGGCTTTCAACCCGAACCGCAGGTTCGCGCCTTTGTGGCGTCCTAGGGGAGCAGTGATAAAAAAATAGTGATGAAATTGCCTGATTCCAGGTACTGGGGGTGAATTGCGCGTTCTGTGATTCACCCCACAACAATGCGGTCGTTTTGCTGGATTTTCTGAACTCGCTATAAACCCGTTGGCTGCGGTCAGGGAGAGTGCATCAGATGAATCAGTTCGAACGGCTGTTTTTTTGTGAAACCTTTTTTGCGCTGATTCGTCTATACGCTGACGGTTTCTCAACACGGGGAATCTATAGAGGAGGCGTGGCACATGATTATGAGGAAACGCGCGTGGCCTGTGGCTGCTTCGCTGCTGCTGTCCATTGCGCCTGTGACGGCAACGTTTGCAGCAGCGCCGACCAGCGCCGCCGCTGCGCGAGCAATCGTGACACTCGCACAGGCCGAACAAATCGCCGTACGCACATTCAACATCCCAGCGTATTACAAGGTGACCCAGGAGTCGTTCAATTCTGCGGGACAGGGCAACCCTGCCTCGTATGGACTCACCTTCGGATTCACGACTCCCACGCAGCAGCAGCAGTTCATCAGCGTGTCCGTCGCTGCCGCGACAGGAGCGATTCTCAGCTACAATCGTCCATCGCTGCAAAACACTTTTGTGTATCCCGTGCCGGTATCAGCGAGTCAGGCGGAGGTCAAGGCGGTTGCATGGGTGAAGAAACTCTATCCGAATCTGTATTCTCAGGTTCAGGTCCAGCCGCTGTCTCCACAAATGGGATCGCTCACGCAGGCGGTTCAGTATAATTTCAACTTTGTGCGGATGGTTGACGGCGTGCAGGCGCCATTCAACGGAATTGCCGTTAGCATCGATCAAAACGGGAATCTTACAAACGTAAACGAGTCGTGGTCGAACGTTATGTTCCCGGCGGCGCATCCCGCGTTGTCGTACGCGCAGGCCAACACAGCGTATGCAGCCGGGCTGCCGCTGGAACTGTCATATCAGAATAACTGGCAAGCGACAAACGGTCCTGCGATTGTGCTTGCGTATTCACTGACTGTGGGGCAGTATCCGCAGTTTTGGGGCGGCCAGTTCATGAATCAGGGAAATGGGTTGGGAATTCCGGTCATTGACGCCCAGACCGGGAAGGTCATCGACGCCAGCGGCGCCGCGCATCCGCTCACCCCCGGCAAGAATCCCGCGCCGCTTGTTAAGGGAGGGCCTCGCGCGCCATTTTTAACGCGTAAGGTCAACTGGACACAGACCCAGGCGCTTGCCTACGCATCCCGTGTGGAACACGTTCCGGCAGGTTACAGGTTGACGTCTCAGAATGAATTTCAGAATCTTCCAAGCGGCGACGTGGTCTGGAACTTTACATGGACTGACGGAACTGACGGGAATCTGCAGTACAACGCGCAAGTAGATGCGACATACGGGTTTTTGCAGAGTTTTTATACAGGGGGCGGTCCATATCGCGGCAAGGCGCGGTATTCTCAGGCATACATGGCAGCCGTGGTCAAGCGGTTTTTGGAACGCCTGTTTCCGCAGGATACAGGCGCGATTTCCGTCACTCCCAACGCATTCAAAAAGTTTCCCGCTGATGTGATGCAGGATTACTCGCTGGAATTTATGATGAATGGACTGCCAGACGGAACAAATACGGGCAATATCACCGCCAGCGCCGTCACTGGGCAGATCAGCAATTTCTCTTCGCCGCTCCAGCAGGGTGAAACCGGACCGTTTCCGGACCCTGCAAAAGCGATCTCACTCGCGCTGGCCAAACGCACTTGGTTGCAGGCGGAGCCGCTCCAACTGATGTACCTGCAGACTCAGCCGGCGTCTTATCAAAAGACCGGACAAGCGCAGAAGCAGGATTCGCCAGCGCACGTCGTGCTTGTGTACGCTCCTGTCGGTCCGTATGCGAATGGCGGTATGGTGGACGCGCTGACTGGAAAGATGCTGGGCGGGCAGACTCCATCCGCCTATTCCGGGGTGATCAAAGACATCGCCGGCACACCCGCGGCGCCGGAGATCAGGCTTCTTGTCAATCATGGACTGCTCCCGGTCAGCGCCGCGGGCGATGTCCACCCCAACCGTGTCATGACGCGCGCGCAGTTTATTCAACTTGTGTCCGGAGCGCTCAATTTCGGTCAAAATGGCCCGCAGCCGCTGATCTACGCCTCGAAACAGATTCAGGGTTCAATGGCCGACGTGACTTCAAGCTCGCCTGCATTTTCGGCGATTCTGTCGGCTTATGAGAGCGGCATCATACCCGCAGGCGCGCTGTTCGAGCCAAATCGGCCCACTTCCCGCGGATTTGCGGCGAATGTGCTGGCGCGGGCGCTGGGGTACGGCGCGATCCTGGCGCACCCTCAGGCGTTTCGCTTGCCGGCGAAAGACGCGGCTTCCATTCCCAAGTCGGAGTATGCTGCGGCGACGATCTGCTACTCACTGGGTATGTTTTCGCTGATGAACGGCAACTTTGACGCTTCTTCCGGAGTGACTGTGGCCCAGGCTGCAGTGTCCATCGTGTATGGCGTCGACGCGCTGGCACAGGAACAGCGCCAGGTTGTGCAGACTGGGATGGGTTACTGATCCTTATTTCCAAGTTTAGGGCTTATATTTTGGTCCGCAGGCGCACAACATAAGCGCGTCTGCGGATCATTCTGATTGCTCGCAGGGAACCGCACGAAATATGATTGCCTTGCAGTCGTAATTATGGCATAATTCAACCTACTAAGAAGCTCTATGATTGACAGTTTGTGAGGAGAGGAGGAATCGATCATGGAAAAAACAGTAAGTCGGCGCAGCCGCTGGTGGAATCTGCTGCTCTTTATACCTTGGGTGGCCGTGCTGTGGGTGCCGTTTTATGCGACGGCGACACCGAGCATCGGAGGTTTTCCGTTTTTTTATTTCTATCAATTCATCTGGATTGTGATCTCAGGGGTGCTGACCGCCATCGTCTACTGGATATTAAAGTGAGTTTTTGGCGATAATGAAATCGCTTTCCTATCGGCGTTCGGCATCGTGGCTGTTAGGGGAACTTGGGGGAGGGCTGATTGTGGTTCATTGGACTGCTTTGATTGTGTTTACTGTCTTATTCTTATTTGTTACTGTTGTGGGTTTTGTCGCGTCCAAGTGGCGACAGGGTGATATGGGAATGCTGAGTGAATGGGGGCTCGGAGGCCGTCGCTTCGGAACAGTGATCACGTGGTTTTTGCTTGGCGGCGATCTGTACACGGCGTATACGTTTATCGCGGTTCCGGCGCTGGTGTTTGCCTCTGGGGCGTTAGGGTTTTTCGCGTTGCCCTATACGCTGATGATTTTTCCCATCCTATTTTTGGTGATGCCTCGCCTATGGTCGGTGGCGAAAAAACACGGTTACATTACAGCCGCCGATTTTGTCAAGGGACGGTACGAATCAGGAGGTCTGGCGCTGGCGGTGGCCATTACGGGCGTACTCGCGACGTTGCCCTATATCGCGCTGCAGTTGATTGGCATGCAGGCGGTGCTGGGGTCCATGGGTCTGCAGGGCAATCTGCCTCTGATCATCGCCTTTATCATTCTGGCTGCGTACGATTACAAGAGCGGCCTGCGCGCGCCGGCGCTCATCGCGGTGGTCAAAGATTCGCTCATTTATATTACGGTGATCGTGGCGCTGATCGTGATCCCGGCCCGGCTCGGTGGATTTACCCACATCTTTCAGGTGGCGGCTGCGGCGCTGCCGACGCACACCCCGCCTGGAACGCTGATTATCGGACCCAAGGGGTATACAGCGTACGCGACGCTTGCGCTTGGTTCGGCGCTCGCGCTGCTGTTGTATCCGCATTCGATTACGGGGGTGCTCAGTTCAAGCGGACGCAATGTGATCAAACGTAACGCGGCTTTGCTGCCCGTCTATTCGATCATGCTGGGATTCTTGGCCTTGCTTGGGTATATGGCAATTGCGGCCGGTCTGCATCCAAAATCGGCGACGGACGCTGTGCCAATGCTCTTTATGAAAGAGTTTCCGTCCTGGTTTGTTGGCGTTGCTTTTGCCGCCATTGCGATCGGCGCTCTTGTACCGGCGGCCATTATGTCGATTGCTGCCTCCAACTTGTTTACGCGCAACATCTACCGCGAATACATTCGTCCGGAGTGCACGGATAAAGAGCAGGCGCGCGTGGCGAAGATCACAAGCCTTGTGGTCAAATTGGGCGCACTCGTGTTTGTCCTGGGGTTGCCGGCAACGATGGCGATCTACCTGCAGACACTCGGCGGCATCTGGATTCTTCAGACACTGCCGGCTGTTGTGGTCGGTCTCTATACGCGCTGGTTTCATCGCTGGGGATTGCTGCTTGGCTGGTTCGCAGGCATGCTCGTGGGCACCGGGATGGCTTGGGCGGAAGCGTTCAAGACATCGGTTTATCCGCTGCATCTGGGCGGTCTGGTGATTCCTGGTTACGCGGCTGTGTGGGCGCTCATCGCAAACTTTGCGGTGGCGGCTGTCGTTACGGTGATCCTGAATGCAGCGGGCGTGGCAAAAGGGAATGACGGCACGGCGGAAGCGGATTATGAGGGCTCGGCTATCGCATCTGTCTAATGCAAGCCAAGGAGGACCAGGCCGGATTGGCGTAGCTTGGTGTGGTGCGTGACGATGCTATAAATTGCAGCATACGGTCCAGGGGCGCGCTGACGTCCGTCTGGACCGTTTGCGTCTGTGTCCGCTGGTCCAGCGCCATGTGTGATAGCATGCTCCGTAGATCATCAATGCGAGGGGGACTTTGCTGTGCCTAGAGAGATGGAAGATACACGGGCGCTGTTTGATGGCTGGGCGGCAAGCTATGAACAGGGGCTGCAGAATCCGCAAGGGCCACTGGAAGGCCACGCGGTCAGCCTGGCGACTGCTGTGCGCATGCTGGACATACCACCGAACGCTGCCGTGCTGGATATCGGCGTCGGCACGGGTGCATTTGCAGCATTGCTTGACACTCAGAAAACACGGATCTGCGGAATTGATCTGAGTGAGGGCATGCTGGATCAGTGCAGAAGTTTGCACCCCAATTACGAATTGACCGTAGGAACATTCACTTCGGTTCCATTTCCGGATCAGCGCTTCGATGTTGTCGTCTCCAGTTTTTGCTTCCATGAGGTGGAACCCGCGGAACGCCTGAAGGCATGCCGGGAGGTTTACCGGGTGCTCAAACCTGGTGGAAATCTGTGCCTGCTCGATATCATGTTCGCCTCGCAGACAGCGATGGACCGCGCGCGGCAAACGCTCGCAGACCACTGGGATCCCGATGAGGAGTATGCACTCGTGGGGTCGCTCGACGATATGCTGTATACCGCTTTGTTTCGTTCCGTGCATTGGATGCAAACCGCGCCGCTTCATTTTGCATGCACGGCGATCCGTTCCAAGATTTGATTGGATGTTTTGACGGATCTTGGTTGATACTTCGGTGGGCTTCCTGGAAGTGATCTATCCAACTCCCGATTTCGATTCCGGAGTGTGAGCGATTCTGAGCAGATACGCGGATCAGGACTTGTCGTATGAGGATTTTGTCGATCCATGTGGAAAACGCCACTGGGGCCGAGTAGGTCCCGTATGGCGTTTTCATTTGCACGCCTCGCAACCATCACAGACTTTGCCTCTATCTGTGGAGTGCCGAAGGGAACTGTGGAACTACTCCTGGTCGCGATTGCTCTTGAGCGCCCCTCTGTTTCCGTCGATTCGCGTACAGTTGCACGTCTGCCGCCTGATAGAGAGCATCGAGAGAGGCGCCGTCACGGCCCAAAACGGCGATTCCGGCCGTCAGCCGCACACCTTTCACGGATTGCCTGACTGCGCCGCGCACCGCTTGTACTGTCGTTTGCAGTCGTGCTGCGGTGCGATAACGAAGCAACACAGCAAATTCGTCGCCTCCGAGGCGAGCGACGAGAAAATCGGGGGCCATAAAGTCATGCAGCACATTCCCGATCTGCCGCAAAATACTGTCGCCCGCCACGTGACCCAGGGTATCATTGATCGCCTTGAACTCGTCGACATCGAGAATGACAAATGCCCACACATGGTTGCGTAACATGTCCGTGTGCAGAAGATACTCTCCCCTGGTCCAAAATGCTCTGCGCGTCAAGATGCTCGTCAGCGCGTCATGATCCAGCATCGATTGATACGCTTCCATCGTAATCGCCATGTCCCACGCAAAAAGACCGCGAATGGCTTCGGCGAGGTCTGTCTGACGGTTGTTGCGCAATCTCTGGGCAACGAAAGCCTGAAGTTCCCGGTATGCCATTACATACCAGGAAAGGTCCAGACCCAACCGCTGATGCACATTCACGATGGTGCGGGCGCGATCCACGTCAACCAAACTCAGACGACCGCGCGTCAGGCTCTGCAGATGTTGCGTCAGCGCAGCCTCGTATCGCTGCATGGCGTCAGGATCGTCCAGATGGACTCCTGCCGCTGAGCGGCGAATCCAGGACACGGTGGAACTCGTAGCAGTGGAAAGAAGATCCACCAGGCGGGGTTGCTCAGCCTCGATGAGTTCCAGATGCGCATCTGTCAGTTCGGCTGCGCGCGCCAAGGCCAGGGGAATTCCATGCAATTGCCCCAGCCGCAGGCCCGGAGCAGGCATGTGCACTGTTGTTATCCACTGGCGGCCTGGACGGGCCAACACAAAACCCTGCGCGTAACGAACGCCGAGCGCCCGCAGACGTTCCACCTGCTCCCACGTCTCGCATCCTTCCGCAATAATGCGCACGCCCCGGACATCGACCCACTGTACGAGTACTTCGATCAACTTGGCTACACCCGGGTCTTGGTTGATCTGGATGACGAGCGACCGATCTATTTTGAGCCAATCCGGTTTCAACCGGATCATTCGCAAGGGGTCCGCTTCGCCGACACCCCAATCGTCAATCGCCACCATCGCTCCCGAAGCACGCACGGGCGCCAACAGCGCGTCCCAATTGGCGGATGTTCCCGTGCGCTCGGGCAGTTCAAACACAATATCCTGGAATGGCAGTTCGCCCGGAGCCACGGTGCGTGCGGAATTCTGAAGCGAGGCGGAGGTCGCATTGATGAATAGAATTGTCTGTACGGGTCTCTCGTGGGCCAACTCAAGAGCCAGTTCCTGCGCTCGGCATAGAGTGGCTGGCAGGCATTTTCGTTTCTTGGCCAGTGCATGAAGCGGACGGAACCCGTCCTCCTCCCGGCCTGCCAATCGGGAGAGAGCTTCATAGCCAATCACACTACCTGTCATAATATCGACGATAGGTTGATACACGATGCTTGGTTCCACGTACATGTCGCCGTTGTCAGGTTGAACCACAGGGATTCACTCCATTCGTTCGCGCGGTATTCGTGACAGAATGACTGAATACCACTGCCGCTGATGTGTCGGAAACAAACTGGATTTGCCTGACTTTCCATAACGGGTATACACATGTTGGGAAGCTATATAACGGTTCCAATGTCTACCATATCACATGTCGGACAAAGATACATGAGAGGATTCGGGAGAATCTGAGCGACGGGAGACTGCGTTTCTCTGAAAACCGACAGATTGATATGCTCTGCGACTATGTGAAGAGAGATTTGTATATTGGACGTTCAGACAATTCCGTCATAGAATAGTGCTATTCGAATAATATTATTTAGCTTTGACTTGGTCTTGATTATGAAAGCGCTTAAAGTCGCGTCAGCATGAAGAGTCCGTCTGCCGGGATTCGCATGCCGTGCCCGTCGCGAGTTCGGCGCAGCTGTGTCTGAGCAGGGGCGTGGCATGCGAATCCGGGCAGACGGGCTGTCCATATTTTCCTGATAAAGGGGATGGAGAAATGGGGGAGAGCGCCTCGGGGTTCGAGCAGCAACGCATGCTCACCGCGCTCATGTCCTGCGTTGGTTCAGATCATGTGCGCGCCGATGCAGATTTGGCTGCTCGCATTAGCGGACAGCGGGAAGCGGTCGTCAGTGTGTACCCAGGCACAGCGGATGAGGTGTCCGCCGTTTTGCAGCTGGCCGGAGCAAACGGCTGGAAGACAGCGCCTGTCGGAGCGGGAACGCAGATGGGCTACGGCAATATCGTACAGCCGATTGCCATTGCAGTGCACATGGAGCGACTGTGTCAGGTCGTTGATTATTCTCCAGCCGATATGGTTGTGACCATACAGAGCGGCATGCGTTTCACAGATTTGCAGCAAATGTTGGCCGATCATGGGCAGATGCTCGGAATCGATCCAGTGTGCAGTTCACTGGCCACGGTCGGCGGCTTGGTTGCGACGGGCATTTCCGGTCCCGCTCGGGTCCTGTACGGAACGCTGCGCGACATGCTCATCGGAACGCGTATTGCGTTTGCGGATGGGGATCTCGTTCGGACGGGCGGCAAGGTTGTTAAAAACGTCGCCGGATATGACCTGTCCAAATTATTCATCGGTTCTCTCGGCACACTGGGTATTCTCACGGAATGCACATTCAAACTGAAACCGCTTCCGCCCTATCGGGAGTTGTGTCTGCTCGGCGGTTCGACAGCGCAAATTGATGCGCTTCGCTCACAGGTGATGGACGCCAACCTGATTCCGAGCAGTCTGGAACTCCTGGCGACAGAACAGGCCCGAGACATCACAGACGACAGGTCCGTTTCTTGGCTGCTCGCCGTTGGCTGTGACGAAGGCGAGCAGGCCGCCGCCTTCCAGACCAGCGCCCTGCAACATATGGCAACTGCCGTCGGGGCGTTCTGCACCGTATTGCGCCAGGAGGAAGTCGCGCAATTTTGGGAGCGCTATCGCAGGACGCTTGCGCCGTCCGGATTTGTGCTGCGAATCCAGGCGCCGCCGCTGCAACTGGTGTCATTGGCGGCGGAAATTGACGCGTTTGCCGCTGAATGGGGGGTCAGGCTGTTTCATTCGTTCTCCCTGTCCAGCGGAACGGGGCGTGTGTTCGCGAACGGCTCTGATGATCTGGACGCGATCTCTGGGTTGATCAGCTCCGTGCGCCAGCGCTGCGCTGAACTCGGTTGCGAGAGCGTCATCGAACAGGCTCCGCTTGAGGTTCGCCGCCGCCACGACTGCTTCCATAGCCACCGTCTCGGCGAGGGTGAGCTTACCGTCATGCGGTTGGTCAAGCAGGCATTTGATCCGGGCAATCTTCTGACGCCAATGAAATTTGTGGGAGGGATCTGAGATGGCGCATGTGATCGCCGCAACTTCGGCGCCTGAGTTGCTCTCCATAACTGCCGATTCGCCTGACGCCGACAAATATTCCGTATGCGTCCACTGTGGGTTTTGCCTGGAGGTTTGTCCGACTTATCAGGAATTGTCCGATGAAAATCAGTCGCCGCGAGGGCGCGTCTATCTCATCAAGGAAGCCGCAGAGGGACGTATGCCGTTTGACGCCGCGGTGATTGACCCCATATTTACATGTCTGGACTGCCGGGCATGCGAAACGGTGTGCCCTTCCGGTGTCCAGGTGGGTGCGCTGATAGAAGAAGCGCGCGGACAGGTGCATGCGCAGCAATTGCCTCGCGGTGTAAACGGCGGGGTGGAGAAACTCTTTTTGCGCCATATTTTCCCGTATCCAGTTCGACTCTATGCCATCGGCTTTGTGCTTGGACTCTACCAGAGGTCAGGGGTGCAACGGCTTGTGCGCAGGCTGGGGCTGTTGCGCATCCTGCCGCGGCATTTGCAGGAGATGGAAGCCGTACTTCCTGCCATCAAAGCGCGCCCAGCACTGCAGTCCCTGCCGCCGCGCATGGCCGCAAAGGGTGTGCGAAAAGCCACTGCGGCACTGTTCACCGGTTGCGTGATGGACGTATTCTTTGCTTCTATCAATGAAGCGACCGCGCGTGTGGCGGTTCGCAATGGTCTGGATGTCGTGGTGCCGAAGCAGCAACTGTGTTGCGGCGCTCTGCAGATTCATGCGGGCGACCGTCAACAGGCGCGCGAACTCGCGCGCCTAAACATCGACACATTCCTGGCAACCGGAGCGGATTACGTGATCATCAACGCGGCGGGTTGCGGTGCGGCGTTGAAGGAATACCCGGAACTGTTTCGCGGCGAGCCGGAGTATCACCGGAAAGCGGAAGAGTTTTCCGGGCGGGTGCGCGATATCAGCGAATTGCTCATCGAAGTGGGTTTCGAAGCTCCAACAGGTCGGGTGGAGCGCGTGATCACGTACCATGATGCCTGCCACCTCTGCCATGCGCAAGACATCCGCGATCAACCGCGCCGTATTTTACACTCGATTCCTGGACTGAAAGTCGTGGATATGCAGGATTCGGAGCGGTGTTGCGGCAGCGCCGGGATCTACAACCTGACTCACCCGCAGCTGGCCGGGCAGCTTCTCGAACGGAAGATGGATGACGTGCCCGAGGGTGTCAGCGCCATTGCCATGGGGAATCCAGGGTGCATGCTGCAGATCAAGGTCGGCGTGCACCGCCGCCAGCAGGACATCGATGTGCTGCATACCGTCGAACTGCTTGATATGGCCTATGCAGAGGAGGTGCGCTGATATGCTTGCGGAGCGCATCATTGCGGCATTGCGCGAGATTGTCTCGGCGCAGAATGTGCTGTCCGAAGCCAATCAGGTGAAGGCATACGATTGCGACGCGTATGTCGCCGAAAAATCGCTGCCAAGCGCCGTCGTGTTTCCCGAATCGACAGACCAGGTGGCGCGGATTGTGAAACTGTGCAACGCGGAGTCGATTCCGTTTTTGCCCAGGGGCGCGGGTACAGGACTGAGCGGCGGAGCGACGCCGCGAAACAACGAATTGGTCATCAGCCTCGCCAAGATGGATAAATTGCTCGCCGTGGACTTTGACAATCAGCGTGCGGTCGTGCAACCCGGTTTTGTGAACCTTGTGCTCACGAAAAAAATCGCGAAACGTGGATTCTATTATGCGCCCGATCCCTCCAGTCAATCGGTGTGCACGATTGGCGGCAATCTGGCGGAGAATGCGGGCGGGTCGCATTGTCTCAAATACGGTGTGACCACCAACCATGTGGTGGCGGCCAAGGTGGTGCTGCCATCCGGGGAAGTCGTAGATTTCGGACAGCCATTCGGCGATCCGGTCGGCTATGATGTGCTCGGGGTGATCGTTGGATCGGAGGGAACGCTCGGCATCGCCACAGAGATCACGGTGAAGATCCTGAAGCGCCCGGAAGCCGTGAAAACGGTGCTGGCCTATTTTGATCATGTGGACGACGCGTCCAGAACGGTGTCGGACATCATCTCCTCGGGGATCATCCCTGCAGCGGTGGAAATGATGGACCAACTCATGATGCAGGCGGTCGACAAGAGCCATTATCACGTGGGATACCCTCTGGACATTGAGGCGGTGCTGCTGGTCGAAGTGGATGGCCTGTCGGCTGGAGTCGAAGACACGGCGCGGCGCGTGGTGGAAATCTGCGAAAAGAATCAGGTGCGCACGGTGCGCACAGCGAAGGACGATGCGGAACGCGCCTTGTGGTGGAGCAGCCGCAAAATGGCGTTTCCGGCGATCGGGCGAATTTCTCCCGACTACCTTGTTCAGGATGGTGTGATTCCCCGCACGAAGCTGACGGAGGTCCTGCGTCGCATCGCGGAACTGAGTCGCGAGTATGGATTGCGGGTGGCGAACGTTTTTCATGCGGGCGATGGGAATCTCCATCCCTTGATCTGCTATGATGAGCGAATTCTTGGGCAACGCGAGCAGGCCATGAAGATCGGGCAACGGATCCTGGAACTGTGCGTGGATGTCGGCGGCAGCATCACCGGCGAACACGGCGTCGGCATGGAGAAGATCGAGCAGATGGCGTACATGTTTTCGGCTGCGGACCTGGAGGCGCAGCGACGGTTGCGTGATGTGTTCAACCCGCGCGATCTGTGCAACCCAGGCAAACTCATCCCGCAGCCCGCACGGTGCGCAGAGTTTCGCGATACGCGGAAGGTCGTCGAACAGAACTCGACTGTCTTTGATTTCCTGCCGGATCAGGTGCTGACAGCCAGTGGTCAGCGAGAGCCCGCGTCTGCTCCGCAGGCTCCGGGGATTCGCGGCGGCGAGTAGGCAGGATGGCAGGGTGCTCATTCGGGTCATGTGTGATGTCTCCAATCCGCTCTACGGCCGCCAAGGAGCGACCGCCGTGTTTGGCTCGCAAAAGGGTGCGTCGTCCGGCATCACGGTGATGCTCGATCTGTTTCATTTTGAAGAGGCAGTGCGGGATGTCGATATCGTCATCACCGGGGAGGGCAGGACAGACGCTCAAACCGCGTACGGGAAAGCGGTGGCCGGGGTCGCCCGGCGTGCGAAGGCATGCGGCAAGACCGTGGTCTGCCTGTCCGGCGCTCTCGGCGCTGGTCGAGAGCGGCTGTTCATCTGACATGCGCTTGACTCTATATAATATGTTCATATATAGTATGCGTGAATATATTAAGGAGGGATCGATATGTGGAGTTTTGAACATTCGGTTGAAACAACAGCGTCCCCAGCAGCGATTTGGAAGCTGTACAGCGATGTAACCACGTGGCCGGTCTGGGATTCTGGCATCTCTGCCATAGAATTGGACGGACCATTTGCTGCCGGCTCAACGGGAACAATCACCCCCATGGGGCAGGACGCTCTTCGCTTCCGCATCGTCAGCGCCACCCCCGGCAAAGGGTTTTCAGACGAGACGGAAATACCGGGAACAGGCGTCGTGATACGGTTTATACACACCTTGAACGAAACCCCATCTGGGAAAACGAAGGTTGCACATCGCGTCGAAATCGACGGTTCCTCGGCAGACACACTCGGCCCTCAGATTGGCCCGTCCATGACGGTGGGCATTCCAGAGACCATGGATTCGCTCGTACGTCACGCTCTCAACGTTGGTGTATGATTGATGAAGCCGCGCATGGGCCGAGGGGATTGGCTGGTATACTATCCGCCAAGAAGCGCGTTGAAGGGCGGAGAGATTGTCCAAGCGTTTACCGCTGTGGGGCAACTGCCCGATGATGAAGTGTATCCATTCCGGATGAGCGAAACGTTTGTTCCATACAGGCGGAGAGTGAACTATCTGCCTTGTGAGGCGGCGCCCATTAAGCCCCTCTTGCCCCAGTTGGCCTTCGTTCAGGACTTGAAGCACTGGGGTTACCAGTTCCGTTTCGGGCATTTTGGGATTTCCGTCAGCGATTTTCAGACCATCGCCGAGGCCGTGAATGTGAAGTGTGCAAAGGGAGTTCTTGCTCTTGAAACAGAGGAAACTGCAGTCCGGTTTTGAAATGCCGTCCGACAGTCCAGGATTTTTGCTGTGGCAAGTGACAAATACATGGCAACGAAAGCAACGGACTGCGCTCAGGGAGGTCGACTTGACCCACGTCCAGTTTGTCCTGCTGGCCACTCTGGCTTGGCTGACGCAAGAAGGCCGGGACGTGACGCAAGTTGTTCTGTCACAATTCGCCAAAACGGATATCATGATGACATCCCAGGTGCTGAGAACACTTGTTGCGAAGGGGTTGCTGACCCGGGATCAACATCCCGTCGACACGCGCGCAAAGGTGCTGACTGTGACGCAGGCAGGATACGATGTGTTGGAACGCGCCATTAAGCTCGTCGAACAGGTGGACCGGGATTTCTTTGCCAGTTTGGGCGCCGAATCCACGCAAGTTGTTGCTCTCTTTCGTCAGCTGCTCAGTCACGAGTAGAGTTCCATCGCTGGTGCATAGTCGGGATTTGGGCCCACGTACAGAAGGACAAATGAGGGGGCGGCACGATGGCGTTGATGAAGGCAATCCAAGTATCTCGTCGCGGTGGTTCATTAGAATTGGTTGAACGCGAAATTCCCGAACCAGGCCTTGATCAGGTCAGAATCCAAGTGGAGGCTTGCGGCGTTTGTCACGGTGAGATGGCGGCGATCGAGGGACATCATCCCGACATGAAGTATCCACGGATACCGGGTCATGAGGTCATTGGTGTAATAGAGAAGATCGGACCAAATGTGACGGAATGGCAGGTAGGACAACGGGTCGGCGTGGGATGGCATGGAGGCCGTCAGGAAGTTACCGGATTGACGTGCGACGGTGGATATGCGGAGTATATGATTGCATACAGTGAAGGCTTGGCAAAGATCCCGCCCGCACTTACATCTGTTGAAGGAGCTCCGCTGATGTGCGCAGGTGTAACAACGTTTGGCGCACTGCGAAATAGTGTTGCCCGAGCTGGCGATGTTGTCGCCGTCCAGGGAATCGGGGGTCTTGGGCATCTGGCAATTCAGTATGCATGCAAAGCCGGATTTCACACGGTAGCCATTTCGCGAGGGCGAGAGAAGGAATCTCTATCTCTGGCGCTTGGAGCCCATACTTACATTGACACGGAGACAGAAGACCCTGTTTCAGTGCTAAGAGCGTTGGGTGGTGCGAAGGTCATTCTGGCCACGGCGCCCAATGGCAAAGCCATTTCTGCACTATTCGATGGACTCGCCATGAATGGGGAAGTAATCGTTGTGGCGGGTTCCAACGATCCGCTGGAGTTGACAGCGATTCAATTTCTAAATGGACGCCGAACTTTGCGCGGTTGGACAGCTGGTCAAGCGAAAGACTCGGAGGATACAATCCGTTTTAGCATACTGACAGATGTTCATCCGAGGATAGAAGTATTCCCGTTGGAGCAGGCGACAGAGGCGTTCGAGCGCATGATGACATCGAAGGTGCGATTTCGTGCTGTTCTGACCATGTCTTCTGAAACCGTGTAAAGCGCTCATCGCACTATTGGGAGTGTTATGAGAGGTGTATCCATAGTTTATTGATATCGGTATGAGGGAGGCTGTACGGGACGGCGATTGGCTGTGCCTGGAACGTTACTTCTTGCGCACTTGGTGTCAATCGGTATTTCCACGTGCCGCTTGCGTTTGCGTTTGCGGCAGAGATCGTAGTAATGATGAATGGCCACCTTGAACAGCCAGGCCGGAACCCGAACGGGATCGCTGGAGTCGGCGTACAGCACCCCCTTGTACAGCGCATCCTGCACGATGTCCTTGGCACCCTCCCGATTTGCGCCGCGAATTCCGCTGGACGCTCCGAATCAGCGCGAGAGAACTGTATTAAAGTCTTAAGAGAGCGGCAATCGGCACCAATAACGTGATCACTGCGATTGCAAAGGTCACGACCGAGGTGCGCAATCGCTTTGCCAGTTTCAGTACGGCATTGATGGCCAGAAACGAGACGATGGCCGCCACGAGAAGCATGAGCAGGGTCGCTCCCCAACCGAGTTGAAGAATAGCCGCCCGCCCGCCGCTGCCGATGATGACCGGCACGACTCCAGCGCCAAGAAGAGCCAATACGTCCAGCATGAAAGATAACCGCAGCGATTCCTCGCCGGAGAATCCCATCCAGAGAAGAGGGGTAATGGTCATCCCGCTGCGGCTCATGCCAGGCAAAGCCGCCAATCCCTGCATGGCCCCGGTTATAAGGGCGGACACCGTGGTGACCGGTCTTCCCGTTGCTGCCGTCAGCGCAGCGTCATTCATCATCTGTTCCTTGCGTCTGGCAATGAATGCGGTGATCAGGAGCAGCGCGCCAATGATGATCATCGCAATGGAACCGCCGACAATACTGAAGGTATTTTGGACGGCGATGTACAAAGGGATGCCGACGACGCCTGTGGCCAGAGTTCCAATAAACAGGAAGCGGAGCAATCGGGCGTTCGGTTCATCCGTGAACGGATGTCTGAGGGCTTTAACTACGCCCCAAGCCTCGTGGCGAAAATAGTAAAGAGCAGCGAAGAATGATCCGAAGTTAGCGATTAATCCCAGATTATATGCGCTTTTTACATTGATGCCAACGGCAGAGAAGTAAATGGTGATCATGGTTTTGCTGCTGACGGGCAACCATTCAACAATACCTTCAATTATACCGGCCACCAGGGCCGGAATCAGGTGCGGATATGTCACTTGAAGACCTCCAGATGTTTTGTCCACGTATGTACTTGCCTCCTACTATACCAAATAGCGTATAGCGGTTCTACCTGTTCAGCCATAGGCGGCGCGATATATGTGATCCAATCGCTTGTGCGGACGGTGCAAACACCCATACGGCAGTGCGTCCACCGTCATAGAATAACGCATGTCGTACTTCGAGGAGGATGTGCAGTGGGAGCATTCGGAGGATATACGCGTTGGGCGGTTGTATTTTTGATCATTTTTGTTCTGTTTTTCCTGCTGGTGCCAGGGTATGGCGGATACGGCGCCGGAACAGGTGCAGGCGGAGCATACTGACAGAGTCGTACTGTTCAGCGGGTGGGGATTTCATTCCCACCTCTTTTCTTTTCCCCGTTTTTTTTTTGCTCCATTCCTCACTGGCAGAACAGCCGCGCAAACGCAGGCACGCTCTCTGGACAATGTGCGCTGCGCAAATCCGTAGCCGGAGAGGGGCGCTGCGGATGCGAGTGACTGCAATGTCCGCCCGAAGACCGATGCGCATCCATTTTGCCATTGCTATTATTGACAATATGGCAAATGGATGGTACTCACGCGATGCGGAGGTGCGGCGGATGTTGCTGGAAGTAGGTGGATTGGTAAAACGTTATAAAACAAAGGATCGACAGATCGTCGAGGCGGTCAAGGGCATTCGGTTTGCGCTTTCGGCGGGTACGATTCTGGCGTTTCTGGGGCCAAACGGCGCGGGAAAGACGACCACGATCAAGATGATTGCGGGATTGGTCAGGCCGGATGACGGCGATGTTACCGTCGAAGGGCACAGTCTGTCCACCAGATCAGGTCACGCGTTGCGTCATATCGGCGCCGTGCTGGAAGGAAGCCGTAACCTCTACTGGCGCCTGACGCCGCTTGAGAACTTTGAGTATTGGGGCGGCATTCGCGGTTTATCCCGCAACGCGGCGCGCAAATATGGCCGCGAATTGATGTGTGAATTCGGACTGGAAGACAAGATCGGCAGCACGGTTCAGCAACTCAGCCGCGGCATGCAGCAGCAGGTGGCCATCTGCGCCGCGCTCATCCACTCACCGTCGCTCCTGTTGCTGGACGAACCGACCCTGGGACTTGATCTCGACGCTTCTGACCGCATCCAGGATTATGTGCTCAGGCTTGCACATGAACGAGGTGTAGGCATTTTGCTCACCACCCATCAGATGGAAGTGGCGCAAACGCTGGCCGATCGCATCTCGATCATTCAAACCGGCGTGCTGACGCTGGAAGGGCTCAAAGAGGATGTGCTCGCCCGTTTCACGGGCAGCAGTTATATATTTGAGCTGGCTGAAACGCCTTCTGCTGAGGCGCGCCTGCGGGCGGATAATCTGGGCGCCGCGTGGACGAGCGAGCGGGAGTTTCGCGCCGTGCTGGACAGGCCGACCGATGTGTACGCCATCATGCGCGCTCTGGAACCGTGCCCCGTTGTGCGCGTCATGAGGGAAACGGCGGATCTCGCCACGGTTTTTCGCGCGCACACGAGACAGTCAGTTCCTGCGCAGGGCGGACTGGAGGCGATGGCCTGATGCTGCATGCGCTGCGCGCGGAGTGGCGGCGGGAGTGGGTGCAACTGCGCCGCTATCCAACCGAAATGTTGAGTGAACTCGTCGTGATTGTGCTCGTATTTTACGGATTGTTTCTGGGCGCCTCCTACATGGCGGGCAAGGCCATACTTGGCGGACGCCTCAGCGACATCATCGTCGGCTATGCGCTATGGACGCTGTCGCTGATGTCGGTTGGCACGATGGGTTGGACGATTTCCAATGAGGCGCAAAACGGAACGCTGGAACAGGTCTTTCTGAGTCCGTACGGGGCGGCGTTCATTTTGCTGCTGCGCAATATGGCCAGCGTCGTCATCAGTCTGCTGTTCACGATCCTGACGCTGTTTTCGGTCATGGCGATCACGGGTCATTATCTCTTCGTCTCACCGTGGGACATCATTCCCGGACTCCTGATGATTGCAAGCGCCACAGGGCTCGGTTATCTGGTGGCCAGTGTGACCATCCTGATGAAGCGTTCGCAACAACTCCTGAACCTGCTGCAATTCATCCTGCTGTTTCTGATCATGTCGCCGACGGCTACCCTTAGCGGCCCGTGGCGATGGCTGGCGATCATGGCCCCATTTTCGCCCGTCGTGGCGCTCCTGCGCTCCATGATGATGCAGGGCGCCGCGCTCATTGGAACAGGAAACTGGCTGCTCTGGAGTGTCGTCAACGCGGTCCTGTGGCTGCTGGTCGGTCTGCTCGTGTTTGGCTGGGCGCAAAAGAAGGCGCGCCGCCGCGGCAACTTGAGTCACTACTAAAATAATACTCGCGCGAGACCGGAGTACGGCGTGGCAGAACGAAAGTTGGAGCCGCTGCCAGCATGGGAGTCTGTGCTCGTTCGCCAGGATTTGCATGCTGTGCCCCTGCTCAGACACGGCTGCGCCGAACTCGCGACGGGCACAGCATGCGAATCCTGGCGAACTGGGATTTACCCCTGCTGGCAGCGCCGCGCCAGGGGTCACCAGGCTGGCCGTCCAAGCCGTCTTCCCCATTGAACAATACGATAATTACAGTCGCTTTACAGAACTACAACTAAATACACAAAATATGATGATACAATGGCCGTATAGAAGCAGAAATCCACTTTATTGCATTGAATTCAACAAATATCTCAGGTGGAGAGGGGAAATTACGCTTGGGTGAAGGCGGGCGCAGGTTGATCGTGGTGCTGGTCGATGGCATGCGCGACGACACAGCCAGAGAAAGGCTTGGCTTTGTGGAAGGGCTGGTGAGTCAGGGTGGTGGACTGCGGGCCCGTGTGCAGGGTATACTGCCCAGTCTGTCTCGGCCATGTTATGAAGCGATCTGTACGGGAACGCAGCCTGTAAAAAACGGTGTTGTGAGCAACGACACGGTGCGTCAGTCTACGCAGACGAGCATCTTCGACGTGTTTCACGATCATCGACTCGCATCCGCAGTGGTGGGCTACCACTGGTTAAGTGAACTATACTGCCGCGCCCCGTTCGACTATGTGCTCGATCGTGAGCGCACCGATCCCGACGGCCGCATCTCCCACGGGCGTTTTTATTTCGAAGACAGTTATCCCGATTCGCACGTGTTTGCGGAGGCCGAAGCGCTCCGCATTCGGTATCGGCCCGATTTTCTGCTGATTCACCCCATGGGGGTCGATGACGCAGGACATCATTTCGGAGCAGGATCCAAACAATATGCTGGTCAGGTGCTGCGAATCGACATGCTCTTGGCGCGGCTGCTTCCCGGATGGCTACAAGAAGGATGCGACGTGGTCGTAACCGCTGATCATGGGATGGATGAATTCGGCCTTCATGGTGGATCGGATGATGGTGTGCGCAGGGTTCCTCTGTATCTCTTCAGCACCCTTCTGACAAAGGGGGGGCTCGATACCGAGCGCATACTGGAGCAAACATCTTTGGCCGCGCTGTTTTGTCGCCTGTTGGGCGTTCCTCCGGCAATTACGATGGAGTCGGTGCCATCGGACATTGAACAGGACTGGTTTCACAACTAATAATCAAACGGAGAGAAAGAGGGATGTATACTTTGAAACATACATCGAAACAGAAGAAAAATTTGCTGATGTTTGTAGCGCTCAGTCTTGGCAGCGTCAGTGTCATCGCTGGCTGTGGAACCAATGCGGCCGCGTCAAATCCTGCTCCGGCGAATACTCCGAGTCCAGCGAGTAGCGCTTCGTCTTCAGTCATTCCGGTTACCGTGCCACTCTCCACTCTTATTGCGAAGGCCAAAGCGGAGGGAACTGTGCATGGGTTTGGCATGCCGTCCAACTGGGCCAATCTTGGATCCATGTGGACGAATTTCCAAAAGAAGTATGGCATTAAAACACTGTATCAGGCGGAAGGAAACATGTCGTCCGGGCAGGAACTGCAGACCTTCCAGAGTGAGAAAAATCACCCTGTCGGCGACGTTGGCGACATCGGCATTTCGTTCGGTCCCACAGCGGTAAAGATGGGCGTTGTCGCACCATTCAAAAACAAGTACTGGAGTCAAATCCCCGCGAATCTGAAAGATCCTGGCGGTCATTGGGCAGCAGCCTATTACGGTGTGACGGCGTTTGAGATCAATACGAACAAGGTCAAAAATGTTCCCACCACCTGGGCCGATCTGTTGAAACCACAATACAAGGGCATGATCGGATTTGCTGATCCCAGACAGGCGGCTGTCAGCCTGGATGCGGTGATCGCGGCTGCCTACGCATTTGGCGGAAGTGTCAACAACATTGAACCGGGGCTCAAATTCTTCGCGAAACTAAAGAAGATCGGCAACTGGACGGGCGCGAATTATAGTACTGCGGCCATGCAGACCGGTCAGATCGATATCGGCATCACCTGGAACTATCTCGCGGAGGGCGACCAAAAGCAATTCGCCGGGAAGCCGTCCATCAAAGTGGTCGTACCGTCAGACGGAGCCGTTGCCGGGCCTTATGTCGAGGTGGTCAACAAATACGCTCCGCATCCGTATGCGGCGCGCCTGCTGAACACCTATCTGTTCTCCAATGCGGGCCAGATCTCGTACGCCGAAGGCGGGGCGTATCCGGTTCGCCTTCCCTATCTGAAGTTGCCGAAGAGTGTGCAGTTGCCTCCTCTCAATCGGAAAAGTGTGCACTTTTTGTCAGGCAATCTCAGCAAGGCGCAGAGTGCGATACTGAACGGGTGGGGTCCGCAGGTGCTTGGCCAATAGGCGCAGGGAAGGAACTGGCGCAACGTGCGTAAAACAAGCCTGATCTTAGTTTATGGACCGCTGCTGGCGTTTCTTGCGCTGTTCGCGCTGGTTCCGATCGTCGGCGTCATCTTTTCAAGTGTCTGGGCGCGCGGAATGACGGCCGAATTTTATGCGCAGAGTCTGTCCGGTCAGTATTTGAATGCTTTTTTGACGACACTGAAGGTAGCGTTCTGGAGCGGTCTGGCGGGTCTTGCCGGCGGCGGATTGGTGGCCCTTTCACTCTGGCGCACCAGATGGCGGTGGCTCACGACGACCATCTCTGCCCTCTCTGGCGTTCTTGCCAACTTTGCTGGATTGCCGCTTGCTGTGGCTTTTATGGTGACACTGGGCGCGTCGGGGCTTATGACCAACGCGCTTCAGACCTTTTTGCACATCAACCTCTCACAAATGGGATTTAACTTGTCCTCTTCGGCGGGACTGATTCTGGTTTACTCGGCGTTTCAGGTGCCGCTTGCACTGCTCGTATCACTGCCGGCGTTCAGTTCCATCCCGGATGATCTTGAAGGGGCGGCGCTCTCTCTGGGCTGTGGAGTGCCCGGCTACCTCTGGCGCGTGCTGTTGCCAATCCTTGCGCCGTCTCTGCTCGGTACATTCGCGTTGCTGTTTGCCAATGCGTTCTCCGCCTATGTGACGGCATACGCCATCGCGGGCGGCTCGATCAACCTCATTCCGATTCAGATCGGCTATCTGATCGATGGCAATGTATCGCTGAACGTCGGTTTGGGGAATGCCCTGGCAGTCGAAGAAATGGTTGTGTTGGGCGCGTCACTGTGGGTGTTTGCGATGTCCGTTCGCCTGCGCGCCAAGCGCCGCGCAAACGTGAAGGGGGGGCTGCCGATTGTTTGAGAAATGGCTCTATCGAGTCATCATTGCGCTTTTTCTCCTGCAGGTATTGTTGCCCTTTGTCGGTCTGATCCAGTTTACGCTCGTGGGCGGCAGCGGCGCGCTGTCATTTGCCAGTTTCGCGACGCTGTTTTCCGATCCCTCCTTTGCTTTGAGCCTGTTCAATTCACTGTGGCTCGCGGGGGCTGCCGTTCTGCTCTCGATTGTGATTTTCACACCGCCCGTCTGGCATGCCTACCTGTATGCGCCAAAACTTCTGCGCGTCATCGAAGCCGTGAGTTTTGTGCCTTTTGTCGTGCCGGCGGTGGTCCTCGCGTTGGCCTACGTGCAGTTTTTTTCTTCCGGTCTGCTGAATCTTGTCGGCACTCCCTATCTGCTGCCGTTTGCGTTTGCGCTGCTCGGTATGCCGTTTTATGTGCAGGTATTTTTGAATCGACTGCGTCACGCCGACGCTCGCGCGGTGCACGAAGCCGCCCAGACGCTTGGCGCAAGCGATGTACAGGCGTTTATCCGGATTCAGTTGCCCCTGTTGCGTTCTGGAATCATCAATGGCAGTCTGTTGGTGTTCACCATTTCCATTGGAGAGTTCACAATCACCCAGTTGACCACTGGTGGATCATACGTCACGCTTCCGCTCTACCTGCTGATCACGTTCACCAATAACCCGCTGGAGGGATCGGCAATGGCAGTGGTTACACTTTTTCTGGCCGTGGCGGGCGTTGTGGCGGCGCTGGCGGCAGCTTCAGGAAAACGCAGGCGGATGGATGCTGTTACCGCAAGCAAGGAGGCGTCGTGATGTTATCCGTCCGCAATTTGACTAAGCAGTTTCGCGGACATACCGCAGTGCAGGATTTTTCCGCAGAAGTGGCCGCGGGCGAATTCATTGCTCTGCTTGGTCCAAGCGGTTCCGGTAAAACGACTGTGCTGCGCATGGTCGCGGGACTGCTTCCGCCGACTTCGGGAGCAGTGTATATTGGGGATCGAAATGTGACGACGGCGCGGCCCAAGGATCGGCAGATCGGCGTGGTGTTCCAGTCCTATGCGCTCTTCCCGCATCTGACCGCGGGAGACAATATCGCCTTTTCGCTGAAGGTGCGCCGATGGAGCAAACGGGATATCGCCCACCGGGTTGATGAATTGCTTGAGATCACACAATTGAGTCAACGCAAAAACTATTATCCGGAACAGATGAGCGGCGGCGAACGACAGCGAGTGGCGCTGGCTCGCGCCCTCGCGTTTAACCCGCCTTTGCTGTTGCTGGATGAACCGCTCTCGGCGCTTGATGCAAAGGTCAGGGTCAGTTTGCGCGAGATGTTGAAAGACGTACAGCAAAGACTGCATGTCACGGCGGTGATGGTAACTCACGATCAGGAAGAGGCGCTGTCGCTCGCCGACCGGGTGATCGTCATGGAATCTGGCCAGATCGAACAGATCGGCACACCCGAAGAAGTCTACCATTCTCCACAAACCCCGTTTGTCTCCACCTTCGTCGGTGTGGCCACACCCATTCCGGTCAGGGCCACGGGCGACGGATCAAGTGATGTGCGCTGGGGCGACTACGCGTTTCCCTGGATGCTTACGGCGGCAGAGCAGCGCGAACTCGCTTCCGGAACAACCCACATCTATGTGCGTCCAGAAGCAGTCAGGTTGCTGGCGACGCCGCTGACTGGTCAAGAACCGAAAGGAGAAGTGCTGTTCAGCATGTTTCTCGGCAATGCTGTGCGGGTTCGTGTGCGCATGCCTGACGAAACGGTCCTGACAGCGGATATCGCCGGCGGAAAGGCGATGTATCAACCGGGGGAGAGTGTCTTTGTGCAACTCTATGACGAGCGTCTGTGATGAGCGCGCGAATCGACAGTGTGTACGAATGCGCGGGCAATGCTGTTGACGGGGGCGTATGTTCTGACTCGGGATGTGATGCGGCGTGTTGGCGATTGAGCGACAGAGAATGATTCTGGAGAGAGTGGTGACTGAATCAACAATTCGCGTGGTGGACTTGGCTGAACTTCTGGACGTGTCGGGTGAGACGATCAGGCGCGATCTTCTGGCGCTGGAACAGCAGGGGCTGGTTCGACGCGTGCATGGCGGCGCGGTCGATGCGCGTCAGGATACTGGGGAAAAACTGTTTCAGGAGCGCGAGACAATCCGGATCGAAGAGAAGCGCGCCATCGGACAACGCGCTGCGGAACTTGTGCAGGACGGAGACACCATAGCGATCGATGTCGGTACGACCGCGCTGCTGTTTTGCGATGCGTTGCGCAGTAAACGCCGCCTGACCGTGATCACTCCGTCCATTAAAGCCGCACTGCTGCTCAGACAGACGAGCGACGCCCGGGTGATCGTCACGGGAGGCGAGTTGCAGGAAGATGAGCCGTATCTCGCGGGCTATCTTGCGGAGGCGGCTTTGCGGCAGTTTCATGTTAAACGCGCATTCATTTCTGCCGGCGGCGTCGCGCTTGACACGGGAATTACGGATTTCCACGACGGTGAAGTGCAGATGCGCAGGGTCATGCTGCAATGCGCAAGTCAAGTGGCTGTCCTGGCAGATTCAAGCAAGATGGGCGTGCGGGCGTTTGCTGTGGTTGGGCCGGTGCGTCTCATGGACACGTTGATCACCGATGCGGGGATCCATTCGTCCATGCGGCATAAATTGGAGCAACTCGGCATCGAGGTACTTGTTGCCGAAGTGCCAGTCAGGAAGTGATGGATTGAAAGCAATGCCAACTGGCGACATTCTGAAGTGGGATGGTCACACCCATGGACCTTACTGTCATCATGGCAGCGACGCGGCTATGGCGGATTATATCGTTCGCGCGCTGGAACTCGGTTTTGAGCGGATCACCCTGACAGAACATCCGCCATTGCCGGACGGTTGGCTCGAAGATCAGGCGGTTCAGCGCACGCTGGCCATGCCCCACGTGGATCTCGCGCAATATCTAAGCGATGCGAAGGCGGCAAAGGAATTGTTTGCAGACCAGATCGATGTGCGAGTGGGCCTGGAGGTTGACTTTCTCTATAATAACGAACAGTTTACCTGGAGTCTGTTTGAGCAGTCCGTACCAGCCATAGACGAGGTGATCATCTCCGTGCACTTTCTGCCGGGAATCGGCGGAATGCGCTGCATCGATCTGACAGCGCAGGACATGACCGCGGGTCTGCTCGCTTACTATGGCTCGATGGAACGCCTGCTCGAAATCTATTTTGAGCATCAGGAGCAGGCGATTCAGTTGGCAAAGCTGTTTCCTGTTCCAGCGCGGCTTGGCCACGCGACGCTGATTGATAAATTTCGCCGCGATCTGCCGGCGTATGATCCGCTGTTGCGTTCGCAACACCTGGAGCGTATTTTTTCGCTGCTGCTTAAAAATGGGTTGGCGCTTGATGTCAATACTGCAGGATTGACGCTGTCATCTTGCGGAGCCATGTATCCACCCATGGAAGATGTGGTCACCGCCTGGGCCATGGGAGTTCCCTGCGTGTTCGGCTCCGATGCGCATGCGCCTGAAGCGATTGGCAGGCACTACGAAACGTACGCACAACTGCCGGCGCTGGCAGCGCGCCGCTGACCCAGGGGTTTGACTGAAACCAGGCGTTTTACAGCAGCCATGCTGGCGTTCCGGCTTGCAAAAAAAACACGGTCATTCGATCATCATAGTTTCTTGCGGCAGTTAGACGAATATGCTAAAGTCAATCGTAACTTAAAGCAAGCTGCCAGTCTCTCTGGACGAGACTGGCATGATCGGCGGATGTGGCTGGCAGCCACATCCTGACGGGGATTTATTTGTGTACGCCAAGGAGGGAGAATCTGCGCTTGAACGAAGAACCATTTGACAGTGACCTTGACATTCAGACGCTGCTGGTGCATGCGGGAAATCCGCGCAGGAATCTGCAGCCCACTGCGCTTAGCATATATCCCAGCACCAGTTTCATAGCAGATTCTCCTGAACAGTTGGATGACATCATGGCCGAACGCGTTCCAGGGTACTCCTATGCCCGGCACGGAAATCCAACTGTCGAAGGTTTGACAGACGCCATGAAGCGGCTGGAACATGCCGCTGCCGTGATTGCCACCGGATCGGGAATGGCGGCCATCGACGCGGCGCTGTTCGCGACAGGGCTTCGCGCGGGCGACACAGTGCTGCTTAGCCGGGATCTTTATGGGGCGTCGCTCAATCTGGTCGGCAAGGTATGGGCGCAGTATGGCGTATTGTCCGTGGTTGTCGATCTTACGGATCTGCAGGCGGTTGCGGCTGCGTTTAAACAGCATCGGCCCAAAGCGCTGCTGTTTGAGACGGTGTCCAATCCGTTGCTCAAAGTCGTCGACGCGCCCGTTCTCGTCAAGATGGCGCACGATTTTTCTTGCCAGGTGATTGTGGATAGCACGTTTACAACGCCGCTTATGGCGCGGCCGCTCTCCTATGGAGCGGATCTGGTGGTGCACAGCGCTACGAAGTATCTGGGTGGACACGGCGATGCGATGGGCGGCATTGTGGCCGCGGGTGATGTCAAGTATTATGACATACTTCATCAATATATCAAACTGCGCGGCGGCATTCTGGGTCCGTTTGAAGCGTGGCTGATTCACAGGGGTTTGCAGACACTCGCGGTTCGTTTTGAACGGCAGTGTGCAAATGCGTGGCAGTTGGCGACGCGACTGGAGGACAGCGGTCGACTGCGTGCGGTGTACCATCCGTTTCTGGCGAGCCACCCCACTGTCGAAACGGCCAAACGTCTGTTGCCCGCGCAGCTTGGCGGTGCGGTTGTGACGCTGGAACTCCGCGGCGAGCGGCGGGAAGCGTATCGCTTTCTTAAAGCGCTCAAGGTGGTGAGGCCGGCGACGACTGTCGGCGATGTCTACACCCTCTGCCTTTACCCGTTGATTGCGTCGCACCGGAACCAGACGGAGGAAGAGCGTATGAGCATGGGGATTACGGAAGGAACGGTGCGACTGGCCGTCGGGCTCGAACATCCGGACGATATTTATGCGGATGTAATCCAGGCGGTCGCAGATGCTGACTAGGCGCGAGCGAAGCGGAAGCGCGGGAAATTTGAAATGGGAAAGAAAACGGTTGCGCCGTGCGTCGACTGATTTGCGAATGACGAACAATAGGTGATGTCATGAAATATGACATCACCTATTGACTCCGAACCCGTCTAGGGTGTATTCTGATTTTAATGTCAGATTATATAACTCTAGGGGTGAGGTGCGTGCGATTGGTGGGCGATTTTGAAACAGTTGTCTTGTCTCGCGCGGATCTCCCGGAGTGGCCATCCCTCTTGCGGCAATTTCGTACTCGTATGGAATCATCAGAAATCAAAATTGTGGATATTAGACGGTACCACGATGAACTGATCATCACATTTCGTAATTTGCAAACGCAACAAACTGGTAAACGGGGCCTGCATGACCGGCTTCGCGAAGCACGGGAGGATGTCACGTCTGCAGCCTTGTCGCGCGATTTCGTTTAAAGAGCAGGTAAGCGCCCGAGAAAATCGCGTTGATCGCCAGAAACGCGTAGAAACCGATGCGCTGGTCGGGTCGCCACAGCGCGTACGCGGACAGTACGAGAAAAAATATCATGGTTGCGTATGTTGTGATCGGCTGACCGAATGTGAGTGACGATGTCTTCGCGGCGGCGGCGCCTGATGCTACACGGCGCCTGCCATGACGCTGAATGAAGCGATCAGAATCACCGCATTGAAAAGCGGAGCCAAAAACGGCGCGCCGCTGCGCGCGAGTGTGAGCACAAATGGGCTTTCCGTGGTGTTGACGTTTTGCCAGGGTTCAATCAACAGCAGCAATCCGATCGCAAGGGTGTACAGAATTACGAGTGTCAGCATGGTCAGCCATGCGCTGCGATCAATTGTTCGGGGATTTTTCACATGAACTGCAGCCGTTCCAAAGACCCCAATACCGGCGGTTGGCGTATGCTTTGAACGATCCTGCGGCGGGGTGATTCGTCGCCATCGTTGTAAGCGCTCCCACAACCTGTGCAGTCGCCAGCCCGCCGAGCAGAAAGGCAACCAGCACCGCTGGACCGGCGGCCTGGATGGGAACCCCGGAGCCTAAAAAAAAGCCGGCGCCGATGATGCCGCCCACACCGATGAAGGCGAGTTGTACAGCCGACATGTCTTTGTGCGCTTTGTGGCCGCCGCGCTGTAGAGTACGCATAACTGACTCCTTGCCTCGCCTGGATTGCGGACGCTCATACGATGAGGACTGGATTATGATGTCCTGGGTGGAGATGAGTTATCCGTTTTCTGGTTTGGAAAACCGTTTTGTCTCTTTATTCGTTATCTAAGATATAATACGGGCAATAACCATTGATCGGCGGACCCCTTGCGCACGATTTTGGGGTCAGGCCTGGCAAAGGGGACAGCCGCTTGTCCGACGAAGAACTGTACGCGCGCACCAAGCTGGGCGAGGCGTACGCTTTGAGCCAGCTCTATGATCGCTATGGCGCTCGGATCGCCGCCATTGCGCGACGATTTATCAGTGATCGTCAGGGCATCGAAGAGGTTGTACAGGACGTGTTCATGCGTATTTGGACCACCAACGCCTTCACCCCGGACGCGGGCATCTTTTCGCACTGGATATGCATAGTGGCGCGCCGCATTGCGATTGATCATGCGCGTAAACGCGATTCGCGAATCGAAATGGTGGGATACGGGGGTGATCAGGGCGTCGATGCAGTTGCAACTGCGGGCCAGGAATACGCTTTTGACAGCAGACTGCTGCATACGGACCTGATGCGGGCGCTGTCCGCTCTGCGACAGGAGGAGCAGGTTGTGCTGAACCTCGCGTATTTTGAAGGCAAGACGCTCAGTGAAATTGCAGAGGATCTGAACGCGCCGCTCGGCACCGTGAAGACACGGCTTCACATGGGACTCAAGCATATGCGGCTTCGACTGGCGGATTGGCGACCGGAGGTGCGCGGATGAACAGTCAGGGCAAAGTTCGTTGTGATTCCCTGGAATCCTACATGTTAGGAGAACTGGACGGCGCGGCGATGCGTTCGTTTGAACTCCATCTGAGCGGGTGCGCTGACTGCCAGAAGAATCTTGACCTGTTGTGGCCAACCCACGACCTGCTGGCCTATGAAGAACCGGAACAGATGGATGTGGAATGGGCGGCCGCCATCAAAGACAGGGTGTTGGCGGAGGTGCTGGGAAAACAGCCGCAAAGAGTGGGAGAGAGCGAGTCCGGCCACACTGCAGAAGCGGCCGGTCGAACGGATGCAGGCAATCTTTTGCGCACATACACTGCCCGCAAAAGACGGACACCCTTTCGGCTGTCTGTCTACACGGTCTCTGTGGCGACGCTGTTGGTTGGGTTCGTCCTGGGTTCTTTCTTTGCTGGTGGATGGCTGCGACCCGGAGCAACAGTGGCGGTAACGCAGGTTTTGGCCGCCGTGTCCATGCGGCCGACTGTCGATGCGCCGCTTGCGTACGGCAACGTTGTATTGCTCAGCACACAGAAAGGACAGGAGATTGTCGTTACAGTTCATGGACTGCGTCCGTTGCCCAGCAGTCAATGTTACAACGTCTGGCTTATCAGTGGGGCGAACGAACGAATTCTGGCCGGAATGATAACGGTCAGTGGCAATGGCGCCGGCGCACTGTCAGTGATGGTGCCGACTGATCTGGCATTTCATTATGTCGGGATTACGCTTGAGCCGCATTTGAACGACTTTGTTCCGAAAGGCCCCAAAGTTCTGGGCGCACCCCTGACCATGTCCTGAGCCGCAGATGGTGTATAGTGAACAATGTAAGGTTACAGCGGCGGCGGTGGAGGAACAAAAAGTATGCATCTGGAGAGCTACGAGGTATTTCAAGTTGTTGTCGAGCACGGAAGCGCTACCAAGGCTGCACAGGCGCTGCACATGACGCAGTCGACTGTGAGCCGGCACCTGCAGGCGCTGGAGGAGGAGTTTGGCGGGCTGTTGTTTGACCGCAGCGCATCTGGGCTCACATTGACTGATCTGGGGCAGGCGCTCTATCCCTATACCTGCGATCTGCTAAGCTGCCATGCGCGCGCCAAGGAAGAATCGCTGCGCCTGCGCAGCCACAGCGGCGGCCTGTGTGTGGGCGCCACTCTTTCTATTGGCGAATATGTGTTGCCGAGAATACTCGGCGCCTTTCGAAAGCATCATCCCCATTCTGAAATTCGGATGCGCATTTCAAATACGACAGAGGTTATCGATGACCTGTTGCGCCACCGCATTGACATTGGTCTGGTGGAAGGGATGATCGAGCCGTCCGCAGAGATCACGGTGGCCCAGTGGACTGCGGATGAACTGATTCTGGTGTGTTCGCCTGAACATCCATTCGCCAAAAGAGACCGTATCGAAATCGCAGAGTTGGCGGAAGAATCATTTTTATGCCGGGAAGAAGGATCAGGAACCAGGCAGATGACTGAGCGCGCACTGGAACAGATTGGCGCGTTGTCGTCACTCGCGTTTGTCATGGAGTTGGGCAGTACACAGGCTATCAAGTCTGCGATTCAGGCGGAACTTGGCATTGCGTTTCTGTCGCGGTTGACGGTGCTGGAGGAGTGCCAGTCGGGACGACTGGTTGAGGTGCCGATTGAACAGTTTCAAATCGTGCGTCCGTTGCAGATCATAAAGAGGACGGAGCGCTATCCAAAATTCGCCGTAAAAGAATTTCTCGATTTACTCATGGTGCATGAAAATTGAAGAGCACATGGGTTTTACTTGACTTGTATGTTCAATCTATATACCATACAGGGTATCGTATGTGATTGTTTGGGGATTGGCTTCTGGGGGTTGACAACAAGTGGTCGTTCATCTTACTGAATTGCAGATCGTTCTGTCAGTCGTATCGGGTGGAATTGTTGGTTTTACGCTTGGCCTGATCGGCGGCGGCGGCTCTATCATGGCGGTGCCTCTGTTGCTGTATCTCGTTGGCATCCGGGATCCGCATGTTGTGATCGGGAGTACAGCGCTGGCGGTTTCGGTGAACGCCTTTATAAACATGGTTCCCCATTGGCGGACTGGTCACATCAGGTGGAGGGCGGCGATCTGGTTCGCCATTCCTGGGGCCATTGGCGCGTATGTCGGTTCGATTTTTGGGAAGACAGTAAACGACAAGGAAATTTTGTTTCTCTTCGCCATACTCATGCTGGTGATTGCGGTTGTCATGTTGCGCAGGGATAAGCAAAACTCTGCCGGTGCGGGCGAATTGCGTATGAAACTGGAGCGCGTCATCCCTGCGGGCTTGCTGACAGGTCTGGTTTCAGGATTTTTTGGCATCGGCGGCGGATTTCTGATCGTTCCTGGACTGGTTTTTTCGACTGGCATGGTGATGATCGACGCTATTGGCACCTCCCTCTTTTCAGTGGGTGCGTTTGGACTGACGACAGCAGTGTCCTATGCGCTGTCCGGTCTCGTTGACTGGTTTATCGTGATTCTCTATGTCGCGGGCGGGATTGTGGGTGGTATAGCAGGCGCCGCCGTAGCCACCAGGCTGTCTCGGAAACGGCGCACGCTGCAGATTGTGTTTTCAGGGATTATCGTGATCGTCGCTTTTTATATGATCTATGTGAATTTGTCTGCGTTGCGTTTATTTTGAAATGGGTGACTTGAGAGGGGAGTGGCTGGTGTGGGAAATACAATTGTATCAGTGCTGTTGGTGGTGATTCTGGTATACTTGGTGTATCGAATGCTCCCGGCGAAGGGAATTATTTCGATCAAGGCAGCAGAATTGCAGGAGAAGTTGGCAAACAAAAAAACCAGTGGAACTCATTTTATCGACGTCAGGGAGCCGGCGGAATATAAAGGTGGACACGTTCCCGGTTTTCGCAACGTTCCTCTGGGTCAGATCAAAAGCAGGTTGGGTGAACTTCCGAAAGAGGCGGAAGTTGTGCTGATGTGCCGCAGTGGCTCAAGGAGCATGATGGCCGCCAAGCAATTGAAGAAAAACGGGTATCAGAAGATCGTAAACGTGTCAGGCGGCATCAGTCAGTGGACGGGAACGCAGGTTAAGTAGCCGCGATTTGAGCAGTGATTGTAATTGCGCTTGGGAGGCGCTGAAGGGGGTCGCTGCGAATGAACCGGGATGGGATCGATTACAATGACCAGGTAAAGAATCGACTGCGCAGGATCGAAGGACAGGTTCGCGGCGTACTTGGCATGATGGAGCAAGAAAAGGCATGCAAGGATGTGGTCAATCAGTTGTCGGCGATCCGGTCGGCAGTCGATCGTGTGATCATGTATGTCGTCGGGGAAAACATGGAGCGCTGTATTCGCGAGGAAGTGACGACGGGACAGTCAGCGGAAAAAGTGTTGCAGGAAGCGATCGATTTACTGATGAAAAGCCGCTGACGGCTGGGAAATTTGCAGAGGGGGACGCATACGGTGATAGCAGAGGCAACGGATTATTTTGCATTGTTGAAATCGATTCATGGGAGTATTGACGACCTGACGGACTCTTTGACTGAAGAAGAGTGGCTGCGTCGGCCGCAGGATAACTTCAACAACATCGCTTCGATTATCGATCATGTGACGCGCGTGGAGAAACGTTTTATGGCAGCGATTGCAGGAGAAACCATCGATACGGACGCAGGCGCTCCTTTTAAGGCGACCCACTGGAACGTGGCGGCGATTCGTCAGGCATGGCGTGATGTGCTCGCCTACAGTGAGTCAGTGCTGGATCAACTCACGGAAGCCGATCTCGTTAAACCAGGGTTAACGCTGCGGATTGGGGATCTTAACCGCCGCCAGCTGATTGTTTACACCATCGCGCACACCACACATCATCGCGGTCAGATCCCGCTTGTGGTCAAGCAGTTCTGAGTTAGCCAGGATTGTGCGCAGAGCGCCCCCGAACCGCGCGGTCCGGGGGCGCTCTGCGTTTGCGGATAAGCCGCTATACGGTGGTGACGGTCTGAAACGTATTCAACATAGAGGCATACCAGAGAGCGCTGTCCTTGGGCGTGCGTTTTTGTGTTTCGTAGTCCACATGCACGATCCCAAACCGCTTGCTATAGCCATACGCCCACTCGAAGTTGTCCAGCAAGGTCCACAGATAGTAGCCGCGCAGATCGACGCCCTGACGAAGCGCATCCGCCATGGCCAGGAAGTGATCGCGCAGGTACTGGATGCGCTCCTCATCGCAAACGCCGTCCGGTTTGAGTTGGTCCGCGTAGGCCGCTCCATTTTCCGTGACATACAGAGGCAATGGACCGTAGTCTTTTGTGAGTCTGACGAGCAAATCGGTGAGTGTCGGAGCGGAAACCGGCCACCCCATGTCGGTTACCCGATCCTGCGGTGTGACATGCCGCAAGTTCAGCATGCCGACCCCTTCCTCGTGCGCGACCACCGCGTAAGAGTAAAAGTTGACGCCAAGGAAATCGGTGGGTTCGCTGATAATGGCCAGGTCCCCCTCTCTCATCGCCTGTGGATAGGAACCGAACACAGCGGCAAATTTGTCCGGATAGGTTCCGCGCAGCACGGGGTCCAGAAACCAGGTGTTGCTGAACACATCCTGACGGGCCGCCGCCGTCTTGTCCTGAACGCTGTCCGAGGCGGCGTAGACCGGGGTCAGGTTTAACGTGACGCCGATTTGTCCGGTCAGGTTCTGGCGTCGGTATTCATTGACCGCGAGTCCGTGCGACAGCAGGAGATGATGCCCTGCGTCGAGCATCGCAGCCTGATCGTGCAGTCCTGGCGCGTGCTCTCCATTCATGTGGCCGAGAAATGCCGCGCACCACGGTTCATTGTGCGTGATGTAGCCTTTGATCCGTTCCTTGAAGTGCGCAAACACCACTGCGGCGTACTCTTCAAAGCGATAGGCCGTGTCGCGATTCGTCCATCCGCCGCGTTCCTGCAAAGCGGCGGGAAGATCCCAGTGATACAGGGTGACAAAAGGCGCGATATCCTGGGCAAGCAGCGCTTCGATCAGGCGGTCGTAGAAGTCGACGCCCTTTTGGTTGAGGCGTCCCTGCCCGTCGGGAAACAGTCTGGGCCAGGAGAATGAAAGGCGGTAATGCTTCAGCCCAAGGCTCTTCATCAGTGCGATGTCCTCTGGATAGCGATGGTAATGGTCGCAGGCGACGTCGCCTGTGGCGTTGCCCAGGACTTTGCCGGGAGTATGGCTGAATGTATCCCAAATCGATGGTCCGCGCCCATCCTCCTGCGCTGCGCCTTCAATCTGATAGGCTGCGGATGCGACGCCCCATACGAAGCGGCTGGGAAAGGCGCTGTAAAATGTCGAGTCAAAATCCGGTGTCATTGCCACATGGGTCCCCTCTTTCGTCTATTGCCTTGCCTTGTTTTTATGGCAAGAGTAACGGTCTGGTGCTTTGGCGTACGACAAGATCGGTTGGCAACACATAGTGCATCGGTGTGTTGCCGTTTTCACTGTTGATGAGTTCCAGCATGATCTGCGCCGCTTTGCGGCCCATGTACGAACCCGAAGCGGCGATAGCCATTGTCAAAAAGCACTTTTACGAGATCGTAGACGGCTCTGCGATTGTCTGACGTGACGGAACCGCAACGCGTTCCCTGCGCCGAGTGGTCGACCCCGACAAGAGGTACGCTGGCTTCCGCCAACTGATTGATGGCTTCGTCAGGCGAACCAAGCAGCAGGACTCCGTCAACGTCCCGATACTTGACGCGGTCGAGAAAATTGAAGCGATCAAAGGGAACCCTGGTGTTGCGGCCAACAGCAGGCGCGTGTACGGATGCGTGGGCCTGCGCAACAGTTCGCTGGAGATGGCTGTTTCCACAATCTTACCACGGTACAGGACCATGATGCGATCGCCGAAGTAACGAGCTGACGCCAGATCATGGGTGATATACAGATACGAGAGATTGTAGTCTGCCTTCAGATCGTTCATCAGACGTAAAATACCGGCGCGAATGGATACATAAAGCATGGAAATCGGTTCGTCGGCGACCAGAAACTTTGGGTTCACAGCCAGTACTCTGGCAATGGCCACCCGCTGGCGCTGTCCACCCGACAATTCATGGGGAAACTTGGTACGCGTCTCTGCCACAGGCGTCAAACCGACCTGTTCCAGCAGGTTTTCCAGGGCTTCCGGCAGCGCGGCGTTCTTCAGTTTACGGTGTTTGCGCAGTGGAAACATATATGATTCAATGACAATCAGCAAGGCGAGAGTTGGCAGCACCAGAAAGATATTGGCGATCACGTTCAGGACTGCGTCAGTCGCTCCGCCTTTGTAACCCGCGTACGTGCCAATCGTCACGCCGAGGATGGTCATGATGAGACCGCCGCCGATTCCCATCATCATTGTTGTCTGCGTGCCCCACACGAACTGCGCGAACAGATCCTGTCCGGTGCTGGTGGCGCCAAGCCAATGAGCGGCCGACGGCGGCTGCATGGGAAAGAAAATCGGCGCCTGCGGATCGTAGTGCGCAAGCAGCGGCGCAAAAATCGCAATCGCTGTAAAGAGACTCAAAATCACTATACCAGCAATCGCGCGTGGATTTTTGATAAACGCCCGCAACGTGCGAAATTTCTTGCGTGTTATGGGATTTCCGCATAGAGTGGGTCTTTTCCCGTCAGCGGCCACTGTCATCATGAGGACGCTCCTCCCGTCCTAACCCTTGGATCAAGGCGAACGTAGAGCAAGCATATCGACGATAAAATTGGCGATGGCGAGTCCGGTGACTTGAGGAAGGAGCGCATTGCGAGCGGCGTGGGAGAATATCAGGCGAGTTCCGGAAATGCCTTTCGCTTCAGCAAACACCACATAGTCTTCGCCAAGGGTGTTGATCATGTTGTTGCGCATCCCGACAATCCATCCGCTGACGCTCGAACTGAACCCATGATACATCGGCAACCAGTCGAGTGTAAATCCGAACACAAAGAGCAGCATGAATGCGCTCCAGTTATAGGGAATCGCCTGGAGAAACATTGTTGCAATGGGGATCGTGCGATCGAGAGCGCCGTCGCGTCGCCAGAAGATCAGGATGCCGACAAATGTACCAACGATGACGGAAATGAGTGTGGCTATGCCGACGGCGCCCACTGTCCAGGGCAGACTGTTCCCGATGATGCTGATGGCTGAATCCAAGCAGCGGAAAGACGTGCGGGCTTATATTGTCAAAATAGACAAGCGGCTGATAGATCAAGCCGACGGTTCCGTGGTTTGGACTGGGTGAAAAAGGATTGAAGTTGTCCTGAAAATTACCGATCGGAGACGGAACAATCGTTAACGGCTGCTGTGATGCTGCTGATTTTTTTGCTGGATGTGCGGCGTTCTGGACAGCGCCAACAGCGTATTGAGAGAGGCCCGTAAGCGCTAACACCATCGCCGCAGAGGCGCCCACCAAGCCTAATGTGCGTCTCTTTGCCAACTGAAAATCCTCCAGTGCAGGATTTATACGCTGTGTGTTGAACATATACAGTCGCATGGTGGAATCGTTTTTGGCGGATGCTGGTCAGTGCATGCACACGCTACACAGGAGGTTGCGCACATGGAAAAACGAATCGGATTGCAACTGTATACTCTGCGCGATGCAATGGAGTCTGACTTTGCAGGTGCGTTGAAGCGAGTTGCCCAGCTTGGGTTTCAGGGGGTGGAATTTGCCGGATACGGAGGGTATTCGGCTGGTGCGCTGCGGGAACTGACGACCGAACTGGAACTGGCGCCTGTAGCGAGTCATATTTCACTTGATGAACTGACGCACCGCGCTGATGCGGCGCTTGCATACGCGCTTGAACTCGGTCTCTCCTATGTTGTGTGTCCCTGGCTGCCAGAGGATGCGCGGCAGACCATAGAAGACTACAGGCGCCTCGCGAAAACTCTGGATACTGTGGGGGAACAGTTCAGAAAACAGGGAGTCACGCTTTGTTATCACAACCATGCGTTTGAGTTTACGATGCAAGCGGAGGACGGGAGCTATGCGCTGGACGAACTCTACGCGCGGTCTTCTCCCGAGTTTGTGCAGGCGGAACTCGATGTATACTGGGTTGAACGGGCGGGGCTGGACGCTGTGCGCTATCTTGAGAAGTATGCGGGGCGTTGTCCGCTGATTCATTTGAAGGATATGTCGCGAGACGAGGACCATGCGTTCGCGGAAGTGGGCGAGGGTCGGCTGGATATCCGAAAGATCATTGAAATAGCATCGGCAAGCGGAACGAAATGGATGTTTGTGGAACAGGATCAGTGCCCCGGCGATCCATTTGACAGCGTAACGACGAGCATGCGCAATCTGCGTGAGTGGGGATACGTACAGTGAGCGCTTTTTAGAGACTGTTCAAAAATGGGGGCCGCGGCATGGAAGGGAGCGCGACAAGGATCGTTGCCTATGAACTTCATTCTGCGGCGCTGCAGCAGGCAGTTGACATCTATGCAGCCACATGGGGGAAGGAACGGGCGGATTGTGAACTGTTTTTCACACGGTACGCGGCTCATCCTGGGTTTCGCGGCCGCGTAGCGGTGAGCGGCGAGCGCGCTGTTGGTATGGGATTTGGCCATCGCGCCTTTGCGGGCAATTGGTGGTACGATCGGGTGCTGGAACAGATGGGAGAGTGGAACGGGGACGAACGCCTGCAGGATGCCTGGATTTTAGTGGAATTGGCTGTTTTGCCGGAGCAGCGAAGGCGTGGTGTCGGTTCGCTGTTGCTCGACGCCCTTCTAGAATCGACCGGATGCAGGAGAGCCTTGCTTTCCACGGAGGTGAGCAACGCTGGCGCCCGGCGGATGTACGAAAATCATGGTTGGACGTACCTCCATCACAATCTCTATTTTGCGGGTGTCGATGTTCCGTTTGTCGTGATGGGAAAAGAACTTGGCTAGACGGGCGCGTTCAGGGGATGCCCTGCAGGATATCGGGCTGAAGGACGCCGCAGTGTATGGGGCCAACGGGTGCGGGAGAGCACACGGCGCCAGCGAACCGTACGGCGCTGTCCTTGATGCGAATGTCCAGGTCACGCAAGATAAACTCCGTCGCCTCTCCCGCGGTGCACCAGACGCGAATGGCTTGTCCCACGGCGAAGAACGGTTGACCGGGATCGCTGTGATGCGCCTGACTGGTCAGTCGCATCTCGGCTGACGCATGTTCCAAACTGCCTGTCTCTGGCCGCATGGGCATATTGCTGCGCCTGGCGCTGGACTCCGGGGAACAGGTCGATGATTCGCATGCAGGCGTCAAGTCATCCCGCAGCATGTCGAAACCGCGGAGGGCGCTGGACAGTCCTGTTCCGACGGCTTTTGCGTAGGACTCCTTGCGGACCCACAGCGCGTGAAAACGATCAGTCGCATCCTGCGCTGCGGCGCTGAACAAAAACTCCTGCTCTGCGGGAGTGAACAGCCTGCGGGCAACCGCGACAGCCGATCGTCGCGGCCGGATCTGTTCGAGATCCACGCCGACGGGGTGATCATCGGACAATGCATACAGCACGCAGCCGCCAGAATGGGACATGTTGAAGTGCAGTGGATCGTTTTGCGCGCGGACAAGCATCGGCTTCCCGTGCGGCGTGTATGCGATGGGAACACAATCTGCGGCGATATTCAGCTCGCGCGCCAAAAGCAGTCGCAACAGGCCGCGCCCAATGATGAATTCCATTTGGCGCGAAGCGATCCGTTGTTCCTTTGCGCGTTCCCGTTCGGTTGCTGACAGCACATCCTTCAGACGCTCTGACTGGGCGACGAAATCAGTCAGGGCGGCGAACCAGAGACGGATCATGAAGACCTCCGCGTAAGTGTCTTGCTCTTAGTATAAACTCGCATGCTCAGTGTAGGCTAATCCAGAAAGGATTGAACCTCCAAGGGTGCAGCCAAAGCGCTTGCCCGAATGGTTGTCCGCACGCTGTGTATATGCTATGCGGCAGTTGCCAAAACACGCCGCCCATATGCTATGCTTGCAGCAGTTCCCGTCAGGAGGGTTGTGGAGTGACTATCCGCTGCGCATGGACAACGTCGGACCCGCTGTACATAGACTACCACGACCGTGAGTGGGGTGTTCCTGTTTTTGACGACCGCACGCTGTTTGCATTTCTCATTCTGGAAGGCGCGCAGGCGGGTCTCAGCTGGCTCACCATCCTGAAGAAACGCGAGCACTATTACCGCGCCTACGCGGACTTCGATCCACAAGCAGTCGCGGCGTATGATGCGACGAAGATCGAAGCGCTGTTGCAAGACGCGGGCATCGTCCGCAACCGGCTGAAAATTCTCGCCAGCGTGGACAATGCGAAGGCTTTCCTGGAATTGCAGGCGAAACATGGCACATTCACCCAATACATATGGTCGTTTGTAAATGGCCACCCGATCATAAACCACTTTCGCAGCGCGGCGGAGGTGCCTGCCGCAACGCCACTGTCCGACGCCGTAAGCAAAGACTTGAAACGCAACGGTTTTCGCTTTGTGGGTACGACGATATGCTATTCGTTCATGCAGGCCACAGGCATGGTTATGGATCACACGGCGGATTGTTTCAGACATGCGGAACTGACTGCGAGCGGCGAGCATTTCTTCAAAAAATAATGATTATTGTCCTCTACATCAGTACGTTCAACTCGGATTTTCTCAACCAGTCAACGTCGACGTTTGTCGGCCTCGGGAACTATACCCATTTGTTTTTCTCCGCAAATTTATGGCACAGTCTGTGGGTCGCCCTGTATTTTATCGTCGGTTCCGCTTGGCGTGTTTGGCGCGCTGATCGTTGCCTGGCGTCTGTCAGCGAGTGAACGAAAGGAGCGTTCGTGATGAATGGTGCGCAATTTCGCTTGTACGGTGGTGTCAACGTGATCGGAGGCACCAAACTTCACGTCGAGAGCGGCGCGGATCAGGTTCTCTTTGATTTCGGATCGACATTTTCCTCTGGACTCTGCGCGTTTGACAGTGTGCTGAAGCCGCGTCCGCTGCGTGAGGTGGAAGATCAGCGCGCCATCGGAATGGTTCCGGATCTTCCTGGTATCTATAAAGGCGCTGACCAGCTCTCAACCCTGGCGATCTTCATCAGCCATTTCCATTTGGACCATGTGGGCCTCTTGTCACTCCTGGACAGAAGGGTGCCCATCTATATGAGTGAACCGAGCAGGCGCCTGCTGCGTGAGCTGGTGGTCATCGGAGAGGGCGTTGGCGAGCACGACGATGTGCGTGTATTTGAATACGGCGAAAAAGTGCTGTTGGGCAACATGGAGATTGCGCCGTTGCCAGTCGATCATGACATCCCTGGCGCGACGGGGTTTATAGTGGCCACACCATCAGGAACGCTCGCCTATACGGGCGATTTCCGCGGGCATGGGTTGCATCCGGAACTGACCACAGCGTTTTTTGATCGCCTTGGTGAAACGGAGATTCAGGCTCTGGTGAGCGAGGGTACGCGCGCGGGAGAAGATCCGGCGCTGAGGGTGCACCGGGAAGCGGAGGTTCCGTCTGAAGCCCTGCGCGTTGCAGAACGCCGCCGCTCGCATGTGTTTTTCACACTCTATAACCGCAACATCGAGCGTATCGGCGCATTCGCGGGTGTTGCGCGAGAACTCGCGCGCAAGCTGGTGTTGTTTCCGGATACGCACCACCTGTTTCGCACGCTGGCGCCGCTGGAGTTTCAAACGACGCAGCCAGTCGTGTATCAGACGCACAAGCACAGCGTGGAGGGGTTGCCGTCGTACCTGGACGGGCAAACCCAGAAAGTAAGCGCAAGCGATATTGCGAGAAACCCTGATGCGTTTCTGCTGGAGTTGCCTTACCACGCTCTCAGCGAACTGGTGGACATCAAGCCTGTACTGGGTTCCGTCTACATTCATTCTGACGGTGTTCCTCTGGGGGCTTATGATCCAGCGTTTGCAAATCTGAAGAGCTGGCTGAAGCAGTTCGGTGTAGAACTGGCTTTTGTTCGCAGCAGCGGACACGCGTCTCCGTCATTTCTCGGCGAATGTGTGATGCGGGCGCAACCGGACATCCTTTATGCGACTCACACGATGCACCCGGAACGGATGCCCAGTCCGCCCTCCGGAATGCTCGTTCTGCCGCAACTGTATCGCTCCTACCCGATCGGCCGGGCGGGAGGCATTTGAGACGCGTCAGCGAGCGCCGCTTTGCACCCATGCATTCGCCGCATCGCGGGCTGCATCTCGGACTGCAGACGAGTGTGGATGTTAAAGATACAGCTTCTCGGGGCTCGTTTCAGGGCGCTTTGGCTGCCATAATCACGGACGCCGCCAGCATGTCCGTGGAACTGAATAACCTAGGCTCCGCTCCCCTGTTCGAAAGCCATGTTTCTGTCGGAAATATGACGGGGATTTCCGTGCAAGCCAGCAGGAGTCCGTCTATTCCCAGACTCCATGGTCTGCAGGCCACCTCGTAAAGCCGTTCACTCAGGGATGATTCCGGGCGCGATCGCCCCAAGGGTGTGCCAGCAGTTCCACCTTTAACGCGCGTGATAATAGCCATGATTTCACTTTGCGACGCAACATCGGGATACACAGCCCTGAGTCCGGCCTGCGCAAACGACCTGTCGTATATCCCGTAGGTTTGCGTCGGTGTTGTGCCCAATACGCCTATCGTTTTGCAGTGGGTCTTCGCAATGCCTGCGGTGACTTCTTTGATCAGTGAAATGATGGGAACATCGATGGCGTCCACGAGGTCAGGATAAAAAATGTTGGTGGTGCTCGACGGAATAGCGATGAAATCCGCGCCCGCGGCGACAAGTTTCTGTATTGCTTCCAGCAGCTTTGGAACAGGAGACGTTCCTGCGCCTTCCAGATGAAGGAGACGGCTTGGAATGAGCGGGTCCGAAACAAGCACAACCGGGATGTGATCCTGGTCGTCTGATCCCGGCGTCAGTTCGATAAGCCGTCTGTAAAAATATGCTCCAGCCAAAGGACCCAGGCCTGCCAGAATGCCGACTGTTTTCATGTCCGATCACCCTTTGTCCGGTTGTCGTCGGTCTGTACTTTCAGTCCGCGCTTGCCTATTGCAACGGAGCCTTCTTAAAGCGCGCGCGCGCTTCTGCAACAGCGGTGGGGTCGCTGCCAGGTCTGTTGAGATTGGCAAGATAACGCCAGTAGATCAATAGGGCTATGATGACAACAATAACGGTTTGAACGACAGGCTGAAGAAAAAACGGGCTGCTTAACGATGACACGATAATGGAAGCGGAAAACCAGACGGCAATCAGCATTAACAAAATCCCTGTCGCAACCTGCAACGAACGGCGTTTGGCCAGCGATGACTGATTTGCCTCGTATAAGTCAGGAGCGTGTTTAGGAAACACGATCATCCCCAGACCCATGAAAAAGAAGACAATCATGACCGACAGTACGCGAACGTTGACTCCGAATACATATCCAAGCTGGATCGATTCAATAAGACTGATGGAACCAAACAGGGCACTCAGGGTGAGAGCCAGTACAGGCGTTTTGAACCTGGCATGCGTTTTTGCAAAGATTCCAGGAATCAAACCATCCTCACTCCAGGCATACACCCAACGCGATTGGGCTAGGAAAATCGGTAAAAATGTCTTGATGACGATCACAGCCACAAGCAGATTAATCAATGCGGCCAACCAACTCGGCATGACAAACTGCAACAGTCCAGAAGATGTGGTGTAGGCTGCCATTTTCAAATTGGCCAATCCCGCAATGATCCGCCATGGAACGGCATGATAGATTGCAAAAGCAAACAGGGTGTAGACAACAGTAACCACAGACACTGTGATCAACACCGCCTTCGACAACGATCGTCTGGCGTCTTTGGCCTCACCACCCGTTTGGGTAACTGTGGACAATCCCAGATACCCGAAGAAAAGAACGGGGAGGGCAGATCCAAAAGCTACACTGATGCTCACATGTTGCACTGGCGCGGCTGCGATGATCGATCGCGCGGTCAAGTGCAGGTGCTGGGCCAACGCAACTTCAAACGCTGATGGACTCGTTGTAAAACCGTAGACAATCATCAATAGTGAGACGGCCAACACGATGCACATGGCGATAACGGCGAGCAGGCCTGCCAAATGCACTCCGCGGATGTGGATCAGCCAAAGCCCCCACAGGATAACCAATCCCACAATCAGGATTCCGGCAGAGGAAGAGAGAAAATTGCCCAGTGCGACGTTTCCAAGCGAAATGGCGGCAATGGACAAGAAATGGGGAGCGGCGTAGGCTAGAGTTCCCAGCGCGCCCGTAAAGCCAAACCATGCCAAAAATGTCGTCACAAAGGCGACTCCGGGGCTCAGGGCTCGGGAGATGATGACATATTCGCCGCCCGCCCCCACCAGTCCTGATGCAAAGAAGTAGCGATACGCGACCACGGTAATGAGAGTAATGACACCGCCAACAATCATGAGGAGAGGCACCAGGCTGCCCACTCCAGGCGAAGTTTGCTGTATTTGCGTAGAAACGAAAAACAGTCCTGCAGCAATCTCGTTTGTCAGACCAAATGCGATGACAGCCATTAGCCCCAATGTCCGATTTAGTCGATTATCCTGCATGGTATTCCCTCCTTCAAATTGATCGCCTTCATTCGTATATCGAAAATAAAGTTTAAAATATTAGCATTGTTCAGTTTAATCGCTCGAAACTGCAAGTGTGCCCTTTCCGATCTCTGCATATGTGTTACACGGCTACACGTAGAAAGGCATCAGTACTCATCTCCCAAAACAACTGACATATATGCGTATAGAGCAGGTGAACCTCCAGTGTGGACAAATAGGATATCGTCTTCGGAATTGAAATATCCACTGCGGACAAGATCGATCAAGCCTGCCATTGCCTTTCCCGTATAAACAGGATCCAAGAGAATACCCTCCGTTTGAGCCAACAATCTAACGGCTTCAACCATTCCGGGAGTGGGAATGGAGTATCCGTCTCCAACAAATTGCTCCAGACATGTTACTGCCTCTCTTGGCACATTGTGATTGACATGTAAATACCGTAATGTCTCGTTTGCCAAGTCATGGATCAGTTTCTCCTGAACGACTCTATCTCTACTTACATTTATTCCTGTTACAGACATGTTGCTGTTGCTGCCGTTGAAGCCAGCCAATAATCCAGCGTGTGTTCCGCCGCTTCCACTTGCACACACAACGTGTTGAACACGGAGTCCTTTTTCGAAAATTTGACTGACAATCTCTTGCGCACATGCAACGTATCCCAGAGTTCCAACGGGATTGGAACCGCCTCCAGGGATGATGTAGGGTTTTCGCCCCTGACGAATCACATCATCAGCTACCTGATTCATCTCGTACATCATATTGGACCCACCTGGAACAACAGACACCGCCTCGACGCCGAGGAGATGAAACAGGAAATTGTTGCCACTTGCATTTCGGTCGTAGCTGTTCGGTACTCTCTCTTCCAAAACAAGCCTGCATTTCAAGCCTTCCTTGGTCGCTGCAGCCAAGGTCAGGCGACAATGATTGGATTGAACGGCTCCACACGTAATGAGAGTATCCGCACCTTGTGCCAGAGCGTCTGCGACAAGGAATTCCAATTTCCTTGTCTTGTTTCCTCCGGAAGCCAACCCCAAAAGATCGTCTCGCTTAATGTGGATTCTGGGTCCGCCGAGCGCATCTGAAAATCTCGCCAGAAATTCAATGGGAGTAGCACCCTCTGAGTAACGACGCCTTGGAAAAACTGACAAATTCACTGTGACCCCTCCATATTCATAGAGTATTATGAATGCTGAATTCAAGACTAACAATACAGGCATGCCGCAATATTGTAAAATGAGTTATAGTGTTGTCTATGATGAATAATACTCATCATAATTCGAGTGATCAGGAGGATGTGCATGGATGCTCTTCTTCTGACTTTCGTAACAATCGTTGAACGGAACAATTTCACCAGAGCCGCTGAAGAATTGCATTTAACTCAATCTGCGGTGAGTCGGGAAATACAGGTATTAGAAAAAAAGTATGGCGTCAAGCTGTTTGACCGTACCAACAAATATGTACGTCTGACCAAAGCAGGCGAAGTTTTGTATCATCATGCAAAGGACATTCTGGTCCAATATGACAGGATCGAAAAACTGATTAACGATTTGACGCATTCAGTACAGGGCGTTTTGGAAATCGGTTCAGGTTATACATTTGGAGAATACTTATTGCCGCGAGTGATACAGGAATTCAAGTCACTGTATCCGTCCATCATTCCGAAAATCACGATAAAGAATTCGCATCGCATTGTTGCTCAAGTGCTTCGCCACGAGCTTGACATTGGAATTGTAGAGGGGAAATTCGAAATGCAAGGGTTGATTGCGGAACCGTTTGCACACGACGAAATGGTGGTGATCGTATCGCCTATGCATAGATTGGCAGGGCGAGTGGACGTGGAAATTGATGAACTGAGATCCGAAACATGGATACTGCGTGAACTGGGATCAGGTACACGCGAAGTGACAAATCGAGTGTTTTCTGATGTTGGATTATCTCCTGTTTCCGTAATGGAATTCGGCAGTTCTCAAGTGATCAAGGGATCTGTTGAGGCTGGACTGGGAATATCCATCATCTCTGAATGGACAATACGCAAGGAGATGAAATACGGAACTCTATGCGCACTCAAAATCAAGAGTGTGCCTATCAGTAGGGATGTCTGTTATGTATTGCCCGTCACTCAGTTTCGAACAAGGGCAACGAATCTCTTTGTGGAATGTATTCCGGCCATGGTGAAGAATTTGGTGCTGTTGTAGTTGCCAAGTTTCTCTTCTGCGTTCTCAGCTCGAGTAGCGCCGTTCTCGCTTGTTTCATGCCCCGCAACTACTCCAGGTGCATTTGTGTAGACGAAGATAGACTGCCGCGCAATCGGCAACTGCCTGCACGCGCAGGAGGGTATCGTTCGGCGCAGGGCAGGCGCGGCATGGGAGTCTATTGAGTTCCATTCAACGGGGAACGGTAGCATAGATGTAAAAAAAATATTTTTCCGGAACGCGAAAAAGATATCTTGACAGAGAGTTCTGACTGTTTATAGTGTAGAGTATGTTCGAATTTCGTGATTCGAATTAGTTGGGTCATATAATCTCACATATAATGTGAGATGGACCGTGAATAATTTATTGTCAAGGGGGCTCATCATGGTTCGTTTTAATGGGAAGAATTTGGTCGGCAAGCACCGTAACGATGCGCATGAGGGAATTTCATCCATACAGGCGCTTCGCAAGGCTGGCAAACTTCTGGCAATCACTGCTGCGTCCGCCGCCCTCCTTGTAAGTCAGAGCGCCACGCCCAGTTTTGCTGCTGCAGCTCCAGCGGTTCACCACGGCGGCACGATTGTCGATGCGCTTGGTCCACTGGTCGACATCAACTGGTACTTGCCGCTGCGTCCAGTTGCCTATAACAGCCTGTACGACGCATGGGCCGCGTCGCTCATGTACAAAGGGCTCTTTCACGTCGGTCCGAACGCCAAGATCGACTATGCGCGCAGCATCGCCAGTTCGGTGCGCTGGAATCCACAGGGCACCGTGTACACCGTGACGCTGAATCCAAAGTGGCATTGGTCAAACGGCAGCCCGGTGACCGCGTCCGATGTCGCCTTCACATGGAAACTCATCCAGGCTGCGTCCGCCTCGAACGCGCCTGCCCCATGGCCATACTCTGGCGCCGATACTGGCGGAGTGCCGACGGACATCAAGTCCTTTACCGTGCTCAATCCACATGCGTTTCAGGTGGTGTTAAAAGCGCCTGTGAACCAGATGTGGTTTCTGTACAACGGCTTGGCCGATTTTATGCCGTTGCCTGAACAGGCCTGGAACAAATATCCGAACAATATTGACCAGGAACTTTCCTATCTGGCGGCGAACGGCAATAACGCTTCGTTCTTCAAAGTCATTGACGGTCCGTTCCGGCTCGTTTCGGCCGTGCAAAACCAATCCTGGACGTTCGTTCCGAACTATCGCTATGATGGGCACAAACCGAGTATCAATCAATTTGTATTCATGGGAGAGACATCCGACACTGCGGAGGTCAACGCGCTCAAAACTGGCACCGTACAAGTCGGCTATCTCCCCTCCTATATGTACAGCAGTCGGGGGCAGTTGACAAACGATCGATTGTTCACGAACTATAGTTTTACTATCGACCGTTCGGTTCTGAATTTCAAGAGCCCGACAGTCGGCGCCATCCTGCGTCAGCTTCCTGTGCGCGAGGCATTGCAGATGGGAATCGATCAGTATGGCATCATCAAAGACCTCTACAACGGGCTCGGCGTTCCGGGAACAGGGCCAGTGCCGTTGCACCCGTCGACGTTTGTGGCGCCCAGTCTCAAAAGCCCGCTTTATGCGTTCAATCCAGCCGCTGGAAAGAAACTGCTTGAGAAGAATGGGTGGCACGAAGCAAACGGAGTGATGGTCAACAGCCATGGGCAATCCTTGAGCTTTAACGTTCAGTATCCTGCAGGCAACACCACGACGCAGGCCATGGTGCAATTGCTGCAGCAGGACTGGGCGAGCGAGGGCATTCAGGTCAAACTGTCGCCGGTTCCGTTTGCGTCGATGCTTCAATACCATCATCAGCCGACGAAGTGGGATATTCAAACGGGTCTGGGCTGGAGTTACGGCGGCAGTTATCCGACTGGCGGCGGAATGTACAGTTCGACTGGCGGCTACAACTTCTATGGATACAGAAACGCGACGATCGACAAGTTGATCGCAGCCACACATCAGCCGCACGCGACGGCTGCGCAGTCGCAACAGGCGCTGAACGCGTACCAGCTCTTTGCCGCCAGACAGTTGCCCAACCTCTGGATGCCTGTTCCCATGGGGCTTGGCGAAGTGGCGAAAAACGTGCACGGCGTGGTGAGAAGCAGTAATCCGTTTACGAACGCGCTTTCGCCGCAGTACTGGTGGATCGGTTGACATGTTTGCCACAAAAGTCTGAGGAAGGAGACCGATGGTGACCAGAACCAAGAGACCGATTGCGATTGACGACTTGTTCAGACTGTTTAATCTGACGGATGTGACGATTGATCCGGAAGGGCGCCGCGTGGCTTTTACCGCCGTTCGGCCGGACGCGGAAACGGATGACTACGAGTCGCGCGTCTGGGTGCATGACCGCGAAACGAAAACGACCAGACCGTGGACCCGGAAGGATGTTCGGGCCGCTGCTCCAAAGTGGTCTCCTGACGGGCGCAATCTGGCGTTTTTAGGCCGCCGTCCGGGGCGACCTGCGCAACTCTGCGTGTTGCCGGCGGATGGGGGAGAGTCGCGCGAACTGACGGACTATAAACACGGTGTGAGCGAGTATGCGTGGTCCCCGGATGGTCTGCGTTTTGCGCTGACGGCCGCGACCGTCGAGGCGTGGTCGCCGGATGCAGGCGGCGCACAGACGGAAGCGGTCCGCGTGATCGAGACACTGCGGTACAAATTTAACGGGCGGGGATTCATCTTCGACAAGAACCGGCATGTGTATGTGCTTGATCTGGAAGGTGGACAGCCTTTGTTGGTGAGCGGTTCTGACTGGGACGACACGAGTCCCGCCTGGTCGCACGACGGTGCGCGGATTGCGTTTGTATCCGCGCGCCACGCGGAGCGGGAGTTTGATCTTGCCGCCGATATTTTTGTCGTTTCGACTGTCTCTGGGGAAACGACTCAGATCACGGAAACATGGGGCGCCGCCGATTCCCCCAGTTTTTCACCGGATGACCAGGTTGTCGCCTACATCGGAACGGATCGCAAGGACAGTATGCCGAGTCATCACAACGTGTGGGTGACAGCGTCCGGTGGAGGGAGGCAGAACTCCCTCGGGGTCGAATTCGATCGCACGCTGTCTGGCGCGGGAGGGCTGAACTGGTCGCCGGACGGAGAGCGCATCCATGCACTCTATGAAGATGAGGGGCGCGTTGCGCTGATGACGGTCGACACTTCGACCGGAACCGTGCAGGGAGACCGCACAGAACCCCGTCAAGTTCATTCCTATGCATGCGCCAAAGATGGAACGTTCGCTGTTGTTGCCGCGTCATTTGCGCAAAGGCCGCCCGAACTCTACCTGCATGATCTAAAAGGGAGCGGCGTTGATGTTCGCCTTACTGCATTTCACGATGACTGGCTGGATACGGTCGAACTGGCCGACATGGAGGCATACCGGGGGGAGAGCGCCGATGGAACTGCCGTGCCGTGCTGGCTCATGCGGCCGCCGGGGCTCGATCCTGCGTCCAAAGTTCCGGGAGTTCTCAAGATCCACGGCGGACCCTACGCCCAGTTTGGCTACAATTTCAACCACGAACTCCAACTCCACTGCGCAAGCGGTTCGGCTGTATTTCTCTGCAATCCGCGCGGCAGTTCCGGCTATTCCGAAGAGTGGGCGCGCGCCTTGGGGCGTCACCGGGGCATTCTTGATTACCAGGATGTGACGGCGTGCGCGGACGGCGCCGTCGCGCAGTTTCCATTTATCGACCAGACGCGTCTGGCGGTCACGGGCGGCAGCTACGGCGGCTACATGACCAGTTGGATCGTCGGGCACACGAAGCGGTTTGCCGTGGCCTGCTCCGAGGCGGCGCCCAACAACCTGTATTCAATGAGCGGCAGCAGCGATCTTGCCGGAAGCAATCACCGTCTCGTGTACGGGTTCAGCGCTCAGGAAGACCCGGAGTTTTACATGGAGCGATCCCCCATTTCATACGCGCATGCCATCGAAACGCCGCTGCTGATCATTCACAGCGAAAATGACCTGCGTGTGTCCATCGAGCAGGGGGAACAGCTGTTTGTCGCGCTGCGCCTGCAGCGAAAACCTGTGCGATTTCTCCGCTTCCCCGGTGAAAACCACAACCTGCCGCGTACCGGGAAGCCAACGCATCGCGTGCAGCGGTTGAGCCACATTCTGGCATGGTTCGCGGATTATCTGGGAGCGGATTCTTCGCCAGAGAGGATGAGCGCGCTTGTCCGTTCCAATTGAAGTGAAGGAACCTGCGACCTACCCCGCTGCGCCGCAGGCGGCGCAGCGGAAGCACTACAGGCCCAACACGCTCGCCATCTTCTGGCGGCAACCGCTCGGCAGAGCGGGGATTCTCGTGTTGCTGTTTTTGCTCCTCTTTTGCTATGGCGGTCCGTTTCTGTATCGTCACAGTCCGTACACCATGCATTTGACGGCGCTTTTGCAGGCGCCGACGGCGGCGTTTCCGCTTGGCACGAACAACCTGGGCCGCAACATGCTGGAGCGCTTGATGGTGGGCGGGCAAACGTCGCTGGAGGTGGGTTTCTCGGCGGCGCTCGCTTCGATGGTGATCGGCGTGGTGTACGGAGCTGTCTCGGGTTTTGTCGGCGGATGGGTGGATGCGGTGATGATGCGCGTGGTTGATGTGTTGCGCGCAATCCCGGGTCTGTTCCTGCTTATTTTTCTTGACTCGGTCGTACGCCCCAGCGCCGGACTGCTGGTGCTGCTCATCTCGCTTATCTCATGGCACGGTGTCAGCCGTCTGGTGCGCGGGGAAATCCTGGCCCTGAAAAACACCGTTTACGCGGAGGCGGCCCGCACGATCGGAGCGACGAACAGGCAGATACTTTTCAAGCACTTGCTGCCCAACGCGCTCGGTACGATCGTCGTCGCGACAACCTTCATGGTTGGCGATGCGGTGCTGGTGATTGCGGGGCTCAGTTTTCTGGGTCTGGGTCTGCCTCCTCCCGCGCCGAATTGGGGAGCGATGCTGTCCAACGCCATGCCGTACCTGTCGCAGAACTCGTGGTGGCTCGTGTATCCTCCGGGAGTGGCCGTTCTGCTTACCGTCTTGGGGATCAATTTTGTTGGGGACGCCCTGCGCACCGCGTTTGATGCGCGTCTTTCCGTTCCGCGCTAGGAGGCGTATATCGGTGTTGCGTTATGTGCTGAACCGCGTACTGCAGGCTATGCCGACATTAATTGGGATCACTGTCATCAGTTTCTTGCTGATGCACATTGTGCCTGGAGGACCCGCCGTCGTCATGCTGGGCGATCGTGCGACGCCGCAGCTGATCGCGCAGATCAATCGATCGCTGGGTCTGAACAAACCGCTGTACGTGCAGTATGGGTTGTGGGTGTGGAACCTCCTGCACGGCAATCTGGGATATGCATACTCGTATCACCAGACTGTGGCCAGTCTGATCGCGCTGAATCTGCCGCGCACGCTCCTTCTCGTTGTGATCGCCATTACGATCTCGCATCTTCTGTCGATCGCGCTCGGCGTGTTTCAAGCGGTGCGCCGCGGTCGGGGCGGGGATCACCTCGTGACGGGCGTGGTGTATTTTCTATACGCGATGCCCACTTTCTGGTTGGGAATGATCCTGGTGTCGGTGTTTGCAATTTGGCTGAACCTGCTCCCATCCGGGGGAATCAGCAACCCGCTCCAGACGCATCCGTCGGTGGTCAGTTACCTGCGGCACCTGGCGCTTCCCGCTGCGGTGCTGATTCTGGGCACGATTCCAGGGTGGAGTCGCTATGTCCGGTCTTCCATGACGGAAACGCTCGTGCAGGACTATATCCGGACGGCGCGCGCAAAAGGTTTGTCTGAGTGGTGGGTGCTGATTCGCCATGCGCTCAAGAATTCGCTTTTGCCTTTGATCACGTTGGCGGGCATGTCGTTGCCCGCGCTGTTCAGCGGAGCGTTGATTGTGGAAATGGTTTTCAATTATCCGGGAATGGGGCTGCTGTTTTGGAATGCTGCGCAGAATCGCGACTATCCGGTGCTGCTTGGTATTGTAACGCTCATCGGCGTGCTCACGATTCTTGGCAACCTGTTGGCGGATCTGCTGTACGGTGTCGTGGATCCGCGCATCAAGTACGAGTGAGATGAACTGCGTTTACGTACAAGACGGAGGGATGTTTGTTGCCAAGCAATATGGTGTGGGAAACAGGGAGTGGAACGCGGACTGAGGCTGCGCTGTGGATCGTCGCTGTGCAGCAGTTGCCGGACATGCTCACGGCATGGAATGAAACGGCGTTCACCGTGCCCGAAGCCGATGCGCCCGTGCTGTCTCGCCTCAGCGACGGCGTGCAACTGATCGTGGTTCGCAGTGGCGCGTCGCGCGCGAAAGCGCAGAAGGCGTGGGCGGATGCGGCGCGCCTCGCGCAGCGCAGCGGCTCTGGCGGCGTGGGCCTATGGCTGCTCGGCCTCAGCGAGGACGCTGCGGCGGACGCGGTTCTTGGGGTCGAAGCGGGATTGTATCGCTATACGCAAAAAAGCGGCGAACAGGCAGACGCGTCAGTCCGGGTTGTCGTTGCGGTCGACGCTTCCGCCTTGGAGCGGCTGGCGTTCTGGCAGGAGGTCGGCCGCGGGCGTGCGCTGGCGCGTGATTGGGTGAATCGGCCGGCAAACATAAAACCCCCGTTGACACTGGCCAGCCTGTTTCGGGAAGGGGCGCCAGCAACAATCGAATGGGAGCAGATCGAACTGCCGCAACTCCAGGCGATGGAGGCGGGCGGTATGCTCGCGGTTGGCAGCGGCAGCGTCCATCCGCCCTGTGTGCTGATTGGACGGGTTCAGGCCGCTGGGGATGCGCCTTTGCTTGCTCTGGTCGGGAAAGGAATCACGTTTGACAGCGGCGGATTGTCCATGAAACCGGCGTTGGGAATGGGCAACATGAAGGCGGACATGGGTGGGGCGGCCGCCGTCGCCGCAGCGTTGCGCACAGTCGCTGAATTGGGAATCGCCGTCAATGTGATGGCCGTGTTGCCGCTGGCGGAAAACCTGCCCGACGGCGCAGCGTTTCGACCGGGCGACGTGATCACGATGCTGGACGCCACCACCGTTGAGATTGTTTCGACAGACGCGGAAGGGCGTCTGGTGCTCGGAGACGCGCTCACGCTCGCGCGAGAACGGGGCGCCGCGCGGATTGTCGACATTGCCACCCTGACTGGGGCGAATATCGTCGTGCTCGGCGGAGTCAAGGCAAGCGTCGTGTCGCATCATCCGGAGTTTGCCGAAGCGGTAAAAGAGGCGGGTGAGCGCATCGGCGAGGGGCTGTGGCTGTTGCCTGACGACGACGATTTTATGGAGATGAACCGAAGCGGCGTCGCCGATCTGAAAAACAGCGCCGGTCGACCGGCAGGAACCATTACGGCGGGACTGTTCGTCAGTCATTTTGCGAAAGAGACGCCGCATGCGCACATCGACATCGCGGGCCTCGCCTATGTGGAAAAAGCGGGCGCATCGGGAATCGGAGCGACCGGATTCGGCGTGGCGACGCTGGTTTCGTTGTGCCAGTGGTGGGCTGACGCCGCCGTCTGAACGCACGGATCCTAAAAACAGTCGCGGGGCGCAGGGGGCATGCATACGCCTTCCTGCGCCCCGCGCGCTTGTGTTCAGTATGCGCGGCGATTCACTTTCACAGGGATCTGGAGTACCATGTGATGGAATGGATTATCGCTACTCCCCTGGACGAGTCTGTCTGTGACTGAGGCGGAGAAAGGCGATTGTCGAGAAGCGATCGATCGTGACGGGGGCTATGGATTTGTGGGAGGCAATCAGCCTGTATCTGGCAATCGGTTTCGTTTCTGGTTTTATTGTCGGTGCGGTGTTTGTGAGCGGGAGCATTGTTTTGACGGTGCTGCTTTTAAATGTTCCGGCTGTTGCCCTGGGCAATTCGCTGTCCGTTTCCATGGTGTCTGAAATAGTTGGACTGCAAACCATTGCAGCTGCTCTCGCGGCGATTCGTCATTATCGGGATGTGATTCAGTTCAGTGTGCTCTGGCCGTTTCTGGCGCCCACACTGCTGATGGGTTTTGGCGGGGGCTATCTGTCAAGATTGCTGCCTCAACATATGCTGCTTGGCGTTTTTGTTATAGTGGCGCTGTTCTCCATTCTCCTGATGGTATTGCCTGTGCGCATCGACCTGCGCCAATATGGACGCGCTGCGAGATGGACGGTGATCCTGTCCAGTGGTATGTTGATCGGACTGCTTGGCGGATTGTACGGCATTGGGGGTGGATTCGTACTGGTGCCCGTGTTCACGGTGCTGGGAGTAACGCTCAGAGCGGCAGTGGCCAACGCTCTCATCCTTGGAGCGGGCATGTCGTTTATTGGGCTGGTCGCAAAGATGGGCTTTTTTAGCATGCCCTGGGGAGTCGCCGTTCCTGTCATTGTGACGTCGGTCATTGGCTCTGCACTCGGTGGACAGCTATCAAGGAAGCTGCCAAAGCGGTTGCTGAAGATAATTGTCCTGATCGCTTTACTGGCTGTTTCTGTTGATTTGGGAATCCGCTGGATGCACTCTTCCTGACTCTCGTTCATAGCGTTTTTTGGTTGCTTCGCCGCCGCGCAGGTGCCGTACTGATTTATTTTCCTCTAGAATAGCTTGCGCCTGTCGCGCCAGTTCGGGATCGATGTTGGGAAGACGGTTCCTGACGTCGCGAAATACAGTATTTTTCGATACGCCAAAATGTCGTCCCGTTTCGCGAGTCGTTGCACCCGATAACACAATGTATTCGCCAATCAGGATGGCGCGTTCATGGAGCTGATCGTGCAACGTCGTGGCCCCCTAACCCAGCCTTCAAAAGGGCTGATTCCGGTCGTCAGCAGGTTCTGTGCCTCGGTGTGAGGTTCCGTGGCCCGGAGTTCTTTACAATGTATGAGAACAAGCGCCCAATATTCTGCCGTATATATATCCTTTCCCATGGAACGCTACCATTTGATGATACTCATGGGAAAGAAGCGATGCCTTGATGCGCCGCTTTACAATGTGAAGCTTCTCGTGGTTATCCGGGTGGCGATTCGCGCTGGCAACGATCCGCGCGGCCCTATCCTATGGGTGCAAACCATCGGGTTTCAGCAATACTGTACGGATGTGCTCCCGAACGAGTGGATACCTTCCTGGGATCCACAGGCGCTCGAGGCGGGAGCGATGGCTGTGAAGATGTTTGCCTAGTATCATACGCTGCATCCTGTGACAGTTGGCGGGTTCACATTCGACGTGGACAACACCGTCAATTTCCAGGAATTTCGGTTCTTGAGCGGACGCATTGAAACCGACCGCGCGCTGACCATCACATGGCCGTACGCGTACACGGATGCGAACGGAACCATTGCTGCGCTCGACTATCGGGCGGGGATTCCCGACAACCCCAACTGGGCCTTTATAGGGTCTCAGAAGATGGCGCAGTGGGGTTCCCAATACTGGGCCATGACAGGAGCGGCCTATCTGCGTATTCTCAATCTCTATTTTCCCGGGCGAACGCTGTTCTCCATCCCGAAAAATCGTCGCAGGCGTATTTTTCTTCTCGGTTGTTAGTGGCGCGCAGCGCCATGAAAGTCTATCCCGGGATATCTGTCGCTGCAGGATTAATGGATTGGTCGTTTCAGAAAGGATTGTTCGCCGTCGTCGCCAAACACCGTCAGACCATGCCAGTAAAGATCGACCAGATCGCCTGAAATGCGGTCTGTGTCCGGGAACTGCATGCCGCCGCTGCGATTGCGAACACCGCTGACTGACAACAGCGCCACGAACGCGTGGGCGGCGAGGACCGAGTTTACAGGCCGAATCTCTCCGGATGCGCTGGCTTCGGAGAATGCCCTTGCGAGCGATGAGATGAGCCGATCTTCCGCCTGGCGCATCGCGGTCAGTTGTTGTGCGCTCAGGGTTGGTTCGGCTTCTCTCATGATCAGATCGAAATCCAGATGGTGCTGCTGCAATTTCAGCCGTACAGTGGTAATGCCCCGGAGACGGTCAAGAAGCGGCGCTTCCTGCTCCAGGATCCGTTCCGTGCGCCTTCTGATCGTATCCAGCAACTGCAATACCGCAGCCGTAAAGAGGTCCGCTTTCGTCGGAAAATAGTAATAAATCGTCGCCTTTGTCACGCCGCATTGCTTCGCCACGGCAGCGATCGTTCCAGCCTCATATCCGACTTCCATAAATAGATTCGCTGCCACTTGCAAAATTGTATCCGATGTAGGAGTATCCTCCGAACTGACCCGAGGGCGCCCCGGAGGCCGCTGGTGTGACCGCTGCATGACTCTTCGCCTCCCGTTCCGTTCATACGGATAAGTGTACCACACACAGGGCTCTGAAAAAAAATCGGGAGCGCCCAGATATCTTGCGCGTCCAGAACCTTTCTGTATACTGAGGGGTGTATGGAACGCGGCGCGCTATTGCGGGAAACAGCTTGGGAAAGGAATGCGCTCATGCCGATTATGGATGTAAACGCCGACCTTGGTGAATCATTTGGGCGCTACTCGGTCGGCAACGATGACGCCTTGCTGGCGATCGTCTCGTCTGCCAATATTGCCTGTGGGTTTCACGCGGGGGATCCGCACGTCATGGCCAGAACGGTAAACCGCTGCGCAGAACTGGGCGTGCGCGTCGGCGCTCATCCTGGATTTCCTGATTTACAGGGATTTGGCCGGCGCCGTCTGCCCATGTCTGCGCAGGAAATCGAAGACATCACACTCTACCAGGTTGGTGCGCTGGCGCTTTTCGCGGAATCGGCGGGAACGCCTCTTCGCCATGTCAAATTGCACGGGGCGCTGTACAATTGGGCAGCGTATGACGAAGAGATCGCGGCGGCCGTTGTCGCAGCTTTGCGCGGTTTGCGGCGGACCCTGATTCTGTACGCCCCCGCTGGCAGTCCTATGGTGCGGGCGGCAAATGCGGCCGGGCAGCCGGTATGGCAGGAGATATTTGCGGATCGCAATTATGAGTCTGATGGAACGCTGACAGAACGCACCCATCCGCTTGCGCTGCTGCACGATCCAGGCGACATGGCGGAGCGACTGCGCCAGACCTTGCAAACAGGCGCCATCCGCTGCAGAACAGGCGAAACGCTGGCCGTGACAGTCGATACGATCTGTGTTCACGGCGATGGACCAACAGCCGTGGCAGCGGCGGAGGCGGTCAGAAACACCGTTCGTTCGCACGGCTGCACGTTGGCAAACGAAACGCAATAGCCGACTGTCGCGCATTGCTGTCTCGCACTGACAGTCGCGCACTGCACACGCGCGTTGCAGTTCAGGAGGGGGCGCTTTGAAGTGGCCAGTGTGCTGGTAACGGGCGGAACCGGTTTTATAGGCAGACATCTCATTCGACAGTTGCTGGATCGCGGCGACAATGTGGTTGTGGCGTCCAGAAATCCCGCACAGGCGGAGGAAATGTTTGGCCATGCGGTGATCGCTGTGGATCTGAACAGCCGGAACGTCGCCTCGCGGTTGCGCGTTGACGCAGTCGTCAATCTCGCTGGCGAGCCGCTCAGCGTCCGCTGGACAACTGCCCGTAAACGCGCAATTTTAGCGAGCCGGCAGAGCGCGACGAATCGCGTGACAGATCTGATCGGGCAACTGGACGTACGGCCTGAAGTGTTGGTGAGCGCTTCTGCAATCGGCTATTACGGCGCCAGTGAAACAGGCGCATTCACCGAGCAGAGCGAGCCTGAGAGCCGCGATTTCCTGACGGACGTGACGGCCATGTGGGAGCGCGCAGCGAATCGCGCCAGGGAGTTCGGAACGCGGGTGGTCAGCGCGCGGTTTGGGGTGGTTCTCGGCGCCGACGGAGGCGCGCTTGGCAAGCTGGCGCTGCCATACCGGTTTTACCTGGGTGGGCCGATCGGTTCAGGGCGACAGTGGGTGTCCTGGATTCACATTGAGGACGCCGTGCGCATGATTCTCTGGAGCCTGGATCAGACGCATATCGCTGGACCCCTGAACGTCACGGCGCCGGAACCTGTTCAAATGCAGGAGTTCGGCAGGACGCTTGCGAAGGTTCTTCGTGTTCCCCACTTTGCGCCGGTTCCCGCGTTCGCCTTACGGGCGCTGCTCGGTGAGATGGCTGATCTTGTCCTGACTGGACAGCGCGTGATTCCGGAAAAAGCGCTCGCAGCTGGTTTTTCGTTTCGCTACGCGGCGTTGTTGCCAGCGCTCCGCGATTTGCTGTGAGCAGTACGGACCAAAAACCGGCGGCAAAATTGCCTGTTGCCAAATTGGCCAAAACGGAGTAGTCTGAACGCAAAGAGAGGAAAGGATTCGCGGTAGTCCTGTACGTCTTTGATAAGTACAAGATAGACTATCTGCATTCGTAATTATGTGCAATCATTCACAATGTAATATGTGAAAAATAACTCAATGTTGGGAGGAAAAATATATGCATATCGTGGTCTGCATCAAGCAGGTGCCAGACAGCCGGGAAATTCGCATCGATCCTGTGACAAACACACTTGTCAGACAGGGCGTGCCCGCGATCGTCAACTACTACGATTTACACGGGCTGGAGGAGGCGCTGCGCTTCAAGGATGAGATGGGCGCGCGCGTCACCGTTGTATCGATGGGGCCTCCGTCCGCAGAAAAGGCATTGCGACAGTGTATATCGATGGGCGCTGATGAAGCGGTGCTTGTCAGCGACCGTGGATTTGCCGGAGCCGACACGCTGGCCACGTCGTACGTCATCGCCTTGACCGTTACGAAGGTCGCTACGGAAATGGAACCCGTCGACATGGTTTTTTGCGGCAAGCAGACTCTTGACGGCGACACAGGCCAGGTCGGACCTGGCGTGGCCTGCCGACTCGACTATGAGCAGATGACCTACGTGGAGAAAGTCGTCGAATTGAATCCGGGCGAGCGAACGGTTACTGTGCATCGACATCTGGAAGACGGTGTGGAAGTTGTAAAAACCAAACTGCCAGTGTTGATCACGGTTCTTACGGAACTCAACAAACCACGGCGCGCCAGTTTGCCTGGGGTATTGCGGGCGGCCAAATACAAACCCATCGTCTGGTCAACCAACGATTTTCCGGATATTGATCGGGCAAAAATCGGTCTCAAGGGGTCCCCAACCATCGTCTCCAAGACGTGGGTGCCGGAACCGCGCAAAGTGAACACGGAAATGATCGCGGCTGACGGAGTAGATGCCTTGAGCGCCGCACTGATCGACAGACTGTGGAATACAGACTTGCCAACCCGCCTGGGCTGGGCATAGGAGGAGTCTACATGGAAGCGGAACAGGTCACAGGAGTTGACGCTGCTGCGGGGCAACCTGCTGCGAGCGCCAAGCCGCGGCGTGAGAAGATCGTTATTGATGCGCCAGATTTCTCGGATTACAACGGCATCATGATCGTCGTGGAACAGCGAGCTGGAGCGGCAAAAAAAGTATCGTGGCAACTGCTTGGCGAGGGGCGCAAACTGGCGCAGAAACTGAACACGGAACTGATGGCAGTTGTCATCGGCTCCGATGTAGGCGCTCTGGCGCAGGAGGCCATTTATCGCGGGGCGGACAAGGTCTACCTGTGCGATTCAGAGGAACTTCGCGATTATCGAACCAGACCCTACAGCCAGATTTGTCTGCATGTGATCGCAACTGCAAAACCCGAGATCGTCCTGATTGGAGCGACATACTGGGGCCGCGACCTGGCGGGCGCAATCGCCACCCATTTGCCGACAGGGCTGACGGCTGACTGCACTCAGCTTGATGTGGATGAAAATCGTCTGTTGCTGGCCAGTCGCCCTGCGTTTTCTGAGAAGATGCTGGCGACGATCATGTGCAAGCAGTACAAACCGCAAATGGCGACCGCCCGTTCCGGCGTCTTTCTGGAACTGCCAAGGGATCCGTCGCGCACCGGCGCAATTATCCCTGTACCCGCACAAATGTCAGCTGATGAGATCGCAACCGAAGTGCTTGCGTTCCTGGAACAAACAGAACGTGTCAATCTCGAAGACGCAGAGATCATCGTAGCGGGTGGACGCGGTCTCGGAGGTCCGGAACCGTTTGCCCTGCTTCAGGATCTCGCCGATGCGCTCGGCGGCGCTGTTGGCGCTTCACGTCCGGCGGTCGACGCCGGCTGGATCGGGCATGACCATCAGGTGGGGCAAACGGGATCGACAGTTCGGCCCAAGCTGTACTTTGCCATCGGTATCTCAGGAGCGGTGCAGCATGTGGTCGGCATGCAGCATTCCGATGTGATCGTCGCGATCAATCGCGATCCTGATGCGCCAATTTTTAAAGTCGCCAATTTCGGCATCGTTGGCGATCTGTTCAGCATCATACCGGCCATCACGAAGGCCGTTCAAGAACGTCGCCAACTTCCGTTTGCCGTTGCGGCGACCGCGAAGGAAGCCGTCGCTGCGACAGCGGGATAAGAAAGACCGTCAGGGGGAGTGAGCATGGCCAACGAGCGTTTTGACGCGATTATTATAGGAGCAGGTCCGGCAGGCAGCGCGGCTGCGTATACCATGGCCAAGGCCGGGTTGAATGTGGTGTTGATTGAACGCGGTGAATTTCCGGGCGCCAAGAACATTTTTGGCGGCGTGATTTATCGGAAACAGTTGGAAGATATCATTCCTGAGTTCTGGAAAGAGGCGCCGCTCGAACGGCAGGTCGTTGAGCAGAGGTTATGGCTCCTCGGCGAACAGTCTGTCGTCACGTTTGGACATCGCAATGAAGCGTTCAAGGAGCCCAACAATTGCTGGACGGGACTGCGCGTCAAATTTGATCAGTGGTTTGCGGGCAAGGCGGAACAGGCTGGCTCGCTCAACATTTATGAGACTGTGGTCACGGAGTTGCTGCGGGAGGGCAGCAAGGTTGTGGGCGTGCGCACGGATCGCGAAGAAGGAGATCTGTACGCCAATGTGGTTGTCGTTGCAGACGGTGTCAACTCGCTGCTCGGCAAAGCGCTTGGCGTGCATCGCGAATGGAAGCCGGACGAGGTGTCGCTGGCTGTCAAAGAAGTCATTGCGATGCCCAGAGAGAAAATCCAGGATCGTTTCAACCTGGAGGGCGATGAGGGACTGACCATTGAGTTTGTGGGGCAAACCGGCGGGATGGCTGGTCTGGGATTCCTGTACACAAATCAGGATACGCTGTCTTTTGGCGTGGGTGTCATGGTGAGCGATCTGAAGCGCACGCGCGTGAAACCGTATGAATTGCTGGAAGGCGTCAAACAGCATCCGATGCTGCGGCGGCTGCTCCAGGGCGGGGAAACCAAGGAATACTCTGGGCATCTCATTCCGGAGGGCGGGTATGACTCGATTCCGCCGCTTTCGGGCGACGGTTGGGTGATCTGCGGCGACGCGGCCCAACTCGTGAACTTCGTCCATCGCGAAGGAACGAACTTGGCCATGACATCGGGGCGTTTTGCGGCGGAGGCGATCATCGAAGCGCACGCGAAAGGGAACTTCAGCCGCGAAGGGTTGCAGGGGTACGACCGGCGTGTCAAAGAGTCATTCGTGCATAAGGATTTGAAGAAATATCGCGGGATGCACGCCCTGATGCACGATGTGGATCCGAATCTGCTGTTTGACAAGCTGCCGCACGCTGTCAATGAGGCCGCGTATCAGATGTTGCTGGTCGACGGTGTGTCGAAGGCTGAGAAACAGCGTATGGCGGTTCGCGGGATCACTGCGGCGGCAGGCGGCGCCATGAATGTGGTCAAACTTGGCATTAAAGGATGGAGGGCGATCAACGGATGAGTACAGTAGCCGAGAAACTCTATACGATTCGCTACAAGGTCGATGAACAGTCTCATCTGATCATTAAGGATCAGGAGACGTGCCTCAATTGTCAAACCAAGGAGTGCCAGGACTTCTGTCCGGCAGAAGTGTATCATTGGGTTGAAAAGGAAAAAATGACGAGCGTCGCTTTTGAGAATTGCATCGAGTGCGGCACTTGCAGAATTGGCTGCCCCACGTACAACATTGAATGGGTGTATCCAAAGGGCGGACATGGCATCACTTACAAGTTCGGTTGACGGGGCTTACAGCGGTGCAAAGAACGAACGGGCGTGTCCGTTCGTTCTTTGCTGTATTGCTGCGAACTCTCTCCGCGATCTGACCGGTTTCATGATATGATGGTAATGTAAGGGGATCTTAGTCGCCAAGGATGGAGCTGGATTAACTGGAGAGCGTAAGGTATCCGCTCTTTGGGTTTTCCTGTACCGGGGGAGGCTAGCGTTTGGCGAGACAGATGTCGACAGTGCTTCTGAGACCGGGCATGGTTCTAGGCCGCTCGTTGTACGACGCACAGGGGCGAGTGTTGCTGCAAAGAGGTTTGGTGATTCAAGAGCAGTACATAAAGAGAATCAGAAGTATGTATGCGTCGATCTATATTGAGGATGAGTTTTCGGCAGGCATCGACCTGGTAGAAGCCATTCCCGTTGAGGTGCGCCTGGTCATGCAGCAAACTTTATCCAAACAATGGGAATACTGGGAACGAAACGTTTCGTTCGAACGCCTGACGTTGCAACCGGGTTTTGCGCGCGGACTGAGAGAACAGATGAAAACACTGCTGCAGATTGTGTCTGCAACGACAGTGATTCAGGAAGACCTCGCAGCGCTCGCGTCATTTGACAATGGCACCTATGTGCACTCCATGAACGTGGCCATCTACGCGATGATGCTGGGTCACGCACTGCAACTGCCAGATTCGCTGCTCATCGACCTCGGGATTGGAGCGATGCTGCACGACATCGGAAAATTATGGGTTCCTTCCGATGTCATCAATAAACAGGGCCCGCTCACTGCCGCAGAGACAATGGTCATGCAACGCCACGCAGAATGGGGTCACCATGTGCTGTCAAGACAGACGGAACTGTCCTATCTGGTGGCTCATTGCGCCTATCAACATCATGAGCGACTGAATGGCAGTGGCTATCCCCGCGGGCTGACAGGGGACGAGACGCACCAGTTTGGGAAAATTCTCGCCGTTGTCGACGTATACGACGCTATGGTGATGCACAGACCCTATCGACCTGGCTTTCCACCCGCCGACGTGATGGAGTATCTATTTTCCAGGGCGGCTACGGAGTTTGACCTTGATCTTGTTTCGCTTTTCAGCCAGAAAGTGGCCATGTACCCGCTCGGTACAACAGTGGTGCTCAGCGACAGGACAAACGGACTTGTCGTGCGAATTCACGATAATGTTCCTTCACGGCCAGTCGTGCTCATTGTGAAAGGACCCGACGGCGAACCTGTGGAACCGCGGGAAGTCGATCTCTGCCAGCAACTGAATCTTACGATCACACGGACGCATGCTTCCGTCATTATCGAGAGTATCGACTAGATCGGAACGGAGAGAGTATCGACTAGACCGGAACAGAGTTTGGATGCTGCTGGATGAGATGGGGAAAGGGGTGCGGTCAGCGTGGATGTTCTGTCCTTTCGGCGCAGGTACGAAGCCGAGTGGAGGGTGCTGGAAGAGTTGCTCGCAGGCAGAACGCGCAGAGGTGCTCGCGCCTTGCGCGGAGATCGCATCGGCGAGCTTACGCGACTGTATCAGGAAGTGACCAGCCATTTATCGTATGCGCGGGCCTACTATCCCGATCATGATGTGACGCTGTATTTAAACGCGCTGGCGGCGCGCGCCCATCTGGTGGTGTACGGAAAACAGGGTGGACAGTGGCGTTCTGTCGGGCGCTTTCTGGCCGCCGATTTTCCTGCTGCGGTTCGCTCCTGCGGTGTTTTTTTCGCCTTGTCATGGGGTATCATGCTGAGCGGAATGGGCGTCGGTTTTATCGCTGTTCTGTTATCGCAAAACTCGCTGTACGCATTTTTGCCCGCCAGTTTCATTCAAATGTTTCATCCATCGAAGGCTGGACCGCACGTTGTGAATGCGCCGCTCATGGCGAGTTCGATCATGTCGCATAACATCGAAGTAACGGTCCTGTCGTTTCTTGGCGCCTTTACGTTCGGCCTGTTCACTGTCTATGAACTCTACTTCAACGGACTGCTGCTTGGCGCGCTGGCAGCGCTTTTTTTGCGCGCCCATCGTTCACTCCTGTTCTGGTCGCTCATTTTGCCGCACGGCTGCATTGAACTTACCGCGATTTCCATCGCCGGAACAGCGGGACTGTCTGTCGCCTACCGCTTTCTTGTTCCGGGTCGCCAGACCCGGCGCGAGAGTTTTCGAATGGCGTCCCTGACTGGCGGCCGTTTGCTGGCGGGAACAATGGTCATGCTTGTCGTAGCGGGAACTATCGAAGGGTTTCTGACGCCCTCCACGCTTTCGGTCGGATTCAAATACGCATTCGCCGCATGCACCGCGGTTCTGTTGGCGCTGTATTTTACTCTCGCGGGAAGAAGCGGTTCACGTCGCACGGCGCATCTTTCCGAATTTCAATAAGGAGTGGTCCTGTGCTTAGGGCAGAACATTTACGTAAAGAATTCGGTTCCAACATGGCCGTCGACGACGTGACGCTGTCGTTGCGCGAAGGGGAACTGTTCGGCTTTTTGGGTCCAAACGGAGCGGGCAAGACCACGACCATTCGCATGATGGTGGGGCTGCTCACTCCCAGCAGCGGGCGTGTATGGATTGACGAGACGGATCTGAAACGGGAGCCGATCGCGGCAAAACGGTTGCTGGGGTACGTTCCCGATCGACCTCTTGTGTACGAGAAACTGACCGGCCGCGAATTCGTCCGCTTTATGGCAGCGCTCTATGAGTTGCCAAAAGGAGCGGAAGCGATCGCCGAAAAGTGGTTTGCCGATTTTGACTTACTGGGAGCCGCAGACAGTCTGATTTCCACTTATTCACATGGTATGAAGCAAAAAATTTCCCTGATCGGTCAGCTCGTACATCGTCCCAAAGTGCTGCTGCTTGATGAACCTACAGTCGGACTGGACCCCAAGGGAGCAAGGACACTGCGCAACGCCCTGCGTCGATTTTGCGATGAAGGCATGACGATTCTGATCTCGACGCACTTGCTTCCCGTGGCGGAAATGATGTGTGACCGTGTCGGCATCATGGATAAAGGCAGACTGATCGCTCAGGGAACGATCTCTGAGTTGCAGAGCGCGTATCAGACGGACGCGGGGCTGGAAGATCTGTTCTTGCGCTTGACAGACGGAGAAAAAGGGGATGCGCCAGATTGGACCTGATGTCTGATGTTCGCCGCGTGCGGCAGATCGTTCACTGGGAACGGATTGCAGCGAAGCGCACGCTCACGACAGGGAAAGTGCGGCGTGTGATCGGTTGGGTGTTTATCGCAATCTTCTTTGCTTTCATTGCGTTTACGACAGTGTCGCCATTTTTTGCGAGCAATGAGAGCGCCAGTGCGCGCAATGACTTTCTTCTGATGTTGTCCCTGTTCGCAGGCGCATTCTTACTCTATATACAGTTGCTTCTGATGTATAACAGAATCGTGATTGCCGATTCGGAGTTGCTGTTGACGGCGCCCATCAATGGGAGAACGGTTCTGTTGGCGCGAGTGGCAGGCGGTTTTCAATTGTCGCTGCTGTACGCATTGGCGGGGCTGCCATTGGTGATCGCGTACGGTATGGCGTCCCATGTCCTTGCCGTGTACTACCCCCTGGCCGTGCTGTTTCTGTTTCTCGAAAGTGTGATGATAACGGCGCTCGCGCTGGTTGTCGTCATGCTCCTGATGCTGGTCATGCGGCGCAAGATCTCCCGCGACTTTCTGGCTGTGGCCAGCTCGGTGCTGGCGGCGGTGATCTTTATCACGCCGCGGTTATTTACGTTCGGACAAATTGGCGGCGTCTCGTCAGGCCAATTTTGGCAGAACCCGGCCTTTTACGCGTTGCCTTTTATGTGGCTTGCCCGTGGCCTGATCGCGCTGTCCGAAGGCGGGCCAGTCAGCGTCCTGTATGCTGTGCTGTCACTGGCTGTCGCCGGCGCGGCGCTGGCGCTCAGTCTGTGGATCGGGCAGCGCTCGCTGCACGAGCGACTGACGCGCATGACCGACGAAAAGGACGTGCGCAAGCGGAAACGGCGCATGCTGGCGCCCGCCCGCGAACCGCTGGATGCGGCTGAGGCCGTCCTGAAGCAAACGCAGGTTGCCGCGCACCCTTCACAGGACGGCGCGCAGTCGCGGTGGAAGATTTCCGGCGCAGTCCTCGCCATTGGCAAGAAAGATCTGTTGCGCCTGAGAAGGACTCCGGGCGATCTGGTGAGCTATCTGTTTCCCACCATCTATCTGCTGTATTTCCTGCTTCAGCGCCCTGCTGCGGGCAGTCAACCCACACTCGCGCTGGTGCCGTTATTTTTGGTCGTCCTGGCAAGCACGATGGGCCGCATTCCGATCGCAAGCTTTGGAATGGAAGGAGAACAGGTCTGGATCTATATGCAGTCGCCTATCAGCGGCAGTCGTCTGATAGCGGGAAAGTGGCTCTACAGTTCGATTCCAACACTTATCTGGCTGGAGTTGCTGGCCGTCCTGCTCGGCGTACTGGGAGCGGCGCCCTTTTCGTTCATTGTCATTCTGGCGGTTAGCGGACTGTGGCTGGTGCCGAGCGCCACCGCGCTGACGCTGCCCTTTGCCGTACACGGCGCTGCGTTCAAAACCCGCCGGGTGGGCCAGCGAAATGTCTATGTGACTCGCTCGTCAGGATTCTATCTGCTTGCGCTGCTGCCCTATCTTCTGGTGCAGGCGGCCGCAATCACAGTGGCCAGCCTGTCCTTTCTCCCCATCACCCTGCCTTTCGGCTGGCTGATGGGCGGTAGTCCGGCTGCCCAACTCACGCTAGGTCTTGGCGTCTCATTGCTGCTGTCTGTCATAGCGTCGTTTATCGGCTGGTCCATGTCAACAGAGGCATGGCGGACGAAGGCCGTGCTGCTCCTGCAATCGGGAAGCCTGGACTGATCCAGATGTTGGAGTCAGTCGCCTGGCTGCTCCCAGACACTGGCCAAATCTTTAAGCACTTCGAGCGCAGTCTGTGTCGACGACCAATCCGCGAGCGTCTGCAGCTGCTGTCCGTGCGCTTTCGTCTGTCCTTCGCGGAGCGCATGCTGCAGCAGACGCTCTGCGAGGAAAAGTCGCCGGTCAACCGACAGACGGGGCTCTCTGGCCAAAAACGCGGTCACCAATTCACGGGTGCGATCAGAACAGACTGACGCCAATTGCGTCACTTGTTGGGGCACCGCGACGGGTGCTGCGGCATCCGCCAACGCCGTACGATGTCGTGACTTGCCCCGCCGCAATTTCTGCTTTAAAACGGCGGAACTGCCCGTGAGGGAGATTGCATTGCGATCGATGATGACGACTGTTCCGGCTGCCAGATCCCCTAGTCGCTGTTCTTTCCCGGTCAAGAAAATGCATATCATGCCGATCAGATATCCTGAGGGGAGGAAGTCGACAATTCTTACGATGTTTCGCATCAGCGCAGAAAAAAAGCTGATCGACTGCCCGGAATGGCTCACCACGCGCAGTTTGATCAGTCGCTTGCCGGGAGTCCGACCACCCCACAGGCCCTCAAACAGCACATAGTAGAGCAGAGGCAGGAAGAAAAGTAACAGGATATAAAAAGCGATTTCATAATTGCGAGGCATTGTCATGCCTGAGAAGGCAAGCGGATTTCCTGCTCCGGATTTGCTTGCCGCAAACAGACCCCAGCCCAACAGTGCGTAGCCCAAAAGCAGGAATCCGGTGTCAATCAATGTGGCGATGGCCCGACTTCCTATGCCGGCGATCTGCCATTCCAGCGTCGCCTGTTCGGGCGTGGTAATGGAAAGAGTGCGTTCCATGATTTTTTGCAGGGCCTCCTTGTGCAGATGATGGGTCAGGAGCGGCGGGTATTTTTAAAGCGCGCGTACGCTCTGGCCACATCCGGCAATAACTCCGTTCTGGTTTCAACCACATCGATTCCTCGCATCGTCAACTGCTCCCTGTATTCACGCCGCTGATTCAGCAAACCGGCGGCCGTTCCCACCGTCGCCGCCTCTGCAACACTCTTGATCGGTGTGATTATGGCGTCTTCAAGAGCCTCATCGGTAAACGACGCGACAAGACAACTGTGGCGTCGTTCCAGAATGGCGATGCTGCGCAAGAACAGGTCATTGGCTGCCAGATCAGTCAGATCGGAGAACAGAAGCAGCAGCGACCGACGTTTATAGTGTGCAAATACGATGTCGATCAGTGTATGCACGCCGGCGTAGACGGGATGAGGCGTTACTGTAGACAGAGCCTGCACAAGCTCGCGTATGCCAGCTTCACCCTTCACCCTGCGGACATGCGTATGAACGTGATCGGAGTAGGCGATCGCGCTTACTTCGTCACCGTTTTTGAGCGCCCCGCCCGCCAGCAACAATGCAGCTTCAAGGGCCAGGTCCAGCCGTGTCTTTCCGTTCTGCTGGATCACGCCCATGCTGCGGCCGCAGTCAATGGCAAGAATGATGTGTTGTCCACGTTCGGGCTGATACACATTTTTCATCGGGAATCCCTTGCGAGCCGTCGCGTGCCAGTTGATGTGACGCGGATCGTCGCCGGTTGCATAGTTGCCGACATGAGAAAACTCGGTCTGACCTGACCCTGTGCGCTGCAGATGAGAGCCTTCGCGCAGCAGCACCCGGTCCACAGCCGCTTGCCTTTCCGATGTCATCCGCAAGTCAGGCCACACTGTCACCGTCTCCTGCGCCTCCGCGCTGTACTGTCGGCACAGGAGGCCAAAGCGGCCAAACAGTCTGACATGGACATTGCCAAATGACAAGGCGCCCCTTTGCAGTGGCACGAGATCATAGGCAATCTCCGTGTCTCCCCAGGGCAACTGCAAAGCAAACGTATCGACGTCCGCCTCCGTCAGCGCAGGCCGTTCATCTCGTATCCGCGCCCGGCGCAAATCTGCTGCATCCGCCGCAGCGCGGTCAGCGGTCTCCAGCGTGACGCGAACAGAAATCCGCGCCCGCTCGCTCACCTGCAGACGAGGCACAACCCGGCTCGCGGAGATTGCCTTGGGACGTTGCAAGCTCATGATATCAGTCACGCATAGCCCGCACAAAATGGCTCCATCCAGTGTCAGATAGAGATCCGCCGCTCCGCTGTTGTGCAGAAATAACGCCGGCGCTGCGCTGACAGCCACAATGTAGGCGAGTCTGCGGGTGGGCAGCCAGCTGTTAGCGCGGAACAGCCACTTGCTTAACCAGTTCTTCGATGATGTCATTGGCGGATGCTCCTTCAAGCTGCGCGGCTGGTGTGATCATAAGGCGATGGCGAAGCACAGGGTTGATGACTCGTTTCACGTCGTCTGGCGTAACAAATTCGCGTTCTTCGAGATACGCGGAGGCCTTGCTGGCCATGAGCAACGCTGCAGCCGCGCGCGGGCTGCCTCCCAGGGAAACGCTCGCAAGGGTGCGCGAGCGGGTAATCAGTTCCACGATATACTGAATGACGCTCTCCGTCGCCGCGACCGCCGCCACCGCCTGTTGCGCCTTCAGTAGGCTGTCCGCATCAGCATTTTCATGTTGCGGCTCTGTCATTGCAGTTTCATGTTGCGACTCGGAAATGACATTTCGCGCTGTTGCGGCGGCCGACTTGACGTAGGCGAGATGACGCGGTGTGTGGGCCAGCAAGGCAGCCACTTCCGCAGCGCTGTCCGGGTAGTGGATTTCAATTTTCATCAGAAAGCGGTCCAACTGAGCTTCTGGCAGTGAATAGGTTCCCTCGTATTCGACCGGATTCTGTGTGGCAATCACGAAAAAAGGCTGTGGCAATCCCAACGTTTCGCCGTAGAGAGTGACCTGGCGCTCCTCCATGGCTTCCAGCAGCGCAGCCTGTGTCTTTGGCGGCGTGCGGTTGATCTCGTCGGCCAGCACAATATTGGCAAAGAGCGGACCTCGCTCAACCCGAAATGAGCCCTCGCGCAAGTCATACATGACGCTGCCCACCACATCGCTCGGCAGCATGTCGGGTGTGAACTGGATGCGTTTGAAACTCATGCAAAGCGACTTCGCCAGAGTGGTGGCCAGCAGAGTCTTCCCGATACCAGGAACTCCTTCCAGCAATATATGTCCGCCTGCCAGCAGAGCCAGCAAAATTTCTTCTATGACATTTTCCTGTCCCTTGACTGTCTCTGTTAATGTGTTCCGTACTTTGCTGATCAGCATGTGTCAACTCCTTATTGTCTGCCGATGCGCGGACACCTGATTCCGCGCATCAGGTGGAATGCGGCCTGTCTGGGCTGGCGGAGCGCGGCTTGTCAGCGCTGACGGAGCGCGCGCGTTGCCTGGACGGCGTGACATTTTGCCGTCCGCGCAGAGCCGAGATCAAGACATTGCACTCTGCCAGGAACGTCTTTTGGCGGGGTTCCTTTGCGTGTTGCGGCAAGGAGAGAGAAGCGCCGCGAGCCTTGGCCAACCGCTTCAACTGAGCGAGCAGACTGTTAAAACTGCCGGTCCTCCGGTAATGATCCGCCATCGCCATCGCCAACTGCAGACTGGCGGGCCGGGCAGGTTGCAGCGGCGCCAGCGGCCTGCCAAACCGTCTGCTTTCGCCCCATAACCAAATGACGACGGCGCTGCAAAGTAGCGCAAACGCCGCATTGATACCCGCGCCAAATACGGCTGTAGGCCCCGGTTCAATGGAATAACCATGCACTGTTTCCACAAAGGCGATCCGCGTCTTTGTGGGTTGCAAAAGACTCAACAACACGCCGAGGTTGTCGGATTTGGCGATGGATCCGTTGTAGGCCAGACCAGGCAACCCGAGGAGCGTTATGGACCCTTTTCCGACGCGCTCTGTAACGCCGACCGTCGCGCGCGCTCCGCCCGGCAGCGTGAGTAACCATGGTTCCCCTCCGTGGAGGTTGCCGGCCACTGTCGCGTAGCGTCCAAAACTGGAGACGCGAAACGTTGTGACTGCTCGCTGAGAGTTTTGCGCTGTCAGTTGTGTCAGGCGCAGGGCGCCGTTTGTTGCGGGCGCAGGCGTGATGCGCAGACCCAGGGATGTCGCCAGTGCGGAGGACTGGTTCAGCAGGGCGATCACATGTCCTCCGGAACGGACAAACTGGATCCAGGCTTTCGCCATGGCGGCCGTGTCGTCAGTCTGCGGTTCCACAATGACGGCGGTTGTGCGACCTGGCAGACCAAGTTGGGGTTCTGTCAGCAACCTCAGGGACCCCGCGGCAGGCGATCCGTGAAACAGCGAAAACAGTGCCGACGCGCCGCTTGACTGGTGACTGTACGATGTGCCCGCCGGGAGTGGCGCTGTATCGGACGGCGGTGTAAAGAGAGCGGCGGCCGACAGATACAGAGCGAGTACGCAGGCGATCAGAATCCAGACGCTACGCTGCCTCATGATTCAGCACGCTCCCTTTGCAGGATCAGGGAAGCGGATGCGCGCGCCGTATCGGCGAGAGACTGCAGCGGCGGCGGCAGCGCATTTCCCGCTCCAGCCGGGCTGTGGTAGAGCAGCTCGTCACACGCTCTGGCAAGCGTCAGAAAGGCGGCGCTCACCGGGGATTTGTGACGCAGCAATTCTCTGGCGTATTCTCCGTTTGTCTTGTTGGGATTTACGTTCAATTCCCGGACACTCTGCAGATGCGTGACGGCCGCCAGGAAATAGCAACGGGCCGCTTCGTGGTATTCGCCTGCCGCGATATGCCTGTCTGCCAGAAGAAAGAACCCCTTTGCGTCGAGAGGACGCCTGGAACCACTTGGCGCGGTCACTTCTTTTGTTCTGCGGTTGCGGCCAAAACGGCTCAGCAACAAGGTCAGTCCCAGCACGGACAGGGCCAGGACGATCCAGCCGAGACTGCGCGGAGGCTGCCCCAAGACGATGTGCAGATGAAGTCGACGCGCCAGTTCTCTCAGCAGGTTGATAAGCGCCTGCAGCCAGGAATTGCTCTGACCCTGCGTATGATAGGAAGGTCCTGAAAGAATAGTCTGCAGTTTATGGCGCCAAAACAGAGTGTCTGTCATGCCAGCCTAGTCCTTTTCTGTCATGAGTTCTATGTCGTATCCATCGCGCCGGATGCGCATGTCGATATACAGATTGGTCAGCAACAGAGCGTACAGCGGCGCAAGCAGGATGCTGATGAGACCCGTGCCAAGCAGACGCACCGCGTTGCCTGGCAGCAGATCAATCAGGAAAGAGAGACCCCCGCTGGCAAGGCCCAGCACGATGAAGGCGATCAGATTGATAAAGAACAGCCGCCAGAATGAGCCTTTTGTCAGGTTCCATGAACGTCGAATGGCCCGCCAGTTGCGCAGTTTTTCAACGACCACGATGGGGAGGGAGAAAAGGAGACGAATGCTCACCCAGACCGCCAGAACCACCGCGATCAGGTATAAGAGGATTATAAAAAGAATAAATAAGCCTCCGCCAACCTTCATTGCGGGTACAAGCATGGCGGCTGCGAACAGGGCAGCCGCGAATACCCCGCCCAAAACGAGAATACCGACCAGACTCAGTCCGATGAGCAGCCACATGGTTGCCAGGTAGGCGCCCCAGCGTTTCACCGCCTGGCGGAAATAGGCCCAGATGGAGTGCTTGACGGAACCAAAGGCAACGGTTTCCGCACCCAGGGTGTAATAGGTGCCCTGCAGGAGGGGACTCACGATGTTCATGCTGACAAGAGCGATGAAAATCTCCATGATTGCAAAGACGATTCTTGTTCCCAAGGATTGCGGTTGGCGCAATTGCGCTGCCAGCGCCGTCATACCCGCCTGTCCATGCAGCATGAGCTGATAGTTGACGCTGGGAACGAGAGTTCCTGCGAATGCGTTCATGATGGCGATGGGCGCCATGAAGATCAGGCTGATCAACAGCAGCGGTCCAAAGTAGCTGCGATACTGTCTGAACACATCATCCAGAATGGTATCGATGGAACGGGCTTGGACAGGCTTTGCCAAAAAACATCCTCCTTGCGTCCGGTGTTCCGGCTCATATCAGACATAGGGATAGTATACCAAAAATTGCACATGTGCATGGATGTGATTTTCCTGGATGCTGACACGTGTGCGTGGAGATGTGCGGTGCTGGTATGCAGTGCTGCTATGCGCTGATATTGGTCATCCCAGGTGCAAAGAGGTATACTGAGACAGAGCATGCGTCTGCGGTACAGACGAGAGACTGTTCACACTGTCTGTACAGCCGTCGAGATGAGAATAGTCAAGAGGTGACAGTCATGGATAAGCGTAAGGTGATGATTTTAGGCACAGGACCTGCGGGGTTGACAGCGGCAATCTATGCGGCGCGAGCGAATTTGCAACCGCTTGTGGTCGAGGGCAATGAACCGGGCGGGCAACTGACGCTGACCACGGAAGTGGAGAACTTCCCTGGTTTTGAAGACGGAGTTATGGGACCTGCGCTCATGGAGCAGATGAGGAGACAGGCGGAACGATTTGGCGCTCAGTTTCAGACCGGTTGGGTGACAGACGTCGACCTTTCGGCTCGTCCTTTTCGCGTTACGGTCAATGAACAGGATTCCTACGAAGCGGACGCGCTCATTATCTCGACAGGCGCCTCCGCAAAGTTGCTTGCTATCAGCGGCGAATCCGAACTGATCGGGCGCGGAGTGTCCACCTGCGCCACCTGCGACGGGTTTTTCTTCAAAGGAAAGAAGATCCTGGTCGTCGGCGGCGGGGATTCAGCCATGGAAGAAGCGACATTCCTTACTAAATTTGCATCGGAGGTCACGATTGTCCATCGCCGCGACACACTGCGGGCGTCCAAGGTGATGCAGGAGCGCGCGCGCCAGAATCCGAAGATCAAGTGGGAACTGAGCGTGACTCCGGTGTCCGTCAAGTCAGACGGCAAGAAAGCGAACGGCCTTGAGGTGCGCGATGCGGCAACAGGCAAAACGCGTGTGATTGAAACGGAAGGCATATTTGTAGCGATCGGCCATTCTCCCAATACGGCATTCCTGCGCGGGCAAATCGATCTCGACGAGGTCGGGTACATTAAAACGGATGGGTTCAGCACCGCAACGAGCGTGGCAGGCGTATTTGCCTGTGGGGATGTGATGGATTCGCGCTATCGGCAGGCGATTACGGCCGCCGGTTCGGGATGCAAGGCCGCCATGGATGTGGAGAAGCATCTGGAGCATGGGAGTTCTCACGACTGGTCGCAGTCCGCCAAGGAGCAGGAAGCAACGCGTTCCTGATCTAAAAACGGCTGATTGTAAAAAGAACATGGTTGTTGCCTGATCTGGCGCGCAGTTTGCTGACGCAAAACTGCGCGCCATTTCTATGCGCTGGAGACGCGCCTATGCACTTGCCAGCAGCAGCCCGACAAACAGCAGTACGCCAAACCCGATCAGCGTCTGGGAGGTGGCCTTGAACGCCGCCTGAAGCTCCTGCGGTGTGTGGGTTGTCGCGAACAGTTTCGGTATGCGCGCTGTCAGCGGAGACATCAGCAGAACAAGCAGGGTCCAGGCAGGCAGGCGCTGCGCGAGCACCAGAACAGGCACGCACAGATACGCCAGCGCGAACACTCCGCCAAGAATGCGGATCGCGCCGCTGCGACCGGCAACGATCGGAAGTGTCCTGCGTCCGCCCGCGCGATCGTGATCGATATCGCGAATGTTGTTGGCAAGCAGAATGGCGCCAATCAGCAGTCCAATCGGCGCGGAAGCGAGGGCGGCGCTCCAGGAGAGTGTTTGCGTCTGGGTGAAGTATGTGATCAGAATGATGCCAGGTCCCATGATGCAGCCTGCTGTGATTTCACCGAACGGGGTATACGAGATCGGGAATGGCCCGCTCGAATACAGGTACAGGAACAGCATGCTGGCTGCGCCGGCCGCGGCGACCCACCAGGAGGAACTGGCGCAGATGTACACGCCAAGCAGAAGCGCCGCTGCCAGCGTCGACTGGGTGATGATGAGCACGGTCTGCGGCGACACATTGTCGCGGACGATGGTTCCCGCGATTCCGACCATTTCGGCGTTGTCCAGACCACGCCGAAAGTCGTAATACTCGTTCAGCATATTGGCGGCCGCCTGGATCAGCATGGCCGCGGCAAGCATGGCGATAAACACGGGAATGCGAAGCGCATGGTGCTGAACCGCAAGCCCCGCTCCCACCAGCACCGGAGTGATGGAAGCGGTCAGCGTGGGCGGGCGCAGCAGTCGCCACCCGATACGAACATATTGGACATGCAGAGGGTTTGCCAACCATTTTGCCACCTTAGCGAAGGATTCACTGGATGATAGCAGATGGCGTCCATTTGGACAAGAGGGGTGGAGCCGATCTGTTTGGAAATACCCATTTTGGCTTGTACAGGTTGGCGCAGACCGGGCAGTCTGCTATACTGGAACCGTTACAGACTGATTGGTCTGTTAAGTGTTTTTCGGAAATAAATGCGGGAGGTATCGACGATGGCAATCACATGGACCAGGCAGCATGATTATGAAGATATCATCTATGAACAGGCGGAGGGCATTGCCCGCATTACGATCAACAGACCGGAAGTGCGCAACGCATTTCGTCCGGAGACGGTCAGTGAACTCATGGATGCGTTTGCGCGTGTCCGAGACGACGCCAACGTCGGCGTTGTGATTTTTACAGGACAGGGCGATCTGGCGTTTTGCTCGGGCGGCGATCAGAGGGTGCGCGGACACGGCGGCTACATAGGCGGCGATCAGGTGCCAAGGTTAAATGTGCTTGATCTGCAGCGGCAAATTCGGCTGTTGCCAAAAGCGGTGATCGCGGCGGTGGCGGGATACGCGATTGGCGGCGGTCATGTGCTGCACCTGGTGTGCGATTTGACAGTCGCGGCGGACAACGCGGTATTCGGTCAGACGGGGCCGCTGGTGGGCAGCTTTGACGCTGGTTATGGCACGGGTCTGATGGCCAGGACGGTTGGCATCAAGAAAGCAAAAGAAATCTGGTTCCTGTGCCGCCAGTATTCTGCACAGGAGGCGCTTGCCATGGGGCTGGTCAATACGGTTGTTCCTGTTTCGCGTTTGCAGGATGAGGCTGTCGTCTGGGCGAAGGAGATATTGGCGAAGAGCCCCATGGCCATTCGGTTTTTGAAGGCGTCGTTCAATGTGGACACGGATGGACTGGCAGGGCTTCAGCAGATGGCGGGAGACGCAACCATGATGTTTTACATGACTGACGAAGCGCGGGAAGGCAAAAATGCGTTTCTGGAAAAACGGCCGCCGGACTTCTCGCAGTTTCCGCGTCTGCCCTAGGGAACCTGTGAAAAAGTCCGGAGCGCTACGAAAACTGAACACATATAGCGTTTGAGGCTTTAGTCAAACGCTATATGTGGACAACATGGCGACGGACCGATCGAATTTCACAGTTCCCTAGGGGAGCAGGAGGGATATGCCGGTGGATTTCAATACGACTGCGGCTGCGTCGCCGATTATTCCAGACTGGCTGAACCGTCGCCGTCACTCAGGACGGCTGGCGATCGAATACGAAAGTGTGGCGTGGACGTATGCAGAACTCCACGAACGCGCGGGGCATCTGGCCGGACAACTTGCACAAAACGGCGTGCGAACCGGCGATCGGGTCGCGTTGCTTGCCCGCCATGGACTGGTGTATGCGGCCACTGTGCACGCGCTGATTCAACTGGGCGCGGTGCTGGAGCCGCTCAATACGCGCCTCGCGCTTCCTGAACTTGCGTGGCAATTGGACAGGGGGCGTGCGCGTCTGCTGATCTGCGACGCCGAGCACAGCGAATTGGCGCGACGACTGCGAGACCGCCTGCAAAGCGAGGGGAACGGCAACGCGCCCGCTTTTCTGGCGCTGGATGGGGAACACTGGCCAGTGGTCGCAACTCCGGTGTATCGCGATCACCTGGATCTGCGTGAAGTGCAGTGTGTGATGTTCACCTCTGGCACCACGGGTCTGCCCAAGGGAGCGCAGATCACGTATGGCAACCATTTGTGGGGGGCGGTGGGGTCTGCGTTTCGGCTGGGCGTGCAGCCCGACGACAGGTGGCTCACGCCGTTGCCGCTGTTTCATGTGGGCGGACAGGCGGTATTGTTGCGCAGTGTGATTTATGGCACTGCGGCGATCATTCATCGGTCGTTTGATCCTGACGCTGTGAATCAGGCGCTTGAAACGCAGGGTATTACGCTCGTTTCTGTCGTACCGGCCATGTTGACGCGCATGATTGCAAACCGCACAGTTCCGTACCCGAACACACTGCGCAACATACTGCTGGGAGGGGCGCCGGCTCCTCTGCCGCTCCTTACGGACTGCATGGCGCTCACTGTGCCGGTCAGCCAAAGCTATGGATTGACGGAGGCAAACTCGCAGGTGGCCACCCTGTCGCAAGAAGACAGTATGCGCAAGCTGGGATCGAGTGGACAACCCCTGCTCATGAACGAAGTTCGCATCATGGAAGGGGGAGTTGCGTTGCCCCCCGGTTCCGAGGGTGAGATTGTATTGCGCGGCCCAACCATTATTCCTGGCTATGACGGTCAGTCGGAAGCGGACAACAGTGTGTTTCGCAATGGCTGGTTCCACACGGGGGACATGGGCTATCTGGATGATGAAGGCTATCTGTTTGTGCTGGACAGGCGCAGCGACCTGATTGTCTCTGGTGGAGAGAACGTCTATCCCGCTGAGGTGGAGGCGGCGCTGCTCGCTCACCCGGATATCGTGGAGGCGGGCGCGACCGGGGTGGCGGATGAACGATACGGGCGCGCGGTGTTGGCCGTCGTCGCGCTGCGCGCAGGCGCAGAGCATGCGGAGGCGGAGGCGGAGGCGGAGATCAGGCAGTTCTGTCGTGAACGCCTGGGCGGCTATAAGGTGCCGCGCGAAATTCGCTTCGCTAAAGAGTTGCCGCGTAACGCCGCCGGAAAACTGCTGCGAAAGGAACTCGTCAAATGGCTGTAGATATTGGAACAGATACGGCATTGTGCGATCGGAATGATCTGGATGCTTTTTCGGATGCGCTGCGGCAATCGCGAGCACAGGCGCGCAGGAGCGGGAACCGTGTGATCGTTTGCTGCGCGCTGCCGCTCACTGCCGCGCCCTGCGATCTGCGGTCGCTGTTTGCCGTTACGGACGCCTACGACGTTCGCTGGTACTGGTCTGATCCAGACACGCACAGGAACTGGTGCGCATTTGGGGCGGAGACGGTGCAGGAGTACGACAGTCTGCAACCTGTCGCGCAGGCGGCGCAGGCGTTGGTGGATCTGAACAGCAGCGTGGCGCGCTATGGCGGCGCACTCCCGCGCTGGCTGGCGGGTTTTGGATTTGACCCCGCACAGCCGCGTGACGATCGTTGGCGCAATTGGCCAAACGGCCTGTTGCTGCTTCCGCGATTTGTGGTGGAGCAGCAACAGGGATTGCCGACCACGGTCACCATCTGCGTTCAGGTGGAAGCGCGCACAGACACGGATGAGTTGCGCGCGGCAGTGATTGCCGAACTGAACAGCGCGCTGGTTCGAGCGCGGGCACGCGCCGCGCGGACGCCCGCTCCTGCAGCAGCGCCGTTGCCCTCTTCTGCAGCAGCGCCGCAGCGGGAGAGGGCAGCGACGGCGACGGCCGATTCGGCAGACCAGTCAGCGTCGCTGGCGGCATGGAGCGACACAGCGCAGAGCGTAGTGGGCGATATTCGTCAGGGTCTCTATGAGAAGGTTGTCTTGGCGCGCAGCGAACGTGTTTCGGTACAGGCGTTCGCGCGACTTCCCGAGATGTTGCAAGATCTGGAAGCGCGTTATGGCGACGGCGTTGTATTTGCGGTTGCGCGCGGGGGTCAGGTGTTTGCGGGGGCGACGCCTGAACGGCTTGTGCAGACGCGCCAGGGCGTCGTATCCATCGACTGCCTGGCTGGCACCGCCCCCAGAGGAGCCGCGCCTGAGGAAGACGCGACCTTTGCGGATGAGCTGCTTGCCAGCCGCAAGAATCGCGAAGAGCATTCTTTTGTCCTGCGCGGAATACTTGGCGACATCGCGGGAGCTGTGGACGCCATTCATTTTCCGGACGAACCGGCGTTGCGAAAATTGGCCAATGTTCAGCACCTGTACACGCCGGTAAACGGGCGCTTGGCGCCTGGCATGTCGGTTCTCGATGTTGTGGCGCGGCTTCATCCCACGCCGGCTGTCGCGGGATTGCCCAAACAGTCCGCACTGCGGATTATCAGGGAGCGCGAACACATGGACCGTGGTTGGTATGCGGGTCCGCTTGGCTGGATTGACGGCGCGGGCAATGGACTGTTTGTTGTGACACTGCGCTCGGCGCTCCTGGATGAACACGGTGCGGACCTGTTTGCGGGCGCGGGTATCGTCGCAGACTCGGAACCGCTGGCTGAGTGGCGTGAAACAGAGTGGAAGATGCGCCCCATGCGGGTTGCGCTGGGTCAGGAGTTGATCAGGTGACCGTCAATCCGGATCTCTCTGTGGTTGTTTCTTTTGTCGGTCAGCTTCGGCATGCCGGCGTCAGGCATGTATGCATTTCGCCGGGCTCCCGTTCCACTCCACTGACTGCAGCCTGCGTGCGTGAGCCTGCTCTCCGCACCTGGCTGCTGCTCGATGAACGCTCAGCCGGTTTTTTTGCGGTCGGGCTTGCCCGTATGACAAAACACCCTGTCGTGCTCGTCTGCACATCAGGAACGGCGGCGGCAAACTATTTTCCCGCTGTAATGGAAGCGCGGCAGAGTCGCGTTCCACTGCTCATCGTGACGGCGGATCGTCCGCCGGAACTACGGGGTGTGGGGAGCAATCAGACGGTGGATCAAGTGAAACTGTACGGCGCGTACGTGAAATGGCAGACCGACATGCCTACTCCGGACGGCGGCGCGCTGCTCGATGAGCAGGCCAGGACTGCGGTCTTTCGGGCCGCAGCGGCGGCGCTGGCAGAGCCGGCGGGGCCTGTGCACATCAATTGGCCCTTTCGGGAACCGCTTCTGCCCCCCGTCGCGGTGGCCGCCAGAATCGCGGCGACGGGGTCTGAAGCGGAGGAGGATTCCCTGATTGACGACACCGTGGATACGAGCCGCCCGGAAGCGGCAACGTCTTCGCTCCCGCTTCCGGGCGGCCAACCATTCGTTCGCGTTCGGCGTGGTGTCAGGAGTCTGCCGGACAGCGAACTGCGCGCCCTTGCCGACGAACTGTCCGGCAGGGAACGCGGACTGCTGGTCTGTGGTCCCCAGGACGATCCACTGCTCGCCGAGTCTCTGCGCTTGCTGGCGGACGCGCTGCGCTATCCGCTGCTGGCGGATCCGCTGTCGCAGGCAAGAACCGTCAGCGGCAATGCCTCTCTGGTCATTGACACTTATGATGTCATGTTGCGCGCTTGGCACAGGAAAGGCGCAGACAGCCGGGAAGCGTTGCGGCCTGAAGTGGTGCTGCGCTTCGGACAGACTCCGACCTCGAAGGCGCTTGGCTCCTTTTTGTCGCAGCACAGGAATGCGCGACAGATCGTTGTGGATGAATCGGAAAACTGGCAAGATCCATTTTTTTGTGCGACGGATGTACTCGCCTGCGATGCGGTGGATCTTGTGAATCGACTCGTTGCGGCAGTGCGCAAGCGGACCGAGAGTGGTTTTGCGCAAAGCTGGCTGGCAGCGGACGCGTCTGTCGCGGCGACACGTTCCAGCCAGCTGCTGACCATCCCCTTTGACGCCGCGTCCACGACCGGCGCGGTCAGGGAAGAAGCCATGTTTGAAGGGCGCCTGTTCATGGAACTGGCGCAACTGTTGCCTGCAGACGCCGTCCTGTTTGTGGGCAACAGTATGCCGGTTCGCGATCTGGATTCCTTTTTCCCGAAAGGGGAGCGCCCGCTCCATATTCTTGCCAATCGCGGCGTGAGCGGGATTGACGGTGTGGCGTCGACAGCGCTCGGGGTCGCGGCGGGCGCTGCAGAGCGCGGCCGCAAGGTGGTGCTCGTAATTGGCGATGTGTCATTCTACCACGATGCCAATGGATTGCTCGCGGCGCGCCAGTACGGTCTCGATCTCACAATCATTCTGGTCCACAACGACGGCGGCGGCATCTTCTCGTTGCTGCCACAGGCGCAGGAGGATGATGTGTACCCCTATTTCACGACTCCCCACGGCCTGGATTTTGAACCGCTTGTCCGCATGTACGGCGGCGTTCATACGCAAATTGAAAATTGGTCTCATTTTAAGGAGGCTGTGACTCAGTCGCTTCGTTCACCGGGGCTTCGCGTACTGGAGATTCGCAGCAGCAAAGAAATCAATGCAGTGTGGCATCAGCGGATTTTCGACGCCTGCACGGAAGCGCTGTCGCCATGAGCGGATATCGCACTCTGGCGATCAACGGCGCAGCGCTTCAGATCTGGCAGAACAGGGACGTCGATGTGGCGCTCGTACTGTTTCTGCACGGGTTTGCGGGATGTGGGGATGACTTTGCCGCTGTATTCCCCAGGCTCGAAAAACGGTCGCTGGTCGCTGTTGATCTGCTGGGTCATGGCGGTTCCGACGCTCCGACAGACAGCGCGCGCTATGGGATGGCGAACATGATCCAGGATCTGCGCGCACTGGTGGTCGCTCTTGGCGCCAGTCAGGTGGATGTGATCGGTTATTCAATGGGTGGGCGGATCGCGCTCGCGCTCGCGGTCGCCTATCCGGATCTGGTCCGGACGCTGGTGCTGGAAAGCGCGTCGCCTGGAATTTCATCCGAGCGTGAACGGGCGGAGCGGCGTGACCATGATGAAGCTCTGGCGGACTGGATTGAAACGGAGGGAATTGAGCGGTTTGTGGATTTTTGGGAAGCGCAGCCGCTTTTCGCTTCCCAGGCGAGTCTTGACCTGGACGCAAGGGAGCGGCAAAGAAGGGTGCGTCTGGCGCAGCGACCCCATGGACTGGGAGGTTGTTTGCGCGGTCACGGAACGGGCGCTCAACCATCGCTGTGGGAACATCTGGCCTCTGTTGCGTTGCCTGTGCTGGTGATTTCCGGCGCGCTGGACGCCAAGTTCACCCGCATCGGGAGCGCGATGGCGCGCCTTCTGCCAAACGCATCCCAGGTGGTCGTCCAGAGTGCAGGGCATAACGTTCATATCGAACAGCCTGCGGAATTTTCCCGGCTGGCAGCTGCTTTTTTGGCGCAGTAGGAACGCGGACAGGGGTCTTTGCGAAGCGTTTCTATGCTATGCGGATTCGCTAAGGGTTCAAAATGATTGTGATTGTTGTTCCTTTGCCCAGCTTGCTGTCCACCTGGATAGAGCCCCCGTGCGCGTCTACGATCCATTTGGCTATGGAAAGACCGAGACCGCTTCCCTGGTTGTTGCGGTGGCGGGTCACATCCCCGCGGACAAAGCGGTCAAACACCTTTGGCAAAAGTTCGGGAGCAATCCCAAATCCAGTGTCGCTGACTTCAATCTTCGAGTGCAGCGTATCACACTCCAATGACACGTTGATCGATGCGCCAGTATCTGAATAGCGCAGGGCGTTGTCCATCAGGATCAGCAGCAACTGTCGCAGTCTTGCCATGTCGCCGAACGTCATGCAGGGGAAATGCGGTGTTAAGGCCGCCAGCGATTTGGCTTCTGCAATGGCCATCGGTTGCACGGCCTCCACGGCCTCCATGACGAGTTTATTCAAGTTTACGCTGCGTTTCTCGATCAGGGGTTCGTCTGAATCGACGCGGGCAAGCGTCAGCAGGTCCTCGATCAGGGAACCAGTGCGCACCAGTTCTTCATACGCATTGCCCAGATAGCGCATCTCACTTTCGATCGTGTGGTCTGGGTTTTGCAGCAGGACTTCCAGGTTTGTCTTGATGATGGTAAGCGGCGTGCGCAACTCATGGGACACGTCAGCGACAAACTGCTGCTGACGGCGCCAGGCGGCAATTGTCGGCGCCAAACTGCGCGCGGCAAGCCACATGCCGACAGCGATGGTGAGGGCGAGCGCCGCAAGCCCCACTTCCGTCAGCGTCCAGAGCAGGTTGCCGAGAGTGGTGTCCGTAGGCCCTGTGGGAGTTGTGACCCGGATCAGATAATTGCCTTTCTGTGCGTGAACGAGGGCATTGAAAGAGCGATAGGGAACGCCCGCATCGCGCACGGTGACATAATAACCATTGGGATGCGCCACTGCCAGATTATAAATTTTCCAAACGTTAACAAACGGATTGCCGTCAATAAAAAAACTCGTTTTTGTTCCGGCTTCGTCAACCAGACTCCAAAGGCTGTAGCCAATTCCTGAAATCGTCGGACTTTGTGTGTTGGACGGTTTTGCCTGATTGCGAACATAGACGTGAATGATGCGTTCAGCCGCTCTTTGCAACTGATTGTCCAGCACATTATACAGTTCGCTTGCCATCATGCTGTATACGAGTGACAGCAGAATGGCCCAAATGACCAGCAATGCGCCTATGTTAATGCTAAAGAGTTTTAGTCTCACATATAGAAAAGGGTCCCGTCTATTTAAAAAGGAGAACAAGGCAGAACCCCCCATAGAATCGTCAGTCAATCTTTTTCAAACTGTAGCCGACCCCGCGAACCGTTTGAATGACAGGTCCAGAAACCGCCAGGAGCCGCTTGCGCAGGTGGTGCACATAGGTGTCCAGAACCCCCTCCAGAACATCCGCTTCGTACCCCCACACATTGTCCATGAGTTGGCGCCTGGTCAACACTTTTCCGGAATGGCGGATCAACATTTCCAGAATTTGCGATTCTTTGGGAGACAACAGTTCAGCATTTTCTTCCGAAGTGCGAATCTCGCGCGTGTGAAGATCGAATTCAAGGGAATCGAAAGTCAGGCGATTGCCGTGAATCAGGTCGACCGGCCGGCGTGCGAGCGCATGGATACGCGCCAACAGTTCTTCGGTCGCAAACGGTTTTACCAGATAATCGTCGGCGCCAGCATTCAGTCCGGACACCCGGTCTGAGACGGAGTCGCGGGCGGTTAAAAACAGAATGGGAGTCGTGATGCCCTGACTGCGCAGTTGTCTGACGATCTCCAGTCCATCCAGACCAGGCAACATCCGATCCAGTACGATGGCGTCATAAGGCACAGTCAGGGCCAGATGCAGGCCCTCTTCGCCGTCGCCCGCCATGTCCGCCTGAATATGCTCTTCAGCCACCAGGCGAACCAGCGCCTCGGCCAGTCTTGTTTCATCTTCCACAATCAGGACGCGCATACGGCAACATCCTCCCTGCCCTTGCTCCGACGCCAGTCAGGCGGGTCTGTTGTTAGAATAGCACAATGGACACAGCGGCGCCTGCGATCGGCAGATTCCACTGTGTCCATCTTCGGAGCGGGATCAAGAGTTCTGGGAGCGCTAGACCAGCTTGGTTCCAGGAACTGGCTCAAACTCCGAATCAAGTTCTGCGAAAGACATGTCAGTGCCGGCCTCTTCGACACTGATGCGAGCCGTTTCTCTACCCCACAGAACAAATGGGAGAGCCAGAACGAGCAGAGCGATCGCGATTGCTTCAAAGATAACGCGGTTGCCCCACAGATGCAACAGAAACGGCAGAGAATAGATGGTTACAACGCCGCTCAGGATACGTGCGGTCATTTCCCCGAAGTAAACGCCGCCGCCGCGCAGCCGGGTGGGGAACTGTTCAGCCAGGTACAGTTTTGAGACCGGAAACACGCCCAGTCCGAAAAACGAAGTCAATAACCCGGCGACAATGACAAGACCAGGGCTCGTGAACAGCCCAAACATGGCGCACCCGATGGCAGCGAGGAAAAAATAGATTGTCAAGATCCATTTTCGTCCTAAGTGATCGGCCAGGTAGCCCTGAGTGATTGAACCGATTCCCGCGATTCCCATCATCACCCCCGTGAAAAGGATGGCGTTGCCGGATCCAAATCCGCGCTCCATCAGGATGGTGGGGCCAAATACCAGTAAAATATAAAACAGGATGAATGCGCCGGTGAGTTGGGCGGCGGCAATGACGCCGCGCGTCACGTAGGGGGGTCTCATCAGCGCGCGCAGTGTAGGCTTGCGAACGGCGCCCTGGTGAATCACCGCCAGCGCGCGCTGATTGATCAGCGTCGTGTCGTGCGGCAATCCGGCCTGTCGTTCCAGTTTTTCAACCAACCGCGTAACTTCAGCCCGCCGTCCGCGCTTGAGTAAAAAGCGCGGAGATTCCGGCAACCAGAGGGCTAGCGGAATGAGTAAAACGAGCGGTAAACCGCCCAGCAAAAAAGGAATGCGCCAGGAGACGTCAACGGGGAAGGCGTTGATGGCCCAGACTGCGGAAAGACTGGGAATCAGGTAGGCGGCTGTCAATACGCCGTTTGAATAACCGACACTGACGGCCCGTCGTTTGGCGCGTACGAACTCGGCGAGAAACAGGTAGGGCATCGGGAAAATGGCGCCCGCACCGACACCGGCAAGCAGCCGGATGACAAAGAGAAACCAGAAATTCGGGGCGAATGCGCCAAGCACAGTGAGCACCGAAAACCAGGCGATCCCCCCCAGCACCACGGTTCTTCTTCCCAACCTATCAGCGATGATCCCCGAAGGGATGAGTCCGATGACGATGCCGATTGTGGAGGACACGCCAAGGAGACCCAACTGCGATTTTGAGAGGTGCCAGACGCCTTTTAGTATCGTCATGACAGGTCCGATGATGCCGATGTCAAATGCTTCGGCAATCCAGACAAGGGAGAGCAGCGCGATGATCCAGAAAGCCGTTCGGGTCATCGGCATGCGATCAAGGCGGGCAAGCAGGTTTTCGTCCTGGTACAGTTCCGGTTGCACAAAATATTCCTCCTTCTAAAGAGTATGGTGCGGCGCCGAGACTGGCGCCGGCGCGCCGCCACTTCCATTGCTACTGGGAGACTCTTGTCACGCCGACTTTTAAATGCTTTGGCGTCGCGGATTTCTGACCGACGATATAACTGAGCAGGGGAACGTTTCCGATCAGTCGGGCGATGAAAATGGCGACCCCATAAACCACGGCAATGGTCACCGGCAGCAACAGCAGACGCACCGTGGCGTTCGGATGGAGATGGTAGATCGCGAGTTCCACGAAGTGCAGGATCAGCGGATGCACGAGAAACACGCCAAATGAAGCTGCCGCCGCGACTTTGACGAAGCTCGAAAACCACTGGACTCTTGGCTCCAGGCGGGCTGCCGACCAGCTCATGCCGGCCCGCCAGAGCGCTAGGGTGACGGCAAAGCTGAAGGGAATCATCATCGGCTGCAATACCAGCACCGCCATGGTTTCATCCTGACCCAGAACCAGTCGGTCAAGCGCATAGTGCGCCCATAGCGCAAGCAGTATGACTGCCAGGGCGCCGTATATGAGCTTTGCGTGTTCCAGCACATACGACTTGATCTTTTCGTAATGGACGGCGAACAGCGCCCCGGATATGAACCAGAATTGATACGTGAGCAGATAGCGGTCGCGGTAATGCAGGAGCAGCGCCAGCCACTGCGGAAAATGCGCGGTGTCCATGTTCTGAAGGATCGCCTTGTTGAACCACATCAGTGCAATCTGCAGTGCGAAACTGCCAATAAACAGTACGGCATGCCAATTTTTCAGTTTTTTTATTACTATTACAAATAACGGGAAAAACAGGTACAATTGCATGGATATGACCAGATAATAGAGGTAAAACTGATGGCCGTCGAGCAACGAGGAGGCGTAGGTGCCCAGCACATTGGGAAGAGTCCACTGCCAGCCTTTTAGATACGTGCCTGAGAACAGAATGTAGATCAGCGTCCAGGCTGCATATGGAATAAAAATCAGCTTGAAGCGTTTTGACCAGAAAGACTTTGCTTTGAAAGGACGATTGTAGTAGGTGATGAAAAGAACCAGTCCGGTTATGAACATGAACGATTCCCGCGTAAAATGCAGGGCGACGAGGGCGCTTTCGAACCCAATCTCAGTTCCGGACAACGGCGGCGCAAATAAATTGAAAAAAGAGACCACATGAACGCACACTACGCCGAAAATAATAAATGCGCGCATCAGATCTACTTCGTATAGATGCTCTTTCATAGTATTGATCCGCACGCTCACTTCACACTCCCCTCTGAACCTGATGGTAATGGTGAAGCTTTAAAGTTACCTTAAGGCGGTTTTTTGCGCCCAGAATGAACGCTGCAGACCGCTCGTAGAGAAGACCTCGCTGCCTGTTAAGGCGATTTTAAGATTGTTTAGGCAAAATGGAATCAATCTTATCTGATTCCCGGAGATTGGAGCGATGAAGGTGTCCAAGTTAACTGCGATTCTCCATGAAAGATTGCGCACAGGTACATCCCCGATAGCGCACGACAGTGAACACTGGTTCACACGGGAGCAGATGTTGCGCGATTTGCATTACGTACACGACGCGTTGCGGACTTTTGGAGTTGCACCGAGTGATCGTGTTGTTCTTGCCCAAGTCAATTCATACGAATTTGTGGTTTTGTATAGTGCTCTTCTGACGTATGGCGCTGTTGTGGTGCCTGTGAATCCAAATATGCCAGTTCCCGAACTGACGGGAGTAGTCAAACGTTCCGAGGCGATAATGGCGTTTGTCGGACCGACGCTTGCCGAAACGCTTAGCGCCGCAGAATTGCCGCAGCGCTTGCGGGTGTTGGCCACCGCATCTGTAAATGCAGAACAGGCTCTGGAACTCTCTCTGGTTGCATCCTCTGGCAATGGGCGGTTGGCGCCTGCTGTGGACACCGCCGTTTTAGCGGACATTGCGGAAACGGATCCTGCTGTGCTGCTGTTCACGTCGGGAACCACAGGTGCTCCCAAAGGCGTGCTGCTCACCCATTTTCAGGTGCACGCCACTGTGCAAAATGTGGTGAATGCACATCAGTTGACCGCTGCGGATGTGAGTTACTGTTTCTTGCCCATGTTTCATATCAACGCGCAGGTTGTCGCTCTGTTATCCACGCTCACAACTGGCGGACGTCTTGTCATCGGGCAGAAATTCAGCGCTTCGCGGTTTTGGCCGACTGTTATTGAACACGGCGTGACGTGGGTCTCCGCCGTGCCGACGGTGATTGCGATCCTGATCAAGGCAGTCGAACGGACTGCGGTTCCGGCGTCTCTGCGCTTTGTGCGTTCTGCGTCTGCGCCGCTTCCGGCTTTCCATGGGCGGAGATTCGAGGCGCGGTTTGACGTGCCTGTGATTGAGTCCTATGGATTGACGGAAGCCGCCAGTCAGGTGTGTGTCAATCCACTGCCGCCAGGGAAACATAAATTCGGGTCTGCAGGCGTGCCGTACGGCGTTGAACTGCGGGTGGTGGATGAGGCGGAGAAGGTGTTGCCGGATGGAGATGTCGGCGAAATTGTGATTCGCGGCAGGAGTGTGATCACCGCCTATGCATACGGCGACGAAACGGGCGCGGGTTTTCGCGGAGGCTGGTTTCACACGGGCGATCTGGGCTATATTGATGAGGACGGATACGTATTTATTACCGGACGGAGCAAGGAGATGATCAATCGCGCCGGCCAAAAAATCAGTCCCCGAGAAGTGGAGGAAGTGATTGGCGGGCATGCGGGCGTAAAGGCATGCGCGGTGATTGGGTTACCGGATGATCTGTACGGCGAACGCGTGGTGGCCTACGTGGTTCCGGAGGAACCGCTGCAGCGTCATGACGCGTCCTTTAAGGAGCAGTTGCGGACGCTCTGCGTCGCGACCATCTCCGCGTACAAGTGTCCCGCAGAGTTCCATTTGGTTGAAGAAATTCCTCTGGGGCCCACCGGCAAAATACAACGTCATCGTTTGAAACAGGAAATTATGGCTATCGGTTACGCAAACTGATTTTGGGGGAATACTGTTGAAGCGTTTGCTTCTGCTGTTGGTACTCTTTGCGATACCGCTTTTCATCATCGTACGGGTACAGTCCACAGCTGATACGGCGCCATTGCACACGAATGGCTCAGTTTCTAGACCGTCGGCTGCACCCCGCAAGGCGGCGGCGAAGCATCCGAAAGTCAGAGTGATGGTCATTGGTTCGTCTGTCGCTCTGGGGTGGGATGATCCGATTGGCGGGGGGTATCTGGCGCGCGCTTTTCGCTCGCTCACTGCGCGTGGCGGCGCGAATTACCAGGTTTTTAATCGGGCGCAGCCAGGCGCAGGGGTGCGGACAATTGCAAACCAGTACCTCGGATGGGTAAAGTCGGTGAAGCCGCAGATCGTGGTCATCTCATGGGGGGCGCTCGACGATCTGCATAACAAGACGCCGATCAGCGTGTTTCGGCAGCAGATTCATTGGGAAATACAGAGTGCGCTCACGGCGCATGCCGTTGTTTTTATCGTCACTCCGCCTATCACGAAAGCCTCCTATACGGAATATCCGACGCAAGAACCATTTGTTCTCGACAACGAAATGTATGTGGCCAACAGTTTTCACAGCAATAACGTGTATGTGTTCGATGTCTTCGACCAGATGAAGGCGTATCTTGTCGCCCATCATCAGACCTATGTACCATATATGGCTGACGGCTGGCATCCAAACGCAAAAGGACACGCACTTGCCGGCCATCTTCTCTATATGGACATGTTGCGTCAGTTTGGATCCAAAACAGTCACCGTCAGGAATTAGCCTCGCATGATTGGCGTCGACAACATGCGATGGCGCCAGATGAGCAGCGCGGCAACCAGGCAGATCGCCGCTTCAGTCAGGAAGAATTCGCGGGGGTTTCCCACTTCGTAAAGCAGTCCGCCAAAGATGTTGCCAAGTACATTGCCGAGCGCCGTGGTCGCTCCAAAGATGCCCTGCCCAGTCGCAAACAGGCGTTTGGGCAGGGTGTTTCTGATATACATCACGCTTGACGTATAAAAGAAACCAAACGATATACCGTGCAGAATCTGTACGGCTACGATCAGGGCGGTCCAGGGCGCAATCGCCACCACCACCCAGCGCATGGCATACGACACCGCCGACAACAGCAGCATGGATCGTGGACCAAAGCGAGTGTACAGCTTGGTGGCAAACGGCATGGTGAAAACCTCGCTGCCCGAAGAGAGGATGTATGCGACAGGCAGCAGTGCTGCGCCTCCCTGCATGCGTGCCATGTATAACGGGAAAAATGTATAGTATGAAGGCATTGTAAGCGCCAGGCACAGGATGATCAGATAAAAAGGCAGCAGGGGTTTGAGGCTTGCAATACGACTTTGCACTGGATCAATTTCAGATGAATCCGCACTGGCGCTGGACAATGAGCTGTTTTTCTGGCTGGCGTTCCGGACTGTCCACGAGACCAGAAAGGCGGTCGCCACAAAGGGAGCGTACAGAAGCCACAGTGTGTCAATCGACCCGTGGATTAGAAACGCCGCGACCGACAGGTTGGCGAGTGAAAAGCCGATCGATCCAAAAACGCGCACCTGACCGTAGTCAATCCCGTAGTGTTGTACGTAATCGAGTGTGAGATGGTCGGCGAGCGGAGCAAATGCGGTCATAAATACTGCGATTGCAGTGAGAATGACCGCGATGGAGATCGCGGTTGTTGAATGGTAAAGAATGATCACCAGTAAGGGCAGCACCAATAACTGCAAACGCAGCAAAGGCACCGTTCGACCTGTGCGGTCAGCGACTGCGCCCCAAAGCGGAGGCAGGAGGATTCCCACGATCGGACTGATACTGAGCAGCAGCCCGATACGCAGTGGCGAGAAGTGGCGGTGAGCGAGAAAAATAGGCAAATAGGGCGCGAACGATCCAAGTCCGGCAAAAAACGCAAGATATACGATTCGCAGTTTCCAGGTTTCGAGCTTTACATTCATTGTCTAACCCCTTCTGTTCAGAGCCTGTCCACCCTGCAAAAGAGCAGGGGTCAAGCAAAGGAGGCGCTCATTGTGCGTGCGCCTCCTTTGCCATAGCTATGGGTTGATTTAGTCAGCAATCACATCGTTATTTCTTGCGACGCATCGCAAAATAGATGGCTACTGCAACAATGACAATAGCCAGAAGTACCCAGCGGATTACATGGTGACCCAAGTAGTTCCCTCCTCCCACCGTTGACTCCCGTTTACTATACTATGGATTTAGGAACTTGTCAGTAAAAATTAGATGGGAGGCTTTTTCGCTGTGGTCTCTGGGAGCCTAGGCGGGAGGGCGGTGAACGCGTCTCACTTACGTGCACCGTGGCACTTCGTGCGGCGCAAATACGTTCGACGCGTTCACCGCCCTCCCGCCAAGCTATCCACAGGCATACGAAAGCAACCCTGCTTTGAGACGGCGCCTGACCACTCTGTGGGCGTTCTTGGAAGGCCCTGATGCGTTCCCGCGCGTTCCGTCCTCACATCCGACGCTTCGTATGAAACACACTCAAGGAACGGATGGCCTTTTCGAGTGTTCCGTTAAATTGGACATTCGAATCACGTTTGAGTTCACAGCATCGGACACAATTCACTTCACAAGATCAGCGGCTGCGAATAGTCGATCGCCCGCCCCTGCCCTAATTGAAGAATCATATCATTTGGCAGTGTTGGGAGTCGATACAGTCGGATATTATCTTCGGCGTGGTGCATGACATGTCGCAAATGGTGGATCAACTGTACATATTGCACCTCGTCGATCTGACATTCGAACACTGAGTTTTGCACTCGTTGGCCGATCGCCTGGCAAATGTGCGCAATTTTGCGCAGTCGACGCTGGCCAGCCTTGGTGTCGGTCCGGATGTCGTAAGCCACGATTATGAACACGACCAAACGCCTCCTTCCGATCACTTGCTATAAAATGGGATGTAATGCTGTCGTTCATTGCGGATGGCCCGCGCCAGCAGGCGAGCCTGCACCATGGGCAGCGTTCCATAAGTGACCCTCTGTTTGAGTTCCGGGTGTTCGAATTCGTCTTTTTTTCGTTCCTGATAGGCTGTGATTACTTCGCGGCGACCACGATCATTGAGTGACACCGCTCCTCCGGGCAGTCCGTCAAAATGTTCCGGGCGAACTTGTTGCCGATTGATCAGTGTAAATGCCAGACGATCGGCAAGTACCGGACGAAATTCTTCCATCAGGTCAAGAGCCAGGGACGGTCGACCTGGCCGCAGTGTGTGAAGGTAGCCGACTTGTGGGTCGAGCCCCACGGCTTCGAGGGCAGAGACACAATCGTTTGTGAGCAGCGAATAGAGGAAAGAGAGAAGTGCGTTGATCGGATCGCGCGGAGGCCGTTTGCTGCGCGCAGTGAATGTAAAGCTGTCGTGATGTATGTGCAGGTGATTGGGTATTTGCGCAAAGTAGCGTTTCGCGTTGATTCCCTCCACGCCGCGCAATTGATCGATCGTGGTAAATGTGCGCAGTCGTCGGATGTCACGCGCGATTTCCTCGGCCGTGTCGCGCAATGCGGTTTGTTTCGCGGGATCTCCGATGTCGCGCGCGGATCGCAGCAGGACTTGGCGACCGTTGCACAGTTTGCCGGCGATGATCGCTTGAACCAAACCTGCCATCTGTTCGGAACGCCCGAGTAGGCGATGCTGGGCTGCCCGCAATAACACATTGCCTGATCGCCGACCTTCAATCCGGTATTCGAAACGACCATTCGACTTGAACTGGGCGATCGACATACCCCGTTCTGCGCACATCGCCGTTAGCGGTCCTGTCAGAGATACGCGCCCTAGCGCCACAATCCCGGAAATGTGGTGCGCCGGAACGCGAAAGACTTCTGCACGGTCTTGAGTGATCACCACATTGTCGTGGTCCAAACGCAGCACGACTCCGTCCGTCTGGACGTACAGGACATTTTGCAGTTCCCCAATCATTCCTGAAACACCTCCTTAGGCAATCGATCGTGCCAGTACGGTTCCTGTGTTTTTTCGGCGTTGACTTCAGGCATACAGACGTGAATGAGTGAACAGTCCGGGCAGCGTGCGTCGTTAAAAGCAGCAGGCAGTTCCTCAATGGACCGTTGTGTACGTATCTTCTCGACGATGGTTAGGACGAGCTCGCGGAGAGCAGGTGTGAAATGCACTTCGCGGCGATGGCGAGAACTGATGTGGTAGACCGCGCCTGTCAGAATGGGTGTGTGAAACATCTCTTCAAGGCAGATTGCCTGTGCGCACAGTTGCACCTCGTCGTGAATGGACGCATGAATGCGTCCATGTTTGTACTCCACCGGGTAGGGAACGCCGTCGCACAGTTCGACAACATCACATTTGCCTAAGAGGCCGAAGCGATCTGACCACACCGTAAGGGCGCGTAGGACTGTGCTTTCTCCCTCCAGGGTCTCGCCGGGCTCATCCGCGCGCTCGTGCGCCAAACGACCGCGCATAGTGAAATAGTTCTCGTCGAATATTTGCTCTTTGTAGATCAGTGCGTACTGGCGGGGGCAATAGCTGTAGTGCTGGAGAGCGGAGAGCGTCACCCAGTCATCGTCGGTCCACTCGTCTGCCGCTCGCTGCGCGTCCATTCCGTGCGCCTCCTATCGGGAATCTAGCATCAGGATGGACAAGTCGCGGTCGATGTATACGTTCGTCGTTCGTTTCCTGCCAATGGCAATGGGGCCGCAACACGGATGGTTGCGGAATTATACTTGGGCGAGGGAAACAACATTGCTCAGCATAGCTTCAAGGGGGTCCTCTTGTGTCATATTGTAATACCAACAGTGCGTAATTAAACCATAACTTGACGAAAAGCATTTTCTCATTGCATGCCAAACAGTATTGACAATAAATACAGGTTGTGTAATAATCCGGTCATGCGATCATGATCAGTCTTTTCTATGCAGAGCAGTGTAAAGCGTAGGAAACAGGAGGGATGAAGATGCACCATATGATTCACTCGATTGTCATCCATTTTACACTGTTTTTTGAGCTGTGGTAATTTTATTTTGGGGTGACGGGGAGGTGAGTTTTTACGTTTGACACGTATTCAGGCATGTTTCAACGGGCCACTGAGCAGTGGCCCTACAAGTACCAACTGCGGATCGCGCAAATGAGTGCCATGCCGCCAGTTGTTCGAGTCGAGACTGGGCTCGGCAAAACGGCAGCAGTTGTACTTGCGTGGGTATGGCAACGCCGATTCGCCGATCCGAACGTGCGTGCACAAACACCCAGACGATTAGTCTACTGTTTGCCGCAAAGGTCGCTCGTCACACAAACGGCTGGAGCGATTCGTCAGTGGCTGACCAATCTCGGATTGTTCGATGTGCATGGGGATGACGAAGTGGAGGGCACTGGATCGAGCGAGTCGCATTCTGATATTCGCGTCCGTGTTCTGATGGGTGGCGATCTCGATGAAGATTGGGATTCGTTTCCGGAAGATGATCAGATTATCATTGGGACGCAGGATCAGTTGCTATCCAGGGCGCTGAATCGTGGTTATGCGATGAGCCGCTATCGTTGGCCCATGCATTATGCGTGGTTGAACAACGACGTGCAGTGGGTCGTGGATGAGTGCCAACTCATGGAGGCCGGGCTGGCGACGACGGCGCAGCTTCAGGCATTTCGCGAGCGCTTGGGAACGCGGGGGCCAGCCCGCACCACGTGGATGTCGGCTACCCTGAACCCGTCGTGGCTGCAAACGGTGGATTATGCGGACAGCGTAGTGGATTTTGAGGTATTCGCTCTTGACCCCGAGGAAAGGGAAGAGGAACTTGTCGCTAAACGCCTGGATGCTCGCAAGGAAGTCATATGGGCGGATTGGAAGCTGAGCGCGGAGATGGACAAGGACTTGGGTTCCTATGCGGACAGAATGGTTGCTGACATTCAGCGGCATCATGTTCCTGGAACGCTGTCTCTGGTGGTAGTCAATCGCGTCGCCCGGGCTCAAGTAATTTTTGGAAAGTTGCAGGGGCAATCCGATGTTCCAGCGCTCGACGATCTAATCTTGGTCCATTCCCGGTTTCGGCCGCGCGAAAGGGAACAGATTCAGGAACGGATTGATCGTGTCAAGGATGGAACGCGGAACTCCATCATTATCGCAACGCAGGCCGTGGAGGCCGGTGTGGATCTGTCTGCTCGCACCTTGATTACAGAACTCGCGTCCTGGTCCTCGCTTGTGCAGCGGTTCGGGCGCTGTAATCGCAAGGGAGAGGCGCCCGAGGACGGTCCAGGGGCAGCGAAGATTGTTGTTGTGGACATGGAGACGCGCACTGATGTTGAAGACGTCGCTCGGCCATATTCCTGCGAGAGCGTGAACGCCGCAAGAATGATCGTTCGGGGATTGTCCAACGCCGCGCCCGCCTTCCTGCCCCAGGTGGACCAGGAGTACGAGTGGGGAGCGGTGCTACGGCGTCGCGAATTGCTCGACTGGTTTGATACGACATCCGACCTGTCTGGGTACGATGTGGACGTGTCGCCGTACGTGAGAGGCAGCCCGGATACGGATGTTCTCGTTTTGTGGCGCGCCGTGCAGGAACAGGAACCGCCGGATTACAGGATTATGGACGATGAGTTGTGTCGTGTTTCGATCTCGCAGTTCAATGTGTTTCTCAAAAAGAAGGTGGGTAAGGGCGAGCGTGACTGCTGGTCATGGAATCCACTCGCGGGGAGATGGGAGGGCCTGACGGCATCCTCCAGACCACGGCCTGGCGAAATGTACTGCCTGAACGCCGCGCAGGGGGGATACGACCCACAGTTGGGGTTCTCGGCCAACAGTGTGGGCCAGGTGGACTCGATACCCGTCACCGCGGAGCAGAGATTGGAGACCATCGAAAGTGATTCTGATTCGGTACAGGGAGACTTCCTCAGCCTGGCCGATCACACGGAACGCGTCTGGGAAGAGATGCAGTCTCTGATGCAGTTCTTTGATGACGGCGACGCCAGGCGCATCCTTGGCACATCGGCAGTCTGGCACGATGTGGGAAAGGCGCACGCGGTGTTCCAAGACAAGCTGCTCGGGGAGCACGCGAATGATCCGGAGCGCAGGCGGACCATTTGGGCTAAGTCGCCGTCCGTTCGGAGCGAGCGAGCCGCTGGTTCTAGTGATGCGTCTGTCAGGAAAGAGTTCCCTGGTGCGGAAAACGGCGTGGACATGACTGAAGAAGCGGCGTCGGCAGACCGTGGCCCGGATGAATCGAGTCAATCGAGTCGTACTGGGGTGCGCGATGAGACTCCGGAAATGGTGGAAATGACGCAACAGGATCCGCCTGGGGACGAGCAGGTCTCTCTCAAGCGACGCGGCAGGTACTTCCGCCATGAACTGGCATCGGCTATCGCGTTTCTGGAGCACCATGCGCGAGGCAAGGCGCTCATGGCGGATGAGGTTCGGGAGACCAGTTTGATCGCGTATATCATCGCAGCCCATCACGGTAAGGTACGCGTCTCGATTCGCTCACTACCCAGGGAGCCTCGCCAACCAGGAGGGCGGCTTTATGCGCGGGGAGTCTGGGACGGTGATCCCCTTCCCAAACTGACGCTGGGTGGGTTGCTGGCTCTCGGACCAACGCGGTTAGGCATGGACTGGATGACCATGGGTTCCGACTACGCAAGCGGACACGGAAGCTGGGTTGAGCGGATGCTTGGTCTGTTGGACGCGTACGGTCCGTTTCGGCTGGCGTGGATGGAGTCCATGCTGCGGGTTGCGGACTGGCGAGGATCCAGGAAGGGAGGGAACCCCGTGTGAACGAAAGACAGGTGGTGCGGCTGTCAGGTTGTACTCCGGTTCCCTTGGCTGGATATCTCAAATCGCTCGCTGTGCTGCGCTTGGTTGCCAAGCGGGACACGGATGCGCGCGGGTGGTGGGAAGGGGATGAATTCTGCCTGCGCTCTGGTCTGTCGGTCGACGATTTGCTGGAGTATCTTCTGTCCACGTACGAGCCGACGCCAATTGTTGCGCCATGGAATGGGGGGAGTGGATTTTATGAGAAGGACTCCCAACAGGCCAGGTTGGCGATCGCATCATCCAGCGCGTCGCGCCTCGGTGTGTATCGCAAAACAATCAGGATGGTTGAGAAAATCCTCACCAACTTAGGAATCGAAAAAAAGCCCGAAAAGACGATGAAGCGCAGGCTGGTCGAGAGATGCCGCGCACTGCTGCCGGACGAGGCGGTGGAGTGGCTTGACACCGTCATTCTCTTGACCGCGGACGATTTGGCGTTCCCGGCGCTGCTGGGCACCGGCGGGAACGACGGGCGACTGGAGTTCACCAATAATTTCATGCAGCGCGTGTGCGAACTCTTTGACGTGAAGTCAGGAAGACCCGCGCCGCTATCGGGGCAGTGGCTGCGGGCGTCTCTGTTTCAGGACACGGTTTCCGGACTTGTCGATGCGGCAGTCGGCCAATTCAACCCCGGGGCCGTGGGCGGGCCCAACGCTCGGGCTGGATTTGAAGGAAACTCACGGGTGAATCCGTGGGACTACGTATTGACGATGGAGGGAGCGCTGGCCTTCTCTGCATCCGCCAGTCGGCGATTGTCCACTAACGCTCCGGGAACCCTCAGTTTCCCATTTACCGTGTTTCCAAGCGGGATCGGGTATTCTTCGCAGTCAAAGGGAGATCGCGAGGATGCGCGATCGGAGATGTGGATGCCAATTTGGAAAAGGCCGACGACATACCGCGAGATCGCCTTCATTTTTCGTGAAGGCCGTGCTCAGGTCAATGGCAGGATGGCGAGAGATGGGCTGGATTTTGCGCGCGCTTGTGCGGGGCTCGGGATTGACCGTGGCATCGACAGTTTTCAGCGTTACTCGTTTCTCATGCGCTCGGGGAAAGCCTATCTTTCCGTTCCTTTGACCCGCTTTCCTGTTCGCGATCGCGGCCATGCGAACCTGATCAACGAGATAGATCCGTGGCTGCGACGCTTGAATATGTACGTGGGTGGAAAGACGACGCCCGAGTCCTTCGGGTCTGCATTGCGAGTGATTGAGGAGCGGATCTATGATCTCTGTCTGCGACCAGGCGCACCTAGGGTGCAGGAACTCTTGATCGCACTGGGGCGGATGGAGCGCCTTATGCGATTCAGTCCTGACGCGCGCGAGGCGGTTTTTCCTCTCTATCTGGATGGTTCAGAATGGGTCAAGAGTGCGCGGGACGGCAGTCCAGAGTTTGCGATAGCGCTGGCCCTGGCGGGGATGCGCGATCTGGGCGGCGCGGGCGCCCTGCGGTTGAACCTGAGTCCTATTGATCCGGATTCGGATCTGGAAGAACGACCTCGGTGGGATCCTGTCGCAGGCCGGAATCTGCCCCCGAGGGTGGCGTGGTCCGAACGTTCGCTCTCTGGCAACCTAGTTCAGATTCTCCATCGCCGCTCACTGGACCAGCAGATCTACCGAAAGAAGGCGTCCGACGGGTCGAAGCGGGGCTTTGACAAACCGTACAATTCGTTGGTTGCAGCAAGCGTCGACGATGTCGCACGGTTTTTGGAAGGTGGCGCGGCGGTAGACGATAAGCGCATCAGCGACCTCCTGTGGGGCTGCATCCTGTTTAAGTCGGTGGGGCGCTTGGTCGGTTCATCGATCGCCGCGCTGCGCGCTAACGACCGGGTGAGTGTGATCCCGTGGGCGTATGTGGTTCTGAAGTTGGTGTTCACGCCGGATCATATTTTACGAGAGATTTTTCACCAATCGCCGGAGTGGGAGCTTCCGATTCCTGACACCCTCTGGGGACTGCTGCAGAGCAACACTGAGGAGGGTATGGAGAAGGCGGTCATGATCGCGGAGCGGCGCCTCCGTGCGAGTGGGCTGGGTGTTCGGAACACGACGGGACGGGTTGTGTGTACGAGCGGCTACTCTCCGGAGCGACTGGCGGCAGCGCTCGCCATTCCCATTTCCGGCGCAGATACGAGTAGACTCGTGCGCATCGTGTGTCACGAGGATGCATGGAAAGACGTGGAGAACGAAAAGGGAGTTGGGAAGATATGAGTGGATGGACGAACATACTTGAGTACCCGCGTTTTTTGCTGGAGGTCGATCTGCGGCCACTGCAGGGCGAACGCTTTCAGCCCACCGGGTTCCCCGACCTTGGGGCGGCGCAGTACCAGACGCCAGACGGCACGCAGATGGTCCTCTTGGAATCGGCGCAGAGCGTGGCCAACCGCCTGGAGACGACGATCTGGAGCAAGGATACGTTGGAACTGATCCCGGAGTTGCAAGGACTGTCTTACATCCGTGTGAACGATGCGGACGGCGGGCACTTGACAAACACCATTCTTGAGGCGCATCGCCTCAATTCGCCGTATATTCTGGAGGGAACGGACAAGTCCGTCTTTGATCGCCTGAAGAGTGAACTGGCAAGCATGTCCGCGGGGCCGGTAGACCTGAATAAGTTAGCGAGGATTGTCGCTGAATTGGATGTTAACTCTCTGCTTCACGGGCTGTTTTTGGCTAAAAAGGAGCTCGCTGGCGGGCGACTGCGGTTGCCGCGGGCGGTTACGGGTTTTATCGAGGCGCGTGGCGTGACGACGGTTCAAAGCGGCGGTGTGAAGAACGACCACGTCGATCCCAAGGGGGATACTGGTTCAGGGTTTGGCAACGTTCCGTATCACCGGGAAGAGTTCACGGGGCGGATCACGGCGTATTTCAATCTGGATGTCGCACAAATTCGCGGGTATCGGCTCGGCAGAAGCGTCGAGGAACTCTTGGTCGCGCTGGCGCTCTTCAAGATCCAAAAGTTTCTCGCAGAAGGCCTGCGCCTGCGCACAGCATGTGACTTGGAGGTGGTGGAAGGCGGAGTGCGGATTGTCCGACCTGCAAACTGGGCGATGCCGAGCCTTGGAGATTTGGCGGAAATTATTCCTGGTCTGATCGCGCAGTGCCGGCAAGAGGGTGTTTTTGCGAATCCACCAGTCACTGAGATCACGTATGTTGTCGCCAAGAAGGCATAAGGGGGTGACGCGCGGTGCTCGCGATCGAGTTTGAGTTTATTGCGGGACGGTATCACGCGACTCCGTGGGGGCGGCACGTCAATGAGGGTGCGGTCGAGTGGCCGCCGTCGCCTTGGCGCATCTTGCGGTCTCTGGCGGCCGTTTGGCACCGCAAGGCCGATCCGGCGCGGTTCCCGGAAACCATGTTGGTGGACCTTTTGGAGGGCTTGGCAGAGCAGGTTCCTGAATTCGTGTTGCCCGCTACGACCGCGTTTCACAGTAGACACTATATGCCGCAACGGACGGGAACGGCGCTCGTATTCGACGCATTTCTGGGCTTTGACGTGGACAGATCTGACAGAAATATGACGATCGTGTGGCCGCGTCTGGAGTTGGGGGAACAAGTCCTGGTCCTGCTGGACTTTCTTCTGGGTAACCTATCGTACTTGGGTCGCGCGGAGAGTTGGGTGGTCGCGCGACGTCTCCTTGGCTTCGCTGGAACGACCAACTGTTTCCCGGCGTCTGCTGACGATGGACGTGCGGCATCCCCTGCGGATGACGAAGAATGGGCCATGGAGCGCGTGTTGTGTTCCTTGTCGTCCTCCATGTACCAAGTCTGGCTTGAAGGGTTCACGGCGGGAACAACCGTTCCGAAGTCGAAGAAAGGCTCGGATATGATGCCGCCTTCACGGCTTTATGACGCCCTTCTTGTCGAGACGGGTTTCCTGGAGAAGGGTGGATGGACCAGCCCGCCTGGCGCGCGTTTGGCGCCATACTGGATTCGGAAGCCGACAGGTAAATACACGTCTTCGGAACGCACGACCGATTCGGAGGGATATCAAATTGCGCGCTTTCTTTTGATGGGCAAGGTGCTGCCAAAGGTCGAGCAGTCCGTCGAAATTGGTCATTTGCTTCGGCTCACACTTATGTCTCTGGGCCCTGACGAGCCATCTGTGGAGATTTTAGGTAAGGACCGGGATGGGAACCCGCTTCGCAAGGGGCATCAACATGCGTTTTTTCTCCCCGAGGACGAGGATGGGGACGGCCTGATCGACCATCTTGTATTTTATTCGCATCTCCCTGTTTCTAACGACGTGGCCAAAGCGCTCAGTATTGTACGATATCTGCACACTCAGGATTATCGCAGAGAGCAGGAACGGCGTAGGAAGGACGGGCAGGAACGACATGGCGGGTCGGGTCGCTGGGAACTCATATTGGAGGCGGCGGGCAGCGGGGGGGCGGTTAAGGACATGTCTCCTCTTACCCGTTCGTCAACCGTGTGGGTGTCGCGCACCCCGTATTTTCATCCCTGGCACAGGAAGCGCAATGGGAGTCTCGGTCCGGAGGAGCAGATTCGCTGGGAAGCAGCTTTACGTGGCATGCCGGAGATTGTCCATGTGGAGATACTGGATCGTCTGGATTCCAATTCGTTTCGGAGTCGTGCGGGCAGGATGGTGAAGGCGCGCCCCCTTTACAGGTCCGCATTCCGGGTCATGCGTTCGTCGGGCTCGACGTCCGGCAGCACGCCGGACAAGTACGGGTCCTATGTGAAAATAACGTTTGCCAAACCAGTGTCGGGACCTGTAGTATTTGGTTATGGGTGTCATTACGGGTTGGGGTTGTTTGCATCAATCGGAGCGGAGCAGGACGAATGGGCACTCGGCGCTTCACTTGATCATTAACGACTACCCGTGATTCTTTATTACAGCTTTTCGCCGATCCGTTGACCGCTGTTTGTCTCGGTCATGAAGTGCAGAGTTTCGCAGTCTTCACTATCCACCTTTATGCGCATAAGTCAGCGCTGCTGTATTTGGAGAGGTGATCGTGATAGGCTTGTTCTTGGCTAAGCTTTATTTTCTGGTGGGCGAGGAGTTTTGGATGTGACGTAGAAAATTACGCGAACCATAAGTGGTCGTGATAACTGGGGGGTGTTCGCGCTGGGCGTAAGACGAGGAACGACGGGAATATGGGCATGTCGGAATGGTAGAACATCACAGACCGACGTAGGCGCTAGGTCGGTTCGCGATTTGCGCGCGGCAACTCGGGCGTGGCGCGGGTTCTAGCGCGAACAGTTTGATCCACGGGCGATCCCGTGGCACCATTGAAGGTCCGTGCCGACGGCCATGATTTTGTATAGGGAATCGTGTTTGATCCACGGGCGATCCCGTGGCACCATTGAAGGCCAAACATGGGCGTCGCTCCTATGGCTTGGATTACGGTTTGATCCACGGGCGATCCCGTGGCACCATTGAAGGTTTAGCACGATTGGCCCTGCAGCCACAGAGCTTTACGTTTGATCCACGGGCGATCCCGTGGCACCATTGAAGGAGGCCCAGTCCGCTTGGAACTGTTTTGTGCAACTCGTTTGATCCACGGGCGATCCCGTGGCACCATTGAAGGTTATCACCCTGAACGAAGATTTTGCCCTCATTTTTGTTTGATCCACGGGCGATCCCGTGGCACCATTGAAGGGGCCTGTCGCTGGGGTCTTCGTACACCCGATATTGTTTGATCCACGGGCGATCCCGTGGCACCATTGAAGGGGCATGATGTTGTGTCGCTTGTGGAGTGCCCATACCGTTTGATCCACGGGCGATCCCGTGGCACCATTGAAGGAGCCTATGCTCAACGTTTTCCACTTTACTGCTGTTAAGGGGTTTGATCCACGGGCGATCCCGTGGCACCATTGAAGGTACCGATCCGCTGGAGTTTACCGTTACTATTTCCCCGTTTGATCCACGGGCGATCCCGTGGCACCATTGAAGGTTGTTAAAAGGTGGGAGCGCGGTCGTAAATGAGTTGGCGTTTGATCCACGGGCGATCCCGTGGCACCATTGAAGGATCCAGCAAGCCGAACTAATGAGCGCCATCGTGATCGTTTGATCCACGGGCGATCCCGTGGCACCATTGAAGGAAAATTCGCGCCGTCCTCATAGACGCTGATATAGCTGTTTGATCCACGGGCGATCCCGTGGCACCATTGAAGGCAGGAGTTTTGCTTTCAGTTCTTCTTTTATTTCTCTGGCGTTTGATCCACGGGCGATCCCGTGGCACCATTGAAGGTGTCAGAGCTCCCGTTTGATTGGTATACGACATCAGTTTGATCCACGGGCGATCCCGTGGCACCATTGAAGGAAGACTCGGGAGAGTTGCATTTCCCTGCGAATTAGTTTGATCCACGGGCGATCCCGTGGCACCATTGAAGGCAAGCTATCGCGGGCGCGTTTAATCCGGCGACGGGAGTTTGATCCACGGGCGATCCCGTGGCACCATTGAAGGATGCCTTGGAGGCGTCGGCGCGACTAATGGAGATTCACGTTTGATCCACGGGCGATCCCGTGGCACCATTGAAGGGACAGTTACGGTCTTTGCAACCGTTACGGTACACTGTTTGATCCACGGGCGATCCCGTGGCACCATTGAAGGGAAAACGTGGTACAGCCTACAAAACACCGCGCAACAAGTTTGATCCACGGGCGATCCCGTGGCACCATTGAAGGCTTCGATGCCAGACGGTTACGTGATCCTTGTAGCGCGTTTGATCCACGGGCGATCCCGTGGCACCATTGAAGGGCGTCAATCGTGAGTGCCACTTCACGCTCGCTGTATACGTTTGATCCACGGGCGATCCCGTGGCACCATTGAAGGACTGTTTACCACGAGGGCAAGCGGTTCCCTCACTGTGTTTGATCCACGGGCGATCCCGTGGCACCATTGAAGGCATTAAGCACAAACGTATTAGGCGTCCAATTCGCCCACGTTTGATCCACGGGCGATCCCGTGGCACCATTGAAGGCAGTAAGTACGCCATTGACAGCCGAGTAGATTTGCGAGCCGTTTGATCCACGGGCGATCCCGTGGCACCATTGAAGGATGTCGATCCAACCCTCTTCGCCATCCGTGGCTTGGCGGTTTGATCCACGGGCGATCCCGTGGCACCATTGAAGGGTCGTCAACTCGACAACAGGCGCAATCGGCGTCAACGTTTGATCCACGGGCGATCCCGTGGCACCATTGAAGGGTCCCCACGGAAAAATTGCACTCCCCCCTACGATTGGTTTGATCCACGGGCGATCCCGTGGCACCATTGAAGGGTGACTTGGCTGGGCGGATCGAGCAGCGCGGGAGGTGTTTGATCCACGGGCGATCCCGTGGCACCATTGAAGGGTAACGAAAACTGGGGTAAGTAACACAAATATTGCTTTGTTTGATCCACGGGCGATCCCGTGGCACCATTGAAGGCTCCCAAAAGTTAGGTAGCGCGAGCGCTCCGTCATGTCGTTTGATCCACGGGCGATCCCGTGGCACCATTGAAGGGACATGGAATTGATTGGATTTTATTTCGCAGGGATGATGTTTGATCCACGGGCGATCCCGTGGCACCATTGAAGGGGTTGGAGGGCGTCAAGAAGATGTCCGACGCGGCCCAGTTTGATCCACGGGCGATCCCGTGGCACCATTGAAGGCGGTGCAAGAATCCGGAGTGTCATACGACGTGGCGCGTTTGATCCACGGGCGATCCCGTGGCACCATTGAAGGCGGTAGTGTTTTCGTTTTTGGCGGTCCACCTTGTGGCGGTTTGATCCACGGGCGATCCCGTGGCACCATTGAAGGGCACAGAAACAGACATTGAATCCACACGCGCTGATCGTGTTTGATCCACGGGCGATCCCGTGGCACCATTGAAGGCGGTGCTTTTAATAAGGTTTATGGTTTGGGCATTCAGGTTTGATCCACGGGCGATCCCGTGGCACCATTGAAGGGCGAAGGACGCCGTCATCTTCACCCAGCCAATCTCGGTGTTTGATCCACGGGCGATCCCGTGGCACCATTGAAGGTGACAAGCTGGTAGAGGCCATGGGGATTGCAAATCTCGTTTGATCCACGGGCGATCCCGTGGCACCATTGAAGGAGCTATTTCATCTTTTGCTGCCTCTGAGGTTGGTTCTGTTTGATCCACGGGCGATCCCGTGGCACCATTGAAGGCAACTCAGCCATCAGGCATTGTATGGCTCTCAGTTTGTTTGATCCACGGGCGATCCCGTGGCACCATTGAAGGCAGTAGGAGCCAAAGGAGGCATAACAGGAGCTAGGGGTTTGATCCACGGGCGATCCCGTGGCACCATTGAAGGGACTGTAGCAGACAGACTAAGCTGCACCTGCGCCCACCGTTTGATCCACGGGCGATCCCGTGGCACCATTGAAGGAGCCTATGCTCAACGTTTTCCACTTTACTGCTGTTAAGGGGTTTGATCCACGGGCGATCCCGTGGCACCATTGAAGGTTCACACAATGGACGTTCCATTGCAGGCGCTTCATGTTTGATCCACGGGCGATCCCGTGGCACCATTGAAGGGAAAGGTAAAGATTGATGGATCGTATTTACGGGTTGGTTTGATCCACGGGCGATCCCGTGGCACCATTGAAGGGAGCTGGATGACGGCGACACAATCAAGACCGCAAGCAGGTTTGATCCACGGGCGATCCCGTGGCACCATTGAAGGCCAGCTAGGCGTGATTTCATTCGACCTTCCTTCAATTGGTTTGATCCACGGGCGATCCCGTGGCACCATTGAAGGTACCTCGTGACAATTAGTAATCCTGCCGCGCTCGGTAGGTTTGATCCACGGGCGATCCCGTGGCACCATTGAAGGAAAGAAAACACCTACAGAAATGCCAGCGACTCAATGGGTTTGATCCACGGGCGATCCCGTGGCACCATTGAAGGTTCTCCTGCTACTCTTACATCGTCTCAGGCTTCAGCTGTTTGATCCACGGGCGATCCCGTGGCACCATTGAAGGCCCTCTTGACGCGCATAACTTGCCCAATCCCGTTGTCGTTTGATCCACGGGCGATCCCGTGGCACCATTGAAGGTGCTACGTTCCAGCAGGACAATGCCCCAGAGTGCCAACACGTTTGATCCACGGGCGATCCCGTGGCACCATTGAAGGGATTCGTGCAAATTCTTCCGCATGACGGTTGAATTCGCGTTTGATCCACGGGCGATCCCGTGGCACCATTGAAGGCATTCTGTACAGCCTATGCAGGGTAGGGGGCTGCTATGTTTGATCCACGGGCGATCCCGTGGCACCATTGAAGGCACCTATAGGCCCATGGTAGTCACTCATGCGTAAGGTTTGATCCACGGGCGATCCCGTGGCACCATTGAAGGCTGCAGACGCTCAAGACCTTGCTACTCAGGGTCAAGTTTGATCCACGGGCGATCCCGTGGCACCATTGAAGGTCTTTTCCCGGCATGCCGCTGTTGTATGACGTATGTTTGATCCACGGGCGATCCCGTGGCACCATTGAAGGGCGCTGGGCTTATTGGTCGCATACGTTGCGGTCCGGTTTGATCCACGGGCGATCCCGTGGCACCATTGAAGGCGAGCATGTACAAGGCAGAACCTTTTTCATTCGCGGTTTGATCCACGGGCGATCCCGTGGCACCATTGAAGAGAGAATCCCAAAGAGTTTGCGGAAAAGATATCTCCGCCGTTTGATCCACGGGCGATCCCGTGGCACCATTGAAGAGACCCCTTGAGGATGTGCGAGGCTGTAAGACCCCCGTTTGATCCACGGGCGATCCCGTGGCACCATTGAAGCGGAAGAGGAGCATGAATGACGTGAAAACATACGAGGTGTTTGATCCACGGGCGATCCCGTGGCACCATTGAAGCAAGCGCGAATTGGCGGGCTGGATGCGCTTCGCTATGGGTTTGATCCACGGGCGATCCCGTGGCACCATTGAAGCTTCGGCGCCGTACTCACTGGATGCGCAGGTATTGTGGTTTGATCCACGGGCGATCCCGTGGCACCATTGAAGCAAATAAAGCAATCCTTGAGCACAAAAGGGAAAACGTTTGATCCACGGGCGATCCCGTGGCACCATTGAAGCTAACCGCCAATCGTGGGAGGGCGCAAACTCCCACGTTTGATCCACGGGCGATCCCGTGGCACCATTGAAGCCGACAAGGGGACACGCGGCGTTTCGCTATCTTCTTCGACGGTTTGATCCACGGGCGATCCCGTGGCACCATTGAAGCACCAACAAGGACGCGGCCAACAACGTCGGTTCGCCCGGTTTGATCCACGGGCGATCCCGTGGCACCATTGAAGCCCGTATAGGAGCAGTTCGATCTCCACCTGGAACATAGTTTGATCCACGGGCGATCCCGTGGCACCATTGAAGCTTTTGTGACAGAACTTATTTTGTCTATGACTTTCAGTTTGATCCACGGGCGATCCCGTGGCACCATTGAAGCGATGCTGTTACCAGTTCCATATATGCTTTAGCGACAATGTTTGATCCACGGGCGATCCCGTGGCACCATTGAAGCGTGGTTTGTAAGCATGATACAGACTCTAAGAATCCGTGTTTGATCCACGGGCGATCCCGTGGCACCATTGAAGCCCTTTTGCCCTTGAATGTCCTTAATATCGATCAGTTGTTTGATCCACGGGCGATCCCGTGGCACCATTGAAGCGCGGCGATACAGGCGATGTACATAGCGAGACTGGTCGTTTGATCCACGGGCGATCCCGTGGCACCATTGAAGCAACCGATGCACCTACACAACCCCTTCCGCCGCAAGTTTGATCCACGGGCGATCCCGTGGCACCATTGAAGCGTCATCCTCCTCCGTCACTTCTGGCAACACGACCGCATAGTTTGATCCACGGGCGATCCCGTGGCACCATTGAAGCTGGTACAGGACTTCAACCAGCGCATCGTGACGGAGGCGTTTGATCCACGGGCGATCCCGTGGCACCATTGAAGCCCCCACTTCGTTGATCCAGACGCCCTGAATCATTTCAGGTTTGATCCACGGGCGATCCCGTGGCACCATTGAAGCCATGGCCAGCAGAAGCGCTGCGATCTGGCCGTCGGGTTTGATCCACGGGCGATCCCGTGGCACCATTGAAGCAAGACAACTGGATTCTGGCTGTTCATGGGGGCCCTTGTTTGATCCACGGGCGATCCCGTGGCACCATTGAAGCGGTGCAAGAGCGGCGAGTTGTTCGTTTTGTTTCTTGACGTTTGATCCACGGGCGATCCCGTGGCACCTGTCTTTGCTAATGTAGTTTTGAGCCACTTTTGTAGCGTTTGATTAGATTGAAAGTGAGCCACGTGATTTCCAAATCTACGATCCTACCTCTATGCTTGTGGTGACGAAACCCAAGATAGAGTAGGA
>Ga0209012_1000116_pt1 | contig 133345 bp, 136 predicted proteins | sample RS3BMetagenome_FD_184735 | JGI IMG/M metagenome (GOLD analysis project Ga0209012, IMG submission 184735) | Ferric oxide microbial mat and aquatic microbial communities from Rainbow Spring, Yellowstone National Park, USA - RS3B (SPAdes) (version 3) ... | reverse complement strand
TAAAAAATACAATGATTTTTATGGAACTAAAATCGAGTACTACGACCTTTTTGAACAATTTCAATTTAGGCAAGAGATACATTTAAGAATCATAATACACGGGAAAAGTTATGGTGTAGTTGCTAGTCTCTGGGATTTTATATGGAGTACTATGGACAATATGCAAAGACAACTAATTCAATTTGGTTTAGAAACTGGTTTTGGAGAGAGAAACAGCATGGGTTTTGGTTTTGTAAATTTAAAGTCCTATATGAAATAATATTAGATAGATTTTAATAATTTAATCATTAGCTTTCTATCGTCAACATATTTAAGTATAAATGAAAAATATTATCAATAAATTAAACGGAAAATGTATGAATTTACATTTTTAGGGTAAAGAAAGTTATGAATATTAAAAACCTAGGTAAAGAAAAGGCAAACTTGAATAACATAATTTAAGCCTTTTTTTGATAATTAAAAAATTTTATGTCGGGGATCTTTAAATAGGGAATACATTATTATACATCCCCGACATAAAGATAAATGATTTTGGGTTTAAAGCCCCGAAAAATGCAAAAATAGGCCTTGTTTAAATTGGACTAATGTAGGATTGAAATGAACTCACACGTGTTGCAATTATGTTTCCCAAACTGGTTTAAATTGGACTAATGTAGGATTGAAATGAAATAACAGTCTATAATGACGGCGGAAATACAATAGTTTAAATTGGACTAATTTAGGATTGAAATTTACAAACGGAGTTACTATTCCAATCAGTGGTAATGGTTTAAATTGGACTAATGTAGGATTGAAATTGCAATGGGTATCAAAAGCGGGGATAATACCTAAACAAGTTTAAATTGGACTAATGTAGGATTGAAATACGTCTGACCTGAGCTGACCGAGGGTGTTCCAGACGCGTTTAAATTGGACTAATGTAGGATTGAAATGCCTGGGTGTGAGAAACACAACTATAGGAATCTCAGGTTTAAATTGGACTAATGTAGGATTGAAATGAGTTCAGTTTCTCTATGCGATCTTTTAGAATATCTACACCTATAACCTCGTTGCCATGATTTGCCAGAACAGCAGCAGTGACAAGTCCAACATATCCCAAACCGACTATGCCTATTTTCATAGGTATCGTTCCTCCATCCATTCAATGGTTTTCTTAAGGCCATCTTTAAGCTCTGTTGATGGTTCCCATTTGAGCAATTGTTTCGCTTTTGAAATGTCTGCCGATCTTCGGTGAGGATCATCTTCTCTTGCCCCGATATGAACTATATTTGAATGACTTCCTGTCAGGTCCTTAATCATTTCGGCTAGAGCATTTATTGTTATCTCCTCGCTCGAACCTATATTGAGTATTTCACCACTTAAATTGTCAGCAAATAGAAATTTCCATGTTGCATCTACCCAGTCATCAATATAGAGGAAGCTTCTTGTCTGGTTTCCATCGCCATGGACAGTTATTTCTTCATTTTTAAGGGCCTGCATTATGAATCTTGGTATAACCCTGCCGTATTGACCGTCAGGCCTGATACCTGGGCCATATACATTGAACGGCCTCTGTAACCTAGCATCAAGACCGTACTGTCTGTGATAGGCCATGATCAGGGCTTCGGAGAAGCGCTTGCTCTCGTCATAGCAGCTCCTTATGCCTGTAAAATTCACATTTCCCCAGTATGTTTCTGGCGTTGGAATGATTGCAGGATCCCCATAGGCCTCGCTTGATGATGTGTACATTAATCTCGCTCCCGACTTCATTGATATTTGTATCATCCTGAGCGTGCCAATTGAATTTGATAGTATTGTTTCAACGGGATGGGACATATAGTCTTCAGGTGATGGCCTCGCAGCCAGATGTACTAGATAATCAAATTTCTCAGATGTTTCAAAATCCTCAATTCTTTTCCTGATTACTTTGACTTCTTTGGCAAGCTTCTCATCAATAGTTGTAGAAAAATCATCAACAACAATGACGGAATGCCCGTTCTCGATAGCTTTGTCCGTAAGTTTACGGCCGAGAAATCCAGCACCCCCAGATATAAGAAAATCTGCCATCGTGTTCTAATTAACAGAATTATTAATAATTTTTCAGATAGCATTACCGTTACAACTTATGTCCCAATTGATGATATGGGACAGTTTAAATAATTAATTGTCAGACTTTTAATTGTGTTTTATTTCGAAATTGCCTCCGTACATTGAATTGAAAAGACTCTTCAATCCCATGTCAGTATCTTCTCCCAAGATTCCGTGCACTTATCCCATGAAAATAATGCAGCCGATTTTCTGACTTTATTGAACCAAATTCCATAGTTAACAAATATTTCATTTAAACTGTCTGGAATTTCATTTAAATCGCCGACAATCTTTCCCAAACCGTATTCCATTATTACTTCGCTTACACCGGGCGCTTCCATTGCAACTGTAGGTGTTCCGCAGGCCGCCGACTCAAGGATTGTTAAACCAAAACCCTCTGTAACTGAAAAATGTAGATTTACCCATGATTCAGATATCAATCTTGCTAACTCATCCTGAAGGACACGCCCTTTGAATATCACCTGTCTTGCGAGGCCATATTCTTCAGAAAGTTTCTTCAGCTTGTCTAGCTCCTTTCCGTCCCCTAAAACTGTTAGTCTGATACCTTCAATGTCAGATAGCAATCTCAATGTTTCCACGGCAAGCCATGGCCGCTTGTATTCCCTCATGCCACCGAAATAGATAAGCGTTGGTTTGTCTGTCTTTTTGCCGGGTTTGAAGAGATTCGTATCTACACCAGGAGGAACCTTCCTTATACGTTCTTCCTTAACACCCAGACGGACTAAATCCGATACGCCTGTCGAAGTCTCAGTGACAAATGTACATTTTCCATAAATGGTTGGATATCTTCTCTCCAACCACATTAGTACCTGCGCGGCAGTCAGCGGGACTTGTCCTTTGAGGCTTCTTGCATGCAAATGTCTGAAGAATACGATTACCCTTGTGGAAGTGAAGAGGGGTGAAAACCAGGGAATTACATGCGCGAGATCGTCAACAACTACATCAGGTTTCAACTTCTTGAGCATATAAGGTACGAGGAGATGAGCTCTGATGTTTCCGTCCGCTCTGTGTATAATGATACCATCGATGATCTCTTCTCGCCGAAGACTTCCAGGATTAACAGATGCAAGGTGAACTTCGTTCCCACTCGCAGCAAGCCTCTTGCCAACCTCATAGATTGTGCGCTCTGCACCGCCAGCTCTCGGGTGCATGATGTCCCTGTGGTTAAACCAGAGGATGCGCATATATAGGCAATAGGAATGAGTTATTAAAATTAACCTTTGGAGGTAAGATTTCTGAAATCTCAGTGGCAACTGTGAAATCTTTTTGTTAAAGACCAATATACTCTTCATTGTTTAACTTTGTGAATTCTTTATTTTTTTGAACCGCTCTTCAATTGATATCTCTATTTAATGCAATGCTATATTTACGTAGCAGAGACCTAGAGGAAGCACGCATATGTGCAATTTTAAAAACAGTATTGCATTTCTACACATGTTAAATGCGTGCTTAATCTTAAAATAAGAGAAGATACTGCTTATTTTCGCAATCCTTTATTCTCCTGACATTGAGACTATACTGCTCATATGTCTGCAATCTTTCCCCTGTTGCAAATCCTTGTTTTTCAATTCATATGGTTCTTTCTATCCCTTGAATACTCGCCCCATTTGCTTTTTCGGCTTGAATACTTCAACGTCTCACCGGCACTTTTTCTCATTATAAACAGATATTTGAAGCCCCTCAGATAGAAGTTGAAGCGGAGCGCTCTGCTGTACCAAATTCCTGTGTTCGATGTTTGATTGCGACGAGCAACGCAAATTATATCCACTGTTTCAAAGTAATTGCACAGCCTCCGATAGACCTTGAAACCCACAGGAGTGAATCTTTTCCTGACCCACTGGTCCCCTATTAGCCAGCCAAGCACCTTGCCCTTTTTCAGTATACGATGACATTCGCCAATCACCTTTTCAAGTTCCTCGTAGAACTCCTCGCTTTCAGCAGAAATCTTTCCTATATCTGCAGGATGATCGTTGTATCTTATGTTGTCACCATATGGCGAATCAACGAATATCATATCCACGCTTTCATCAGGAAGAGGAATATTTCTTGCATCATTCTGTATCACATCAGGTCTCACTGGCGCTATATCATACGCAATGCATCTTCGACCTTCTTCTCTGCAAACATCCATTGTGGTACCGCTTCCAGCCATGGGGTCCACAACAAGATCGCCTGGCTCTGTATAACGCCTGACAAGATTGTAGATTATGAACGCAGGGGTAACCCCTGCATACTTGTTATCACCCTTTGGAGTATTTCCATAACTCTGTCTTGGATAATCCCATAATGTAGTAGCTTCCAGTGCAGGTTTATCCTCTTCGAAAGATGAATTGGGCAGCCCGCCTTTTCTCATGCCACTAACTTTAGCAGTTAGACGAATAGTTTTTAAATCAACTGGATGCTTCAGATAGTTTTGAAGCAACACTATTTTACTTTCATCCAGAGAGTGCCTCCAATCAATACCAAGTTTTGATAGAACCTTTTTCGCATCCATGATGCTCTTTATCTTCCCTTCTTTCTCAACTTCCACCTGATACGGATACCTTCCATTCCATGCATCAGGGACTATATCCTTACGTCCTGCAGATTTTGCTCTGAAGACGCCGTACAGTTTGTCGCTGTCCAGGTTATACAGAAAAAGTGTATCCCCTTTCTTGACCTTCAGAATTTTATCTGCATACACTTTGTTTGTTGCAAACAGCATTCTTTCAAGGCACTCTTTCTCCGATTTATTTGTACATCCAAATATGTATCCGCTGGATTTATGCTTCGTGTTCTCCATTATTTCAACTGTAACCTGCAAATGATGGATTTAAGCATATTGAAATCTGTGCGCATGGCGCCGAGGGGGAGATTTGAACTCCCGAGTCGCAGAGCGACACGAGCTTTCCAGGAAAGAACTCCAGGCTCGCGCCTTACCGGGCTGGGCCACCTCGGCCCGTGGGGAAATAATTGGGGCTCTGTATTTAACAATAATGAGGCGAGATGCGCATGCTTTAAGCATGTTGTGCATTTAACATGAAGGTGATATCATGCTTCCCGCGGTTGATATGAAGACAGCACAGGTAATACAGGAATTCATAAGAGATGCTGTGAAAAGGGCTGGCGTTGAGGGTGTTGTGCTTGGTGTCAGTGGCGGTGTCGATTCAGCCCTTACACTCAAGCTGTGCTGTGATGCAGTCGGGCCTTCAAATGTACATGCAGTTCTCATGCCTGAGAATGGTGTGACGAAGGATGAGCAGGACGCATCGGAGCTCATAGAGCAGCTTGGTGCGCAGAGGCACAGATATGAGATAGGAGAGGTCGTAAATCTCGTCCGAGAAATGACAGGTTTCAGAAAGCAGAGAACAATAGCGAATATAAAGCCAAGAGTAAGGATGATGCTGCTTTACGCCATTGCAAACGAGATGCATCTGCTTGTTGCCGGAACAAGCAATAAATCTGAATTCCTTACAGGCTATTACACAAAATATGGCGATGGAGCATCTGATATCTGCCCCATAGGTGATTTATACAAAACGCAGGTATGGCAGCTCGCCTCCCTTGTAGGAATTCCAGAGAAATTTATTGAGAAGAAGCCAACTGCAGGGCTATGGGAAGGACAGACGGATGAAGGCGAGCTGGGGATAAGCTACAGGGAACTGGATGAGATACTCTATGCGATGGAGCTTGGTGCAGATGCAGAGGAAGCTGCACGCAGGACAGGTATTGAGCTGAATCAGGTAAGGCGCGTTTTCAATATGGTGAAGGAGACAAGGCACAAGAGGATGTTGCAGCCCATACCCAAGATAGGGTACAGAACACTTGGTGTTGACTGGCAGGTGTAAAATTGCTTAATAAGGAGGCTGTGGTTCAGGCTTCTCGCCATGTCTACAGATATGCCATCAGAACACCACTGCTCAGAGACAGATATCTGTCTGGCATCACAGGCACTGATGTATTCCTCAAGATGGAGCTCTATCAGCCCACTCACTCCTTCAAGGTCAGAGGTGCCACAAACAAGCTTCTGAACACAGATGCAGAGGAGGTGGTTACTGCATCATCCGGAAATCACGGAATGGCTGTTGCATATGTTGCAAGTGAGATGGGAAAGCGCGCAACTGTGATAGTGCCCGAAGATGTTAACAGAGCTAAATTGCAGATTATCAGAGAATATGGTGCCAATGTCATCATGCATGGAAAGACTTCTGATGAGCGCATTGAGTTCGCGAGGCGTTATGCGGAGGAGCATGGAATTCCCCTGATTCCTTCTTTCGATGATGAACTCATCATCTCAGGACAGGGCACTGCTGGACTGGAACTTGCTGAAAGAATGCCCGATGTGGTGATATGCCCTGTCGGAGGAGGTGGGCTGATATCGGGCATAGCACTCGCACTGGAAGGCACGCCTGTCGAAATATACGGCGTTCAGGCTGAGGGGGCGTGCGCCATGAAACGCTCTGTTGAGGCAGGTAGACCCGTGACATTCGCATCAAAGACAGTTGCAGACGGAATAATGGTCAATACACCTGGAAGATTAAATGTGGAAATAGTTTCCAGGAGAGTGAAGGATATACTTCTTGTCAGCGACATGGAGATAATGAATGATGTCAGGGAGATGTGGAATCATTCACATGTGCTCATGGAGCCTGCAAGCGCATCTACTGTGGCAGCATTGCTCCGCAACGGAGATATGTTCAGAGAAAAGCGTTCCGTAGCCCTAATCATCTCCGGTGGAAATGTTTCAGATGAAGTGCTCAGGTGGGTAGCAGATCAGCGCTTGTAGCCTATATGGCGCAGAAATTCGTGCCTCTCCTTCTTCTCTTTGTCCCCTTCAACACCCAGGGGCTTGAGGCCGTCAAGTACGCCCATAACACCCCTCGCCTCTCCCTCTGAGGCCACGACAACACTGAGTGGATTTGCAGTGGCACAGTAAATGCACAGGATCTCTGCGACTTCGCGCAGATGCCTGATTACATTTATTGGAAAGGCGTTTTCAAGCATGATTACAAGTAAATGGCCAGCACCTATCTTCATTGCTGCGTTCTGAGCCATATGAATCATCTCTTCGCTGTTTCCCTCAGTTCTGATCAATCTTGGCCCAGAGGATTCATTGAATGCCAGCCCGAACCTTATGCCAGGGCATGAGGTGACCAGTGCCTCATAAACATCTTCAACTGTCTTGATGAAATGTGCCTGAGCAAGTATTGTATTGACACCCTCCTTCTTTTCCACTTCAACGACTTCCATCTGCATTTGAATCTAATACCCGATATATCGTATGTCTTAAAATTTCCAGCGCCTGCGCTCATCAATGTATCGGCGCAGCGCTTCCCGACCCGAAACCATAGCAGCCCTGATGTCGTACTGCAACCTCTCATGAATGGAGACATCGAATGAGTTCCATTCAAATGGCACAAATCTCACTCCTTTGCTTTCTGCCATCTTTCTGAACACACTTTCCCTTGTCCTGTCCAGACTTCGCAGGCTTCTATCGCTCATAAACACAGTGCATTCCTCTGCAAGTCTCAGCACCTCGTCATGGTGCTGGAATATGTTTGAATCCACATACAGCTCATCCTTTGGCTTCAGATGCTCATACTCCCTATCAGGAAGACAGTACAACGCCTCACCGCTGTACCTTTCGCCTAGCCTTATGTCCACATTGTGGTGACGGAGGGCACTGCGATAGTAATCGAGAAGTGCTGAAAATGCCTTCTTCTTATATTCATCGTAATAATCAAGCAGCTGCCCGCCAATCTGTTCTCTCTGCTCGTAGAGAGTCGCTTTCAATCCTGACCTGGCTGCCTGAAGCGCTGCCTCCAGCCCCTTGACACCGGCGCCAACTATCACTATCTCTCCTTCAACCTTCTGCATTGGAATCTGAACACTTTCCAGTCCAGTCTCAGGGTTGACTGTGCATCTCACCTCTCCAAAGCTGTTGTCCCTGCATGCCTGATTGCATCTTATGCATGGCCTGAAAGGGTATCCATGTATAATCGATTCCGCGAATGTTGGGTCAGCGAGTAGTGCTCTTGCAATGGAAACAAAATCTGCCTTTTTGAGCACTGCCTCCGCTGAGTTCAGGTCAACGACAGAGCCTACAACCATGGTCGTGACCTTAGCCTTTCTCGGGAGTTTTGCGGCTATATGCGCACTCTGCCCATAAAAAGGCATTGAGGAACCAGGGGGTGCAAATCTGCCTGCTGAAAAGTGTACATAGTCTATGTTCTTCAGCGATTCCGCTATTTTAAGACCATAATCGGGTCCATATCCATCCTCATCATCTTCGTAAAGACTCAGCCTTATACCTGTGGCGAGACCAGATGTGTTTCTGACAGCATCAATCACTTCCTGCGCAAATCTAATCCTGTTCTCAAAACTGCCTCCGTACCTGTCCTCCCTTTTATTGAGTGCAGGTGAGAGAAATTCGTGTATGAGGTACCCGTGGGCACCGTGCAGTTCTATGCCATCGAAATTGGATCTCCTTGCAGTGGAGGCAGCCTTCGCGAATCTCTCCACTATATCCTCTATTTCACGAACAGAGAGTTCCATCGGGGTATGCCCTGGGTATTGAACACTGCTGGGTGCGGACGGATAGCGTTCATTTGTTTCATCCAGCGCCTTTCCGCCTGCATGCACGAGTTGCACAAATATACTGCAGTCGTGTGCATGTATCCTTTCAGTGAGCCTTCTGAGCTTGGGAATGAAATCAGTGTTTGAAAGGGACATCTGATTTCTGGATCCCCTGGCATTGATGTTGTCAACATATGAATACTCGGTGATGATGAGTGAAACGCCTCCCTTTGCCCTTTCCTCAAGATAGCGTATGTGTTGCTCATTCGTGCTTCCATCTGGATTGCAGAGATTAGAAATCATAGGGGCCATTACAAGTCTGTTTTTCAGGTATACGTCCCCGATGTAGCCAGGTTCAGTGAGCCTCATGTTCCTTCGGATATTGATATAATATCTGAACTTTTCCTGTTTATACTGCCAGCGGAGACAGGGATGAAATTTTAATAATTAATTTGAAAAGAGATGCATAGGTGAGAATATGGCAATACTTGATGAGAAGACAAAGAACAAGGTAAAGGAAATACTTTCAAAGGGGATGAAGGAACCTGTCACGCTTCATATCTTCACACAGGAGTTTGAGTGCGAATACTGCAAGGAGACCAGGGAGATAGCACAGGAACTCTCTGCTCTGGACAACAGGATAAAGGTGCAGACTTACGACTTTATAGCAGATGCTGAGAAGGCAAAGCAGATGGGTATTGAGAGGATACCGGCCGTTGTGGTTGATGGCGGCGGTTACAACGTTCGTTATTATGGCATACCTTCAGGGTATGAATTCTCCAGTCTGCTTGAGGACATAGTGGATGCATCACAGCGCAAGACGCGTCTTTCCCCAGAACTTGTGGAGAAGATAAAGGGCATTTCGAAGCCCGTGCACATAAAGGTCTTCGTGACTCCTACATGTCCATACTGCCCCAGGGCGGTCAGGACAGCACATCAGTTTGCAATGCTGAACAGCAACATAATAGCAGACATGATAGAGGCAGTTGAGTTCCCTGAACTCTCTGAGAAATATGAGGTCATGGCTGTTCCCAAGGTTGTCATCAACGAAAAGGTGACATTTGAAGGCGCCCTGCCTGAAGCGGAGTTTGCTGAACAGGTCATGGAAGCACTGGATTGATTTAATCTCAGGAAATTGGATAATGAAGAGTGGCTGATATCAGCACTTTTCTCCAAAGCTTCAATGCCAGATGCATTCGTGCACTGACCATTATTGAATATACATCGTAAGACAGCGACTGGCTGGTTGCTGTTCCTCTATCAGAGCAAGGGTGCTATCTTCTCTCTTCGGATAGCGCACCAGAGTATGGTTACAGTAGAACGTTTGAATCTATCCCACCACGCGAATAACACGATGCTGAAATTCCAGCCTAAATCCCTTATTTTTCAAAAGAGTGGCTTACCATCTCAGTGTGGAAGTAGAAAGTGTGTTTTTTATGTGATGCGCTGAATCCCATGAAGCACTTTGGTTTACAGCTTCTCAAAGTCCCTGACATCTTTGTGAACTATTGGGCACTAACTACTTTGCGTGGAGTGGATTACATCTCCTGAGGATGCACGCTTCAGCATGAGATGAACCCCTGCTGGGTCAGGGAGTAGGCATGTTGCCATGTAGGCATCTCTTGTACCTTCCCTGCTCTCTTTATAGCTCCTTATGCCTCCAAATCGCATTATTATGAATGGTGAGATGGCCATAGGTATCAGCCATGTTGAGTTAAAGAGTGCAGCAAGCGGATTCGAGATGTATATGCCTGTCCAGAGCATGCACTGTATTACAAGTGAGCCAGCACTTATCCTGAGTATCTCACTTCCAGTGAGAGGCGCTTCGCTTTTTGGCGTCACAGGTATTGTCCTCAGACCTGTGAACAGGTATGATAGCATGCTTTTGAACTCAAATGGAATTGAGACTGCGCTTATCGCAGAGCTCAGTATCCTGTGCTTCATTGACTGCATGAAAGATATGCTGCTTATCCTCTTAACAATGAACCCGGGGATTGAGGAGAGTGGTGCGAAGATCATCATGAATCTCAGCACTGGAACAGACCACAGCGTCAGCAGAGGATTCTTCACAAGGCCAAGCAGGAAAGCAGCTGCTGCAGTCTGTGTTGAAGAGAAGCCGTAGACTGTCAGTATCATGCCTATTGGGAGCAGCAGATTTGTAATGTGTCCAAGGGGGATGTGCAGCAGGTGCAATTTCTGTCCCCGTGAAAGTCGCGATTTAGCTGAAAGACCGAAGAATTCCATGGCACCCCGTGTCCACTTGTTCTGTCGCTTGATAAAACCGCGCAAATTCTCAGGCATCGCTTCATATGTGTGCAATGGCAGGAATTTTGATTTCCATCCCCTGTCGGCGAGAGCTATTGCGGTTGCAAAATCCTCGGATACATACCCTTCAATGAAACCTCCAATTTCCCGCAGGGCTGATACTCTTATCATGGCGTTGTGACCATAGCAGAACACAGCATCCAGGTCATTGGCAAGCTGCCTTTCCCAGACAAACTGTCCCACCCTTGACATTGGTGCAAGTGTTGAGACAAAATCTGTGTCAAGGTTCCATATGTTTATCATTCCCTGAAAGATTGCGACACGCCTGTTTTCAGGATGCTCAGCAAATCTCAGTGCCTCGGCCACCCAGTCAGGTGGAAGGTAGGAATCTGCATCTAGAAGAACTATGTAATCGTACACTGCACCTTGAGAATTAAACCAGTCATTGACAGCGCCTGCCTTGTATCCCCTTCTCTTTTCCCTTCTCACAACAGTGTAGCCATATCTGGATGAGATTGAATCAACGAGCGCTCTGCACCTCTTATCTGTTGAATCGTCAAGGACAAAGACGTCAACAGGGTAGGTCTGTTTCAGTGAGCACAGGCACTCTTCCACCACATCATTCATTGTTGTATAGAGTAAGGCAACCCTGATGCCTGTCGGTGCCGTGGAAAGAGATGCAGGTGGCCTGTAGGGGATGAGCAAGGAAGTGATCTCTCTAGCAATTCCATAGGAGGAGAGAAAGAAGAGAAATGAAAGGACAAGGAACAGCAGTACTGATGGAACATGATTCCATTTTATAACAAATATTGCAAACGTGATCATTGTGGTAAGATAGATGCCTGTAAAGAGGCTGTAGAATAGTTTCTTCGTTTTCTGCTGCTCCATCCATCGCACTGAGCCATGGATGGTTATTAATTCGTTATTTTACAGATATCGAACCACAGTCGTCTCAGTTCTTATCAGCAAGTCTTTCCATCTGCTTTCTATCCATCCTGAAGAGCTTCCACTGTGGCAGCATCTTCGCTCCAAGTTTTTCATAGAAACGGATAGCATTTGTATTCCAGTCAAGCACTATCCACTCCATCCTTCCACACCCTGTCCTGAGTGCTTCTTTTATGAGTCTAAACATCATCCTGCCTCCAACCCCCTGCTGCCTGTATTCCTCCTTTACAAAAATATCCTCTATGTACAGCGTTGGTCTCGCAAGGAAGCTTGAATATGTGTTGAAGTAAATTGCATAGCCTGCTGCCTTCCCGTCAACGAAGGCCATCAGTAGACTGAATCTCTTCCTTTGAAATGCATCTTTCAGCAACTGCCTTCCTTTTTTCTCATCAGGCGGTTCAAGCTTTTCGTATAAAGCCAGTTCTCTTACAAGTGATAGAAATGAGGGCCCATCTCTGGCATTCGCCTTTCTGACTGTCACAGGCATATGTTGCACCCTCAACCGAACCTGTATGTGATGCCCTTGCCACCCTCGGGATAGCTCCACTTTATTGCACCCTTTCCTATGTGTCTGCATACAATCGTGCATGCACCGAGCTCCATACACCCTTCTGTATTGTATATCAATTCCCCTTTCTCGTCCAACTTATACACCTTTGCAGGACATACATACAGACATGGCTTCGTTTCACACGTTCTGCAGATTTCAGTGTCAACCGTTATGAAGTCATTCCTGCCAAAGTCGTATGTATCGAGACCAGTCCTTTCTTCAACTGTCAGTTTCCTGTCCACAGCAACTGCCATTGTGTGCCCCATATGCACTGTGGTGTAAAATAACTTGCATGTGTGCGATTGAAGTATATGTCACTTCACCTGGTATATGGCATTACCCTTTAAGTATAATTACCAATCCGATTGTATGTGGGTGTGACTATGGCAAGAATAGTGATACATGAGGCAAATGCTCCTGCTGCTGTCACAGTTGGCGACAAGACAGTGTACATCTGCCAGTGCGGGCTCAGCAGGAACAAGCCTTACTGTGATGGCAGTCACAGGAAGACGCAGAACGAGGAAAGTGGCAAGATGTACTTTTACGATGAGAATGGGACACAGTACGTATACCCAAGTCTCTATCCAAAGAAGTAACACTTTCCCGTTCGCAAACCTTTTTCATATTAAATTTACCAGAAAGCCCACAACGAAACCTGCAAAAATGCCTGCATAGGCAACCCTTCTGAGGTACTGCGACTTTTCTGTAAAGATAGCTCTGATCATGGGTATGATGACATAAAGTATTGTGCCCATGGCGAGCCCGTCAAACAGCACATCAATGATTGTGGAATTGAAATAGAATCCCACTGCACCTCCAATTATGTCAGGTACCCCTCCAAGGAAGAGCAGTGACATCATCTGCCATTCCCTGTGCTCCAGCTTTCCAAGGAATGGGGAGGAGATGGGAAAGCCCTCCGTCATATTCTGCAATATGAAGCCAACAAGTATCACCACTGCAGCACCTGTGAGGCCAAGCACTGCACCCAGGGAACCAAATACGAGACCCTCTGTCAGATTCTGGAACGCTATGCCAACCGCTATGAAGAAGGCAGTCTGCGAGGGTGTCAGAACACCCTCTTTCCTGTGTTCTGTGAAAAAGAGAATAAGAAAGCCTGCAGAGAAGGAGAGAAGGAAAACAAGGTCATAGAGAGGATTGCTCCCGTATCCATAGAGAGACTTGTTGTAAATGATTGGTGTAACATTTGAAAAGATATCAGCAAGGAGGAATAGAAGTATGCCCACTGCGCCTGCATTCAGCAGTTTCAGCACTCCGGCGCCTGTGCCAGATTTGAAGACCATGGGTAAGGAGAGGTAAATGGAGAAGCCCATTATTGCTGAGAAGAGCAATATAATCGCGAAGCTTACCATTGGTTTGTTCTACAGGTAGCGTTTATAAATAATTAACGTAGTTAAGTTGATTAATTAACAGTGTTATTAACAGTATGTGTCCATGAGTGGAAGTGAAAGGGAAGGCAATGAGGAGCGCATGATACCTGCCCTGAGATCCAGGCTGGCAGCGAAACTGTATTCCATGGGCTACGGGATAAAGGATATTGCATCTGTGCTTGGCATCACACAGGCTGCTGTCACCCAGTATGTCAATGGGAAGAGGGGCAGGAGAGAACTGGATGATGGCATCCTGGATAAATTGCTGGAGCCGTTAGTTACAAGGGCTACCGCATGCATCGCATCGAGAACAGGCAGGGTGGAGGTTGTTGAGCTTCTGGATGTTGCAAGACAGTACACTGTGATGAAGGAAGGGAGGCGTTTCCTTGTCAGTGAGAAGGGGAGGGATGATGCACTCGGACTGCTGCGCTCAAGGCTGCAGCTTGAGCTTTCAGCCGCTGAGAGATATCTGGAGCTTGCCAATGGGGCACAGGATGATTATACGAAGCTGCTGCTCCGCATGATTGCATCAGACAGCATAAGGCATGGGGATGTCGTATCTCAGATGATTTCGTGGCTCGAATCCGGTTCGCAGAATAGCTTCATACCGCCTGAAAGGGAGATGCTCAAAGCACTTCTCTCCATAGAGGACAGTGCTGCGGAGGCAGTGCTTGCTGATATAGTCAAGACTGACCATCCTGTGGCGAAACTGCTGCTTGAATGGATAGATGCTGATGAACGAAAGCATGAGCACGTGATAGACAGCCTGATGAAATTCTACACTCATGATGAAGTCGCATGACTCACGCTATCGCATGATTCACACTATCTTCTCAGCACTCATTGTATACTGCGTGAGTGGAACCAGGGAGAGATAGAGTGCAAACATGATGTACTGCCAGTATCCTGGATAGGAATGCAGTGCAAATGATGCTAGCAGAGAGAGCGCAGAGATGGCACTCAGAACCATTGCTATCTGCATTCCCTTGTTTCTTCCGATGAACAGCATGAGAAATATTACGAATGAAATTACCGTGCCAAGGAGTAGAATGAGCCCCTGAGGGTATCCTGAGGGATACAGGGTTGCGAACAGTGGGGATGCGGCCGCTCCAATGCTGTAGGGCTGGATAAGCAATCCACTCAGCGCCTCTATGAAGCTCAGAAATGTCAGGGTGAAGAGGAAGCAGGCGATGCCTGTTTCTGCCAGTGTTGAAGGCATCGTCTTTGCACTTCTCTTGAGAAATAGGTATGCGTCTGTCAATGAGGGCATTCCACTCCACCTGCTCATCTCAGCCACTTTATATCCCTCTTCATATTTTTCGCTTCTTTCATCTCTCTCCTTCCCTTGAGTATTATGGCGATGATGGACGAGATGAGAGAAACTATGAGCAGGAGTGGAAGGCCAATTGCAACGCCATTTCCCAGATATCCTCCCTGGATCTGGATTGAGCTGTATGTCTCCTTGCCATAGATGTCTCTTGCAGTTATATTCAGAAGAGAACCGTTTATCTTTGTGAATGCAAAGAGCACAGTTATATTTGCTATCGCTGAAAGCGAATCCGACGAATTGGACGCGCTGTAATAGGAGGCAGGAGCATAGAATGCATTTCCTGCAGTCTGCCTGAAATATGAACCAGTTCCATTGCTCACAAACATTACCTGTTCCGTCACCTTCATACCGACGCCGTAGGAGGTTACTGTAACGCTCTTCACACTTCGCCACGAATTATAATCAAAGACAGTGACCTTGACGAAAACTAAACCATGGTTCACATATGTCTGAACGCTTGAAAATGTTGGAGTTATGTCAGTTACGCTCACACTTCCAAGTGCAGGAGTTGCGATAAGTGTCAGTGCTATGAGGAGAAAAGGGACCCATCTTAGCTTCATCACCTTTCCCATCCCTTTCTTGGCTTTATCCTGTCCCGTCTCCCTTTCTCTTCGACTTTAACGCTTTTCTTCCTTCTCATCATAAATACAGCTACCATTGCAGCGAGAAATGCTGCAATGCCGCCAAGCAGTGGGAGGTTCGTCTGTGCTGTTGCCTGATTCTTCACAGGACTGGTGAGGTTTGTGCCTGAAATAGTAACATAGGTCGTGAAACTCCTCGATACTGGCGAATCAGGCATGGAAACAGTGGTGATTATCTCTCCCTGTGTGGCATGCTGATATGGCACTATGCCTATGAGCACTCTCATCTCCTCTGCAGGATTGAGGGTCAGAGTGATATTGGATGTGGAATTCTGATTACCAGCGCTAGCAAATTTAAGTGTCAGATCAACTGTGCTGACAGAGACCTGAACTGTATTTTTCCCAGTCAGATATATGGAGAGTGTGCTGAGCTTCCCTGCAGCTGCTGTCAGTGTCCTCTGATACTGCACAGAGATATTGGAGAATACTGATACATCGTACCCAGGGAGGCCAACTGTTATCTGTCCTCCCATCGGCATCTGAATGCGTGGGATGACCTGCTCATCGCCCTGCTTTGGGATCTGGTTTGAGAAGCTGGCAGTAACTGTGCCGGAAAAGGGAATGATCTGTGGAGACCAGCTTCCTGCATTGACCGTCAGATAGAAATTTTTGCTCTGCCCGGGCATAAGTGATGTGTCGTTCCCGTTCACTGAGATGAAGCTTGTATTGAATTGAAATTGAACAGTCTCAGGAAGACTGCCTGAATTTTTCACAAGTTCCGCTTCTCCAAACGCAGATGAGTTTACTGAAGAGGGTGTGAAAGGCGTCACTGTTATATCGAATGTGGGGCTTGACGATACCATGCCAACCTCTGGCTGCTCCACATAAAAGCTGGTGTTGTAAATCAGTGTGCTGCCTGCGAATATCTCAAGTGTCCATGTCCCTGCATATGCCTTGTCAAACATACCCGCAGCAAAGGTGATCAGATTGGAGCTTGCCTGAGAAAGAGTGTTATTCACATATGTGCCGTATAGTGGGTCATAGAATGTGCTGTTGGAAGGGGAATAGGACCACTCATAGTAATTGAGCTGCGATCTGTTGGATGGTAATGTGTTACCATAATATGAGATGAGATTTATCTCCCCTGACGGAAATGGTGTGATAGTCAAATTCACATAGTTCCAGACATCTGTCTGCAGCAGCGGCATGCCGCTGTATTCTGCACTTCCTGGCATGGAAATAACCTGCATTGATACCGTAACTGAGACAGAGCCTGCAAAAACAAAAAAGGGGATGGCAATCAGAGAAAAAATAATGATTGCCGGGATAAGTGGTTTCATGCCATTCAATGCCCAGTCCTCCGTTCACGGGAACGCCTGATTCTGGGCCCACAGTCTGTAGGTCACTGATCCAGTGTATGTGGCTGAAACTGTACCGATGGGTACCTGGAATACGAAATCTACAGTCACGAATTCCCAGACACCTTCCTGCTGTGCAAGTGCATAGGAGACATTTGCATATCCAAATACGGAGACCTGACCGACAGATGGACCTGCGGTGTCATTGAAGGGTCTTGCCTCCCCAGCTGAAGTTCCAATGCCTGAAGGCAATGGCCCTGCTGTTGCGGGCAGTGACGATGTGTAGTAGGCGTTTGGTGCGGCTGAGCCATTGTATGTGCCTGTGCCATCGTAATACACACCTATGTTCTGCCTGTAGAATGTGTATGTGTTTGTGCCGATTGTTGCAGTAAGATTGGAAGATTCAAGCGTCAGAGTGTAATTGTTGTTGATGGAGTAATGCAGCTCGAATGAACCAAGTGCATATAAAGCAGTTGAACTGGGCGCTCCACTTCCAGAAAGCGTGTCCTGTGCTATGCTTATGGCTTCGTAGTCATTGACACCAAAGTACACTGTTGCCGAGTTAGCAGAAGCACCGTCCCCTTTGGCCGTGGTATTTAATGCCCATGCCCACTTTGTGCTCTGTGTGGAAGAGGGGCCTGTTCCATTGTGTATCTGGGAGCCAAGGTAGAGTTCAAATGTGAAGTTTGCAGTGGTCGTACTGACATACTTATAGTAACCACCTGCAGGTACAAGCCATGCAGTTGGACTTTGGGAAAGTGATGGCCAGTACATATGCTCTGTATGGGCTGCAGTACCTGTCAGCGTTGTGTTTGTCAGGTTCAGATATATGTTCATGTTGGCGCCATGCGTACTGTTATATCCGTTGCTCGATGCACCATTGAGATAGTACATGTAGACATTCACATACTGTATCGCCTTGTAACCTGAAGTGTCTGTTATATTCACCCATACAAGAAATGGTGTAGACGCGGAATTATTGACATTGATTGGAGTATTTGTCGTGGATGTGCTACCGTAAGGGGTTGAGTTACGCACTGTAACTCCTGAACTTGTATTATACCCTATACCCACTGAGTTAATGGTAATGGTTCCGTTAAAAGTGACGCTTATTGTTCCTGTTCCGCTGGCTGCCAGTACCAAACCTGTTCCTGTTACTATCATAAGGCACATGCCTATACCAAGCAATACTCCTGTTCTAAACTTCATAATACTGGCCTCTGTTACTTACCATTAACTCTGCGTGGGGTTAAAATAATATGTTGTTGAAGTATCAAAATCTGAAGCTGACGCCATAAAGGAATAAATGCATCAAAATTAGCGATGGCGCCCATCTCATCCTATGCGAGTGCACAATTTAAAAATACAGCTTAGCGGGAAACGCCCTCGCAAGCACAATGGAAACTGCGCTCCATGCCATTAGTTTTTCGCCTGAGATTGATATGCGTCTGCACATGTTGCCCACATCAGAAATGAAGGAACCGTGAGGGAATCCTCCAATGATGACAGTTGCATCTCTCAGTGAAGCAAAGGAGCTGAACTGCTTTCCATCTTCTTCGAGTAGATACGCCCTTCCACCAAGTCTTTCCAGCAACGATTTCAGGCTTTCTTTTTTCAGAGAGATCAGCTGTCTTCCCTCGCTCCATACACCTCCATTAACAAGCACATCTTCCATCAGTCCAGCGAATCTGTTATAGTTCTTTGGCAGCCTGACGTCAGGGCTGAACTCCATGACAAGGTCATTCCTTGTATGAACGAATGTGTGCAGCATCCCTTTTCTGTTTGCTATGGAATCGAGGGCGAGCAGCAGGCAGAAGTGCGTTATGTCAGCCCTTCCCCTGCGCCCTCCATCTTTCAGATGTCTCAGAGCTGAATAGTGAAGACTCGAATCGAGCAGGCACTCCGATGGCTTCTTCCCCCTCCTCCTCGCTGTGGCCCTGACAGCTGGAAATTTCAAGAGCTCATCGGGTATGAGCTCTATTTCTGCGTCAGCTATTATCAGATGCACGTTGCACCTCAGGAAACGATCTCATGCAGTCTTCCAGTCCTTATGCCAAGCTTTATCTCCTGCGCTATCCTCCGGCCTGTGGAGAGGCCGGGCTCTATCATATCTGAATAGGGCGAACCGTTCACGAATGGATTTGTCCCTGCAACAATCCTTGTGGAGATTTCGAAGACCTTTATCTCAAGCTTGTCTGTAACTATTGTCTCAAGGGCGAAGGGACCTATCAGTCCACCGAACAGCTCCTTTGACCTCTCCACCGCAGCCTCCCCCATCTCAAAGACCTTGGGGAGCAGGCTTTCCCTCACAACCACAGGAACATTTCCAGTCACCACAAAGGTTGGAAGGAAGCCAAGTTTCTTCAGCTCCTCTGTGGATCCGAGCTTGTAGAGCTCATCTATGTTTGACTCATCTCTCCTATCTATGGAGAGCATTTCAAGCACCCCGCCCGATTTCAATCTGTAGCCATCGCTGCGAAGTGGCGAATAGAAGTAGTGGAAATAGTATCGAGTCCCGAGAACATATTCCTGTATTGTGAACTTCTGTGAGTAATCTATGGCCATCTTGAACTCCATGTAATCCTTTGCAATGAACGCACCCCTGCCCCCCTTGGCGCCAGAGTACTTCACAAAGACAGGCCTGTCTATCATCCTTGCATCCTTTATCTCCTCTGGCATTGCTATGCCAGCAGATGTCAGCCACTGTCTCTGTGTAGACCTGTCAGATTCCCATTTCAGCACTTCCCTGTTACCAAAGCTCGGAACACCGAAGTGGGAGAAGTTCTCTGCGCCCATGTATTCAACAAAGGAACCGTGAGGCACGATAATTGCATGTCTTGCAAGCAGTTCATCCTCCAGCTCCTGGATTTCGCTGTAATCCTTCAGCTTTATGAACTCATCAGGTTTTGCGAGGGGGAAGGCATCGTAGAAGCGTGTATCCCTCGCAACCGCAATGCCCAGTGTGCGCAGCCCCTCCTTCTTTGCGCCGTGAAATATCTGTAGCGAGGAATGAGAGCATACAGTCGCGACAGTTACATTGTCCTCCGTGTATTCCTCAACTATCCTCTTTATCTTTTCAGAGACCATGATGCAGTATTCATGGGTCCTTTTTAAAATTTTCACAGGATCTGCTGCAGCAGTTTCCTGCTTCTTGCATCCATGCTACTGTATCTCATCTCATATATGTTCTCATGCACATCCACAAGCACGATGCCTCAGTCCATCATCATTATGTTCCTTCTTCCCCTTGTGTTGAATGAAATCTCTCTCCCCTCCTTTGTGATGACGAACCATTCCAGCTCCTCCCCTGTCAGCGAGACGCGTTTGACACTCGTGATTTCAGTCTTGAAGTTATTCGCCCTTATCGCTCTGATGAGATGCTCACTGCCCCCATCGCAGAGCTTCGTGAAATCGGGGGCAATCAGAACAGGTTTGCCGAGTGAGTAGAACATGACAAAATTTGGTGCTGAGATCGGGAAAGGAAGTTTTGGAATCAGGTCCTGGATTTTCAATGGATGCAGCATGTCAACTGTGCTTCCGTTGCTCTGTGCAAAGGTCATTTTTTCTCTGCACAGCATGCCTTCCACATAATCCTCCAGAGTCGCCGGATTCTTCTCGCTCTCCCATGAGAAGCCTGAGAGCTCTTCCCTGATCATTGAGTAGAGATGCCCTGCCCTTTCAATGAGCTCCCTCGGTTCTCCCTCTTCCACCTTCCTTCCTCCTTCCATGACAACAACCCTGTCAGCATCCATTATCTCACGCAAATTGTGCGTTATGAAGATGGAAGTCCTTCCACTGCACAGACGCTTCATTGCACTGTAAATCATCTTTTCATTGACTGCATCAAGGTTTGATGTAGCCTCGTCAAATATCACCATATCCGGCCTCTTGTACATGGCCCTCGCAATGGAGATGCGCTGCTTTTGCCCTCCTGACAGGAAATTTCCTCGCTCGCCAAGATTTGTGTCATATGCTAATGGCATGGACATGATTTCTTCATGTATTCCTGCAGCCATGGCGGCACTTATTATCTCCCAGGGCTCTCCCTCTCTCAGGCTTCCGTACTTTATATTGTATGCAACACTTGCATCGAACAGCACACTCTCCTGTGGCACATATCCGATATGTGCCCTGAGATAGGCAGGGTCCATCTTTCTGACATCAACACCCCCTATGCTCACATAGCCAGTGTCGACGTCATAGAAGCGCATCACAAGCTTTGCCACTGTGCTCTTACCTGAGCAACTCTTCCCCGCTATGGCAATCCTTTCCCCTGCGTTCACCTTGAGGTTAAAATCGCGAAGAACACCGCTGTATTTTTCATAACCAAAGCTCACATCCTTCATCTCAAGTGTTGAAAATGAAGATGGCTTTTCAGGATGCTCTGGTGCCCTGATGTCCGAAGGTGTTTCCAGTATCTCCCTTACCCTTTCTCCAGAAGTGATTGCCTGCTGTATGAACGGTATTATGTTGCTCAGGTTGTTTATTGGCTGATAGAAGAGGGTGAGATAGGCTATGAATGCAATTATTATTCCAAGCTGTATGTGGCCCGCTATGACCTGATTGCCACCGAACCACCATATCGCCACTGTGGCAAGGGATGTCATGAGCGCTATAGATGGCCAGTACATCGCATTCATTGTGACCACAGAGACCTGCGCATCATACAATCTATTCAACAGCCCGTCAAACTCCTCCTTCTCCTCCCTTGCAAAAGATTTGACAACTGGATAGTTGGGAATGACATCAGAGAAGCGTGCGACCACATCTGCATTTCTTCTCCAGTTCTTGTGATATAGCCTGTGAGACCTCTGCCTGTATCTCACAAGCAGCAGCACAATGAAAGGCACCGGAATAAGGACAAAGAGTGCAAGTGCTGCATCCATTGTGAAGAGTATGACCCCTATGCCCAGGAGCGTCAGCAGATTCACTGTCAGCGATGGAAGCCCCAGACCATGAGCCACTGCGTGTTGCCCACATCGCTTGTGAGCCTTGAGATTATCCTTCCTGTGGATATTCTATCTATGAATTTCGATGAATGTGTTATGACATGAGAGAACAGCTTCCCCCTCAGCTCATTCACTATGCGCTGACCTGTTGAATTCAGTGTGAATGTCTGCATGGCCTGAAGTGCGGCAGTGGCTGCGTAGGATGCCAGGAGGATTAAAGTGAGCTGCAGGAAGAGTGCTCTGTGCCCTCCAGAGACAAAAACGCTGTCCACAAGCACCTTGAGAAGATAGGGTGGAACAAGATTCAGTCCGGCTATGGCAACTGAGAGCCCAACTCCTGCAAGCAATTTTATTCTATGCGGTCGCATGAAGTCTATGAGCCAGAACAGTGTGCCTTTCCTTTCCTTCCTGGCACTCAGCTCCTCTTCACCAATGAATTCTTCATTTCCCCCTGCCTGATGCTCATCAACCGTGCAGCGAATCTCCTTACTTCATCGCTCCTCTCCTTTGTGAAGAAAGCAAAATCTATCTTCCTGCCATCAGTCAGGTGCAGCGACAGTCTGTCTATACCCAGACCTCTTTCCACTTCTGCTGATTCTACATTCTCTATCTTCACAGCATCAATGACATCCTTTCCATCAATGAGCGATAGTGTTCCATTTGAAAACACAAGGCGGAGCATCTTCCTTTCGAGATGTGTGTCCAGGTCTATCTGCACTGAAGCTTCCGGGTTTGACATTCTTTGCTCATTGTCTATCCCTATTACCATTAAAATGTTGTGTGTTCACTTTCCGTACATTCATTGTCCATAAATGGCAGGAAAGTGTACGCACATGAAATTAGTGCGCCTTCGGGCGAAGGAAAGGCAACTTCATGCCCTGTATTTATCAAAGTCGTTTGCAATTTTTCAATTGTCAGGTTAAGGATGGCAAAGAAGAAGACATCACTGCGTATCTCACTGCCCCGATTATTTTGTGGCAGTATTACTTCTGTAGGAGGATTGAATGCCCTTTCACATTTATTTTTCAGAATGGCCAAGTTCCTTTATTACAGCGAGCACTCTGCCCATTCCTGCAGCTACCTCCTCATCCCTGAGCTCCCTCATTATGGACAGGGAACCGCGAACTGGCTGAGCTTCCCTCTTAATGGCATTGACCATCTGGTTGAATGTGTTCATTGTCTGAGGATCTATGTTGGCAAGCGTTTCAATGAATTTCGGCAGCCGCAGAAGAAGGGTAAAGAAGGCATCATCGCTGAAAACACGGACAACATAACTGAACGCCTGTTCATCCCTCAGAAAGCCGAGGGCGAGTTCCATCATCCCGCGTCTATCCATCTCACTTATAATCTGAGCAAATTTTGAAAGTCCAGACTGCAATCCACTGTCTGAAAACACGTCGAATATTGCAGAAATTGTCGCCGGATCCATTTTTGACAGCATTTTCAAAATCTCAGGGAATTTAGCGACAAGCGAAAGCATTTCATCGCTTGCAAGCAGCGAGGTCAATTTAGCCACCGTGTCCCCATCGGAAGTCGCTCCGATAAGAACATCAAGCAAACCCAGCCGATCAAGGTTGTTGAAGAGATGCCTGATCTTCTCCTCAGGAGAAGCTGCCCTAACCTGTGAGATATCGGGAGTGGAGGAGCGTGCAGATTTCACTATTTCACCATCCTGAAAAATATTTCTCGAGAACCATATCTCCTGAGGTCCACATGTAGTACTTCTTGAACAGCTGCTTCTTGAAATGATTCACAGGGGCAGGTACTGCTTTTGACGTGCTGCCACCATATAGCGTATCGTCTGCCACCGATATGCCAAAGCCTCCAAGTGGGTTGTCAGCAATACAATATATTGCCGGAACAAATTTTTCAATTTTTACCTTCACACCGAGTCTATTTGCAAGGTGCTGAGCCGCTATCTCAGCCATCCTGACTGCAGAGTAACCGAGCTTTATGACAGAGGCTGAGTTGGCATCTCCGACACAGTAGATGTTGTCATATTTCAGGCTGACCATGTTGATGTCTGTGGGAACAAATCCACCGTCATCAGCAAGATCCCCTGCAAGTTTCTTCAGCAGCGGCTGTCCCTCATACGGTGGCTTGTAAATAGAAAGGTCGGACTTCAGCCTTCTTCCATCCTCTGCCACAACTTCATTCTTAGTGAATTCCTTTAGCACAAATTTCTCTACCAGTTCGTATCCCAGCTGCTTGTAAAGCGATCTGACAGTATTTCTGGAAGTAATTGAGAGGTCAGATAAGAACTCGCCCGGTGAATATACAGTTATTTTCGTCTTATCTCTCAGACCTCTCTTTGTGAGGTAGCCATCAAGCATCAGAGACATTTCGAAGATTGGTCCTTCACATGCACTTTCAACAGCAGGCAGATAGTTGTCAGGCATCCCGGGTTTTGGGGATTTGCCAGGATAAAACGCACCGGATCCAATTGTAATTGTCCCGCCTGAGAATGAGGCAAGCTTTTCTTTAAGTTTCAGTGCATCCTCAACCTCACACAGGCTGTATCCAAACTGCTCGCTCCCTGCAATTCTCTGCTTGGCAAGGTGGGCGCCTACGGCGATCAGCAGATAGTCATAATCCTTTTCCACCTCTTCCCCTTCAGGCGTTCTGACTGTAACAGAATTGTGACGCGGATTTATAGAAAGAACCTCAGCGCGTGTCCAATCGATGCCCTTTCTGGGAAGGGCATGGGAGAGGTCAACATGTATCTCTTCTGGATCAACAACGCCAATGGATATGTGTGGTATGAGGGGTCTGAGGTATGTGCCATCATTTCTTTCAATTACCTCAATATCTGCAAGGTCCCCAACAAAACGCTTGAGATTGTATGCAAACGTAAGCCCACCAAAGCGCGCCCCTAAAACAATAACCTTACTGCCCATAAGAATATCCTCACAATGTTTAGATTGTGCACGTGAATGCTGATCATTGTATTTATTCATTTGTTCCATTAATTATTTTTTCAAGCATACACTGTTCGGCCACCCTCTCATCGCAATTTAAATATCATTTAGTGGAATGGACAATGAGGTGATTGCTTGGAATCGGATTTGCAGAAGCACATAGAGGATATTTATTCTGCACTTGGTGGAAAAGTATCGAGGGAAGAGATTGAGAAGGAGCTGCGCACATTTGTTGATGAATTCAAAGTGTCAATGGGTTCGGCAAAGCGAAGCATAGTGAGGAAGCACGGCGGCGACCCTGACGCTCTCAGTATAGGAGCGGAAAAGGGGATTGCGGAGCTGGTGCCGGGTATGAGCTCAGTGGATATCAGCGGTCGTGTTGTGCAGATTGCACGCAGGGAAATAGAGGTTTCCGGTGAAAGGCGTGTCATACTCTCAGGCATTGTGGAGGATGCAACTGGCAGTGTTGAGTTCACCATCTGGGAGCCAGGAGTTGCTGAGATAGGTGTGGGTGACATTGTCACCATAAGGAATGCATATACAACTGACTACAGGGGAAGGACGCAGCTCAATGTATCTTCAAAGTCAAAATGGTGGGTGAGGGAACAGGGCTCCGGCTGGTCAAGGGAACCCAGGAAGATCTCTGAGATAAATGCAAACGAACAAAATGTTTGTTTTGAAGGGAAGGTCATTTCCATCTCTTCAAAGAGAGTTGAAAGGGATGGCCAATCGATGGAAATACACTACGGTCTCATAGGCGATGAAGAAAAGACGGTGCGCTTCACTGCCTGGAAAGATTTTGGCATATCAAAGGGGGATGTGATTAGGGTAGAGGGGGCATATGCACGTGAAAGGAATGGAGAGATACAGCTGAACATAGGCGAAAGGGCACAGGTGCAGCACATTGAGAGGGAGATATCGAGTGTTGCACGTTACGGTGTTCCCAGGGTATGCACTGTTTCAGAGCTACGGGATGGTATGGGGAATGTGACTGTCACAGGCAAATTGCTCAGTGTATCGAGAAAGGAGATTGAGAGGAACGGCATGAGGCAATCCATGTATTCAGGCATCATTGCCGACCAGACAGGAAGTGTTGCATTCACTGGATGGAGAGATTTTGAGTTCTCAGAGGGAGATGTGGTCAGAATAGAGGGTGCGTACGTCCGCTCCTGGAAGGGAGTGCCCCAGCTCAAATTTGATGAAAAATCGAAGGTTGTAAGGGAAAAGATGAGCATGGATCTCCAGGGTCCTCCAGCGTATAGAATAGAGGAGCTTGAGGAAAGGGGCGGTGCAATGGAGGCGCTTGTCACAGGGACAGTCGTAGAAATAAGGCAGGGCACTGGACTTGTGCTGCGCTGTCCAGAGTGCGGGAGGTCAACGAGGCTTGGGGAATGCAGAACACATGGTGCTGTGGAGGGAGTGCCTGATTTCAGATTGAGGATTGTCCTGGATGATGGCACAGGCTCAATGACTGTTAATTTTCCGAGGGAGGTGGCGGAGAGCATCACAGGGCTGACGCTCGAAGAGGTGAAGGAGATGGCAGAGAAGGCTGTTAACCCCGAAGCAGCTGCACTCCCCATCTCGCAGAAACTCCTTCTTTCCATCATAAAGGTGCAAGGGAAGGTATACAGCGATGAATTTGGCCTGAGCATGAACGCATCTCGCTTTGAATTTTCATCGCTTGATGTGAGGGAGAGCGCTTCACAACTTTTTGCAGAGCTGAGCCAGCAGGCAGGGATGTGACTTGAGGGAAACAGCAATTAGGATATTTGCAGTGGAACTCAACAGCTCCACGCTTGAAACAAGAGAGGCGGAGGAAAAAAGCTCCGTGTATATAGTCACACCACTCGGCGCACGCGTCAACAGGGTGCTGATCACAGGCGTCCTCACGGATGTTGCATCAGGCACTAACGAGGAACTTGTCAGGGCAACTGTTGCTGATCCCACAGGCGATGTGAGGATAAGTGCCGGACAGTATCAGGAATATGCAAAGAAAGCACTTTCCTCAATAACGGTGCCATCCTATGTCGCAGTCGTGGGCAAAGCAAAGGCATACAGACCTGAGGATGGCGCATTCTACACATATGTGCGCGTCGAGGCCATTGCAGCTGTGGACCAGCAGAGGCGCAACTACTGGCTATATGAGACATGCAGGGACACTGTGTCGAGAATAAATGCGATGCGAGCTGCAATGGAGCTCAGCCCTCCGACTCAGGATGCGCTGATACGCATGGGTGTTCCGCCGCGCCTCGCCACAGGGGCCATTGAGGCACTGCAGCACTACGGAAGGGTTGAGGTGGATAAGTACAGGGAGGCAGTCATCGAGGCTCTGAGGACAATAGGCGATGTTGAGGAGCTGTCACAGAACATCCCCACTGTGACCACTGAGGAAGAGGAACTGAGCACCAGCGAGCGGCTGCTGCTTGATATAATAAGCGAGACGGATAAGCACAATAGGGGTGCTGATTACCAGGAGATACTTGCGCGTGCGAGGGCAAGAAAGTTGACGGATGAGGAAACAAGAACTGCACTGGATGGGCTGCTTGAGAAGGGAATGATATATGAGCCCTCGCTTGGAAGGATGAAGCGCATATGAGCCGCTCGATTCCCAATTGATATATAACTCCGTTCTATCCGTTCATGCGAGGATAGTTTGAAGAGGCTACTGTTTACCGCTGGCCCTGTGGAGGTCAGACAGGAAGTGCTTGATGCAATGCGCTTCCCCATGATAACACACAGGGGAGGCGAATACAAAGAACTGCACCACTCCATAGTCGAAAGGATGCAGAGGTTGCTGCGCACAGATAACGACATACTGCTCTTTGTCTCATCTGCAACAGGTGCGATGGAGGCAGCTGTGAGAAGCGGTGTGCAGCGAAAGATAATGCATCTTGTATCCGGCGCCTTCGGGGAACGCTGGGTTGAGATATCGAAGACGAATGGAAAGGAGGTCATAGAACGCTCAGTGCCATGGGGTGCTCATATCTCAGACTGTATGGGCGATGTGCCTGAGGATGTGGAGGCTGTGGCAGTAACGCACAACGAAACCTCAACAGGCGTGATGAATCCACTGGAGCAGATAGCTGAGGATGTGCACTCCAGGTCAGACGCATTGCTGCTTGTGGATGCAGTCACCTCTGCATTCGCCGTTGACATTGACATGAAGAAGGTGGAACCGGATTTCCTGCTCTTCGGAACACAGAAGGCACTTGCACTCCCACCAGGACTTGCGTTCGGTGTTGTCTCGCAAAGATATCTTGAAAGGTGCAGAAAGGTCACAGGCAGAGGGAGATACTTCGATGTGCTTGAAATCAAGGAGTTTGCTGACAGGCATCTCTGCCCTTCCACCCCTCCCATTTCCCTGATGTACGCACTTGACTTTCAGCTTGAGCGCATAGAGAAGGAGGGGATGAAGCAGAGGGCTGCCAGACACCACGAGCTTGGTGAGTTGGCACGTACCTGGGCCAGGGAGAGGATGTCCCTGTTCCCGCAATCACATTTCTCAGAAACAGTGACATGCGTTCGCAACACTGCAGGAATTGATTATGCATCGCTGAGCAGTGCTCTGGCGGAGAGAGGCTTTCAGATCTCTGAGGGGTATGGGAAGCTGAAGAAGGAGACGTTTAGGATAGGCCACATGGGTGATATCACTGTGGAAGAGATGCGCTCACTGCTTGCAGCGATGGATGAGGTGATATGATTGCTTCATCTTCTGATAACAGATGCTGTCGATGAAAGATATGTGGATGAGCTGAAGAAAACACAGGGCTTTCAGGTTGATTTCAGGAATGGAATAAAGAGGGAGGAGCTGAAGGGGATCATAGGCAACTATGAATGTATAATAGTAAGAAGCAGAACAAAGCTCGATGCTGAGCTCATCTCTCTTGCCAGATCAGCGAAATTGATTGTGAGAGCGGGCGTTGGTATAGACAATATAGATGTTGAGGCAGCAACAGCCCGCGGTATAGCTGTTGCAAATACACCATGGGCAAATGTTGTTTCCGCAGCTGAACTGACCATTGCCTTCGCGCTGGCGCTTTCAAGGCACATATGCGACGCAAATGCATCCATGCACAGTGGGAAGTGGGAGACGCTGCGCTTCACAGGCACTGAACTCAGGGGAAAGCGCCTTGGAATTGTCGGACTCGGAAGAGTTGGCAGAGAAGTTGCGCGCAGGGCAAAGGCATTTGAGATGGAGGTTGTTGCATACGACCCATTCATAAGCGATGGTGTTGCGGCTTCTGCAGGTGCGAAGCTCATGGGTTTCGATGAGCTCCTTTCGACGAGCGATATAGTGACGCTGCATGCCTCAATGCTCCCGGGCAATGTCCATTTAATGGGTAAGAGGGAGTTTGAACTGATGAAACGCGGCGCATTGTTCATCAATACGGCGAGAGGGGAGATGGTGGACAGTGCAGCACTTGCTGATGCGCTCGAGCAGGGGAGGCTTGCAGGTGCTGCATGCGATGTGTTCGAAGGTGAGCCTGCTGTGAATGAAAGGCTGAAGTCCATGCCAAATATGCTCATGACACCACATATAGGAGCTCAGACCAGAGAGGCGCAGGAGAGGGTCGGGAAGGAGGTTGTCGAAGTTGTGCGCTCCTTTTTCCTTGAAGGGAGAATGATGAATGTGCTGAATGAACACAAGATCAGCTGATGCTTTTTTATATAACCACCAGATATACTATGCGATTGATATGACAGAGCAACAGACACCTGCCGGACCACAGCCCCAGCCAGGGCGTGAGGTGGCAAACCTGATGGCTGCAATGGCAAATACCACTGTGCTTGTGGCCTTCATAATCTTCGGCCTGCTCCTTGATTTCATAGGGGAGCTTGTATCCATTGCAACCACGCCGGGCACAGCTGGATTCTCAGCGGCCGAAGTGCTGATTGCGCTGGGCAATTTTGTGATTGTGGTCATACTCTTCTACGGAGGCATAGCGAAGAGGGATGCAAGCGACATGTACAGGTTTGGAATGGTGCTTGCAGCAGCAATTGTGTTCTTTGCCACGTTCCACCTCTTCTGAAAAACAATTAAACATTTTTCTTAAATGTGTTAATTTATTTTAATTGATTACATATTCACCATCGATGTCGGAGGGGATATCAGCATCTTCATCTCAGGATTATACGCAGCGGAGTTATCTTTCAGCCTGCGAGGCATCACGCTTTTTACACATAAGTGTAAGCGAACTGCACCGCCTTGCCTGCTCCGGTGCAGTGCATGCGACAAGATCTGCAAGCGGTCAGCTTCGTTTCGATCTCTCAGATCTCAGGAGATACAGGAGCAATGAGAAGCGCATTGAACCAGTGGAAGCACTTCATGAGCTCCATGTAAATGGCACAGTGCAGCGCATATTTGTTCGAAGCTCTGCAGCAATGGATGAACTCCAGGATGGAAGCATCAACCTTGCTGTTACCTCCCCTCCCTACTTTGATGCAAAGATGTATTCCGGCGTCCCCATTGAAGGTGACCTTGGCAATGTGCACGATTTGAGCGCCTGGCTGTCAGGCATTGCACGTGTCTGGAAGGAGCTATTCAGGGTGATGCAGCCCGGAAGGAAGGTATTCGTGAACATAATGAATCTGCCCATAAGGCAGAATGGAAGCTTCAGAACGCTGAATCTAGTTGGAAAAACGATAGATTTGCTAGAGGACATTGGTTTCGTGTTCAAAAGGGATATAGTGTGGCAGAAGACAAACAGTGTCAGGGCGCATTTTGGCACCTATCCGTATCCAGGTGGCATTCTAATCAACAATGCACATGAATTCATCCTTGAGTTTGAGAAGCCTGGAGATGGGAAGAGATACGGGCATATCACACATGAGCAGAGGGAGAAATCAAAGCTTGAAAAATCATTCTGGATTGAGATAAAGAAAAGTGATGTATGGGTGATGAAGCCCCAGCCAGGCGGTGATGCAAGGTCCCATGTGGCGCCCTTTCCATATGAACTCCCTTATAGGCTGATTAAGGCGTTCAGCTATGTGGGGGAGACGGTGCTGGATCCATTTCTGGGATGCGGCACAACACTCATGGCCGCAGCAGACCTTGGAAGGAATGGTATCGGATTTGAAATAAATCCTGAAATTGCACGCATAGCTGTGGCTTCTCTGAACAATCGATAGAGCGCAAAGAACAAATCTTTTATATGATGAAACCGTAAAATCGTAATCGTATTTTATGCCCACCAGACAGGACGATGTTGAGCACTTCAAATCCAAAACACTCACGGTTGACAGTCTGAGTCAGGCGATAAAGAACAGCATAAGTGGCGAACAGATGGCTGATGAAGAGGCCATGAACATGGCACAGCATGTGATGAGCTTCTTCGGATACAGCGAGAGGATCATTGACAATGTGCTGGAGCCAGAGGACAGGGATGTATTTTACATGCTTGAGGATTCTGGCATACTCACAACTGAGAGAGAGGAGACAACGCTCTACGATGGCAGGGAATGGCGCATCCACTACTGGCTCTTCAGGAAGGAACGCATCTGGGAGCTCATCTACGGCAATTCACCTGTTTCAAAGACACGCGAAAGTAAAGGCTCTGTTTATGATGAGATACCCGAGGATGCCTGGCATAAACGCTCCGCTGTCAACAAGAAATAATGTTCACCCAACCCTCCATTATCTTTAAGTTCACGCAACACTGATGAGTCAGAGAAATGGCCCAGGAACAGAGCGCCTTTCCGTATACGCCGCGCAGGGGACAGCTGCTGATAATGCAGAGTGTATTCGAATCAATTTCAAACAGGAAGCACATTGTTATTGAGAGCCCCACGGGCAGCGGAAAGACAGTCAGTGTTCTTTCCTCACTGCTCGATATAAGGAGAGATGTCAAGATACTCTATCTCACCAGAACAAATTCACAGCAGCGGCAGGTCATGAGGGAGCTGAGGCAAATAAATTCGCGAAGAAAGGTCTTCGGCATTGCTGTTCAGGGGAGGAACAACAGCTGTCTGCTCGCTGTTGACGAGCCGGAGCTCAGGAGTGGAACACCTGAAGAGCTTTCAGCCTTCTGTTCGAGGATGAAGGAGCTTACCACTGGTCCTGAACAGGGGTGCAGATATTACTACGGCCTTCTCAACTCTGATGGCCTATCGGAATACATGCACAGGGAACTGCCAGACAGCGAGACGCTTGTCTCCACATGCAGGAATATGGGCATCTGTCCCTATGAGCTCTCAAAGAGCTTGCTCTCTGAGGCAGATGTTGTGACAGCCCCGTACATCTATTTTTTCAATCCCTTCATAAGGCGAAGATTGCTCGAATGGATGTCAGTGCCCATTGAAAGGCTCATTGTTGTCATAGATGAAGCACACAATCTCCCTGATTATCTCAGGGAGGCAGAGAGCATGGAGCTCTCAAGCAGGAGTGCCAGGGCAGCTGCAAAGGAGGCGGAGGATTTCCAGGACCCCGAGATACAGGAAGGGCTGAGCATAAGGGATTTTGCAGAGATGATGTCCGAAATAATTGAAAAAATGGCCAAGGACTATGTGCTGGAGGAGGACGGCCTTGTCCCTGAATCAGCGCTTGAGACTGAGTTGATGGAGGAGTTGCACACATCCTCCAGGGGGATAAATGCAATCATAGCGATGCTCATAGGACACGGGGAATTTGTTAGGGATATGAAGCTGAAGCAGAACAAACTGCCAAGGTCCTATATTCGATCCTTAGGTGAATTTCTCAGCATGTGGATGGGGGCTGATGGTGAATACTACATCAGAGTTGTCAATGGTGGCGATAACCCCTCGCTTGAGCTTCACTGTCTTGACCCTTCAATTGCAGCTGCACCGCTTCTGGATACATTTGCCTCAATACACATGTCAGGGACAATAGGCAACCTGAGGGATTACAGAACAATAATAGGACTGCCAGAGGACACAGTGCTCCTCCAGGTCCCATCCGATTTTCCTGAGGAGAACAGGAAGATAGTGTATGTCAGCGACCTCACCACAAAACATGACGTCATCTCCAGGGATGCGGGGATGATTGCATCTCTGTGCGAAAGGATTGTGGAGATATGCAATGCAGTGAGGCGGAATACAATTGTATTCTTTCCCTCGCACGCACTCCTCTCATCAGCACTCTCACTCAATCTAACTTCGCGAATAGAGGGTGAGGTGCTCATAGAACAGAAGGAGATGTCGCAGCAGGAGCTCATGCTTCAGATAGAGAAGTTCAAGCGTTCAAGGGGCGCAGTATTCCTGTCGGTTATGGGTGGAAGGATAAGTGAAGGGATGGACTTCCCTGATGAGTCGCTGGAGATGGTTATAATCGCAGGCATCCCCTATCCCAGGCCTACAGCAAAGCAGCGTGCACTGATTAATTACTACGATATACTCTACAGAAAAGGATGGGATTATGCTGTGCGTGATCCAGCCATACGCAGGCTTTTGCAGGCATCAGGAAGGATGATAAGGAGCGACCGCGACAGGGGCATAGCCATTGTGCTTGACAAGCGCCTCGCAGGCTTCAGAGAGATAAGGGCTGAGGAGGTCTCTGATGCCGCGAAGGCAGCACTTGAATTTTTCAGCAGTGTTAATAAATAGAGGCATGATGCACTCCACATGCTTTTATGGACAGTCGCCTCGTCCATCTGGTTCTTCCTGCCTGCAATGCTCCCCAACACTGCAGCGGCCATACTTGGAGGAGGTGTTCCAATTGATTTCGGGAGGAAGATGGGTGAGCAGCGCGTGCTGGGGGATGGCAAGACATGGAGGGGGCTGCTGTCCGGTGTGCTGTCAGGCATATTCCTTGGATACCTTGAAGCGCTTATTGCCTATTCCTTCATACCTGAGCTGAGGAACGTCTATCATCTATCGCCAGTCTCATTGCTACCACTCATTGCACTCTCTGCCGGCTCAATGTCAGGGGATATATGCGGTGCCTTTGTGAAGAGACGCTTTGGACTTGAACGCGGTGCACCCGTGCCAATACTTGACCAGTATGATTTTGCAGCAGGGGCGATGCTCTTCGCATATCTCATATCGCCTGCATATGCACTCAAATTCCTCTTCATGGGGAATGCAATTATAGGTCTTGTAATTGTCCTTGTAATAATATATCCGCTGCACAGACTGGTGAACTACATCGGTTACAGGCGCGGATTGAAGAACGTTCCGTGGTGAGCATGGGAATAGGTGAAATGCTTGTGGAGCGGGGTGCAATTGCGTTTGGCGAGTTCACGCTTACTTCAGGGAAGAAGAGCAGCTATTATGTCAATGTGAAGCACGCGTACACAGACCCAAGAGTGCTTGACGCCATAGCTGAGGCAATGGTCCCGTATGTTCACGCTGAGAAAATAGCAGGCGTTGCCCTTGGCGCCATACCCATACTTGTTGCAGTCTCCCTGAAAACAATGAGGCCATTTGTAATGCTCCGAAAGGAGGAACGCTCCCATGGCACAGGGAGTTCAATTGAAGGGGCAATAAGGCAGGGGGAGACTGTGGACATAATTGAGGATGTGACAACCACAGGCGGGAGTGTTATGTTTGCAGCCAACGCACTCCGCTCTGCAGGTGCGATTGTGCAGCGGGTGATTAGTGTCGTGGACAGGGGTGAAGGGGCAGCAGAACTCCTCAACTCCGAGGGCATAGAGCTGAAGGCACTGGTAAGTTCTGCGGAACTGCTGCGCCTTAGGCGCGGAAAGAGTTTATAGCATGGGCAATACTATTTATATAGATTATGTTTAGCCGGTTAGCACGGACGAGATGTGAGATGCCTGTTTTTAACATTTTGAATCATGAGATGGTACCTGCACACCGTTTGCTGAGCGAAAAGGAGGCTGAAGCTGTGCTCAAGAGGCTTGAAATAAGCAGGGAACAGCTTCCAAAGATAAAAATTACAGATCCAGCAATCGTTGTCCTTTCCACAACCTCAGGGGAGAAGGTTAAGGAAGGGATGATTGTTGAGATCACCCGCAAGAGCAAGACCTCGGAGAGGTTTGTTGCCTACAGGCTAATCACCGCCTGAAGGGTTGTGTTGAAATGAGGGAACTCGTAGAAGCCTATTTCAGGGAAAGGAGCATTGTGAACCATCACATTGCCTCCTTCAATGATTTTTTGCCTACCTTCCGAAATATGAACAGCAGGATGCAGCGCATTGTGGACAGCGTGCGCATAAATCCTGAGGATCCGGAGAGGGGAGTTATACGACTGGATCCTGAAAAGACGGATGGAAAGATCATAGAGATAAGGATGGGCAGGATAAGGGAGGGAAGGAGCACCGACCCACACCTTGCACCCACTATTTCTGTGAGGAAACCTGAGGTGACAGAGGCGAATGGGGCCAGCCACCGTCTCATGCCCATGGAAGCGAGGCTGAGAAATCTGAATTACACTGCCCCCATCTTCCTGGATTTCACAGTGGTGGAGGATGGAATAGAGAGGGAAACTGAAACAGTGCACATAGGCGATATGCCAATAATGGTCAAGAGCGCCCTGTGCAACTTAACAAAGGAGAACATAGCTGAGAATGCTGAGAGGGAGCTCACACAGGAAGAGTATCTGGAGCTGCTCAGAAAGGAGGGCGAGGACCCTTTGGATCCAGGCGGGTACTTCATCATTGGAGGCACTGAGAGGGTGCTCATAACGCTCGAGGACCTCGCTCCAAACAGGATACTCGTCGAGTACAATGAACGCTACGGAAGCAAGATAGAGGTTGGCAAGGTCTTCTCTCAGAGGGAAGGGTACAGGGCACTGACTGTCGTTGAAAAGAAGAAGGACGGCATCCTGATGGTCACGGTGCCTGCTGCATCCGGACAGATACCGCTTGTTGTCCTCATGAAGGCGCTGGGGATGGAGAAGGATGCTGAGATATTCGAGGCAATAGTCAGCGACGACAGGATGGCTAATATTGTCTATGCGAACATTGAGGATGCACAGGACAAGAAGAATTACCCACCCAATGGCATATTCACAAAAGAGGATGCACTGAACTATCTTGAGAAGAAATTTGCCACTGGACAGGCAAAGGAGTTCAGGATAAAGAAGATAGAGTCCATCATTGACCGCTCCCTGCTCCCACACCTTGGTGACACGCCTGATGACAGACTCAAGAAGGCAGTCTTCCTAGGAAGGATAGCGAGGAATGTGCTAGAGCTTTCCCTCGGCCTAAGAAGGGAGGATGACAAGGACCACTACGCCAACAAGCGGCTGAAGCTCGCAGGCGATCTGATGGAGGATCTGTTCAGGGTGGCGTTCACGAATTTAATCAAGGATCTGAAATATCAGCTTGAGAGGAGTGTTGCAAGGAGGAAGGACATCAGGATACAGAGCGCGATAAGGCCAGACCTTCTCACACACAGGCTCATACATGCACTTGCCACAGGTAACTGGGTTGGCGGAAGGGCAGGCGTCAGCCAGCTGCTTGACCGCACCTCCAACATGAGCACACTGAGCCATCTGCGAAGGGTCACAAGTCCACTGACACGCTCCCAGCCTCACTTCGAAGCGAGGGATTTACATCCAACGCAGTGGGGCAGGCTATGTCCGAACGAAACACCTGAAGGGCAGAACTGCGGTCTTGTCAAGAATGCTGCACTCATGGTGGATGTGAGCGAGGGGTTGCCTGAAGGCGAGGTGGCTGCCCTTCTGCGCGATCTAGGTGTTGTGGAGGCAAGACCCTCTGAAATGATAAAGCAGACACGCGTCTATGTCAACGGCGACCTCATAGGTGTTGTCCCAGATGGGCAGGGGCTTGTTGACGAAGTAAGGGAGAGGCGCAGGACAGGAAAAATTTCCACATCCAGGTCGCATGAGCTGAACATACATTATGATAGGGTCACCAACGACATTTATGTGAATTCAGATGAGGGCAGGTTGCGCAGACCTCTGATTGTCCTCAAGGACGGTTATCCGCTGCTCACCTCAAGGCTTCTTGATGAGGTTCGCGAGGGAAAGAGGAGCTGGTCGGACCTGATACGCGGCGGTTACGTTGAGTGGATTGATGCTGAAGAGGAGGAGGACACTTTCATAGCAGTGGAGCCATTTGAATTGCCTCCAAACTGCCCTGGATGCAGTGCAGTGCTTTCCACAAAGGATGTGCGCTGGGTGAATATGGGGGAGAGGGAGAGCAGGGCAAGGCTTCAGTGCGTGAAATGCAACGCATTCATGGAGGCACCATTGCTCATCAGGCCTGAGCATACTCATCTGGAGATAGACCCACTCGTCATCCTTGGCGTGTGCGCAGGACTCGTGCCATATCCAGAGCACAATGCATCCCCCAGGGTCACAATGGGCGCAGGCATGGCAAAGCAGTCGCTGGGTCTCGGTGCATCCAACTATCGCCTGAGGCCAGACACAAGGGGGCATCTGCTGCACTACCCCCAGAAACCGCTTGTGCAGACGCTGCAGATGAAATTCACAAATTTCAATGAGAGACCAGCAGGGCAGAATTTCGTTGTTGCAATCGTCTCCCACTATGGATACAATATGGAGGACGCCATCATAATGAATAAGGGCTCCATTGAAAGAGCGCTTGGACGCTCCACTTTCCTCAGAAGCTACAGGACAGAGGAAAGGCGCTATCCTGGAGGGCAGGAGGACAAGTTTGAGATCCCCAGTCCTGATGTGCGTGGCGCAAGGGCTGATGAGGCATACAACAATCTGGGTGAGGATGGTCTCATCTCCCCCGAAACAATGGTTAGGGGAGGCGATGTGCTCATAGGCAAGACATCGCCACCGCGTTTCCTTGAGGAGGAAACAGATTTCCTGACGCCACAGAAGCGCAGGGAGACATCTATAACTGTCAGGGCAGGGGAGACAGGTTATGTGGACAGCGTTATTGTAACTGAATCTGAGAATGGTTCAAAGTTGGTCCGTGTCAAGGTCAGGGATGAGCGCATCCCGGAGCTGGGAGATAAATTCGCCTCAAGGCACGGACAGAAGGGTGTTATCGGTCTCATTGCACCGCAGGAATCAATGCCCTTCACATGTGATGGCATTACGCCTGATCTGATCATAAATCCACACGGCATACCATCTAGGATGACTGTTGCACATGTGCTTGAAATGATAGGCGGAAAGGTCGCCTCCCTTGCCGGACGCTTTGTGGATGGCACAGCATTTTCAGGAGAAAAGGAAAAGGCGCTGCGACAGGAGCTGGAGGCATATGGCTTCAGAAACAACGGCAAGGAAGTCATGTACGATGGCATCACTGGAAGGATGATACAGGCTGATATCTACATTGGTGTGATTTACTACCAGAAATTGCATCACATGGTCTCGGGCAAATTGCATGTGCGCAGCAGGGGTCCTGTGCAGATACTCACCCGCCAGCCCACTGAGGGAAGGAGCAGGCAGGGAGGGCTGAGGTTCGGTGAGATGGAGAGGGATACGCTCATAGCACATGGCGCAGCAATGGTCATAAAGGACAGGCTGCTCGATGAATCAGATGGCACATACCAGTATGTGTGCGGCAACCCTGAATGCGGCCACATTGCATACATGGACAGAAGGGGGATGGTCAAGTGCCCTGTGTGCGGGAATACAACCAATGTACATCTGATCCAGACTAGCTATGCCTTCCTTCTGCTTCTCTATGAGCTCATGTCACTTGGTGTTATGATGCGTCTTCAGCTGGAGGATTTGAGATGATAGCAAGGGGTGTTTCGAAGCGTATTTCGTCCATTAAATTTGCACTGCTTTCGCCAGATGAGATAAGGAAGATGTCCGCAGTGGAGATCATCACGGCGGACACATACGACGATGATGGCTTCCCTATAGATAGGGGTCTAATGGATCTGCACCTCGGAGTCATTGAGCCAGGGCTCAGGTGCAAAACCTGTGGAAGGAAGGTGGACGAGTGCCCTGGACACTTTGGGCACATAGAGCTTGCAATGAATGTCATACATGTGGGCTATGTCAAGGAGATAAAGAAGCTCCTGGACGCCACATGCAGGCGCTGTGGTAGACTATTGCTAACAAAAGAGCAGGCAGAGGAGTTCAAGCGCAGTCTTGAGAGGGTTGAGGAGTTTGGCGGGGATGTTGCAGACCTGGGACTCGTGACAAAGGAGACTGTGAGGGAGGCTGCATCAAAGCAGATATGTCCTCACTGTGGCGCCACGAGGACAAGGATAACACTGGACAAGCCAACAACATTCAGGGAGGATGGACACAAACTGACGCCAAAGGAAGTGAGAGAGAGGCTGGAGCGTATTCCAGATGCAGACCTCATCCCCCTGGGCCTTGACCCCAAGGTGTGCAGGCCAGAATGGATGGTGCTCACAGTGCTCCCTGTGCCACCTGTCACTGTCAGACCTTCCATTACGCTTGAATCTGGAGACAGGTCTGAGGATGACCTCACGCACAAGCTTGTGGATGTGCTGCGCATAAACCAGAGGCTGAGGGAGAACAGGGATATTGGTTCCCCGCAGCTGATAATAGAGGATCTGTGGGAGCTGCTACAATACCATGTAACGACGTACTTTGACAACCAGACCTCCGGTCTTCCACCCGCAAGGCACAGGAGCGGCAGGCCGCTCAAGACACTTGTGCAGAGACTGAAGGGAAAGGAGGGACGCTTCCGCTCGAATCTCAGTGGAAAGAGGGTGAACTTCTCTGCAAGAACAGTTATCTCGCCCGATCCACTTATTTCAATCAATGAGGTCGGTGTGCCGCTTGAAGCAGCAAAGGAGCTCACCATCCCTCTCACTGTGACAGCATGGAATATGGAGATGCTGAAGGAGATGGTGCGCAGGGGACCTGAGCCAGTCAGGACCTTTGCTGACGGGAAGGCGAAATATCTGCCAGGTGTGAATTATGTCATACGGCCTGATGGGCGCAGAATAAAGGTTACTGAGAAGAACGCGGCACAGGTCGCAGATATGCTTGAGATAGGCTTTGTTGTTGAAAGGCATCTCACAGATGGGGACATTGTGCTCTTCAACAGGCAGCCATCGCTGCACAGGATGTCAATGATGGGGCATGAAGTCAGGGTCATGCCAAGCAGAACATTCAGGCTGAGCTTGAGCGTCTGCCCTCCATACAATGCAGATTTTGACGGAGATGAGATGAATCTGCATGTGCTGCAGAGCGAGGAGGCCAGGGCTGAGGCAAAGGTGCTGATGAAGGTGCAGGAACATGTGCTCTCCCCAAGATTCGGTGGCCCAGTCATAGGTGCAATACATGACCATATCACTGGCGCGTTCCTGCTGACATACATGAATTCAACATTCACAAAGGAAGAGGTCATGCTCATACTCTCCATGGTCAAGACGAAGAAGGAGCTGCCGAAGCCGCTAATGAAGGACAGGAATGGCAGGCCGCTGTGGAGTGGAAAGCAGCTCTTCTCAATGCTCCTGCCTGAAACGCTGAATCTGGCGTTCAAGTCATCCATATGCATCAACTGTGAGCCATGCCTGTATGAAAAGTGTCAGTATGATGCGTATGTGCGCATCAAGGATGGCAACTTTGAGGTTGGCACCATAGATGAGAAGGCCGTAGGCGCTTTTAAAGGCAAGATCATAGACAAGCTCGCAAGGGACTACGGCTCAGATGCAGTGAGGGAATTCATAGACAATGCAACCAAGATGGGCATCGCCGCGATAATGATCCGTGGCTTCACCACAGGCATTGCAGATGAGGATATACCTGAGGAGGCAAAGCAGCGCATTGCTGAGGCACTGAGCCAGGCAAGCGCAAGGGTTGAGGAGCTCGTCAATCTCTACAAAACAGGACAGCTGGAACAGATGCCTGGCAGGTCCCTTGAGGAGACGCTTGAAGTGGAGGTAATGAAGGTGCTCGGCAGGGCAAGGGATGATGCAGGGCGCATTGCAGGGCAGTATCTGGGAATGGAGAACTCTGCAGTTATAATGGCACGCTGTGGCGCAAGGGGCTCCATGCTCAATCTGTCCCAGATGGCAGGGTGCATAGGACAGCAGTCCGTGAGAGGAGAGCGTCTCTCAAGGGGATACTGGAACAGGACACTGCCTCACTTCAGACAGGGTGACCTCGGTGCAGAGGCAAAGGGGTTTGTCAGGCACAGCTATAAGGATGGACTGACTCCAACAGAATTCTTCTTCCACAGCATGGGAGGAAGGGAAGGTCTTGTGGACACTGCTGTGAGGACATCCCGTTCAGGGTACATGCAGCGCAGGCTGATAAATGCGCTTGAGGACATAAAGGTCACAGAGGACAGGACTGTGAGGAACACTGCTGACGCCATCATACAGATGTTCTATGGCGAGGATGGCGTTGACCCCTCCAGGAGTGTGCAGGGGGATGCTGTCGATGTTGATGGCATACTCATAGAGGCGCTGGGAGACGAGGCGCAGATACTTGCAAAGCTTGAGGAGAAGAAGTACGGCGCATATGCCACACTCGAAAAGGACCTCATGGAAGGGGAAGAGGAAGAGGAGACTGAGGAAGTGGATTACGATATAGGGGAGGGGGAAGAGCAGTGAAGGCGAGGAAGGGGAAGAAGCAGACAGGGGAACTGGAGCATTTCATTGAGAAAAGTTACTCCTCAGACAGCGAGCTCAAGCGCAGGATAACAAAGATGCTGAAGGAGATGGACAAATCGCTCCCAGATAGTGTTGTTGTGAAGCTTGCAGACAGGCTCGAGGGTGTGGAGATAAGGGACGCAGCCCTTAAAAAAATACTTGCAAAGGCATGCGAGAGATACGAGGCGCACCTCATAGACCCTAACGAGTCAGCAGGCATAGTTGCAGCCCAGAGCATCGGGGAGCCGGGCACTCAGATGACAATGCGTACCTTCCACTACGCAGGTGTTGCTGAAATAAATGTCACACTTGGCCTTCCAAGGCTCATTGAAATAGTGGATGCACGCAGGGCGCCAAGCACACCCATGATGGAAGTGCACCTCACACAATCATTCAGGCAGGACAGGGAACTGGCTGCATGGGTGAGCAATAAGATAGAGACAACAGCGCTGATAGATGTCTCCTCTTTAGAAGCAGATCTGCAGGAGATGTGCATCTATGTGATGCCCGACAGGGAGAGGATGAAGCAGAAGGGGCTGAGCATCCAATCTCTTATTGAAAAGCTCTCCTCAGCGCGCGGTTTCAAGGATATGGTGGAGGAGAAGGGAGACAGGATTGTGCTGCACATACCTGAAAATTCATTCAGGCTCCTGCATCAGAGGATGGAGATGGCAAAGTCAATGCCAATCAAGGGCATTGACAAGATACTGCGTGCTGTGCTGAGGAAGGAGGGGGATGAGTGGGTCATATACACGGAGGGGTCCAATCTTGAGGAGATACTTTCCATTGAGCTGACCTATGGTGATTATCTTGCAGCTACAGATAAAGAGAAGCTCAAGGAGCTTCAGGAGAGCAACCCTTCGCTGCTCTCCACACCGCTCATAGATAAAACGAGCGTCCGCACAAACAATATTGAGGAGATATACTCGGTCCTAGGCATAGAGGCAGCAAGGAATGCCATAATAGAGGAGGCATCCAGGACGCTTGAGGAGCAGGGTCTGGTTGTTGACATAAGGCATATAATGCTCGTTGCAGACATAATGACAAATGATGGGACCGTGAAGGCAATTGGCAGGCACGGTATTTCAGGGAGGAAGTCAAGTGTGCTTGCAAGGGCTGCATTTGAAATTACTAGCACTCACCTGCTCAGGGCAGCCATAATAGGCGAGGAAGATACGCTTGATGGTGTGGCGGAGAATATAATAGTAGGGCAGCCTGTTACACTTGGAACAGGGGCTGTGAATGTGGAGTACATCCCGAGGAAGTGATGTATATGGAGCTTGAGAGCGCAATAAAGCTTGCCATAGCGGATGGAAAGGCAGTGTTTGGTGCGAAGCGCTGCATAGAGCTTGCAGAGAAAAAGAAGGCAAAGGCCATAGTGTATGCTTCGAACGCACCTCTGAGGGAAAGGATTGCGTCGCTTGGTGTAAAGACATACAGATTCAATGGAAGCAGCCTGGAGCTTGGTCAGGTCTGCGGTAAACCATTTTCTGTTTCAGCTCTCGCCATATTAGATGAGAACGCTGCAGCCTTCCTGGGTGAATAGTTAGTGCAGAAATTAAAATACAATACGGACACACTCCGATACATCTCCTTATTCGAAAAGATAACAAGGTGCCAGGTGAAGGACTGCCTCGATACCGCGGACAAGCTTGTCTTTGTAGTCATGCCCGGCCAGGCACAGCGTGCTGTCGGGGCAAAGGGGGCACATGTCATAAAGCTGAAGGAGGTCACTGGCAAGGATATACAGATCATAGAGTATTCAGATGAGCCAGTGCAGTTTGTAAAGAATGTTTTCCACAACTATGGCGTGAAAGACGTGACGCTCGAGGAAAGGGGAAATATAATTCATGCCACAGTCACAGTGGACCCCGCTGTGAAGGGAAGGGCCATTGGAAAGGATGGCAGGAATCTGAGGATTGCGAGGGACATAGTGAGCAGGCATCACAACATACAGAGCATCAGCGTCGCGTGAGCAGTCTCCTCTCCACTTCAACAGGCGCCGCTGTTGGATATTCTTCAACAATGTAGCAGCTGCCAGGGAGCTCAGAGGCTATCTCCTCCAGTATCCACGGCGCTATCTCCACTCTCTTTCCCTCTATTCTGTAATAAGTTGAGGGAACGCCAAGCCTCCTGACATGCTCTATGACAAGCTCAGGGTCGCACTCCTCCACAACACCCTTCAGCAGCGTTCCGTCATCCGTTGCAATCTCCCCTGCCCATCTGATTCTCTTTGCAGTGCGCTTCAGCCTCTCCCTCAGCTGCACTGCATCCTTGAATCTTGAGGGGCAGTAGTGCACAGGGATGCTGAAGCTCCTGCGCATTATCTTCTCAGCCACCTCCCTGCTCCCCTCAACTGCATTTGTGCCATCGTCCACTGTTACATAGCCGCGTTTCCTCAGCTCCTCCGCATTGCTCTCAGACATCTCAAGTTCATTGAGATTTGCGAACTGTGCACCTGCCTGGGCTGCAGAGGTTATGAGCGCGCTCAGTTCCTCCAACATTCCAGGCAGGACGGGCACCTCAATGCCCACGCGCATGTTGAGGGTGCGTGCTTTTTGTATCATTTTTTCAAACACAGTGCCATGGAAGCGCGACCATATTGCTTCAGGCGGATGGATGCGCAGCTCATCCAATCCTGCGTCTGAAAGCAGGGGGAGCGCCTCTATGTTCGGCCTTCCAGTGTAAAGGTGAATGTGATGCCCGCTGCCAAAATGCTCCTTCAGCAATGAAATATAATGTGCAGTCCGCTGCGGAACTATGAGCGGATCTCCCCCAGTTATTCCTGTGCCCAGTGCACCCATGCGCTCCGCTTCATCTATAATGTCTTCGTCTGAAAACACCTGCCTCTCATTCGCATAGACCACATCCTTATTCGCTCTATGGAATGACACCGGACAGTAGAAGCAGCCCATATCGCACACGCCTGTGACAAAGAGTACCATCTTTGCGCCCCTGACACACTGTGTGCATCCTCTCGCAAGATTCCCTGCATAGATGCCCTCGTCCCTTCTGTCCCTGATATAGGCTATGTGCTTCATCCTTGCTGCCAGCACTTATATGCATTATCAACTTTATCCTTTATGTGCACAGGGGAGTCAGGTATCTCGTCAGGGTGGAGAACAGCGGACATACACCCTCACAATACAGGGAGCTGAGGACGCAGTTCAGGTCAAGGCTGCTTGCATACGGATGCAGGCTCAACAGTTCGCGCATAAGCAGCCATGCAATTGAACTCGATTTCTTCGCACCATCCAGGGCTGAGGCTGAGGCGGCCATCTCATCCCTTGAAAGGGTCATAAGCGTCTCAGTTTTGGATAGAGAGAAGAACGGGAGTGCGCAGGAGATAATGCAGGAAGCGCTGCAGCTGTTCAACCAGGAGCGTTTCTGGGAGGTGCATGAGACTGTCGAATCCCTGTGGAAAAAGGCACAGGGGGAGGAGAAGAGGGCACTGCAGTCCATCATACTCTTTGCAAGCGCACTTGTGCATTATCAGAAGAATGAGGAGGATGTTGCACTGCGCATGATTAAGAGGGCCTATGATATGATGCCAGAGGGCACGCTATATTGCTTCGACCTTTCCTTCCTGAGACGCGAGGCTGAGGCAATGCTGAGGAGCGGGCACATACACATACCTAAGATTCAAGCGCAATGACGCGCGCCATTGCACCGCTCGCACCCTCAATCTTCAGCGGGAGTGCAATGATGAAGTATCGCTTCCCCTCAATCAGTTCGCCCAGCACCATGTCCTCTATCACCGGAATGTTGTGACCGAGCAACAGCCTGTGCACTGCAAACGAACTGCTGTCGTAGGGTTCAATTCCAAGCGTATCGATGCCCACAGCCTTGATATGCCTGGAGATTAGGAATGAAGCACCATCCTCATTGAGCCCTGGAAAATCGTACAGAAATTCACTGCTGAAGGAGCGCTTTGATGCCCATCCTGTTCTGATGAGCAGTATGTTTCCATCATACTCCTCCCTCCACTTACTCTTCAGCTCTTCCCTCCCTATCTTCCTGGAGCTGAATTCAAGGCAGTATCCATCGCCTGTCAGAGATTCAAGAGGTATCCTGTCCACTGTATCGCCTTTCTCCACGAAGTGATATGGAGCGTCCACATGCGTCCCTGTATGGGTTGTGGAGAAATACGTCTCATGGTTATCGCCATCCCTGCATAGAACGGAGACAGGCTTTATCTCCGGCAGAGGGGAGGAATGCCATACCGGCATGAAGCTGCGCAATGAGACGCTTAGATCTATCACACGCATGACGCTGCATGCGCATGCAAACTCATCATTTTTACGACATGGTGGCCAAATCCTTTATTTATTGAACAAGACATTCTGCAGGTCATGGAACAGCTGCTTGTAACGTGCCCCGGTTGTGGAAGGGAATTTCAGCTCCCAGATGCACTGAAAGAGCAGATAGAGGGCCCGGTAAGGCGCAGGATGGAGGAGGAATACAGGAGAAAGGAGGAGCAGTTGAGGAAGGAAAGAGAGGAGATAGATGAGATTCTGAGGAAAAAATTGGAAGAGCGACTTGCAAGTGAAAGGGAGAAGCTATCTTCACAAATAAAGGAGGAATTTAAGAGAGAGATGATGGAGAAGCAGGCTGATATTGAAAGATACAGGAAGATGTGGGAGGATGGGGTGCAGAAGGAACTGGAGCTCAGAAACAGGGAGAGGGCGCTTGAGGAGAAGATAAGGACCTCTGAACTGGAAGTGGCAAGGAGACTGGATGAGGAGAGGAAGAGAATGGAAGAGAGCATAGCAAAGAGCATAGAAGAAAGGTATGCATTGCAGATGAAGGAGCTCCAGGAACAGAATAAACGTCTCACTGAAGAGATAGATAACCTGAACAAAAAGGCAAGGCCCCTTCCTTCAGAACTTGAAGGGGAGGCGCAGGAAAAATTACTGGAGGAGACGCTTCAGCAGTGCTTCCCTGATGATTACATAGAGCCGGTGCCCAGGGGGACAAGGGGTGCTGATGTCATACAGCATGTGCGCAAGCCGGGAGGAAAGGAATGCGGCATAATAGTGTGGGAATCCAAAAGGGCAAAACAGTGGAATGAGGCCTGGGTTGAAAAGCTCAAGGAAAATCTGAGGGAGATAAATGGCGATATTGCAGTTTTAGTTACTCAGGCATTTCCAGCGGAAGACGGCGTTTATTCATCCTTCACACACTACAGGGGAATATACCTTACAGAGCTCCGATACGCACCGTCAGTGGCGGCACTTCTGCGCAATCATATCTTCAGGCAGGACAGCCTCAGGTTCGCGGAGATGGGGCGCATTGAGAAGGAATCAATGCTCTACAACTTCATCACTGGCAATGAATTCAGGCATCAGGTTGAGTCCATTGCCTCTGCCATAGAGGCTGCACAGAAATCGCTGGAGGAGGAACAGAGATCGCTTCAGAGGATCTGGAAGAAGAGAGACACAGAGCTAAAGACAAGTCTGCTTGCACTTGCATCAATGTATGGGAAAATTGACGGCATTGTCGGCTCAATGCCTGTTATTCCCCAGCTGGAACTTCCTGAGGATGACGGGGAGTAATGAGGCGGCGACATTCTCTTCAATTCCTGGAAATGAGCATCGAGCACTGTTAATTCTTCGTGGGATGCTCATAGGAAAAAATCATGCAGTGCATGTCCAGGTGTTTTTGACTAAGGTGAAGCATCGCTCTGTAACTTTCTTAATGATTTGATATCATAGCAGGAGACTCAGGAAATCATAGGGTTCCAAAAATTCCTCAATTGCTTATTGTCAGGCTGGAGCTGAGCAAGGCCAGACGTCAATATTTCACATTCATGAAAAGAAGGGCTGCGGAATTCTCTCACTTTACCCTGTTGAGAAGAGAAGCGCCGGATTTTTCAACCAGTGCTGTACTCCCTTTGCAGTGGACTGTATACTTTGATTTTTGGGGATCTTTGTAGCTACAATTCCTCCCCTTACGCGGATTGAAGCATGCCATGCTTTTTCCGCTCAATTATCATATAACAGCGGCACTATAGTGCTATCCTGAACAATTCATACGTGCCAGGGTGAAAACAACACAGACTTCTGTGAGTTTTTACTGGTGGTAGCAGAAATGTCGCCTGCGGGGATATTAATTAAGATACCGGCGCATACGTCCAATCCATAGGGCGTTGAGAATTTTTATGTATTCGTCAGTTCGATGTCAGTGCATGCAGGCACAACGTTTTTATAGAAGTGCTCTTTCAACTAATCATAAAGGCATTGATAGCCTGAATTGACAGGGGTAATGGCAATGATTGGACAGGCAGGTGGCACACCAATTTTGGTACTCAAGGAAGGAACAAGGAGAGAGCGTGGTAAGGGAGCACAGTTTGATAATATTGCTGCAGCCAAGGCGATTGCAGACGCTGTCAGGACAACCCTGGGTCCCAGGGGCATGGACAAAATGCTCGTGGGCGGTCTCGGGGATGTTACAATAACGAACGACGGCGTCACAATACTCAAGGAACTGGAGGTCGAACATCCTGCGGCGAAGATGATTATAGAGGTTGCAAAGACGCAGGATGAGGAGGCAGGCGACGGAACAACAACTTCAGTTGTTCTCGCTGGCGAGTTCCTCAAGAAGGCAGAGGCGCTGATAGAACAGAATGTTCACCCCACTGTGATAATAAAAGGATACCGCATGGCAGAGGAGAAGGCCATAGAAGTGCTTGAGAAGATATCGCTGCCTGTGACAATCAAGGACAAGGATCTGCTCATGGACATTGCAAGGACAGCGATGTACAGCAAGAGCGCAAGCAGCTCCATGGACGTGCTCGCGAAGGTTGCTGTTGAGGCAGTGACTGCAGTTGCGGAGCTCAGGGATGGCAAATACTATGTGGACGATGACGACATACAGTTTGTGAAGAAGCACGGCGCAAGTGTGGATGAGACAGAGATAATCTCAGGCATCATCGTCGACAAGGAGGCTGCCCACACCGCCATGCCTAAGAGGGTGGAGAAGGCAAAGATTGCACTGCTGGACGCTGCACTTGAGATTAAGAAGACAGAGATTGATGCAAAGATAGAGATAACAGACCCGACAAAGATACAGCAGTTCCTCAGCGAAGAAGAGAACATGATAAAGGCAATGGTCGAGAAGGTCAAGGCCTCTGGCGCGAATGTTGTCTTCTGCCAGAAGGGTATTGATGATCTCGCGGCACACTACCTGGCCAAGAGCGGCATCTATGCTGTGAAGAGGGTCAAGAAATCAGACATGGAGAAGCTTGCAAAGGCGACAGGCGGCAACATAGTCAGCAGGGTAAACGACCTGAGCTCACAGGACCTCGGGCACGCAGAGCTCGTTGAGGAGAGGAAGATACTCGAGGACAGGATGACATTCGTGACAGGGTGCAAGAACCCGAAGGCTGTATCCATACTCATCCGCGGTGGCACAGAGCACGTTGTGGATGAGATAGAGCGCAGCCTTGTTGATGCAACAAGTGTGGTTGCAGTCGCTCTCGAGGACGGCAGGATGACTTATGGAGGCGGTGCAACTGCAACAGAGCTTGCAATGCAGCTCAGAGACTACGCAACCTCAGTGGGCGGAAGGGAGCAGATCGCAATTGAAGCCTATGCCGATGCCCTCGAGGTCATACCCACAACGCTTGCAGAGAATGCGGGCCTTGATCCCATTGACATACTGATAGACATACGCAAGGCGCACAAGAACGGACAGGTCTCAGCGGGTGTGAACGTCATAAGCGGCAAGGTCGGCGACATGAAGAAGGAGAGGGTAATCGAGCCCATCAGGGTAGGCAAGCAGGCAATACACTCCGCAACAGACGCTGCAGTGATGATACTGAAGATAGACGACGTCATTGCTGCGAAGGCAAAGGAACTCAATCCGCCAAAGGGAAAGGAAGGCGGCGCTGGCGGCATGGGTGGAGATGAGTTCTGAAGCAAAACACCTTCCTTTTTCATTTTTGTTTAACAGCATTGGACGTGCAAGGTTTGTCAGAAAGAGTTAAATTTCTTGTTAGCAATGTTACACATTCATGGTAATGCCACTTGCACTGCTTGAAAAATCGCTCAACAAGCGGGTCACGCTTCTCCTGAAGGACAACAGGATACTGGAAGGAAGGCTCGTGGGGTACGACGAATATATGAATATGGTGCTCGAAGACACTGAAGAAAGGACAGTGGACCAGGTCAGAAAGATAGGCTCTGTTATTCTCAGAGGAAACAATGTTGTCAGTATCTCCACCTGAAAGGCTGATCATTTGACCAAGGCAGTAATTCTCGCTGGAGGACATGGGACAAGGCTCAGGCCACTCACAAACATAATGCCAAAACCACTCGTGCCTCTTGCTGGAAAAACATTGATAGACAGACTGATATCAACGCTGCCTGAAACTGTTGATGAGATAATAGTTGCTGCGGGGTACATGGGTAAGGAGATGGAGGAGCACTTTAGAAACTTCCACTGTCAGGTGGAAGTAGTCACAGAGCATGAACCGCTTGGAACTGCGGGTGCACTCTTTCAGCTCAGGCAGAGGCTCAATGACACATTCATTGTGCTCAACGGCGATGTTATATCCAGTCTGAACATAAAGGAGATGATTGAATTCCACAGGAAGAAGAAAGCTGTGGCAACAATCTCTGTGTGGACAGTGCAGGATGCAAGCTCCTTTGGTGCACTGCGACTCGATGGGGATGGAAGGATCAATGAGTTCAGGGAGAAGCCACGTTTCCCTGAGCCAGGGCCATCTCCAATAAATGCTGGCACCTATGTGATGGAAAGCGAGATATTCGATTACATGGACATATCGAATCTCTCCCTTGAACGCGAGATCTTTCCAAAGCTTGTCAATGGCAGGATGTACGGCTACAGCTTTGAAGGCTACTGGATAGACTGCGGTACAAGGGAAAATTATCTGAAGGCTCAGTCGCTGCTCCTTGAAATGGAGGGGCACACTGTCCACAGCGCCTCAAGACTCAATGGGTGCGTGATAAACAGGCCTCTGGGTATAGAGCAGGGGGCAAGGCTCGAAGGGGCAAGAATAGGCCCTAACGTGTACATAGAGCGTGGCGTTACCATAGGCGAGGGGAGCACAGTGGAGGAGAGCACAGTGCTTGCAGGTGCAAGGATAGGCAGACACTGCACAATAAGGCGTTCAATCATCTGTCCAGGTGCAGTTGTTGAGGACAATACAGAGCAAGAGGATATAATACTGGGTGCGGCTATTCACTAATTGTGGAGAAGGGACAGTCAACACTCCTGGATTTTTTCGTTGACACATCAAGGGGTCTTGAAACTGATGGGGTGCACATAGTTCATCCCTACATCAAGAAGGATAAAGTTGAGTACAGGAAATTCCAGTTTGACCTCGCAAAACTTGCACTGGAAAAGAATCTCCTGATCGTGCTCCCCACGGGGCTTGGAAAGACAGTGATAGCACTTCTTTCCTCTGCAGAGATGCTGCGCACAACACGCGGAAAGATACTGTTCCTTGCACCGACAAGGCCGCTTGCTGCACAGCATATGCAGAGTTTCCGCAGAAGCCTGCTCATTGCAGACTGCGCTTTATTCACAGGCTCCACACCTGCGGAGAGAAGGAAGGAACTGTGGAATTCAAGCCGCATCATCTTTGCTACACCCCAGGCAATAAACAACGACCTTCAGCATGGTCTCTATGATATGAACTCTGTATCCTTTGTTGTATTTGATGAGGCACACAGGGCAGTGGGGAATTATGCCTACGTGGAGGTGGCGAAGGCTTGCAGGGAGGCGGGTGCAAGAATACTTGCACTCACCGCCTCGCCTGGAGCGAAAGCCGAGAGGGTGGAGGGCATTCTCTCAGCACTTGGAATAGAGAGCGTGGAGATAAGGGAGAGGGAGGACGAGGATGTAAGGAACTATGTTAAGGAGGTTGAGGAGGAGATAGTAAGGGTCCCCCTCCCCTCTCAGATGAAGGAGATGCGCGCAAAGATAGATGACCTGCTGCGTGAAAAGATAGTTTCGCTGCAGCGTATGGGTTTTCTGCGCCATAAGAAAGCTCATTTTGTCTCAAGGAAAGACCTGATATCCATCAGGGGCGCAGTTCTTTCAAGGAAAAAGGGTGGATACCTGTTTGGCGCAATGCATAACAGCCTTATGGCCATGCATGCATACCATTGCTCAGAGCTGCTTGAATCGCAGGGCATTGAGCCTCTCAGAAGCTATCTGGCACGCCTGAAACAGGGAAAATCGAAGGCTGAGAAGAGCTTCCTGAAGGACAGCAGGATCTCTGTGGTCATGGATCTCCTTTCTTCATACAGAGATATATCACATCCAAAGCTTCCCAAAATGCTTGAAATAATAAGGGAACAGCTGGAGAGGAAGAGGAACAGTTTGATAATTGTCTTCACTCAGTACAGGGATACAATAGAAACTGTCCTTTCCTATCTGAGAAACAATGGGATAAGTGCAGAAAAGTTCATAGGTCAGGCGGACAGGGAAGGCGTCAGGGGGATGTCTCAGAAGGAGCAGTCTGAAGTGCTCCGTGGTTTCGCATCCATGAAATTCAATGTGCTCGTGGCAAGCAGCATAGGCGAGGAGGGTATAGACATACCTGATGTTGACCTTGTGCTGTTTTATGAGCCAGTGCCCTCGGAGATAAGGACAATACAGCGCAAGGGGAGGACAGGGAGGAGCTCCTTTGGCAGGGTCGTCACGCTCGTCGCCGAGGGGACAAGGGACGAAGCGTATTTTGCTGCAAGCAGGAAGAGGGTGGGGAAGATGAAACGCATAGTCAGATCAATGAAATCTTCCTCTAAGCCCTCCTCTCAGGAGGGGAAACAGCAAGGCGTACAGTCAGAAGGCTGAGAAATGATTCAAGGTGACCTGCAAGCGTCTCGTTGTCAGTGTAGCCGCACGCGCCCAGATCTGGCGCAGCTATCAGCGCCCTCCTGCTATCGCTCACTACATCTGTGGCTATGAGCTCACTGACCCTGTAACTTTCAGTGTGCTCCGGAAGTTTCACAGAAGGTGCTGTTATCACTGTGATTGATACGCCCCTCTTCTTTGCATCTGAGAACTTCTTGCCCAGCTTCTTCCTTATGTCCCTTATTGCAGGCGTTGCAATTATCACCCTTGATGTTGCAGAGTCAATCATCTCCCCTATCTTTTCCATGACCTTATCATGCCCCACTATTGTGTAGATGAGCTGGGGCACCCCCTTCTCGCTCAGTATGCCTGTGACAAGGGACAGCTTTCTGAATGCCTCTCTGATGCTCTCTGCAATCTCGTCCCCCTTTACCAGTGGGTCAACAGGATGGTAGACCTTTGGCTTTCCCTGTGTGCCTGTAACAAAGCCCTTCTTCTCCAACAGTGCGAGTGCCTTGTAGGCAGATGTCCTTGGTATTTTTGAAATCTCTGAAACCCTCTGTGGATTGCCGAAGCCGAGTGCAACAAGACCCACATAGCTGAGGGCCTCATATTCAGACAGTCCGCAGTTCCTAAGCACTGCAATTACACTTTCATATTCCTTCCTTAGCTCTTCGGGGTTTTCGCCAAGAAGTTTAATAATATTCATGTATTTGTAGCCGCAATCACTACATTGCTTTTAAACTTTGTTCTTTTTATCTGTGCATTAGAGTAAGGACTACAATACAGTTTAATAGTACATGCTCATACAAACGGAAGGGTACTGACTTGATAGAACTTAACGATGACAGATGCATGCATTGCGGTGCCTGCGTGGGCGCCTGCCCTGCAAATGCAATCTACCTCAATGAGGTAATCCTTGACTTCAACGATGACTGCACAGATTGCGGTCTCTGTGTCAGGGTCTGTCCTGTTGGTGCACTGACTCTTGTCAGGACACGCGGCATAAAGATGCAGGCCGCTACAGCATGAGCTGTGCGTGAAAGCGCATGTTCAAGGAAAAGTATGATGTGATAGTTGTTGGCGCTGGCCCTGCAGGGAGCACTGCTGCGCGATATGCAGCCATGAACGGTGCAGATGTGCTTTTAATTGAAAAGAGGCAGGAGATTGGCTCCCCTGTCAGGTGCGGCGAAGGCGTATCGATGGAGATATTCAGGCATGTGGACATAAAGCCAGATGAGAGCTGGTTTGTCAATCAGGTCACAGGCGCACGCATCTACGGCCCCTCTGGTAAATGTCTTGTCATAGATGCAAAGAACGCAGGGGATGAGGTGGGGGCAGTTATTGAAAGGGATAATTTCGATAAATACCTGGCCACGGAGGCAGTCAGGGCGGGTGCCCAGCTCTCAACAAAGACTGCTGCAATATCGCTCCTGAAAGATGATGGCCGTATATCAGGTGTGAGAATAAGGAGAATGGGGGAGGAGTTTGATGTGCTATGCAATCTGGTCATAGGCGCAGATGGTTTTGAATCGCAGGTGGCCAGGTGGGCAGGCATAAACACAAACCTGAAGACAAGGGATACAACATCCAATCTGCAGTACAGGATGACTAATTTGAAGCTGGATAAGCGCTTCACAGATTTTTACATAGGTTCCGTGGCACCAGGGGGCTATGTGTGGATCTTCCCCAAAAGCGAGGACACTGCAAATGTTGGCATAGGTCTCCTGCTTTCAAGAATAAAGAATCCCTCAGAGGCAAAAGAATACCTTGACAGGTTTATAGAACGAGATAAGAGATTCAGGGATGCAGTTATACTTGAAACTGTAAGCGGTGGCGTATCTGTCAGCGCGCCGCTTGATAAGGTTACGGCGGATGGGCTCATGCTCGTCGGGGATGCTGCAAGGATGATAGACCCGCTGACTGGTGGGGGCATAAGCAATGGCGTCATAGCTGGCAGGGTGTGCGGCGAGGTTGCAGCAGAGGCAGTGAAGGCGAACGATTTCAGCGAGGAGTTCCTTCAGAGGTATGAGCGTGGCTGGAGAGAGCTGCTTGAGGAAAAGCTTTACAGGGATTACATGGCAAAGGAGAAGCTCATCACACTGGATGATGCGACACTTGACAAACTCATAGATGCACTCTCCACAGTTCCCATGGAAAATCTTTCTACAAGGGAGATACTGAATGCTGTCAGGCTGAAGTATCCAGAACTTGTGAGGGAGTTTGAGGAACTTATATCGTGAATGTTTATTCACAGAATAATTTTTCAGTCAATTTTCCAGATAATCTGCAGATTCAATAAACCTTATATAATTTCCAAGCTACTTCACCGAACAAATTCTATTCGCACGAAGTGAGAAAATGGAAGAGCTTGAAGAGATAACGGCCACGCTGAACTACGGCACATGGAGGAAACAGAAGGGATGGCACCCGCTGAAGATAGTCAGTGCTCAAGGTTGCCATTTCACTGATGCTTCAGGCAAAAGCTATCTTGATTTCTCCTCCCAGCTCATGTGCTGCAATCTCGGTCATGGAAACAGGAATGTGGTCGATGCAATTAAAAAGCAGGCTGAGAAGCTCCCTTATATTGCCCCCTCCTTTTCGACGGATGCAAGGGAAGAGCTGAGCAGGGAGCTCCTCCGTATTCTCCCAGAAGGTCTCACAAAGTATTTTTTCGCCACCTCTGGCACAGAGGCAAATGAGGCTGCTGTGAAGATAGCACGCATGTTCTTCAGAAGCAGCGGTAAATTCAAGATAATTTCAAGATACGATTCGTACCACGGCTCCACTGCTGCAAGCATAGCTCTCACAGGGGACCAGAGGCGCTATCCAAGCGAGACGCCAGGGCATTTTTCTGGCGTTGTGAGGGCGCCAGACCCGTATTGCTTCAGATGCCCGCTCGGCCTGAAGTATCCTGACTGCGGTATTGCATGTGCAGAGTATGTGGATTATATCTTCAGGCATGAGGGAAATGTGGCCGCAATGATACTTGAACCTGTGACTGGAACAAACGGCGTCATCGTCCCTCCAGACGGTTATCTGCAGAGGATCAGGGAGATAGTCTCAGATCACGGTGCACTGCTCATTGCTGATGAGGTGATGTCAGGGTGGGGGAGGATAGGGGAGTGGTTTGCAGTGAACAGGTGGAAGGTGAGACCAGACATACTCACCACTGCAAAGGGGATAACAGGCGGTTATATTCCCCTGTCCCTCACAGCAACCTCGGCCGAGATAGCAGATTATTTCGAGGACAACTACTTCGCCCACGGCCACACCTATGAGGCCCATCCGCTCACATTGGCGCCTGCGATTGCTGCCATATCTGAATACAGGAGATTGAATCTCATAGAAAAGGCGAGGAGGGATGGTGAATACCTTGGCAACAGGCTCATGGAACTTAAGGACAGACATCGCAGTGTTGGTGATGTGCGGGGTGCAGGCCTCTTCTGGGCAGTTGAACTCGTAAAGAATAGAGAGACAAGGGAGCCGTTCAACACCAGGGAGGACAAGCTTGCAGGCAGACAGACTGTGCCTGAGGCTGTCGCATCTGAGATGATGAAGCAGGGCGTGTATGTGAGTGCATGGGTGAACCACCTCACAATTGCTCCACCGCTCATAATTTCCAAGGAGGAGATTGACGCAGGTGTTGACGCCCTGGATAGGGCGCTTGGGTACGCGGATAATCTCTGCACAGGTGATTGAATGTTGCAGGAGTTCAGGTACGGAGAGAAGGTACTGCCCAATTTCATCAATGGGAAGAGGCAGGAACCTCAGGGGGAAGAGAAGATGGAGATAACAAATCCTGCCACAGGCGATTTCCTCTGCACAATGACCTCCTCAACCAGGGAGGAGGTGGAGGAGGCGGCAGATGCTGCAGCAGAGGCATTCCGCACATGGAGCACACTGCCTGTCTCACAGAGAATTGAGCGATTGCTCCTCCTGAGGCAGCTGATTTCCCAGGAAGCAGAGAACATATCCAGGCTCATTGTGATGGAGAACGGGAAGACAATAGATGAGGCCAGAGGGGAGGTGAGGAGGGGCATTGAGAATATAGATGCCTCATTTGCTGCCCTATACTTCATGGATGGGAGAAGGACCACAGGCATTGCACCTGGCATAGATGAGGAGCTCATCAGGGAACCACTCGGTGTATTTGCTGCTGTAACCCCCTTCAATTTCCCGATGATGATACCCTTCTGGTTCATTCCATATGCACTTGCTACTGGCAACACCTTCATTCTCAAACCATCTGAAAGAACCCCAGTTACAATGAATTACATAATGAGCAGGATAGAGGAACAGGGCATCTTTCCACCTGGAGTTCTGAATCTAGTGAACGGCAGGAAGGGGACAGTAGATGCGCTGATTGATGCGAAGGAGGTCTGTGGCATATCCTTTGTTGGCTCGACCACAGTTGCACGATATATTTACTATAGATGCAACGCAGCACGCAAGCGTGTTCAGGCACAGGCTTCTGCAAAGAACTACATAGTTGTGATGCCTGACGCAAGGCTCTCTGCAGCACTTCCAAATATGATCAACTCGTTCTTTGGCAATGCAGGGGAGCGCTGTCTTGCCGGCGCGAATCTCGTTCTATTCGAAAGAAATCATGATGAAGTGCTGAAGAAATTTACTGACAGGGCGAGCGAACTGCGCGTGGGCTACGGTCTTGATGAAAGCACGGAAATGGGCCCGCTGATAACCAGGGAGCACAGGTCAAGGGTTATATCTTACATAGAAAAGGGGATTTCAGAAGGTGCAGAGCTGGAGCTTGACGGAAGGGAGCTAAATGTGCCTGAATATCCAAAGGGAAATTTCCTTGGTCCCTCTGTTTTCGATGATGTTTCGGCGGACATGACAATAGCAAAGGAGGAGATATTCGGGCCCGTGGCCTCTGTCATCAGTGCTGCAGACCTGGACGAGGCCATCTCAATGGTCAACAGCAGCACCTACGGAAATATGGCCTCAATATATACGACAGATGCAGCCGCTGCAAGAAAATTCAAGCTTGAGGCCAAAGCAGGCAACCTGGGCATAAACATAGGTGTGGCAGCGCCTGCAGCCACATATCCGTTCTGCGGCTACAGGGACTCCTTCTTCGGAACACTGCACGGGCAGGGAGGAGAGGACTATCTTTCCTTCTACACAGAAAGAAAGGTGGCGATAGAGCGCTGGTTCTGATCAGCGAAGTTTATTGTATTCATGCTCATATCGCCTATCATGTCTCATACCCCAATAGATGAAGTAGACAGGAAGATATTGAAGCTTCTTTCCTCAGACGGAAGCATAAGCTTTCAGGAGATTGCAACACGCCTCTCCATATCAAAGTCCACGGTTCACAACAGGGTGAAGGCGCTTCAGGAGAGTGGAGTGATAAAGGGGATACATGCAATACTCGACCCGGAGAAACTGGGGAATACGATAACTGCCATCTCCCTCATCAGGGGAAAATACGGCCCAAAATATTCAGAGAATATAGGGAAGGCAATTGCACAGATAAAGGGCGTATGGGCAGTCTATTTCGTCATGGGGGATGTTGATTTCATAGTGCTCATCAGGTGCAGGACAAGGGAGGAGCTTGCAGGCATCATTGAGAAGATGACCAGGACAGAGGGGGTGGAGAGGAGCAGCACCTTCTTCTCCCTCATGACTGTTAAGGAGAATATACATGAATCAGTGCTTCTGGATGAGGAGAAGAAAAAGTGATCTCACCTCACCATTGTGCCTGCATTCATCACCCTCACATTTGCCTCGCTGTACTCATAGATGAATTTGCTAATATCATCTACAGGCAGGAAAATCAGGTTTGCAATCTTCCTCCTTTCCACAGAACCAATTTCATTTCCCCTTCCAATCACGCACGCAGAATTGACTGTGGATGCAGTGAGCGCCTCTACCTGCCTGAGCCTGCATTTGTAAACGGACATCAGACAGGAGAGCATCATGCTCATATTGAACGAATTGGGGCTCAGGTCCGTGCCCGTAGCAACAGCCATCCCCTCCGATACCATTGCTGATGCATCTGGATACCTCTCTTCGAAGCTGAATAAAGGTGTGGTGGGGAGTATTACCCCTGCCACTCCATGCTCCGCGAGTATTGAAAACTCATCCCTTCCTGTGTGAGCGAGATGCGAGAGGCTCTGAACACCGGCCTCTGAAAGCATCTCCGCAGCTCCTGTGTTTGAGAACTCATCTATATGCGCCGTTGTTTTCATGCCTGCCTTCTTTGCATTTTCAAGCACGGTTAAGCCTTCCTCAGGAGTGAAGGCAAAGCTCTCTATGAAGACATCACAGAACTCTGCAAGGTTTGCGGATGCGATGGCAGGCAGATGTTTTCTTATTATTTCATCGATGTATTCGCTTCTCTTCCTCCCTGCAGGAACTGTGTGCGCACCCATATATGTGGGGACTGTGCAGTAACGCCTCCCCAGTTGCCCTATTGCCTTGAGCATTGCAATCTCCCCTTCGAGTGTCAGTGCATACCCGCTCTTGATCTCAAAGCAGCATGTTCCGCCTGAGATCATCTCCGAAAGTCTCTTTTCTGCATATGTGGCAAGCCTCCTCACAGAGCTATTGCCCGTGTTTTTAACTGTGCTCAGTATGCCGCCTCCTGCCTCGCCGATCTCCCTGTAGCTCCTGCCTTCAAGTTTCATACCCAGCTCCATTGCCCTATCGCCACTGAACACTGCATGCGTATGGCAGTCCACAAATGCAGGAATGGCGAGATAATCCTCAAGGTTCAATGTCTTTCCAGAACGCTTATTCCTTACAGCACCGTATCTCCCTGTCTCGGCTATCACTCCATCTGAAATGGCTATGCCAGCATTATCTATTATTTTCAGTGCCCTCATCTCTTCCCCCTTTTTCAGGGTATTGCCAGTGGGGGTTGCAAGCTGTGCACATTTGACAACAAGTTCACTCATTCTCACACCTTGCCCCTTCAGAATAAATGGAAGTTATGAATGCGCTTCCTCCCCTGAGTTCAATTGCCTCACGAACCCTTTCAGGGTTATCTGTGACTGCTATGATACACCCTCCTCCACCAGCCCCTGTGAGCTTTGCACCATACGAATAGGGCCTCACAGCGTCAATGAGTTTCTCTATCTCCCTTGAGCTCACACCTATGACGGTGAGAAGCCTCTGATTTCTGTCCATAAGCTCCCCGATCCTGACAAGATCATTTCTCCTGAGCGCAACGACTGCCTCTTCAGTCAGGAGACCTATCTCTGCAATTGCTTCCCTCACAAGCTTATATTTCTCATACAGTGTCTTCACCTTCATAACAAGCGGTCCAGTGGCTGCCTGTATGCCTGTAAATCCTATCACAACAGGAATCTGTTTCATCTCAAGGTGACTGACATGCCATGTGACCTCATTCCCTCTTATGGACCAGAGTTCTTCAGCTGTCTCCCTGCTGGAGATGTAAATTGCCCTTCCATGGGTTGCGATGGATGTGTCTGCAGGGCTTGCCCTTCCCTGTGCCGCAAGCTCAACCCTGTAACTGAGTTCTGCCAGTTCCCTTTCCTCTATTTCAGGTCTGAGCGCCCTTATGAGCGCGACTGAAAGAGCTGCTGAAGAGCCAAGACCTGCTCCTGCAGGTATGTCTGAGGATACACTTATTCCAACACCGCTTCTGCCTGACAGTCTTAGCGCGTGGAATGCATGCGGCGTTGATCTGGCATCCAGATAAACGCCATTGAAGCTCTCCCTCTCCGCATCCTCTATTTTCACTCTGATTCTAAGCTGCAGTGCAGTTGCAATGGACGATTCCCCAAATACAACTGCATGTTCGCCAAAGAGTATGATCTTGCCAGGTGCGGATGCCGCTGTCTTCACATGCAGGTGAATGTCCTTTCTCTTATAACATTCGTCCCCTTCTGAATGCTGGCAGGAGCAGTGGCACACTGGCTGAATAGGCAATGTATGCACTCCCGCCTCTCCTGCTCCACACATCATCCACCCTTCTAGCAGAAATGAAAAGCAATGGGAGCACTAGAAACGCACAAACTATGATGCCAGGCAATGACACGAGTGCAAGTGCAAACCCCAATGAAAGCAGCATGAGTCCCAGAAAGGCAGGGTGCCGTGAGATGCGGTAGAAGCCCTTCGGAGATAAGTGAGGCAGTCCTTCGTTGTCTGAGAAGAATATCCTGGATAGGGGCGATTTCGCACCGTAGAAGAAGGCAGAGCCTGCAATGAATACAGCTGTGCCTGCATATGAAACAATATAGCTCTGCAATGTGTAGCTTCTTGAACTCGTGGCTACAGACAGAACCACCAGGACAAAGCCTGCAATCCACCTCACATATGTCAGATTATCCACAGGTATCCACTTGGTTGGATCATCAGGATGCCTTCTTATCAGCGAGTACAGGATGGATATGGAAAGTATGAAAAGTATCGCATCCGATGCTCCATAGACGCCAGCGAACAGTGTATTCAATGCCAGTCAACCCCTTGACACTTCCCTAATTACATTAAGGATAAAATATTGCACTCCGGCATATTTTGTTATATCAATTAAGCAATATGCATTTGATGTCAGGTTTTGTTTTTGGAAAGTCTGAGAAAATAGAGTTACCTGAAATTGGGCTGGGCACCTGGAAGATGGGTGGCAGTTTCACAGCAGATACATCAAGGGACGCTGTTGAGATAAAGGCAATAAGACACGCATTATCTGTTGGGTACAGGTTCATAGATACAGCTGAGATGTACGGTGCCGGGCATTGCGAAGAGCTTGTCGGCAGGGCAATCTCTGGCAAAAAGGGTGTTCTGATCGCCACCAAGGTCTGGCAGACAAACCTTGCCTATGATGCGGTGATTGCAGCAGCAGAGCGCAGCCTCAAAAGACTTGGCATCGAAACAATAGATCTCTACCAGATTCACTGGCCAAACGATGCAATACCGCTCCGTGATACAATGAGGGCAATGGAAAAGCTGAAGGATGAAGGGAAGATAAGGCATATAGGCGTCTGTAACTTTGGCGTGGAACTTCTTCAGGACGCAATGAGTTATCTCTCCCATGCTGAGATAGTTACAGACCAGGTGAAATATAATATCATGGACAGAAGTGCGGAGGAGGAACTCCTTCCATTCTGTAAAAAGGAGAACATAGGCATCATTGCATATGAGCCGCTCGCCAGGCAGAGGGTCCTTTCAGGCTCGACAGGCAAGAGGTTGAAACAGATAGCCTCCAGGATTGGGAAGACGGAGACACAGGTCGCACTGAATTACATAATCACCAGAGGTGCAGTCCCCATTCCTAAGTCCTCAGACCCAAAGCACATAGAGGAGAATTTTTGGGCCACTGGCTGGAGACTGGAGAGCAGGGATATGGAAACACTTGAGCTCATTGCCTAGGCAACATTCAAATAATGCATGCATCTGGATCGACAGTGGTAGATGTGATTGAATTATGCTATAGAGGCTCATGAGCTCAGGAAGTATTACGGTAACATCAGGGCAGTGGATGGCCTTTCGCTCAGCGTCAGGCAGGGGGAGGTGTTCAGCCTTCTCGGTCCGAATGGTGCAGGCAAGACAACAACAATTGAGATGCTCGAAGGGCTCAGAAAGCCTGACAGTGGGAACATAAGCGTCCTCGGTCTAAATCCATGGAAGGAAATATCAAAGATGCACTCAAGGGTAGGCATTATCCCTCAGGGGTTCAATTTCATAGGCCGTATTACGCCAAGGGAGGGGATAAGATACTTCTGCACGCTCTTTGGCGTTAAGGATAGATCGGAGGAGCTTCTTGAGCTGGTTGACCTGAAGAAAGTGGAGAACACATACTTTGAGCATCTTTCAGGTGGCCAGAAGCAGAAGTTTGGACTGTGCCTTGCGCTTGTTCATGATCCAGAGCTCATATTTCTGGATGAGCCAACCACAGGTCTGGACCCACAGGCACGGAGGAATATGTGGGATGTGATAAGAAAATTGAAGGCTGAAGGGAAGACAGTGCTTCTGACCACACACTATCTTGAGGAAGCCCAGGTGCTTTCTGACAGAGTGGGCATTGTGCAGAATGGAAGGATGCTGGCTGAGGGAACGCCTTCTGAGATTATATCAAGATACGGAAGGGGAAAGAGGCTCCTTTTTTCAGGAGACAAGAGGATTGAAGAGGAGATAAGAGGACAGGGGCTGAAAATTGAAAAGGAGGACGGCCTCTTATCAGTTCCAGTCTCCGAAGGACAGGAGCTGCCACGACTGCTTACAGTCATAGCACAGGCGGGCATAAAGCTGGACCGGCTGCAGCTCAAGGAGGACACGCTTGAAGATGTGTTTATAAAGATGGTTGGTAAAATTGAGGAGTAAACATGAAGCTGAGGAACATAATAAGTGATTTTGTAATAACTGCCAAGAACTTTACAAGGAGCAGGGAAGGGATCTTCTTCACATTCGTCTTTCCCATAGTGTTCATTGCCATATTCGGTGCTATATTCGCAGGCAACTCCACTGGTGCAGTGCCCATGTATGTACAGAATCTCAATGGAAACACTGCCATAACACAGGAATTTCTGCACGCACTGAATCAGACGCATCTGGTGAAGATAAGTTTCATACCTTCAGATGCAAACATAACAAGATACATAAATGAACATTCAATCACCACTGCACTGGTCATCCCTTCAAATTTCAGCAGTGCGGTGGCCTCAAAGGGAAATGTGACGCTCACCTTCTATTACAATCCAGCTGAATCATCGTCTCAGATTGCATCAGAAGCAATCAGCATTGTAGTTCAGCAGTTGAATCTAAAGCTGAGCAATGCACATAGCATAATAAGTGTTGCACAGCACAGTGATTCCGTTGTCGCAACAACATACGTTGACTTCCTTGTGCCAGGACTGATAGGCTTCACAATCCTCACAACACCAACATTTGGCCTTACCTTTATAGTTTCAAATTACAAGAAGGAGAAGATATTCAGACAGCTTTCACTGACGCCTCTCACAAAGGGTGAGTGGCTCATGTCGAAGTTTATATGGTACATTGCGGTGGGCGTTCTATCAGCGCTCGAAATGATTGCATTCGGTTACTTTGCCTTCCACGTGCATGTCCAGTTCAGTGTGCTCATAATTCCACTGCTTCTGATAGGCGTCTTCATGTTCGTCTCACTTGGGATATTCCTCGGTTCAGTTGCAAAAACGGAGGAGGGGGTATCTGTGATAGGCAATATAGTGACATTCCCTATGATGTTCCTTGCGGGCACATTTTTCCCCATAAGCATCATGCCGATCTGGCTCCAGCAGATAGCCCGCGTGCTCCCGCTCTACTACATAATAGCGGGGCTGAACTCTGTCATGATTTATACGAACTACAGCTCAGCACTGCTGGATATAATCATAAGCCTTGCAATTACACTGTTCTTCTTCGTCCTCGCACTCAGCACCTTCAGCTGGAAGGAAGAGTAAATAGAGTGCATGCATTATGGTGTTAACATGATAACACTGGTCGGCGTCGGGCATGTATTCAGGCTTGAAAAGGCAATAAAGAAGATAATATTCGAGCAGAGGCCTGACGCAATATGCCTTGAGCTTGATGAGGAAAGGCTCACTGGCCTCCTTTCAAAATCGAGGGCAACATCCGCGGGCATCACATACAAGACACTGGGCGATTTCCAGAGCAGGATCGCGGATAAGTATGGTACAACTGTCGGCTCTGAGATGCTCGCTGCCTACGATGCCTCCAGATCTCTGAACGTGCCTGTTTACTGCATAGATATGAAGGCCTCCGAGTTTTTCGAACGTGCACTGAAATCAATGTCGCTGAGGGAGAAGGCGTCCCTTTTCTTCGGCTCCATCACAGCGAGGTTCGCTGCCAGAAGAAAGATAGAGGAGGAGCTTGCAAGGTTTGAAGAAAATGATGATCTCTACATCAAGGAGTTTGAAAAAAAATTTCCAAGACTGAAGCACGTGCTCATTGATGAGAGGAATGAGCACATGGCCTCTGCGCTTCGCGATCTCTCGACGAAGCATGCAAACATAGTTGCACTTGTTGGCGATGGACATGTTGAGGGAATTTTCCGCCTCCTTTCAGGTCTTCAGGTCAGGGCAATTAGGCTCAAGGAGCTCAGGGAACTCGAGGAGAAACTGGAGGCTTCGGAAGGCACTGGCAATTCGCAGGTCTCCTTTTCATTTATATATTCGTGCATCATGTGAGCAGCTTATGGACGCCATCTCCTGCTATCAGCTGAGAAAGATATATGTCAGCAGAGGCAGACGCACAGAGGCGCTCAGGGGCATAGATCTCTCAGTTGATGCTGGAAGGCTCTTTTCATTCCTTGGCAAGAATGGTGCAGGGAAGACAACATTCGTTAAGATTGCCTCGACGCTGCTTTTGCCGACATCTGGCCAGATAAGCGTGATGGGGTATGATGCAGTGCAGGAGGCAGGAAAGGCAAGGGAACTGCTCGCAGTGGTGCCCCAGGGCGTCAGGCCATACTGGCACCTCACCCCGAGGGAGCACATCTATCACTACCTCCGCTTCCGCGGAGCAGGCAGGGCAGAGGCCAGGGATGCGGCGCAGTGGATGGTAGAAAAGATGGGGATGGAATCGTTCGCAGACACCAAAGCCATACTGCTTTCAGGTGGACAGAGGCAGAGAACCATGGTTGCAGCAGTGCTTGCGACCATGGCACCTGTGCTCTTCCTGGATGAGCCAACCATAGGCATGGACCCTGTGGCAAGACGTCAGGTCTGGACTGTCATTGAGGAGATAAGGCGGAAGGGCTCCACCATCTTTCTTACAACACACTACCTCGACGAGGCAGAGCGCCTCTCAGAGCAGATAGCTGTCATCAACGAAGGACGCGTGCTCTATTCAGGAGATGTTGACGGCCTGAAGCGCATGGTGGGCGCGGATTACAGGGTGGTCTTCAGAGGCGAAGCAGCGCTGAGCCTTGAACAGTACGGCCGCGTTGTGAGGGATGGAACTAGGCTCCTTGTTCTCACAGACAGGAAGGGGGCGATGGACCTTGCGGAGGAGGCTGCAAGGCATGGGGTGGAGATATCAGTGGGTCCTGTGACACTGGAAGAGGCATTTCTACAACTCGCAGGAGGTCTTGACGCTGAAGATTAGTTATCAGCTCGCAGCTGTGTGGCGCTTCCTTTACATCAACGGCCTGCTTGCACTTCGCAGGCAGACAACCACACTCATATCCATCTCCCTCGCCCCCTTCACTTTCATATATTTTCTCTATCTCGTGAGCCCCAGGTCAGAGCTGCCATTCGGCATAGTTGGGGCCATAGTCTTCACCACAGTGTTCACTGGCAACGCGATGCTCAATGATGCTGCATATTTCAGGTTGGAGCATCACATTCAGGAGCTGTATGTGGCATCACCGATAAATGCAATCTCCTATGTCTCCGGTCTTGCCTTTTCAGAACTTGCATTTACACTTCCTCCGCTGGCCTTTCTCTTCATCATAATGGAGTTGACAATCCATGCAAGCGCAGTGCAGCTTGCAGTGCTCGCAGGGATAGTGCTGCTGACATGGGCCATGGCCACAAGCCTGGGCTTCATGATCTCGTCCTTCTTCCGCGAATTCAGGGAGATATGGCCAATAGCATCCCTTGTGTTCAACACGATCTCCATCATACCCCCTGTCTTTTATCCAGTCACTGTGATCCCTGTCTCGATAAGATGGCTTGCCTATGCAGCCCCCACAACATATTCGGCGCTGCTCGCCGATAGCACACTTGGCCTGCTGAAGGACAGCTCCCCGGCACTGTATCTTGCAGGTCTTGTTGTCTCCACCCTGATATTCATTGCCATAGCATCCGTGTTCACGAGATGGCGCGAGAAGTGATTTCTCTTCAGCATTATCTATAAATATGGATTAACTTCTGGCAGAAATCCACCAGGGAATCCAGATGGGCAATATCAGACCCACGTATATCAAGAGGATCGCAGTCGAGCTTGTGAACAGGTATCCAACACTGTTCAACAGCGATTATGAGCACAACAAGCAGATAGTCGCGAAGATAACAGATGTAAGATCTGTCAATATGAGAAATAAGATTGCAGGATACGTCACAACATACTGGAAGCACAGAAAGCCAAGCTGAATCACTATATTTTAAGCGTCAGATAGAATGGTAGGAATACAATGGAGATCAGTGCCATTGCTATCCACGTCAGCGTGAAACCGTACCTGTAGACCATGAAGCCAAAGAGTGTGGGGACCCAGAAGCCACCCAGCACCTGAAGAAAGTTGACAAGGCTGACCGCAAGCGGTATGGAGGCAGGCTCAACTTCAGGTAATTTTGCAGGCAGTGAATATGTGAGTGTAACCGCTGAAGTGAACAGTGCACCTGCAAGCATGCTTCCGGCAACGGCAGCCACAACAGTGTTAAGTGTGAAAAGGAGAAGAGAGAGCGAAAAGGCAACGGTTGTTGCTATGAGCGCCCTCCTCATTCCAGATCTTCTTTCAAGCCTGGCTGCAGCCGCACCTCCCGGAATGCCCAGAAACAATATAAGGGAAGAGAGCAGCCCGGCATATAATGGGTGAAGATGGAGTACCTGTTCTGAATACTGAACCATGTACTGTGAAGCCGCCGTCTCCGTGCCCCAGCATCCAACAAAGCCAAGTGCAACAAACCAGATTTTCCTGTTTCTGAGCACCTGAAGCAGTGAACCCCTGCTTCTCTCATGCCCTTCAAATTTAAGTTTCACGGATGAACGCATTAACAGTGCGGAAGCAAGGCATATCACACCACCGAGTATCACTGCACTCTGCCATCCTATTTTTACATCAAGATAGGGCCAGATGAGCAGCGTTGCGCCTGCTCCAAGCTGGAAGGATGCATTGTAAAGTCCTATAACACCTGTCCGCTCCCCTGAGACAAAGAAGTGTGAGAGAACACCCACTGCAGGTCCGAAATACAGCGCTGCACCTGCGCCCGCAATAAAGCGGAAGAGAAGAAGCACCTCAAAATTTGGAGCGAAGGGCGATGCTATGCTGAAGATTGAAAGCAACATAAGCCCTGTGAATGCTGTCCTCTTCGACCCTATGATGCGTGCTATTGCCCCTGCAGGGAGCTGAAAGATTGCGACTGCAAGGAAGAAGAACGAAGCGATGAGACCGTCCAGGGCAAGCGGTTCACCATATGCCCTTGCAATGAGGTATATCGCAGGGGCAGCTGTTGTGTACCAGTTGATTGAATATGCGAACCTGGAAACAAGTATGCCTGCGAGCGCACTTCTCTGTTCTTTTGATTCCATCCTTCATGGCCCTAAGCTTTCATGGAAATAACTTTTGCTTTAAACTAAAAGGATAAATTGTTTCTGAGCATCCAGTCTATTTGCCCGAGTGGGGTAGCTTGGATATCCTAGAAGATTGCGGATCTTCAGACCCGGATTCAAATTCCGGCTCGGGCGTTTTATATAAAATGTCACCTGTCTGATAAAAGCAGTGAACCCCCTATCTTCAGGGACACGCAGACTTCCTTCACACTCCTAAAATTTTATATAAACAGCTGCAGATGTGAGATTAAAATGTTCAGGATCAAGCGAGTATACGATCCTCCATCTCCAGAGGATGGTGTTCGGATTCTCGTTGACAGGCTCTGGCCCAGGGGGCTGAGCAAGGAGAACGCTTCACTCCAGGAGTGGATGAGGGACATAGCGCCTTCAGATGAGCTCAGGAAATGGTTCTCGCACAAACCTGAAAAATGGGAAGAGTTCAAGCTCCGCTATTTCAAAGAACTGGACGGGAAAAAGGAGCTTTTGTCAAAACTCAGAGCGCTGGGAAAGAAGGGGACTGTGACGCTCCTCTATTCCACAAAATCACCTGAGAACAACGCTGTCGCACTTCTGGAATACCTGAAGCGCTGATCATTTTGCGGCTATGAGCTTCTCAAAATATTCCTTTATCTCCTCAGAGTTTTTTGCTTCAATGCCAAAGAATTCAGCAAAGCGCATGTTCGTCGTCAATTCAAATGTTCTTCCCTTCTGCCTCACGCTTATCAGACCCATGCGCCGCAGCTCAGCTATCTCAGCATACACCCTGTCCCCTCTTTTTCTCGCAAGCTCTGACTGAAGCACAGGCTGGTAGTAAGCAATGAGTGCAGCAGTCTGCAACAGCTCCCTGGGGAGCTCTGAAGGTGAGTAGGACCTGAATCTATCGGCCAGGTCCTTTCTCAGCTGCATTGAATATTTTCCACCTGTTCTAACTATCTCAATCGCTCCATTTCTCCGCCTGTACAGAGCTGCGAGCTTTCGGAGTGCCCTTCTTATCTCACCTGTCTCCAGCCCACATGCCTCTGCTATTTCCTCTGCCCCCATGGACCTGCCAGAAGAGAAGAGTATTGCCTCAGCGAGGAGCATTGTCTCTTCCATATGATGCACTCTCAGGTTTCCTGACCTGCCTTTTCGCCAGAGTCAAGCTCAACGGATACAGTGGGAGATATTATTTCCATGTATATCTCACCTGAGGGTGGGTTTTCCTGCCATGCCTTTATTTTGCCCAGTCTGGTGAGGAAGAGCATTGAAAGGAAGGATGTCACAACCTCCTCCTTTCCAGAGGCTATATCTGAAAGTGCAACAGGCCCGGGTCCCATGGAAAGCAGCTTCTCAAAGAGCATATTTATGTCGCGCTCCGCATCTTCCCTGTGTGCTGTATCTCTGAACTCTAGTGGAGGCACTGTTATCCTGGATGCCCTCTTCAAATGAGCCTCTATCTCCTTCTGCGCCTCTGCAAAGGCGTCAAGAAGATCCATTATGTTGACCTCCCTCCTGTAACCTGCCCTGACGGCAGGGGTTATCTCCACATCAGGGACATAATAGGACGGGTCTTCATCGAATACATAGAAGAAATCTGGATCGAGCTCCTGCTCCTCTTCAAAGAACGCAGAGACAAGTTTCTCACTTTCCAGCCTCAGCACGTTCCATGCAAGGAATATGAGCTTCCCAGCAACTATGAAATTAACGTACCCTTCCTTCCTTATCCTCTCAAGATAAAGCTTTGAAAAACTGACTATGTCTATTGCACCTGGATCCATCTCATGAGCTATGACAAGTTCAAATGCGATCGCGATGCTCCTGTCAAATGGGTCCTTTATTGAGTGGTGGTCTGCATCTGGCATGGACTGCGCTATCTGCAGATACCTGTCTATCTCCCTGTATCTCTCCTCTCCTTCTACAAGAAGAGATTTCTGAAACATCAGCTCCCTGAACACAGACTCAAGACTCAACTCTCCACCCCCTGAGGTGTCCTGTGTTCCTCTTCAATGGAGACATCTCTGTAAAAGACATGCGATACGCTATCCTCCCCCCTCGTTACACCTATCAGCCTGTCCGCCCAGTTGAGCGTGACCTTGCGCAGCGATACTTGAAGGAACTGGGCTGAGGAGGAAAGTGATTTCACCATCCTTGCAACAGCCTCCGAATTCACACCATCCAGGAACATGTCAACCTCATCGAGGAAGTAAACAGGCGATGGATCGTGCTGCTGTATCGCGAATATGAACGCGAGTGCAGCAAGGCTCTTCTCCCCACCGCTCAGAGCCTCTATGCGAAGCTGTTTCCTATCCCTCTGCTTGACCTTTATTATCAATCCGCCCTGAAGTGGGTCATCCTGATTCTCAAGCTGCATTTCCCCTTCAGCTCCTCCAGAGAGGCGGGCATATATTTCCCTGAAATTGGAGTTGATTGCGTTGAATACATTGAGCAGCCCTTCCCTCTTCTTCCTGTTTATCTCATCAACAAGCTTCACAAGCGATTTCCTCTTTTCTTCGAATTTCTCTATCTCCTCTGAAAGTGCGTTGCACCTTGAGCTTACCTGCTCATAATCCTCTATTGCGAGCATATTCACACCACCCATTCGCTCCAGTGTCTTTTCAGTCTCGCTTATCCTCTCTCTCAGCCTTTCTGTATTCGTCTCATCCTTAATTTCAGATGCGCCTGTGCTCCTCAGTGATTCAATCTCATTCTCTATTTCCCTTCTCTTCACAGCAGCATTCTGCAGATTGGTCTTCTGAATTATGACCATCTCTGAAAGCGCTTCTTTTCTTTCAGAGGCCTTTGAAAGCTTTGCCCTCCCTTCAACTATGTTCTGAAGCAGTGCATCCCTTTCCCTCTTGAGTTCAGCCTGTGTTTCACCAAGCCTGCTCTCTATCTTCATCAGGGCTGAAAGCTCAACTTTCAGCCTTTCAGCCTCCTCATTACTCTCAGTAATCTTCTCCCTTAGCTCCTGTGCATGCGCCTCATTTTCCTCTATTTCACTCTCTATCTGCTGCACTCCTTTTTCAACATACTGCAGTGCTGTTTTTGCCTCTGTGATCTCACCAGACACAGTGCTCAGTTCCTCAGCCAGTCTGGAACTCTGCTCTCTCAATCTTGTTATGTTCGCAGCTATCTCTTCAGGCTTCCCCTCTATCAGCTCTCTGTTCCTTGATTCCCTCAGCTTCTTGAGGCCATCCACCTCTTCTTCCTTCTTCCTTATCTCCTCATTTATCTCTTCCAGCTGTCCCTCAGTCTCCCTCAACCTTTCCCTTGCACCAGCTATCTGCATTGCCCTCTCATTGATGTCCTTTTCAAGCTGTTTCTTCTTCGAATTTAGCTCCTCAACTACCCTGCCTGTCTCCCCCGACTCATCCCTCACCTTCCTGATTGTCTCTTCAACCACTGAGAGCTCTGCCCTGACAGCCTTCAGCTCAGAGCTCCTCTGTTCCATCTCTATATTCGCAGCCCTGAGCTTCTCGCTGACCTCTGAAATGCCACTGATCTCCCTTGCTGCTGGCTGCGCCTTCTCCACAGACCCGCCAATCATTGCACCGCTTGCCTCAGCAATGTCTCCATCAAGTGTGACGATCCTCACGCCTCCCATGAGCTGCCTCAGCTCATCCAGATTCCTCACAACCAGAGTATCGCCAACAACATACCATGCAGCAGCCCTCAGTTTCTCGTCGAATCTCATCAAATCTATTGCAAAACCAAGCGTCTGCTGTTTTGACATAACCGCCTTGCCTCTGGGCCTGCCTTCCAGCATCCTGTTAAGCGGGAGGAAGGTCAGCCTTCCAAGCCCATTTTTCTTGAGATGCATTATGCACTGTGCTGCCACAGCATCTGTTTCAACAACAATCGCATTCATGCGCCCTCCCGCTGCGGCATTTATGGCCTGTTCATACTTTTCATCTATCTCCACTAGCTCCCTGAATGTTCCGAGTATTCCCGCAATTTCGTTTCTGTCGCGGAGCTCAAGTATGGCATTCAATGCCCTTGAAAGGCCATCTGTTCTTGCCTCCCTCTGTATCTTGAGGCGCTCGTACTCCCTTGTCAGTGCCCTTGTCTCCCTTTCAAGCTCCTCTGTTCTCTCAACCAGCTCTCTTTCCTTATTCCTGAGCGAAGTGTACTTTGTCTGCAGCTCCCTGAGCATTGTTTCCCTGTCTCTGTAGCCTGAATTTATCTCCTTGAGCTGCCAGCCAACATCCTTGTATTCCAGTTCCAGATTCTTCTTTGTATCTTCGAGCCTTGCTATTTCCACAGCATCCCTTTCAGTCCTGTCCTTCAATCTGTCGGCTTCTATCTTCAGCTTTCCTATTCTCTCCTCAATATCTGATATCTGTCTGCTCAGCGAGATTATCTCAGACTGTATCTTTCTTGATTTCTCGTCGCTGTCTCCAATATTTTTCTCCAGTTCAGAGAGCTCTGCTCTGCAGCTGTTCAGCTCCTTTCTTATCTCTGCAGCCTTTTTCTCCTTGAATGCAAGTGTCTGCTTCAGCTCCTCCATTTTTTTCTTTTCAGCCTTCATCCTTGCATTGAGTTCCTTCAGTCTATCCTGTATCTCTTCAAGCTGTTCTGAGGCTGTAGCTGCCCCATCCGTTCTCTTTGCTATCTCAATCTTGCAATCATCCACCTTTCGCCTGATCTCCCTTGCCTCCTCTCCTTCTTCCTTTGCTATCTGTTCCTCCTTTTCCCTCAGCTTCTGTTCAGCTGAGGAAATCTCTGCCTGCTCTCTTTCTATCTCAGCGGCAAGTTCATCAATCTGTTTGGAAAAGCTCTCTATCTGGTTTCGTATCGTCTCCATTTCCACATCTGAGGTGGAGAGCTTCCTCAGTGCGAGTGTAAGCTTCATGTCCTGAAGCTGCTTCCTCAGCATCGTATATTTCTCTGCTGCCTCCTTTTCCTTCTCCAGCTTCTGCAGGGATGTTTTTAACTCAGAAAGAACGGATTTTGCTGTTGCTAAGTTCTGATCTATCTGACTCCTCTCCCTCTCTGCTCTCTCAATCTCGCTATCGAACGCAGTTATGCCCGCAATATCATCAAGTATCCTCCTTCTCTCTGCATTTCCCATCTCAATGATGCGTGTGACATCCCCCTGTCTCACGAAATTGTATCCGTCTGCACTCAGTTTAGCCTCCCTGAGCAGCTGTTCGAACTCTCCAAGAGAGGATTTCCTTCCATTAATGTAGAAATGGGAAGCGTAATCATCTCCATCCTGCGACCTCCTAACTATCCTTGTGAATGTTACCTCATCACTATCGTATGGTATTATCCTCGCAGTATTGTCAAAGGTTGCAGAAACACTCGCATGGGAGGCAGAGTTCCTTGACTTTCCTCCGTTATATATGAGGTCTGTCAGTTTACCTGCCCTTATCACCTTCGAACTTCTTGGTCCAAGCACAAAAAGTATCGCATCTGAAATGTTGGACTTACCAGATCCATTGGGTCCAGTGATGACTGTATACCCTGGCTGGAGTGTTATTCTTGTCTTACCTCCAAACGATTTGAAATTCTCAAGCACTAGCTCCTTCAGATACATGGAGAATTCACTTACAGTGCATCCCTGCAGCGTGCGTGATTGACGAACATCCTTATTAATTTATACTGCGATAGAGCAGATAGCTCATCGCTCTGTTTGCAGTTGCTTCAAAAATTGGTAAATATTGAATAGATATTCGCCTAACACATGAGCCTTGAGCAGTGGATATTTCTGATTGTTGCGGCCGTTTTAATCTTGCTCTATTTTCCCATTGCAGTGATGCAGGACTGGCTTCTGTTGAGGAACAGAAAGACATTCAGAAATAAATGCAAGCATGATGACGCTGATAACACTGCAAGAAAGGTGCTCTGTGTCATCACAACCAATGGGAAGAACCCTATGGTTGTGGAACACATAATAGGCGTTGTAAAATCATATTACCTGCCTGTGGAGCTCTTTGTAATAAAGGAGGAGAGGGATAAATTCAGATACAGCTGCAGCGAGATAGTAGTACCTGCTTCTTACGAAACAAAGAATAATACAAAGAATAAGATGAGGGCGCTGCAGTATGGCATAGAATGGCTCCATAATAGAGGGTATGGAGCGGAGAGCTACATATGCCATTTAGACGATGATTCCATCCCCACAATGGATTATCTCGAACACATATTCACAATGAAGGAGGAGGCAGGCCAGGGCTATATAAGGCTCAGAAAGGCGGGCATCCACATGCTATCCACACTTGCAGATATGGCACGCGTCTCCAACTGCGATTCCTTCTGCCAGTTCTTCAATTCGATTGGAAGGCCTAAATCAGTGCATGGCGAAGGTCTGGTGATAAGGGCAGATGTGGAGTATGAGATCGGTTGGGACTATGGCACCTACGGATGCGATGATCTGATAATGGGGCAGATGATAGTGAAGAAGGGCTACAAATTTGGCTTCATCCCACACGCAATCATGATTGCACCTCCTGTATCTGCCAGGGATTTTTACAAGCAGAGGAGAAGGTGGATCATCTCCATCCTCTGGGCGCAGAGAAAGCTACGCGAGATTGATGCAAGGGCAATGAACTGGTTCCTCTACAGATATGCTGTTGGCTGGACAGGTATGGTTGGTGTCATAATAGCAATCGTTGGTTTTGTCTACGGTTTCAGAATACCGCTTCCGCTCGAGGTGCTCCTTGGATTTAATCTTCTGAGCTACTTCCTCTTCTATCAATACGGCACCGCCAGAACCTCCAAGCGTTTCATGCTTTCAATGGCGATGCTTCAGATCCCTGTTGCACTTTATGAAGGTGGCACACTGATATACTCGCTCCTCTTTCCTCCAAATATAGATTCGTTCGATGTTATAACGAAGGTGTAACGTTTGCTCAAAATGAAATATCTCGGATGGAGCGGCGTCAGGGTCAGCGAAATTTGCCTGGGCACAATGACATTTGGCTGGCGGGCTGATGAAAAGGAAAGCCACAGAATGCTCAACCTTTTCGTTGAAAATGGTGGTAATTTCATAGATACTGCTGATGTTTATGGCGAGGGAGAATCGGAGAGGATAATAGGCGGATGGCTGAGGGGCGTGGATAGGGATGAGATGGTTATAGCCACCAAGGTCCGCTTCAGATCAGGCAAGGGGGCAAATGATATAGGGCTGACAAGGAAGCACATAATCTCTGCAGTTAAGCAGAGCCTCAGGCGCCTTGGAACTGATTATATTGACCTCTATCAGGTTCATGCTTGGGATCCCGCGACTCCACTGGAGGAGACACTGCAGGTGCTCACCAACCTCGTGGAGGAGGGATATGTCAGATACATCGGAGCAAGCAATTTCAGGGGATGGCAGCTGCAGAAGGCACTCGACATATCCAGGAGCATGGGGCTCGAGCGCTTCCTATCCCTGCAGCCGCAATACAGCCTGCTGTGCAGGGCGACCGAGTTTGAACTCCTGCCACTGTGCAGGGCAGAGAAACTGGGTGTACTGCCATGGAGCCCTCTTAAGGGCGGCTGGCTAACAGGCAAATATACCAGGGACATGCAGGAGCCCCCTGAGAATACGAGGATAGGGGAGCGTTTCAGGGAAGGGGAAAGGGAACGATGGTATTCAGTCGCTAATGAAAGAACATGGGCACTGCTCGATGCGCTCCGTGAGATTGCACTCACTGAGAAGAAGACGGTCTCTCAGATAGCCCTTAACTGGGTGATGTCTAAGAAGGAAGTGACATCACCAATAATTGGTGCGAGCAATTCGCAGCAACTGCTTGAGAACCTCGGTGCAAGTGGATGGAGTCTGAGCAGGGAACAGATGGAGTTGCTTGACAGGCTCTCCTCCATCGATCCAGGCTATCCGTATGATGAGAGGGCGGAGATGCAGCAGAGGGCAGGAAGGGAGGACTTCGAGCTTCCATAGTTTATATGCCCAATGCAATAACTGAATCGTGCTCACTTACATAGGCACTTCAGGGTGGACCTATCCCTGGAATCAGGGGCGCGACCTAACATGGTTTGTCACAAATTCAGGTCTGAATGCAGTTGAACTGAACATGAGCTTCTATCGCTTCCCCACGAAGGCACAGATTGAGAGATGGAGGAGGGAGGGAAGTGGACTGAAATGGTGTATCAAGGTGCACAGGAGTATAACGCACACAGGGAAACTCGGCAAGGATAGTGTGCAGAGGATGGAGGAGTTCATGGAACACTTCAGACCAATGGACAGCTTCATCTCCTTCTATCTGCTCCAGTTCCCCTCCTCATTTGGACCTGAGAGATATGAGGAGCTAGATGCATTCCTAAGCTCCCTCGACAGCAGCAGGGTAGCAGTGGAACTCAGGAATCAATCCTGGGATGCATATGCACAGCATCGTGTTCTGAAAGGATGCCTCGTGTCTCCGGATTCCCCTTTCTCCTCCGGCAAGGTGGCATGCCTCAACGGCACAGTATACCTCAGATTTCATGGAAGAAAGAGATGGTACGCATATCGCTATACGGACAGAGAGCTGAAGGAGGTCGCCTCTCTTGCGATAAGGAGCAAGCCCCGTCAGCTCTTCGCCTTTTTCAATAACGATGAGGCAATGCTTGACAATGCACGATATTTTGCCAGGGCAATTGCTGAACAGACACGCACAGGCAGGGATGCTGTGCGGAAAAATAATAAATAGCAATCCTTCCGTAATACTCCTGGCATGGCAAAGAAAAAGGGTGAGGGCTTCCAGTCTGCTGCAGGGCTTATAAGGTACTTTGACTCAGAGGATGAGAAGGCACTCAAGATCAACCCCTGGATAGTCATTGCGCTCATAATCGCCATTGTCGTCCTGATAGAATGGCTGAGTGTAGCGTTCCCTGTAGGCTGAGCTTTTTATCCACATACTCCTATTTTCCATCAGATACAGTATGAAAGGTGTTCTCGTAGTCGATATGATAAATGAATTTGTCACTGGTAAGTTTGGCTCCAGGCGTGCACAGTCCATTGTCCCGAATGTCAGGAAACTCTGCGAAAGGGCTGTGCAGGCTCACGCCCCTATTTTCTTCGTCTGCGATGCACATCACCCTGACGATCCGGAATTAAGGGTCTGGGGGGCCCATGCGATGGTGGGAACAAGCGCATCACAGATAGTGCCTGAGCTCAGGGAGTTCGGGGATGGCAATGTGTTCAGAAAGAGGCAGTACTCTGGCTTCTTTAACACAGGGCTTGATGACTCGCTCAGGCAGGCTGGTGTTAATGAGCTCATATTTGCCGGTATAAGTGCAGACATATGCGTGCAGCACAATGTTGCGGATGCATTCTACAGGGGGTACAGGTGCACAGTTGTGCGCGACTGTGTTGAAAGCATAAGGGCTGAGGACAGGGAGAGCGCACTGAAATATATGAGGAAGATTTATGGCGCCTCAGTGGTCTCGCTCAGCAGGGTGAAATTCTGAAAGAGTTCTTCATAGCGGACGCAGAGAGCATTGCCTCAGGGCAGACGACAGACGTCTACTTTCTCACCACACAGCGCGTTGTGAAGGAGAATGGGCTGGAGAGTGTCAGGGTAGCAGCGGAGATAACAGCCTCTGAGCTCCCTTCAGGATGGAGGTGGGCATTGTTCACAGGACTGGAAGAGTTTCTGCGCCTCTTTGAAGGGCTGCCTGTGACAGTATATGCCCTTCCAGAGGGGACAGTCTTCAGGAACAGGGGAAGGAATGGAGTGCCAGTGCCTGTGGTGAGGATAGAGGGAAGATACTCAGATTTTCTGATATATGAGACACCTGCCCTTGGTTTTCTCTGCCACTCGTCGGGCATTTCAACGATGGCTGCGAGATACAGAATAAGGGCAATGGATGCGTCCATGCTTTCCTTTGGCATCAGAAGGGCACACCCAGCCATTGCTCCCATGATAGACAGGGCAGCATACATAGGCGGTATGGATGCCGTCTCCTCTCTCGCAGGTGCAAGGGCAATTGGAAGGGAGCCGCAGGGGACAATGCCCCATTCAGAGGTACTCCTGTTTCGGGAACCAAGGAAGGCATTTGAGGCATATGCAAGGGCAACTGGAAAGGGAAGGAAGATAGCTCTCGTAGATACAATGTATGATGAGAAGCGGGAGGCGCTCATTGCAGCAGAGACAGTCCCTGACCTCTATGGTGTGCGCCTGGACACGCCCCGTTCCAGAAGAGGGAACTTTGCACAGATTATATCAGAGGTGAGATGGGAGCTCGATATACATGGTTTCAGCCACATTAAAATATTTGTCTCGGGCGGGATAAAGGAGGAGGATGTTTCCCTGCTCAGGTCTGCCGGTGCAGACGGTTTTGGCATTGGCACTGCAATAAGCAACGCACCTGCAGTTGATTTTGCGCTGGATCTTGTGGAAATAGATGGCCAGGCCTACACCAAGCGAGGAAAATTCTCAGGGAGAAAGGATGTATACAGGTGTCCTGAATGCCTTTCATACGACGTTGTCCCCATGGGTGGGGCAAATCCAGTCTGTGCTGATTGCGCTGTGAGGGAAGAGATGGTGTTGAAGAAGTACATAGAGAATGGAAAACGCACAGAAAACTGGGAAGTGTCTGAGACAAGGGAATGGGTGCTCGATCAGCTCAGAACGCTGCAGCGGAGAGGGGATCAATGAAGAATCCGGATGGAAGGATAGCGGGCAGAACACTAGAAGATGGGAAGATAACATGGTCCCATAAATATGACATAAATGTGGTCTTCGTACCTCCCTCCGATACACAGCGCTGCGATCGATGCGGTGGCATTCTGATAAAGCCAGACGGAAAGTGGCACCCTGTCGAGGTACGGGAAGGGAAGTACTACTGTGAACATTGTGCTCAGTCAATATCATGATGCCTGCCGTATCTCACTCCGAAAAATATGAGCAGCAAACCTGCAAATTCTGAATAATAGAGTGTAACGGGTAACTGCCTGAACACAAAGAGGGCACCTGCTGCAGAGATGACAATGGCTCCTGCGGCTACAAGCAGCGGTGCGCCCTTTCTTTCCCTCATCGCGCTGAGAAGCGCAAGCCATACGATTGCAATCGCACCTGGGACGGTGATGATTGAGGAGAAGATTACTATGAGCAGCGGCGGCTCCCCGGTTACTGCACCCCCCATGACTATGCTCTGTGGCACATATTGAGTGAAGGAAAAGAAGGCAAGCGCAATGCTTCCTATTGTCATATATGCCAGCCATGCCCCTCTTATCCAGGAGCTGCGTGCAAGCACCACGGAGCCTATGGAAAGGAGTGCAACAAGCAGCGCACTAAGGAACAGATAGGACTGCAGCAGCACTTCATTTTCCATGCCTGAATAAATCAACCCCTCCTCAAGCAGGGAGATGAATGCCGCGAACATACCGGAGCCCCACCATCCGCTGGAGGGGCTGTACCTGGCCTGTCTGAGGAGAGTGAAGGAGAGGTAGAGGGAAAGAAGTGCCAGCAGGAACAGTGAAGCGCTGCCTGCCAGGCGCTCCGGTGACAAGCTAACACCGGCTTATGCGCTCAGCTCTTCAAGGAAGTTTGTGATGTCAGCCACACTCTTTCCATCCCTGGATATTCTCTGCACTCCAGGAGGTTCCTTAAAGTATGAGGGAAGTCTTTCGCTGAGCCTCTGCTCAAATGGAGGAATTTCCTCATTTCTATAGAATACACCTATGGGTATCCTGTCCCCCCACTCGAACGATTTCTTTATGGCCTGAAGCATCACTGTCTCTGCATCCCTGCCAGCCTGGGTATTGACTGTTCCATCATACCCCTCGCTTTCCAGCTGATAGACCCTTGGCAGTGGCCTTCCGTTGTTCTGCTCTGCCCTGTCCTCTCCATTGTACCACTCCTTGCTGTTAATGTCATTGTATGTGGGGCAGGGCTGCAGGCAGTCAATGAATGCCGATCCCCTGTGCTCGATGCCCATTTTTATGAGCTTCTTCAGATGCTGAACATTGAATGAATATCCCCTGGCAACAAATGTATATCCAGAGGCGAGTGCAAGCATGATTGGATTCACCGAGCTCGTTATGTTCGGATAATTCAGGCTCTTTGTCTTCTCCCCCAATTTCAGTGTTGGCGAGGCCTGCCCCTTGGTCAAACCATAGACACCGTTGTCGTGTATGATATACAGGAGGTCAACATTTCTCCTCCCTCCATTCACAAAGTGTCCAGCGCCTATGCCAAGGCCATCTCCATCACCACCCACAACCACAACATTAAGATGCGGGTTTGCAAGCTTTATCCCTGTCGCAAAGGGGAGTGGCCTGCCATGCAGCGTGTGTATGCCTGTGACATTGGTGTAATGCACAAGCTTTGCTGAACAGCCTATACCACTCACTATCACTGTATCGCTTCTATCAAGACCCATCTCTGCCAGCGCCATCTGGACTGCACTCAATATGCCGAAGTCACCGCATCCAGGGCACCAGTCATTGTGCACCTCAGTTCTCAAATCTGCTAGCTTAAGCTCCATGTTCAAGCACCATCCTTTTTCCAGCTTTACCTTCAAGCACCTTCTTCATTGACCTCTCCGCCTCCTCAGTGGTCACAGGCCTCCCATTGTACTTCACCACCCTTATCGGGGCAAGATAGCCTGTATTCTCAGCTATGAGGTCAGCAAGCTGCCCTGAGTAATTCATTTCAATGGTACAAAATCGGGCTGCGCCCTTTATCCTCGCTGCGACCTCCTGCGAGGGGAATGGCTTCAGCAGCCTTATCTGCATGAAGCCTATTTTTTTACCGAGGCGCTCCATTGCCTCCAGGATTGCCCCTTTTGTTGATCCCCAGCTGAGCACAAGCAGTTCAGGTTCCTCAGCACCGTAGTAATGGAACTTCTCCTCAGCAGGTATCTCCCTGGAGGCAACCTCTAGCTTGCCCATCCTCTTCTCCATCATCCTGTCCCTTATCACGGGGTCCTCAGTTATGTGGCCGAGTTCGTTGTGTTCATCCCCTGTATTCCAGAAGACAACGCCCTTCGTTCCCGCAGCAACCCTGGGGGAGATGCCATCTTCAGTGAACTTGAAGCGCTCATATCTCTCCCCTTCCTTCAGAACAAACGGAGTGCCATCGCCGGCGAATTTACCCCTGTCTATTCTGAGCTTTGTCACATCAAAATATGGAAGTGTGAGTGTCGTATTCGCAATTGCCTTATCGAGCAGGTGTATGACAGGCAGCTGATATCTTTCCGCGTAATTGAATGCAAGGTTCGCGTCATAGAACGCCTCCTCCACATCCCCGGACGCAAGCACTATCCTGGGGAATTCCCCATGGCCGCCGTTCAGTGCAAACTTCAAATCGCCCTGTTCATGCCTTGTTGGCATTCCAGTGGATGGTCCTGCCCTCTGATAGTTGGTAATGACCACAGGGACCTCATTTATGCCTGCCCAGCCTATTCCCTCAGCCATGAGTGAAAATCCTGGACCGGAGGTGCATGTGGCACTGCGTGCGCCGGCAAGCGCTCCTCCTATTGCCATGGTCACTGCTGCAATCTCATCCTCTGCCTGCACCACTATCAAATTCCTCTCATTCCCATCTTTGAGGTGGAATCTGTCATATCTTTCAAGGTATGTTGATTCGTCAGCAGCAGGCGTTATGGGGTAGTATGTCTGGAAGCTCAGGCCAGCTGCTATCTTTCCAAGGGCCACAGACTGGTTACCGTTTATCAGCAGCCTTTTCTCTTTCTTTTCAATCCTGCTGATGGAGTAATCGAAGCTGTTATCCGCATTCTGCCTGAAATAATCGTATGCAACCTCTGCAGCTATCTCATTCAGCTCTGCAACCTTCTTCTTCCCACCAAACACCTTCACTATACTGCGCTTGAGTTCTTCCAGATCATATTTCAGCAGTGCAAAAGAGGCTGAAACTGCAAGCACGTTTATCATCTTCTCAAGCACACTGTTTCTCTTCTCGCCGCTCTTTGAAGAGATTGTGGCGAGAAGCGTGGAATATGGGACTTCAAAGAGCTTCACTCCCCTCTTCTCTGCATTGTGAAGCATATCTGCTATTGTGGGCGAATGGTCGAACCTGGACGAAAGCTCTTCCTTTATCCTTGCATCCAGCGTGGATATGTCGTCAGCCTCTTTCTGCAGCTGCCTGGGGTCATAGAGTATCGCACCGCCAGGGACAACCTCATCAAAATGTCTGGCGATTGTCTCCTCATCGAAAGTTGCAAGCACATGTATCTCTTCCAGCAGGGAGCGAACAGGAGTTTCGCTGACCCTGACCACGAAATAGCTGTGCTCTCCCTTTATGTTCGAATAATACTCCCTTTTTCCGTAAACCCAGAGCCCCCCATCTGCACATGCCCTTGAAAATATGTTTGCTGAAGTGTCAACGCCACTTCCCTGTGCCCCACCTATGCACCATTGAAGTTTATTTTTCAACACATCACCTTCTCATCGAATTCCATCATTTAATCGTGAGCACTCATATTCATTCTTTCTTCTAACTGAACCGTGCTCATAATTAAAGATAGTGATTTGACGCTCAATTGAGCTTCTGAGAGTATGCACACGCCTTTACCATTAAATACTGTATTTAATATGTTTTGTCACATTGCAACGGAAATACATGCTGTCAGGCATCTGGCGATGTGCTGCGATGCCCCTGCACACAGTCTTTCTCTCTTTATCCCACTGGCATCAGAGTTTGTTGATAATCGAACATTGTGTGATGAAATGATGCACCCCTTCAGTGAGATGAAATGGCAGTCATTAATAAGGTTCCAGGGCCCATTTCACCACATCCCCCTGACTTACTTTTTCGTGGAGCACACCAAACGCTGCCATCTGGCCATTGACATAATATTGCCAGTAGAGGCCGTTTCCATTTGATGCTCCTGCTATTGAGGTGATGAAATAGTCCTGATACTCAGGGTAATAGGTATACTGTATATTCAGTCCACTGCCTGTTGTCTCCTTCATGATTGAAGAGGCAGCAAGCATCAGGGACCAGACATTTTCAGTACTTATGCTCACGTTGATGAATTCGTATGTTGTGTTCGCCTCAGCAGTTGCACTGTATGTCCAGTTCCCGTCATGTTTACTCCATATAACAAGGTGGTCAGCCATAAAATAGGGTTTGACGCTTCCAAATGAAATGATCAGTGTTGCCTTTACATGCCCCTCCTGCACAGGGTTGAAGGAAATCTCAAGTGCAACGACTGAGAGTGTGGTTGCTATTACAAGAATGGCAAGAAGCAGCCTTCTTCTACCCTTGTTCACCACTCCTCCCTCACATGTATGCAGGTGGCTGCTGGGATGGGCCAAGCTCCTTCTTCGGGGTCGCCTTGCTCATTGCCTCCCGAATTGAATTTTCTATCTCAGTAGCCTTGTCATAAAGCGGCTTCGGATCCAGCTTTATGAGTGGGAGCATCCTGTCAAGTATCTCTATTGCCTTCGCAGCCGATCTGGCGCCCGGATATCGAACCGGAGTATCAACAAGTAACGATATCACCGCCCTTTTAGTGGCTGATCCCCTGTGCAGCAGCACGCCTGAGATGCCGCCAACCATTCCATCCCTCATCTGCTCAATACCGAACTCCTTCAGCATATGCCTTGCCTCCAGCGTGCTTGCCACTCCCGCAACGGAGGGTTCCCCTTCTTCCTGTCCCTCCATATTAACACCCTCCACTGTGACAATCAGAGAAACCTTTCTGCGTGCAGCCCAGGACATTATTGCATCTGCCAGTGGCTCTATCATATCCGGTGGTGGTGTGAACTCTGAAGTCACAACTATGACCTGCTGGCACTGCTTGCCTGGCCCACAGAGATGATCGCCAGCATAGATGCGCACCGGTGGATTCGGTATGCCATCAATTACAACTGCTGCCGGGAAAAAGTACCTGGATGAAAAGTAGCCTATGCGTTTGAGGTCCAGCTGTCTTATCACGTGGTTCGCGACTATGGAACTGACCAGCCCTATCGTCGGAAAACCAACCAGAAGCAGTGCCTCTGCAATTTCTGGCCTCTGTTCTTCTACAATTGAAATATCATCGAACTTCATTGTGGTGACAGATGCTTTCGAAGGCATACTCAATGTGATTCATCAAAATCTACTTTTACCTTATCTTCTCAGCTGTCACATATATTTCTTCTTTGCCAAGCAGCTTGAGTGTCACTGTCCTGAACTGCTCTATCTCATCATCGTCAAGTACGCGCATTTTTTTGTTCATGTAGCTGCTGTAAATCCTGTTCCCTTTTCTAAGCGCCTCCTTCCCCTTCGGTGTCAGTTTGAGCATGAATCTTCTCCTGTCGTCGCTGTCCCTGCATCTTTTGATCAGGCCTCGGTTTTCAAGAGCGTCTGTGAGAAATGTTATCCCGGACTTGGTTATTCCAAGTTCATCAGCTATCTGATTCATCCTCAACTCCTCTCTCTCTGCAAGCCTGAGTATCTTGAATTCCACCAGCTTCAGTCCGGCTGATGCAAGGCGCTCATCAAGTTCCTTTCTGAAATTCTTGACGAGCTCGCCTATCAGATTCCAGACTTCGATTTGACTTTCCTTCATTTCACTTCACATTCATCTCATCCATAACCTGATGTTAAAGGTTTACAAGAGCAATACAGTCGCTGTGAGGCACAGGCAAAGCATTCAATTTTCACACACCACGCATTTATATGGTATTATTTGAATTTTAGAGTTCCCACTATTTCAATATTTAGCGCAAATAATCATTCATAACATTCACCACGCATATCGAATGAACGCTGCACTCCCTTTATGGCATGCGCGGAAAGAAGAGAAGTATGGGGAAAAACTATAGTGAATTATATTGAATCATTTTACTCCACAGTATGGGCGGCAGCACGTGCATTTGCCTCTGGCATGTGCCAGAAGAATTTGTAGTAAAGAGCTATGTTCACCATATTTATCACGAAAGCAAGTTCAAATGGAATGGTGTCGTTGAAGAAGGTCTGTATTGCACCGGAGGAGAAGGTTGCTGCGGCTGAAGGGAAAAGTCTGGCAGACTGATTTGCACCGCTAGCATATGATCTTGTTTCCTCACTGACAACATTCATCATCAGTGCCTGTTGCGAAGGCAATGCAATTGCCCTGAGAACAGTGAAAATGATGTATGATGCTGAGGCTGCGAGCGCACTCCCTGAAAAGGGGAAATAGAGCAGGAAGGCAGTGGCAACTGCCCTTGTGCTCATGATATATTTGACGAACCCAATCCTGTCTGTGAGATAGGGTGTTGCATACATGGCGGCTGCAGTGATGAACCCGCCTGCTGAGAACAGGTCACCAATTTCCCCTTTGGACATGTGGAAAATCTCATTCAATATCAGAGGCAGGAAAGGTATTATGAGACCCTGTCCCGCGCCATTCAGGCTGCCTGTTATTATAAATTTCCTTATATTGTGCCTGCTTTCCTCATCAACCTTCCTGAACTCCCTTTTCCCCGGAGGAGTAAAACGCTCCCTGAGAGGGAGAACTGAGAGGAATGAGATAAGGGTCAAAAGAAGCGCAATGAGAAATAACCCTCTGTAATCGCTTACATTGGAGGCCAGCGCTCCTGCTGAACCAGTGACGCTCGAGGCTATGGTAAACAGCGAGAAAATTTTCGTTCTGTTCACACTGTTTGTCTTTTCTGCGAGCAGGGCAGTCTGCATGGGTGCCACAGATGCGCCCACACCTCCCCCGACCAGACCGCCTGCTATACCGAAGCCTCCGAGTGCACTCGAAATCAGAAGGAGGATGTAGTTGCTTGTGAGAAGAAGTATGATGATTGCTATGGGAAGCAGGGTCAGTGTGAGAATAAGGAAACGCTTTCTTCCATATCTATCAGCGTATTTGCCGAAGAGAAGGGTGAGTGCAGGGGTGCCGAAGGCACCTGCAGCGAATAGACCTGCTATTAATAGCGAGTTCAGCCTGAGCACATGTGCGTAGTACAGCGGTATTATTACAGCAAGGAAGCCGGCGGCGAAACTTCTGGAAACCCTGGAGGTTATGAGGAGCAGTACGTCTCTCCTGTCTTCGCTACCTGCCAATGCAAGACTCCCTTCATCCTACTGCTTGAGCGTTCTCTCATAGAATTTGAGGACCCGGCTATAGGCATCCTTCGCAGCCTCTGCTCTATAAACGCTCGGATTTGTATCATTGAAAAAGGCATGAGGACAGCCAGGGTAAAGCTTCATCTCAAAATCCTTTTCATATTCAACCATCGCCTTTATGAGGTCTGGAAGACCTGCATTGATTCTCTTATCCATTCCACCATAGATGCCAAGCACTGCACCTCGAATGTTTCTGACACTCTCTATTGGCTCTGGATTTTCACCGTAGAAGATGACAGACGCAGCTGTCTTTCCAGTGCAGGCGAGTCTACCAGACATGCCGCCTCCAAAACAGAAACCAACACTTCCTATTTTGCCCTTAACAACCTCAGCCCTCTGTTCTAGGAAATCAACAGCGCCTGTAAGGTCGAGAAGGAGCTTATCCCTCGGCAGATTGAATATTGAACCCATCAGGCTGCCAACAATCTTTCTCTTTTCCTCAGGCAGCTTTGCCAACTCCCCTTTTACAAAATCCAAGTCCCTCTGCTTTTCAGCAGGCAGTGTCATAAAGAAGCGCATCACTTCAGTTATGTTTTCAGCCGTCATGCCTTCAGGCACATATTTGCTTGAGAAAAGGTGGGGTGCTATTACTGCAAAGCCCTCTGAAGCGAACCTTCTGGACACATCCTTTATATGATCATTGAGACCCCATATCTCATGGATTACAACAATGCCCGGATGCTTCCCCTGTGATGGACGGACATAAAAAGCGTCTATATCACCGCTTTGGCCCTTATATTTCAACATCTCTTCCTTTAGCTCCAACAAATCATCCCCTCGTTGTTTATATGCAATTGGTATTTTGACTTTACGTCTGGCATAAAGATAATACAGTCCTTAACTATTGCGTATGACATGACACCAAGGGAAAGGGAGTTGCTCAGGGCAATGGGAAACTGCTATAATGTCTGTCATGAGGATTTCAAATCCACAGTGCATATGGTGGCGAGCGGCAGGGGGCTCAGTGATGAGGAGGTAATTGCTGCGCTTCGTTCTGCTCGCGAAAAATACGGGGAAACAGAGGAATACAGAAATCTGAGATCTAGATTCCCTGAAGACTTTCCTGTATGAGGTGGATTTATTGGTAAAATGCCCTGTATGTCTGGTGTCATGCGGTTCAGGTAAAGATGGATTTGAAAGACTCGCCTCCCATTTCGATGCGACTGCACTCGTGAGCGATCAATGGCATATATCCTGGCTTAACAGGAATATTGGAAAAGAGAGAATGAATTTGAGCACCCTGGGCAAAGCGTTGCAGGAATATTATGACCACGACGATATAATTGAGTGGATAGAGAGAAGATTCATAGAGCGTTTTTATGATAAAAGCGTGCATCCGTTTGTTCTTGCGATGCAGCACCCCACAAGGGGTGTATTGCTCGGATATGTTATTGAGCACAGGCATTTTCTGAGGCAGTGGGTCAGATCTTGTGCGACCATAGCGGCAAGAACTGAAATGGATGATGTAATTAAATATGAAATTGAAAATATATCTGTGGAATTCACAGGAGCAGATGGAAGGCCTGCGCATTATGAACTATTGCTTAGAATGGGCGAAAGCTATGGGCTGAAAAGATCCTCTATACTCTCCTATTCTCCCCTCCCTGCAACACGCGAGGCCATTCTGTTCTGGGACAGGATATGCAGGGAGGAATCATGGGTTTCTGCCATGTGCTCCATGCACTCACTTGAGCTCATTGCAAGCAGAGAACTGAGAAACAAGGGCGCGAAGATGCATTATTTCAATCCAGCACTTCTTGAGGGGAATGAGTTAACAGAGGAGGCTAGGGCTTTTTTGAGGGAGGGTTATGAGGCGGATGTATCACATTCAACAGAGGCGCTGGAACTCGTCTCTAAATACTCCTATGTAGAGGAGGAAGACAATATACTGTCTTGCTTTCTCGCCTCTATAAATAAGTTTGACTACTACCTGAATGCAAGGCTGGAAAGAGGAATGGAATTTGAATCCTGATAGATGTGCTGTCTGCGGCTCCTCATGGGGTTCCTTTACAACTGTATATAAAGGGAGGGAATTGCATTTCTGCTGCGCTGTCTGTGCAAAAATTTACAGAAATGTCTCAGATATTCTGGAAAAGGATGGTAATTCGCTCCTGGAATTTTCTGGCTCAAATCCAAAGAGGGTCACTGTCAGGCATGCATCTGGCCACGAGGTATTTGAAGTACTCTTTGACAGCGCTGGCAATATACTCCGCTTTCATCTCCTGGAATGATGCGAATGATGTCCACTCATTTGAAACTTTGTTGCTCTGGGTGAGCATCAAAATTTAAGTATTAAGCGCTGAATCCAGCAAAACTAGTGTTGGGTGGAAGAGATAAACAGACGATTGATAAAGTGATGTAAATGACGAGATTCGTGCTAGTATCCGATTCGACACTGAGCTATGATTACAGGAATTTTCCGCTTCTTGACTTCATGCCCTGCGCACCGTCGAATGTGCTCCCCGGCATCTTCTATTCATTTCTGAAGGGAGAACATGCTCCAGCTCTTCCTGATGGGAGGGCAAAATATGCACCATATGCGCTCAGGAAGCTTGAGGCATCGCTTCTAAGAAAATTTAAGAGAAGTGAGGTTGTTGTTGCGCATGAAGACCACCTTCAGAATTTCATAAAGGACGATACCGAGGTCATAGGCGTCTCCACCATGGATCCACTCGGGACTGCACCGCTGACAATGTCCTACATGATACTTTTCGATTCAACAAGCCATCCATGGGTCAGGAGGGAATGGGATGCGCTGATGGCAAAGATAAATGCTGCGAGGAAAGGGAAGAAGGCGAAGCTGATAGTCGGAGGACCAGGCGTATGGGAATTCACCCTTTTCCCTGAGGAGCTCGCAGCAAACAATATTGACTATGCCGTCCAGGGCGAATGTGATGACATAGCGCCTGAAATATTTGAGCAGGTGGGCTCTGACAGCATAGACAGGAGTCTCTTCTATGAGGGATACATGAGTTTCGACGAAAATTTCAGGAGAACTTACAGGTCTCATGAACGTTTTCTCACAAGGAAGCCAGGTATCCCAAATTTTCCCTCACTTGACGAAATACCTGAGATTGTGGAGCCTTCAATGAAGGGGATGGTAGAAGTCATGCGTGGCTGCGGCATAGGGTGTGATTTCTGCGAGGTCACGCTCAGGCCATCAAGATACTATCCAATAGAGAAAATAAGAAAGGAGATAGAGGTCAATGTCAGGGGAGGATGGGACAACGCCTGGATACACTCTGATGAGATCTTTGCCTACAAACATGGCAGGATGTTCGAGCCAAATGAGGAGGAACTAGTTAATCTCTTCCAGGGCATAATGAAGATACCCGGCGTCAGGAGCACAAATCCGACACACTCAAGGATATCCATACCCGCCGCTTTCCCGGACCTTATTCGCAAGCTGAGCGAGGTAATGCATGCTGGCCCGGATAACTGGATTGGTGTCCAGGTTGGTGTGGAGACAGGGAGTGAAAGACTCGCCAAGATACACATGCCGAATAAAACGCTTCCGCTGAGAATAGGCATCGATGGGAACTGGCAGGATATAGTTTGGTGGGGTGTGCACAACTTCAACAGGTATTACTGGAGACCCGCGTTCACTGTTCAGGTCGGGCAGAGGGAAGAGACTTCTGAGGATAACTGGGAAACTGTTGAGATGATCAACAGAATAAGCAATTCCTATGTTGATGGCAGGCCATTTGAATTCACCATAACTCCAATGCAGAATGTGCCGCTCGGTCTCATAAAAAGCAGGGAGTTCTCAAGCCTGAAGCTGGATGAGTCGCAGCTTGCAGTATATTATGCAGCCTACAGACATCTTGCCAAGATGGCTGCCAGGGATTCTGCATCTGTGAGTTCAGGTTCATTCTTTGGCAGGGCTGGAACAACATCGCTCATAGCATTTGGAGGGTGGGCCATGCTGAAGGGTATCGAGCGCATATGCAGGAGGCGTGGCCTGGATGTTGAAAAGGCAAAGCGGCATGGCCTGGATGAGGGATGGAGCAAAAGGGTACCTTCCCCCGTTCATGCGTGATATCAGGCGTTGCGAAAACTCATATAGAAAAGCAGGGTGAACCATCCACCATGGTGATCTCCCTTGTTCGAGTCTGCATTTGAAAGGCTGGGCAGAATATCGAGGAAGAACAGTGGCAAGATCATCATAGGATGGGTCATAATCATTCTTATTTCCCTCCCATTCTCCACAGCATTATTTGGCCTCACTTCATATGATATAGCAAAGGGTATTGTCTCATCAAACTCAATGGCCGTAAAGGCATCCAATCTGCTTTCAGAATATTTTCCATCTGCTGCACCTTCCACAGACAGTGGAAACAGCACAATAATCCTTACCACAGGCACTGATGTGAATAATGCAGAAGTGATAAGTGATTATCTAACCACTCAATCGCTGATCGAGAAATTCCTGTCAGGTCAGGGCATCTCAGGCAACATCACTTCCATAGTTACAATTGAGAGACAGACAATGCTGAATTTCTCCTCCTCTGCCCTCATGTTAATGAATGGCACAACAGCGCTTATACATTCCATCAATCTGAGGCTCACAACAATCAATGAAACACTCAGACAGACCGTGGGTCTCTTATATGGTGTGCCGTCGCTCTTTCTCACATATCTCAAAGCAACAGATGGCGATGAGGGTATAGCTTATAATCTCACGCTTGAAAACATCACAGGTGAGGGGACAGCAGCCATAATTTATTTCAGGAGCTTCCTTTCCTTCTTCAATCAGACCTCTTACCAGCTTCCAGTGCTTGAGAGGGCCAACTATTCAGTTGCAGAGGCCATATTTAACAGCACCTCCCCGTTTGCTACACTCCTCAATGCAGATCTGCAGTTCAAGTTCACAGTGCTCTCAGTTTACTCCAATTTCTCCTTTTCAGATTTCAATCTCGATAGCACATCAAACATGACGCACTTTGATAACTATGCCTATAATTTCATGTCCAGCGAAATAGTGCCTGGACTGAGCTCACAGAATGCAACGAGTCTCCTTCTTTTATCACTGAACATAACAGGAGAATCATTTTTCTCTGATGTGATGAAGTTACCACAGCCAGCAAATGCTGATGAGACGCTACTGCTTGCCTCTCATCTTGTTTCAGCAGGTCTGGCCACATCTCTAGAATACAATCCACTCCTCTATTACAGGCCCTCTGTACTGCCTGGATATCTCATTTTCATTAACGACACCTCTGACCTGAGCAATGCGGTGCTCTATTTCATGCAGACCACTGGTTTCAGTGGATATCCTGTTGTGCCCTCAGAGTACCTTTATCACGATTTTGTTGGCACAGACGACAGCACCACTCTCATTGTTCTTTCAACAAATAAAGCACTGAGCGCCCAGCAGACAAATCTGCTCAATGAAGTGGTGCAGTCAGGCTTTTCAACAGTCGGAGGTGCAAAATTCTACATAGCAGGCTCCAACGAAATGGACCAGCAGCTGGCTCAGCAGACAACTTCTGGACTTACCAAGGCACTTTTCATTGGCATTGTGCTTTCCATCATAATTGTTGGCATTTACTTCAGATCGCTTATTGCAGCCTTCCTTCCTCTTGGCATCTTCTCAGTCTCAGCCCTCACTGCCTTCTCTGCAAACGGGCTGCTCTACAAATATGTGCTCAAATCACAGGTCTCTTTCATAACACCCACGCTGTTGCTCATCCTTCTGCTCGGTCTTTCCACAGATTATGTCGTATACATAATGTCAAGATACAGGCGTGAAATTGTAAAGGGAAATCCCAACCCTGAGATATCTGCAGGAAAGTGGGCAGGACATGCTGTGTTCACGTCAGGCATCACTGTCGCACTTTCCTATGTTGCCCTCTGGCTTTCCAATGTGCCTCTCTTCAGTGATTCTGGGATAACAAACGCCATAGGCGTCATCATTGCAGTGATCGCAGCCAACACGCTCCTGCTCGCCATACTGAACAGGGGAGGAAGGAAGCTTTTCTGGCCCTCTGGACTGAGGCCATCACGCAAAAATTTCATGAGCAATATATCATCCAGGGTAATTAGGCACAAGGCAATCATATTCATCATATTTGTCATAGTCAGCATTGCAAGCCTCACACTTTATGCCTCAACGCCCACTAACCTCAATGTCTTCGCCCTTCTCCCTCAGAGCAGCGGTATAAAGGCTGTGGTCATAGTGAATCAGACATTCGGGGGTGATTACTTCGACCAGTCATTCGCCATCATACATTTCCCTTCCCCAATCATAAGCAGTTCAGGCTACAATGAAACGGAGATGGCTGAAATAAGCGCCATTGAACTCTACCTCTCACATCAGTCGCAAATCTCATATGTTTATGGACCGACCTTCCCATTTGGTTACTATCTGCCATATAACCTGTCAGGCATCCCACTGAACTATCAGGCCCCATACAGACAGGCAATGCTGAAATACATAGGTACGGACAGCAGCTATGCACTGATTACTTTCCAGCTCTCATCTCTTTCATGGCTTCCATCAACATACAATTATGTGAACACACTCCCAGCCAGAATGAGCAACATTGCTTCAAACGCCCATGTCTATATTGGTGGTCTGGCGGAGGGACTGAACAACGCATATGCATACACTTCTCAGAGCTTTGACAGGATGTTGCCTGTGCTGACAGTCGCAATATTTGCCATACTTGCCCTCCAGCTCAGTTCTGCCTTCACTCCGCTGAGATTGATACTGATGGTTCTTGCATCTGTGGTCATTGCCCTCTCAATCACATATCTGATTGTTCACTACTACTATGCACTTCCAGTGATAATCTTTCTTCCCATGTTCACTGTCGTTACACTCCTTGCAGTGGGGCTTGATTACGACATATTCATGGTTTCAAGGGTAAGGGAAGAGGTGCTGAATGGAAGGAGAGATGAGGAAGGCATCAGGACGAGCATGGAGGAGAATGGCACTGTCATCATCACACTCGGTGCAATCCTGTTTGCCACATTCGGTGCACTCTTCTTCAGCGGACTTCAGATAATGGAAGAAATCGGGGCAGGACTTGCCTTTGGTGTGCTCATAGATACATTCGTGAGCTGGCCATTCTTTGTCCCTTCTGTGATGCTCTATCTCAAGCGCCTCAACTGGTGGCCTGCAAGGATCTCAGGAAATGCAGGAAGATGATCATTCGTATACAGGCGCCCTCTCTTCCTTTCCACTGGAGACATTCATGTATCTTGCCGCCACATGCAGCAGATCCCCGAGTCTGTTGATGTATCTGAGTATCTCTTTATTGAATCCGTTGATGGAGGAGACAGCCACTATCTCCCTTTCTGCGCGCCTGCAGACTGAACGTGCAACATGAAGCAGAGCAGCACTTCTGCACCCTCCTGGCAGTATGAATGAACGCTGCTCCGGCAGCTTTGCCTCTATCCCCTCAATCTCCCTTTCAATTCTGCTGACCATTGTTGCGTTTATCCTGGATATTGATTTCAGTGTGCCTGTCCCAGTTGCACCAAGGTCAGCGCCAAGTGCAAAGAGCTCGCTTTGTACCCGTGTGAATATTGTTTCGATGAGCCCGTCCTCAATTTCTGTGATGGCAAGTCCTATGAAGCTATTTAGCTCATCCACACTGCCTATTGCCCTTATCATGGGGTCTGACTTGCTGACCCTTGTGCCTGTTATGAGACCTGTGGTGCCGTCATCTCCCCTTCTTGTGAATACTCCTGGCATTGGAATGTAATTACAGCCGGGGTATGATTAAATTGTCTATGGAAAAGACGCCCGCGCCGAGCATGAACAGTGCAAGTGATATTGCGAGATAGGCAAGGTCAACCTCATAGCCATGGTCAAATGTCCGTCCGAACAGCCTTCTTGAAACATATATGCCGCCGATGGATTTCAGCGCAGTGAGCAGTGCAACAATCTGTACACCAAGACCTATCGCAATGAGCAGACCTGCGGCAAGTTCAAAATAACCCACTATCAGTGTGACCGGCCCGGGGATGCCCTTGGCACGCATTGCATCCAGTATTCTCTCCTTCTTTCTCCCCAGTTTCGGTAATGCATGCGCAATCAGCGCCCCGGCAAAAATCAGCCTCAATATCAGCAGACCATAGCTCTGAAGCCCCTCAATCAACAGATAGCCTGACAACTGATACACACTTCCTGAAATACTTCAAGTGCCGAATACAAGGAATATATAAGGAACTTCCCTTGAAAAGGCACGGGAAACACTGTGATTGTGACAGGGCGATGAATTTTATACCAGTTCGGCCTGTTTTTGCACAACGAAGAGAATGTAGAATTCTTTATATAGTAGTGCTAACATAGTTTTATGCAGGTGATCTTCTGAAGAAAGAAGACAGGATACTGCGCGTTGCAGAGGCAAAGACATTCGACGTGGGTACAGGGACTGTCAGGGTTGACAGGCAGATCATGCGTATACTGGGTCTTCAGCCCGGTGATTGCGTTCAGATATTTGGAAGAAAGCGCACTGCTGCCTTCCTCGCTGAACCATTCCCTGAAGATGAAAACAGAGGTATCATAAGGATGGACGGTTTTCAGCGAAGGAATGCAGGTACATCGCTTGATGATAAGGTTGGTATAGCGAAGATAACGCCCAAAAACGCAACAAAGCTCACAGTCGCCCCACTGGAGGAATTGAAGCTCACAGGGGCTGAGGAATATGTCCAGACAGTGCTCAACGGGCGCGTTGTAGCGAAGGGTGATATTTTCCAGCTCAATGTGATGGGGAATAGAATAGAGCTAATGGTCACTGGATTTGTTCCTTCAGGTCCTGCAGCTCTGATAAGCGAGTCCACACGTATAATTATTTCCGAGAAGCCTGTTAAGGAAAATGTTGCCTCCTTTGGCCGTGTATCATATGAGGACATAGGTGGCCTGGAGGAAGAGGTACGCAAGGTGAGGGAGATGATAGAGCTCCCACTCAAACACCCTGAACTCTTTGAGAGGCTGGGTGTGGAGGCACCCAAGGGTGTGTTGCTCCACGGTCCACCTGGCACAGGAAAGACACTGCTCGCCAGAGCGGTTGCAAGTGAGGTCAATGCAAATTTCTACAGCATTGGCGGACCAGAGATAATGAGCAAGTTCTACGGTGAGAGTGAGGAACGCCTCAGGGAGATATTCAAGCAGGCAGAGGAGAATGCACCCTCAATAATATTCATAGATGAGATAGACAGCATAGCACCCAAACGCGATGAGGTCACAGGTGAGACTGAACGGCGTGTTGTTGCACAGCTCCTTGCACTCATGGACGGTCTTGAGAGCAGGGGGAAGGTGGTTGTCATAGGTGCAACAAACAGACCCAATGCACTCGATCCTGCACTCAGAAGACCAGGCAGATTTGACAGAGAGATAGAGATAAGCGTTCCAAATAGAAAGGGGAGACTGGAGATACTCTCCATACACACCAGAGGCATGCCGCTCGACAAGGATGTTGACCTTGAGAAGCTCGCAGATCTGACACATGGATATGTCGGGGCAGATCTGCTCGCCCTCTGTAAGGAAGCTGCCATGAGGTCCCTCAGGAGGGTCCTGCCAGGGATTGATGTGGAATCAGACACAATCCCGAGTGAGGTACTTCGCTCTCTTACAGTAAGGATGGATGACTTCATGTCCGCCCTGCGCGAAATGTCACCTTCCGGTCTGAGGGAGGTGCTGGTTGAAAGGCCAAATGTCTCCTGGGATGACATAGGCGGTCTGGAGGACGTGAAGCAGGAACTGCAGCAGGCCATTGAGTGGCCCCTGAAATATGGTAGCGCCTTCAGGCATCTTGATCTTCAGCCTCCAAAGGGGATACTGTTGCACGGTCCACCTGGCACAGGAAAGACGCTGCTTGCAAAGGCAGTGGCCCATGAGAGCCAAGCGAATTTCATAAATGTTAAAGGCCCAGAATTCCTCAGCAAGTGGGTCGGGGAAAGCGAAAAGGCGGTGAGGGAGACATTCAGAAAGGCCAGACAGGCGGCGCCGTGCGTTGTCTTCATAGACGAGATTGATGCAGTTGTCCCAATAAGGGGCAGCGGTGTGGGAGATGCACAGGTCACAGAACGAGTGGTCAGTCAACTGCTAACCGAACTGGATGGATTGGAGGAACTGCAGGGCGTTTCTGTAATAGCGGCAACGAACAGACTGGATATAATTGATCCTGCACTTCTGAGGCCAGGGCGCTTCGACAGGCTGATATACGTTCCTCCACCCGATCTGGAGGCAAGAAAATCAATACTGCGCATTCACACAAGGAGGAAGCCTCTTGGCCCGGATGTCAATCTTGACAGACTTGCCGAGAGGCTGGAAAACTACACAGGTGCCGAAATCGCTGCAATATGCAGCCAGGCAGCCATGGCCGCGCTCAAGGAGTTCGTGGAGAAGCATGGAGGCATAAAGGAAGAGAAGATCAACGAGCTTGTCATAAACTCAAGGCACTTCGAAGAGGCCATAGAGAAAGTCTCTCCTCTCACAAAGGAGGAGCTTAACTATTACACTGATGTCAGCAGGAGATTCAGGCAGAAACCTGTGGCTGAGCCGTAGAGAATCAAACTATTTTAACTTCAAACCATTTCCTTTATTCATGTTGGAGCTCACAGAGGCCAATTTCTCGGGCAACAGATACAACGGAGATGGCAAGCTTCTCGCACTGTTCTACGCAAAATGGTGCCCCTTTTGCAGGAAATTTCTTCCAGAATTTGAGCGCATAGAGCAGGATGCAAAGATCAGCCTTGCTAAGGTCGATCTTTCGGATACATCCTCCCCTCTCTGGGATACATTCGGGGTGGAGGTTATACCGACAGCCATCTTCTTCGAAAATGGTGAGATAAAGAAGAGGCTTGACGGAACACTGGGTATAGGCATACGTCCTGATAAATTCAACTCCTTTGCCCGAGAGATTGGGGCCGTATGACTTGAGGGTGGTCATCTGTCCAGTTCCGAACAGTTTGAACCTCTGAAGCTGATGCTCTCCAGCATAGTGGAAAATATAAAAGTCGTGGAGAAGGAGATAGAGCAGCTGAAAATGGCTGAGGAGGAAAACAGAAGCATGTTTCAGTCCATAGTGAGCGCCATCGAACAGATGGGCATAAGCCTGCAGCCCTACAGGCCTGGAGGCATGAAGGAGGACAGTGCATACAGGTAATTTTTCCACTACCACTTCATACTGCTTCAGGGAATATTGAAAATGCGCACAGCAAAATAGGATAATCGAATGAAAATCACCATGAGCAGGGACCTTTATAAATTGCCCTTCATTAAGTTTATTTCACCTTAAATCTAAAGAAGTCAGTTTAAACTTCTATTATGCCTTTTATCTTTAGACCGTAGTTAATATGAGAAAATCAAATAAATATATAAGTTAAGTAACTTAACTAATTTGAAACAGGGGTCTTCATATGACGTTCCACAACTCAGATGGATATCCCGTTGTTCTGACTGGAGAAACAGCACTGATGAGTGATTATGGTGGCTCCACACAGCTTGGTTTTACCTCTGCTCTTCCTGAAAGCTGGATCAGGGGGAGAATAGAAAAGATGCTATTTCCCACACACAGTGATGAGGATGGGCGTGCATTGACTTCCCCCTATGGCATTGCGAAGGTAGAAGCCACGCTCCTTAAACATGGCTTTACAAGGGATCAGGTCATAATTGCAGATCCGCGTAAGCTTGACAGGGTCATCGGGCCCAAAACCAGGGTCCTTGGTGTCACAACAATGGATCCGCTTGGTGTGAGCTATGGCATCGGCGTTGTGAACATGATGCTCCAGGCGGTGGGTATAAAATACGAAGGACGGCCATATATCAGCAAAGGCTTCTTCGATATTGTGGAGCATCCGCTTGTTAAAAAATATAAGCCGCGCATAATAGTTGGCGGTGCTGCGGCCTGGCAACTTGTTGATACTGGCTTTCATGAGCCTCAGGGTGTCGATACAGTCTTTGAAGGCGAATTCGAAAAGGATGGGTGGAAACTTTTCCGCGATGCCTGTCAGGGACTCCCGCTTCCTAAGGTCTACAGGGGTGGTATACCTGACACAGATGAGATCCCATCCATAGTGACGCCTTCAATTGGAGGGGAGGTGGAGATAAGCAGGGGATGCGGAAGGGGCTGCAAGTTCTGCACTCCCACACTGCTCAGATGGATCTCAATGCCTCTTGACCACATTGAGAGGGAGATCAGATTCAATCTGGATCATAGTGCAAATCATATAGGTCTTCACTCAGAAGAGTTCTTCAAATATGGTTCTCCAAACCCATTCAGGCCCAACAGGGAGCACGTGATGTCGCTGCTTTCCATGGTGGAAAGAGTTTTGAAAGATTATTCCCTCGAAAACGGCAGCGACATAAGGGTTACCACAGACTTCACCACAGCTGTTTCCGCTTTCTCAGATCCCTGGCTTGTGGAACACGCCGCAGAAACAATAAACCCGGGGGGAACAGGGAGCTATATAGAAATGGGAATTGAGACAGGAAGCCCGAGGATGATAGAACTGATAATGCCTGGAAAGGTAAGACCATTCACCTCAAAGGAATACCCAGATATTGTCGAAAGGGCCATTGGGGTGCTGAACGACAATGGCTGGATTGTTGTAGGAACAATGATAGTCAATTTCCCTGGGGAGACAGATGCCGATGTGCTGAGAAGCATTGAGCTTGTTGATAGGCTGAAGGATCACAAGGTTCTGATATGGCCCCTTCCTTTCATCCCGATGGGCGGTTTGAGAAAGAGAGGGTGGACAATTTTGCAGGACATACTCAACCATCCCGTCAAAAGAGAGTTCCTGTTAAGGGGGCTCAACAAGACATTTGATACACTTTCCCATCAATCATGGCTACCCACAGACTATGTGAGCTCAAGGATTAACAGAAGCGTGCTGAAACTTGTGGCAAAATTCTGCATAAGCTACATGAAAGGCAAGCTTAAAAAACAGATACATCCGGATTTCTATCGTCACATCAGCGAGGCCGGAGATGTGGCGATACATAATGTATAGCTCGATGGCGAAGCATAATAAATGGAGACGCAATGGGCACACATGCGTTCAATCATTGAGGGACATGGAAGGAAAACGCTGCTCTATCTCATCTATCTCGCTTCCTTTCTTGCAGTTCTTGCTCTGACAGAAAGAGGGACTGATTTTGTCATTGCACCCCCATATGCTGTCTCCCTCTATCTAGTCATTTTCGACACTAAATCGAAGTATTCTGCATATTCATCTCTTGCCTTTTCCTATCTCCTTGTTATAGCAACCACAGTGCTCATTCACTTTTTCATAGGCGATACAATTTATTCAATGGCGGTGAATGTTCTTATTGTTTCACTTGCAATGACAGCGCTTGACATGATTCATCCTCCTTCCATCGCGCTCACAATATTCAGTTATCTGCTGAAGAATATAGATGCTGTTGCAATTTACTCTGTGGTTGTTCTCCTTATCCTTCTTCTTCTCAGATATCTTCTGGCGAAGATACCATCCCATGCATAACTGCGCGGCAACTAAATTTAGTATTTAACAGTCGCAGATACACATGAGCGCATCAGGAGACACGATGCCTGCCTTCCGCTATCTCTTCTAACCTCAATAATGCCTGCCCACTCAAATTCTATTCACTCAAACAGGTAAATCTGGAAAGAAGGTTGCATTGAGCTCCTCATCACTCAATTTCTATGTATGCGAATTAATTTTCTTCTTCACCAGGGCCCATCTTAACCCTCCGGAGGTACCTCTTCTGATAATATCAAACATTGAAAGTATCGAACTCCACTCATCCTCAGTCATCTTCCTGATGCCCCTGACCTCATTCATTGAAACCCGTATGTATGCACATCCATCTCTGGACAAAATTCTACTGATCTCCCGTGCAGCTCGCGTCCTTTCTTCCATGCAGCACAATACATTATTGCTCAGAACAAAGTCCACTGAGTTGGTTGCAATAAATCCAACATCTGAGGCAGAGGCAACATGCAATTCAACATTTGCCTGAGAAAATTGACCGTTGCTCAAATCTCTGATAATCTCCGGGTTGCTGTCTATTCCGATGACCTTTCCATTCGGCCCTGAAGCTTTTATCATCTCGCTGAGATAGTACCCTGACCCACAGCCAATATCGACTACAGTGAAGCCACCCCTAACGCATTCCCTGATTATTTCAGATGTTTCCGTATCCAGCGCCTTTCTGAATTCATCAGCACAGTTGGCACAGCAAAAGAAGTGCTCCATGCCATCAATCGCCGAGACGAATGCGTTTCTCCTCTCAAATTTACATCCGCACCCCTCTTCACATTCTATCTCCTCTGATTCTTCAGTATCTTTTGCTTCCATTTTCAAGGAAAGTTATGGACTCGGTTTCACATAAATTTTGGGAAATTATATGCTCAGGCCATTGTTGCCTTTTCAGATATCTCGGTTATACATAATCCTGATATAGGCGTTGTCTGACGATAGCGAATCTGATGTGGTGAAATAGGCGGTTTACGTTTTCCACCGACGACTCCTGTGATAATCTATTCAGGCAGGATCGTTAAGCTCCAGCGTAAATGCGGGCCTGGATGATATGCCAGTGAAAAGTTCAAAATATACAGTTTCTCTTAACCGCTACTGTCTAGTGGGTCGATGGAGGGCACTGAAGCTGTGCCCGGAAAGGGTCCGGCGAAAAAGCATTTTGGCTGGCTTAAAAAAAAGAGAAAGGACAAGGCGGGATTAAAGTTAATTGCGATAGTGCTGTCCGCTGTGCTGATTATTGCTGCTGTCTCCCTGTATGCTATCGCCGTATATAGCTCAATAAATAGTAAGAAAGTAAACAAACCTGTGGCCTACTTTGGACCAAGGATTGTTATAGAATCGAATGAGGACGGGGCTGCTATAGGCAATAACACTGCCATCAATGTGCAGATATATTCGGCTGTACCAGATTCATTCGTAAAGAACGGTATCTCGATCCACAGCATTCCGTCTGGCAATCAGTGGAACAACAGCGTGAACGATGAGCTGCTCAATGCAACGATGATGCCTGGAAACAACTCTACAGGAACACTCTTCATGCCCCCGCTGTTCAATTCGATTGCTGAGGAGTGGGTTCCGCTGCTATCCAGGGATACGGGAACAAATTACCCGTCCCTTACAGTCGAGGCTGTCAAGTCTGTTGAACTTAACGGAAGCATACAGCTCTATCAGTATTACAACAATCTTCCGTTTGATCCATTTAACCTGTCTATTGTAAGTGCCAACAGTACAGTCCTGTCAAACAGCACGCTGCTCTCATCCACTGGAAGAGAGAGATGGTTCAATGGCACAGGCCTGAACCCCAGTGATTACTCGGAGGTGTACTTTACAAATCTCAGTTTCAATCTCAGACTGGTGTTCCCCTCCACTCCGCTTCAGGTTATCCCCATGGGTTCACAAGCATCTGAAGCCGCATCCAGTGCAGATTCCGGGACTTCAGCTCATTATACCATTCCACCGCCACACTGCCCCCAGCATATATTACTACACTTATCCAAGTTTAACATGTAACATACTTGAAAAGACTACCTACGCCAGCGGAATGCTTCCTCTGCAGGGGGTGCACATAGGCAGGAATGCAGAACAGGGCAACTCGATGATAGTGTTTTCAGGGGGAATTACTGTTGTTGATGACAGCATCAATCTGGCCTCAAACCATGTTTATTCCAGCCCGTCAGGCTCAATAACAACGACGTTGAGCATGCAGCCGTCATTTATTCACTTCTCAAAAGTAATGGGAAGCAACGCATTAAATGAGTCAATTGCCCCCCCTGAAGGCGTATCAGAACTTCTGGACAACTCCAGCTACGCACAGAATCTGACCACAGCGCTTTTGGGCATTCAGGGGGTTAAATACGAATTCCAGCACTATAGCAGGTACACTTACAGTTACAGGGATTACTGGGTGGAAGAAGTCTGTCCACTATACAGACACAAACCCCATCTCCTTTCCCAGACGCTCCTCTCCACAACCTACGATGGCAATTTCACAATTGGTGAAATTGTTCATGTGAATTTGACTGGAGGATTGGAGGTCTTTGCTCATCCTGTTTCTATCTGGGATGCATGGGTGATGCAGCACTACTTATTGCTTGATTCAAATGGGGGCGTCCAGCTCAATGTGAGTGGGAGTGGCTCAGGATACCAGTCTTCAACCATATGGGCAAAGACCTATGGCTGGACTAATGCAGTTAAAGCGTATAGAGAAGCAGAACATGCGCTGGATGTATTCCCTGCCCCCATCTCCCTTGGACTTGCTATTACTGCGACATCTGCAGCTGCGAGCTCTTCAGACTTTGATGCTGCCTCAATAGTAACTGTTGCAGGTGGTGTCATAGCCAGGATCATCTCGCTTGCACCAAAAGTACTTGGCCAGTTCTCTTCCGTGGGTTTCATTTCTGGAAAAATGGCGATGAGCTCAATCTGGGGCCTGAGCAACAACCCACTTTTTGGATCAGGCTCTAATTACACCATGTCCTTTTACGAGTTACCGGGCAGAGTCATGTTCACACTTCCCGTTGGCAATTCATACTTCTTCTATGCTCCAGAAGATTATCTGAATGCCACAGCTATTACGTGATATGCTCGATTTGACAAAGCTTCAAAGCACATTCCTGACCTTTATCTCCCGGAGAGTTAGCTTTCACTGAAGCAAAACGGTCGATGATTAAATGCACCCTGAACTAATCAGGTTCATGGCTTCAGGGAGTTTGATGAAAGAAGTAAAACATTGACCTCAGTGGCCAAATACTGACTTCTCTCAATAACTGTGTCTCTCAATTGAATGCCTTTGAATGAAAAGCTGACCAGATAGCATTGAGTCGCTGACTCCTGTATTTTAGATAGGCCAGAGAAAAACTGTATTAACGTAATTTTAGTCTGAATGGACCCAGCGGGATTTGAACCCGCGGCCTCCTGCTTTTTTGTGAAATTGCAAAGCAGGCGATCTTCCGGTCTGATCTATGGGCCCTCAATCGGCGAGAATTTGCACGGCGGATATATATCTTTCATCACAGCCTCAATTGATTCAATGGCTGAGAAGAGGAAGGACTACATCAAAGCTTTTGGCATGGCGCTGATTCTCATTGCGCCTGTCAACATTGCACTCTACTTCCTTTTCTGTTATCTTGATAACCTCACATTTCTTTCATCACTCTTTCCTTATCTGCTGAGCTCAAGTTTTACTGCAGCTATAACAGGTGCATTTATGCTTGCAGATGTATATGCGGGCTCCTCACACTTCAGCAGCATAAAACGCATGAATTACAGCAGAAACTGCCCTGTCTGCGGAGCGCTGGTGGAGGGGGACGCAATAAGCTGTGAGATATGTTCCTCCACTCTGCTTATCAGATGCCCGAGGTGTGGCACGCTGAACAGGATATATGCAAGGTCATGTGTGCACTGTGGTGAAAGTCTCTGATTATCTTCTCCTTCTATACACGGAAATTACGACCCATACAATTATTGCAATTACAATTACATCTACAACTATGAAGATTATCAGGAAGTTACTGGTCACAGGTGCCTTGACAAGCTTGAAAGCCACTGGACTGGAGGATATAGCAGGCGTGGTGCTGTTTATCTTGAGCGTCGCGTTCATTGTATACTGCCCGGGGGTAAGGACACCGCCACTCAGGAAGACAACATAAACCTGATAGCTGAAGTATCCAGTGGTTCCCCCATATCCATATATGTTTGTTGGAGTTCCATTGTGAATTGTCACTGATTTTATAAACGTCCCTGAGTTGATTATGACACCTGTCCCATTGAATTGACCATAGGTTGCCAGCGCACCATTTGATTTGAATATATTGAGCGTTACGAGTGAATCTGGATATATCTTTGCAATTCCCTGCAGATTCACAGTGACATAAAAGCTGTATGTTTTCTGTTCCACGACCGTCGAAGGCACATTGTATAGGCTCACCGTCTGTGCCCTCGCAGAAGGTGCAGAAAACTGTACGACAGCTATAATTGCAGCCGCAGTTAACACGATCGCAATAGCAGCTTTCAAAACGCTGCCCGGCAGCTTCATATTCCCCACACCTTTTCGGTTTGAGATTCTATATTATTATTTATTATTTACTGAGATATGAAAAATGAGCTGCAAATTTTTTTTAATCTTAATTAAAAAGAAATTCAGTTGAGTCATTTATGGTGCAGTTTTGGGCTGAGATACTTTTTTATTTCAGTTCCTTCCATATACCACCAGGGTGCGGATGTGCTCATTGAAGCCACAGATCTGATTGGAAGACAGTGTTATACGGATACTGGGATGTATCTGGGAAATGTGACAAATATTGTGATTGATGTTGAAGAGGCAAAGATAAACGGTATCTTCATCAGCGAACCTAACCCGAATCTTGTCGAGGGAGGTGTAGCTGTCAATGTCCCTTACAGGTGGATAAAAAACGTTGGAGACATAATACTTCTGAAATATTTCCCACAGGGTGTGGGGAAGAAGGAAAGGCGCTCTACCTGACCCTCACAACTTTTTTACCTCGATCAGAAGGTATTATCTTCAATCTGCCAGCCATCTCTTCCTTTTCCCATTTTCCCTCTGTATATCTGTCAAGAAACAGGGCAAGAGCTGCAACCTCTGAATGGGGCTGGTTACCAACCGCAACATTGAAATCAGCCATTTCATAGACAAAGGACGGCACCTTCTCTGCACCCACTATGACAACCAGGTCCCTGTCCTTCGGTATGCGTGGGATGGCGTCGCTCAACCTCTCCCCGTACATGGTCAGATGCACCTTCACCCAATCCGGTTTTCTCAGCAGCTCATGCCAGTTCTGCTGGAATTCTATCCTGAAATCACCACCAAACTTTTCAGCGACGTTTTTAACTCGCTCTGCGAGCTCTTCATCCTTCCTTGTTATTATCATCCTGTCTGCTCCCAGGCATCTTGCAACAAGTGCGACGTGTGTTGTTATCCTCTTATCCCTCCCTGGCCTGTGCCCAAGCCTGAGAACTGTTATCATTTCTACAGCTCATCCTTCACTCTTTCCACTCTGTGACCCCTGAGATCCAGCTTCACTGAACGCTTGACAACACTCTTGAGCATGGTGGAGGTCATACCGAGGCTTTCAGCAACATCCCCGGCAAACTTGCCCTCCTCCCCTATCTCATCAAGTATTCTCTTCTCCACCTTCTTAAACTCGCTTTCAGGCATCATGGCTATTGAAAGCACATCGCTTATCTCATACACTGGCCATGTGACGCTTATGTGAAAAGATGAGTAATAAGTATGATATGCCTTCTCCGGCTGGGCAGACTTATTCGTTGACTGCCATCTTGTCTCAACAAGTTTCATTTTCTCAAGGAATTTTAATGCCTCTCTTCCCTCTTTTCCGTATTTTTCTTCAATCTCCCTTGCAGTCCTCCATTCAAGTGTCACTTCTTTCAGGACCTGGCGCTTTGCCTCTGTATCTACTGCTCTCAGCATTGGTACAAGGTCTGATGGTTCGTTAATAACCTTAATTCGGTTCATACAGCCTTTATATTGTTCTGAAATATAAATCGCTATTGTATTAAAGAATTGCCTCGTTAACATGTGAGCGGAATCATCATTTCAATTGGAACAATCAGATCTCGTTTTTCAGAACATCTATTTTGCCAGCACCTTAAGCAGTATTATCACTGCTGCAGGAAGCACTGTCATGAGGTAGTCGTCGTCAACTGCCTTGAATTTGAAATGTTCAGAAAGCCATGCTGCTGTTGAGCCTCCCGCAGCATAGAGCATTGTGAGTAGAGGCTGCATGTGAAAAAATACCATGCATACAGCAAATATGAGAAAGGACAGGGGCCATATGATAATTGTCTTATTCGCCATGCCCCTCAATCTCATTTCACCTGCCAGCGGGTCCATCAGCGCCATACTGAGCAGAGAGGGGAGAGCAATATAGAATGGAAAGAAGAGGTCAACAGTGGCCATACCCATAAAGGCCCAGGCGAAGCCTGAGAGGCGCGAATATTCATACGGCCTCATGCCAATTATCTTGAGACTCATCTGTATTCTGAACGATTCAAATGCAAGTATCAGCATTATCAGTATGACAAATGCGCTTTCCTTTGTGATCTCCGGGAAGATGTGATCTGGTATGAAATAATACAGTGCGCCAAATGCGGTGAGAACATGAATCAGGCGCCTTAATGCTGAACCCCTATTCACGCTGTTGTATAGTGCATTGCGATTAAATCTTTCTACGCAAGAAACAACAAAACTCAATTATCATGGCTGCATAAGTGTATCGATGCACCTTTGTGTTAATACACAGACACCTCTGATAAGGTTTCTGGAGACTTCCTCATCGCTGGTGGAAAAATACGGCGACCTTCCGGAGAAGCTTGACCTCTCCATGCTTGAGGAGGGTAGTGATTACCTCTATTCCCCCGGTGGCGTGACAGCGATGGTGTATCCACTGCTGAAGAGACTTCTTTCATCAGGCGATATTGAGAGCGCCACATGGGTATCCCTTTCCCCAGGAGCGCCCACAGAGTTTGTCTGGAACGGTATACGTTTTTTGAGCATAGATCTTGATAGAAAGGATGCTGAGGGGTATGTTCGCTTCAAGGAGAGGCTATGGAATGCCATACATTCGCTGGAGCAATTCAAGTTTGTAAGCTCTGAATATCTCTCCTTCAGCATTTACAGCTGGAGAACTGCTGACACCCTGCTCCGTCTTTCAGAGGATTGCGATATATATTACATACACGACTTTCAGCAGCTTCAGGTCGGAAACTTCGTCAGTCCCTTTGCTCCTGCAGTATTCAGATGGCACATACCTGTCAATTTTGATGGTCTAGGCAACCATCTCAGGAAATTCCTAGTTAGAAATATGGAGGCATATGATGCAGTCATAGTGAGCACAAAGAAAGATCTTGAATCAATCATAAGATCAGGTTTTTCCGGTATGGCCTATCAGCTCTATCCGCATGTGGATGCATCTGTATGGAGACAACCTTCACAGGAGGAGCGTGAGGAATTCCTAAGGAGGGCAGGGATTGGAGAGGGTACAAAATATTTCCTTGTTGTTGCGAGAATGGACCCTGTGAAATCGCAGGATGTTGCAATCAAGGCAATGAAGAGGGTGGTCGAAAAATACAGTGATTACCATTTAGTGCTCATTGGAGACGGTAGCTTTTCTGGAAGTTCCAAGGGAGGACTTGGCTCATCAAAATCAACAGAATGGAGGAGAAAACTGGAAAAGCTTTCCTCTGAGCTTGGTATCTCACACAGAATTCATTTCCTTGGATATGCAGATGAAAGACTCCTGCGTGCCGGATATTCAGGGTGCACTGCACTCGTGCTTCCATCGAGGATTGAGGGGTTCGGCCTGGTAACAGTTGAGGCATGGCTGATGAACAGGCCTGCCATTGTAAGCGATGGGGCAGGCTCCTCTGAACTTGTTATAGATGGTTCGAACGGCTACAGGTTTAAGGCAGGCGATCATGAAGATCTTGCAGAGAAGATGCTAGCCCTGATAGAAAGCGGCAATGCAGAAGAGATGGGGAAAAGGGGCTTTGATACTGCGCGCCAGTGCTCTCTTGAGGCTGCTTCAGCCAGGATAAAGGAGATAATGCAGGAGGCCCGAAGTCTGTATTGATTCAAAATCAGCCATTGTGATTTATAATTTCATTTATAAGCTTCGTGATCCCCTTTCCGCCTGGCTCGTCAAGCACAATGTCTGCCCTTTCCTTTATCGCCGGAACTGAGTTAAAGAGTGCGACCTTGAATGACTTCAGTTTGAAGAGAGAGATATCATTCTCCCCATCTCCAGCCACAACAGTGTTCTCCTCCGGAACACCGAGCATTTCAAGTGCAAGTTTGAGCCCCACATCCTTGTCAACACTCTGAGGCATGATCATTGCGGAGTCAATGTTCCTGAGCATCTTTGCCCCCTTGACCTCCCTCACAGCGATTTCAGCTTCTCCTATGTGCAATCTGTCCACATAGCTTATGACCCTGCCTTTAGAAAACTTGACGCCCCTTTTCTTTAGCTCAGCAGCTATTGCTTCACCCTCTGAAGCACCTATCTCAATCACATTCCCTGAAACATAGATTACAGCGCCGTTTTCAGCGACGAGCGCATCAATGTGCTCAAAAAGCTTTTCAGTATTGAGCAGAAACTCAAGCTGTCTGCCTGAAACTATTATAAGTTTCATTCCAGCCCTGTGTGCACGATTCATGGCCTCCACTGTTTCAGCTTCAAGCCTTAGGTCTGGTGTGGTGAGTGTTCTGTCATAGTCAGTTGCGATTGCCTCAACTTCCCTGAGCTTCAGGGTGCGCACATTGCCCTTCATATTTTCCTCTTCTTATCGTTCTTCAGGTAGTCGAGGATAGACTTGGCTATTTTACCTTTTCCCGCTTTTCTGTTCTCCAGATTATTCACATCCATGTAGAATCGGAGTGCTGCCCTTGTCTTCGCGTCGAATTTGCCATTTATTTCTCCACTGTAGTAATTCAAAATGCGCAGCCTTTTCTGGATGTATGAGCAGGTGCGTCTGTCAAGTAACACCTCCTCACCATCCTTCAGCATAATGCCCCTGTAGATTGTGTATATTCTCTTCAATTCCCTGATGGGTTCACTGTGGTCATCAACCCTCAGGTCAATGTATCTGTCGTTGAAACCTCCATAGCCTCCCCCTTCCCTCACAACAATCAGTGCAGCAGATTGCATCCCCCTTCTATCCCCTCCGGCCTTCTGACCTGCTTCAAGCGCTGCAAGCAATCGCTCTGGAAATGCCGCCCTTTTTCCCTCAAATGTCCTGGCCATTGCCTCAACAGTCTCTGCACTCACAAGTATATTTCCCTGCACTGCATAATTTTCTGAGGCAATGCCTCCTGCCCACTCAAGGCATTTCTTTCCTGTGAATGTGGCGCTTCTGCCCTTACTGTCCACAATACCCAGCTGCCTCTCCTCTCTTCCCCTATCTGAGGCGATGAGCGATTTGATCACCTCTTCCGGACTCTTACCTTTTGAAAGGAGCTCAAGTGCAGCGGGCCCATATGCTGTATTGGCATATGCCTGAGTGGCAACAGCGCCAGTTCTTGCTCTTGCATATGGCACCACAGCGCCAACAGCTATGAACCTGGACTGCACTGCAACTCCAAGATCTCCTGTCTCCTCATCCCTTGCCACTATTGAAAATGTGCAGATTCTCATATCTCAAACCCCAATATCCTTATTCCTCATTTCAAGCCTCTTCTCTCTCTCTTTTCTGAACAGTTCAGGTTCAATATTGAAAATATAGACGCCTGTCTTTCTGTCAGTTCGGATTAACTCAGGATAAAGTATACCATTAACAGGCGCATCTTTCATTGTCACCACTGCACTGTAGCCGGAGAAATGTTCCCTGCCCGAAACATTTGCGTAGGCGACTGGCATTCTGTTCTCCAGCACCCTGGCCTGCACATATATTTCCCAGGGCATGACGCCCTCATCCCTTATGCTAGAGGGGACAAGCAGCATATCGCATCCACTCAGTGCGTAGGCCCTGGGCACCTCTGGAAAATCAATGTCATAGCAGATAGCAATGCCAGCGCGTATATTTCCTATCCTGAACATGGAGAGTTTGTTTCCTTTCGAATATCTCTTTACTTCGCTTTCGAAAAGATGCATCTTGCGATATTTGGCGCATATGCCTTTATCGCAGACAGCGAAGCAACCTATGAACCTCTTCCTTCCCTCCCTCTCAACAAGCCCACCAGTCAGTATGACGCTGTGGTTTTCATTCGCAATATCACGCAGCAATTCAAGAAATTCGCATCCAGGCTCAATGTCATTCTCCTCGTTCCTCGGTGCCCAGGCCTCTGGCGCAATAACAATCTGCGCCTTCGCAGCCGCTTCCCTAAAGTAAGGCAGTCCTTCCTTCAGCGTGCGGGCATAGAACTGAACAAGGGCTATGGTGACCAATGCTCAATCTCCTCTGGCAAATGAGGCCGCATAGGACCACAGTGGGGCTGATGTCGCAAGTATTGCACAGTAGATGAGCGGGAAGAGCAGGAGGATGAGCAGTGCAGGGAAGCCTGTTATGGATGAGAGCACTGAGGAAAGCCTGGAGATCATAGAGGAAGGATAGGCAAGATAAAGTCCCATGGGTACGGCGAAGCCTGCAATTGCTCCGAGCAACAGTGCTCTTCGCCAGCTGACCAGGGCAAAGGGTATGGCAGCAAAAATTGCAGTGAAGGCATAATCTGTTATTGAAATGAATATGAACGCCAACACAGCGCTGAGCACAAAGGCAACAGCTGTCCTCTCATTCGTAGACATAGGTGTACACGACCTCCTGATCGCTCATGTTGTAGTATCTGTGCTCAAGCCAGTAGGGGAGCTGATTTTCAAAATATGGGCTCAGCACATTTTCCTTTGGGCCCCCTGGAAACACTCCGTAAAACTGTCCTGTTGCAGGGCACGATATCTCTCTTAATGAAGAGCCAACTGTAACATACGGTTCAGGCACCTCAAGGTCCATTGGAACGCCTCCCACGCTCACAGTGTGGCTATCCCCCCATATGCTGATCGGGCCGACCGAAAGCGCTGCAAGCCCCGTCAGACTGGATATCTCAAGCATGTGAACCCTTCCCCATGTCCAGCTGGAAACATTATCTCCAAGCTTCTGGCTCAGCAGAGAAACTGCGATGTTGAATGCACTCACAGCCACAGCGCTGAAATTCCCATCAAACCAGTGCGAATCAGGCTCATTTTCTGCGATATATATTGCGCTTGAGATAAATGGTTCTGGAAGTGAGGATAAACCATATGCTGCATATTGCCTGTCGAATGTGATGTTGTACAGTGCACTCACGAAGTACCAGTATACTGTTATGCCTACTTCATTCTCATAGGCGGTGTAATTCCATGTTGAAAGATAGCCAAGCGCCTGCGATGCTGTCCTGTTCCATCCGTCAGTGGGAAGCGCCCTGAGTATTATTGGTGTGAACAATGAGGCCCAGTAGTCGCTTACGTTTGATTGCAATGACATCATGTCCCCAATGCTCATGCCTCCACTGCTGTTGAGATAGCTGTTTATTGTCTCAGCCCTTCCTCCGGAGGCCCAGAAGTTGCCTATGAATGGATAGGGATAATTTTCACCAGCTGTTGGCTGATTGGGTGCATATGCGAATCCCCTGCCAGGATCCTCTGTCTGAGGGAGATAATTGAAGGGTATGTAACCGGAAGGCTCATAATTGCCTGAGCTGCCGTTAAGCAGACTTCTGGAGCCCACGACACTCAGCGCCTTGCCATCAGGCGATGTCTCATTTATCAGCGGATAGTAGCCCGCTGTGAGTATGCCTGCATGTTCTCTTGACGCCATGGCAAAATTCTGAGGCGGAGATACCCAGTAGTGCAGTGCATTCAGCATCTGAGTGTAGTTCTGCGACATATCGAGCATTATCTCAGTGATGAGGTCGGTGGAAAATGCAGGTGTTTTCCACCAGAGACTGATGCCTGCATTGCCATCCCTTGCGATGAGCGGCCCATTGTTGGTGAAAAATGTGGTGTATTTCTTTCCCAGGAGTGTGTAGTTTTGTTCCAGCAGCGGATGGTATGTTCCATTATACAGATAACTTTCACCATTGAGCAATTCAAGATAGACATTCGCAGAATTTCCCTCAGGAGTGGTGAGCCCCCAGGATGTATATTGTGTGTGACCTATGAGAATCCCAGGTATTCCTGCAAGAGACCAGCCAGTCACATTGAAACCCCCACCCTGAAGCTGCATTGGTATCCAGAGGGAAGGGGCATAGAGCGTCAGATGCGGATCATTTGCAACCATCGGATGTCCATTTCTGGAGTAGCTTGCAGTGACTATCCAGCTGTTGCTTCCTATGAATTCTCCATGAAGCAGCCCCTCATACGGATCGCTTATGTTGTTTATTGCATCCTTTATGAGTGGTGTGAGTGTGTGCAGGTAGGTCGTGTTTATCCCTGTAGCCCACTGTGAGTACCAGTTCAGGCTCCAGAGATAATGTGGCGATATCCCCATGGATGCCAGACTTTTACCATCTATCACACCTGACCCAGGCATCACTGTTATGTTCTGCGTATAATATGGGTAATATGGCCATATCTGTGTCAGATTACTGTAACCGAATACATTGTAGAGCAGGGCAGACGCAAGTGGCTCCCCAGCTCCTGTGGTCAGAGACCAGGACATGAACTCCTGCCATGCAAAGATGTAGAAGGGGGAATAATAGAACGGCCTGATGTTGAGAAGTGAAAAGACAAGTGGAAGCGGATGAGAGCTGTTAATATAATCATTTACACCCTGGCTGTAGTCCACAAGAAGGCTGTAATACTGCGGAAAATTCCTTTCCATGTAAGTCTGAAGCTCAGATGCATAGTATGGAATCCCTATCGTATGCATGGCTATATCTGAGCTAACACCGGCACTACCTATGAATCTTGAAAGCTGCCCTGATGCGATCGCAGCCTGAAGCTCTATCTGCTCCAGCCTGTTACTTGCTGTATAGTACCCCTGTGCAAGGAAAAGATCATGGGCATTGGAAGCGATTATGTGTGCAACACCGCTTTCATCTATTCTTACGTATACCTTTGAGATAAGCCCTGGAACACTGAGCGTTGATGAGTGAAATTCGCTATTCCTTATATTGGACCATACACCATTTACAGGATTCAGGAAAGAAAGTTGTGTTGATACTGCTGAAAACAATATAACCGGAATTATCAAGAGCAATAACAGTTTCCTCTTCATCATGGACCCTGTCCGCGGTGGGTTGAATGGACATATTCAACCATACTAAAAAACTTGGGTCCTTTTATGGAAAATTGCTGAGCATTTAGAGCGGAAATGACATATCATCTGGCAATGCAGGTGCGGCCATGGGTCTCTGTATCCAGTAATATGCATGCATCAGGGGGATACAGCAGATGTACATTTGCTCTCACGGAGCGCAATATGGCTGGTCAGTAACAGATTTATTCTCTCCTTCGCATTTTGCCACGTGAACGAGGACGAGTATATTGATGCAGGGTATTTCAGCAAGGTCAGGATGAGGGTGGGCATCATAAGGGAGGCCTCGAGGTTCAATGAGGCAAGGAAACCTTCGTACAAGTTATTGATAGATTTTGGTCCATATGGAATGAAGAGAAGCAGCGCGCAGATTACTGAGCTCTATGAGACATCCGAATTAATCGGGAAGAGGGTCATAGCCGTCACAAACCTGAAGCCAAAGCAGATAGCCAATTTCATTTCAGAGGTCCTTGTCCTGGGAGTGCTTGACGGGGAAAATCGTGTCGTTCTTCTTACAACCGAAAGGGATGCGCCTGCAGGTTCACTCGTGCATTGAAGTGAAAGTGTTTTGATCCTGCAATGTGTTGACATTATGACATGAATGAAGGATGATCGCATAAACTACATTTCTGCTGTTTTTGGCGGAAAGCATTTAGTCATATGTAGTACAGCCCATGGTATATGCCATATCGAGATGCTTCCACTTTCAACCGATATTGCTGCCTATCTGAGCAAGTTGCACGGCAACGCGATGCCAGCTGTTGACCCATCTCTGCGCGACATTCTGTCCAGAATTCTGTTTTATCTGAAGACAGGAGATGACACCGGGCTTTCTGCAATAAAGCTCGATGTCTGCGGCACTCAATTTCAGAGGAATGTCTGGTCAGAGATAATGAAAATAAAGAGAGGGCAGGTGATAAGTTACGGAGAGCTTGCAAGGAGGATAGGCAATCCAACGGCTGCAAGGGCGGTGGCGGGTGCATGTGCATCCAACCCTGTGCCCTTCATCATTCCATGTCACAGAGTGATACGTGGCAACGGACAGACTGGAGGTTATGGCCTGGGTCCATTGATGAAAAGAAGGCTGTTGAAACTTGAGGGTGCAATCCGATGAGGCTGCGCTGCTGAAGCGAAAATGGCATGTTACTGTTGCTTTGCTGCAATCTCATGCAGGGAGGAGGATTTGAACCCCCGAATGCCTACGCAACCAGACCCTGAATCTGGCACCGTTGACCAGGCTTGGTTATCCCTGCTTGATTCCTGATGACAGAGGTCTCGAATAAAAAAATGTTGTTTTGAAGGATTATTTAAGTTCACTTCTTTTTTCTCATTATTTTCATCCAGCCGCCACTTTCATAGATGGCAAGGCCGTTCTTTTCAAGCAGTGTCTCAAATTCATTCCAGTCTATGACTTCAACCCTACCATTGTTTCCAGCAGTGAACTGAACACCGTCAGTGCCCTTAACCCTTCCGGGCTTCAGATTTTTCTTTTCAGCCAGTTCCTTTGCTTTTTTTAGAGAAATTTCATTCATTCCCAAGCCAGATACCCCCATATAGTGGGCGTGCATTATCAGTTGCTATGGATAAATACTTTGCTCGATGCATTTTCAAATGGGGAAATGAGCCAGTAATTTCCATTGCACCTGTATATATTGGAAAAGAACACCAGCCAGCCTTATTTTTGATGTCGCATATCTATAGTGACTTCATGACAGCTGCTCTTTCTTCATTTTGAACCCTTTCCTTTTTACCTCTTTTATGAAACTTTCAGGCTGGAGGGCCAGCTCTGGTGGAACAACACCCCTTGCATCAGTTTCTCCTCGAAGTATAAAGCGCGCAGCTGTTGCCCCTGGTATGCCTACGGAATATTCTGCGGCCCCAACACCCCATTCAGGTTTTGATGGAAACACACAGGTCCATCTTTTCCTGACATTTCCTGCCTCCCTGCCTGCTGCATCCACTGCAAGACATTCAAAGCTGTTAGGTCTGCAGTCAGGCGGATATCCAAGCAATCCCCTCTGCCTGAGCAGTGCTGTCAGGAATTTTCTGGGCGAGATATTGCAACCACTGATTTTCATTTGCTTACTCTCAGCAAAACCAGCATCTGCCAGCACCTTCTGCTCAACAAACCCGGGCCCTCCCTCCATCCAGCTCACATTCTTTATACCCTTATCTCTGAACGAGGCTGGAAATGTGGCAATTTCACTGTGCCTCGTGACATACACCACAGTATCCCCTACTGGGGACGGAAAGCTGTAGTTTTCGCTCAGAGAGAGTGGCCTGTATTGCTTTATTCTCCCATTTTCATAAACCTCGGCAGGCATTGTGTATTCATCCATCAGCGTCTCAATGGACCATGTTACAAAGAAAGGAGGGATATTTTTTGTGAAGTCTCTCCATGCATCCCTTATCCTTATGGTCTCAACAGTATCCATGCCAGATGCAATTTCAGCTGCAAATATGCCACTCATCCCTGGCTCCGCACCCATTCCAGGGATTGCGAGCAATCCCCTCCTTCTGAATGAGCTGCTGTGCTTCAGCTGTCTCTTTGTTATCCAGTACAGCCCACCAAAATCCACGTAATGTGCCCCTGCCCTCAGAGCAATTCTCATCGCATGCTCATTGAAATAATACTGTACCGCGTTGATTATCAGGTCTGTCTTTCCAATTCTCTCATGTGCATTGCTCTGTGTGATATCAATAGATACTGCCCTCACCTTTTCTTCTCCTGCAATATCGTTTGCTTTACGTGCGACGCGACGGGCACGCCGCAAATCTATATCAGCCACAGTCAGGCTCTCCAGATCCCTATCTGCTGCAAGGTCATAGACAGCACACTGCCCCACAAGCCCGGCTCCGCCAAGAACTGAAATACGCATGAATATCCTTCCGAAACAAAGGTGATTAATTATTTTCTGGTGCGATATGCGACAGGAATTCTTCTGATCTCATAAAGCTTTATTTCATTGCATTTTCTCAACATTTTTAACCACCTCTGCGTATTCTGCAGGATTCAGCTGATGAGCGGTAATGGAGAGGAACTATGTATTCCCATTGAGAGTCGAAGAGATAGAGGCTCTTATAACAGAAATAGAGGCATTGATTGATGCTGCTGAGGAAGAGGAGACCCGCGACATAAGTGCTGCACAGCACAGAGCAATAATGCTTCTGCAGCAGTTCTACAGGAAGCTTCTATCTGATTTTTCTCCACATCAGTACAGGGAAATACGTGCATTCCTGCGTTCAAACAATGTACCTTTGCTTCGAGAGGCCCTGAGAATAAAGCCTGCAAAGCTTCCAGAACGACTTTCCAGGGCTATCGAAGGAATGGATGTCACACAGGAAAAAAGGGCACAGCTGCAGGATTTCATAAAAAGACTGAAAATCGCAGTCAATGATGTTGACAGTGCAGTATACTCAAGCTTGCAGCGCTCAGGCAAATCGGAGGAGGCACAGGAGAGGTTACTTGAGATACAGGAGACACTTGAGCAGATAGTTTCCTCCGCCAGAAGGCATGAACATCTTCTCTCTGAGCTCCAAGTCCTGGAACAGCATCTTCAGCAGATGAATGCAGATGATATCGAGGCGATTGTGGAAGGGAAGAGAAGGGCTATGATTGAAACAGTGGAGTCTGATATGCTGCTGCTCTCACAGCGCCTGGAGGCCAGCGAAAGGGAACTTGAGGAAAGGAAGGAGCTTTTCAAAGAGCATCTGAAGTCAAGTGGAAAACTCATGAACACTGTAGTGACACTTCTTCCCAGAATGAAGCAGCTGATATCATCTATGGTAAAGAGCGAAGATGCATCCCTTTCCATCTGGGATTTTGAAGTGGCAAGGAAGCACCTGGATCGTTTTCTTGCCTCAATAGAAGCAGATGGATCTGAGATTGAGTTGAAAATGGATGAGGTGGAAGGGGCGCTCGACTATTTTCTTTCGCACAGCGATGTGATTGGACTGTATGAGGATATCAAAAGGCGCATCTACGAAATACAGGAAATGCGCAGCAGGCTCGAAACATTGAACGCAAGGAAGAAGGAGCTTTTAAGCGCACATAATTTAAAGCAGCTTCGTGCACAGGAGGAAGTAAGGCTCAATGAGCTCATTGAGCAAAGAGAGAAAATAATTTCAGGTATTGAGAGGGCACAGGAGGAAGGACTCTCGCTTTTCAATTCGCTGGGTGTCGAAGATATGGATGATCTTAAGAGAGAGGTGGAGAGGCTCAAAAAGCGCCTGTGATCATTTGGTCAAGGCGGCCGTCTTTGCCTTCCCCCTTTCACCTTTCTCGATGGAGAGGGAAAGATGGCGCACGGGCAACATCGTCATTATGCCTGAGGCCACGAGGAGGGAGGAGAAGAGGAAGTCACTGAAATAACCTGAAAATTGCGCAACTATTCCTCCTATCATGGCGCCTGCTATTGACCCAATGCCATAGAATGCATTGTAGAAGCCCATTGCCTCCCCCTTGATATGTGGACCTGCCATCTCAGCCACTATGGATTGGGCAGTGACGCTGATGATTGCCCAGCAGACACCCATGAGTGCGTTGAGTGAAACCATTACAGCTGCCGCCTCAATGCCTATGGTGAGCACTGGAAGGATGAGGTAAAATGATGGTATTATGGCGATCCTTGCTGCAGCCGCAATTATCTGCACTGCACGCGCCCCGAACCGCGCTGAAAGTGAGTAGACCCTTCCGTATGTGAACGTTGATGCAAGGGAGCTGCCGACATACACTGCAAAGACATAGGATGTATTCAGGGAGAATTTGCGGCCCACATCAGAGGCCAAGTAGTTAGGAAGCACTGCGTAGAAGGCAGTGAACCCTGTGGCAAACAGTGCAATAACAACATAGTAGAGCATCAACGGTCTGCCCATCTCTTTTCTTTCATCAGAGGTGGGCGCTGCGAGCCTTATCAGAGCGCCAACGCGTGAAGGCAGATATTTTGCCCTCTCAGATACCCTGAGAGGTATATCTGCCAGCGTGTTCCAGTGATGCGACACATGATGGTGCCTTCCTCCTTCATCTATAAGCAGTGAGGCAAGCACTGCAGAAATGAGTGAAATTATGGTGAGAAGGAGGAAGAAGATACGCATATACTGCAGCCTGTCAGGCAGCAGTGCAAACCAGAGCCCTCCAGCCACCAGACCCAGCAGATATCCAGCGCCTCCTATCTTACTGAATTTGCCAAGCTCGCTGACCCACGCATCCTTTCCTGTTTTTTCTATCACAAGTGCAGTTCCTGCAGGGGCGCTGGCTGTGAACAGCAGCCCCAGCAGAAAGTTTGCAATGAGGAACATTACAAAATCAACGCTCAGCCACATTACTGCAATTGATACAGCAAGTCCTGCGAACCCCTCGATTATGAAAAGTTTCCTTCTATGGAGGTGGTCTGTCAGGTTTCCCCATACTATGTATGCCGGGATGGATGCAATGGAGGTGACAGCAGTCACGAGTCCAACCTGGAACAGAGTGCCTGAAAATGCCATCACAAGGAAGAGAGGTATGAGAGGTGATGTGCCTCCGTTTGCTATGTTCGCCAATGCAAAGGAATAGTACCAGCTGCTGCCGGCTGCGCTTCGCCTGTGCATCCCATCCACTGTAGCTGCCGCAAACTGCTTATGTTATATTTATATGCAATGTGTGCCACCACAGAATTTTCAGATGCAGTTAATTGCTTTCAATTCGTACCATCTCATGCAGATTGCTGGCTCAGAAGTTTTCCTGCATACACCAGTTCTGCTTTCACTGGCTGAATTATCTTGATTTAAGGATGAAATTAATGGAGCAGTCGAATGCATTGCCGGGAGCTGTGCAATCATATATCCAGTGCCAGGGAAATGATCAATGTTTTTATGCTTATCATTGCTACAAGCATATGTGTCACTCTTCATTGCAAGATATGCCGAGATAGGTCTGAAAAGCGAGAGGGTCAGGAGGCGATTTGAGGATATACTCGCACTGAACATTGAGAAACATTTCATGGCCAGGCACATGGAATGCCTCGTCTCCTGGGACAGAGGCCGCCTGTTCATAATGGCAGATGATAAGACTGCGATGGATGTGCTCTCGCATACATTTGGCATAGTGTCGTTCAGCAGGGCAATGGAAGTGGGAAAGGGAAAACAGGAGATTATTGATGCAGTGGTCAGGGTTGCCTCCACACTGCTCTTCAGTGGTTGCAGTTTTGCAATCAGGGCAAGGCGGTCTGGCAATCATGAATTCACAAGCATGGACATTGCGCGCGAAGCTGGCGCAGCTGTGCTTTCACAATTCAATCATCTGGGCATTTCAGTTAACCTCGACGCCCCTGATGTGGAGGTATTCGTTGAGGCGAGGGAAAGGGCTTCGTATATCTACACCTCGATTCATGAAGGGCCCGGTGGCCTTCCACTGGGAACACAGGGAACTGTGCTGTGCCCTGTGGATAGAGAGCAGGATATGGTTGCTGCCTGGCTCATAATGCGCCGGGGATGCAGGACTGTGATATCAACAGATATCGATGTATCTGTGCTGAGAAAATGGGATCCTGAGCTCAAAACGGTGGAGAAGGGGGATCCCTATCAGCTTGCACTGAAGTATGGATGCGAGGCTGTTGCCTTTCCAGATGCAGAGCTGAGGGAAAAGAAGGAGGGCATTGCCTCTCTTTATCCATCAGCAATGCTAATGCTGGAAGAGCTAAATGAGCTGCTTGAGACCATCAGGGCCTGAGTTTTATTTTCCCTGCCTGTTATGTGCCCTTATGGAGGGTCTTACCTTCTCTGCTCCCTTCCCCTTCCAGCGCAGCCCTCTGCCCTTTTTGCCTGCCGAAGTCAACCCTCTGAAAACGCGGTTTGAATGAGCTGGATCGCTTATCCAGTTAAGGTGTCTGTCTGAAAGGATGGAAGGATTGTATGGGTCAACGAGTATGACCTCAAACCATTTATGGAGACCATCCTGTCCAACAGGATAGGAGTTGAGAACCTCCATATTTGGGAAATGCCTCTGGACCCTCTCCTCTGCTATGCGCTGTATGTTCTTTTTCATTGTTATGCGCAGTATACCCTTTCTCTTCGCCCTGCGCCCCTTTGCTATGTGCCTCTTGCGCAATCCGCCGCGCCTCACGCGCACTCTGACCACAATGATGCCCTGCTTTGCCTTATAGCCAAGCGCCCTGGCCCTGTCCAGGCGTGTGGGGTGATCAATAACCTTGAAATTCTCCTCCCTTCGCCAGGCAATGAGCCTCTCCCACTGCGTCCTGGCGACGAGTTTTGCGTTCGCCTTTTTCCTGTACATTGACATGTAGCTGTATGCGCTTCTTCCACCATGCCCTGCGGGCTGTGGCTGTACTGCTGTTTCACCCTGACTATTGGTCATATGCTTAACACCGATGAATACGGATTTGCCTTTCAAATTGTGCATCCGTATAAATACTCTGCTACAGAAAATCCTCCAGCTTCATGCTCTCTGAAGTCTTTTTTCCCGCAATGGCCCTCTCTGTTCTGACCTGATCGAAGAGCGTTGATTGCCTCGAGCCCCTGAGCAGCCCGTCCTCATCCACACCAAACACTTCTGTGACCCTTGCAAGTGTCTGAGCAACACGCATGCCATAATATGCGTAGTCAGGTGTGAATTCAAACTCCCTTCCTGCCACATAGGGTTCAACCTGCTGTGGCGACTTCTTGCTGTTTACCACAATCCACGAGACCTTCATGCCAGGGATGAACTCCAGCCCCATCTTCATCAGTTTCTTTGCAGCCTGAACTGTCACCTGTGTCTCCATGTCCTTATATTCTTCAAAGGCTCTGCATGTTCTCGATATTACGAGCTTTTCCTTCGGTACCCTCCCTGCCAGCACATCCTCCACAAGCTTTCTCGCGAGGCGCAGGGCGCCTTCCCTGTTGCCATTGAGTATCTCATCAAAAACAAGCGCAAGGCTCTCTGACTGGTAATCAAAAGAGTCTGTCCTGCGTATCTCATACCCTCTGACGACAAGCCCCTGCTCGGGCCACACGAGCCTTCCTACATACCTCTTCTTCTTTCCATGTGAGAAGAGTGGCTCAAAGACCTCTTCAAACTCCAATGTCACTCCCTGGGAGGAGAAACGCTCGCTTAGCTTTCTCCCAAACTCAATTGTCCCCTCAAGCGTTTCCACAGGACTTTTGAAGAAAACCGAATCAGTGTCTGAGTAAATGACAGTGATCCCCTCCTTTTCCAGCTGTTCAATCACTCCCTTTGTTGTCTCCCTCGCAAATGCAGTTATGCTTCCTCCTATAGCATAACTTGTGAATCTGTAGAAAGAGGATGCAAGCACACCATAGAAGGAGTTCATCAGTATCTTGACCGCATTCTGCAATCCATCCAGGTAGGTGTATTCATCGCCGGTGCAGTGCTTCATCCTCTCCTTTATTGCATCCCTCTGCTTCATCAAATCGCTGAGCAGCTCAGGAATTATGCCCCTTCTCACAGAGGCATCCAGGAAGCGCGCCCCTGTGGGGCTCACTATGGTCCCCTCAGGACTCAGTGTTGTGAAGCATATGTTCTTAGCAATAATCAAAGAGGGGTACATGCTTTTGAAGTCCAGAACGCCTACCCAGTGGTAGAGGCCAGGGGCTATGCTGTGAACATAGCCACCTTCAACGCTCTCCTCCTCCAGCCCCCTGCCGGTGAGCGGTGTAGCGACTCCCCTTCTGTCCGCAGCCCTTATGAGCAGCGAATCCACGAGCTGGGATGCGCCTGAATTCATCGCATCGTCCAGAGGCAGCTTTGATACTGTGGCCATATCCATCGATCTGTCCAGCACCTTTGTCTTTTCCAGTATCTTCAGGGCGAGCTCTGCATCCTTCTCGCAGTACTCCAGCACCCTTTCCCTGTTGTTGCGCCATTCCTCGTCTATCTTGAGTCGGTCCACATCTATCTTCTCTTCGTTCAAAAGCTCCTTTGCAACCGCGTTGAGTGTCTCCTGTTTAGGGTGAAACTGGCGCTTCATATGCCACCATGCATCTGCAATGATCCTCCCATTGCAGCGCCAGAATCTGTTGCTGACCCTTCTGACATCCTCCCCATCCCTCCCCCACCTCTTTGCTGAGATATGGAGTGCATCTGCCCTCTCATTGAGCTTTGGAATGTCAAAGCCATCTATATTGTAGCCCGTAATTACGTCAGGGTCCAGTGTCTTTATGAGGGAGAAGAAACGCTCGATCATCTCCCTTTCATCCCCATATATGCGCTCCCTGACCTCCTTCTCCTCGCTTTTGAAGACAGCGCAGATGCACCAGATATTCCCATCCTTTATGCTCGTCTCTATGTCAAAGCTCAGTTTGCTCAGCACAGGCTTGAAATCCTGGCATTCCTCGAACTCAGACGCATTCAGAACAATGTCAGCCGAATACATGGATGCATTGACCCTTTCCCCTGTGACACTTATGCAGGAACCGAGATCCTTATCGTAGATGAACCTGTGCGCAAAGGGAATGTCTGCAGCCGCAACTTCAACAACATTCTTCAGCAATTCCCTGAATTCAGGCACCTTCCATGGAAATTTTACAGTTACAACTGCTCCATGCTCTTCCCTTCCCCTGTGAAGGAAGTTCCTTTCCTGAATGGATATGACATCATCCCTTCTTTCAAGCACCTGCCTTGCCTTGTCGACATCCCCTATAATCTGGAAATAGGGACGGAAGCCCCTTGAAAGTATTACTATTGACCTGCCCTCTCTCGTCTTGCCGTAGAGCTCCACAACCACACCATCCCCCTCAGCCCTGTATGTGGCTGTGAGCAGGCGAACATCATGCTTTTCCATTAAATCCTGATAAGCTTAAGACAAATGGGTTTAAATGTTTTCCACAGCAGGCTCATTTCCTTACCACTATCTTGATCACATCACCATCAGCCAGCTGATAGTCATGCCCCACTGGCTTCTTTGTCCTGGCATTTATGGCAGTCACATAGTTCTTCCCTATCTCTGTATGGATCCTGTATGCAAGGTCCTGCGGCCCGCTTCCCTTTTTTATGAGAACTGCATCTGGAAGCACCTGCCCGTCGTGATTGGTAAGTTTATTCTCATCCTCAACAGGGAAGACTGCGACAAGCTGGAGGAGTTCAAAGGCAGTCTTTTCAATGGCGTCCTGAACACCTGTTGAGCGTTGCCGGAGAAAATGAGCAATTCTTTCAAGCGCCTGCCTCTGTCTTTCGTTCAGCGTTGAGCTCTTTATCCTGAATTCCCTTGAACCTGGGATGTAATCTATCAGAGATGCGCGTGCAGCCTTTCTCAGTGCAAGCTCGTATTCAGCTGCACATGGTATGACAATCCTGTCCTTCATGGCCATCAGACGCTTCACATTCTCTTCAGGGGCGATATCCACCTTGTTTGCAGCTATCAACGTCGGCTTGCTTATTCTTCTTATGGCATCTGATAGAGAGAGGAGGTCATTGTCTGTCCAGTTTATGGGGTCGCCGAACACACCTGATAGACGCATTGCAGCTGTCACATCTGCAAGACTGACGCCAAGTCCGCTCAGCCTCTCCTGGAGCACTGACTCCACCTTCAATCCCTCAAGATGTATCTTCTTTGCTGTCTTCTGAAAGTTCCTGTCCAGGATGCTCTTTATCCACATCGCAATCTCTTTTTCTAAAAAGAGAACATCGTCCACAGGGTCTCTTGTGCCCACCGGTACAGGGTTTCCATCTTGGTCCGTAGAACCGCTTGCATCGACCACATGGATGAGCGCATCAGCCTGCCTGAGGTCATCAAGAAATGCATTCCCCAGCCCCTTTCCCTGCCAGGCGTCTGGCACAAGTCCTGCCACATCAAGGAGCTCGACAGGAATGAAGCGAACACCATCCATGCACTGTGCGTTATTGGGGTTGCACTTTACTCCAAAGTACTTCTCAGGGCACTCCCTCCTCACATACCCTATCCCCCTGTTAGGTTTGATTGTAGTGAACGGGTATGGAGCTATTTCGACATTCGCAAGCGTTGCTGCGGCGAAGAAGGTGCTCTTCCCTACATTTGGCTTGCCAACTATGCCTATCTGCATCTCTCCCTCCTGAAGCTTTCAGCACTCCTTTCACCGCTCTCGCCAGGACCGAAGACAAGCGAGGCAAGCTCCTCCATTTCCTTAATTCCAAGCTCCTCCGCTCTGTGTTGCGCGTAGGGAACATCCGCTGTCAGCCTCTCCTGTTTCAATGCAGCCCTGATTGTCTTCCTTCTGTGAGAGAAGAGAATCGAGACAAGTTCATTGAATGCAACTGACTCCTCCACCCCCTCTCTCCTCTCCATCATTATCACAGCTGAATCAACCTCAGGCTGAGGATAGAAATGGGAATGGCCCACTTCAAAGAGATGTTTCGTATTGTACAGGCGCTGCAGCATCACGCTTATCCTCGAGTACTCCGAAGTACCTGGTGGCGCAACTATTCTCCTCGCCACTTCTTTCTGTATCATGAAAAGCCCCCTCTTCATGCGCAGGGAGGAGAGCCTGAATATCATGGGTGTTGCAGTGGAATAGGGCAGATTGCCCACAGCCAGATCGAACGAAGGAATTTCCATCTCAAGGGCATCCCCCTGGAGCAGCTGAAGCCTGTTGCTGAATACTTCTCTCAGATACCTTGCAAGTCTCCTGTCTGATTCAATGGCCACCACATTTCTTGAGTACTTTAAAAGGAATGATGTGAGCATGCCAAGCCCAGGCCCTATCTCAAGCACCCTCTCCTCAGGCGATATATTTGCTGCGATAGCCTCCCGTTCAGCCACATGTTCATCAACAAGAAATGTCTGCCCTCTCTTTCTGTCAGGATAGACGCCCAGGTTGCTGAGCAGCTCTTTAACCGCCTTTGCCTCCATCTGTATCACTTTGCTACGAACAGCCTGTACTTCTGTTCTCTATCAGACAGCTCATCGACTATGCGCTTTGCTATTATCTTTGCAGGATGATGGAGCGTCATCACCCTCTTCTGCACATCATCAAGGCTCTCAAATTTCTTCTTTTTCCTTTCTTCAATTATGGACCACATGCTCTTCTTTCCAAGCCCTGGAAGCAGCTCCAGCGTGTGAAGCCTTGTGGTTATTGCCTCGGCCTCATTGAAGAAACGTACAAAACGCTCCTGTGTGTCAAGCACTATCTGCTCAAGCACATGCGGAAGCTCTGCCTGAGCTGTCGACGTCAGCTCTTCATATCCCAGTCTTCTGCGCACATGCAGTATCTTGTCTCTCTTCTCCATCTCCTTCCCTATGTATACCTTGTCACCAGGGGAAAGCGTCACACCTGGTCTGGGAACGAGTTCAAAAAGCTTGAATTCATCTGCGCCTATTGCATACGCCACCGGCTCATGCTTGAAACCTCTTTCCGATGGTGAGCCCTGAGGCAGATAATCAAGTATGTAGGCATAATCCTCCAGAAGATCACCTGCCTACAGATACTTCTGAACAGTCTCAATTATCTGTTCCACCTGTTTTCTATCGAGGCTCGTCCTTTCCTTGGTGAAAATAAGTCTAACATCATCGGGTGTTTGAGGCAACAGGTCTATTATCTTCACTATGTGCTGTTCGTTCAGAAATCCAAGGGCTTCGAGGTCCTTCCTCAGCTTCTTGACACTATCTATGTCTATATTCGCAAAACGCTGTGCATTCTCCAGTGCAAGCTTCTGCTCGGGGGACAGCTCCCGCTCCTTGCTCTCCTTTGTCAGTATCTGCTTAACCTCTGCAAGGGTCACGAAGCGGTCCGCCATATTTTTCACTTAGCTTTTGTCAGGTGAACAGCATTCGATAATATAATCTTCTCCTTTCCCCCGTCCATGATGCTCACCCTGTACATCCTTCCCTGTGTGCCCACGACAACGCCTGTCCTTCCCTGAAATCTCAGATGAGGCGCCCCAGATCTCACTGAAGGCTCTATCTTGATGCAGACCTTCTCCCCCTCTTCGAATTTCCTCATCAATCTTGCCACAGGCGGATTCCCCCTATTCCTGGGTGACTTGCTTAATATGCCGCGAGATCTCCTTCTCAACCCTTTTGAAGACTTAACCATTTTTTTCCACTCCGTTTACCATCATCACATCCAGTGTTTCGACGATGCATTCCACACCCAGCATCTCAGACAGGCTTGGCCTTGTCCTTCCGTTATCCCCTGTTATAAACTCCTTTATATAAGTTCCTGCCTCTGCCTCTATTTCCATGACGGCCTTCTCATCATCAAAGCGTTCAAGGTTGCATTTTATAATTCTTCTCTCCCTGATTATATCTGCCCTGCGGTGCACCACCCTTTTAGGCGTACGCTGCTTCAGCATAATATGTTCAATGGAGGAGCATATATTGCGCAATTTTTCCTCCGCTGGCACAGGGTTGAAGCGCACCACCACTCTATAGGTCTTTGAAGGTGAGGCCTGTTTCATGCGCCTCACTCCTTCCCTGTCCGTGAAACCAAGATTGGAAACCTGGACGACCCCTTCGTTCCTTTGATTTATTGTTTCAGCAAGCATGGCAAGGTCCGCAGAGCGCCTCTTTGGATTCCTGAGTTCCATGACAAATGGTCTTCCATCTCCAAGCATTACTGCGTCTATATCTTCCCTTCCCATGCCATGAAAAAAATGCTCCTCAGCCTGAAATACCTCCATCATTGGCGCAGCTATGAGCTCCTCGACACTCGTCTCATACATCTTCCCATTATAATCGCAATATGCGCACCCTTTCCCATGGCACCGTCTGCAGGGCCATCTGGTTTGCGGTATACCCCTTATGAGCTTCCTGTACCTTCCCTCTATGAACAGAGGGTATATCTCAAGCTGGCAGGTCATGAATGCTGTATCCACCACAGCAAGCACATCTGGCCTCAGGTTCCTGGCAGTTTTCCCCGTAAGAGTGGATACCTTCTTGCCTATCTCCCTATTAAGCTCAACCTTGAGCATCTCCGACGGCTGCAGCTCTCTTCCTGTCAGTTCCCTCTCCCTTGATAGCATGCCGTACTCAAGCCTTGAGCCTATCCAGAAAGTTTCATATTCTATGCCTTTCAGTGTTTCGCACACCAGTCTTGCGAAGTCATCAACCCTGAGGAATAAACCTCTGCAGAGTGCACACTGTGCATCCTCAACTGTATTGCCCTGAGAAACAGAAAGTCGGGTGGCACAGCGCCTGCAAAGTGTTGCATTAATTGCATCAGCTCGAGCGATCTCGCTCATTCTTCCCTCATCTCCGGTTCGCTTCCGTACAGCAGCTCCCTGAGCTTCAGTTCCCTTCTCTTGTGTTCAAGGAAATGAAAGACTGCTGAATGCTCGCTTCCCCTGAGCAGCATATCTATTCCTTCCTTTGCAAGTTCTATTTCAAGCGGGTCACCTATTATTGCCACAGTGTCGCCTGAAACAGATATCATTGTTTCTGTGAGATGCTCTATTGTTTCCCTTGCCCTTCCATCTCTGCCTATAACCCTGCCGCGCATCCTCTGTATCCTGTTCTTTCTCCCTCCAGTGTAATCCGAGATGTGTATTATCTCCAGAAAATTGTCCTCAAGGAGCAGTTTTCTTGCTCTCTCTGGCGAAAAACCTCTTCCCACCGCAGTCACAAATGAAGAAACCTTCAGCTCCATTACCGGGTCAAGAGCACTGGAGCCATCCACTTCCACGTACCCTTCCTCAGAATCAACATTTATCCTGACCTGCGTCTCCTCCTCTATTTTTTTCTTGAGCATGCCGCCCTTTCCAAGCAGCACCCCTATCCTGTCATGCGGTATCCTCAGATACTGCACCTTCACCACCTGTGATCTTTTGAATCAACATATTGTTCTCAATCACTTCCACACCTTTTGATGCAAAGAATCTGTTGATATTCTTTACATCACGAGCAAGCAGATCTAAAGCATTCGGATGTCTGGTGGTAACCGCCTGGCTGCAATCTATGAAGTGCGCCTTATTGTTGTGCACCATAATATTATATTGACTCAAATCAGCATGAACTAGACCTGCATCTCTGAACCCTCTCCTCATGAAATCCACAGTTGCTTCATAGTATTTCACAGCCTCCTCGCCCAGTTCAACATCCTTCAACAGAGGCGCAGGGCCATTTTCATCACCCAGATACTCCATGGCAAGCAGATTATCCCTGCGAGCTATCGGTTCAGGCACAGAGAGATTCGCCTTCCTGTACCTCTGCAGGTTGGAGAATTCTCTCTGCACCCATAGGTGGACAATTTTGGTAAAATTCTTTGAAAATCCCCTGAAGCGTTCATCTCCCTCTATGTAGCGCCCAAGCGATTTGAACGTTGCATTTGTGATGCGATATATCTTGAGTGCGAGCGGCCTCCCTTCAGCAGAAGTGGCTCTAAAGACGCCACCCTCCTTCCCTGTGGCCACTGGAAAGTCAAGCGTGGCAATTATACCGTCATTCATTAATTCATAAAGAGAAAGCAGCGTGCGTCTGTCAAAGAACTGGTCATAGACCTTCCTGTCATTCGCATCTTTGATGCGTTTCTGGTACGGCTCAAGCAGTTTGATGAATTTTTCTTCAAGCTCGAAAGCGGCCACATGCATTCACCGCTCAGAAAATATTAATGTTTTCAGGGATAAGGTTTTTCCGGCTGAGATATGCTGACTGCGTCTTTGTGTATCTGTAGAGTATATCAGCCTTATCTTCCTGGAATTCCCATGGCTTCACTATTACAAGATCTCCTTCCCTTATCCACATCTTCTTCTTTATCTTTCCAGGGATCCTTCCCATCCTGACCTTTCCATCTGCGCACTGCACCCTGATGCGGGAGCCACCGAGCAGCTGGTCAGCTACTGCAAGCATTTCGCCATTGCTTGCACTTGGCAGTGGTACACGGACAAAGGACTCAGTTCCTTCTTCCCCTTCAACAATGGAATCCTGCCTGCTTTCGAAGCGCTCCTGTCTTTCCCTGTTGCTCTTAATGCTCATATGTAGTTATAACTACATTTCCCCAGAATTATATAGATTGCTATTGCACATGGTTGTAATTCCATCCATCTGTCATCAAATCAGTGCATCTCTGAAGCGATGGCTTTAAAGCTCCTTGCACTCGTTTATTAATTAAAATGGCATCACTTCTGAAGCGCATCCAGGAAATCATCTGGCATATCTCTGTATATTTCGTCGCATCTGTGAAATGCAAATGTGATGTATCTCCTGTCCCCTCTGCTGTTTTTTATGCTACATGGACCAAATCCGTCATCATCTGCTCCATACCATTTAGGACAGTTCTTGCAAAGCATCTCATCTTAGAGCGATGAGCGCCTATTTCAACCCGACCGTCGATTCAGGACATTCTTCTTTGTTTTCATCACTCTATACGCTTCTCCAGCAATAAGGCCTGCAGAGAATGCGAGCAGCGCATCGAGTATCAGCAGCCCCAGCGCACCGGGAGATACAAAGAACTCAAGTGCAACGCGAGCAATGAACGCCGCGGCCCAGACCACAAGCACAGCCTCTGACCTTCTGTAATAAAGTCTTCCTCTATGTCTAAAGAAGTGGACACGGCCTGGCAATATCAGCCCCAATACAATACCTATCACAGCAAAAACAATTGAAATTTCTAACTCCCTTATGTTAAACGGAGTGAGCACTATGAGGAATACGAGTATGAAGTAAAGGGCAGTGCGCGCAATTAAACCCCCTCCCCTGTAACGCCTTTCCTTAAGGCCGCGATATATGACATAGGCGAGGTAGATAAGAACAAGTATCAGTATAACGGATAGCTCAATCAGTCCCTGCATTTGTGGCAGGTTTTGCATTTGAGTGTGGAGTTTTACCCCTTTATATAAAATGTTATGGCTCGGCGGAAGCAGTTACTTCCAATTTGCCTATGCAATGAGCTGCGATGTCTTATTTCAATGGAAATGCTTCTCTTAATCTCTGTTATGCAGTAGGTAAAACACTTATACATTGTTTTAAAATAGAAAAGCGTGAAAGTACTGTTTAAGCGCCTTATAATACTTGCAATTGCAATCATAATCGTGGTTCCAGCTCTTTATTTTGCCATAAATCTTCAACATTCGGCGCAGAATGAATCAAACCCACTTTACTATGCACCATCAGATGTAAATGCACTTGGATATGTGAACCATAATGGGACCCAATTTTACATCTTTGCCACTCACAGTGGTTTCGGTTTAATATTTGATACCTCTTCAATATCCAGCATTAACTTCAGTAAATTTTCCTCATTCAATGGTATGGGTAACTTAAATGATAGCTCAAACCTGAGCTTTAAAACAAACATTAGCCTGTATGCAAATTATAATAATTATGACATTTATTCAATACGCAATTTAAGCATCTCGCTCATCGGATTTTCTTTATCAAATCAGACACTCTATCTCTACGAAAATAACGGCTTTCTTATCCTTGGCAATCTAAACGGTGTTTACGAGTCTATTAACGGAACTGTAAGGGATAGTACGGCACTTGGATATTCCAGCGACATAAATACAAGCGCAAATGTTTCGCTGGCTGTTTTTACTGCGGGAAGTAACATCAAATCACTGTATTTCAATGTGAGCGGAAATAACTTAACAGGAAGCATTGAATTCAAAAACTATACCTATGAGGCATATTTTCTTTCTGCAATAATAAAATTAAAAGGTGCATCCATTCTTTCGATTTACGATCTTAACGTCAAATTCAAATTAAACACAAACGAATTAAAATCATTGTTGAATATCGAAGGTGTTATTTATGCCCAATAAATTTGTTGTTGCCTTTTCTTACTATTTCAAAAACTACTACAGATCAAGAAGTTTCTACCTCATGCTTTCATTGATAATTTTAATAAGCGCCATAATGTCCTATTTTTCATTCAGGTATCAGGGCAATATTGACACCTTCCTCAGCAGATTTGACAGTAAGACAATCACCACTGGCCTGAAGTCCAGGGCGCTGGATTATATCTGGTCTTTTGTGCTTGTAAATATACCGGTATATGCCGCTGTGTTTTTTGGCTCTCCTTCAATATCTAGTGAAATAGAGGATAGGACTGCTTTTCACATCTTTTCCCTTCCTGTGGGAAGGACAACCATTCTGCTTGCAAAATATGCTGCAGCATATGCAGCAACAATAATAATATCATTAATATATCTAATACTGGAAGCCATAATAACATTGAAGGTCTACGGAAATATTGATGTAAGTTCTTACATGCTTTCGTTTCTCATAACTCTCATTTTCATAGCATCCATCCTCGCATTCACATTATTCATAAGCAGCGTATTCAACAGGAACATATATGCATACATCACAGTTCTCATCATTTATTTCCTGGTTTTTGATGCAATTGATGTTATAACCAGCTTACTCTATAAATTGACCTCGCCCTTCCTGTTGAATAATGCAGCCAACATAATAATGGAGGTTTTTATCAATGTCAATTTATTTAGTTTTTCACCAACTATCTCTCTTTCGCCTGCAAGTGCTTCAGAAGTTCTGCTCGCAGTGGCCGTGATGTTGATATATCTTGTGTCCTCGCTCGCTATCGCCCTGGTCATGTTCGAGAACAAGGAGGCTAAATAATGAAAATTTCAGTCAGAGGGGTGTCAAAGAGGTATGGAAAAATACTCGCCCTTGACCGCATATCCTTTGATGCAAATGGCAATGGCTGCCTTGTTCTCCTAGGACCGAATGGTGCAGGCAAGACTACACTCATGAAGGTAATGACAAATATAATAAGACCCTCGTCGGGCGAGGTCAGGATAAACGACGTTAATGTAAGGGAAAATCCAGGCAGGGCCTTATCAGGCGTTGGTGCACTTATAGAGCAGCCAGAATTTTATCCCTATATTACAGGTTATGAGGCGCTTCTGTTCACAGGCATGATAAGGGGCTTATCCCGTCAGGAATGCGAAGCAGAAATAGATAGGGTATCAAGCCTGGCACACTGCAAAGACTATCTGAAGAGAAGAACAAGGGAATATTCTCGCGGTATGAAACAGAGGGTAGGACTGGCTGCCGCTTTAATAGGGAATCCAGACATCATAATACTCGATGAACCAACATTTGGTCTCGATCCAAATGGTATGATGGAGATAAGAGAAATTATCCTGGAGCTCAAGAAGAAAAAGCTGATTTTATTGAGCACACATCTGATATATGAAGCTGAAATGCTTGCGGACCAGATCGCCATAATCGATAGGGGCCGCCTCATACACTTCGGTCCTGTTGAAAAGGAAAGGTATCTGGAAGTGAGGGGCAAGATGGATGGAATCAATATAAGATTAGAGGGTGTGGAAATAATAAGAAAGAGTGCAGACAACATGATAATAAAAAAGAATGAAAAAATAGAGAACTGGGAGATAATCAGAGCGCTTGAAGCTTCAGGCATAAAGATTGAGACCTTTGATTATTACAGTCTGATAGAAGACCTTTATAGAAAACATGTGTCCCAGTCTGATGCCGAATTATAATCCCTGGCTAAAGTTCTTCACTTTATTGGTATTAAGGCAAAATTCCATTCAATTGTTTCAGGTGTCACCTGATTTACATTCGGGATCCTGTTTGAATTATTAAAAGAATCAACTGATGTTTGAATCGCCAGGTTGCATTGAGGGTGCAATATACTGCTGCCCAAAAATGCAGTTGCTGCCTTCCATAACATCATTCATTTCCCATAGCATCGATGAACATTAGCCCAGGTCACAACGCCAATTTGAAACTGTTGTTGCAATATTCCGCAATACTGATATGAATTCCAGAGCAACACAGGCCAAAACACCTCAACGCCTTTACAGCATTTGCATGTTATGCGATCATAAAATGGAAGATATGGGTGAAAGGCTCTGACTATTTACATCACTCATTTTCAACAATGTTAAATACTCATATTTCTATGTCTGACGCTAGTCAGACGGTGACTGCCTTGCGCAGATATGCGGATGCACCCTTTAGCGAGATGGACGCCCAGAGGCTCTCATACAGCATTCAGGCCAATCCAGCCGCTGTTTATCAGGTTTCCTCTCATGAAAGAAAGAAGTTCAGGAAGCTGTCGTCCAGGCCATACAGCATAATGAGCGCCTCCAAGTACATATTACTGATTTCTCTCATGCTATACTGGCTTCCAATTATAGGCCAGATGATTGCTGGCTTCGTCGGTGGGCGGAGGGCTGGTTCTCCCCTCAAGGCCATTATTGCAGCCCTCCTCCCTTTGTTTGTGCTTTTCTTCATCTCTCAGGCACTCCAGGACGGCATAATACCCATAAAGGTGCAGCAGGGGGGAGTGTTACTTCTTATAGCAATAAAGGCTGCGATTGACAGATTGCCTGTTGCCTCTTCGTACATGAATTTCGCGACTGCATATGTCGGCTCCTTCATCAATGAGCTGAATGCCGCAGCTTCCTTCAAGGCTGGCGACTATCTGATAACCATAGCCTTCGCATACATAGGTGGCATACTCTCAGACCAGAGCAGGAGGGAACTTGAATATGTATCAAGATTCGGAGCACCAACCACAAACGTTGTCATACCCTCTCCGCAGCCGCCGATACCTCAGCCATATGTGGAGGGCATTGCAAGGCCGGAAGCGCGCAGCAGAGCTTCATGGATCAGCAGCGTGCTCCATCCCAGACCCAGAGCTAACAATAGCTTCTCATCACTAATTCCCATCAGGCCTGTGATACATGAGGGTGTCGCAGGGCAGGACGTCAGGGAGATGCAGCGCCAATTGCAGAATGTGAGGGTTCAGGAGCCTCCCAGGGTACGCTCATGGGAGGATGTGTACCTTTCTACACGTCCAGCGACAGAAATGGAGGACCATGTCCCACCACCTAAGATACGCTTCACATCCCGCGGTCCAACTGCTGTACCTGAAGATGCAAGGGCAAGGAAGTTCGTTGAAAGGGCGCTTGGCAGAGATTATTTGGAGCAGTTATCTAAGGAAAAGAAATACAGAACATACCTGGTCGGCGGCACCTATGTGCAGAAGAACAGCCGCACGCCTTCTTCAACTGAACATGCTTCGGAAAACTGGGAACTTCTCTAAACAGCATATGACCCTTTCTTTATACAAAAATGTTAGGAGTTTGAGGGAAGCAGTAAAACTACGACCTTTAGGGAGGAGATACACGGACTTCCCTCAATAGAAAATTTAATAATAAGTTCTCTTTCCTAATAAATAATGTTCAGAACTATTAAACTGAAGCTCCCATATCAAACAGCTCATTGAAACTGCAAGGCAGTTCAAGGAAGCAACGCAAATAGTTCTGGACTATGGTTTTGAGAATAA
>Ga0209012_1000112_pt1 | contig 136350 bp, 143 predicted proteins | sample RS3BMetagenome_FD_184735 | JGI IMG/M metagenome (GOLD analysis project Ga0209012, IMG submission 184735) | Ferric oxide microbial mat and aquatic microbial communities from Rainbow Spring, Yellowstone National Park, USA - RS3B (SPAdes) (version 3) ... | reverse complement strand
AGCGCTTGAACAAGGAGATCCGCCGGCGCACCGATGTGGTGGGCATCTTCCCGGACCGAGCTGCCATCATCCGCCTCATCGGCTCGCTGCTCATCGAGCAGACCGAGGAGTGGGCCGAGCAGCGTCGCTCCATGAGCACGAGAGGCCCTCGGCGAGGTCCGACCGATAAAAGGTTCCTCGACGCCGACAACGGCACGGAGAACGCCCTCCCAGCGTCGCTGACGGCGTAGGATTGAGGGCGGATCACGCGGTGGTCAATACACCACTTCTCCGGACGTGACCCTGCCGTCATCCACCTGGTTGTAACGTGATCTCCTCCCGAGAACCTACTTCACTCCTCTCGTTACCAGCTCTCCCCAACGCCCCTCGAGTAGCAACGGGAAGACGCGATTCGCTGTCTGCTGGATTCGCAGTCTGCTGGATCCTGTCCGCCGCCCCCAGGATTGGTATCTCAGAGGAAACGTTACCTTAGAGGCAACCCACGACTACCTCGCAACACCTACTCACAGCACCTAGTCGACCACGCGCCATGCACTAGCACACACCTGTTGAACTCCTGGTGGCCGCCAGGCGTTTGCAACGTCACAAAACGGTGGTACCACGCGTCCGGCTGCATTCGGTATCGGCACCGCGCGATGGCAACTTGAAGGCACCCGAGCCACCGCCTAGGCTGGGAGGTGGGCGGCCGCACAGCTGCGACTACCGTCCACCTTGAGCCGTCCTGAGTCATGGAGGTAGTGCAGTGTCCGACCTGCTCGTCATCGGCTACCCCGACGAGACCACCGCCGCAGAAGCGGCCAAGCTCGTCGAGGAGCTCGGGCATGACCTGCTCATACAGCCCGACGCGGTGGCGGTGATCCGCCGTGACCCCTCGGGCCGCTTCCACGTCGAGACCAACCACCACGTCGTCGGAGCAGCCACGACCTGGGGAATGTTCTGGGGCTTGCTCTTCGGCTTCCTCTTCTTCGTGCCGATCCTCGGCGTCGCCTTTGGAGCCGCCCTCGGCGGGCTCGCCGGCCTCATCGACCGCAGCCTCGTCAACCGCGAGTTCGCCGAGAAGGTCCGCGACCTCGTCCAGCCCGGCACCAGCGCCCTCTTCCTCATGGTGGAGCACGTGCCGAGCGACAAGGTCATCAACGCGCTCGCCCACTACGGCGGCACCGTACTGCGCTCCTCGCTCGACTCCCGCACCGAGGCGGAGCTGCAGGAGGCCCTCACCGGCCGTCGCTCCTCGCAGTAGCAACGCCGCGAGCACCTTCGCCAGCACTCCTCGGTAGGCGCACCACTATGCAGCGCCGCGAACGCCATCCACACGCAACAACGGGGTCGGCACACCGACCCCGTTGTCACTCTAGCCCACCGTTGCTGTCAGCCGCTGGTGGGCTACATCATGCCGCCCATACCGCCGGCGCCAGCGCTGGCCTGCGCCGCCGGCTCCTCCGGCTTGTCGGCCACCAGCGCCTCCGTGGTGAGCAGGAGGGCTGCGATCGACGCCGCATTCTGCAGCGCCGAGCGGGTGACCTTGGCCGGATCGATGACGCCCGCCTTGACGAGGTCCTCGTAGACGCCGGTACGAGCGTTGAGGCCGACGTTGCCGCTCTCACGCTCGACCGTCTGCACCACCACCGGGCCCTCGAGGCCAGCGTTGTAGGCGATCCACTTGAGCGGCTCCTCGAGCGCCCGAGCGACGATCGCCGCACCGGTCGCCTCGTCGCCCTCAAGCTTGGCGACCACGTCGTTGACGCGCGCACGAGCACGCAGCAGCGCCGTACCACCGCCGGCGACAATGCCCTCCTCGATGGCTGCACGAGTCGCCGAGAGCGCGTCCTCGATGCGGTGCTTCTTCTCTTTCAGCTCAACCTCGGTGGCCGCGCCAACCTTAACGACGGCCACGCCACCGGCGAGCTTGGCAAGCCGCTCCTGGAGCTTCTCGCGATCCCAGTCGGAGTCGGTCTCCTCGATCTCGCGACGGATCTGGGCGATGCGTCCGTCGACCTCGGCCTTGGAGCCAGCACCGCCGATGATCTTCGTAGTGTCCTTCGTCACCTCGACCCGGCGCGCCTGACCCAGCAGGTCCAAGGTCACGTTCTCGAGCTTGAGGCCGACCTCCTCGGAGATCACCTGGCCACCGGTGAGGATCGCCATGTCCTGGAGCATCGCCTTGCGCCGCTCCCCGAACCCGGGTGCCTTGACCGCCACCGAGGTGAAGGTGCCCCGGATTTTGTTCACGACGAGCGTCGCGAGCGCCTCGCCCTCGACGTCCTCGGCGACGATGAGCAGGCTGCGCCCCGCCTGCATGACCTTCTCGAGCACGGGCAGCAGCTCGTGGATCGAGGAGATCTTCGCAGCGTGGAAGAGGATGTACGGGTTCTCCAGCACCGCCTCCTGGCGGTCCGGGTTGGTGACGAAGTAGGGCGAGAGGTAGCCCTTGTCGAACTGCATGCCCTCGGTGAACTCGAGCTCGAGCCCGAAGGTGTTCGACTCCTCCACCGTCACCGTGCCGTCCTTGCCGACCTTGTCGATCGCGTCGGCGAGCACCTCACCGATCGCCGGATCGGCCGCGGAGATCGCCGCGACCTGCGCGAAGTCGCTGCGACCCTCGACCGGCTTGGCCTGCTCGGCGATTGACTCCACCGCCGCCGCGACGGCCTGCTCGATGCCACGCTTGAGCGCCATCGGGTTCGCGCCTGCGGCCACGTTGCGCAGCCCCTCGCGGATCATCGCCTGCGCCAGCACGGTCGCCGTCGTGGTGCCGTCACCAGCGACGTCGTTGGTCTTCGTCGCGACCTCCTTGACGAGCTGGGCCCCCATGTTCTCGAAGGGGTCCTCGAGCTCGATCTCCCGCGCGATCGAGACGCCATCGTTGGTGATGGTCGGCGCGCCGAAGCTCTTGGCCAGCACGACGTTGCGGCCCTTCGGGCCCAGCGTCACCTTCACCGTGTCGGCGAGCTTGTTGACGCCCGCCTCGAGGGCGCGCCGTGCTGCCTCGTCGAACTCCAGGATCTTCGGCATGCCTACTTCACCACCTTCGCGAGCACATCACGGCTGGAGAGGATCAGCAGGTCCTCGCCGTCGACGGTGATCTCGGTGCCGCCGTACTTCGAGTACACGACGGTATCACCCACCTTGATATCGAGAGGGATGAGCTCCCCGGTCTGCTCGGCTCGCTTGCCCGGGCCCACGGCGAGCACCGTGCCCTGCTGCGGCTTCTCCTTTGCGGTGTCGGGGATCACGAGGCCCGACGCGGTGCGCTCCTCGGACTCGGCCGGACGTACGACGATCCGGTCCTCCATCGGCTGCAGGTTCATGCTCATGCCTCCTTGATCGGTGATGGGACTGGCATGTGGTTCAGCGACCGTTAGCACTCTAGCATGCCGAGTGCTAATCCCGGGCACCCCCGACGAGGCTCGCCGTGGGCTCGATGTCGAGGTCGCCGTCAGGGACCGCGCCAGCCGCGAGCCGGGCCGCGCCTGCGGCCACCACCATCGCCGCGTTGTCGGCGCACAGCGGCTTGGGTGGGATCACGGCCACCACCCCGCGCTCGGCGGCCAGCCGGGCGATGCGCTCCCGGAGCAGGCTGTTGGCCGCGACGCCGCCGCCCAGCACCACGCTGCGAAACCGCTGCTCCTCGAGGGCGCGCGCAACCTTGGCGACGAGCACGTCGACGATGGCCTCCTGGAACCCGGCCGCGACGTCCTCGACCCTGGCCTCGGGGTGGCGCTCGACGAAGCGCGCGACCTCGGTCTTGATGCCGGAGAACGACAGCTCGTAACCCTCCCGAAGGAGCGCACGCGCAAAGCGCACCGCACGAGGATCACCTGCCCGCGCCGCCGCCTCGATGGCCGGCCCGCCGGGAAAGCCCAGCCCGAGCACACGGGCCACCTTGTCGAAGGCCTCCCCTGCTGCGTCATCGCGGGTGCGCCCGAGCAGCCGGTAGGCAAATGGCGCATCGATCGCGACCAGCTCGGAGTGGCCACCCGAGACGAGCAGGCTGAGCGCGGGCAGACCGATCGGCCCCACGAGCGTGGCGGCGTACAGGTGCGCCTCCATGTGGTCGACACCGACGACGCGCACCCCGAGCGCAGCGCCGAGCCCAAGTGCGGTTGCGACCCCGACGATGAGCGAGCCGGGCAGGCCTGGCCCCCGCGTCACGCAGATCGCCTCCACGTCGCGCGCCTCGACCTCGGCCGCGCCGAGCGCCTCGGAGAGCACATCCACCATGGCGGCGTCGTGTGCCCTGGCCGCGAGCTCCGGCACCACCCCGCCGAAGGGTGCGTGCAAGGCTGCCTGTGAGCGCACCACGTTCGCACGGAGCACCCCGTCGACGAGCACCGCCACCGCGGTGTCGTCGCAGCTGGTCTCGATCCCGAGGTACACCCCGCGCTGGGCAAGCTCGAGACGCTGGTTGCTCACTCGCCCTCCTCTCGATGCCACGAGGCCAGCGCTGCACGCCGAGTGGCCCACCCCTCGTCGGCCAGATCACGCAGCCACATGATGATCGCGTCCTCCCCGTTGTCGGGGTAGTAGCCACGCCGCAGCCCCACCGGCGCGAAGCCGAGGCGGCGATAGAGCGCCTGGGCACGATGGTTGGAGGTGCGCACCTCAAGGGTGCAGTCTGCGACCCCGCGGGCTCGCAGCTCCTCGAGCAGCGCCACGAGCAGCCTCGTGGCGATGCCGCGACCCCAGCACTCCCTGGCCACGGCGACGTTGACGACGTGAGCCTCCTCGAGCACGATGAGCGCCCCCGCGTAGCCAACCACGCCGCGACCGTCCTCCTCGGCCACGAGCCAGACGCGATCGTCCCGCTCGAGCTCCCCGGCGAAGGCGCGCCGGCTCCAGGGCACCGCCGACACGGAGCGCTCGAGCGCAGCCACCGCATCGAGGTGCTCAGGTCCGAGCGGCCGCAGCTCGGTCATGCTCGCTGGCCCCCGCGCTGGGAGCTCCCTGCCAGGCGCACCCCCGCATCCACGTCGTAGCGGGGCGCGAGCGCACCCGGCGCAAGCAGCCGCCCAGCCAGAAGACCGCGCTTGGTCGCCGCGAGCAGCCCCGCCGCCGTCGGCTCGGTGGCGACCAGCTCGAGGGCGACCCCTCGCCGGAGCCGCCCTGCTGCCACGGCGCCCGGCGGCAGCTCCACGGCGTCGTTCGCCACCAGCCGCTCTGCGACGATGCGCCCCCCGACGCAGTGCGCGAGCCTCGTGCGACCCCGCCCCACCGGGCTCAGCACCCACAGCTCCTCGTGGTGGGGTAGGCTCGCCGCGAACGCCTCGGCGTCGTCGATGGCCACGCAGGACGCTCCGTGCACGCTCGCGAGCGCGCGGGTGAACGCGACGCCGGCACGCAGCCCCAGCACCGGGCCCGGACCGACCACCACCCCGACGACGCCGGGCCTCACCGGGCCGAGGACCCCACCCACGAGCCGGTCCAGCCCCACGAGCGCATGCTCGCTGGGCCCGCGCGCGCTCCGCTGCTCGCCATCGACGAGGGCGGCGACGATGCTCGGGCGCGAGAGCACGTCCAGCGCGAGCAGCGGTGGCAGGCGTCGCTCGCTCACGAGCGCCTCACGATGGTTGCCCGAAGCCCGGAACCCTCCACGGCTAGCTCCACCACCACCCACGCCTCCTCAGCGAGACTCGGGTCGCGATCGATCCACTCGATGACCGCACGCGCCCCGGCATCCAGATCGTCGAAGAACCCTTCCCCCCACAGCCATGCAGCGGTGTCCGTGCGGTAGAGGTCGACGTGGTAGACGACCCCGCCTGCCCGCGTGCGGTAGCGGCGCAGCCCGAGGAAGGTCGGCGAGACCACGTCGCCCTCGACCTCGAGCGCGCCCAGCAGGCCAGCGGCGAGCGTGGTCTTGCCAGCGCCGAGCACTCCCACCAGCCCGACGATCCCGCCCGGCGGGAGCTCAGCGGCGAGCTCGGCGCCGAGGCGCTGGGTGTCGGCGGGGCTCGCAAGTACGCGGACCTCGCTCATGGACGCCCTCGCTCCCCAAGCCACACCCCCGCACGCGCAAGGTCGCTGCGCAGCGCCGCGACGATCTTCGCGCCGCCGCGCAGCGCAGCCGAGGGGTGGTAGGTCACGATGAGGCCCCTGCCCTGCCACTCGAGCACGCGGCCACGCAGCTCCCCGATGCGCGCCCCCGGTCCGAGGAACCACCCAGCCGCGGTCGCACCGAGGGCCACGATGAGGCGCGGGTCGACGAGCTCGACTTGGCGCTCGAGGAAGCCGCGACAGGCCGCCAGCTCCTCGGGGGCTGGAGTGCGGTTGCCCGGGGGGCGGCACTTGACGGTGTTGGCGATGTAGCAGCGGGTGCGATCGCGACCCAGCTCTTCGGCGAGCAGTCGGTCGAGCAGCTGCCCCGAGCGGCCCACGAACGGGCGCCCGAACTCGTCCTCGCGCGCCCCCGGCCCCTCGCCAACCAGCATGAGATCGCTCGGAGCCACCCCTTCGCCCGGCACGACGTGCCTCCTCGTCGCGGCAAGCCCGCACGCTTGGCACGCCGCTACCTCCTCGGCGAGGCGCGCGAGCGCCTCGAGCTCACGCACCGGACCCATGGACCACCTCCCGCGGGATCCGAGGGCCGAGGCGCGCGAGCACCTCGTAGGGGATGGTGCCGAGCAGGCTCGCCCACTCCGCAGCGCTCACCTGGTCGCCAAGGAGCTCGACCTCGTCGCCGACCTCGAGCGCGCCCGGGGGTGCGAGCAGCATCGTGTGGTCCATCGTCACCGTGCCGACGATCGGCAGGCGTAGCCCCCGAGCCACGAAGGCGAGGCCGGCCTCGAAGGCACGGCGTGGCACCCCGTCGGCGTAGCCCGCCGGGATGGTGACCACCTCACCTGGGCGCTCGAGTGGCCGACGGTGCCCGTAGGAGACCGCCGCCCCCGGCTCGAGCGCCTCGATGCGCACCACCCTCGTGACCACACGGAGCGCGGGTGCGAGCGCGATGGGAGCGGACACCGGCGCATAGCCGTAGAGCCCGATGCCAGCGCGCACCCGCTCGTAGCGCGCCGCCGGAAGCGAGAGCAGCCCCGCGGTGGCGAGCAGGTGCCGCTCGGGCGCACCCACCGCACGCGCAGCCTCCTCGAAGGCCAGCACCTGAGCCTGCGTCGTCGCGTGCTCAGGGCCCTCCTCGGCACAGGCCAAGTGCGAGGCCACCCCAACCACCTCGATCCCGAGCCCTCGCACCGCCATGGCAAACTCACCCGCGCGCGCCGGAGCAATGCCGGTGCGGTGCATGCCGGTGTCCACGTCGACGTGCACGCGCGCTTGCCGGCCCTGAGCATGGGCCTCGTTGGCAAGTGCCTTCACGAAGCGCTCCGACTCAACGAAGACCTCGAGCTCACTCGCCGCGCAGGCAGCCGCGGCCTCAGCCGGGGGCTCGGCCAGCACGACCAGCCGACCTGCGAAGCCCGAGGCGCGCAGCTCGAGCGCCTCCTCGACCGTGGCGACACAGACCGCATCCACGAGGTCGCCGATCGCGGCTACCACCGCCACCGCTCCATGCCCGTAGGCGTTCGCCTTGACCACCGGCGCGAGCCGCGCAGGAGCTGCCAGCCTCGCGAGCCCGCGCAGGTTCGCGCGCAGCCGGCTGGCGTCCACGATGGCGCGTGTGGGGCGCAGGGCCCTCACGGCCGCACCTCGAGCTCGGCCCCCGGGTGCGACGGCACGCGCACCAGCGCTCCGACGAGCTCGGCCACCGAGTCGGCGAGGAGGTCTGGGCGGGCGAGCCGCTCGGGGACCTCTGCCCCGGCGCGGCCGTGGAGCCACGCTCCGGCCCACGCAGCTCGCAGCGGGTCGAGCCCCTGGGCCATGAGCCCCCCGACCACCCCCGCAAGCACGTCCCCGGTCCCGGCCGAGGCGAGCCGGGCTGAGCCGGAGGCCACGACGAAGGCCTCCTGCTCAGGCGAGGCCACCACCGTCGGGTTGCCCTTGAGCAACACCACGACCCCCAGACGACGGGCGGCTTCGCGCGCACGCGCGAGCGGCGTGCCCGTGACGTCTGGCAGTACCCGGGCAAGCTCACCCTCGTGGGGGGTGATCACGCATCCGGCTCGGCGCTCGGCGAGCACGGCCTGGAGCCGACCCTCGCCGGCGAGCGAGGTAAGCCCGTCGGCGTCGAGCACGAAGGGCACAACGAGCTGGTGCACCACGCGCCGTACCAGGTTCGCGCTCGCGAGCGAGGCTCCGAGCCCTGGGCCCACCACCGCTGCACCGAAGCGCGCAGCGTCGGCAAGCTGCGCGTCGACGTGGCCGGCGACGAGTCGACGCACGACGGCCTCGGGTGCGAGCTCGAGCGCCACCGCCTCTGCCGGCTCGCTGCGCGTCGCGACGTGGACGATCCCAGCTCCCGCCGCCCACGCACCCCGGGCGACGAAGGCCGGTGCGCCCCGCATCCCTGGCGACCCGCCCACGACCAGCAACCCTGCCTGCCACTTGTGGGCGCTGCGCCGAGGGGTGGGCAGCGCACCAGCGACGTCGGCGCCGGAGACCAGCCAGGTGTGCACACTAGGCGGCACGAGGTCCTCGACCACGCGCACGAGCGCGCCAGCGTGCTCGGGCCCCTGACCGAAGAGCAAACCCGGCTTGATGGCACCGACGGTCGCGGTGGCATCAGCCCGCACCGCCGCCCCGCCGAGGTCGGCACCAACGACGTCACCCGTGTCGGCGTCGATTCCCGAAGGGACGTCAACAGCGAGGACGCGACCGGCGCGCTCGAGACCGAGCGGCACGAGGGGGCGAGCACGGCCAGTACCGAGCCCACCGTCGATGACGAGGTCCGCCGCCTGGATCAGATGCGATGCCTCGCCCGCGACGAGGTCGCGCAGCGCCTCCGCGCGCACTCGAGCACCCCACGCCGCGAGCCTGCGTCCCGCAGCCTCGGCGTCACGACCGTTGTTGCCCGGCCCCACCACGCAGAGCACGCGACGCCCGTAGACGCCCCCGACGAGCCGCCGCGCCACGAGCGCGACGGCGAAGCCGACCCGCTCGATCGTCGCCTCGACGGCGGCGCGAGCGGCGAGCTCGGCATCCAGCGCCGCAACCTCCTCTCGTAAGGCGATCGGTTGCACGAGCACCTCCCACGACGCCGCACGCCAGAGGGTCAGCCTAGGGCTCGCCGGGGCGCTCGCACATCGCGACCACCATGGCCACCGCGACGGAGCGCTCATGCGCGATGGAAAGGCTCACCTGCCTCCAGCCCCGCGCCCGCGCGAGCGTGTCGGCCTCGGAGGCCAGCACCAGCCTCGGTGCGCCCGAGGGCTCGGTGGCAACCTCGATGGCACGCAGCGGCACCGCCCCTAGACCCACTCCAAGCGCCTTCATCGTGGCCTCCTTGGCGGCAAAGCGACCCGCCAGCGAGGCAACGCGGCCCCGGGCCGCGGCGAGCTCCGCCTCGGTGAAGATGCGCTGCGCGAGCGACGGGGTGCGCCCGAGCGCAGTGTGCAGGCGCGCGACCTCCACCACGTCGACGCCAATCGCCACGTGGAGGTTCACGACGCCTCCGGCGTCCCCACGCTCTCAGCGATCTCAAGGAACCGCTGCGCGGGCAGCGAGAGGTCCTCCTTGGGCCGACAGATGATGCGAAACAGTCGAGCGATGGAGTCGAGCTCCCTGATCACCAGCGTGACGAGCTCCCCGGTGGCCACCTCGCGCGCCACCGCGAGCGAGGAGAGGAAGCCACCCCCGACCCCCTGGAGGATCGCCTCCTTGACTGCCTCGCCTCCAGCGAGCTCGATCTCAAGGCGCGGGGCGAGCCCCCGGCTGCGCAGCGCCTGCTCGCTCGCGCGCCGGACCCCCGAGCCCACCTCCCGCAGCACCAGCGGGATCCGTGCGACTTCGCCCCACCCCACCACCTGGTTGTTGGCGAAGCTCACGATGCTCGGGCTCACCACGTACACGAGTCGGTCGCCGCCCACGACGATCTCGACGAGCTCGGGCGGGAGGCTCTCGATGGGGGACTCGATGACACCGACCTCAGCCTCCCCCTCGACCACCCGCTCGACGACCTCAGCGGAGTTGAGGGAACGGCTGCGCAGGTCCACGCCGGGGTAGCGCTGGCGAAAGCGCACCAGCCACCGCGGCACCACGTAGGCCGAGACGGTGTTCGAGGCCGCAAGCAGCAGCAGGCCGTCGTTGCCCTGGCGCACGCTCTCGACGTAGTCGAGCACGCCTCGCCAGGAGCGCAGCACGTCCCGGGCTCGACGGGCCAGGTCAACGCCGGCCACCGTGAGCTCGACACCGTGGCCGGAGCGGGTGTGGAGCCGCTGGCCTACCGCCTCGGCAAGGTGCTTGAGCTGCTGGGACACACCGGGCTGGGAGATTCCGAGGATCTTGGCGGCGTCCGAGAGATTCCGCGTCTCGGCGACCACAGCGAGCGTGACGAGGTAGTTGGGGTCGATACGCCGCTCGTCGACCGTAATCATTCGATCTGTTATCGATTCGGAAACATTCATTACCTATAGCATAAGTTGCCCTGCAATGCCTCCATGCTAGATGACACCAGCACCAAGGGGTTCATCGGGAGGAACCATGAAGCAACGTACGCTGCCAACCTTCGGGTTCGAGTACTTCGCCATCGCAATGGGCACAGGCATCGTCGGCGTACTGCTGCCCGTCGTCGATCCACACCTCGTGGCTATCGCGCGCGTCATCGTGCTCGCCAACGCCCTCCTGTTGCTTGGACTCTTCGGCCTCACCGTGTTCGTCGCGGCGAGACGGCGAGCCCAACTGCAAGCGCTCCTCGATAACCCGGCTCGGCTGGTGTTCCTCGGCTGCGTGCCGATGGCGATGTCGTCGGTCTCCAACGGCGTCGATAAGCTCACCCCGCACCTGCTCGGCCCGGCAACCACGCAGGCTCTCGGGGTGTGGCTCGGCCTCACGCTGGTTGCCACCGCGCTCTCGGTCTTCTACGTGCCCTACCGCCTCTTTGCCCACCACCTCGCCACGCTCGAGGACCTCAACGCGACGTGGCTGCTCCCGATCGTGCCCGCCGAGGTGACGGCATTCCAGCTGTCGCTGGTCGCCCCCCGCTTCGACCACGCGGCCGCGCTCGATCTGGTGTGGTTCGGCTACGTCCTGTGGGCGAGCTCGGTACCGCTCGCGCTCTCGCTGATCGCCATCATCACCCTGCGGCTCATCACCCACCACCTGCCGGGTGCGCACCTGGCCACCTCGACGTGGCTCATCCTCGGACCACTCGGCACTGGTGCTGCCGCCATCGCGTCCCTCGGCCACGACCTCACTGTGCTGAGCCCGGGGCCCCTGGCCACGACGCTCGCAGGCGTCGGCCTCCTCGGGGCCCTGGTGCTCGCGGGCTACGGACTGTGGTGGCTGGTCGTGGCGAGCGTGATCTCGCTCGAGTACCGCCGTCGTGGCACCTACCCCTTCACCATCGGCTGGTGGGGCTTCACCTTCCCCCTCGGGGTGCTCACCACGGGGGTCGGTGAGATCGCTGCGGGCACGCACCTTGCCCTCGCCCACGACCTCGAGGTGCTGCTCGCGGTGGAACTCGTGCTCCTCTGGACCGTGGTCACCGCAGGCACGGCAGTCTCGCTGGTGCGCGACACCCGCCACGGCCACCGCGTGCTCGCGCTCGCCGACTAGGGCACCTACTCGACCGTTACCGTCTTGGCAAGGTTGCGCGGCCTGTCGAGGTTCAGGTCGCGCGCCTTGGCGACCTGGCCGGCGAGCACCTGCAGCGGCACCACCCCGACGAAGGGAAACAGCAGGGGTGCGGTCACCGGCACCACGACGACGTGGTCGGCGAGCTCGGCAACCCGCGCGTCCTCCCCCGCCACGACCGCCAGCACCTGGGCTCCGCGCGCTCGGACCTCCTCCAGGTTGGCGATGGCCTTCTCGCGAAGCCGGTCCTGTGGCACGATGGCCACCACGACCGCCTCTTCGTCGAGCATGGCGATGGGGCCGTGCTTGAGCTCCCCCGCGGCATAGGCCTCCGCCGGGAGGTAGCTGAGCTCCTTGAGCTTGAGCGCCCCCTCCATCGCCACCGGCAAGGCCACGTTGCGCCCGATGAAGAAGAACCGCTCGCGCCCAGCGACGCGCTCAGCGAGCTCGCCGATGCGCTCAGCCTCATCGAGTACCCCCGCGACTGCGCCAGCCACCTCGGCGACCTCGCGCCGGCGAGCTCGCGCCTCCTCGGGGTAGAGGACCCCCCGCAGCTCCCCTAGCCAGATCGCGAGCAGCTCGAGCGCGGTGATCTGGGCAAGGTGGGTCTTCGTCGCTGCCACCGACACCTCGGGTCCCGCCCTCGTGTAGAGGACACCGTCAGCAAGACGGGCAAGCTGCGAGCCCACCACGTTGGTGACGGTGATCGCGTGCGCTCCCGCAGCGCGCCCTTCGCGCAGCGCGACGATCGTGTCGAGCGACTCCCCTGACTGCGACACCGCGACGAGCAGCGTGTCGTCGTCGATGATGGGGTCCCGGTAGCGGTACTCGCTCGCAACGTCCACCTCGACCGGCACGCGCGCGTAGTGCTCGATCGCGAAGCGGCCGATGAGCCCCGCGTGGTAGCTGGTGCCCGCCCCCACCACGACGACCTTGCGCACGCGCTTGAGGTCGTAGGGGTCGATGTTCAGCACGTCGATGAACGCATCCCCCCGCTCGTCGACGAGGGAGGCCACGGTCTGGGCGATGGCCTCGGCACCCTGGGCGAGCTCCATCTCGTAGAAGCTGGCGTAGCCACCGAGCTCCACGTCCTGGCTGCGCCAGTTGATCTGCAAGGCGGGGATGTCATCGAGCCGCTCGGCGCCGGCGAGCCCGGCGGCCTCCGGCCCGATGGCGACCACGACCTCCTCGGGGATCTCGAAGAACTGGGTGGCCCGGTGCAGGACCGCCGGCACGTCCGAGACGACGAAGTCAGCGTCGATACCGCGCGCGCCCATCAGCGGGCTCGTGCGCCGTATCGCCAGCACGAGGCCGGGGTGCTCCGCCAAGGCTACCGCGATCGCCATGTGCCCCCGCAGCTCGCCGAAGACACGACCGAGCGCCTCGGCCGGCTGGTGGTCGGCCAGCTCCTCCTCTAGCAGGTGCGCGATCACCTCGGTATCGGTGTCGGAACTGAGGCGATGCCCGCGCTCGAGGAGCCCAGCGCGCAGCTCCCGGAAGTTCTCGACGATGCCGTTGTGCACCACCGCGATGCGCCCCGAGCAGTCCAAGTGGGGGTGCGCGTTGACGAGGATGGGAGCTCCGTGGGTCGCCCAGCGCGTGTGCCCGACCCCCGCTGAGAACCTGCGACCCTCGAGCGACGCCATCGCCGCCTTCAGCTCCACCAGCGAGGTACGCGCGGTCGCGGCCTTGGCGACCTCGAGCCGGCGCACCCCCGGCTCAACCACGGCAAAGCCAGCGGAGTCGTAGCCACGGTATTCCAGGCGAACCAACCCCTCGAGGATGGCACCAGCGACGTCAGCACTGCCGACCACACCAACGATCCCACACACGTGATCACCTCCTGGCAGCTCGGCGCGCAACCACACCACGCAGTGTGCAGCCTAGGCGTACTTAGCCACCCTGCGCAGCGACTTCCGCCACAGCCTGCTCCAGCGCCTGGGCGACCTCGCTCGCCAGCGCTTCCTCGGGCGCCTCCACCATGATCCGCACCACTGGCTCGGTGCCGCTCGGTCGCAGCACCACCCGTCCCAGGGAGCCAAGCCGGTCCTCGGCGGCGCGCACCGCCTCGCGAACCACCGGCGAGTCGGCGACCGCGCGGGCCTCGCGCACCGCCACCTTGGCGTGCACCTGTGGGAAGCGCACACGCTGCGCGAGCGCGCCGTCAGCGTCGAGCCCGAGCACCTCGAGAGCCCAGAGCACGAGCAACCCTGTGAGGAGCCCGTCGCCGGTCGGCGCGTAGCGGGGCACGATCACGTGCCCGCTCTGCTCGCCCCCGAGCCCAAAGCCGGTGCGCGTGAGTGCCGCAGCGACCTCGCGGTCGCCGACCCCACACCGCTCCACACGAACCCCGAGGGGATCCAATGTCTGCTCGAGCCCGTACTGGCTCATCACCGTCGCGACGATCCCCGGCCCCTCGAGCGCACCCCGCTGGGCGAGCGCCGCGGCCAGCAGCACGAGCACGTCGTCGCCGTCCACGATCGCACCGCTCGGCGCCACCGCGATGAGGCGATCCGCGTCCCCGTCGAAGGCGAGACCAAGGTCCGCGCCGGTGGCGAGCACGAGGTGGGCGAGGCGCTCCGGATGCAGCGCCCCCACGCCGTCGTTGATATTCTGCCCGTTGGGCTCCGTGCCGATAGTCGCAAGCACGCGAGCACCGGCAGCCTCCAGGGCGCGCACCGCAACCGTGGATGCTGCACCGTGGGCCGCATCCACCACCACCCGGGGGCTCGATGCGAGCGGCACCGAAGCCACGAGCCAGGCCACGTAGTCGTCCAAGAACGAGTCCGACCGGTAGCGACCCAGTGCTCCGTACGGTGAACGCCTGCCACCGAGGCGCTGTGCGAGTCGCTGCTCGATGGCGCGCTCGACGGAGGGCTGGATCTTGGCCCCTGAGGCGTCGAAGACCTTGATGCCGTTGTCGTAGAACGGATTGTGCGACGCCGAAATCACGACCGTGGGCACCTCGTCACGCCGAGCGAGGAACGACAAGGCGCCAGTTGGAGCCACTCCGACGTCACGCACGTCCACGCCCATGGAAGCCAGCCCCAAGCCGACCGCCTGGGAGAGCCAGAACCCCGACGCGCGGGTGTCGCGCCCGATGGCGACCTCGTCGACCTCGAGCACCTCGGCGACCGACGCACCCACCCAGAGCCCGACCTCCATCGTGAGCTCCTGGTTGGCCCGACCGCGGATCCCGTCGGTGCCGAAGGTGAGCATCAGCGCTTGGAGTACTGCGGAGCCTTGCGCGCCTTCTTCAGGCCGTACTTCTTGGACTCCTTCTCGCGGGCATCCCGGGTGAGCATCCCCTCACGCTTCAGCTTGACGCGCAACTCTGGCTCGAGCTCCACGATCGCGCGCGCGATCCCGTGGCGCAACGCACCGATCTGTCCCGACACCCCGCCGCCGTCGACCCTGGCAATGACGTCGTAGCTGCCCGCGAGCTCCGCGAGGCGCAGCGGCTCGGTTGCGTACGCTCGTTGCGCGAGCGTGATGGGCAGGTTGGTGAGGTCACGACCGTTCACCCGCACCTGACCGGTGCCTGGCACGAGCCGAACACGGGCGACCGCCGTCTTGCGGCGTCCTGTTGCCTGAACGACGTTGGTGGTCATGCGTTCTCCTGGTGGGTCCGCGCCCGATCGATGACGAGGGGCTTGGGCTGCTGGGCTTGGTGGGGATGCTCAGGGCCGGCGTAGACCTTGAGCTTGCGGTACATGGCACGGCCCAGCCGATTCTTCGGGAGCATGCCCCGCACCGCTGCCTCGATCGCACGCTCCGGATGGCGCTCGAGCCGCTCGGCGAGGGTCTCCGAGCGGATGCCACCGGGGTAGCCGGTGTGGCGCCAGTAGCGCTTGGTGGCAAGCTTGTCCGAGGTCACACGGATCTTGTCCGCGTTGACCACGATGACGTGGTCACCCATGTCGAGGTGCGGCGTGAACGTGGCCTTGTGCTTGCCGCGCAGGATCCGTGCGACCTCGGTGGCCAGGCGGCCGAGGACCATGTCCGTCGCGTCCACGACCCACCAGGTTCGGGTGATCTCCCCCGCCTTGGGGCTGTAGGTCTTCACTCCGCTCCGTCCTTTCCCGTTTGCTCGCCTGGCTGCCGGCACCCATCGCTCCCTCGAGGCAGGGAGCAGGCATCCGCTCGCAGCGCCCCCAAGGGCCGCTCGTTCCCCAGCGGGGCTTGCCCCACGTGAGACGCTGCCCCCAGGTTGTCCCCAAGAGGAGCACCCCGCGCGGCTTGCCCGCACGATCGCCCGCCGCACGTGTCCGCTCCTGCGGAGCAGCGCTTGGCGCACCGCAGCAGTCTAGCTGCTCGACCCCCTCGCCGACCACCACGCCGTTGGTTCCTCCCTGGGGTCGAGCTCCGCAGCATCGCGCTCGAAACCGAGCTGCACGAGCCGCGCCTCGCTCCAGCGCCACTCGGCATCGAAGCCCACCCGCCACAGCGTCAGCGCCCACGGGGGTGCGACCTGGCTGAGCACGGCCCGTCGCCCTGTGTCGATGGCCTCTCGCCAGGCGGCAAGGCTCCGCCGACCCGCAGCTACTGCCACCGCGTTGCCCACCAGGCGCCGCACGAACTCGTGGCAGAACGAGGATCCCACCACCGACACGTCCACGAGGCCACCGCCTCGAACCCACACCCGGGCTGCGTGCACGGTGCGCCGGTAGCCACCGTCGGCGCCTGCGCGACACAGCGCCGTCGCGTCCAGCTCGCCGCGCACCCCAGCGAGCGCCTGGGCGAGGAGCTCCACGTCCAGCGGCCCCACCGTCCAGCGCAACCCCGCCCCGGCCCAAGCGCTGCGCGCAAGGCTCAGCCGGTAGAGGTAGTGGCGCCAGGTTGCAAAGCGCCGAGGATCGAAGCCATCCGGGCCCCAAGCCACCCGGCGCACGACGAGACCCGGCCCGGCGAGGCGCTCGAGCCGCCCGGCAAGGCGCTCGGCCTCACCGAGTCGCTCGTGGACCGCCGGGTCCTCGGGGAACGACACCGCGATCACTTGGGCCCGCGCGTGCACTCCCGCATCCGTGCGCCCGGCGAGGCGCACCACGGCACGCGACTGCGCAACGATCGAAGCCGCTCGCTCCAGCGACCCTGCGACGGTTCGCAGGCCCGGCTGACGAGCGGCCCCGTGGAAGACCTGTCCGTCGTAGCCGACGACCAGGACCAGGCGCACGAGCTCAGACGAACTCGATGACGACCATCGAGGCTCCGTCGCCCCGACGTGGCCCGAGCTTGAGGATCCGCACGTAACCGCCTCTGCGGTTCTGGTAGCGCTGAGCTAACGTACCAAACAGTTTCGTGGTCGCGTCCTCGTCGCGCAGGAACGCCAGCACCTGACGACGGTGGTGCAGATCCCCCGCCTTCGCCTTGGTTATGAGCTTCTCGACCACCGGACGCAAGGCCTTGGCCTTGGCCTCCGTGGTCTGGATCGACTCTGCCTCGATGAGCGACGCAGCCAGGTTGGCCAGCAGCAGCCGCTGGTGTGCTGCGTCCTTGCCCAGCCGAGGTCCCTTCTTCGGACGCCCTGGCACCATCTCAGTCCCTCTTCCTCAGCTCGAGCCCGCGCTGTGCGAGACGCTCGACGACCTCATCCAGCGACTTCTGACCGAAGTTGGTGATCGAGAGCAGGTCCTCCGGGGTGCGCTCAATGAGATCCCCGATGGTGTTGATGCTCGCCCGCTTCAGGCAGTTGCGCGGACGCTCCGTGAGCTCCAGCTCCTCGATCGGCAGATCGTACTCCGGCGGCCGCGTGGAGACCTCTGGAGAGGGTGCGACCTCGAGCGCGTTCACGTCGGTCGCAAGCTGTGCAACTAGACCAAAGAGACTGGTGAGGGTCCGCGCCGCCGAGGCCACCGCCTCGCGAGGCGTGAGCGACCCGTCGGTCTCGACCTCAAGGATCACCTGGTCGAAGTCGGTCGACTGACCGACGCGCACCGGCTCCACGCGGTAGTTCGCGTGGCGGATCGGTGAGAAGATCGCGTCGACGGCGATGATGCCGATGGTGGTGGTGCGCTTGTTGCCCTCGGCGGAAACGTAACCGCGCCCTTGCTCCACCACCGCATCGAGCCCCAGGCGCCCGTTCTCCGAGACCCAGGCGATGTGCAGATCCCGGTTGATCACCTCGACGTCCGCCGGCAGCATGAAGTCCCCGGCCGTGACCTCCTTCGGCCCCCGGACGTCGAGCCGTACGGTCACCGGATCGGCGCTCCAGGACCGCCACACCACGTCCTTGAGGTTCAGAATGATGTCGATGACGTCCTCCTTCACCCCAGGGATGGTGGTGAACTCGTGGAGGGCATCGTCGAAGCGGACCTGGGTGATCGCCGCCCCAGGTATCGACGAGATCAGCACCCGTCGCAGGGCATTGCCGACGGAGTGGCCGAATCCGGGCTCGAGCGGGCCAATCGCGAAGCGTTGACGGTTGTCGACCTCGTCGCCGAGCGGCTCCACCGTGGGGCGTTGCATCACAAGCATGGTTCTTCGATCCTTTGTCTGGTGGTCGTGTGCTCCACTACTTCGAGAACAGCTCGACGATGAGCTGCTCGCGCACCTCGGTGTCGATCTGCTCCCGCAGCGGCACGGCCAGCACTCGGATGGCAACCCCACCCTCGGTCGGCTCCAGCCATGCCGGGATCTCCCGGGTCAGGTGCTCGCGGTTGAAGGCGATGATGTCGAAGTCGCGAGCCTTCGGGTTCAGCGAGACGACCTGGCCAGGCCGCACGCGGTAGCTCGGGATGTCCACGCGCTTGCCGTCGACGAGGATGTGACCGTGACGCACGAGCTGGCGGGCCTGCGCCCTCGAGGATCCCCACCGTGCGCGGTAGACGACGTTGTCGAGGCGAAGCTCGAGGAGCGCGAGCAGGTTCTCGCCGGTGATGCCCTTGCGCCGAGCGGCGTCACGGTAGAAGCGCTGGAACTGCTTGCCCATCACCCCGTAGGTCCGCCGCGCCCGCTGCTTCTCCCGCAGCTGCAGCGCGTACTCCGAGGGCTGGCGCTGGCGGTCACGACCGTGCTGGCCCGGCAGGAACCGACCTGCGGTGATCGGACACTTCGGGCTCATGCACTTGGGGCCCTTCAAGAACAGCTTCATCCGCTCGCGCCGACAGAGTCGGCACACCGGCCCGGTGTAGCGCGCCATCTAGACCCTTCTCCTCTTCTTCGGGCGGCATCCATTGTGCGGTACCGGTGTCACGTCACGGATGGACCGGATCTCGATCCCCGCCCCCGCGAGCGCCTTGTGCGCGGTCTCGCGGCCAGATCCCGGTCCCTTCAAGTACACGTCGACCTCGCGCACCCCATGCTCCATGGCTCGCTTCGCACACGTCTCCCCCGCCACCTGCGCCGCGAATGGGGTGGACTTGCGCGAGCCCTTGAAGCCCACGTTGCCGGCGCTTGCCCAGGCGATGACGTTGCCTTGGGGATCCGTAATCGTCACGATGGTGTTGTTGAACGACGAGTGGATGTGGGCGATGCCCCGCGCGATGTTCTTGCGTTCGCGCTTGCGAGGCCGCCGCCCCGCGGCCTTCGGTCGTGCCATTGACTCCCTTGCTCCTCCCGCACCTTGCGATCGTCTCTTCAGCTCCTCAGCACGCTGGCCGAGCTGCCGGCCTGCGCACCCAACACCGGCGAGCCACCTGCCCCACCGACCAACGCGCCTGTCGCTGCCGAGCCACCAGCGCAGCTGAACCTCGACACCCGCTCAGCTCACCTGGCCGCACCGACAGCCCGCAGGCGATGGGCCTGCTCGACCAGCCCCGGCCGGCGACTAGCGCCGTGCCTTCTTCTTGCCCGCCACGGTCTTGCGTGGACCCTTGCGGGTTCGTGCGTTGGTGTGGGTGCGCTGGCCCCGCACCGGCAAGCCACGGCGATGGCGAATCCCCTGGTAGCAGCCGATCTGGATCTTGCGCTTGATGTTCTGGTCGACCTCCCGGCGCAGATCCCCCTCAACCTTGAGGTTTTGGTCGATCCAGCTGCGCAGTCGAATGATCTCATCGTCGGTGAGGTCACGAACCCTCGTATCCGGGTTCACACCCGTCGCCTCGAGGATGCGGCGGGCAGTGGTCAGCCCGATCCCGTAGATGTACGTCAGCGCGATCTCGACGCGCTTGTCGCGCGGAATGTCGACACCCGCGATACGAGCCATGCCTACCCCTGCCTCTGCTTGTGACGAGGGTTCTCACAGATCACGAGGACCCTGCCCTCTCGTCGAATCACCTTGCACTTCTCACACATCGGCTTGACGCTCGGCCGAACCTTCACGTCCCCTGTCCTCTCCGCATCACGCGAGTCTGGCTGGCTACTTGTAGCGGTAGGTGATCCGCCCCCGGGTCAGGTCGTACGGCGTGAACTCCACCTGGACGCGATCGCCAGGCAAGATCCTGATACGGTGCATGCGCATCTTGCCCGATGAGTGTGCGAGCACCTTGTGCCCGTTCTCCAGCTCGACGCGGAACATCGCGTTCGGCAACGGCTCGATCACCGTGCCCTCGAGCACGATCGTGTCTTCCTTACCCTTCGCCAGCGCATCCTCCTCGAAGCCACGCCAACACCGCAGCGCAATCTCGCCGATCAGCACGACTGCTCCTGAGTGCAGGCACAAAACTGGTGCCTACACAGTATAGGCTCGTCATCTCAGCGACCGTCCGGACCGAGCGTGAACACCTCCGGCCCATCCTCGGTGACCGCCACCGTGTGCTCGAAGTGCGCCGCCCAGGTACCATCCTCGGTCACGACGCTCCAGCCGTCGCGCAGCACCCGGGTACGCTCCGTGCCGAGCGTGAGCATCGGCTCGATGGCGTAGGTTTCGTTAGCCTGCAACCTGGGGCCCGGCGTGCCCGGCCAGTAGTTCGGAACGTTCGGTAGCTCGTGCATCTGGGTGCCGATCCCGTGCCCCACGTAGTCGCGCACCACACCGTAGCCGTGACGCTTGGCCACCTTCTCCACCGCCCGACCGATGTCGTGGAGGTGGTTGCCGGGCCGAGCTTCGTTGATCCCCGCCCAGAGCGCCTGGCGTGTCACCTCGATGAGCTGTTCGGCGGCCTTCGAGACCTTCCCAACCGCGACCGTGATCGCCGCGTCACCGTGGTAGCCACCCACGATGGCACCCGCATCGATGGAGATGATGTCACCCTCCTCGAGGATCTCGTCCTCGCGCGGGATGCCGTGGACGATGACGTTGTTACGCGAGGTGCAGATGACCGCGGGGAACCCACCGTAGCCGAGGAAGTTCGAGCGGGCGCCTTCGTGCTCCAGCACGGCACGCGCGACGCGATCCAGCTCAGCAGTGGAGATGCCGGGTCGCACCGCCTCGCGCGCAGCCTCCAGCATCGCCGCCGTGACACGCCCCGCCTTGCGCATCAGCTCCAGTTCGCTCGGTGATCGCCTCATGCTTCCTCACTGACGATGCCATGGCGCGCAAGGGCTTCGAGAATCCGCTCGTGCACCTCGTCCGGCTCACCCACGCCGTCGACAACCTCGAGCACGCCCTGCTCGCGGTAGTACGCAATGAGGGGCGTCGTCTGCTCCTCGTAGGCGGCGAGCCGCCGGCGGATCGCCTCCTCCGTGTCGTCGGAGCGCTGCACGACCTCCCCACCGCACACGTCGCAGGTCCAGTCGACGCGGGGTTGCAGCGTGGTGGAGTAGTTCGCCCCGCACACCGAGCACACCCGCCTCGAGGCAAGCCGCTCGACCACCAGCCACTCCGGCACCTCGAGGTCCACCACGACATCGAGGCGGGCTGGAGCCAGCAGCGCATCCAGCGCCTCGGCCTGGGCAATGGTGCGAGGGAAGCCGTCGAGGACGAAGCCTCGCCGCGCAGCATCCGGCTCGGCCAGCCGCTCGGAGACGACCCCGATGATCACCGCGTCAGGCACGAGCTCACCGCGGTCGATGTAGGCCTTGGCCTTCTCGCCGAACGGGGTGCCGGCCCTCACAGCCGCGCGCAGCATGTCGCCGGTCGCGATGTGCACGATGGCGAAGTGGTGTGAGATCCGCGTCGCCTGGGTTCCCTTGCCAGCCCCTTGCCTGCCCAGCAAGGCGATGCGCAGCGGTGCGTCGGCCATCTAGCGCAGGAACCCCTCGTAGTTGCGCATCGTCAGCTGCGAGTTCACCTGCTTGACGGTCTCGAGCGCCACGCCCACGGCGATGAGGATCGTGGTGCCCGCGTACGGGAACGAGGTGACGTGCCAGGCCGCGAGCAGGATGGAGGGAATCACCGCCACCGCGGCAAGGAACACCGCTCCCGGGAGGGTGATGCGGTTGAGGATCCTCGAGAGGTAGCGCTGCGTTGCCTCACCTGGGCGAATCCCAGGGATATAGCCGTTCTGCTGACGGATGATGTCGGCTTGCTGGTAGGGATCGAACGAGACGGTGACGTAGAAGAAGGTGAAGACCAGGATCAGCAGCGCGTACGTGATGATGTAGAACCCGCTCGTGGCGTTGAGCAGATGGTCGTTGACGAAGGTGCGCAGCGGGTTCCAGGGGATGATGTTCGACAGCAGCACCGGGAAGTAGAGGATGGAGGCAGCGAAGATGATCGGCACCACGCCCGCTTGGTTGACCTTGAGCGGGATGTAGGTGCGCCCACCCTCGTACATACGGCGCCCCACAACGCGCCGTGCGAACACCACCGGGATTCGACGTTGGCCCAACTCGACGTAGACGATCGCCACGAGCAGCGCGAGCACCACCAGCACGATGACCGCGAGCTTGAGCAAGCCGGCCTGTTCGTAGATGAGCTGGCCCGCCGTCGGGATGACACTCACCACGTTGGCGAAGATGAGCACGCTCATACCCTGACCAACGCCCCGCTCAGTGATGAGCTCACCCATCCACATGACGAGCGCCGTGCCCGCCGTCAGGGTGAGGATGATAAAGAGCACGCGCGGCAGAGTGAACTGCGGTATCAGATCCACACTCTGACCGTTCAGCAACAGCCCGAGCCCGGAGTGGAACACGAAGACCAGCCCGGTGGCCTGGATGAGCGCCAAGCCAATCGTGAGGTACCGGGTCGTCTGGGTGATCTTGCGCTCACCCGAAGATCCCTCGTCCCGCCAGCGCTGCAGCGCAGGGATCACACCCGTGAGCAGCTGGATGATGATCGAGGCGGTGATGTAGGGCATGACGCCGAGCCCAAAGAGAGCCGCCCGCGACAGCGCACCCCCAGAGAAGAGATCCAAGAACCCGAGGACGCCCTGGCGGCTTGCCGCCTGCGAGAACACCGCGTGAATGGCCGCGTAGCTCACGCCCGGTACCGGGATGTTCGAGCCAAGCTGGTAGATCGCGATCATCGCGAGGGTGAAGAGCACCTTGTTGCGAAGATCGCGAACGCGGACAATGTTGAGGAAGTTCTCGATCACGGCGCCTCCGGGGACCGCTCGCCTAGCGATTCGAGAGCGCGCTGCCCGCAGCGCGCGGACGACCGCCTTTGAAGGGCAGCGGTAGAACCTGGGTGCTGCCCCCCGCCGATTCTATGGCCTGGGCCGCACGAGCGGAGAAACCGTGCGCCGCCACGCTGAGCGCAGCGTCGAGCGAGCCCCGGGCGCAGATCTTCACGAGCGCGCCGGAGCGCACAAGGCGACGCTCCACGAGCACCTCCGGCGTGATCTCGCGGACCCCATCGACTGCGAGACGCGCGAGCTGGTCCAGGTTCACCACCGTGTAGGCGACCCGGAAGGGGTTGCGAAAGCCGCGCAGCTTCGGGGTGCGCTGGGTGAGGGGGAGCTGCCCGCCCTCAAAGCCCATCGGGATCGTGTCGCGCGCACCTTGGCCCTTGGTCCCGCGCCCAGCCGTCTTACCACCCTTGCCGGCGATCCCGCGCCCCACCCGACGCTTGCGGTGGTGCGACCCGGGGCTCGGCTTGAGATCGTGGAGGTAAATCATCGATCCTCCTCATACACCTCGACGAGATGGGCGACCGCGGCCACCATCCCTCGAATCTCCGGACGGTCCGGGAGCACGCGCTCGCGGCCGATGCGGCCTAATCCCAGGGCACGCAGCGTGCCCCGATGCTTCGGCTTGGCTCCGATCTGGGAGCGCACCTGGACGACACGAAGCTGCTTAGCCATCGAGCGTTGCCTCCGAGCTTGTCGAGCCGACCCCTGCGAGCAGCCACGGCGGCGCCACCTGATCCAGGTACCGTCCACGAACCTGCGCGATCTCCTCCGGGCTGAGCAGCGACGCCAGCCCCGCCAACGTCGCGTAGGCGACGTTGATCCCGTTGGAGGACCCGAGCGACTTGGCCAGGACGTCGGTGACGCCCGCCAGCTCCAGGATCGCACGCGCAGCGCCGCCAGCGATCACCCCCGTACCGGGGGATGCCGGCTTGAGCAGCACCCGACCCGCGCCTGCCTCGCCCATCACGGGGTGAGGAATGGTGCCGTTCACGAGCGGCACCCTGATGAGCTTGCGCTTGGCCTCATCGATGCCCTTCTGGACCGCGAGGCTCGCCTCCTTGGCCTTGCCGTAGCCGAGGCCCACCTGCCCATGATGGTCGCCAACGACCATGAGCGCGGTGAAGCTGAAGCGACGTCCACCCTTGACGACCTTGGAGACCCTGTTGACCTTGATGGTGCGGTCCTCGAACTCGTTCGTCGCCACGACTAGAACTCCAATCCCGCCTCGCGCGCCGCGTCCGCAAGCGCTGCAACCCGACCGTGGTACTGGAACCCGCCTCGGTCGAAGACCACCCGTCGCACACCCACCGAGATCGCGCGCTCGGCGATCAGCCGGCCCACCGCAGCCGCACCCTCGACGGACCCGGTCCTGCCGGAGCGCAGCTCTGGCTCCACCGTGGACGCCGCTACCAGGGTTCGCCCGCTCTGGTCGTCGATGACCTGCGCGAAGATGTGACGGTTCGAGCGAAACACGGCCAGCCGCGGGCGCTCGGCCGTCCCCGACACCCGCCGACGCACTCGCCGGTGGCGCCGGCGCCGACGCTCTTCCTGTGACAGCGATGCCATCGCTCCCTACCTACTTCCCGGCCTTGCCGGCCTTGCGAATCACCCGCTCGCCCAGGTACCGTACCCCCTTGCCCTTGTAGGGCTCGGGCTTGCGGATCCGGCGGATATTGGCCGCAACCTGACCCACGAGCTCCTTGTCGATCCCCGAGACCACCACCCGCTGCTGCGTAGGCGTGGTGAAGGCGATCCCGGCCGGAGCGCGCACCACCACCGGGTGTGAGAAGCCGAGGGCAAGCTCGAGCTCCTCGCTGCCCTTGGCCTGAGCGCGATAGCCCGTGCCGACGATCTCGAGCGTCTTCTCGTAGCCCCGGGACACGCCCTCGACCATGTTCGCCACCAACGTGCGCGAGAGCCCGTGCATGGCACGAGCCCGACGGCTGTCGTCGACGCGCGAGACGACCACTGTGCGGTCCTGGAGCTCAACACGCACCTCTGTCGGCAGCTCGCGTTCGAGCTGGCCCTTGGGACCACGCACCACGATCCGCTGCCCCTCGATGACGACCTCGACGCCGTCGGGCAGAACGATGGGCTGCTTACCGATCCGCGACATCGCCTCTCCTACCACACATGACAGATGACTTCCCCGCCGACATGGCGCTTGCGCGCTTCACGATCGGTCATGAGGCCGTGCGAGGTCGAGACCACGGCGATTCCCATGCCGCCGAGCACCCGCTCGAGCGCATGCGCCTGGCGATACACGCGCAACCCGGGCTTCGAGACCCTCTCGATGCCGTGGATCGCCGCCTTGGCACGGCGCTCGCCCACGTAGCGGAGCTTGATCACGAGCTCGCGCTTGGGCCCGTCACCCACCACGCGCTCCTCGTAGCCATCGATGAAGCCCTCGCGAGCGAGGATCTTGGCGATCTCAACCTTGAGCTTCGAGCTCGGCATCGAGACGCTCTCGTGCCGCGCGCGCGAGGCGTTGCGGATTCGGGTGAGCATGTCCGCGATCGGGTCGGTCATCGACATCGTGCCGCCCCTCTCACCAGCTCGCCTTGGTCACGCCGGGGATCTCCCCGAGGTGGGCCATCTCACGCAGGCAGATGCGGCACAGGCCGAACTTGCGGTACACCGCGTGCGGCCTCCCGCACCGCTTGCAGCGCGTATACGCCCGCACCCTGTACTTCGGCACGCGGTTCGCCTTGGCGATCAGCGCCTTCGTCGCCATTACCCTTCCCTCCGAAATGGAAATCCGAGCGCGCTCAGCAGTGCGCGACCATGCTCGTCCGTCGTCGCCGTCGTCACGATGGTGATGTCCATCCCTCGCGTTGCGTCCACGGTGCCGTAGTCGATCTCCGGGAAGATCAGCTGCTCCGTCACCCCGAAGGTGTAGTTCCCGTGGCCGTCGAAGGACCGGGGGTTCAGCCCACGGAAGTCACGGATCCGCGGGATCGCCACCGCCACCAGGCGGTCGAAGAACTCCCACATCCGATCGCCGCGCAGCGTCACCATCGCGCCGATGGCCATGCCCTCGCGGAGCTTGAAGCCCGCGATCGACTTGCGCGCACGCCGAATCGACGGGTGCTGACCGGTGATGGCCTCGAGATCCCGCACCGCGCCTTCGAGCAGGCTCGGTTGCGCGCTCGCACGTCCCACTCCCATGTTGACCACGATCTTCGACAGCCTCGGCACCTGGTTGATGTTGGCGAGACCGAGCTCCGCGAAGAGCGCTGGACGCACCTCGGTCTCGTAGCGCACGCGAAGGCGTGGTCGGTAGGTCTCCGTCGTCACCTGGGCGCTCACAGCTCACCTCCGCAGCGGCGGCACACCCGATGCCGCTTCCCGCCGGCGTCCACCCGCATCCCGATGCGGGTTGGCCCGCAGGCACGGCAGATGATCGCGACGTTCGACACGTCGATCGGCATTGGCTTGTCAATGATCCCGCCTGGGGTCGACGCATCCCGCGGCTTCGTGTGCCGCTTGGCAACCGCAACACCCTCGACCACCACGCGGTGCTTCGCCGGCAGCGCACGCACCACTTCGCCCTCAGTGCCTCGCCACTTGCCCGCGATCACGCGAACCTTGTCACCCTTGCGAATGCGCACTAGATCACCTCCGGCGCCAACGAGACGATGCGCATGAAGCGCTTGTCGCGCAGCTCTCGCCCCACCGGTCCGAAGATGCGGGTCCCACGGGGCTGCAGCTGGTCGTTGATGAGCACCGCCGCGTTGTCGTCGAAACGGATGTAGGAGCCGTCGGGACGACGCACCTCCTTGTTGGTGCGCACGACGACGCACTTGACCACATCACCCTTCTTCACCGCCGCACCCGGCAGCGCGTCCTTGACGGTCGCGACGAAGACGTCACCGATGCTCGCGTAGCGCCGCTTCGACCCTCCGAGCACGCGGATGCAGAGCACCTCGCGGGCCCCGGAGTTGTCCGCGACCTTGAGCCGAGTCTCCTGCTGGATCACCGTGCACGCTCCACGATCCTCACGAGCCGCCATCGCTTGAGCCGCGAGAGCGGCCTTGTCTCCGCCACCTCGACCCGATCGCCCTCGCGCGCCTCGTTGGCGGGGTCGTGCGCGTAGAGTCGACGCCGACGCGCGATGGTGCGCTGGTAGCGAGGGTGACGCACGCGCTGGTGGATCTCAACCACGATGGTCTTGTCCATCTTCGCGCTCGCGACGATGCCGACGCGGACCTTGCGCCGCGGACGCTCCTTGTGCTCCTCGCTCACCGCTTCCTACCTCTCGCACCCTGACCCGACGCCGCAAGCTCGCGCTGACGCCGGATGGTCTCGATCCTCGCGATGTCGCGACGTAGCTCACCGAGCCTGGCAGTCTGCGTGCCCTGGCCGGTCGCGATCGCGAACCGCAGCTCCAACAGCTCCCGCTTGAGCTCCACCAGCCGCTCCGCGAGCGCCTGGTCACCAAGCTCCCGCAGCTCCCTCGCCTTCGTCACGCTCGGCCTCCCTGCGACGCGGTCTCCACGCCCTCGCGCACGACGAAGCGCGCCTTCATCGGAAGCTTCTGGATGGCACGCTCCATGGCAGCCCGTGCCAGCTCCTCGCCGACACCGTCCAGCTCGAAGAGTATGCGGCCCGGCTTGACGACGGCAACCCAGTACTCCGGGTTGCCCTTGCCCGATCCCATCCGTGTCTCTGCCGGCTTCTTCGTAATCGGCTTGTCCGGGAAGACGCGGATCCAGACCTTGCCGCCACGGCGAACGTGCCGCGTCATGGCGATACGGGCAGCCTCGATCTGGCGCGCCGTCACCCAGGCAGGCTCAAGCGCCTGGATGCCGTAACGCCCGAAGGTGATCTCCGTCCCACCCTTGGCAACTCCGTCGAGGCGCCCTCGCTGGACCTTGCGGTGCTTGACCTTGCGCGGCATGAGCATCGCTAGTCCACCTCCTTCTTGAAGTGCGGCGCCTCACGACCCTCGTCGCGAGTTCGACGCTCGATCTCCTCCTCTTCGGCGAGGAGGCGCTCGAACTCGTCCTGAACCTCTGGCGCGGTCACGCTCGCTCGCGCTTCCTCCTGAGGAGCGCGCCGACGCGCACCCGATCCGGTCGCCGCCCGGATCGGCCCGGTCGGCCGCGACGGCGCTGCCCCTGGACGCGGAGCCTGGGAGGTCAACGTCTGGTAGGGCACGACGTCACCCTTGTAGATCCAGACCTTCACGCCGATCTGGCCGTAGGTGGTTCTCGCCTCCCGTAGACCAAAGTCAATGTCCGCTCGAAGCGTGTGGCGCGGCACGCGCCCCTCGCGGTGCGCCTCACGGCGGGCCATCTCCGCTCCGCCGAGCCTCCCGGAGCACTGCACGGTGATCCCCCGGGCGCCTTCCTTCATGGCCACCTGGATCGCTCGCTTCATCGCCCGCCGGAAGCTCACGCGCCGTGAGATCTGATCCGCGATGCTCTGGGCGACGATGGTCGCGTCGAGATCCGGCTGGCGGACCTCCTCAACGTTGAGCTGGACCCTGGCCGGAGCGCAGCGGCGCTCAAGCTCGCGCCGAAGCCGCTCGACCTCGACGCCCTTCTTGCCGATCACGATGCCAGGGCGCGCCGTGTGGATGTCGACGCGCACGCGGTCTCGCGTGCGCTCAATGTCGACCCTCGAGACCGACGCCGAGCGCAACTCCCGGGCAAGCCAGCGGCGAATCTGCTCGTCCTCGATGAGCCATCGCTGGTAGTCCTTGTCGGCGTACCACCGCGACTTCCAGTCGGTCGTCACACCGAGGCGGAATCCGTAGGGATGGACCTTTTGACCCACGGCTACTCCTCCGTGCCCTCGTGCTCGCGAGTCGCCTCCGAGCCCGTTGCCTCGCCTACCTCCACGTCCGCACCGGTCTCGCCCACACCGGTCTCGCCCACACCGGGAACCGAGCCGGCCGTCTCAGCGGGTGCAACCGTGCTCGCCTCGACGCTCTGCGACGCCGGGACAACCGTCTCGCTCGCCGCTGGCTCCACCGTCGGCGTGCTCGCCGCCGAGCGGTCCTCGCCCTGGCGCCGGGAGCGCCGCGACGACGCCACCCGCCGCTCCCGCGACATCGCCCGCTGACCCCTCGCAGCGGTCACCCGCTGTCGCTCCTCAGGGGTCATCTCCTCGAGCACGATGGTGATGTGGCACGTGCGCTTGCGAATCCTCGTTGCGCGCCCCCGCGCCCGCGGGCGGAAGCGCTTGTAGGTCGCGCCCTCATCCGCGTAGGCCAGGCGCACTACCATGTCGCCGACCCCCAAGCCGTGCTGCACCGTCGCGTTCGCGACGGCGCTTGCGAGCAGCTTGCCAACCGCCTCCGCCGGTCCGCGATTGACGAGCGAGAGCGCACGAATGGCCTCGTCCACCGGCTTGCCCCGGATCACCGAGAGCACCTCGCGGACCTTGAACGCCGACGCACGGTAGTTCCGCAGCACCGCGCGGGCGCGTGGCCGCTCGATCTCCGTCAGCGCCACTACCGCCTCCTCGCGTTCTTCTCCTGACCAGCGTGGAACCGGAAGGTCCGCGTCGGCGCGAACTCACCCAGCTTGTGGCCGACCATCGACTCCGTGATGTAGACGGGCACGTGCTTGCGCCCGTCGTGGACGGCGATGGTGTGCCCGACCATGTCAGGGATGATGGTCGAGCGGCGCGACCACGTCTTGATGACGCGCTTGTCGCCGGTCGCGTTCAGCTGGTCGATCTTCTTGAGCAGGTGGGCGTCGACGAACGGGCCCTTGCTCACACTGCGCGGCACTGGCTACCTCCTGGCCCCACGGCCCCGACGACGACGATTGATCAGCTTGTCACTGGGCAGGTGCCGCCGACGGGTACGCCCCTCTGGCTTGCCCCAGGGGGAGACCGGGTGGCGACCACCCGAGGTCTTGCCCTCCCCACCGCCGAGCGGATGGTCGACCGGGTTCATGGCGACGCCGCGCGTCTGCGGTCGGATGCCACGCCACCGGTTGCGGCCCGCCTTCCCGATCGAGATGAGCTCATACTCCGCGTTACCAACCTCGCCGATGGTGGCACGGCACTCGATCGGCACACGCCGCATCTCCGTCGAGGGAAGTCGCAGCGTCGCGTACTGTTCGTCCTTGCCGACGAGCTGCACGCCCATACCAGCGCTTCGGGCGAGCTTGCCGCCCTGCCCTGGGCGCAGCTCGACGTTGTGCACCGTGGTGCCAACCGGAATGTTGCGCAGCGGGAGCGCACAGCCAACGGCGATGTCCGCCTCCGGCCCCGAACTCACCCGCATCCCCACGGTCAACCCCTTGGGAGCGAGGATGTAGCGCTTCTCGCCGTCGTGGTAGTGCAGCAGCGCGATGCGCGCATTGCGGTTGGGGTCGTACTCGATCGCGGCGACCGTCGCCGGGACCCCGTCCTTCGTGCGCCGGAAGTCGATGACGCGGTACTGCCGCTTGTGCCCACCCCCGCGGTGCCGGGCAGTCTTGCGCCCGTAGGCGTTGCGCCCTCCCGAGGCGGAGAGCGGTCGCAGCAGCGAGCGCTCCGGCCGCTCTTTGGTGACGTCGCTGAAGTCCGACGCCGACTGGAACCGGCGTCCTGGACTGGTGGGCTTGCGCTTGCGAATTCCCATACCTAGCTCTCCAGCAGCTCGATGCGCTCGCCATCGCGCAGCGTCACGTAGGCGATCTTGCGAGTGGGCTCCTGGCTCTCTCGCCCGGTCCGCCGGCTGCGCCGATGCTTGCCCTTGCGGTTCAGCGTGTTGACCTTGACGACGTGCACATTGAAGAGCTGCTCCACCGCGTGCCGGATGTCGACCTTGGTGGCGCGGGGCGCCACCTCGAACACGTAGACACCCTGCTCACGAAGGGCATAGCTCTTCTCCGAGACGATCGGCGCGACGATGGTCGCGAACGCATCCCGACCGCTCACTTGGCCACCTCCACTCCGAAGCGTCCCAGCAGCTCCCGGTAGCCAGCCTCGGTCAGGAGGATGGCATCGCTCGCGAGCACCGAGCTCACGAGGACCAGCCCCGCCCGATGGACGCGCACCGTGGGCAGGTTGCGCACGCTCTTGAAGACCGCCTCGTCGACGTCGCCTCCCAGGAGCGCGAGCACCTTGCGCTCGACCAGATCCGCCCCGCGCAGGCAGCGAACGGCTGCCTTCGTCGAGGCCTCGGTGATGCTCCCCTGCTCTAGGAGGTACACCACGCCGGCCTGCGCGCGGTCGGAGAGCGCCTGCGCGAGCGCGCCGCGTACCATCTTGCGCGGCGTGCGCTGCTCGTAGCTGCGCGGCTTTGGACCGTGCACGATGCCGCCGCCCTTGAACTGCGGTGCGCGGATCGACCCCTGCCGAGCGTTGCCGGTGCCCTTCTGGCGGTACGGCTTCGCACCGCCGCCGGAGACCTCCGCGCGCGTGCGCGTCGAGTGCGTGCCGCGCCTCGCCCCTGCGAGCTCTGCTACCACTACCTGGTGCAGCAAGGGGATGTTCGGCTCCCGCCCGAACACCGCCGTCGGCAGCTCCACCTCACGCAGGACGGTGCCCCCCGCGTCGATCACTTTGGCCGTCGCCATGTTACCGCTGTCCCTTCACCGAGTCCCGAACCACCACGAGGGAGCCACGAGGACCCGGAACCGCGCCCTTGACGAGCAGCAACTGCCGCTCCGGCTCGGCCCGCACGACCTCGAGGTTGAGCACCGTGACCCGGGTGTGGCCGTAACGGCCTGCCATCCGCGTACCCTTGAACACGCGCGCCGGCGTGGCACAGGCGCCGATGGACCCTGGGGCGCGATGCTTCTTGTGGTTACCGTGCGAGGCCCCTTGGCCCCGGAAGTTGTGACGCTTCATGCCGCCAGCGAAGCCATGGCCCTTGGAGACGCCAACGACGTCGACGCGGCTACCCTGCTCGAAGCCCTCGAGTCCGATCGGCGTCCCCGGCTCCAGCGCCGCAGCGCCCTCGATGCGCAGCTCCATGAGGCGCGCGCCCACCTCCACGCCACGGGCCTCGAACTGACCCCGCACCGGCTTCGAGAGCCGCTGCGGCTTCTGCCGACCCACCGCGACCTGCACCGCCTCGTACCCGTCGCGCTCCGGCGTCTTGGCGCGCACGACCCACGTCGGCACGACCTTGATCACCGTCACCGGCACGGCGCGGTCGCCCTCGACCCAGACCTGGGTCATGCCGACCTTCTCACCGACAAACGTCTTCCTCGCCATGGTTCCTTTGCCTCACGCTGCGCCGAGCCGGCGCCGCCGTTGACTGTGAAACGGGCGCCACCGCGCCCAACCGCCGGAAGGTCCCTCCGAACGGAGGCACAACCGGACGGAACGCAACTCCTGCAGCATAGTGCCTGCAAGCTCCCGCGCCGCCAGCCACAGCGGTGGAATCGCGCCTCCCCACGCGACGAGGAGGGCACCTGGTGCCCTCCTCGTGCGCGCGAGCTGCGAACCTACTGGATCTTGATCTCGATGTCGACGCCGGCCGGCAGCTCGAGTCGTTTGAGCGCATCCACGGTCTTGGCTGAGTGGTCGACGATGTCGAGCAGGCGCTTGTGTACCCGCATCTCGAAGTGCTCCCGCGAGTCCTTGTACTTGTGCGGCGAGCGGATGACCGTGTAGCGGTGGATGTCCGTCGGTAAGGGCACCGGGCCGACGACCTTGCCCTGGGTGCGCGTCACCGTATCGACGATCCTGCGCGTGGAGGCCTCGAGGATCTCGTGGTCGAAGCCCTTGAGGCGCACCCGGATGCGCTGCTTGCTGCTGTCACTCACCTCTGCCTCCCTTGGCGGAGCCCGGGGCGAGCAGGGGCCCCGGCAATCACCGGGGCCCCTGCTCGCGCACGCTGGTCACTACTTGATGATCTTCACCACACGGCCAGCGCCAACCGTGCGCCCGCCCTCGCGGATCGCGAAGCGCAGGCCCTCGTCCATGGCAACCGGCTTCAGCAGCTCGACCGTCATGACCACGTTGTCGCCCGGCATCACCATCTCCGTACCCTCCGGCAGCGTGATGGTGCCGGTGACGTCGGTGGTACGGAAGTAGAACTGCGGGCGGTAGTGGTTGAAGAAGGGCTTGTGGCGGCCGCCCTCCTCCTTGGTGAGCACGTAAACGTTGGCCTCGAACGTCGTGTGCGGGGTGATCGACCCCGGCTTGCAGAGGACCTGGCCTCGCTCGACGTCGGTCTTCTTCGTACCCCGCAGCAGCACGCCGATGTTGTCGCCAGCCTGACCCTCGTCGAGCAGCTTGTTGAACATCTCGACGCCGGTGGCGACAGTCTTCTGCGTCGGCCGCAGGCCGACGATCTCGACCTCGTCGCCCACCTTGATCTTGCCAGTCTCGACCTTGCCGGTGACGACCGTACCGCGGCCCGAGATCGTAAAGACGTCCTCGATCGGCATGAGGAACGGCTTGTCGATGGGGCGCTGCGGCTCCGGGATGTACTCGTCGACCGCGTTCATGAGCTCGAGGATCTTCTCCTCCCAGGCGGGGTCGCCCTCGAGCGCCTTGAGTGCGGAGACGCGCACGATCGGTACCTCGTCGCCCGGATACTCGTACTGGTTGAGCAGCTCGCGCACCTCGAGCTCGACCAGGTCGAGCAGCTCCTCGTCGTCGACCATGTCCGCCTTGTTGAGCGCCACGACGATGTAGGGCACGCCCACTTGGCGCGCCAGCAGCACGTGCTCGCGCGTCTGGGGCATGGGGCCGTCGGTGGCGGCCACCACGAGGATCGCGCCGTCGACCTGGGCCGCGCCGGTGATCATGTTCTTGATGTAGTCAGCGTGCCCCGGCATGTCGACGTGGGCGTAGTGACGCTTGTCGGTCTCGTACTCGACGTGCGAGATCGAGATGGTGATGCCACGCGCCTTCTCCTCGGGAGCGTTGTCGATCTGGTCGAACGACTTGAACTTGACGTTCGGGTTCCGCTCCGAGAGGACCTTCGTGATCGCTGCGGTGAGCGTGGTCTTCCCGTGGTCGATGTGCCCCATCGTGCCGATGTTGATGTGGGGCTTGGTCCGCTCGAACTTCTGCTTGCCCATGGCCTGTTCTGCTCCGTTGTTCTTCCACTGCGCCCGGACGACGCAACCCGCCGACGGATAACCGAATGCGAGAGTCTACTCGCCCTTGATCCGCTTGATGATCTCCTGTGCGATGGAATCCGGGACCTCCTGGTAGGCCCGGAACACCATCGAGTAGCTGGCTCGCCCCTGCGTGCGCGAGCGCAGGTCGGTCGCGTAGCCGAACATCTCGGCAAGCGGGACCAGCGCACGCACCACCTGGTTGGTGCCGACCTGCTCCATGCCCTCCACCTTGCCGCGGCGGGCCGACAGGTCGCCGATGACGTCCCCAAGGTAGTCCTCGGGGGTCACCACCTCCACGGCCATGATCGGCTCCAGGAGGCACGGATCCGCCATGCGCACGGCCTTCTTGATCGCGAGTGAGCCCGCGATGCGAAACGCCATCTCCGAGGAGTCCACCTCGTGGTAGGAGCCGAACACCAGCGTCACCCGCAGGTCCACGACCGGAAAGCCAGCGAGCACGCCCGAGGCGAGCGCGTCCTGGATCCCTGCGTCCACGGCCGGGATGTACTCCTTCGGGATGACGCCGCCCGTGATCTTGTCGACGAACTCGTAGCCCTCGCCGCGCCCTAATGGCTCGACGTCGATGACCACGTGGCCGTACTGACCCCGACCGCCAGTCTGGCGCACGTAGCGCTCCTCGACCTTCGAGACCGGCTTGCGGATGGCCTCGCGGTAGGCGACCTGGGGCTTGCCCACGTTCGCCTCCACCTTGAACTCGCGCATGAGCCTGTCGACGATGACCTCGAGGTGCAGCTCGCCCATGCCCGAGATGACCGTCTGACCGGTCTCGGGGTCGGTGCGCACCCGGAAGGTCGGGTCCTCCTCCGCGAGCGCGTACAGCGCCCGACTCAGCTTCTCCTGATCGCTCTTGGTCTTCGGCTCTACCGCAACGTGGATGACCGGATCGGGAAACTCGAGGCTCTCCAGCACGATCGGAGCGGACGGATCACACAGGGTGTCACCCGTCGTCGTCGACTTGAGGCCCACCGCCGCCACGATGTCGCCCGCGTGCGCGACCTCGATGTCCTCGCGGTGGTTGGCGTGCATGAGCAGGAGCCGCCCGATGCGCTCGCGCTTGTCCTTGGTCGAGTTGAGCACCGTCGAACCCTTCTCGAGCACCCCGGAGTAGACCCGGAAGTACGTGAGCTTGCCCACGTAGGGGTCGGTCATGATCTTGAAGGCGAGCGCCGCGAAGGGAGCGTCGTCGGAGGGCTCGCGGGTGAGCACTTCGGTGCCCGAGAGATCCGTACCCGTTGCTGCTGGGATGTCGAGTGGGCTCGGCAGGTAGTCGACCACGGCGTCCAGCAGCGGCTGCACACCCTTGTTCTTGAAGGCCGAGCCGCAGAGCACCGGCACGATCTGGTTGTGGATGGTGGCCTCGCGGATCGAGGCGCGCAGCATCTCCTCCGTGATCTCCTCGTCGGAGAGATACGCCTCCATCAGCGCCTCGTCGTAGTTGGAGAGCACGTCGATGAGGTCGTGGTGCGCCTGCTCCGTGGCCTCCTCGAGCTCCGGCAGCACCGGCTCGTCGTGGTACTTGTCGCCCATGCCCTCTTCCCAGACGATCGCGCGCTGCCGCACCACGTCGATGACGCCGCGAAAGCCGTTCTCAACCCCGAGGGGCAGCTGGATCACCGCCGGTACGGCGTCCAACCGGTCACGGATCATCTGCACGCACCGGTCGAAGTTCGCCCCGACCCGGTCCATCTTGTTGATGAAGCAGATCCGCGGCACCCCGTACTTGTTCCCCTGGCGCCAGACCGTCTCCGTCTGCGGCTCGACACCGGCGACGGCGTCGAAGACCGCGATGGCACCGTCGAGCACGCGCAGGCTGCGCTCGACCTCAACCGTGAAGTCGACGTGCCCCGGCGTGTCGATGATGTTGATGCGGTGGTCCCGCCAGAACGCCGTCGTCGCCGCCGAGGTGATGGTGATGCCCCGCTCCTGCTCCTGGGGCATCCAGTCCATCGTGGCTGCGCCCTCGTGGACTTCGCCGATCTTGTAGTTCTTGCCGGTGTAGTAGAGGATTCGCTCCGTGGTCGTGGTCTTGCCGGCATCGATGTGGGCCATGATGCCGATGTTGCGCAGCCGCTCGAGCGGTACCTGACGGATAGGGGGCATGCAGCGTTGCTCCTTGGTTACCAGCGATAGTGCATGAACGCGCGGTTGGACTCCGCCATCTTGTGCAAGTCGTCGCGCCGCTTGACCGACGCCCCCAGGCCGTTCGACGCGTCGAGGAGCTCGTTGGCGAGTCGCTCGGCCATCGTCTTCTCACGGCGAGCCCGCGCCGAGTTCACGATCCAGCGGATCGCGAGCGAGTAGGACCGCCGGTCGCGCACGACGACCGGGACCTGGTAGGTCGCACCACCGACGCGGCGGGAGCGAACCTCGGTCATGGGCCGCACGTTGCTCACCGCGCGCTCCAGCACGGCGACAGGATCCCCGTTCACCTTGGCGGCGATGCGGTCGAGTGCGGTGTAGACCGTGCGCTCCGCGAGCGCCTTCTTGCCGTTGCGCAGCACCTTGTTGATGAGCTGCGACACCAGCACCGAGTGGTAGACCTGATCCGGCAAGATCGGACGAACGGGGGCTGGACCCTTGCGGGGCATGGCTTACTTCTCCCTCTTGGCGCCGTAGCGGCTACGCGCCTGCTTGCGATTCTTCACCCCAGCCGCATCCAGCGTCCCCCGCACGATCTTGTAGCGCACGCCCGGTAGGTCCTTGACACGACCACCGCGCACCAGGACGATGGAGTGCTCCTGGAGGTTGTGGCCGATGCCAGGGATGTACGCCGTCACCTCGACCCCGCTGGTGAGGCGCACGCGCGCCACCTTACGCAGCGCGGAGTTCGGCTTCTTGGGCGTCGTGGTGTAGACACGGGTGCACACCCCGCGCCGCTGCGGAGAGCCCTTGAGGGCCGGCGTCTTGGTCTTCGTGCGCTTGGCCTGGCGCCCCTTGCGCACCAGCTGAGCGATGGTTGGCACGACTCGTCCTCCTCGCGACGCTCGCTGCGCCGCTGTCCTGCCTGCTCGCGCACGAGCAGGATCCCTGTTGCGTTCGGATTGGCCTTCGCGCTTCGCCCGCACGCAAGCACGCGAAGCCGCCCGGCTTCAGTCTAAAGGCCCACCCTGCGCCTCGAAGCCCGTCTCGGGCTCGCCGAAGTCCTCGTCGCTCGTCCAGTAGGCGAGCCTGCGGTAGTACGGCGCTCGCACGCCGACGGAGCGGTACCGCGGCGCCCCGGTGCCCGCCGGGATGAGCTTGCCGAGGATGATGTTCTCCTTGAGCCCGAGGAGGTGGTCGGAGCGACCCTCGATGGCGGCCTCCGTGAGCACCCTCGTGGTCTCCTGGAAGGACGCCGCCGCGAGCCAGGACTCCGTGGCCAGCGACGCCTTCGTGATGCCCATAAGCTCCGGCCGACCCTCTGCCGGCCGCTTGCCCTCGGCAAAGAGCTGGCGGTTCACCTCGGCGAAGCGCTGGGCGTCGACCTGCTCGCCGGGCAGGAAGCCCGAGTCGCCAGGCTCGGCGACGAGCACCCGACGGAGCATCTGGCGCACGATGAGCTCGATGTGCTTGTCGTGGATCGAGACGCCCTGGTCCCGGTAGACCTTCTGGACCTCGTCGACCAGGTAGCGCTGGGTCTCGCGGATGCCCTTGATCTCGAGCAGCTGCTTGGGATCCTTCGGCCCCGAGACGATCGCCTGGCCCGCCTCGATGAGCTCGCCCTCGGCGACCTCGAGGTGCGCTCGGAGCGGGAGGAGGTAGACCTCCTCCGTGCCGTCGTCGTGGGCCACCACGACGCGGCGCCCGTTCTCCTCCTCCTCGATGTGCACGACACCGCTCGCGTGCGCGAGCACCGCCGCACCGCGAGGGCTGCGCGCCTCGAACAGCTCCACCACGCGTGGCAGGCCGTGCGTGATGTCGGCGCCGGCGACGCCACCCTGGTGGAAGGTCCGCATCGTCAGCTGCGTACCAGGCTCACCGATCGACTGCGCCGCTACGACCCCGACCGCCTCGCCGAGCTCGACGAGCCCGCGAGCACCGAAGCCCTGACCGTAGCAGCGCGCGCACACCCCGTGCGGGGTCTCGCACGTCAGCGGGGAGCGCACCCGGATGCGCGTCACTGTCGCGTCAGCCGCCAGGCGACGCACCAGCTCGTCCGAGAGCAGGGTGCCAGCCTCGAGGACAGCGCCATCAGCCAGCGTGACCGCCTCGGCGAGCACCCGCCCGAACGCACGGGTCTCGAGGTAAGTCCGCCGCTGTGGGGTGTCCTCCGCCACGTCCTCGAGCCAGATGCCGCGGCTCGTGCCGCAGTCCTCCTCGCGCACGATGAGCTCCTGGGCCACGTCGGCGAGACGCCGGGTCAGGTACCCAGAGTCCGCCGTACGCAGCGCGGTGTCGGCGAGACCCTTGCGAGCGCCGTGCGTGGACAGGAAGTACTCCAGCACCTCGAGGCCCTCGCGGAACGAGGACTTGATCGGGCGCGGGATCATCTCGCCCCGAGGGTTGGCCACGAGGCCCTTGAGACCCGAGATCTGCCGAATCTGCTGCGGGTTGCCTCGCGCTCCCGACTCCACCATCATCGCGAGCGGGTTGAAGGGATTGGCCGCGAGCATCTCGTCGATCGCCCGACCGATCTCCGCGGTCGCGGCGGTCCAGATCTCGATCTCCTTCTGCTTGCGCTCGTCGTCGGTGATGATGCCTCGGCGATACTGCGTCTCGGCCTTCTCCGCCTCGCGCTCGTAGCGGTCGAGGATCTCGCGCTTGGCGGTGGGCGTCGTGACGTCCTCGGTCGAGATGGTCAGACCGGCCCGGGTCGCGAACTGGAACCCGAGATCCTTGATCCGGTCGAGGGTCTCCTCGACGACGTTGCGCGGGTAGCGGTTCACCACCTGCTCGACGATGGAGCCGATGGGGAGCGCCTTCTTGCCGATGACCTGGTTGACGAAGGGGAAGTCCGCCGGCAGCGCCTGGTTGAAGATCACCCGACCGGCCGTCGTGCGCAGCTCCTCGACCTCACCGTCAGGGCCACGCCTTCGCAACGAGATCGGCGCGTGCAGGCCCAAGTGGCCGGTCTCCCACGCCCGCACCACCTCGTAGTCGTGGCGGAAAACCTTGCCGGCCCCCACCTCGTCCTCGCGCACCAGCGTGAGGTAGTAGAGACCGAAGACCATGTCGAGCCCCGGCACCGTGATTGGGCGGCCCGTCGCCGGCGAGACCGTGTTGTTCGCGGACAGCATGAGCACGCGCGCCTCGGCCTGGGCCTCGGGTGACAGTGGCAGGTGCACCGCCATCTGATCGCCGTCGAAGTCGGCGTTGAAGGCCGTCGTGACGAGCGGGTGGATCTGGATGGCCTTGCCCTCGACGAGCACCGGCTCGAAGGCCTGGATGCCGAGGCGGTGCAGTGTCGGCGCCCGGTTCAGCAGCACCGGGTGCTCCTTGATCACCGACTCGAGCACCTCCCACACCTGGGGGCGCCGCCGCTCGACCATCCGCTTGGCGGACTTGATGTTCTGGGCATAGCCCAGCTCGACGAGGCGTCGCATGACGAACGGCTTGAAGAGCTCGAGCGCCATGATCTTGGGCAAGCCGCACTGGTGCAGCTGCAGGGTCGGACCACCCACGATGACCGAGCGACCGGAGTAGTCGACGCGCTTGCCGAGCAGGTTCTGGCGAAAGCGACCCTGCTTGCCCTTGAGCATGTCCGACAGGCTCTTCAGGGGTCGGTTGCCCGGCCCGACCACGGGGCGACCGCGGCGGCCGTTGTCGAAGAGCGCGTCGACCGCCTCCTGGAGCATGCGCTTCTCGTTGTTGACGATGATCTCCGGCGCGCCGAGGTCGAGCAGCCGCTTGAGACGGTTGTTGCGGTTGATGACGCGCCGGTAGAGGTCGTTGAGGTCCGAGGTCGCAAAGCGCCCGCCGTCCAGCTGCACCATCGGCCGCAGGTCTGGCGGGATGACCGGCACGACCTCGAGGATCATGGCCGCCGGATCGTTGATACGGCGCCCCTCCTCGTCGCGCTGGTTGAAGGCCGCCAGGATGCGCAGGCGCCGGATGGCCTTCTGGCGCCGCTGCGCCGACAGCGGACGACGACCATCAGCCGGGTCGATGAGCTCGCGAAGCTTGGCGAGCTCCGCGTCGAAGTCGATACGGCGAATCAGGTCCGCGATTGCCTCCGCCCCCATTCCGCCGTCGAAGTAGGAGCCGTAGCGGGCACGCAGCTCCCGCCACAGCAGCTCGTCGTCGATGATCTGGCGAGGGTAGAGCTCGCGGAACTCGTCGAAGGTACGGCGCACCAGATCAACGCGCTGGGTGTAGCGCTCACGCACCTGGGCGATCTCGCGCTCGAGCGACCGCTGGCGCTGGCGGACCTCGGACTCCCGAGCACCCCCGGCTTCGAGCTCGGCAAGCTCTGACTCCATGGCCTGGTAGCGCCGCTCGAGCTCGACGTCACGCTCAGACTCGATCGCCTTGATCTCCTCGAGCACCTCGACCTCGAGGTTCGGCAGGTCCTGGTGGCGACGTTCCTCGTCAACCCAGGTCACGAGGTTGGCCGCGAAGTAGATGACCTTCTCGAGCTGCTTCGCCTTGAGCTCCTCCTTCGGTGAGGTGCCCATGAGCAGGTACGCGAGCCAGGAACGAGTCCCGCGCAGGTACCAGATGTGCACCACCGGAGCAGCGAGCTCGATGTGGCCCATGCGCTCGCGACGCACCTTGGAGCGGGTCACCTCGACGCCGCAGCGCTCGCAGACGATGCCCCGGAAGCGCACACGCTTGTACTTGCCACACGCGCACTCCCAGTCACGGGTGGGGCCGAAGATGCGCTCGCAGAACAGACCATCCCGCTCCGGACGCAACGTCCGGTAGTTGATCGTCTCCGGCTTCTTCACCTCCCCGTGCGACCACGAGCGGATGTCCTCCGCCGTGGCAAGACCGATGCGGATCTGGTCGAACCGGGCAAGGTCCAGCACTTAGCGTCCCCTCTCCTCGCGTCCTTCGTCTTGGTCGAAGTCGGTAGCCCTCTCGGGTCGACTCAGGTTGATCCCGAGCTCCTCTGCCGCGGAGTACGCCTCGTCCTCGAACTCACGCAGCTGCACCCGCTCGCCGTTAGGTGCGAGCACCTCGACGTTGAGGCACAGCGACTGCATCTCCTTGATGAGGACCTTGAAGCTCTCCGGGATTCCCGGCTCGGGGATGTTCTCGCCCTTCACGATCGCCTCGTAGACCTTGACGCGGCCCACGACGTCGTCCGACTTGATGGTGAGCAGCTCCTGGAGGGCGTAGGCGGCGCCGTAGGCCTCGAGCGCCCACACCTCCATCTCGCCGAAGCGCTGACCGCCGAACTGCGCCTTGCCGCCCAGTGGCTGCTGGGTGATCATCGAGTAGGGGCCGGTCGAGCGAGCGTGGATCTTGTCGTCCACCATGTGGGCAAGCTTCATCATGTAGACGTAGCCCACCATGACCGGGTTGTCGTAGGGCTCACCGGTGCGCCCGTTGTAGAGCATGGCCTTGCCGTCGGCCCCGACGAGACGCTCGCCGTCGCGGCTCTGTGGGTTGAGCCGCTCGAGCAGCTCCTTGATCGTCGGCAGGTCCCCGGCCTCCTCCTTCTCGTCCCAGTGGGCTCCGTCGAAGGCCGGGCTCGCCACCCACCGCGCCGGCAACGTGGCTGGGCGGGTCTTGCGCAGGGGATCACGCTCACCCGTCGCGGCAATCGGCTCCCACCCCCACCGGGCCGCGTAGCCGAGGTGCGCCTCGAGCACCTGGCCGATGTTCATGCGGCTCGGTACGCCCAGCGGGTTGAGGATGATGTCGACCGGCGTACCGTCCTCGAGGCGCGGCATGTCCTCGATGGGCAGGATCTTCGAGATCACGCCCTTGTTGCCGTGGCGCCCCGCGAGCTTGTCGCCCACCTGGATCTTGCGGTGCTGGGCGATGTAGACCCGCACCAGCTCGTTGACCCCAGGTGGTAGCTCGGTGGCGTCCTCGCGGGTGAAGACCTTGACGTCGATGACCTTGCCGTACTCGCCGTGAGGGACCCTGAGCGAGGTGTCGCGGACCTCGCGAGACTTCTCGCCGAAGATCGCGCGCAGCAGCCGCTCCTCGGGCGTGAGCTCGGTCTCGCCCTTCGGCGTCACCTTGCCCACCAGGATGTCGCCCGGCCCGACCTCGGCTCCGATGCGGATGATGCCTCGCTCGTCGAGGTTGGCGAGCGCCTCCTCGGAGAGGTTGGGAATGTCGCGCGTGATCTCCTCGGCACCGAGCTTGGTGTCGCGCGCGTCGGTCTCGAACTCCTCGATGTGCAGGGAGCTGAGCACGTCGTCGCGTACGAGGCGCTCAGAGATGATGATCGCGTCCTCGAAGTTGTAGCCCTCCCAGGGCATGAACGCGACGAGCAGGTTCTTGCCGAGCGCGAGCTCGCCGTTCATCGTGGCCGGACCGTCCGCCAGGACGTCACCGGCCTCGACCCGATCACCGACGCTCACGATGGGGCGCTGGTTCCAGCACGTGTTCTGGTTGGACCGCTGGAACTTCGTCAGCCAGTAACGCCTGGTACCAAGCGGGCGCCCCTCGTCGTCGGTGACGTCGTCGTCGTAGCGCACGCTGATGGAAGCACCCGTGACCTCCACCACGGTGCCAGCTCCCTGGGCACAGAGCACGTCGCCGGCGTCCAGACCAGCCCGTGCCTCAACGCCGGTGCCCACGTAGGGGGCCTCGGGCACGAGGAGCGGCACGGCCTGCTTCTGCATGTTGGCGCCCATGAGGGCGCGGTTGGCGTCGTCGTGCTCGACGAACGGAATGAGCGAGGTGGAGACCGACACCACCTGTGCCGGGCTCACGTCCATGAGATCGACCTCGTCCGGGGTCGCGAGCTCCACCTCGCTGGTCGCGCCGTAGGAGGCACCGAGCGCCCCGACCCGCACCACCGCACCCTGGGGGCCGCGGCGCACCAGCACCTTCGGATCGACGAAGCGCCCCTCAGCGTCGAGCTTCGCGTTCGCCTGAGCGATGACGTAGTCCTCCTCCTCGTCGGCGGTGAGGTACACGACCTCGTCGGTCACGCGGCCGTCGACGACCTTGCGGTAGGGCGTCTCGATGAACCCGTAGCGGTTGAGACGTGCGTAGCTGGCCAACGCACCGATGAGGCCGATGTTGGGGCCCTCCGGCGTCTCGATCGGGCACATGCGTCCGTAGTGAGAGGAGTGCACGTCGCGGACCTCGAAGCCCGCACGCTCCCGCGAGAGGCCACCCGGGCCGAGCGCGGAGAGACGCCGCTTGTGAGCCAGCCCCGACAGCGGGTTGTTCTGGTCCATGAACTGGCTGAGCTGACTTGTAGAGAAGAACTCCTTGATGGCCGCGACCACGGGCCTGATGTTGATGAGGCTCTGAGGAGTGATGGCCTCGACGTCCTGCGTGGTCATGCGCTCGCGCACGAGCCGCTCCAGCCTGGACAGCCCGATCTTGAGCTGATTCTGGATGAGCTCGCCCACGCTGCGCACCCGACGGTTCGAGAAGTGGTCCTGGTCGTCGAAGCGGTAACCTGGCTCACCCGCCACCAGGTGCAGCATGTAGCTCGCCGTCGCCACGATGTCAGCCCGCGTGAGCACCAGCGGGGACTCCGAGGTGCGATCCAACGGGTGGCCGAGGATTTGCTCGACGCGCTCGATCTCAGCGCTGAGGCGCTTGTCCAGCTTGTAGCGCCCCACGCGCGTCAGGTCGTAGCGGCGCGACTGGAAGAACGCCGTCTCGAAGTAGAGCCGTGCAGCCTCCACGTTCACCGGCTCGCCTGGGCGCACACGCCGGAAGATCTCGAGTAGCGCCTCGTCCCGGGTCTGGGCGTGGTCTTCCTTCTGCCACTGCGGCTCGAGGAAGTCGAAGTGCGCCACGAGGCGCTCCAGGTCAGCCGGATCGTCCAAACCCGCTGCGCGTAGCACGGTGAACAGGCTGAGCCGCCGCTTGCGCGCAACCCTCGCCCCCGCGTTGATGTCGCGGCCAGGACGTGCCTCCACGTCGAACTCAAGCCACTCCCCGCGATAGGGGTTGATGGTGGCCGTGACGACCGTGTGCTGGTCGCGCCCAGGCTGGAACAGCACGCCGGGCGAGCGAACCAGCTGGCTTACCACCACCCGCTCGGTGCCATTGATGATGAAGGTGCCTCGGTCGGTCATGAGCGGGAAATCGCCCATGAACACGATCTGCTGCTTGATCTCGTAGGTCTGTCGGTTGAGGAAACGAGCCCGCACGAAGATCGGACCCGCGTAGGTCATGTCCTTCTCGCGGCACTCCTCCGGCGTGAACTTCGGGACCGGCGCGAGATCCGGGTCGGTGGGGTCGTACTCCAGCTCCAGCGCAAGCTGCCCGGAGTAGTCCTCGATCGGCGAGAGGTCGCGAAACGCCTCCGCGAGCCCCTCGTTGAGGAACCACCGGAACGAGTCTCGCTGGACGGCGATCAGATCAGGCAGAGGGAGCACGTTGCGGGCGGACGCAAAGCTGAAGCGCTCAGGCGGACGGTGCCTCGTAGTCAACGGTCACTCCTTGCTAAGGCTCGGTACTGTGGCTCTGCACTGTGACGCTGTGCTCTGGCTTCGTGCTCGGGCTGATGCTCCAGCGCGGCGGTGCTCGTCGAGCACGCTCGAGGTCGTTCCCCGACGAGACACGAAGACGCTCACGGGCACACAGCGGCCCGTGAGCGTCTAAGCGATCTGTTGGCGAGCAGGCGCACGGCTTACACTAGCTTACCGCACACCGCAGCGCCGTGCTGCGCTTCGGCTTACTTCAGCTCGACCGTTGCGCCGGCCGCCTCGAGCTGGGCCTTGGCCTTCTCGGCGTCCTCCTTGGAGACCTTCTCGAGCACCGGCTTGGGCGCCGCATCCACCAGGTCCTTGGCCTCCTTCAGGCCGAGGTTGGTCAGCGCGCGCACCTCCTTGATGACCTGGATCTTCTTGTCACCGGCCGAGGTCAAAATGACGTCGAACTCGGTCTGCTCCTCCTCTGCAGCTGCGGCCTCGCCGCCACCAGCTGCAGCCACCCCAGCCGCCGCGACCGCCACGGGTGCAGCCGCTGTCACGCCGAAGCGCTCCTCGAACGCCTTGACGAGCTCCGCCAGCTCCACCACCGTGAGCTCCGAGATCTGGTCAAGGATCCCCTGAATATCCGCCACTATCGCCTCCTCATCTCCGATATCGACTCGCCCGGGCGCCTAGGCAGCCCGCTGGTCGGCAAGCGCCTTGAGCCCGTAGGCGAGATTGCGTGGCAGCGCGATCAACACTCCGGCGAAGTTCGCCATCGGTGCGGTGAGCGCCCCCGCGAGTTGCGCAAGGAGCACCTCCCGCGGCGGGAGGTCAGCAAGCCGAGCGATAGCAGCGGCGTCAATGAAAGACGCCTCGAGCAGCCCGCCCTTGATCACCAGCGCCGGGTTGGCCCGAGCGAAGTCGCGCACCCGCTTGGCAGCCGCAGCAACGTCCGCTCCAGAGAAGACCAGCCCCGTCGGCCCCTCCAAGAGAGGCTCGAGGCCCTCGCGCTCGGCAGCCCGCGCGGCGATCCGCACCAGCGTGTTCTTCGCGACCTTGAACTCGGCACCGACGGTGGCCAGCTCGCGGCGCAGGCTCTCGAGCTCCGAGACCTTGAGCCCGCGGTACTCGGTGACGAACACCGCCGTAGCTGTAGCCAACCGCTCCCGTACCGCCTCGACGACGGCGACCTTCTGGGGCCGGGGATGCTCCATCGCACTCACTCTCCTTGGCAACGCCGTGCTCGATTCGGAGAGATCGCCTCATCAGGCTCCCGAAGGATTTAAGCCGCACGCGGCACCGGACCTCTACAGCGAACCGAGTTGATGGCTCCTTCACTCTAGCGACACCGCCACGGTGCGGCGCCCGAACGCCTCTCACAGGGTTGGCGAGGGTCCCGCAGCCGACCGCAGCGGCGATCGTCTCGCGCACCGTGCCCGGTGCTAGGCCGCTCCGAGCTGCTCGAGATCCTCGTCGGCGACGCGCAGCCGATTGGGATCGATGGGAACCGAAGGGGACATGGTCGTCGAGACGTGCACCGACCGGAAGTAGCGCCCCTTGGCTGCCGGTGGCTTGGCACGCTGGAGCTCGTCAATGACCGCTCGGAAGTTCTCGAGCAGCGCGACCACCGAGAAGCTCACCTTGCCGATCGGCACGTGCACGTTCCCTACACGGTCGGTGCGGAACTCGACACGCCCGGCCTTGAACTCGCGCACGGTGCGCCCGACGTCCTGAGTGACCGTTCCCGTTCTCGGGTTTGGCATGAGACCCCGAGGACCGAGAATGCGGCCGAGTCGTCCCACCTGTCCCATGAGGTCCGGGGTCGCGATGGCGACATCGAACTCGAGGAAACCATTGGCCACCCGCTCGACGAGGTCGTCAGCACCCACGACGTCCGCCCCGGCCTCGCGCGCCTCCTGCGCGGCCTCCCCGGCCGCGAACACCGCGACCCGCACAGTCCGGCCCGTGCCATGCGGCAGGGACACGGTTCCACGCACCACCTGGTCGGCGCGACGCGGGTCCACACCCAACCTCACCGCCAGCTCCACCGTCTCGTCGAAGCGAGCACGCGCCAACTGGCGCACGAGCACCAGCGCCTCAACAGGGGAGTAGAGCCGGGATCGATCCAGCAGTGCCGCTTGCTCGCGGTACGTCTTGGAGCGCTTCATCCTGTCCTGTCCTCTCAGCCCTCGACGACGCTCAGACCCATCGAGCGCGCCGTACCTTCCACCTGGCGCATCGCCGCCTCCAGGGACGTCGCGTTGAGGTCGGGCATCTTGACCTTGGCGATCTCCTCGACCTGCGCCCGTGTCACCGTCCCAACGAGCTGACGACGGTTCTGTGGCGAGCCCTTGTCGATACCCGCCGCCTGCTTGAGCAGCTCGGTAGTGGGTGGCGTCTTGAGAACGAAGGAGAAGCTCCGATCCTCGTAGATCGTCACCTCGACCGGGATCACCTGACCTCGCTGCGCCTCGGTCGCCGCGTTGTACTGCTTGACGAACTCCATCGTCTGGATCCCGTGGGGACCCAGCGCCGTACCCACCGGTGGAGCCGGGGTCGCAGCTCCCGCCGGCAGGTTGATCTTCACCACCGCGGTCACGCGCTTTCTGGCCACCGAAGCATCCCTCCGTCGACTGCTACGCTCCGAACCGGAGCACGAACTGCAAAGGCTACCAGCCCTGAGCTACGCCTTCGTCACCTGGGTGAAGTCGAGCTCCACCGGCGTCTCTCGGCCGAAGATGTTGAAGAGTACCTTGAGTTTGAGCTGGTCAGCGTTGACCTCAGCGACCTCGCCCACGAAGTCCGCGAGCGGTCCTTCCTTGACACGGACGGTCTCGCCGATCTCGAAGGCCTGAGTACTGCGACGCACGGGCTGCGGACGCAACTGCTCGGGCGTCGAGAAGGCGAGCATCGCCTCGACCTCGCTCCGGCTCAGCGGCACCGGCTTGGACCCTGCACCCACGAACGAGGTGATGCCTGGCGTGTTGCGAATCGCCGCCCACACCTCGTCATCCATGGCCGCGCGCACGAGGACGTAGCCTGGGAACACCTTGCGCTGGACCTTGACGCGCTTGCCGTTCTTGAGCTCGGTGACTTCCTCCGTCGGGATCTCGATCTCGTAGATACGATCCTCGAGGCCGAGGCTCTTCACCCTGGTCTGGAGGTTTTGGCGCACCCGATTCTCGTAGCCCGAGTAGCAGTGCACGACGTACCACTCTCCGGGCCGATCGTACGGGGACTCCGCCGCCTCAGCGTGCTCAACGGCTTCGCCGTCAGCGTCGGACTCAGGGTCCTCCGCATCCCGGGCAGGCGACACCAACGCCTCCTCGGCGCCCGGTTCCATCACCTCGTCGTGGCGTGCTGCTTCCATCTCCTCGGGGGACACCCTTGCCTCCATCGTCGTCATCGCACAGCCGCAAGCGCCGTGCTGTGGTCGCGACCCCTAGCCGTAGAGGAGTGACACGCCCTTCGCAAAGACCACGTTCAACACGAAGATGAGCGCCACCACGAGGACGAGGGTCACGAACACGACCGTCGCGTAGCTACGCACCTGCGAGCGCGTCGGCCACTCCACGGCCTTGAGCTCGGCGCGAACACCCTGAAGGTAGCGGCGCACACGGCCCTTACGAGGCTCGCCACTGGTCTGGCCACGGGCAATCTGGCGAGCCAGCTCCTGACGATCCCTCGTGGCCGCCTGTTGACGCGCCATCAGGCGCCTCGTCTCCCGGTTCACCGCTCCACCCTCAAGCTACGCTCCACCGGTTCGCCAGCGCCCGCCGACGCGCGAACCCCGGCAGGGCAGGAGGGACTCGAACCCCCAACCGCCGGTTTTGGAGACCGGTGCTCTACCAATTGAGCTACTACCCTTCGACAACCGTCGCAGCCTGGAGCTTACCAGCCACGGTGCGCCTTGCCCTCCACTGGGACCTCTCGCTCGGCTCGCTCCTGCACGATGACGAGGAGCCGCCGACGAGCTCGGTGCAAGCGAACCTTCACGACGTTCTCACTCACCCCGAGCTCGCTCGCCACCTGGGCGACGCTCAGCCCGAGGAGATAGCGGAGCATCAAGAGCTCCTGATCCTGAGGGCTCAGCCCGGTGAGCAGCTCGACGACATCGAGCTGCTCCACGACGCGCTCGACGTCCTCGCTCGGGCGTGTCGCGAGCTGCGGGGCGTCCTCGTGCACCATCGGCGCCTCGCGCTCGCGTTGGCGACGCACCCGCCGCAGGTACGAACGAGCCTGGTTCACAACGATCCGGTACACCCACGTCTCGTAGCGCGCTGCTCCGCGGAAACGCTCGAGGGACCGGTAGACGTTGAGGTAGGCATCCTGCAGCACGTCGGCGACTGCCTCAGCATCGCCGAGGATGCGGCTCGCCACCCTGGTGCTCATCGTCAGCGTGCGACGCACGACCTCGTCGAAACTCGGCCGCAGCTCGCCTGCGTGGGTTCGCACGCGAGCCAGCGACTGCTCAAGACCCGGGCGAAGTTCCGCCGCTCGGGAGCGCACCCGCCGCAAGGCGCCGCTACCTCGTCTCTCGATGGAGCGTGTGGCGGCGATCCCAGCGACAGTACTTGCGCAGTTCGATGCGCTCGCGGTCGTTCTGCTTGTTCTTCGTGGTGATGTAGTTGCGCCGCTTGCACTCCTCGCAGGCCAACGTGACCTGCACGCGACGCTCGTTCTTCGCCATGAGCCCTCCTACCAGCGCTCCCAGGTGGTAGCGGCGGTCGGACTCGAACCGACGACCCCACGATTATGAGCCGTGTGCTCTAACCAACTGAGCTACGCCGCCACGGAGCCCCCTGTCGGAATCGAACCGACGACACCAGCCTTACCATGGCTGTGCTCTGCCGACTGAGCTAAGGGGGCGAGCCCTCACCATGATAGCGATCGAGCGATGAGCTCGGGCAGCCTCTACGGTGGACCCGTGGTCGACGATGCTCTCCTGCTGCGCCCCTTGGAACGCCGTGACGCCGAGGCGACGCGGCGCATCTACAACCACGCCGTGCTGACCTCGACGGCCACCCTCGACATCGAACCGCGCACGCCGAGCGAGCACGCCCGCTGGGTTGACGAGCACCTCGGGGTCTACGCCTGCCTCGTCGCCGAGGTTCACGGGGAAGTCGTCGGCTTCGCCTCGCTGTCGCCCTTCCGGCCTCGAGCGGGCTACGCCTCGACCGTCGAGGACTCGATCTACCTCGACCCGAGCGTGCACGGCCAGGGCATCGGCACGCGGCTGCTCGTAGCACTCCTCGCCACCGCGAAGGAGCTTGGCTTCCACGCCTGCATCGCCCACATCGTCGCCGACCACCACGTCTCGCGTACCCTGCACAGCCGCGCGGGGTTCGAACTCGTCGGGATTCAGCGCGAAGTCGCTCGCAAGTTCTCCCGGTGGATCGACATCGCCATCATGGAGCGCTTGCTCTGAGGCCTGAGCGCCAAGCCTGGTGGTCGTCCTGCCAGAGCCAGAGCGCAGCGAGCGAGCGCCACGGACGCCACCGCTCTCCTAGCGCGTTGGGGTCGATGGTCGGTCCGAACCGGCGGACGACGGCGCGCCGGAGCGCGGCGTCACCGGTGGGCCAAACATCGAGCCGATCAAGGTGGAACAGTAGCACCATGTCGGCCGTCCACGGCCCGATGCCTCGGAACCCCAGCAACCAGGAGCGCGCCGCGCGGTCGTCGAGCTCGCCGAGGCGCTCCAGGTCGAGCCTCCCCTCGAGGACCGCACGTGCGAGCTCCTCGAGCGCGCGCAGCTTCGCTTGCGAGAGCCCAAGTTCCGCGCGCTCGTCGCGCCCGAGCGAGGAGAAGCCCTCAGCGCGCAGCGCTCCGCGACGCTCCAGTCGCTCGACGATGCTGCGCGCTGCAGCTGCACTGAGCTGCTGGTAGACGACGACTTCCGCAACCACACCGAACGCATCGAGCTCGCAGAGAGGCCCAGCGCGACCCGGGTCGAAACCCAGGCGACCTCGCAGCGGTTCCCCAAAACGGCGCCAGAGCTCGGCCATCAGCGCATCGCGAGCGGCGAGCTCGAGCGCTGCTTGACCTAGCGCAGATCGCGAGCCCGAACCCGGCTCCATGGCAGCACGAACGCAAGCTCCTCCCACCGAGCCCGAGCCTGTGCGATACTGTCGTCCACGAACGCGCGCACGTGGTTCCAATGCCGATGGACGACGACCGCCAAGCCCGCATACCCGATCCAGGCAAGCACCGTCGGCAAGCCGAGCAGGTCGATCGGGAGCGCGGCCACGGTCACGAGCACGAGGAAGCTCGAGGTGAGCTCACCTGCCTCGATCGCCAGCACGGAAATCGACCACGTGAGGTACCAAGGCCAGATCACCGGACCGAGAACCACGCTCGCCAACAGCACGACCCCGAGGCCGCGCAGCATCGCTGAGGCACGAGAGCCTGCGAGCACAACGCCTGCCACGAACAGCAGCACGAGGTCCGCAAGGTCTCGCAGCACGGTGATGACGCCGCTCGGGCCCACGCCGAGCCCCACCGCGTGGAGGATCCACCCGACGGCGTAGCCCATGGTGACGAGAGGGTCCTCGAAGCTGTAGACCGATCCAGGCGTGGAGAGCGCTGGCAGCCAGCCCATGCCAAGCCCGCTCACAGCACCGAGGCCCCAGAGCACCGCACCAGCAATGGGCGTCGCAAGCAACGCCGAGCGGATGCGTTCGCCGAGCCTGCCCTGCTCGCTCCAGTGGAAGCCAAGGAAGCCGACGGCCACGATCGCCGGGATCTTGACGGCGCTCGCCAGCGCGACGATCACGATGCCGAGCAGCTTGCGACCCGCAAGGAACTGGTCGATCCCGAGCAGCATGAGCGCGACCATCAGTGCGTCGTTGTGACCTGCCGAGGCGAGCGTGTAGAGGAACACCGGGTTCAGTACCGTCAGCGCGAGCGCGAGGGCGTCGTTACGGCCGAGCCGATGGGCGATCCGCTGGACCGCAACGCCGGTCGCGGCGACCGAGGCGAGCGCGACCAGGCGCAGCAGCACCACCGACCACAGTGGCGAGTGACCGCTCAAGGAGACGAGTGCCCCATCGAGCATGAGGAAGAGGGGACCGTAGGGCGCAGGAGCATTGCCCCAGAGGGGATCCACGGTGGCAAGGAAGGGGCTCGCCCCGAGCGCGTTCGGGCCAGCGTGGTAGGGATTGATGCCCTGGGTGACCATCTGACCTTGGGCAGCGTAGGCGTAGACGTCACGCGAGAACAGGGGACCTGCCACCATGAGCGGCAGTACCCAGGCAACGAAGATCACCCACCACGACCGTGGCAGCACGCCACCACGAGCAAGACGCACCAGACGCACCCAGGCGATACCAGAGAGGATGAGCCCCAGATAGACGACGGCGTTCGCGAGGATCTCGACGAGGAGCGACCCAGGGTGCGGCTCCGAGGAGACGCCGATGAACCAGGATCCTGGGATCTTTGAGGTGAACGGGGAGTTGGGTTGGAGCGAACCGAGCAACACCAGGATCGAACCCAGCGCCCCGGTACGCACCGGCTCGACGTCGTCAACGAAGGCAGAAACCGACGCCGCCCTCGTACGTGTCCAGGCGCTGATCCCAGCGAGGGGCGACTGGATCGACGACCCCGTCCGCTCAGCCATGCAACCTCCTGGAACCTTCGTGCGACGACAGCCTAGCGATCCTGACCGCTGGTCGAGGACGCAGATCGCTGGCAGGGAGTCGATCAGCAGCGCCCCGCGGTTGCGCCGGACGACCCGCCCCCCCGCGCACGGGCAAACTGGTGGGCCGGGAGGGATTCGAACCCCCGTAGGCATACGCCGGCAGATTTACAGTCTGCTCCCTTTGGCCACTCGGGCACCGACCCAGCTCGACGTCAAGAGTAGTCTGAGCGCATGCCGTCCTTTGACGTCGTCTCCGAGATCGATGTGCAGGAAGTGCGCAACGCTGTCGACCAGGCGACGCGGGAGGTTGCCACGCGCTTCGACTTCAAGAACACCGACTCGACGATCGTCCTCAACTACCGCGATCTCACCATCACGCTCACCTCGCAGACTCCGGAACGTCTGCGAGCACTCACGACGGTGCTCGAGGAGCGACTCGTCAAGCGCGGCGTCTCGCTCAAGGCTCTCGACCGCGGCAAGGTCGAGGAGGCTGCCCACGGAACGGTGCGCCAGATCATCCGCCTGGTTGCCGGGTTGAACCAGGAACGCGCTCGGGCGGTGACGTCGGCTATCAAGGCCGCCCAGGTCAAGGGCGTCCAGGCTCAGATCCAAGGTGACCAGGTCCGCGTGAGCTCGAAGAAGCGCGACGATCTCCAGGCCGTGATCGCCTACCTCCGGGAGCACATCACCGACTTTCCGGTACAGTTCACCAACTTCCGGGACTGAGATGGACGCGGCGCCCCTCGAGGTGCGCCTCGCGCCTGGCACGCGGGTGATCGTCCTCGGCAACCTCGACCTCCACCACGCCCGCCCCGGACCTGACCGCGACGCCCTACGAGAGCTCCTGGTTGACCTGGGCCCCAAAGACCTCCTCCTCTTGGCCGGTCGGCTGCTCGCTCCAGACGACGACGTTGTGCCAGAGCGCACCACCGAACGCCACCGCGACGTGCTCGACCTGCTTGCGAGCTGCACCGCGCGGACCATCTGGCTGTGCACGCTGCGCGACCGACTCGACATCGTCGGTCCCGAGATCGAGCGAACGAGCCAGCTCACCCTCGTGGGAGCTGGTCCTGACCCCCAGCGCGTGGTCGTGCGAGCGCCGACCACGGATCTCGCAAGACGGCGCACCCTGGCAGCGCTCGAGCACCTCAGCGACTACCGAGGGGCCGCGTGGCTAGACCCCGCGGCCTCGGTGACCCACTTCGTGGTCGCTCGCTCCTTCGCCCGTCGGCTCCGTCTGCTCGCGCTCTGGGTACTTCTGCCGGTGCTCCTGCTCGAGCTGGCTCGTGTACCCCTGCTCGTCCGCGCGGCTCCCTTCGTCGCGCACCTGCACCGCCAGGCGACCTCGCACCCCCTCGTCATCGGAGCCCTCCTCGGGCTGGACGCGCTGGTGGTGCTACTGGTGAGCGCAGCAGCCTCGCGGTCGGTCACCCACCTCATCGAGGAGCCAATGGAGTCCATGGTCAGCGCACTGGCCACGAACGAGGGAGCCAGGGAGCTGTTTGCGACCCTCGATGCGTCAACATCGCTCATCGCCGCCCGGGGCGAGCTCGCGGAGCTCTCGGTCGATGGCGAACGCTTCCTCGCTGCAATCGGCCCCACCACCGCTGTGCTCTCCCCGGTACCAGGACGCGGGCTCCTCCCCACCCGCTACGAGCCCCTCTACGACACGACCTGGCTCGAGATCGAGGTGGGAGCCCGCTTGCGGGCCTACCTCCGCCGCAGCAGGAGGGCCGCTGAGCCACGTCATGCCCTCGTACGCCTGGCCTGGCCCCTCGACGAGCTCGTCGAGCACGAGCGCACGCTCGCGAGTGCGCCCGGAGGGCCTGACTGGCCCCCGGCTCCGCGGCTCACGTCCGAAACCTCGCTCACGGTCCGCCGGGTTGGTGCGCTGGTGGTGTCGGTGGGTGGGCTCATCGAGCTCATCTCGGCCTTCCTCCCGCCGCTCGCACGCCACGTCTCCCTCGTCACCACGCTCTTTCCCACGATCGGCCCGGTGCCCCGCTACGCCGACGCCATCTCCGCGGGGGCTGGCGCGCTCCTCATCGGACTTGCCCAAGGCTTACGAGCAGGTCGCCAGCGCGCCTGGCGCATCACCATCCTCGTCCTCGTCGCAGCCATCGTCTCCAACTTGCTGCGACGCAGCGACCTCGTCACCACGTCCCTCATCTCCCTCGCGACCATCGGCATGCTCGTGTGGCGGCGAGCATTCCAGGGGCCGAGCCCCGGCGGCTGGCGAGCAAGCCGGCTCCTGTCGGTCGCCGGACTTGGTGCGCTCGTTGTCACGCTCGCCGAAGTCGTCGCACTCGCCGATGCGACCGTGCACCACCAAGGCGTCCACCCCCTCGCCGCCCTCGGTGGCATCATCGGCACCATCCTCGGTCTACCGGTAAGCGCCCCACCCCCCTTCGCCGTCGGGGAGCTCCAGGATGCGCTCACCGTGGTCGGGGTCGTCCTGCTCGTCCTCCTGGTCTGGAGCTTGGTCGCGCCGGTTCGAGAACGCCTCGGGGCTCAGCTCGTCTCGCTCCGAGGTCCACGCGACCCTGCCGAGATCCTCCGCCGCCATCCCCAGAGCACCCTCGACTACTTCGCGATGCGCTCCGACAAGGAGCGCATCGTCCGACACGGCTCGCTGGTCGCCTACGGCGAGTTCGGCTCTGTGGTCATCGTCTCTCCCGACCCCATCGGACCTACGGCCTCTGCTCGCCTCGTCTTCCTCAAGCTCTTCGAAGCCTCGGTCCGCTCGGGCAAGGCGCTCTGCGTCCTCGGCGCCAGCGAGCCCTGGGCGAACTGGTACCGCAGCGTCGGCCTCCACCCCCTCTATCTCGGCGACGAGGCCATCGTGACCCTGGGCACGCTCGATCTGGCCGGCAAGCGTCACAAGAGCCTGCGTCAAGCCGTGAGCCGCATGCGGCGCTACGGCTACACCGTCGAGCTGCGCAACCCCCTGGAGCTCGACGACCGCGACCGCCAGGCGGTACTGCGCGTCATGGAGGAGTCGCGGCGCGGCGGCCGCGAGCGCGGTTTCTCGATGACCCTGGGACGCGTCTTCGACCCGCGGGACCGAGACCTGCTCATGAGCCTCTGCCGAGGCCCCGATGGTAGCGTCGTCGGCTTCGTGCAGTGGGTACCAGCCCCCGCCATCGAGGGCTACTCACTCGACCTGATGCGCCGCGATCTCGGCGACCACCCCAACGGCATGTTCGACCTGCTCATCGTGGAAACTATGCGCCAGCTCGCCGAGCAGGGTGCGCGCGCGATCAGCCTGAACTTCGCAGCGATGCGCGGCGTACTCGCCGGCGAGCGCAGCGGAGTGTTGCTTGCCACACGGGTGGAGCGCTGGGTGCTCGAGCGCCTCTCGTCGTCGATGCAGATCGAGTCGCTCTGGCGCTTCAACGCCAAGTTCGAGCCCCGCTGGGAGCCCCGCTACCTCGTTGTGGACGCCTACGAACACCTCGCCTCCATTGCTCTCGCTGCAGCGCGTGCCGAGTCGCTGTGGGACTTCCCAATCGTCGGCCGATTCCTCGCCGATCCCCATGCGTGAGGACCGCTGGCGGCTTGACGGGGCCGTGGCCATCGTCACCGGAGCCGGAGCACCTGACGGCATCGGATTCGCTATCGCCGGCGAACTCGCCCGGCGTGGAGCTGCCGTCGGTGTGATTGCCCGATCTGAGCGCATCCACGAGCGCGCGCGTGAGCTTCGCGCTGAGGGGTGGCACGCCGCGAGCGTCGCCTGCGACCTCACCGACGCCGACGCCACCGAGCGAGCCGTCGAGGAGCTCACGCGCATGCTCGGCCCCGCGAGCATCGTCGTCGCCAACGCCGGCATGACCGCGGTCGGCGATCCGGAGCGAGCCGGCGCCCTCTGGAACCTCGATCCTGCCACTATCCGCCACGAGCTCGATCGAAACCTCACCACGGCGCTGCTCACGGTGAGAGCGGCAGGACCGCTGCTGCGCGACGCCAAGGAGCGAGCCCGGGTGGTGCTCGTCGGCTCCACGACCGGCGTCCTCGAGGCGATGCCGAACCAGGCGGTCTATGCAGCCGCCAAGGCCGGCCTGCTCGGCCTCGCCCGTGCACTTGCGCTCGACCTCGCTCCCGGCACCGCCAACGTCGTGGCCCCTGGTTGGATCGCCACCGGCTCGCAGACCGCGGCCGAGGCGGTGGCCGGGCGTGCAACGCCACTTGGGCGCTCCGGGACACCCGAGGAGGTCGCCGCGGTCGTCGCGTTCCTGTGCCTGCCCGCCGCCAGCTACGTCTCGGGAACGGTCGTCGTCGTCGATGGCGCAAACGCAGTCATCGAGGCCCGCGGACTCCTCACCCCAAGCAGCGAGGGGCACTCCTCGTGAACACCTCCCGAGGCGTCGAGGTTGCGCAGTGCTAGCTCCCCGAAGGCCTGCGCCCCGACCCGCGCTGAGCCTCTGGACCGCCGGGCTCGCCGACGTCAAGGCCATACTCGACGCCGACGACCATCCGGCCAGTGCGCACGGGGCGCGCACGGGACGCGCGCAGCGGACGGTCGGATCCGCATCGCCAGGGATGCCCGAGTCAGCTTGCTGCCACCGGGAGCTGACTCGCGGCCCGGGGCACGGCTCTGCCCACCCGGCTCTACTGACGAGTGCGCCCACTCGCCTAGCCAGCAGCCTTGGCTCGGAGCGAGCACCGCAGTAGCGACGCCCGACAAGAGCTCGAGAGCGCCTCCTAGAGGATGTGTGCCCGACTCACGAGGTCGAACCCAAGGGCAGGCAGCACACCGAGCAGGATCGTGACGACGAGCGAGGCGACGACGCCTGTCCACGCAGCGGCCAGCGCGATGCGCGAGATGCCCGGACGCTCCGCCGGAGAAGACAGCCCTGCCGACTCGGTCTCCACTTGGGCCCCCTCGATGGCCAGCTCCGCGGGGGCAGTGCGCACCTCACGGTCGCGCCCGTAGAGGACGAGCACGACCCTCAGATAGAAGGCCGCCGCCACCGCAGCGGAGAGCATGGCCACCACCGCGATCCAGGTCTCGTGCACTCCGATCGCGGCATCGATCACGCCGAACTTGGCGATGAAGCCGGTGGTAAAGGGGGCTCCGGCCTGTGCAACGAGCGAGATCGCGAACGCGAACGCGATCGCCGGATGCTCACGAGCGAGTGCGCGCAGGGATACCAGGTCACCGAGCCCCTCGCCCGAGCCCAGCGCGAGCTGGGCCAACGACAGCGCACCAAAACTCCCCACTACGAGAATACCGTAGGTCGCCACGTAGAACAGGGCGTCGCGAACCCCCACCGCGTCTGCGGCGTAGACGCCTAGCAGGATGAAGCCTGCGTGGTTGATCGAGGAGTAGGCCAGCATGCGCTTCACGTCGCGCTGACGCAGCGCAAAGAACGCCCCCACGAGGAGCGACGCCACCGCGAGCCCTGCGACGATCGGGCCCCACACTGAGGCCTGGCTCTTGAGCGCGCCGTCGAAGATCCGCAGGAGCGCTGCGAAGGCACCGAGCTTGGCAAGGGCTGCCATGTAGCCAGTCACGGAGGTGGGGGCACCTTGGTAGACGTCTGGGCTCCAAGTGTGGAACGGTGCAGCCGCCACCTTGAACGCCAGCCCGACGAGCAGGAGCGCCATGCCCGCTAGCAGGGTTCCGTTGTGGATAAGGTAGTCGACGGCAAGGAAGCCCTCGATGCGCACGAGGTTCGTCGAGCCGGTGGCTCCGTAGATGAGGGCAATCCCGTAGAGCAGGACCGCCGAGGCGAAACCTCCCATGAGGAAGTACTTGAGCGCAGCCTCGCGAGCCACACCGAGCCCTGGGCGCAGACCCACCATCACGTAGAGCGCGATGGAGAGGATCTCGAGTCCGAGGAAGACCACGAGCAGGTCGTTTGCCTGCCCCATCACCACCGCGCCGCTCGCGGCGATGAGGCTGAGGGCGACGTACTCCGGTCCGCCTCCCGTTTCGCGGGCGAGCAGGCCGGGGCCGATCAGCAGCGCGAGCACGAGCACGGCTCCCACCGCTAGCGCGACAACCGCACCGAAACCGTCGTTGGCCAGCGCCCCCGCGAGCGCGAGCGAGGCGGGGTGGTTCTCGGTGTGCACGAGGAGCGAGCTGGCAAGACCGAGCTCCCCCAACGCCATGACAACGCCGATCCAGCGATAGAGCTCCGGGTGGCGGGGCGAGCGCAGAAGCGCCGAGACCAGCAGCACGATGAGCGCTCCCGCAAACAGCACCAGCGCCGGGCCGAGCACCAGGTAGCTGATCTTGGGCAGCACGATGGGCGTCTGCGAGATGATGGAGGCAAGCAGCGGCGTCATGGGCGCACCTCGGCGAGCGTCGAGAGCGTAGACGTCGGCGTCGATGAGGGGAGCGGCGCCCTCCTCGCCTGCGCGACGATCGCAGACGTGGATGGGTTGATCGCTGAGAGCAGCGGCCTCGGGTACACGCCTAGGACGACGATGAGCGCGATCAGGGGGGCCACGAGCGCCACCTCACCCCAGCGTAGGTCCGGCACGCTGCGCGCCTCGGCCGGTGAGCGGTGGAAGACTCGCTGGTAGGCCCAGAGCAGGTACGCAGCCGACCCCACGATGCCGGCGACGGCCACCACAGCCCACCACCGGTGGGTGACGAAGGTGCCAACCAGGATGAGAAACTCCCCAACGAAGCCGTTCAACCCGGGCAGCCCCGCCTGAGCCATGATGACCACCGTGAAGATGGCAGCCAGTACTGGGGCAGTGCGCTGGATCCCCCCGAGGCGCTGCATATCCAGCGTCCCCGAGCGGTCGTAGATCATTCCGAGCAAGAGGAACATCGCGGCGGTGTAGATGCCGTGATTGACCATCTGCAAGACCGAGCCAGAGAGCCCCTCAGTGGAGAACGCAAAGATGCCGAGCACAATGAAGCCCATGTGGCTGAGGGAGGAGTACGCCACCAGACGACCGAGGTGGCGCTCCCCCGCTGCCACGATCGCTCCCCAGAGAATGCCCGCAACCGCCAGCGTAAGCATCAACCACGCGAGCTGGCGTGAGGTTCCCGGGAACAGCCCGAGATCGAAGCGCAGGATGCCGTAGCTGCCCAGCTTGGCCATAACGCCGGCCACGATGACCACCGCTGCGATCGGCGCCTTCTGGTAGGTGTCAGGCGACCAGGTGTGGAACGGAAACACGGGCGTCTTGACGGCAAAGGCAGCAGTGAAAGCAAGGAACAGGAGCAGTGCGCTGGTGGCACCGAGCCTCGTGTGCTCGAGCGCGGGGAAGGCGAAGGTGAGCTGGCCGGTCTGGTGGTCGTGGGCGACGACGAGGGTGATGATGCCGACGAGCAAGAGCGCGCTGCCCGCGAAGGTGTAGACGAAGAACTTCACCGCCGCCCGGCCCGAACCCACGAAGCCGAAGTCAGCGATCAGGAAGTACGCCGGAACCAACGAGAGCTCGAAGAAGATGAAGAAGAGCAAGAGGTCGAGCGAGACGAACGACCCCATGCAGGCGGCTTCGAGGAGGAGCATCCAGCCCACGTAAGAGCGCAGGTCCTCGACGCCTCGGATAGCAGCCATCGCGATGACGAAGAGCACGGCCGTCATGAGCACGAGCACCAGCGAGATCCCGTCGGCTCCGAGGTACCAGTGCACCCCGAAGATACCGATCCAGTGGAGGTTCTGTGTGTCCTGGAAGCCCGGTCGACCCACGTGAAAACGCAGCACGAGCAGGACCGAGACTCCGAGCTCGACCACTGCCATCACCACGCCGAAGGCACGCACCACCCAGGCCTGTTCTCGCGGTACCGCGATGAGCGGCACCGCGAGCGCTCCAATGGCCGGGAGCGCGACCAACCAGTCGAGCAGCGTCATAGCTCTCCCCTACCCTCCTAGCGCGACGCGACCGCAAGCACGTAGCCCATTACCACCACGATCCCTGCCACCATGAGCAGCAGGTAGCTGCGCACCAGCCCGCTCTGGACCACCCGCCCGAGCCCTCCGAGACGCCGAGCCGCAGCCGCGATCCCCATCACCGATCCGTCGATGACCCTCGGGTCGACGACCCCGTCGGCCTCGCGCGCCACCTTCGTCATGGGTTGAGCGATGAGCCGATCGTACGTGGCGTCGATGTACCACCCGTGCTCGAGCAGCGCCGGCTCCAGCTCCGGTCGGCGCCACCGCGTGGCCCACAGTCGCCAGGCGAGCACGACGCCGAGTAGCCCCGCCACCGCATCAGTCGCAAGGAGCGCCGCCCTGGAGGCCCCCGAGAGGTGAAGCGCCACGAGGTTCGAGCCGAAGACGGGACCGAGGAACCGGTCAAGGAACGCGAGGTGCCCCACGGGAAGGTTGATGAGCCCGCCGAGCACAGAGGCGGCAGCCAGGATCACGAGCGGCACCGTCATGACCCGTGGCGACTCATGCGGCTCCCGATCACCGATGACCTGGTGGTAGCGAGGCTCGTTGTAGAAGACCACGTAGACGAGCCGCCCCATGTAGTACGCAGTGAGGACGGCAGTAACGACGCCGATCGCCCAGAGCACCGGCTCCCTGGCGAAGGCTGCCTCCAGCACCGAACCCTTCGAGAAGAACCCCGAGAATGGCGGGACGCCCGCGATCGAGAGCCAGCCCAGGATCATCGTGACCGCCGTGATGGGCATGAAACGGCGGAGCGCTCCCATCTTGCGAATGTCTTGCTCTGCGTCGAGCGCGTGGATGACCGATCCCGACCCAAGAAAGATGAGCGCCTTGTAGAACGCGTGCGTCACCATGAGGAACAAGGCAGCGACGTAGGCGCCGGTGCCGATCCCCAGCATCATGTAGCCAAGCTGGGAGACGGTGGAGTAGGCGACGATCTTCTTGATGTCGTGCTGGCTCGTAGCCGCCATCGCAGCCAGGAAGGCCGTCACGGCACCGATGGCAGCGATGACCGTGGCGGCAGTGTGCGCGGGGGTCACGAAGGCCGAGAGCCGCGCCATGAGGAACACTCCGGCCGTGACCATGGTGGCGGCGTGGATGAGGGCAGACACTGGGGTCGGGCCCTCCATGGCGTCCAGCAGCCAGACGAACAGCGGCAGCTGCGCCGACTTGCCGACGGCCGCGAGGAAGAAGAGCAGCACAACGGCCTCGAGTGTCCCGGAGCTGAGCCGATGGGCCTCCGGCAAGATCACGCTGTAGCTGACCGAGTGCAAGTGATCGAAGACCAACGCCGTCCCGAGCACGAAGCCCGCGTCCCCGATCCGGTTCACAATGAACGCCTTCTTGCCGGCGCTGGCCGCGCTGGGGCGTTCGAACCAGAAGCTAATGAGCCAGTAGGAGCAGGCTCCGACTCCCTCCCAGCCGAGGAAGGTCAGGGGCAGGTTGTTCGCGCTCACCAGCACTGTCATCGAGAACACGAACAGGTTGAGGTAGACGAAGAACTGGTGGAAGCGCGGATCGCGGTGCATGTAGCCGATCGAGTAGAGGTGGATGAGGGCCGCCACCCCGGTGACGAAGAGCACCATGAACACCGTGAGCTCGTCGACGCGCAAGCTCACGTGCGCGACGAGGGGGCCAGCGCGGAACCAGGTGAAGAGTCGGACGACCGCCACACGAGCTCCCGCCGGGCGCCTGAGCTCCACCCCCCACAGCCCCAGCGCAGCCAGGAAGGCGAGCGAGACCGCCGCCGTGCCAACCCACCCCGCTCGTGGCTCACCGAGGCGCTTGCCCCCCAATAGCAGCACGAGGAAGCCGAGGAGCGGGAAGCCAACGACTGCCGTGATGAGATCCATGCTCCTACCTACCCCTTGAGCCGCGCCACGTCGTCAACCGTCACGGTGGAGCGGCGCCGAAACAGCGCGACGATGATGCCGAGTCCGACGACCACCTCCGCAGCCGCAACCACCAACACGAAGAACACCGCGACCTGCCCTCCGACGTCGTTGAGCGCCCGCGAGAAGCTCACGAAGGTGAGATTGACGGCGTTGAGCATGAGCTCGATCGACATGAACATCACGAGCACGTTGCGCCGCACCAACACGCCGAAGGCTCCAAGGCCGAAGAGCAGCCCGGCCACGATGAGGTACCAGCTCACGGGGATCACGAGCCAACCTCCTCGCGAGGCTCGTGCTTGGTGCCGTCCTCGACGCGGATCCGGCGAGCCAGCACCACCGCCCCTACCACCGCGATGACCAGCAGGACGCTGGTGAGTTCGAAGGGCAGGACGTAGGTGGTAAACACGCTGCGGGCCAGCACGCCGAGGTTGGTCCCCGCACTCAGCGAGCCCGCAAGCGCCTCGGCCCCCGTAACCTCGTGCCCCGCCAGCAAGAACCCGAGCTCGGCGAGGACCGCGATCACGCCGACTGCCGCCGCCCAGACGCGCCATCCTGACCCCACCAGCGCCCGCACCTCGACCCGGTCAACGCCGAGGAGCATGATGACAAAGAGGAAGAGCACCACCACCGCGCCGGCGTAGACCACGATCTGTACCGCGGCGAGGAACTGCGCCCCTTGCTGGAGGAAGAGCACGGCGACCCCGAAGAGGGTGAGCACCAGAAACAGCGCTGCGTGCACGGGTTGACGCGCACTGACGAGGCCAGCTCCGCCCAGCAGCGCGATGAGCACCGCCACCGCGAAGACGATGGCATTGACCATCCCGACGACCCCGAGGATCACCGAACCCTCCCTCCGTGTTCGCGCCAGATCCGGTTGGCGAGGACTGCACGGAGCGAGAACACGGGCTGCGCCTCCTCCTCGGGCATCGACGCCTGACCCCGCTCGGGTGCGCGGGTACCGACACCCAGCTCGGGCGTCCACCCCACGACACCCTCGAAGGCTGGGTCACCACCGGGAGCGGTCGCGCGCACCCATCCCGAGGTGTAGCGCTCGTCCTCGTCGCGCCAGTCCTCCCAGGGCAGCCGGCGGGGGTGCCCCTCGTCGTCGACGACAAGCTCAGCCTTCGTATAGATCGCGTCCTCGCGGTTGGTGAAGGAGAACTCGAAGAGCTTCGACTCGGTGATGGCCTCCGTCGGGCACGCCTCGACGCACAGGTCGCAGTGGATGCACCGCAGGTAGTTGATCTCGTAGACGAAACCGAAGCGCTCGCCCGGCGACACCGGGTGCTCGGGATCGTTGTTGGCCCCACGCACGTAAATGCAGCGGGCTGGACACGCCCCGGCGCACAGCTCGCAGCCGATGCACTTCTCCATCCCGTCCGGGTAGCGGTTGAGGACGTGGCGGCCGTGGAACCGCGGCGGCTTGGGGCGCTTCTCCTCGGGGTACTGGCGGGTCACGCGCGGCTCGAAGACCTGCCGGAGCGTGACGCGAAAGCCGCCGAGTGCGTCAAGCACGCCCATCGTCGCTCCCCTCTTCGAGCTCCGCCGCCCCGGACGCCGACTCCAGCAGCCACAGGTCCGCGATGTCGGGTAGCACCGCAGGCGCCGCGCGACCCCGACGGAGCTTGCCGACGTCGATCGCTCGCAGCAGCACTGCGGCAGCGAGGATCCCAACGACGAGGATCGCAAAGCCCAGCAGCCGCGAGACGCGCATGCCAGCCACCACGAGCAACCACAGCAGCGACACCGGGATGAGCACCTTCCACCCGAGGTCCATGAGCTGGTCGTAGCGCAGCCGGGGCAGCGCTGCTCGGAACCAGACGTAGATCACGAAGAAGATCGAGGTCTTCAGGAGGAACCACACGATCGGCCAGAGCCAGTGCAGGAACCGAGGATCGGGACCGTCGGGCCCCCCGAAGAACATCGTCACCATGATCGCGCTCATGGTGATGGTGTTGAGGTACTCGGCAAGGTAGAAGAGCGCGAAGCGGATCGATGAGTACTCGGTGTGGAAGCCCCCCACGAGCTCCTGCTCCGCCTCGACCAGGTCGAACGGCGGTCGGTTCACCTCGGCCGTGATCGCCACGATGAAGATGAGGAACGGGATCACACCGAGACGGATGATGTTCCAGTGAGGGATGAACCCAAGGTACGTCCCGAGCTGCTGTGTCACCATGTCACGGGTTGAGAGCGACCCGCTGACGAGGACGACCGTCGCGATCGAGAGACCCATGGCGGCCTCGTAGGAGATCATCTGCGCGCTGGCGCGCACGGAACCGATGAGCGGGTACTTCGACCCCGACGACCAGCCCGCCAGCATGACCCCGTAGACCGAGATCGACGACATTGCGAGCAGCAGCAAGATGCCGATCGGGGGATCGGCCACCTGGAGCTCAGTTCGATGTCCGAAGAGGTCGACCACGCCGCCGACCGGGATGATGGTGAAGGTGAGGAAGGCCGGCACGAGGGAGAGGTACGGCGCCAGCTTGAAGAGGAACCGGTCGGAGCGCTCCGGGATGAGGTCCTCCTTGAAGAAGAGCTTGATCCCATCGGCCAGGCTCTGGAGCAGCCCGAGGGGTCCCGCGCGGTTCGGTCCGATGCGGTTCTGCATGTCCGCGATCACCTTGCGCTCGGCCCAGATCGCCACCAACACCGACAGCATCATCACCGCGAAGGCGACGACGACCTTGAGGAGCACGATGAGCACCTCGACGAGGCCGACGTGCTCCGCCAGCAGCGGGTCAGCGCCCATGGACCGCCTCCACCTCTACTCTGGCCCAGCCACTCGGACTCACCAGCCCGAGCCACCCCTCGACGACGCCCTCGAGCGCCACGACCCCCGGCGTCACGGTGTCGTCGAGCGCAAGGGGAACCTCCAGCCGTCCTGCCACCATCACCCGCTCTGCTTCGTGGAGCCCGAGCCGCGTGGCATCCGCCGGCGCCATCCTCGCAGTGGACGCAGGCCGCAACGGCTCGAGGTAGGGATTGGCTCGCATCGACGGGGATCCGTCGTAGAGCGGACTGCGCAGCCACGCCACAAGGCCAGCGCCCGTCCCCGCCGCGGGCGGCTCCTCAGGAGTGAGCTGCACACGCACCAGCTCGCGCCGACGCAGGCCTGGAGCGGGCCGCGGCGACGCCGGGTCGAGCACGTCGCCAAGGCGTACGTCGGGAGCTTGGCGCCGCACCGAGGCGACCCCCGGGGTTGCCATCGGATCCAGCAGCCGCGCTGGTGCGCCCTCGTCACGCTGGTGGCTGGGCAGCAGGGGGCCAGCGACGCGCAGCGCGAGCTGGTGCACGTCGTGCGAGCCAAGCACGCCCCCCAGCTCGACGAGATCTGTGACGACCTCTCCCGCCGCAACCGCCACGCTGCCGGCCTGGAGGCGGTGCCGGAGCTCCTCGGCGACGCTCCAACCCGGCCACGCCTGCTCCATCGGCTCGACCCCGGCACCGAGTCGCAGCAGCCGCAGCTCGAGGTTGATGGCAAGGCCGCGGGTCTCGCCCCAGGCCGCTAGCGGCAGCGCGATGGTCGCCACACCGGTGGTTGTCGTCTCGTAGCGCGAGAGCGCCACGATCGGTACCGCGCGGGCCAGGCTCGCGACCTCCGCGGGCTCGAGGCCGCACTCGACGAGGTCGAGGTCGAGCACGATGAGCAGGCCAAGTGCACCCGTACGAGCCGCTTCGAGAATCGCCCGCTCCTGCGCTCCTGCGCTTTGGATCCAGCCAGCCGGTGCCTCGGCGAGCAGCGCCGGCCACCAGCCCGGCGCGAGCCCCGCCACGAGCGCGCCGGCGGCGTTCGGGCCGCGGTGCACAGGCAGCACCGTCGCCTCGCCGAGGACCTCGAGCACGCTCGCGACGAGCGCTCGCTGGGCAGCGACGTCGAGGAGCTGGTTGGAGGAGCCAGCGATGACGAGCGCACGCCTCTCTCCCACGGCCTCGGCAAGCTGCTGAAGGGCAGCACGCGGGTTGGCAGGGTCGAGTCCGATGCGCTCGGCGAAGGCCCCCTGGCTCGTCGGCACGCTTGCCAGGTCGATGACCCCACCCCTGGCGAGCGCCCTCTGGCGCAGCCGGATCCAGGCCACCGGCAGCTCCTCGCGCACGTCGACGTTGAGGGTGACGACCACCTCGGCGCTGTCGATGTCGGCGAGCGTACCCAGTCGGCCCCACCAGAGTTGGGGATCGACTAGGCGACTGCCCACGCCGTCGACACGGCTGGTCTGAATCACGCTGCGAGCCAGGCGCGCCCAGGCGAACTGGTCCTCGAGGCCGAGCCGGTCCCCACCCAGCACGCCCACCGCACCAGAGCCCTGGCGGGCCACCGTGTCGGCGATGAGCGAAGCCACGGCGTCCAGCGCCTGCGGCCACGTCGCCAAGTTCCCCTCGACGCGGGGTGCGCGCAGCCGCGCCTCCCGGTTGTTGATGGCGGCCACCTGGAAGCGCCCTCGGTCGCACAGCCAGCTCTGGTTGATCGTATCCGCGTCGATACCGAGGACCCGGGTGAGCTCGTTCTGCGAGGACTGCAGCGCCACCTGGCACCCCAGCGCGCACTCCTGACAGGTAGAGGCAACCTCGGCCAGATCCCAGGGTCGAGCCTTGAACCGATACGGCGTCGCGGTGAGCGCCCCCACCGGACAAATCTGCACGACGTTGCCCGAGAACACCGAGTCGAAGGCGCGTCCCTCGAAAATCGACACCCGCAGACCGTTGCCGCGGCCGGCGAAGTCGAGGTTGGGCTCGCCTGCGATCTCGTCGGCAAAGCGCGTGCAGCGATCGCACTGGATGCAGCGCTCTCGGTCGAGGAGCACGAGCGAGGAGACGGGAATCGGCTTGGGGTAGTGGCGCTTCTCCTCAAGGAAGCGGGTCTCACCCGGTCCGTGCGCGAAGGCCTGGTCCTGCAGCGGGCACTCACCACCCTTGTCGCACACGGGACAGTCGAGCGGGTGGTTGAGCAGGAGGAATTCGAGCACGCCGTGCTGGGCCTTGCGCACCGCCTCCGAGGTGGTGCGCACCTCCAGCTGGTCGGCGACGTCGATAAAGCAGCTCGGCTGGAGCGAGAAGCCGCGCGGACCCGAGACCTCGACAAGGCACATGCGGCAGACCCCGACTGGCCGCATTCGCGGGTGGTAGCAGAAGCGCGGGACGTAGGTACCGGCTGCCTCCAGCGCCTCGATCAGCTTGACGCCACCGGGCACCTGAACCTGCTTGCCATCGAGCGTGATGCTGACCATCTCAGGCATAGGGGCAGCGCTCCTCCTTGATGTGGGTGAGGAAGGCATCGCGGAACCGCCGGATCGCTGCTGCGACGGAGGGCGGGATCGAGGGACCCAGGACGCAGATCGTCGTCTGCGCCGGCGGCCAGGTGATCCCCGGGGAGATGTTGTCGCAGGCGTCGAGGAGCAGATCCAGATCCTCCTCGCGGCCCATACCCTGCTCGACGCGCCGCAGCACCTGCTCGATCCAGGTCCCGCCCTCACGACAGGGTGTGCACTGCCCGCAGGACTCTCGGGCGAAGAAGCGAGCGATGCGCCAGGCGGCTCGCACAGGACAGGTGGCGTCGTCCATGACGATGATGGAGCCCGAGCCGAGCATGGACCCTTCCTTGGCCACCTCGTCCTGGCCGAGCGGGACGTCGAGGTGCTCAGGGAAGAACCACGGCGAGGAGACGCCGCCAGGGATGAACGCGCTCAATGACCGGCCCGGCAGCAGGCCCTGGCCGTAGTCCTCGCCGAAGATGATGTCCCGGAACGTGATGGACGTCATCTCGACCTCGAAAGCTCCCGGACGCTGCACACGCCCCGAGAGCGCAAAGAGACGGGTTCCAGTGGAGCGACCCTTGCCGAGCGCGCGAAACGCCGCTCCTCCGTGGAGCACGATCCACGGCAGGTTCGAGACGGTCTCGACGTTGTTGACGATGGTCGGTTCCCCGTAGAGGCCGATCACCGCCGGGAAGTACGGAGGCTTGATACGAGGGAAGCCTCGCTTGCCCTCGAGCGACTCGAGCAGCGCGGTCTCCTCGCCGCAGATATAGGCACCCGCTCCCGGCTGCACCACGACGTCGAGGGAGAAACCCGAGCCGAAGATGTCCCTGCCAAGCGCTCCTCGAGCGTAGGCATCGTTGACGGCCCGCTGCACGCGCTCAAGCCCGAGCGCGAACTCGCCGCGCAGGTAGATGAACGCTCGGGAGGCGCCGATCGCGTAGGCCGCGATCGTGACCCCCTCGACGAGCTGGTAGGGGTCGCGCTCCACGAGGAGGTGGTCCTTGAAGGTGGCTGGCTCGGATTCGTCGCCGTTCACCACCAGGTACCGTCGCGGCGCCTTGCGCAGCATCGACCACTTGCGTCCCGCCTCGAAGCCCGCACCTCCTCGGCCGAGCAGATTGGCCTCGAGCACCTCGGCGTGCACCTGCTCCGGAGTGAGCTCAAGGAGCGCACGACGAAGCCCCTCGTCGCCACCGGTGGCGAGGAAGCGCTCGAGGGTGTGCGAGTCCTCAAAGCCCAACCGCTGTCCCACGATGCGAGGCGCGCTCATGCCTCACCTCCTGCGTCCTTGGCTCGGGCCCGCTGGGCTCGCTCGGCGTCCTGGCGAGCTCGCTCGCGGTCGATCTCGTCCAGGGGGATCGGTGCTGGCGCCTCGCGTCGCACGCGCGAGAGCACCCCGTGGCGCGGCACGACGTCGTCAAGCTCCCCAGCCGCCAACGACCGGAGGAGCGCCTGGAGGCCGTCGCGGTCCAGCGATCCGAAGTAGCGGTAGTTCACCTGGACCGCCGGAGCCTTATCGCAGTGGGCAATGCACTCCACTTCCTCGAGGGTGAAGAGACCGTCCGGGGTCGTACCGCCAACCGCAACGCCGAGGAGCTCCTCGGCGTCGGTGAGCAACTGCTCGCCCCCGCACAGCAGGCACGCGATGTTGGTGCACACCGACACGACCCAGCGACCCACCGGCTCCAGGTGCAGCATGTCGTAGAACGACGCCGTGCCCTGCACCTCGGCTGGCGTCGCGCCGACGAGCTCGGCGATGTGCTCGATCGCAGACGGGGTTAGCCAGCCGTCCTGTTCCTGTGCCAGATGGCACAGGGGGATGATCGCCGAACGAACCTCAGGATACAGCCCGACGAGCTCCTCAGCCCGAGCGAGGAACTCGCCCTCGAAGCGTCCCACTAGCGATCCACCTCCCCCATGACCGGGTCGACCGACGAGATGATCGCGATGGCGTCGGCGATGAGCGCGCCGCGCAGCATCACCGGCAGGCTCTGGAGGTTTGCAAAGGACGGACCGCGAATGTGCATGCGGTAGGGACGCGCCGAGCCGTCGGAGACGAGGTAGCACCCGATCTCCCCGCGAGGCGACTCAATCGCGGCGTAGGTCTCCCCTGCTGGCACGCGGATGCCCTCGGTGTAGAGCTTGAAGTGGTGGATGAGCGCCTCCATCGACTCGTCGATGCGCGCCCTGGGCGGTGGGGTCACCTTCGGATCCAGCGCCCGGTAGGGACCCTCGGGCATGCGCTCGACAACCTGGCGCACGATGCGGATCGACTGCAGGATCTCGTTGAGGCGCACCATGTAGCGATCCCAGGTGTCGCCCACGGTCCCAACCACGACGTCGAAGTCCACCTGATCGTAGGCCAGGTAGGGCATGGTGCGCCGCAGGTCCCAGGGAACGCCGGTCGAGCGCAGGATCGGCCCCGTGGCCGAGAGCGCTAGCGCCTCCTCGGGACGGATGATCCCGACCCCGAGCACTCGGCGCTTGAAGATGGGTTGGCCAGTGAGCAGTTCGTGGTACTCCTGCACCCGCCGCTCGATGGTGTCGACGATAGCCGTGACGTCGTCCTCCCAGCCATCCGGCAGGTCGGCTGCGACCCCACCTGGGCGCATGTAGTTGTTGTTCATGCGCAGCCCGGTGACCTTCTCGAAGAAGGCGAGCACCATCTCGCGCTCCCGGAAGCCGAAGATCATCATCGATGTGGAGCCGAGGTCCATGCCGTTGGTCGCCATCCACATCACGTGGGAGGAGATCCGGTTGAGCTCCGACATCAGCATGCGGATCCACACTGCCCGCTCGGGCAGCTCGATGCCGAGGAGCTGCTCAATTGCCATGCAGAAGACCAGCTCGTTGTTGAGGGGCGAGAGGTAGTCCATCCGCGTGACGTTGGTGGTTCCCTGCAGGTACGTGAGCGTCTCTGCGGTCTTCTCCATGCCGGTGTGCAAATAGCCAATGACCGGCTTGGAACGCAGCACCGTCTCGCCCTCAATCTCGAGCATGATCCGCAGCACGCCGTGTGTGGAGGGGTGTTGCGGTCCCATGTTGATGATCATGCGGTCGTCAGCCTCGAACCCCTCGACGTCGACGTCGGAGTCCGGGACCCGCAGCACCGCGCCCTCCTCACGCGCGAGCTCCTCAGGGCTCGTCGTGTGCCGGAGCGCGAGCTCCTGCGTGCCCTCGTAGGTCTCAGCAACGAGCCCGAGTGCGGCCGCTTCGTCGTCGGGCCGCACGACCGTGTAGATCGACGACGTCATCGGTGTCGACGCACCTCCTTGAACTGGACGGGCACGCGCCCCACCGAGTAGTCCTTGCGGAGAGGGTGGCCCTCCCAATCCTCCGGCAGGAGGATGCGGCTCAGGTCAGGATGGCCCAGAAAGCGGACGCCAACGAGGTCGTAGACCTCGCGCTCGAATGCCTCCGCCCCTGGGTAGACCGGGGTGAGCGACTCCAGGGTCGGATCAGCCTCCGGTACCTGGGTGCGCAGGCGCACCATCGCAGCCGGTTCCAGGCGACGAAGCACGACGACCACCTCGAAGCGCTCCGGTTCCACCTCGGCTGGCAGGTCTGGGTGGGAGGCCTCGAGATAGTCGACCGCCGTGAGGTCGGCGAGCAGGACGAACCCTGCGTCGCGCAGCTCCCAAGCGACGTCGCGCCACTGGTGCCGCGCGACGTGGCGAACCTCGCTCACCGCAGCCCACCCTCCGAGCCGAGCGTGCCGTCGGCGCTCAGGCGAGCGGGCGAGAGCAGCTCGGCGGCGGGCCGCTCCTCACCCTTGCGGCGCAGGATCGGGGTATGGCGAATCTTGTCATGCAGCGTGAGGATCGCGTGGATGAGCGTCTCGGGACCAGGGGGGCACCCCGGCGCGTAGACGTCCACCGGCACGATCTCGTCCACACCCTGGACGATCGCGTAGTTGTTGAACATCCCTCCGGTGGAGGCGCACACACCCATCGAGATGACCCACTTTGGCTCGGGCATCTGGTCGTAGACCTGGCGCAGCACCGGCGCCATCTTCTGGGAGACGCGGCCGGCGACGATCATGAGGTCAGCTTGACGCGGGGAGGCGCGGAAGACCTCCATGCCAAAGCGAGCCAAGTCGAAGTCCGCTGCGCCCGCAGCCATCATCTCGATGGCGCAGCACGCAAGCCCGAACGTTGCCGGCCAAACGCTCGACTTGCGGGCCCAGTTGACGAGGTCCTCGAGCCGAGCGGTGAGGAAGTTGTAGCTCAGGTCCTCCAGAGGCATTGCTACCGGTTCCCCACTCGCACGGGTGGCTCCAAGGATCGCGGCAGCTCCGGCGGATGTGGGCGCACGCGGCGCTTAGGCACCCAGTCGAGTGCACCGTTCGCCACCAGGTACGCGAAGGCGACGAAGACCACCAGCGTGAAGCCCGCCACTTCGAGCACGCCGAAGGTGCCGAGCGAACCTGCGGCAGCCGCGAAGGGGTAGAGGAAGATGATCTCGATGTCGAAGATGATGAAGATCATCGCCACCAGGTAGAAGCGCACCGGGAACCGCTCGGGCGGGTCCACGCGCGGCACGATGCCGCACTCGTAAGGCGCGCTCTTGGCGCGGTGAGGTCGACGCGGCCCGAGGAGCCCGGAGGCCAGGAACGAGCCCGCGCCGAAGAGCACGCCCACGACGAGCAGGATCGCGATCGGCAGATACTGGGCCATCACACCTCACTTGCGCTCGACGTCGGCCGTCAGCCCCCATGATGATCGCGGGCACACGACGGCGCAAATCCCCCTCCGGCGCAGTATACAAGCAGCCTCGCGTCGACCCGGGGGACCCCGGGGGGGATCCCGCTGCAACGACACGGGGTCCGCTAGGGTGGATCCGTGGCCAACAGGTTCGATGAGCAGCTCACCACGACCATCGCGATCGTCGGCGGCGGTCCTTCCGGGGCTAGCGCGGCCTACTGGCTCGCCAGCCGTGGCCTCGACGTGCTCGTGCTGGAGCGCAAGCAGTTCCCGCGCGACAAGACGTGCGGTGACGGCCTCACTCCTCGCAGCGTCGTGCAGCTCGAAGCGATGGGGCTGGGCCCTGCCCTGGAGGAGCGCTTCCACCGCTATGAGGGGCTGCGCGCCATCGCCTTCGGCCGCGAACTGGAGATTCCCTGGCCACGCCACCCGCTTCTGCCCAACATCGGCTACGTCGCCCGTCGCCGCGACCTTGACGCACTCGTGCTCTCGACGGCTCACGACCGCGGCGCCGTGGTACTCGAAGGCCACGAGGTCATCGAGGCCGAGTACGCGAACCGGCGTATCAGCGCGCTCCACGTTCGTCGCGACGACGGTGCGCTGCTACGCGTACGAGCTCGTTGGTTCGTCCTCGCCGAGGGGTCGAATGCCCGGATCGCCCGTTCCCTCGGCTCGACGCGCGACACGACGCAGCCCCTCGGGCTCGCGATCCGCACCTACTTGCGCTCGACGCGCGCCAACGACGCCTGGATCGAGTCAGTGCTCGACCTTCGCGACGAGGCCGGGCGCGTGATGCCCGGCTACGGGTGGATCTTCCCCATGGGGGACGGCTCGGTCAACATCGGCTTTGGGATCCTCACCAACCAGGGGGCCTGGCGACGCGTCAACACCACCACCGAGCTCGAACGCTTCATCGAGCAGGTCCGGGATCGTTGGGGACTCGACGTGGAGCACCCGCTACTTGCAAAGCCAACCGGCGGCAAGCTGCCGATGGGCACCACGATCAAGCCGGTCGCCGGAGCGAACTACCTCCTCGTGGGGGACGCAGCCGCCACGATCAATCCCTTCAACGGCGAGGGCATCTCCTACGCGCTCGAAACCGGACGCCTGGCGGCCACGCTCGTTGCCGAGGCGGCGCGCTCGGGCAACGCCGATGCGCTCGCTCGATACCCGGCACTCCTCGGCGGTCGCTTCGGCCCCTACTACGCGCTCGGACGTCGCTTCGTTGCACTCATCGCCAACCCGCGCATCATGGCCCCCGGGGTTTGGCTTGCCACCCGCTCCACCGTCACCATGGCGCCCGTCGTCGCCGCGATGGCGAACATCATGCCGCCCGCGGTCGCGAGCTCGCTGCAGCGTAGCGGCTCCCTCGCCGAGCGCGTGCGCAACCGCATCCTCGCTCGTACCGGCACCTCCTAGCAGCGGGCCATCGCGGCCTCGCAAGCTCGCCCGCACCGCGCTTCTGACCAGCCGGCTTCATCAACACGACACGGGTCACTGCGGTCGCTACACTGGAGACGATCCCAACGCCTGGCCGTGCCCGCTCGTAGCAGGCACGACGATGACGACACTTGGTCGAGAGCTTAGCGCACCAGAGCGGGGTGGGAGGAGAGCGACGTGTTGACGGTGCCGCGTCCGATCACGAACCTCGACGACGCTCAGCGCAGCAACGACGTCGCTGCAGAGCGCCTGCGCATCGCGATCATGGCCCCTTGCTGGGTTCCGGTACCACCGTCCGGCTACGGAGGGACCGAGCTCGTGCTCGACACCTTGGCACGGGGGCTCGTCGACGCTGGCCACGAGGTGGTGCTCGTCACGACGGGCGATGCCACCTGCCCGGTGCCGCGGATCGCCGCAACCCCGCTCGCCCTCGGCACCGACGACGCCACGCCGCTGAACGAGACCGTCCACGTCCTCGAGGGCTACGCAAAGCTCCCTCGCGTCGACATCGTCCACGATCACACCCTCGTCGGGCCACTCGTCGGCCTCCGCAGTGGCCGCGCCCCAGTGGTCACGACGAACCATGCCCCGTTCCAGGGGGCCATGAGCACCTACTTCCGGCACATCTCACGCGATGTTCCGGTCATCGCGATCTCCCACGCGCAGGCCTCGCTCGCAGAGGGCATCCGCATCGCCGCGGTGATCCACCACGGCATCGCCGAGGAGCGCTTCGAGCTGGGCAAGGGTGACGGAGGCTTTGCCCTGTTCCTGGGCCGTATGAGCCCCGACAAGGGCATCGTCCACGCCATCGAGATCGCGCGCACCGCCGACATCCCGCTCGTGATCGCAGCCAAGATGCGGGAGCCGGCGGAGCAGGCCTACTTCGAGCACGCCGTGCGGCCCCTCCTTGGCCCGGGGGTCGAGTACGTCGGCGAGGTTGGTGGACAGGCCAAGGTCGAGCTCCTGCAGCGAGCCACAGCGCTGCTCAACCCCATCGCCTGGCCGGAGCCCTTCGGGATGGTCATGCTGGAGGCCATGGCCGTCGGCACACCCGTCATTGCCACGCCGAACGGCTCGGCTCCCGAGCTCGTCGCCGACGGTGTCGCCGGTTACATCGCCAGCAGCACCCAGGAACTCGCCGAACGGCTCCAGGCTGCCTCATCCCTGGCCCGCAGCGAGGTGCAGCGCTGGGCTTGGGAGCACTTCTCGGCGCGCCACATGGTCGAGAACCACCTGCGTCTCTACCATAGGATCATCGCCGAGCACCGCTCCCCTAGAGTTCGCGCATGACCTCATCGCCGACCTTGCCCACCGTGGACTGGTTGGGCTCGCAGGTGATCACGCTCTCAGACGACGACGAGATCCTAGTGACGGCGAGGGACGGCTCGGTGGACCCCACCCGGGAGCGGGGCTACTTCGTCAAGGACACCCGCCTGGTTTCAGGGTGGACGCTGACGCTGGCCGCGCGGCCGCTGCTCCTCGTCGAAGGGGCAGGGCTCGGACCCAGAGCTGCACGGTTGGAGTTCACCAACCCTCCGTTGGAACTGCCGAGCGGGAGGTTGGAGGAGGGCGAGTTGCGCATCCGCCTCGACCGCGTGCTCGGCCCTGGCGTCCACGACGACGTTCTCGTGGAGAGCTTCAGCGCAGAACCGGTGACGGTCGACCTCGAGCTCGCCATCGAGAGCGACTTTGCCGACATTTTCGATGTGCGCGCGGGTCGGCTCGCTCGCCGTGGCGGCATCCAGACGGCATGGGATCCCGTGGCACGCCGCCTGGAGACCACGTACCGCAACGAACGCTTCCTACGCGCCCTCGTCGTGGAGGTCGCGCACGCCCCCACCCCGCCCGAGTATGCCAACGGCCGCCTTGCGGTGCGCCTGGAGCTCGCCCCAGGGGCTCCCCAGCGACTCTGTGTACGCCTCCACGCTCGCCTGGACGACCTGCGCAGCCCCGACGCACGCTGCGAGAACCTCGTCGGCCCGCTGGTGGAACTTCGGCGGGCGCGCAGCGAGCTCACGGGCATCCGTACCGACTCGCCTCGCCTCGACCGCATCCTGCACCGCTCGGTGGAGGACCTCCTCGCGCTGCGCATGAGCGCCGAGGGCACCGGGCTCGGCTCCCGCCCCGACATCCCCGCGTGGATCCCGGCGGCGGGTGTGCCCTGGTTCGTGGCGCTTTTTGGCCGAGACGCCATCTGGACCGGGATCGAGACCACACTGCTCGGCACCCAGTTCCTGCGCGCCTCGCTGCTCGCGCTGGCGAGCGTGCAGGCCACCGAGGACGACCCCGAGCGCGACGCCGAGCCCGGCAAGATCCCGCACGAGCTGCGCCAGGGGGAGCTTGCGACCCTGCGCCTGGTGCCGCACACCCCTTACTACGGCACCCACGACGCCACCAGCTTGTTCGTGGTCGGCGCCGCCGAGCTGTGGGCGTGGACCGGAGACCGAAGCCTCCTCGCCTCGCTGCGGCCGGCCGTGGAGGCGGCACTCGGCTGGATAGACCACTACGGCGATCGCGACGGGGACGGCCTCCAGGAGTATGCCGCACGAGGACCACACGGCTACCGGCACCAAGGGTGGCGTGACGCTGAGGACGGCATCCTCAGCGGCGACGGCGGCGTCGTCGAGGCACCGGTCGCGCTGGTGGAGCACCAGGGTTACGTCGTGGCGGCTAAACGCGCCTGGGCCACAGTCCTCGAGGAGGCCTTTTGTGACCATGGGGCGGCAACCCGCCTACGCGCCGAGGCGACGCGGTTGCGCGACCTCATCGAGGAGCGGTTCTGGTGGCCCGAAGAGTCGACGTACTACCTCGGCTTGGATGGCGCGAAACGACCGATCACGACCGTGGCCTCCAACCCCGCCCACCTGCTCTGGGCGAGGGTGCCTATACCCGAGCGCGCCGCGGCCGTTGCCGAGCGGCTCCTCCGAGAGGACATGTTCTCGGGCTGGGGCATCCGAACGCTCTCCTCGGCGCACCCGGCCTACAACCCGCTTGCCTACCAGCGAGGCTCGGTGTGGCCCCACGACAACGCGATCGCGATCGCGGGGTTCGCTGCCTACGGTCTGGTGGATGCGGCCCACACCGTGGCAGGTGCGCTGCTGGATGCGGGGACGCTCTTTGCCGGTGGGCGTCTACCCGAGCTCTTCACGGGCGTCGCCCGCGACGACGGAGCGTTCCCTCGACCCTACCGCCTCGCCAACGCACCGCAGGCTTGGGCGGCAGCGGCCTTTTCGCTGATCGTCGCCTCGCTCCTGCGGCTCGAGCCCGATGCGATGCGCGGCAGCTTGACACTTCGCCCACTGCTGCCCTCGTGGCTGGGGCACGTCACACTCGAGCGTGTGCGCGTCGGCCAGCACCTTACCCGACTCGAAGTGCGACGACGCCCCAACGGCGAGACCGCGATCGAGGCAAGCGGCAGCGAGGGCCTCACCGTAGCGCTAGGCGAGGAAGCAGCTCGGGCCGGGCGCGGCGAGGGCCCTTCGGTTGGCGACACCGCGCTGCCGATAGGCTGAGGGGGCCCAGCAGAGGGAGAGCACATGGCGGAACTCGCTGACAGCGTCCGGGACGTCGTCGCCCGCTCGGCGGACCTCGGGAGCTTGAGCCAGGAGGAGCTGCGAGCGCTCCGCGAGCGCGGGCTGCGGCTCGAGAACATCGTGTCCTATGCCCGGCGCGTCGTGCAGACCAACCTTGACCAGGCGACCCTGGACGCCTCCGACGTGGAGGATCGCATCCGCCGCCTCGCGATCCCGACACCGCCGCCGGCGCTCGCCCGACGTCAGGTGGAGGTCAACCTCAGCGACGAGGACATCGCCCTCGCCGACCGCGAGCTGGCCGCCATCGCCGGCCCGCTGCTGGCGCCCGAGGATGAGGCAGAGCGCCAGGCCTGGGTCGAGCGCCAGCGCGTCGCCGAGGCGACGCTGTCGGAGCTGCGCCGCAGCCTGCACGAGGCGCTCGATGCGCTCACCGACGCGATCGTGGAACGGGTCGCCCGGGGGGAGTTCGCCCTGCGCGTCTCGGTGGACGAGGTCCAGCTGCCTCCCAGACCGCCGACGGAGGGCACGGCGGCCTCGGAGCAGACGAGCGCGCCGAGGCCGCAGGAATAGACCGCAAGGGCTTACGGTTGGCCGTAGCAGCCGGGAAAGGGGAGCTAGTCGCGTGCGCATCGCGGTGATCTCGTACCACGCGTCCCCGTTTGCCACCCCTGGGTCCGGCGCGAACGGTGGGATGAGCGTCTACGTGCGCAACCTCGCCACCGAACTCGCGCGCACTGGTAACGAGGTCGCGATCTTCACCGGCGTCGACGAGGTCCGCGGTCGCCAGCTCGTCGAGCCTGGCCTGTGGCTCCACGGCCTGCCCGACGACCACGCCTCCTCTGATGTGACCACTCGCCTGCACCGCTTCGCCGAGCGGCTGCTCGACGAGCTGGTGCGCTCGGAGCCCTTCGACGTGGTCCACGCCAACTACTGGCTCTCGGCAGCCGTCGGCCACGTTGCCAAGCACGAGCTTGGGCTTCCCCTCGCGGTGACGTTCCATACGCTCGAGCGCGCCAAGGTCCGCCACGGCCAGGCCCCGAGCCCCCTCACCGAGGTCCGCTCCTACCAGGAGCAACGTGTGGCCGGCTGCGCCGATCTCATCGTGAGCGCAAGCCGTGCGGAGGCCACGTGGCTGCGCTCCCTCTACGGCCAGCCGGAGGGCCGGCTGGTCGTCGCCGAACCAGGTGTAGAGCCTGCGATCTTTGCGCCTGCTGGGCGACGCGACATCGCCCGAGCCGCGATCGGCGTGCCGAGCGACGGGCCCGTGCTCCTCTACGTGGGCCGGATCCAGCCGCTCAAGGGGACGGCGTTGGCGGTTGCGTCCTGGCTCGCGCTCGACGACCCGAGCTCGCACCTCGTGGTGGTGGGTGGACCCTCGGGCGACGAGGGGCCTGCCGAGCTGGACGCGGCTCGCGCTCTTGCGGCCACGGCTGGAGCGTCGGATCGACTCCACCTGGTGGAACCGCGTCCGCACATCGAGCTCGGCACCTACTACCGCGCTGCCGACCTCACCATCGTGCCCAGCGAGAGTGAGACGTTCGGGCTCGTCGCCCTCGAGTCCCTGGCGTGCGCGACACCGGTCGTGGCGACGCGGGTCGGCGGGCTCGCCGAGATCGTACGCGACGGGATCTCGGGGGTCCTGGTCGACGAACGCACCCCCGAGGCGTTCGCCGGAGCGCTGCGCTGGTTACTCGCCGACCCCGAGCGCCTGCGGCGCCTCGGTGAGAACGGTGCTCGCATCGCACGGCGACGGACCTGGGCGCACACGGCTGCTGAGCTCCGGGCTGCCATCGAGGCCCTCGACGGGGCGCAGCTCGCGAACTGCGCCTCCTGCGCCTAGAGCGGGGCCCACGACCGCTCAATGGTCCTAGGCTGGCGCCGTGCTCGACTTGCTGGTCGTCGGAGTTGGCGCCATGGGCGCGGCGATCGTGCGCGGTCTCCTGGCAGCCGACGCCCCCGTCGGCGCGCTTGGAGTCGCCGACGTCGACGAGGCCCGTGTTCAGACGCTCTGTGACCTCGACGCGCGCGTACGCCCGGCGAGCCTTGCCGACGAAGCCACCACCACCATCCTCGCGGTCAAGCCACAGCAGCTCGCTGCTGTGGCTTCCCTGCTGGCGCCGGGCTCGCGCGTCATCTCGATCGCAGCCGGGATCACGACTGCGCGCCTGCGCGAGCTGTGCCCGCAGGCCAGCGGGGTGGTGCGGGTCATGCCCAACCTGGCGCTTGCCGTGCGCCGCGGCGTCACGCTCATCGCTCTCAGCCCGCTTGCTGATGCGGAGCTCGTTGCAGTGGCCGAGGAGCTCTTCGGCTTCCTCGGCAGTACGCACCAACTCGAGGAGCACCTCTTCGACGCCGGCACCGCCCTGAGCGGCTCAGGACCGGCTTGGATCCTGCTCGTCGTCGAGGCACTGCAGGAGGCCGCGCTCACCCTTGGGATCCCGGCCCCGCTCGCCCTCTCGCTGGCCGCCGAGACGCTGGCCGGCACGGCGACACTCCTCGTCGAGCGGGGCGAGGACCCACGAGCCCTGCGCCTCGCGGTGAGCTCACCCGGGGGCACCACCGCAGCCGGGACACGAGCGCTCGAGGTCGCCGGCGTGCGGGCCGCATTCATCGAAGCCGTAGCAGCCGCAGCTACGCGAGCACGGGAACTGGGCTAGCCGGTCGTGGCAGACTGCAGGGGAGGGTGACATGGAGATCCTCGGCCTCATCCTCGTCGTGGCGCTCATCGTCCACGTCGTGCTCCACCCACTGCGAACGCTCGGCTGCATCGTCGAGGTCATCGTGGCCTTCGTGCTCGCGGGAGCGCTCCTCGGAGTGATCATCGACCTGCTCTCGACGCACCCGCACCTCTAGCCCGGCAGGAGCCGCCGGTGAGCCTCAGCCGAGGATCGGTTACGCCCTCCAAGACTGCTAGCTCTGACGTGGTGCTTCTGCCTCACTGCCCAGGTCGCCGCTAAGCTGACCATGGCACGCGGTTGAACCCCTACGAGGGCCGTGCGGCCACGAGCGGGCCCGAGCGGCCCATGGACCACGAGAAAGGATGGCCATGTTGCTCGAACGCCTTCTGACCACGCTGGATCGACTCATCACCCCGAAGGTTGCCTCGGCGCACTGCGACCTGCCCTGCGGTGTCTACGACCCCGCGCAGGCCCGGGTGGAGGCCGAGTCCATCAAGGCGATCATGGAGAAGTACAACGCGTCGGACGACCCCTACTTCCGCGATCGCGCCACCCTCATCAAGGAGCAGCGTGCCGAGGAGTGCAACCACCACCTCGACGTCCTGTGGTACCAGTACTTCCAGCCAGCGCACCTCGAGAAGTACCCGCAGCTCCACGAGCTCTTCTGGTCGACGAAGAAGCTCACGAGCCAGGCCAAGCGGACCAACGACGTCGCGATCGCCGAGCAGCTGCTCGCCAAGATCAACGAGATCGCCGACATCTTCTGGGAGACCAAGAAGGCCTAGCGCCGACTACCCACTTCGACGAAGAGCACGACGAGGGGCTGCCTCCGGCAGCCCCTCGTCGCGTCGGGATCCCCGCGCCAACGAGCGGCGCACCTTCGGCAGACCCTGCACGGAGGTGTCCCACCGGCTCGGGGTGTCGGCCCGCCGCAGCGATCCTCGTGGCATCGATCACGAGTGGACGTGACACCTGTCATGCCCGCCTCGGCGTACTCGTCGCGTACCGTGCGGCCATGATGCAGCACCGAACACCCGACGCGACGAGCCCACCTCTCGAGGTGGTGCACCTCAGCCGCAGCTACGGCACCACACTCGCCCTGGACGACGTCTCGTTGACGCTCGAGCAGGGGACGGCGATCGCCGTGGTCGGACCGAACGGCGCAGGCAAGACGACGCTCATCGAGTGCATCCTGGGACTTGCTCGGCCCAGCCGTGGAGAGGTACTGCTGCTCGGAACACCGCCAAGCCTCAGCGAGCACGCGCACGAGGTGGGTGTCGTCCTCGCCGACAGCGGGTTCCCTCCCGAGGTTCCGGTCGGTGCCCTCCTCGAGCTGCTCGGGCGCGTCCGAGGGGTGGATGTGTGGCCGATGGCCGAGCGCTTCGGCCTGGCCACGCTGCTCGCACGCCCCTTTGAGACGCTCTCGCTCGGCCAGCGCCAGCGCGTGCGCCTCGCGATCGGTCTCGCGGGCACGCCGCGTCTCGTGGTCGCCGACGAGCCAGCAACCGCCCTCGACCTCGATGCTCGGACCGTCCTGCGCGAGGTGCTCGACGACCACCGCGCTCGGGGAGCCGCGCTCCTCGTCGCGACGCACGATCTCGGCGAGGCGGAGGCCATTGCCGACCGACTGTTCCTGCTCCATCGCGGTCGCTGCCTCGCGTATGCGCCGCCCGCGCAGGTCCGTCGGCTCGCAGGCATCGGCGAAGTGCGCGCGACGCTGCCGGGACCGTACGACCCGACGGCCCACGAGCACCTCGGTGCCGAGCTCGTCGCCGCCGAGGGGCTTCGCGTGACCCTCCGTGCACGCGACACCGACGCGCTGGCCCACGCCCTCCTCCACCAGGGAGCACACTCGCTCGAGATCGCACCCCTCAGCCTTGAGCACGCGCTCAGCGCCCTCATCGACGCCACGGAGGAGGTCAAGCAGTGACGACGGCGGCACCCCTGCGACCGCGACGAGCCCTGGCTGTCGTGAGGCTCGTGGTGCGCTACCAGCTCCTGGCGCGACGCAGCTCGCTCCTGATCGCGATCTTCCCGGTGCTCCTGCTGTGGGTGTTCGCCGACCACCCGGTCGATCGACGCGTGCACGTCGGCCACGGCAACGTGGTCGCGCTCGTCGTCGCCCATCTGGCCAGCTACGTGACCATCACCGCGATGACGGCGGTCGGCAGCGCGGTCGCTGAGGATCGAGCACGAGGGTGGCTCCGTACGCTGAGGACGCTCGGCGTCGCTCCGCTGCGCTGCTACGCCACGGCACGAGCGCTCGGGGCGGTCGTCCTCGCCGCCCTCGGGCTCGTCGCGCTCGAGGGCGTGGGGATCCTGGGGCTCGGAGCCCACCTCTCCCCCGCGAACTGGCTGCTCGTCAACGGTGTCTGTCTTGCTGGCGCCACTATCTTCGCCATGGGCGCGCTCGCGATCGGTACCTTCGCCTCGCCCACCTCCGCGGCCCAGCTCGCCGCGGTAGCAGCGCTCATCCTGGAGTTCGCCGGAGGCGTCTTCGTTCCCCTCTCCTCGCTGCCCCACACGATCGCACTCGTTGGCAGTGACACCCCTGCGGCCGCCATCCTCGCGATCGCGCTCGCGCCGTTCTACGGCGCTCACGACCTGGTACACGCGGGCGTCGTCCTCGTTGGCTGGGGAGTCGCCTTCACGCTCGCCGCAGCGCTCGGCTACCATCGCACCCGGAGCGAGCGAGCACGATGAGCAATGCTTCCTGGCGACCTCCTCGAAGCCCTGTCTGGGCTTGGCGCGTGCTGCAGCTCGGCAACCTCGCCCTCGTCGGTGTCGACGCGGTACTCCACCCTCATTCGCTTGGGGCCTGGGTCCTTGGCGCAGCGAGCATAGGTCTCCTCGGTGCCAGCATCGTCGAGTCCACAGCACCCGCGGCCTGGGCCACGGTGGTGCTGCTCGGTGTGGTGTCGCTCGCCGAGCTCGGCACGCTGCCAGCTGCACAGACTTCGCTCGTGATCGTCGTCATCGCAACCACTATCCTCCTGCGAGGAGGCTGGCCGAGTCGTGTGGCGACGGCGGTGGTGTCGCTCACCACGCTGGTCGTCGCAGCACTCGAAGGCTCGCTGCGTGCGGGGGTCAACCTCGCCATCGACCTCGCGCTCGCGGGTCTCGCGGCTGGCGCGATGGCTGACCTCGTGCGGGCACTGCGCAGGGTCCAGGAGTTGCGCGACGCCGAGCTCCAGCGAGCGCGCGCCGACGAGCGCCTCCGCCTGGCGCGCCAGCTCCACGACACCGCAGCCCAGCACGTCGCCCTTGCACTGCGCTGGCTGGAGCTCGCAGGATCCCAGCACGATCTTGCGGGCGTGCGTCGCGAGCTCACCGACGCACTCGAGGCGCTGCGACGGGTGGACGAGACGGGCCCTGGGCGCCTCGGCGAGGAGCTGGCACGCGCACGACGACGCTTGCTCGATGCGGGCATCGAGGTCACCATGCACCTCGTTGGCCTCGAGTACCTCGACGAGGCGACAGCGTCCCGCCTCGCCTGGATCCTGCGCGAGGGCGTGGCGAACGTCGTGCGCCATGCCGCGGCGCGCGCTGCCACCATCCAGATCGCCTGGGACCCCGACCAGCGCCAGCTCGACTTCTGTCTCAGCGACGACGGGCGAGGCCCAGGGACCGCATCGCCGGGGGACGGCCTGCACGCCATCGCTCGCCACGCCGCAGCGATCGGGGCTCGCTGGAGCCTCGCGGCGGCCAACCCAGGTACGCGACTCACGGTCACGAGCACACGGACCACCACCAGCATGGCATCGTGATACCCCTGATCTTGATCGACGATCACGAGCTGCTCGTGGACGCCCTCGCAAGCCTCCTGGCTCGCGAGGGATCCTTCGACGTCATCGCGACCTCGAGCAGCTTCGCCGAGGGGCGCCGAGCCCGCGAGGCTGCTCCCGACGCCCTCGTGGTGGCCGATCTCGACGTTCCTGATGGGGGTCGGGAGGCCGTCCTCGACCTGCTCAGCGACGGTGCGCACCTCGTCCTGCTCAGCGCGTTCGCCACCACGTCACTGGCACGCGAGCTGCTGGCGGCGGGCGCTCGGGGCGTGCTCTCCAAGGGGCTCCCGCTCAGTACCCTCGCACCAGCCCTCGTCGCGGCGTGGTCCGGGGTGTGCGTGCTCGACCCCGCGATCGCACGCGCAATCGAGCCTCAGCCCTGCCCGCTGAGCAGTCGAGAGCTGCGGGTGCTGCATGCGGCGCGGGACGGTGCGCCCATCGCCCAGGTCGCCCTGCGCGTGCACCTCGCGCCCGGCACCACGCGCAACCTGCTCTCGCACGCCATCCAGGCACTCGGCGTTCGCAACCGCCACGAGGCGGTGAGCCTCGCGCAGGAGCGCGGATGGATCTGACTAGAAGCTGGCTGGGCGCGGTAGCAGCTTGGATGAGTGTCACACCGCAGCAGCCTGACGCATTCGCACCTGCAGCGTCGTCGACGCCACAAGAGCCCCCAGTACCCAGTCTCGCCGGAGGAAGCCCCGCCACCATCGTGACGGGGAGCGGCCTCACCCGACGGCCCCGCTCCAGCCAAGGAGCTACAGCAGCTACAGCAGCTGCTCGTAGGGAGAACAAGGACTCGCACTGACAACACCGGAACCGCTGCTCAGCTAAGCCTGGAGCCTCGAGCTCGCCACGACCTGACGCTGGCGTTGCACCGGCCACAGGCTCCGCTAGCATCGCGGCTTGCATGGGGGAGGGACGCACTATTCGAGGTGCCGGGGATGTCATCGTACGCGCCGTCGATGTCGGCAAGGTCTTCGTCGACGAGCGCGGTTCCGCTCGCGAAGCTCTGGCCGGCGTCGACCTCGACGTCGTCGCCGGGCAGTTCCTCTCCATCATCGGCCCCTCGGGCTGCGGCAAGTCGACGCTCCTGCGAATCCTGGGAGGCCTCTCCACCCCCACGACCGGTGAGGTCGACTGCTCCCCAAGCGCGACGGGTCGCACCGCCTTCGTCTTCCAGGATCACTCGCTGTTCCCCTGGTTGCGCGTGGTCGACAACGCCGCCTTCGGCCTGCGCATGCTGGGTGTCCCCCGGGCGGAGCGACGAGCGCGGGCGCTCGGCTGGCTGGAGCGTCTGGGCCTCGCGAGTTTCGCGAACGCCTGGCCCGACGAGCTCTCGGGCGGCATGCGTCAGCGCCTCTCGCTGGCACGCGCCCTCGTCACTGAGCCGGTCCTGCTCCTCATGGACGAGCCCCTCGGCGCGCTCGACCCCCAGACTCGCCTCGTGATCCAGCAGGACCTCGCACGCCTCTTCGAGCAGACCGGCATCACCATGGTGATGGTGACGCACTCGCTTGAGGAGGCCCTCCTCCTCGGCGACCGCGTCGTCGCGATGACCGCACGCCCCGGGCGCATCGCCCACGTCCTCGAGGTAGCGCTCCCTCGTCCACGCACCGAGGCGGTCATGGACACCTCGGCCTTCGGCGAGCTGCGCCACGAGCTGTGGACGCACCTGGAGCGAGAGGTGCGCGCCACCATCGGAGGCACGCCGTGAGCACCGTCGATGCCGCACTGCGTGACGCGCGCCGCAGCGCTCGCCGCACGCGCAGCCTCGACCTCGTCCTGGGGGTCGCCACCCCTCTTGTGCTTCTTGCAGCCTGGCAGCTCGCAGCCAGCACCCACGTCATCGACGCGCGCATCTTCACCCCGCCGAGTGCGATCCTGCACACGGCCCTCCAGCTCCTCGCCAACGGCACGCTCGGCAGCGACGTCGCGATCACCTCCGCCCGCCTTGGGGCCGGCTACGCGATCGGCGCGCTGTTCGGCGTGGGCGTCGGGATCGCACTCGGCGTCCTTCGACCGCTCAGGGCGGCGCTCAGCCCCCTCTTCGCAGCCCTCTACGCGGTGCCCCAGATCGCGCTGCTTCCGCTGCTGCTCGTGATCTTCGGGCTCGGCGAGACCCCCAAGGTCATCACCGTGGCCGCCGTGACCTTCTTCGTCGTCGAGCTCAACACGCTGGGTGCCGTTCGCAGGGTCTCCCCCGAGCTTCTCGAGGCTGGCGAAGCCTACGGCGCCCGAGGCTGGCGGCGCTTTCGCTACGTGCTCCTGCCGGCGGCGGCCCCGGGTATCTTCACGGGCCTCAGAGTCGCGGTTGCGCTCGCGCTCGTGGTCGTCACCGCTACTGAGTTCGTCGCGGCGAACTCCGGCCTCGGCTACCTCGTGTGGAACTCGTGGCAGCTCTTCGAGCCCGCAGACATGTACGTCGGCCTGGTCACCATCGCCCTGCTCGGAGTCATCGCCACCGGCATCGTCGTCGCCACCGAACGCCTCGCGCTGCCGTGGACGCGCCGGCGCGCCCGGTAGCATTGCACGCACCGTCACAGAGGAGGAACTATGCGTCGCTCGCCACGTGGGCTTGCCTCGAGCGTCCTGGCGCTCGGCGTGCTCGCCGCCGCCTGCGGCTCCAGCGCAGCAACGAGCTCGGGCAGCTCGGCTGCCGGCTCGGCATCCGCGACACCGACCACTACGGTGACGGTGGCCTACGTCCCGCTGCCGCTGTTTGCCCCCCTCTTCGTCGCCGAGGCGCACGGCTACTTCGCGGCCGAGCACATCAAGCTGAACCTTGAGGTGGTTGCGAACGGCCAGAGCGCCATCACGCTCGCCGCGACGAACCGCGTCCAAGTCGTCCTCGGTGGCTTTAGTGCGGGCCTGTTCAACTCCATCCACCAGGGTCTCGACGTGCGCGTCGTGGGGTCGATGGCCGAGGAGGCTCCCGGCACGCCCGCGAATGGCCTGGTCGGCTCCGCCGCTGACCATATCACCTCGCTCGCCCAGCTCGCTGGCCAGCGCATCGCCGTGGCGGGAGGGCCCGGCTCGGCAGGCGCGTACCTCACCGCCCTCGCGCTCGAGCGCGCCCACATCCCTCTCTCCCGCGTCACGCTCGTCAACGTGAACTTCCCGGACCAAGGCTCGGCGCTCGCCAACGGCGGGGTGGCCGCGGCGTACATGGCGACGCCGTTCCTGCAGGCTGCAGTGGCCCAACACCAGGGCACGGTGCTCGCGGGCGCTCCCGTAGGCGTCGCCGTAACCGGCGTGATCTACGGAGGGAGCTTCCTCCACACGAGCGCCGCCCAGCGCTTCTTCAACGCGCTTGCCAAGGGGGCAGCCGACCTGCAGGGCACCAACGCGACCAGCGCGGCCAACCTCGCCATCATCGCAAAAGCCACGGGCGAGTCGCTGTCGCTGCTGCACTCGGAGCCACCGAACCTCTTTGCCGCGAATCTCGCTCCACAGCCTTCGGTGCTGTCCTCCATGCAGTCGGTGTACCTGGCAGCTGGCAACCTCGACTACCACACACCCATGCCCATGAGCCAGGTGGTCGATTCCAGCTTTGCTGACCACGCCGGCTAACGCTGTGGAGCGCGACCGGCCAACACCACCCGCCCAGGGGAGGACTCGGGACGAGGCGGCAGGATAGCTGGAAGCTGCCGGGAGCAAGCACGCAGCAACGTCGCGGCGCCACCCTCACGCCGTGCAGCGCCACGGTGCGAGGACCAAGCAGTGCTCAGGCATCCACCACGAGCGCAACCGGCTCCTCGCCCCGATGGCGAGCCAGCGCCACCGCTACCGCACCCACGCCGAAGAGCACCGCTGCGGCGATGAGCAGCCAGGCGTACCCGAGCACGTCCATCGCGAGCCCGATCAGCGGCTCCAGGACAGCACCACCAACCCCCGTCGCGAGCAGCCACAGCCCCGTGGCAAGGCCGGTGTCGTTCGCCCCCACCAGCCCCACGAGCAACGGATAGGCGCTCACGTTCGCAAGCGCCCACCCGACCCCTGCGATTGCCGCCACGCCGCGCACCACAGCCAGCTGGTGCACCCCTGCCACCACGCCGAAGCTCGCCCCCGCGATCGCAAGGCCCAGCACCACCGTCCAGCGCCGCCCGAGCCGATGGCCGAGGAATCCAGCAGGCACCGCCGCTGCGAGGTACGCGAGTGCGAAGACTCCCACGCTCACCACGGCGGCCCCCGAGCTCACGTGGAGCCGGTAGACGGCGTACGTCACGAACAGGCTCTCTACACTGGTCACCGCCCCGGTCCAGGCGAAGGCTCCGAGCAGTACCAGCGCTACTGGGCGCCGCGGTGACTCCCCGAGGCGCCGCAGTGCGGCCAGCACGCGGCGCAGCGACGGCTGACTCGGCGCAGCGACCACCTCAGGCTCGCGGACCACCCGCACCAGCACCACGCTCACCGCCACCAGCGCCCCACCCACCACGAGGAACGGCAGGGGCGCGAAGACGGCGTGCAGCGCCGGTCCCACGAAGAACGCCACCAGCGAGGCAGCCCCTGCCATCGCGGCGATCAGCCCGTTGGCACGGCTTCGTGCTACATCCGGCACCACGTCGGCGAGGAGTGCCACCACCGGGGCGTAGAACAGGCTGGACACCACCGCGTAGACGAGGTCCACCACCACGAGGTAGGTGGCACCAAAGCGCCACGGCAGCAGCGCGAAGAGCACGCCAGCCGGCGGCATCCATACCAGCACCCACCACAGCCGTCGTCGGCCCCCGTGGGGACGGTCGGAGCGGGCAGCCACGACAACGTTGGCGACGATCCCCGCCACCGTTCGCACCGCCACGAGGATCGCCACGACAAGCTCGCTGCCCAGGTAACCGCGCAGCAGGAGTGGCACGTACGCGTTGTAGACCCCCGCTGCCAGCGCGATCGCCCCCATGCCGAGGCCGAGCGCGGTCGCCTGCCCCCAGGGGACCGCGTCAGCGCGCGTCCTCACACCAGCTCCAGGCGCAGCGTCGCTACCTCACAAGCCCCGAGCCACAGCGCAAGCTCGCCCTGGGCGTCTACCTCGAGGGGAGCCAGCGCCTCGCCCTCCGGGAAGCTCGCGCGCCACGCACGCGCCAGCGAACGGCCGAGCCGAAGCCGCACCAGGCGCCCCCGCCCGCGCCGCTCCCCCAGCACCACCAGGAGCTCCGTCGACGCGCGCCGCTCCCACCAGAGCACCTCGACCGCATCGTCGAGAACGACCGGGCGGTGGCGACTCCCGGGAGCACCCATGCCCTCGAGCACCCAGGCAGCACCCGCACACCACGCTGCCCACCCCTCCAGGTTCGCCTCCCACCACGGCCCCTCACCGACCACCACCGCGAGCCGCCAGTCGACCTCGCGATCAGCATCGGGATCGGGGTAGAGCGACGTCGCAGCCAGCGTGACACCGAGGCAACGTCCCTGCGCGCTAAAGCCGTAGCGAGACCCGGCCGCCAGCGTCACACCGAGGTCCCCCTCGGCGAGGCGCACCGCGCCGTGCGCGACCCACTCGTAGCGCGCGGCGTCAGCCGGAGTGCGCCCACGGGTCGCCAGCGGATCGGTGCCCCAGAGCCCTCGGCGCCAGACCACCGGGGCCTCGAGGGCGGTGGGCAGCTCGAAGGCCAGCACCACCCGGGGCTCTCGAAGGCGTGCGTGCCCCTCCACCACGACGACCGGGCCTAGCGCGGCATCCACCCAGAGCCGCTGGGTGATCGTGCTTGCACCGACCGCCAGCGTGGCGACCACGGCAAGGCGCGCTGCGCTCGCCTCCTCGACGCGACACTCGATAACCTCGATGTCGAGCGGCGTGCGCTCCTCGGGGGCGACGAGCTCCCACGCGTCGAAGTCAGCGGGGTGCTGACGGTACGCGACGAGCCCAGCCGGTGCAGCAAGGAGCGCTCGACCTCCCCAGAGGAGCTCCTCGAGGCGCGCCCCGAGGGCGACCTCGAGCTCGCCGAGCTCGCGACGCGCTGGAACGGTGCCGCAGCAGGCAGGCTCGTGGGCGACAGGGCGCGCCGCGGCCCGCTCGAGCACGACCGCCTCGAAGGGGGCGAGCGGCGGAACCTCAAGCCTCGCGCCTCCCGCCAGCATCACTCTCGAAGGCGGCAACGGAGCTCGTGCGGTGTTCACCACCGCGACCCCCTCCCCCGCGCCAAACACCGCACTCACCGCGCGCCGCAACGTCTCCTCGGCTCGCCCGCAGGCCGCCTCGAGCTCGCCGAGCGCGTCCTGCTCCACCTCAGCGATCCCGGATCCCGGCAGGACGTCGTGGAAGCTCGACCGCACGATCGGCTCCCATGCATCCAGGGAGCTCTCCTCGCACCCCCAGACGTCGGCACAGAGGCGCAGACGCTCGGCGGCGCCGTAGCGCTCCTTCGTGCGCGTCCGCTTGGTCGGCGTGGCGCGGTGGCGCTCGAGATAGAGCTCCCCTGCGACCGTCGGCGCCCAGGGACCGGGCAGCTCGGCTTTCTCGACGAAGCGCCCGGGCCCGAGCAGGGCCCGGTAGCGCACGAGCCGCTCCGCCATCCCGGCGTCAGGCCCCCCGCCCCCGTCACCATGGCCGAAGAGGTACCACACCGGTCCGAGGCCCCCGTGGACCTCGTGACCTACGACCGCCCGTTCCAGGTCTGCAAGGGTGAGCGGGGCGTTGTAGCCGCGCTCGTTGCGCCCCGCGACCACGAGCCCCACCCCACGGCCGTCGGGGCCCACCCAGTGCGCCTCCGCGAACGGGAACTCGGTGGTGTCGTTCCAGACGAGCTTCGTGGTCACCAGCAGCTCGATGCCGGCCTCGGCGAGCAGGGAGGGGACCCCGCCTGCAAAGCCGAAAGTGTCGGGCAGGAAGGCCACTCGGGGACGTGTCCCACCCAACTCCTCCAGGGTGGTGCGCACCCCGAGCGCGAGGTTAGCGAGCAGCGTCGGGGCGCCTACCAGCTCGGCGTCCGACTCCACCCACAGAGCGGTGTGGGCGAGGATGCGACCCTCGGCGATGAACCCGCGAATCGCGGTGGCGAGCGACGGCGCGTCCTCGACGAGCCAGCGCCAGTACTGGGCGGTCGAGAGGACGACCCGCAGCGAGGGATGCTGCTCGAGCAGGCGCACCTGGCTAGCCATGGTGCGCACCAGCTTGCGCCGCGTCTCGGCCATCGGCCACAGCCAGGCAAGGTCGATGTGGGCGTGGCCGAGGGCGAGGATCGGCGAGCCCGGCGCGAAGCCCGGTTCGCCGCTGAGGCGGGCGAGGAGCTCGCCGAGCCCCACGGCAAGCGTGGCAACGAGCGCACCGCGTGCGGCGTCGTCGAGGACGAGGAGTCCTTCGACGGTGCCCGCCGCGAGCGCCTGACGCAGTCCCTCCTCCTCGGCTGGCGCATCTACCCGCCACGCCAGCGCCTCAACGGCCCCTGCCAGCGGCGCCTGCGCCAGCAGCGGGGCAAGCGCACGACGCAGCGCCGCGCCCCAGCGACGCTGGCGCCCTGGCGTCATGCGCCCGATCCACTCCCGCGCCACCTCGAGATCCCAAAGCACGCGGATGGCCACCGGGTCGACCTCGAGGAGGAACACCTCGCCGAGGGAGCCATCGCCGCTCCGGCGGCCCATGAGCCCGGTGGGCACCCGCTCGACGCTCACCTCCACCCGCCGACCCACCGGCCCGGGGAGCGGCACCAGGGTGTGGAACGGGTTGACCCCACACCAGGGCTCCCCGTCGAGGAGGACCAGGGCCTCGCTCGTGCCGTCGAACTCGAGCCAGGCGTACTCGCTCGGCACGACCACCTCGCAGCGGAAGCGGCGGACCGGGGACGACGCGACGAGTTCGTCGACCTCGCGGACCGGCCGACGGCTCCGCACGGCGAGGCTCGCCAGCGCCGCCGTGGCGTAGTCGAACGCACCGCCTCGCACGATCACCTCCCAAGCAGGATCGGACTCGAGGCCGCCACCACGAGCGGCACCCCGAAGAGCGGCTCTCGGCGGCGCAGCTCCCAACGCACCCAGCGCTGGTGGGCGTCGAGCTCGACCTCGAGCCTGTCGCTCGTCGCCACCGCGACCGAGCTGGCCTCGTTGCCCTCGACTACCACGAGCTCGTCCCCTGGCTCGCAGCCCTCGAGGGCCACCACGATGGACCCTCCCTCGCGCTCGCCCGGCACGCTGGTGGCGCCCAACGGTCGCGGCCCCAACGGGGACCGGCCGAGCACCACCTCACCACGCCGCAGGCCCGCGAGGAGGCCCTCGAGCCCCGGTGCCTCGGCCCACACCCAGGTGGTCGGCGAGCCAAGGGCGACGAAGGGGTCGTCGCGGTGCCAGTCGCTGCCGCCGACGAAGACGAGATGCTGACCCGCAAGCACCCGCTGCCAGGCGGCGGCGAGACCCTCCTCGCTGGCTGCGCGCCACGGCCCGTTCCAGACCTCGACCCCATCCACCGCCTCAAAGCCGAGCGTCCAAGCAAGACCGGCCGCGAAGCGATCGGCAGGGTGGTTGGCGACCACGAAGGCACCCTGCGCTCGGGCCTCTTGAAGCCGGGCCAACGCCTGTGCGGGACCCTCGGCGCGCCAGTCTTGGAGGGGATCGTCGAGCCCGAGAAGGCCGGCGTGCCCCCACCGTGTCGTCCACTCCATGCCCGGACACAGCAGGGGCCCGTCCACCCCTCCGACACCGCGCCGTAGCCGGTTCTGGGAGCTCGTGTTGTGGTCGGTGAGAGCGATCGCCTCGAGTCCAAGTGCGCGCGCTCGCGCGGCCAGCTCGCCCACCGGAAGCGCCCCGTCGGAGTGCTCGGAGTGAACGTGCAGGTCCATGGGCACCCACCGGTTGCGCCAAGGCTCGCGACGGATGCGCACCTCGGCCTCGAGGGATCGAGGGATGGCGTACCATCCGAGCAGCACCGCCCACCTGCCAGCCGGGAGCGAGCCCGCGAGGTACCCCGGGGTCGCACCAGCAGGTGTGAGCTCGATGCGCCGGCGCGCGCCACCGCTCCAGCCGCGCACCCGGTGCGGGTCAGCGAGCCCGAGATCCACCACCGCGTCGGCGTCCTCGACGACGAGCTCGACCTCAAGTCGGGCGAGCTCGGACGAGACCCCGAAGCCCACCTCGACGAGGCGCCCCTCGTCGCGCGGTGCTGCCGCGATGCGCACCACCTCGGTGAGCACCTCGGCGCCCACGGCCTCTAGCCGGCTCGACGCGCGCGGACCGCCTCGATGAGCCGAGGCAGGAGGCTGGTGGCATCGGCAACGACACCGAGATCGGCGACCTGGAAGATCGGCGCGTCCTTGTCCTTGTTGATGGCGATGATGTACTTCGAACCCTTCATCCCCACCAGGTGCTGGGTGGCACCGGAGATCCCGACCGCGATGTAGACGTCCGGCTTGACCGTGGTGCCCGTCTGGCCCACCTGACGGGCGTAGGGCACCCACCCCGCGTCCACGATCGCACGGGACGCACCTGCCGCCCCGCCGAGCAGCTGTGCGAGCTCCTCGACGAGCTGGTAGTTCTCGGGCTTGCCGAGCCCTCGTCCTCCCGAGACCACGACCGAGGCCTCGTCCAGGCTGGGGCCGCTGCGCTCCTCGACGTGACGCTCGAGCACGTGCACAAGCACCCCGGGCACGTCGCGGGCAGCCTCCACGGCCTTGAGGCCTGGCTCGGTGGCCTCGGGCACCTCGGTGGCGGGGATGCTCTTCGGGCGCACCCCGACGAGCACGCGAGAGGCCTCGCGAGGTGCGCTCGTGACGATGAGGCTCCCCCCGAAGATCTGGTGTTCGACGAGGAGACGACCCTGCTCGCGTCGCACGCTGATCGCGTTCGTGAGCACCGGTGCATCGAGCAGCACCGAGGCGCGCGCGAGCGCGTCGCGCCCCGTCGTCGTCTGCGCGGCGAGCACCACCGCCTCCGCGTCGCCCACGAGACGTGCCAGGGTCGCGCCCAGCACGGGTCCCGCGAGCACGTCGTCGAGCGCGCCAGCATCGAGCACCTGCGTAGCCCCGAAGCGACCGAGCACGGCCTGCGCCTCGGCACCGCCGCCAGCAACGAGCACCCGCACGTCGTCGCCGAGCTCGCGCGCCGCGGTCACGAGCTCGAGGGTCACGGGGGCGAGCTCGACCCCGCGCTGCTCTGCGATCACCCACGTCGTGGCCATGTCTCCTCCTCAGAGAACCTTGACGGACTCGAGGAACGCCACGATCGCGGCCTCGGCGTCCCGGACGTCCTCGATGATCTGTCCCGCACTGCGCCCCGGCGCCTCCCGCACCGCGACGACCTCCTGGCGAACCTTGGCCGCAAGGCCGAGCTCGGCGAGGTCGAGCTGCTCGACGGGCTTGGACTTGGCGCTCATGATCCCCTTGAAGGAGGGGTAGCGCGGCTCCACGACGCCTGCGGTCACGCTCAGGACCGCAGGCAGGGCCGCCTCGCAGACCCAGAACCCATCGTCGGTCTGGCGGTCGGCGCGCAGCACCCCCGACTCGAGGGTGACGCGCTTGGCGAAAGTGAGCGCGGGCCACTCCAGCAGGGCTGCGATCTGACCGGCGACCGTGCCGGTGTAGCCATCGCTCGACTCCGTCGCGGTGATGACGAGCTCAGCTCCCACTCGCTGGGCCACCGCGGCGAGTACCCGGGCGCTCACGAGGGCATCGGCCCCCGCGAGCGCAGGGTCGCTCACCACCACCGCCTTGGCCGCGCCCATGGCGAGCGCCTGGCGCACCCCGCCGGTTTCGGCGTTGGGCACCATCGACACGACGGTGACCTCACCGCCGGCCGCCTCGGCAAGCTGGAGCCCGAGCTCCACGCCGTAGGTGTCGGCGTCGTCGAGGAGCAGCTTGCCCGAGCGGTCGAGCCGGCCATCGTCCGTGAGGCGCTGCGGGCCCTGGGGGTCAGGGATCTGCTTCGCGCACACGAGAATGTTCACAGGTCGCCTCCTTCGGCAGCGTCGAGGCTTCGCAGCATCGAGGCCCGTAGGCCCCAGCGTACCAGAGCGCATCGGCCAGCTGAAGTCAGGGCTCCTCGCCCTCGAGCGGGATCCGGATGCGCGCCTGGGCACCGCCCCCGAGGGAGCGTCCAAGCACCAGGGAACCGCGCAGCTGGCTCACCACGAGGTCCCGCACGATCGCGAGCCCCAGCGAACCTTGCGCGCGCTCATCGAGATCGTCGGGGTAGCCGACGCCGTTGTCGGCGACCTCGACGGCGAGCTCGTCGCCGTGGCGCTCCAGGGTCACCATCACGCGCAGGCTGGTGCGCTCCGTACCGTAGCCGTGCTCGAGGGAGTTCTGGATCAGCTCGGCCAGCGCGATGGCGAGCGGGGTCACGCAGCTCGCCGGGATGCGGCCAATGGTTCCCTCCACTCGAAGGTCGAGCTCGCGATCCAGGTGGGTGGACTCCTCGGCCAGACGGCAGATCGCCCCGAGCACCTCGTCGACCTCGACCTGCTCGGAAACGTCCCGGGAGAGGAACTCGTGCACGAGCGCGATAGAGCGGATGCGACGCTCGGCCTCGCCGAGGGCCGCCTTGGCCTCCCGGTCCTCGAGGCGGCGAGCCTGGAGACGCAGGAGCGAGGAGATGGTCTGGAGGTTGTTCTTGACCCGGTGGTGCACCTCGCGGATCGTCGCGTCCTTGGAGGCGATGACGCGCTCGCGCTGACGAATGTCGGTAACGTCCCGTACCAGCACCACGAAGCCAGTGAGCTCGTCACGATCGTAGAGGGGGAGGCAGTAGAAGGTCACCGTGGCCCCGCCGGTGTGCTCGACCTCCTCGAGGACCGGGGCGGCCAGCACGGCCGCTCGCGAGGGGGCGAGCACTCCCACCCCGACCTCAGCGAGCCTGGTTCCAGGGTTGACCTCGGTGGCTCCCAGGCGGTGCAGGGCGCTCGTCGCATTCGGCGAGAGGAAGGTAATGCGCTCGTCGCGATCCAGCACCAAGACGCCGTCGCCCACGCGGGGCGCCTCCTCGACCTCGCTCTGCGTGTAGGGAAAGCGCCCCTGGACGACCATACGACCGAAGCGGTCAAAGAGGGCCCGGTACGTGGCCTCCAGCTCCCCTGGACTGCGGTGGATCTCAATGGCGCGTTCGCGCACCAGCGCACCAAAGGGCTCGCGTCCCGCCACCGAGAGCGGCAGCGCCGAGGAGCGAACGGGACGCCCCCCCACCAGGCGGTCCACCGAGGCGACCGCCTTGACCTCGAGCGCCTCGGCAACGTGGGGAGCGCTCGCACGATCCAAGCGCGAGCCGACGAGGTCGCCAGGATGGACCGTCTGGGCGGTCGCCGGCCGGATCTGGGCCACCACGACGAAGTCGTCGCCATCAGGAATGGCGACCACGAGATCGGAAAAGGCGAGGTCCGCAAGGAAGCCCCAGAACCGCAGGAGCTCACGCAGCCGCTCGCGCTCGTGGCGCTCTAGCGCGCCGATGAGCCGCTCGGTGGTGGTCACGACGGCCGACTCAGTCTGCGAGGGCGTGCTGGACGCGGCGACGGGCACGGAAGCCAGCGAGCTCTTGGACGCCAGCGGCCTTGAGCGTTTGGCGGATCAGGGGTGCGCGGTCAGCGACATCCCCAAGCCCATGGGAGTCCGAGGCCGTGGTGAGGGGGACGCCGGCGGCCACGAAGCGCGCGAGCAAGGAAGGTGACGGGTAGAGCTCACCGACGGGCTTGCGCAAGCCGGCGGAGGACACCTCCGCCGCAAGGCCACTCGCGGCCGCCGCCTCGGCCATGCGCGCCTCGTACTCAGCGGGCACGCTTGGTCGATGCCCAGCAACCTTGATGAGATCCGGGTGCGCGAGCACGTCGACCGCACGCGTGGCAGCGAGTTCCTCGAGGCTGCGGGTGTAGGCCTCCCAGGCCGGCTCGACGCCGACACGCTCCCACTCAGCCATCATCACTGGGTCGGAGAGGTGATCAAAAGCCCAGGCATCGACCCAGTGCACGGACCCCAGCAAAACGTCGAAGGGATAACCCGCGAGCAGCTCCCCGACGCGATCCATCGCGCCCTCGTAGTAGTCGACCTCGAGTCCGAGCACTACCGCCAGACCCTCGCGCTTGGCCTCAAGCACGCACTCGACGTAGGCGTCGAGGTCGGCCTGGGAGTTTTCCTCCCAGTAGCGCTCCATCGCCGCGCGCACCGGCGAGTCGGGGTAGCGGCGGAAGAATCCCGCTACAGCACTGCGCGCCTGACGGAAGCGGTAGAAGTGCTCGGTGAGGGCGATCTCCCGCACCCCTTGGGCGGCGGCGCGCTCAACGAAGGCGGCGAGCTCCTCGAGCACGACCGGTCGGTCGCGCTCGGCGTGCGACCACAGGTGCAGGTGGTAGTCGATCACACCAGCATCCTAGGCGTGGGCGCGACCCGCCCCCGAGGTACGTGCACTCGCAAGCAGGGCCGCGAGCGCGTCCGGTGAGGTGAGCTCCGCGTCCGTGAGCGGTACCTCGACGACGACACCGCGGCTTGGAGCTCTCGACGACCAGGCCCGTGCGAGCTCGCCCCAGACTCCCTGGAGCTCAGCAGCAAGGCGCGCGGCGTGCTCGCGATCGCCATCAAGTTCGCGAGCGAGCACAGCCTGGCCCGACTCGCTGCGCAGCCACGCGAGGCCTTCGGGGCCATCGGGTGGGAAGAACTCATCCGGCCAGCAGCGGTTCACGATCCGGAGCCCGACGCGCAGATGACGCCGCACGAGCTCCTCCTCAAGGCGCTCGGCCTCGCGCACGGAGGGGCCAAGGGGTCCACTCACGACGCAGAACGCGGTGCTCGCATCCGCGAGGAGCGCCTCGAGGCGACGCGAGTGCTCGGTGAGGGGGCCAGCCAGGCTCGCGAAGTCCGCGAAGAACGTGGTCAGGTCCTCAAGGAAGGCAGAGCCGAGCACCGCCTCGGCAACGACGAAGAACGGACGGGAGGCGAGGGAGAGAGCCCGCGCCCGCTTCGGCAGCGTGAGCAGCCGCAGCAGGTTCGACTGGAAGAACGCCACGAGCCGCCTCGGGGCGTCCAGCACGTCGAGGGCGTTGCGCGAGGGCGGTGTGTCCACCACCACAAGATCCCACTGGCCGCGCTCGAGCACCTCGGCCAGCACTTCGATGGCGGCGTAGTCGTAGGAACCTATGAAGCGCGAGGAGAGGTGCTCGTAGATGGGGCTCGCCAGCAGCCGATCGCGAACTTCGATGCTCGGCGCCCAGCGCCGGATGATCCCATCCCAGGTGCGCTTCATGTCGATGCTGGCAGCCCAGAGCTCCCCCGCCGGACCAAGGGCGCCGAGCTCCACGTGCACCGGGTCTACGCCGAGGACATCGAGCCCGAGCGCGCTCTGCAGACGCCGTGCCGGGTCCACCGTGATGACGAGAACCCTGCCAGGGTGCTCGCGGGCGGCTGTGATAGCGAGCCCAGCCGCCACGGTGGTCTTGCCGACCCCTCCCGCCCCGACCACGAAGACGCGCTCGGTCCCCTGTAGCCCCTCGAGGACCGGGCTCACCACAGCAACACCTCGAGGGCTTCGGCGAGCTCGGCGACGACACCCTCCTCGCGATGCTCGCGGAAGAGCTCGGGAAGCTCCACGATGGGCAGCGCCGCTGTGAGCCCGTCGGCGAGCCGGACCTTGTTGTCAGCGTGGCGGCGGGCGATCCCCTGAGCGAGCACAGCGGCCTCGACCACCGAGCCGAGCGCGGGTGGCCCCTGCGTTGCCGCAGCCGCGAGGGCTGCAAGCTCGCTCTCGCTGAGCGTGACCGGTACCACGCGGTTGAGCAGCGCGCCCCCGAGGTGGACGGGCGTCTCGGTGGTGATACGCTCGGCGAGCTCGAGCGCCTCCTCGACCGGCGTCTCTTCCGGGGTCGCCACGAGGATCGCGAGCGAGGTCGCGGGGTCCGAGAGGATATCGAGCATCCAGGAGGTCTGCCCCTGGACGAGACCAAGCCCGATGAGCTCACCCACACCGCTCGTCACCCCGAGCTGCGAGACCACGTGGCCGCTGGCCGGGGGATCGACGATGACGAGGTCGTAGTGATCCTCGCGGATCTCGTAGCAAATCTTCCCGACCACCAGCAGCTCGCGCACCCCAGGGGCTGCGGTGGCGACGAAGTCGAAGATCCGCCCCAGGCCGGGCAAGCGCCCCAGGAACGGCAAGTGCACCCAGATGTGCAGGTACTCCTCGAGCGCTGCCTGGGTGTCCATCTCCATCACCCACAGCCGCTCGCCGGCGGCCACTGGTGCAAACCCGGCCTCGGCGAGCCCAACTGCGCGCGGCAGGTCGCCCTTCGCGTCGACCTCGACGAGCAGCGTTCGCAACCCTGCTTGCGCTGCCACGAGGCCGATCGCAGCCGCGAGCGTGGTCTTGCCGACCCCACCCTTGCCCGCGATCACCAGCAGTCGCCGGCGCAGGAGGTCGCTCGCCATGGATTCGAGCTCAGGCGCGGAACCCGACGGCTCGCTGGTTGCGATCGGGACCGAGCTCGACGAAGGCGATGCGCGCTACAGGCACGCCCACGCGCCGCCCACGCCGATCCTCGAGCCAGAGCACGCCCTCCCCCGACAAGATCGCCGAGTCGATCGACGTCGCCACCGCGGCCTGGTCGCTGTCTTCGGGGAGCTCGAGCTCGAGCTCTCGTGGGCTCTGGGCGATCCCGATGCGTACCTGCACAACCCCTCCTTTTGGTGTTGGTCCTAACGCGCCTGCAGCCGCAGGTCCGCTCGATAACGCCGAGTCGGCCCGAGGGAGACGATCCGCTCCGCCAGCTCGCGAATGGCGACCGCTGCCGGGTCCTCCGGGTGCGCAGCCACCACCGGCTCCCCCTCGTCGCCGCCGGCGCGCAGCGCCATCGTGAGGGGGATCCGCCCGAGCACCGGCACCTCGAGCGCGGCCGCAAGGGCGTCCCCGCCGCCGCTGCCGAAGATCGCGTAGCGCCGCCCGTCCTCGGTGACGAAGTCCGCCATGTTCTCGATCACCCCGCGCACCGGCAGCTTGAGCTTGCGTGCCGCGATCGCAGAGCGCTGGGCGACCCGCTGGGCGGCCGGCTGCGGCGTCGTGACCACGTAGATCTCCGAGCGCGGGAGGAACTCCTGGAGGCTGAGGGCCACGTCGCCGGTGCCCGGAGGCATGTCGACCACGAGGTAGTCGAGCCGGCCCCACGCGACGTCGACGAGGAACTGCTGCAGGGTAGAGTGCAGCATCGGCCCTCGCCAGATCACGGGCGTCGCGTCGTCGACGAAGAAACCCAGCGAGATCACGCGCACACCCCGGATCCGAGGCGGCAGGATCAGGTCGCCGACGACCCGAGGAGGCCGCTCGTCGCCCAGCATCTTCGGCACGGAGAACCCATAGACGTCAGCGTCGACGATGGCCGTGCGCGCGCCACGAGCCGCCAGGGCGAGCGCGAGATTCACCGACACCGACGACTTGCCGACGCCTCCCTTGCCCGAAGAGATGCCTAACACGCGCGTTGTGCTCTCGGGTCGCGAGAACGGGACCGTGCGCGCGCGGCGAGCCTCGCGCTCCTCCGGCGTCTCGAGTCGCTCCGCCAGGCGGGCAAGCCCCTCGTCGTCGAGGGCCTCGAGCGCGACGTCGACGCCGAGCGGAGTGAGCCGCTCCCTGAGCGCCAAGCGCACGGCATCGGCGACCACCTCGGAGCCCGGCACCACGAAGGCTCGCACCAGCGGGCGGCGCCCGTCCAGCTCGAAGCGCACCAGATTCAACGCGACGAGCGACTCGTCGAGATCGGGGTCGGCGACGTCGGCAATCGCCTCCAGCACCATCGCTGCATCGATGCGCGCCATCATCCCCTCCAGCCTCGACCCCGCAGAGTAAACTTAGTGGACGGTGCGCACCGACTGGCCGAGGTGCACGTAGCCCAGGAGCTTGAGGCCACGGGGCCGCTCGCGCAGAGCCAACCGATCCGCAGCAGCGCCGTTGCGCGGTGAGCGTGGGGCGACTAGTGCTACCGGCGTACCACGAGCGCTCGTACGGTTGCACGCGGGCGCACGACGAGTCCGAGGAGGAGCGATGGCGACAGTGCCGCAGGCTGCCGATCACAGCTCCGTACCCTCGCACCTCGACACGAAAGTGCTGCGCTCGCTCGAGCCGCTGACCAAGGCGCTCGGCGACCCCACGCGCCGGGCCATCTACCTGTGGGTGCGAGCCCGCGGCGGTGCTACCGCCGCCGAGGTGGCCGAGCATGTCGGCGTCCACGCCAACGTCGCGCGCCACCATCTCGAGCGTCTCGTGGACGCAGGCTTCCTCACCGCCGCTCCTGAGCGCGACCACACTCACGTCGGACGTCCTTCCAAGCGCTATCGCGCCGTGGCCACCAGCACCATCCTCGACGATGTCGCCGCCCAGTTCGAGCTGCTGGTGTCACTGGTGGGCAGACTGCTCGAGGAGCTGCCTGCCGAGCGAGCCGCCGCCATCGCCTACGACGTGGGGCTCGCGCACGGACGCACCGCAGCTACGATGCTGCAACCGGATGCCGAGCCCGACACCGACGTCGTCGCCGAGGCGCTGCGTCGCAGTGGCTTCCCCTCGCTCCAGGCCGGCACGGACGTACTGCGCCAGGATGGTTGCCCCTTCGGAACGCTGGCAAGCGTGCATCCAGTGCTCTGCGCGACCGAGCGTGGGGTCCTCGACGGGCTCCTGCGAGAACTGAGCACGGACGCGCTCACCGCGCGCTCGGTACGCCGTGAGAGCGGAGGCTGCGAGGTCCGCATCAGTCGCCGGAGCGTGCACCTCGGCCCGCGTCGGCACGCCGGGGTCGTCCCGAGATCCAGTGCGGGTGAGGACGAGCACCTCCACCTCGCGCCCGAGGCCTAGTCCTCCCAGTAGCGCTGCTCCCGCCAGGGATCGCCGTAGTTGTGGTAGCCGTTGCGCTCCCAGAAACCGGGGCGGTCGGTCTCGGAGAACTCGATGCCGCGGACCCACTTCGCCGACTTCCAGAAGTACAGGTGCGGGACCAGCATGCGCACGGGGAAGCCGTGCTCGGGCTCGAGGGGCTCCCCGTCATAGTGGGTGGCAAGCACCGCGACGTGGTCGCCGACGAGATCGGCGAGGGGGATGTTGGTGCTAAAGCCGTACTCGGCGTGCACGATGACGTAGGCCGCCTCAGGGAGTGGCTGGGCGAGCTCCACGATCCTGGCAAACGGCACACCACGCCACCGCGTATCGAACTTCGACCACTTCGTCACGCAGTGGATGTCGGTGGTGACGTCCTCGAGACCGAGCGCCAGGAGCTCGTCGTAGCTCAGCGTAAGCGGGTTGGCGACCCTGCCAAACACGCGCAGGTCCCAGTCCGCAAGGTCGCGGTACATCGGGACGTCACCCGCATGCAGCACCGGGAACCGATCCGTCATGTACTGGCCGGGTGGCAGCCGATCCGGATCGATGCCCCGCTCGACGAGCTCCTTACGCTTGCGCTCGAAGAACCCCACACGACCTCCTTGCGACCGCGACACACGCGATCATTGCACTCCCACGCTAGCCGCCGAGGTGCACCAGGATGCGAACTAGCCCCTGAACACCGCAGGCAGGGGTTGGTGCGCCGCGGCGTAGATGGGTGCCGCAACCGGCGCCGCCTCCCGCGAGAACGTCGCACTCGGGTGGTCCGCGAGGTAGGACGCGAGCCGCGCCAGCGCTCCAGCGAGGTTGTGGCGACCATAGTAGAGGCCGAAAGCATCGAAGAGCTGGGCCTGGGGCACCTGAGGACCGAGCCGCGCGGCCTCATCCAGCATGGCGAGCGCCTGTGTGCGGACAGCGGTGGTGTGCGCAGTGTTGAAGCGGAGCCAGCCCTCGTAGGCGAGTGCCACTGGGTTCGCCGGTGCAACTTGGAGCGCAGCGTCGAAGGCTCGCTCCGCCGGGCCAGCCGCTCCCAGCGCGGCGAGCGTCTCGCCGAGGCGTAGCTCGCTGGCAAGGCTCTCGGTCGCAGCACCACCCCCGCGGTGCATACCAGCGATCCAGAGTCCCGCACCCAGTCCGAGCGAGCCGACCATGAGCGCGCCACCGGCCAGTGCGGCCCACCGTGGCACCACGATCTGCCGAGGCCGAGGGGGCACGCTCGGCTCCGGGCCAGACGCGCGCGAAGCCTCTTCGCTCGCCCGCGGAGCCGCAGAGGCTGCGCTCAGACGACCGTTGGACGAAGCCCCGACGAGCTGCGGCGCCACCGCGCGCTCGGCGTCCATCGCGCCAGGCTCGGCGCCAAGGCGTCCCCCCGAGAGCGCCTCTGGCGCTGCCCCCCCTCGGCGCAGGCCGCGCACCACCTCGTAACCGAGCCCCGCGGCCACCGCCACCGGCAGCAGCCACAGGAAGAGGCTCAGTCCGCTCGTCGGCGGCGCCATGAGCACCCCGTCGCCGTAGGTGGCGACCAGCGAGTCGAGGATCTGCTGGTTGGAGGCCCCTTGGTCCACCTCGCGCCGGATGTAGGCTGCGATGGAGTAGGCACCAGCGCTCTTGGACTGCGCCACGTCGAGCTCGCCGCAGCTCAAGCAGCGCACCTCGCGCTCGAGGGTCGCAATGCGCGCCTGCGGAGTCGCCGCCGAGGGCTGCGTCGCGGCTGCGAAGCCCACCGCCACGAGGGCGACCCCCAGCAGGATCCCCCACCAGAGCGCCAGCGCGCGCCGTCTCACAGTCCGTACCCCTTCGCCATCGCAAGGCGTACGAGCCCCAGCACCTCGCTCGCTCTGAGCGGGCCCACGATCCTCGCGATCACCTCGCCGCTTGGTGCGACGAGGAAACTCTCAGGCGGTGCTGAGACCCCCCAGGCCAGCGCGTGTTGCCCCGTCGCGTCGACCAGCACCGGAAAGTGAGCGTCGAAGTGCGCCAGGAACGATCGCGCCGCCTGCGTGGAGTCGTCATAGTCGACGCCGAGCACCTTCACGACCCCGCTCCCTGCAAGCTTGGCGACCTGTGCCTCCTCGCTCGCGCAGGTCGCGCACCAGCTCGCGAAGTAGTTGACGAGCACGTAGTGGCCCCGCATCGAGGCCAGGGAGACCTGCCCCGGCCCCCAGAGGCTCGGGCCGCGCAACGAGGGTGCTGGCTTATAGAGCAACGGCGAGGGTGCCTGGACCTCGGAGGCGGGCTGGGCCCCGAGCGCGAGCCAGGCAAAGAACCCGACCAGCGCGAGCACCACCGCTCCCACGAGGAGCCGAGCGCGTGGGCACCGTGACGCCGATGCCGGAACCTGGCTAGTCATCAGCACCTACCACGCTCGGCACCCGAACCTCCACCGGAGCCTGATCCTTGGGCCGTCGACGCGCCTCGAGCCTGATCCCCGCGACCCCAAGGACCCCACCCAGAGCCATCGTCATCGCACCGAACCAGAGCCAAAAGATCAGGGGCTGCACCACCACACCGAGGGTGATGGGGGCATTCGCGTTGGTGGGTGGCGCGTCAATGTTGAGGTAGACGTCGCGCAGCGGCGACACCGCGATCGCCGGCGTGCCCACCGGCGTCGTGTAGGTGCCGAACTGCGTGATCGCCGGATAGTAGGTACCCTGGTTGTTGACGGCCACAATCGCCTCGAAGGAGGTCTTCTGCGGCGTCACTACGGTTCGTACCCCGAGGTAGGTGAGTCGTTGGCCAAAGACCTCGACGGTGCGCCCCTTGGCAACGCGCACCTCGCCCTGGTGTCCGAACGTGGTCGCTGATGCCATGCCCACCGCGACGATCGCCACCCCGATGTGCACCACCATGCCAGCCACCTGGCGCGAGACGAGCATGCGCACGCGCTGACTCCGTGGCGCCGCCGCCAGCTGTCGGCCCACGCTGGCCACGGTGCTCGTGATGAGGAAGGTCGCGAGCGACCAGGCTCCGAGGGTCGCGAGCGAGCGCACCCCCGCAAGGACCGCGGCGACCAGCACGACAACCCCGAGCGCGCCCGGCACGAAGGTGCGTCGAGCAACCTCCTCGACGTTGAGGCGTCGCCAGCGGGTCCATGGCGCCAGCGCCATGAGCGCGAGCAGCACCAGCGCCAGCGGCACGATGAAGCGGTCGAAGAAGGGCGCTCCCACGTTGACGCTGGCCTTGGTGAGCTGGTAGTCGATGAGCGGGAAGAGCGTGCCCGCGAGCACAACGACCGCGATCAGCGAGAGCAGGAGCGCGTTGGCAACGAGCAGCCAGGGCCGAGCACCGCGCTCACGAGCTCCTACGACGTCCAGGACGTCAGCGCGCCAGAGCGCGACACCAACGCTCGCGACCACCACCACCACGAGTGCGAGCAGCAGCACCGTCCCGAGGCTGGAGTCGGAGAAGGCGTGCACACTCTGGAGCACACCCGAGCGTGTGATGTAGGTGGTTAGCAACGAGAGGGCGAAGGCAGCAGCGACGAGTCCGTAGCCAGCAGCGCTGAGCGCGCGGCGACGGCGCTCGGCGACAGCGAGGTGGAGGTAGGCCGCCATCGTCAACCACGGCAGCAGCGCCGCATTCTCCACCGGATCCCAGGCCCAGTAGCCGCCCCACCCCAGCACCTGGTAGGACCACCAGGCCCCGAGCGTGATGCCGATCCCGAGCGCAACCCAGGAGATGAGCGACCAGTTGCGGATTCGGCGCAACCACGCATCCGCGAGACGGCGATGCCACAGCGCTGCGGTTGCGAGCGCGAAGGGCACGCTCATGCCGACCAGCCCCGCGTAGAGGAGCGGCGGGTGGATCAGCACCAGCGGATACTGCTGCAGGAGTGGATTCGGACCCTGGCCATCGGCAGGGATCTGGCCATGCACCAAGGCGAACGGGCTCGCCGCGAAGGCGATGACCCCAACGAAGAAGGCCTCGATCAGCCCCAGGATCGCGAGCGCGCTGGCGCCAACGACCCAGTCGGCCTCACGGCGCATCACCCAGGCCAACCCGAGCAGGTAGCTGCCACCCACGAGCACCCACAGCAGCAACGATCCCTGCAGCGCCGACCACATCCCCGAGATCGAGAAGATGAGTGGAGTTTCGCGAGAGTTGTTCTGCACAACGTAGCTGAGCGCGAAGTCGTGGGTGAGGAGCGCATCCTCAAGGGACACCACCGCCACCACGACCCCCGCCACACCGACGGCCAGCAGCCGCACCCCGAGCGCTCTCGCCGTCTGGCTTCGCCGCACGACCGCTCCCACGAGCGCAACGGTCCCTGCCACCGTAAAGATGAAGGCAACCACGAGACCTGCGCTGCCGAGCACCCCTTGGATCACGGCCGGTAGGTCCCTCCGGCGTCAGCGATGCGGTTCGGATGCGCTGCGACGTACGAGGACGTGTGCTTGACCATGATGAGGTCGGAGACGAAGGTCTGCCCCTCGAAGTGGCCCTGCACCACCACCGGGATCGCCGGCTGGAAGAGCTGGGGCGGGTTGCCGATCTCGACGACCCGCACGACGGCCTGGTCGTAGCGGATCAGGAAGTTCACGCCAACGCGCGTCTCCTGGATCGAGCCCGGGACCACAACCCCCTCCATGCGGAAGGTCTGGCCTGCCAGCTTGGTACGGTTCGCGAGCGCCTGCGGGACCGTGAGGTAGTACTGGAGCGCGTTCTGGGCGCCCTTGGCGAGCACCACGATGAGCGCGACGAGGATGGTGGCGACGATGGCGAGGGAGCGCAGCATCGCGGCCCGCGAGCGACGGGCGCTCGGGACGACCTTCCACTCCTCACTCGTGGTTGGCGACGCCACGAACCGCCTCCTCTCTGCCGAGCTCATGCTCGCGCCGGTGCAACCGGCGGCCCAGCGCTAGCAGCCACACGGTGTAGCCGCCGAGCCCAAGGGCGACGGCGAGATAGCCCGCTTCCACGTAGCCGTTCACGAGCCCGCCTCCACACTCGCCAGCCTCTCGGCGATCGCCCCTTCGAGCTCTCGCTGCTCCAGGGCCCGTGCACGGCGTGCGTACTCAAAACGCGTCCAGACCATCCACACGTAGACGAGGGTGAAGGAGATGAAGCTGACGAGCAGCGCGACCGCCATGATGCCGTGAACCTCCACCGCGTTCGTGGGTCCGACCGTCAGGCTCGGCTTCTGATGAAGGGTTCGCCACCAGTAGACCGACTGGTTGACGATCGGCACGTCGATGAAGGCGATGAGCGCCCACACCGCCGAGCGGACCGCGCGGCGCTCCTCGCTTGCGGGCACCCGGCGCAGGGCTAGGTAACCAAGGTACAGCAGGAACAGCACGGCAGTCGCCGTGAGCAATGCATCCCAGGTCCACCACACCCCCCACGTGGGCCGCCCCCAAATGGAGCCGGTCACGAGGGTAAGGCCGGTAAAGACGACGCCGGCCTCGGCAGATGCGGCCGCTAGCAGGTCCCACTCAGGTCGACGCGTGCGACGCCACAGGTACAACGCGCTTGCGAGCGTCGTGACGCCGAACGCGAGGAACGCCACCCACGCCATGGAGGGGTGCACGTAGAGCAACCGCACCAGGTTGCCGAAGAACACCGCCGGCGGAGTGACCACCAGACCAAGCCATGCCGTGAGCAGGACACCAACGAGCGCTGCCACACCGATGAACCTGCGAACCTTGCGCGCATGCTTGACCACCGCAGGCACCTCAACCTTCTAGGACCACACCGTATACCAGCATGCCAAGAATGAGGTAGATACACGAAAACGCCAGCAAGACCTCGACCCAGGGAGTTGCCAGCAACGGGTGCGCCTCCAGCGCGTCAGTCCACGCTTTGGACGCAGCGAGCAGCACCGGGCTCACTACCGGCAACGTGAGCAGCGGCAGGAGGCTCTCGGCCGCCCGCTCGCCCGTGGCGAGCTGGGCTAGCACGACCCCGACGCTTGCCACGCCGAGATCGGCGAGTAGCGCGCTCGCGACGAGCAGGCCCGGATCGACGAGGGGAGCGTTAAAGAGCACCGCTGCTGCAGCTGCCGTGATGAGCTCGATGCCGAGCCCGAGCGTCGCCACAGCCGCCACCTTGCCGAGAAACACCCCAGCCGGCGGGATGCCGGCAAGCCGGAGCAGCTCGGCCGCACCTGCCTCCGCCTCAATCCCCGCAGCTCGCGCCACCGCTAGCGTCAGGCCGAAGAACACGCTCACCCAGTAGAGGCCCGGGAAAGCCGCGCGCAGCAACGACGTGTTCGCATCCAAGCCGAAGCCGAAGAGCATCACGACTACCAGCGTCACAGGGACCACCTGGTTCGCGAGCACCCGCGAGCGCAGCTCGATGCCGAGGTCCTTGCGCCACACCGCGAGGGCGACCTTCAGCACGGTCGCACCTCGTGTGGTTGACCCGCAACCACCCGGTAGCGGCGAGTCGCGAGCTGGCCGACCCGCTCCGACTCATGGCTGGCCGCGACGACCGTCGCGCCGTGGGCAGCGAGTTCGCGTAGCTGAGCATCGAGGAGGCCCTTGCCTTCGGGGTCCAGGGCGGCGTGCGGCTCATCGAGCAACACGAGCTCGGCAGGGCGCGCGAGGGTTGCTGCCAGCGCGACCTTCTTGCGCTGGCCCGCCGAGAGCGAGCGCAGACGACGGCGACGCTCGCGCGCGCCGACGCCGAGCTCGGCCGCCAACTCCCCGGCGCGCTCGGCGTCGATGATGTCGAGTCGCGCCAGGAAGGCGAAGTTCTCCTCGGCGCTCAGATCGTCGTAGAGGGAGCCGGCGTGCCCGAGGTAGGTCGCCGAGCGTCGGATGGTCGCGGCATCGCGACGTGGGTCCACACCGAAGACCTGCACCGTGCCCTCTGAGGCCACGACGAGGCCAAGCAGCAGCCGCAGCAGCGTGGTCTTGCCAGAGCCGTTCGGACCCTCGAGCACCACCACCTCGCCCTCGTAGGCGTCGAAGTCCGCCCGCGCGAGCGCTGGGAAGCGGCCGAGCAGCACTGTCGCGCCGCGCACCATGGCAACCCGGCGCCCCATGACGCTAGCGCGTGCTCTTGGCGACGAGTTCGAGATCGGCGCGCACCATCATCTCGACGAGCTCGTCGAAGCCCACCGTTGGCTCCCAGCCGAGGCGCTCACGCGCACGCGTTGGATCCCCGACAAGCAGGTCCACCTCGGCAGGGCGTATGAAGCGGTCGTCGATGCGCACGTAGCGCTCCCAGTCGAGATCGACAGCGGCGAAGGCCCGCTCGCACAGCTCGCGCACCGAGTGTGTGGTACCAGTCGCGATGACGTAGTCGCCCGGCTCTGGCTGCTGGAGCATGAGCCACATGGCGCGCACGTAGTCGCCGGCAAAGCCCCAGTCGCGCTGGGCATCGAGGTTGCCAAGGCGCAGCTCCTGTTGAAGGCCGTGCACGATGCGCGCGACCCCGTAGGTTACCTTGCGCGTCACGAACTCGAGCCCGCGGCGCGGCGATTCGTGGTTGAAGAGGATGCCGCTCGAGGCGTGCATGCCGTAGCTCTCGCGGTAGTTCACCGTGATCCAGTGGCCGTAAACCTTCGCGACCCCGTAGGGGCTGCGCGGGTAGAACGGCGTGGTCTCGCGCTGAGGCACCTCCACGACCTTGCCGAACATCTCCGAGGTCGACGCCTGGTAGAAGCGGGCCTCGGGGTTGGTGGCGCGGATCGCGTCGAGCAGCCTGGTCACACCGAGGGCAGTGGTCTCCCCCGTCAGGACCGGCTGGCTGAAGGAGGTCTGCACGAACGATTGCGCCGCGAGGTTGTAGACCTCGTCAGGCTGCCAACGGCGCAGCACGGCGAGCAGGCTGGCCTCGTCCAGCAGGTCGCCCGTCTCCAGCACGATATCGTCCTGGATGTGCGCGATGCGCTCGAAGTTGAGGGTGGAGGAGCGCCGGAGCATCCCGACCACGCGGTAGCCAAGGCTCAGCAGGTACTCTGCCAAGTAGGAGCCATCTTGGCCGGTGATACCGGTGATGAGCGCTGTCTTCATGCGCCACGAGCCTAGAGGCACCGTACCCCCAGCGACCCGAGACCGCTCGTCCCACGATCCTCCAGGCCCCGGCGATCCGAGCGGCGTTCCCATGTGCCTCGTCACCTCGCCATGATCCCTCGGAGAACTCGCGCTGCGAAGGCTCGACCGATTCGAGCTGCGCCTGCGTGAGGGTGAGGCCCGCTCCTGTGGCGGTCCACCACGTGAACGCTCGCGGCGCAGCTTCGTGAGCCCTTGGTGGATCGCACAGAGGCAGCCTGCAGCCACAGCACGGCTCGACCCGTTCCGCTCGAAGCCTCGCGAGAGCACTCGGGGTAGCTGGCCGCTCACGGCCACGAGTCGCGCAGGTGACACCGGAGCTCACGGCCTCGACGAGCATGCTCGTCGAGGCCGTGAGCTCCTCGGGCTGAGTCGGTGGCTCGCAGGCCTCCACAACGAGCTCGCGCAGCCCGTTAGGCATTGAACACCTCAAGCAGCTCGTCACCCAACGGGACGACTCGCAGCTTGACATGCAGGGCTGGTCGTCTCGACGAGGGGGAGCACCCCCAGCGCGTCGCTCGCAGCGACACCAGACCGAGCTCTCGCCAACCCATGCCGCCACTCAGGGTCGAGGTGGCCCAACATGGTGTGGTGCGCCACGCGGTCTCGGCGATGGCATGGTTAGGTTGGCAATCTCCCTCCAACCGCATGCGCGCTGGGCACGTTGCCAACCTCGTGGCGACCGCGAAGCGCAGCGTGCCCCGGCACCGAGGTTGCCCCTCCTGTCATGCGCTCTCAAGCGCCCAACACCCAGAAGGGGGACGCTGCGAGCACCGATCCACCGTAGCGCTGGCCCTCGGACCCGACCACGCAGCGGTGCCCTGGCGACCGGCGCCCGGGGTTAGCGCGGTCGTGGCTCAGGGTTGGCGGTGCACGCCACGACGCACAGCGTTCTCGTCTCCTCGGCGGTCATCGGCGGGCGGTTGCTCGCTGCTGCTCATGGGCCGTGTCGAGAGCTGGCGAGCGGCGTCGCCGTCGTGCGACCTTCAGCCACCGCAGGCTCTCGCTCCGACGCCAGAACCGCAGGGCTCGGCTTGACCAGCACCTTCGACGAGCGCATTGGTAGGCTCGCACCAACGCGAGGATCAGGAGGGAACCATGCAGCGTCCCGCGCGAACGCCGCGGCTTAGCGCCGCGCGCCGCCGGGCCCTGATCCTCGAGGCCGCCCGCTCGGTGTTCGCCGACTACGGCTTCGAGTCCGCGTCCATGGACGAGGTGGCTCGGCGTGCACGCATCACCAAGCCCGTCATCTACCAGCACTTCGGCTCCAAGCGCGCGCTCTTTCGGGAGCTGCTGACCCTCGCGGGCGAGGAACTCATCGCGACGATCGCCGCCGCGACCCGGTCCGTGGAGCACCCTCGGCAACGCCTGTGGTCAGGGATGCGAGCGTTCTTCCGCTTCGTACACGAACGCCGCACCGAGTACCTCATCCTCTTCAGCCCCGGCGTCTACCGCGACGCAGAGTTCCAGGAGCTCGTGACGTCGATCGAGCTCGCTGTCGCCGATGAGGTGGCACGCGCCATCACTGGTGCCCGCAACGACCACGACCGCCTGCTCGCCGCCCGCGCCCTCATGGGGCTCGCGAACGGGGCCGCGGCGGCCTACCTCGACGACCCCGACGACCCAAGCATGATCGACTTTGCGGACTCCCGTGCGGCCCACGTCGCCGAGGCAGCCGCGAGACTAGCGTGGTCCGGGTTGCGCCGCATCAACCTGGTCGATGAGACCTCCCCGCACGGTCCAGAACCGGTGGAGCGCTCAGGCAACCTCTAGGGCACCCGATCCAGGGCGTAGCCGTGGCTGAGGCGCTCCTCGATCGTGCGGTCGGGGCCGAGGTCGAGTTCGCGCCAGCGCTCCGGGGGCGTCGCTTCGAGCACCCAGGCCGGCACGAGCCCCACGAGCTCGCAGCCCACCACGTCGACCTGCTGGCGCACGAGATCAACGAAAGTCGCCGGACCAACGGCCACGGGGTCGATGAGATTCGCTGACACCTGCACACGCGCGCCCGCCTGGAAGGCGAGGGTGCGCACGTTTGGGCTCCGGAGCCGGCGCGCAACCTCGCGAGCCTGCGCAAGCGGCGCCGCCACCACCACGTTGTAGGCGACGAGCACGCCGCGGGCCCCGACGCACGAAGCGCCGAGGCGTGGATGGGGCCGACTGGGTCCACGGTCGGGGGCAAGATCGTCGAACGCGTGGCGCCGTACGTAGGGCAGGCTGCGCTCCGGACCGTAGAGAAACACGGGGATGGCGAGCTCATCGGCGAGCTGCACCGCACAACGGTCCCTGGCACCGATCGCCTCCTCGAACGAGGAGCCCTCGAGGGGGACGAAGGGCACGACATCGAGGGCACCGAGCCACGGGTGCACCCCCTCGTGGCCTCGCACGTCTACCAGCTCCGCCACTCGGCGGGCCAATGCCCAGGTTGCCTCCTCGACGCGCGGCCCGGCGAGTGTGAGTACGGAGCGGTTGTGGTCCGCGTCGCGGTGAACGTCAAGGAGCGCCTCACCAGCAGCACGCGCCAGCTCGAGCACCACCTCGCGCGTGCGCCCCTCAGCAACGTTGACCACGCACTCGAGCACGCGCGAGATCCCCTCAACCTCGCGCGAGCCTCGCGGACCCAACGCGACCCAGCAAGCGCCGCCGCTCCCGCTCGGAGGCGCCCCCCCAAACACCGTGGTCGATGCGATGTGCCAGCGCGAAGGAGAGGCACTCCTCGCGAACGACGCAGCGTACGCACACCTTGCGGGCCCGCGCGACGCCAGCGCCGTCCGTTGGGAAGAAGAAGTCCGGGTCCATGCCCCGGCACGACCCCCTGGCCATCCACGCCTCGCTCACGAGTTCGGCCGGATCGACGCGAGCGCCCATGGTTCCCTCCCTCCTCGGGTACCAAACGAGGAGGTAACTTACCATGGGGTAACATCGCGCGCAAGCCCGAGGACTCGCGCGCGACTAGCGTGGTGCCCACCGAGGAGGAGCCATGCCAGAGCCCAGCGAGCAGGTCGAGATCCGTGCGCACGCCCGCATTCGCTACCTTGGCCCGGTCGCACCCCACTGGGAGGTCGTCCCCACCAGCGGCGATCGTCGCCTCGTTGACGAGTTCGCTCAGCGCGTCTACGCCCGGCTACTGATGCTCCCCGTCCACGATCCGCAGTTCCGCCGCAACCAGGCTCGCGTCGACCGCGATGCCGAGCGCGAGGGTATCGCCGTGGTGTGGGACCTCGGCGACGAGGCCGAGGGCACGCTTCGCGCCTAGCGACCGCCCCGCCGCCCGCGCCTGCGACGGCGTCGGCCGGGACGGTCGAGGTCGATGTCGATCTCGCCGGTCTCCTCGAAGACGCGGTGCTTGGCCACGAGACCAGCGAGGAACCCGCTCGGCACAGCCCCAGTCGGAAGGTCGTCCCAGGAGGGAACGTCGGCTCCGCGATCTCGCCCCTCCCCGAGGGCCGGCCTTGGCCCCTCAACCTCGTGGCGACCGAGGTCGAGCAGCGCTGGGGCGGCCTCGATGGCACCGAGGGCGTCGAAGATCGCACCCGCCCGCGCAACCGGCGTCGCTAGGGAACCCGGGCGCACACCCGATCCGGATGCCACGGGCGGCTGGACCGGCTGCACGGCCACCGTGCTCGCCAGCGCCGAACCTTCGTCCTCACCCATTTGGGCCGCACCGGCGATCTCAACGGTACCGGGCGTTGCAGCGGACGAGGGGGTCGTGGAGTTCTGCCAGTTAGTCCAGGTCGGCTGATCTGCGAGCACCACGAGGCGCGGGCGGACAACGGGCGGGCCGTCGGCAAGGCCCGCTACGCGCTCCAGCGTCTCCCAGAAGTCGCTCCCCACAGTCTCTCCTTCGGCTCGCGCCGAGCACGCCTTGAGTGTAGCCCAGCGATCCGAGCCTGCTCGGAAGCGCACCTCGTGGCAAGCCCCGCCTCCACGCAGAACGAGGGGCCCACAAGGGCCCCTCGTCCGTCGTCGTGGAGTGGTCGAGTCTCAGTCCTGACCTGCGAGCGGCCTCGTGTCCTGCGCGCGACGCAGGTACTCCTGAGCCGCTTCGGCGAGCTTGAGCTCGCCCGTGACGTCGTCGAGCGAGCGCTGTGCCGGCTCGGGCAACACCAGCGTGACCAGCACACCGATCACCGCCATCCCGAAGGCGAACTCCAGCGCCCCGCTGAGTCCGAACGCCTTCTTGACGATCGGGAAGATGAACACCCCGAGGAAGGCGCCGAACTTGGCGATGCCAGAGGACAGGCCGTGTCCCGTAGAGCGCGCCGCCGTCGGGTAGACCTCGCCCGCCAGCACGAAGGTGGTCAGGTTGGGCCCAAACTCGGCGAAGAAGTAGCTCACCCCGTAGAGGAGCAGGAACGGCAGCACTTCGTGCGTCAAGTTCGGGATTACCCCGATGAGCAGAAAGGCCAGGCCCATGAAGACGAAGCCAATGAGCTGGAGGCGCTTGTGGCCGATCCGATCCATGAAGAACGACGCCAGGTAGTAACCCGGCACCGCGGCCACGGTGAAGACGATGAGCTGGAGCGCGATCGCCTCCGTGAGCACGTGCGCCCCGCTCTTGCCGAGCACACTCTTGACGATGAGGGGTGCGGAGACCGAGTTGCCGTAGTAGGCATAGTCGAACACGAACCAACCCCCCGCCGTGCCGAGCAGGTAGAGCAGGTAACGGGGTGTGGAAAGGAACTTGCCCAGCGACAGGCGCACCGTCGGCTCGGGCGCATCCGATGCCTCGACGAACCCACCCGAGAAGGCACGCAGCTCGCTCGCGGCCAGCTTCGTCTCACCCTGGACACGCGCGCGGTAGCGCGGCGACTCCGGCATCTTGCGGCGCAGGTAGACGACCGCTGCCGCCGGAAGCGCACCCAGGCCGAGCATGATCCGCCACGCGAGGTCGTGGTTCACACCAGCGCTGAGCAACGCGAGCGCAACGATGTAGCCTGCTACCGTCCCAAGCGCCTGCATGGAGAAGACGAGCCCGACCAGGCGGCCGCGGGAGCGCACGTTGGCGAACTCAGTCATGATCACCGCGGACATCGGGTAGTCGCCCCCGACGCCAAGGCCGAGCAGGAACCGAAACACGAGGAGCCAGATGAGGCTCGGCGCGAACGCCGACGCCAGGGCACCGAGCACCATGAGGGCGGCCTCAAGGCCGTAGGTGCGCTTGCGTCCCAGCACGTCAGCGAGACGACCCAGGATGATCGCAACGAAAAACGCCGAGAGCAGAGTGATCGAGTTGATGAGGCCGGTCTGGGTCGAGCTCAACCCCACTGCTTCGCGATGAGGGTCGTCGCCGTGCCGATGATGAAGAGGTCATAGGCATCGGTGAAGAACCCCATCCCAGCCACGAAGATGGCGCGGCTGTGGAAGCGACTGAGCGCAGCTTCGTCCAGCGCCGCATCGACGGTTCTGTCGGTCATGAACAACGTCTGCGGCCGCCCACCACGGCCACGCTCAGTCTGGCAAGACCGGGCTACCACGCGCTGGCGTGGTGGTAACCGCGGACTTGCCGTCGCATGAACTTTGCGTAAACGACGACCCGCGCGGATAGTGCGCGGCCAGCTGCTCAAGCAGCCAGGCCGTCACGCCAGGCTGGTTCATGGAGAACAGGTGGACACCCGGGGCGCCTTCTCTGAGGGCACCGAGCGCAAGCTCGAGGATGACCTCGCGGGCGCCAGCACCGTCGCCGTCGCTGAGCACGCGTACGAGGCGCTCCGAAGGGCGCACCCTGGCCATCTCGCCCATGCGCTCGAGCTGGCGCAGCGACCGGGGCACCAGCAGCCCCGGGATCACGGGACGACGCGCCCCGCGCCGCGCCAGCGCCGCCACGAGACTCTCGTAGGCGGCAAGTTCGAAGAAGAACTGCGTGACGCCGAAGTCGGAGGCGGCGAGCTTGGTCGCCTGGTGGACGAGATCCTCCTCGAGGGAGACGGAGTCAGGGTGACCCTGCGGATGCAGGGCGACGGCTACCTCGAGACAGGTGCGCCGTCGCGCGAGCTCGACCAGCTCGAGAGCGTGGCGTCCCTGGAACAAGTGCTGGGCAGGCTCGTCAGCCTCGAGCGGTGGGTCCCCGCGCAGCGCGAGCACCCCAGCGGCACCGAGCGCTCCGATCCGTGCCAGGAGCGCGTCGAGCTCCTCCAGGCTGTGGCCCGCGACCGCCAGGTGGGCCAACACGGGCAGGCCCACCTCGCGTACCCGCGCTACCAGCTCGAGACTCTCGGCTCGGCTCGACCCAAAGGCCCCGTAGGTCACCGAGACGAAGGCAGGCGCGAGGTCGCGCAGCACCTCAAGGGTCTCGTCTAGGCGCCGCGCTTGCTCGCTCGTGCGCGCAGGCCACAGCTCGACCGAGCAGGGACACGCTCGGTAGCGCTCAACCAAGCTGCTCACGCCCGCTGACCTCCAACCCGGCGTTCAGCCGCCTCGAGCGTGTTCACGAGCAGCATCGCCCGCGTCATCGGTCCGACCCCCCCGATGCGCGGCGTCACCCAGGAGGCGACCTCGGCGACGTCGTCGGCGAGGTCAGACACCAGCCGACGCCCCTCGAAGCTCGTCCCAGCCCCCACCGCCACCACGCCGGGGCGCAGCATCGCCGCGGTCACGAGCCCGCCACGACCCGCCGCCGACACCACGACATCGGCGCTGCGTACGATGGCAGCCAGATCGCGGACCTTGGAGTGCACGACGCTCACCGCAGCGTTACGACCGGGTGCTGGCAGGGACGCGAGGATCGAGAGCGGGCGACCGATGGTAAGACCTCGCCCAATCACCACGAGGTGCTGACCCTCCAGGCTGATGCCATGGCGTGCGAGCAGCTCGACGATGCCAGCCGGCGTACAGGGCACCACCTGGGGTCGTCCGAGTGCAAGCAGGCCCAGGTTCACCGGGTGCAAACCATCGGCGTCCTTGGTGGGATCCACTGCACCGAGGATGGCTTCAGCGTCCAGGTGCGCCGGCAAGGGCAGCTGCACGATGAAGGCGCTCGTCGCAGGATCCTCGTTGAGCTCGCGCACGGCCTCGAGGACCTCGCCCTGGCTGGCGGTAGCCGGGAGGTGGATGAGGCGCGAGTCGATACCGACGTCCTCGCAGTCGCGGCGCTTCATGGCGACGTAGCGAGCACTGGCGGGGTCGTCCCCCACGAGAATCGCCCCGAGCCCCACGGTCGCTCCCTGCGCGCGAAGAGCGGCGACCCGCCCCTTGACCTCGGCCCGGAGCTCGCCTGCGACCCGTTCGCCGTCGAGGAGCTGTGCGACCATCTCGCCTCCTGGTCCGTCAGTGCCGGAAGTGCCGCCGCGGCGCGACGAGCAGGCTGAGCCCGCGCGCCTCGGCAACGGCACGGATCTCCTCATCGCGCACCGAGCCTGCGGGCGCGACCACGCAGCAAACTCCGGCGTCCGCAAGGACCTCGAGCCCGTCTGGGAATGGAAAGAAGGCATCCGAAGCCGCAGCGCCACCCTCGGCCCTCGCCCCCGCCCGCGTCACTGCAAGCCTCGCAGCGTCCACCCGGGAGGGCTGGCCCTGGCCGACCCCGACCGCAGCCCCGCCGCGCACCACCACCACGGCGTTCGAGCTCGTATGCGCGCACACCACGAGGGCGACCCAGGCATCGCGGCGCTCGGCGGCGCTCGGCTCCCGCGAGGTCACGCAGACCAGCTCCTCCGGACGCTCCAGCTCGTCGGGACTCTGGACGAGCAGCCCACCGACCACGCTGCGCAGCTGGAGCTCGTCGCCCTCCGCGTCCTCGAGGGTCACGATCCGCGTGCGGCGACGCTTGGCGAGGATGCGCTCGGCAGCCTCGGGCTCGAGCGCACGCGCCACGATCACGTCGGCCTTGGGACGCGCGAGCAGCGCATCGGCGACCTCGAGATCGAGCGTGCCGCCGAGCGCGACAACCCCGCCGAACGCCGAGACCGGATCGCCCTCGAAGGCCAGCTCGTAAGCCTCCCGAAGCGTCGGGGCTACAGCGGCACCACAGGGCCCAGCGTGCTTGACCACGACGGCAGCGGGCCCGGGCCCGAGGGCGCGCACCAGGCGAGCGGCTGCGTCGGCGTCGGCGATGTTGAGCCAGCTGGGTTCGAGTCCGCCCTGCCACGTCGCCGCGGCGAACCCACGGCGACGTGCCCCAAGCGGCGCGTAGAGCGCGCTCGACTGGTGCGGATTCTCGCCGTAGCGCAACGTGCTCACCCGCTCGAGCGCGAACAGGCGCACGGAAGGGTTGGCAGCGTCATCGTCCGCAAGCCACGAGGCGACTGCCTGGTCGTAAGCGCTTGTGGTCGCGAAGGCCTTGGCGGCAAGCCGGCGGCGCTCCGCGGCCCCGAGACGGCCCGCGACGACCTCGGAGACGAGCGCGAAGTCTCCCGGGTCAACGATGACCGTGACGCGCTCGGCGTTCTTGGCGGCGGCCCGAACCAACGAGGGTCCACCAATGTCGATGAGGTCCACCGAGGGAGCGCTCCAGAACGGGTAGAGCCCCACCACCACAAGGTCGATCGGCTCCCACCTTTGCTCGGCCAGGGTCGCGGCGTGGTGCGGGCGCACAAGATCCGCCAGGATGGGGGCGAAGATCGCCGGATGCAGCGTCTTGACCCGACCGTCCAGCATCGACGCGTAGCCCGAAAGGTCCTCGACTCGCTCGACACCGACCCCAAGATCCGCGATAGCGTCGGCGGTACCACCCGAGGCCACGATCGCCCAGCCCGCTTCTGCGAGCGGCCGCACCACGGTCTCGATGTCCGACTTCTCGTAGAGCGAGATCAGCGCCCGCGCCACGGCCCCACCTCCTCGTCGATCGCGCTTCGAATCCTCGGGCTGGTCCACCACAACGGCTCCTCGACGCCCACGCGCACCAGCGCCCGCACCACCCGCGGGTACAACTCGCGCTCGACGCGCTTGATGCGCTCGTGGAGGCTCCCGACGTCGTCGTCCCAGGCAACCCGGACTGGTTCTTGCTCCAGGATCGGACCCGCGTCCACCTCCTCGACGACGAGGTGCACGGTGGTCCCGGTGACCCGCACGCCGGCCGCGAGAGCCTGGCGCACCGCGTCGTGCCCAGGGAAGCTCGGCAGTAGCGAGGGGTGGGTGTTGACGATGCGTCCGGCGAAGCGCTCGACGAAGGGATGCGCAAGGATCGTCATGAAGCCCGCAAGCACCACCAGCTCGATACCCGCGTCCTCGAGCAACGCCCCCAGGGAGACCGAGAAGCCGACGCGGTCGAAGCGAGGACCCCGCCCCCAGCGCGAGCGCTCCAAGAGCGCGGTTGCCACCCCTCGGGCGGCGGCGTGCTTGAGCGCCGGCGCCACACGATCGGCGACGACGAGCTCGGGTTCGATACCCTGTGCGAGCAACGACGCGAGGATGGTCCCAGCTCCGGAGGCCAACACGGCGACGCGCACGAGCGCCAAGCCTAGGCGCTCGACCCCCTAGAGCCGCGAGACCAGCTCGACCATCCGCTCGCCGGCCTCGGTAGGGTTCGTCGCCACGATCGCGCCGGCGGCCTTGAGGGCTGCCATCTTCGCCTGCGCCGTCCCGGAGGAGCCCGACACGATGGCGCCTGCGTGTCCCATGCGCCGTCCTGGAGGGGCCGTGACCCCCGCGATGTAGGCCACGATGGGCTTGGTCATGTGCTCGGCGATGAACGAAGCGGCTCGCTCCTCCTCTTCGCCACCGATCTCGCCGATCATGAGGACGGCTTTCGTCTCCGGGTCAGCCTCGAAGGCCGCCAAGCAGTCCACGAACGTCGTGCCGGGCACGGGATCGCCGCCGATGCCCACGCAGGTCGTCTGACCCACACCTTGCTGGGACAGCTCGTAGAGTGCCTGGTAGGTGAGTGTGCCCGAACGCGACACGATCCCAACGGGGCCGCCCGGCAGGGCGATCTCCCCCGCGGTGATCCCGATGTTGCAGCGACCCGGGGAGATGATCCCAGGGCAGTTGGGCCCGATCAGCCGCGTACCGGGGAAGTCCCGGCGCAGCACGGCTGCCACCATCGCCTCGTCCTTGGCGGGGATGAACTCGGTGATGCACACGATGAGCGGGATGCCCGCCGCTGCAGCCTCCAGGATGGCCTCGGGCGCAAAGCGGGGCGGGACGACCACAAACGACGCGTTGGCACCGGTCGCAGCTGCGGCCTCCTTCACCGAGTCGAAGACCGGGATGCCCTCGACGTCGGTCCCACCCTTGCCAGGCGTGACCCCTGCGACCACCTTGGTGCCGTAGTCGCGGTTGCGCAGGCCGTGGAAGCGGCCCTGGCGCCCGGTCAGGCCCTGAACGATGACCTTGGTGTGCTCATCGACGAAGATGCTCATGCTACCGCCTTCCCGGCCTCGGCAACTGCCCGCCTGGCCGCATCCACCATGGTGCGCTCCACGATCACACGATCCGAGACCACCGAGGCCAGGATCTCGTGACCCGCCGCTGCGTTGGTGCCGTCGAGCCGTACCACCATCGGGAAGGGGAGCTCGACGCGTCCGAGCGCGGCCACGATGCCACGCGCCACGTCGTCGCAGCGGGTGATGCCTCCGAAGATGTTGACGAGTAGCGCGCGCACCTGGGGATCGGTCGCGATGACCTCGAGTGCCGCGGTCATGGTGTCAGCACCCGCGCCACCCCCGAGATCGAGGAAGTTCGCAGCCTCACCACCGACCTGTTTGACCACGTCCAGCGTCGCCATCGCCAGGCCAGCACCGTTGGCGATGATGCCGACCGACCCCTCAAGCCCGATGTAGTTGAGCCCACGAGCCTTGGCGGCGGCCTCGCGGGAGTCGAGGTCCTCGTCGGCGCGGTAGGCGTCCCACTCGGGGTGGCGAAACGCCGCGGAGTCGTCGAGCGTCACCTTCGCATCCAGCGCCCACAAGCGCCCGTCGTCGCGGACGATCAGCGGGTTCACCTCGACCAGATCCGCATCCCCCTCGACGAAAGCCCGGTAGAGCGATTCCAGCACGCTCGGGAGCTCCTCTCGCCCCTCAGTGATGCCAGCGCGCTCAGCTGCCTCCTCGACCTGCTCGGGAGTGAGCCCGTCGATGGGATCAATGTGCACGCGCGCAATGGCGTCCGGATCGGTGGCGGCGACCTCCTCGATGTCCACGCCACCCTTCGCGGAGAGCATGAGCAGGTACTGGCGAGCCGTACGGTCTAAGGTGAAGCTGGCGTAGTACTCGTGGCGGATGGCCGAGGCACGCTCGAGCCACACCTCATGCACCCGGTGGCCCTTCAGGTCCATCCCGAGGATCGCGCTCGCGACCGCACGAACCTCCTCCTCGGACGCCGCGAGTCGGACCCCGCCCGCCTTGCCGCGACCACCCACGAGGACCTGTGCCTTGACGACGACCGGGAGGCCGAGCTCACCGGCCGCCGCTACCGCCTCGTCCACGCTGCTCGCAAGCCGACCCTCCGAGGTCGGCACCCCGTAACGCCGGAAGAAGTCCTTACCCTGGTACTCCTTAAGATCCACGCTGACCTCCCTGGGAGGCACGCTCCCGCTCGTCGAGCTGGTGCTCTAGCCACGTTACGATCTCCGACAGCGACGATCCCGGGGTGAAGACCCGAGCGACGCCGAGCTCGAGCAGGTTAGGGATGTCCTGGTCGGGGATGATCCCCCCGACAACGACGAGCACGTGGTCGAGACCTTGTGCTCGGAGGGCATCGATGAGCTGGGGCACGAGCGTCAGGTGCGCCCCCGAGAGCAGTGAGACGCCGAGCGCGTCGGCATCCTCCTCCAGCACCGTGGCGACGATCTGCTCCACCGTCTGGTGGAGCCCGGTGTAGATGACCTCAAAGCCACCGTCGCGCAGCGCTCGGGCAACCACCTTCGCGCCTCGGTCGTGGCCATCGAGGCCAGGTTTGGCCACGACGACGCGATAGGGACGTAGCACGCGCCTCAGCCTAGCAATGAGTGCCGAGGCGCTCCAGTCGACGCAGCAGGACTGTGAACCCTACCCTGCGCCACCCCAGCGAGCCAGACGAGCGCGCAGCGCACGTCGCTCCTGCTCGCTCATGCCGCCCCAGATCCCGAAGCGCTCGTTCATGAGCAACGCGTACTCAAGACACTCCAGGCGCACGCCACACGAAGAGCACAGGCGCCGAGCTGGGCTCGCGGAGCCACCTCGCTCGGGATAGAACACCCGCGGGTCAACCCCTCGGCAGCGAGCCTGCTCCTGCCAGGCGCCGGAGAGCACGTGCGCGGTCGACGAGCAGCTGCCCATCCCTTGCAGCATGGCATGCAAGGACGACCACGTCCCAGCTTGGACCGCACGACTATTGCCGGTATGCGCCAGACCTGGCACAGCCTCATCGAGGCTCATTACTCCCCTGCGCCGCCGCGGCGCGGATGCCATCCGTTGGCGTGCGCTCATCGTCCCCCCCGTGTGCGCCAGGCCCATCGCCCCCGCTGGGCTTGGCACCAGTGTAGCGCTTCAGCGCGAAGCGGTCACCACCACGCTGAAGGTCACCAACCCGCAGGCGTCGAGGAAGGCGACGCGCTCGCGCACCGCACGCAGCCAAGCCTCTCGGTCGCGGCTGAACCGCTCTGCGTTGCCCTCCTCGAAGTCGTGCTCCATCTCGCTGAACGCCTCGTCTTCGGCGTCCAGCAGCGCCCGATAGCGCACCAAGAGGTGGTCGTCGATGCAGGGAACGCCCATGGTTCCTCCTCGGGTCCGACTGGGCCAAGGTTACCACAGGGCTGGGCGGGCCATGGGGGCTTGCCCTTCAGGCTCGACACGACGGCACGCGCACCGCGGCCGCCGCGTGGTCGACCGCAGCGATGGCTGCAGCGAGCGAGGCGGTGTCCCTGCCCGAGCTCACCAGCCGCACCGCGAGGGAGGACCACGCCTGCGCAAGGGCCGCCAGCCCTCCGGCGTGTGCCTCGGCCGCCAACTCCGTCAGCGCAGCGGCGCGATCGGCGCTCGCCGTGCGGTCAGTACCCTCGCCGGCGAGGAGCCCTCGCGTCGTTACCGGGTGAGCCATACACACCTGGCGGGCACCAACGAGAGCCTGCGTCGGCCTCAAGGACTGCGCATCCCCGAGACGCGCCGAGAGCGTCAGTGCCACCAGCTGGAGCACCAACCCTCCCACCAGGAGCGTCGCGAGGATCACGCTCACCACCCGCAAGCCGTAGCGCGGCCGCAACGCACGAGCGCGAGGAGCCCTATCGCTCTCGACAGGCTGGGGACGGAACTCGGCCAGCACAAGGCGTTCGCGCACGAGCTCCGTCCAGCTCGTGCCGTCGTAGTAGCGCAGCCAGCCGGAACCATCCGGGTACCACCCCGGCCGCTGGGGTGGCCTAGTCGGTCGGCGGCTGCGAAGCACTCCAACCCCCTTCGTCGAGTGCCGCTGCTAGCTCAACGCTCCTGGTTGACCTCGGAGATCTTGCGCAGCACCTTAGCGCGCTCGAGGAGCACGCCCGAGCCCCGCACGATCCGGATATTCCCGTCGCGCAGCGCGCTGGCCACCTCAGCACCCCAGGTCGCGACCTCGATCACGACGTCGGCCTCGTCCTCGGCGACCGCCGCTTCTCGCAATCGGTCGCCCTCGAGCACGAAGCCCTGGTGACGAGGCCCGCCTCGTTCCCTGACCAACAGTTGCACCCGCTCAGACCCGATCGGCGACGATGGCACGCTTGACCTCTTCGATCGCCTCGGTGACGGCGATGCTGCGCGGGCAAGCGTCGGTGCAGTTGAACGAGGTCCGACACCGCCACACGCCTCCACGTTGGTTCAAGATGTCCAGGCGCTCGGCGGCGGCACGGTCCCGGGAGTCAAAAATGAAGCGGTGGGCAGCCACGATCGCCGCCGGACCCAGGTAGTCGCCGCCAGCCCAGTACACGGGGCAACTCGTCGAGCAGGCGCCACACAGGATGCACTTGGTGGTGTCGTCGAACCGCGCCCGTTCCTCGGGCGACTGACGACGCTCACGGAATCCCGGGTCATCGTCGTTGACCAACCACGGCATCACCTGCCGGTACTGGGCGAAGAAGGGCTCCATGTCGACGATGAGATCCTTGATCACCGGCAGCCCGCGCACCGGCTCGATGCGCAGCTCCGTACCGACGTCCTTGATGAGCGTGACACAGCTGAGGCGGTTTCGCCCATTGATGAGCATCGCGTCGGAGCCGCACACGCCGTGCGCGCACGAGCGGCGAAAGCTCAGCGAGCCATCCTGCGTCCACTTCACCGTGTGCAGCGCAGCAAGCACCGTGTCGGTCGGCTTCTGTTGGACGGTGTACTCCTGCCAGCGCGGCCGCGAATCGACCTCCGGGTCGAAGCGCCGAACCACGAGGTGGACGTCCACCTCCTGCATGAGGGCATCCGTGGACGCTTGGGTTTGCGTCGTGGTCATCTGCGCGCTCCCTTAGTACTTGCGCTCCATAGGCTGGTACTTGCCCAGTACCACGGGCTTGTAGTCGAGTCGGATCGAGCCGTCGTCCTCGCGGTAGGCGAGGGTGTGCTTGAGCCAATTGGCGTCGTCGCGAGTGGGAAAGTCGTCGCGCCAGTGCGCGCCTCGGCTCTCCGTGCGCGCCTCGGCCCCGACGACCACCACCTCGGCAAGATCGAGCAGGTTGCCGAGCTCGAGCGCCTCGGTGAGGTCAAAGTTGAACACCGATCCCTTGTCGTCGATGCCGACCTCGCTGTAGCGCTCCTTGAGCTCTCCGATGACCTTGTGCGCATCGGCGAGGGACTCGCCGGTACGCACGACGGACGCGTCGCGCATCATGGCCTCCTGGAGCCGAGCGCGCAGCGCCGCGGTGCGCTCGGAGCCCTTGCGAGAGCGCAGCGCCTCAATCCGCTCACGGATCGGCTCCACGGCATCCCGTGGCACGTCGGGATGGTCGACGCCCTGGACGTACTCCACCATCGCCCGTCCCGCACGACGCCCGAAGACGTTGATGTCGAGCAGCGAGTTGGTGCCGAGGCGGTTCGCACCGTGCACCGACACGCAGGCGCACTCCCCAGCGGCGTAGAGGCCCGGCAGCACGGTGTTGTGCGCGTCGACGACGACCTCGCCCTGGACGTTCGTGGGGATGCCCCCCATGGCGTAGTGCGCCGTGGGTTGGATCGGGATCGGGTCCTTCTTGGGCTCGAGCCCGAGGTACGTACGCACGAAGCCGGAGATGTCGGGCAACTTCGTATCGATCTGCTCGGGCGGCAGGTGGGTCAAGTCGAGGTAGACGTAGTCCTTCTTGGGACCGGCACCCCGACCCTCCTTGATCTCGGCGTGGATGGCGCGGGCCACCATGTCCCGTGGCGCGAGATCCTTGACCGTGGGGGCAACGCGCTCCATGAAGCGCTCCCCGAGGCCGTTGCGCAGGATGCCGCCCTCACCGCGGGCCCCTTCGGTAAGCAGGATGCCGATCCCGTAGATGCCCGTCGGGTGGAACTGGTAGAACTCCATGTCCTCAAGGGGGATGCCTCGGCGGAACAGCACCGCTGGCCCGTCCCCGGTGAGGGTGTGGGCGTTCGAGGAGATCGAGAAGATGCGGCCAAAGCCGCCGGTCGCGAACATCACTGCCTTGGCAGCAAAGACGTGCAGGTCGCCGGTGGCCAGCTCGTAAGCCACAACACCTGCAGCGCGCCGCTCGGAGCCCTCCCCCTCGAAGAGCACGTCAAAGACCTGGAACTCGTTGTAAAACTGCACGCCGCGCGCGACACTCTGCTGGAAGAGGGTCTGGAGGATCATGTGGCCGGTCCGATCCGCCGCGTAGCATGCCCGGCGCACAGGAGCCTCACCGTGGTTGCGCGTGTGACCGCCGAAGCGACGCTGATCGATCTTGCCGTCGGGGGTGCGGGAGAACGGCAGCCCGAAGTGCTCGAGGTCGATCACGGCATCGATGGCCTCGCGGCACATGATCTCGATCGCGTCCTGATCCCCCAGGTAGTCCGACCCCTTGACGGTATCGAAGGCATGCCACTCCCAGGAGTCCTCCTCCACGTTGGCGAGCGCCGCGCACATGCCCCCCTGCGCCGCCCCGGTGTGCGACCGCGTGGGGTAGAGCTTCGTGATGACCGCCGTGCGGGCCTTGCCCGCCGTCTCGATGGCGGCTCGAAGCCCAGCACCCCCAGCCCCCACGATGACCACGTCGTAGCTGTGGTGGTGAATGTTCACAACCTAAGTCTTACTCGCTCCGGCACACGGACACGAATCCCGGAGCCGACAATCCCGTAGGCTCGTTGGCATGGCCTACCCGTTTGCGCCGCCCCAACACCCCGACGACCTGCCCCGGAGCGTCGGCGACCTCGAGCGCATCGGCTGGCAGCCACGGAGCGTGCGCGAGGAAGTACGCGCCAATGTGATCGAGCGCGTGTGCCGACGCCAGCCCCTCGTGAACGGGATGGTCGGCTACGACGACACGGTCCTACCCGAGCTCGAGCGCGCGCTGGTGAGCGGACACGACCTCATCCTCCTCGGAGAGCGCGGCCAGGGCAAGACCCGCATCCTGCGCTCCCTCGTCGGCCTGCTCGACCCGCTCGTGCCCGCCGTCGAGGGATCGCCCCTCAACGAGGACCCCTTCGCGCCCGTCCTCGCGGCCACCAAGGCGCGCCTTGCCGAGCAGGGTGCCACGACGCCGATTCGCTGGATCGCCGCCGCCGAGCGCTACAGCGAGAAGCTCGCCACGCCGGACACCTCGATCGCGGATCTCATCGGCGAGGTCGACCCTATCAAGGTGGCCGAGGGCCGCACCCTGGAGGACCCCGAGGTCATCACCTTCGGGCTCGTGCCCCGCGCGAACCGAGGGTTCTTCGCTATCAACGAACTACCGGATCTTCCCGAGCGCATCCAGGTGGGGCTCCTCAACGCCCTCGAGGAACGAGACGTCCAGATCCGGGGCTTCGCGTTGCGCCTGCCCCTCGACGTCTACTTCCTCGCCTCGGCCAATCCCGAGGACTACACCGCACGAGGCCGACTGATCACGCCGCTCAAGGATCGCTTCGGCACGCAGCTGCGCACGCACTACCCCACCACCGTCGAGGACGAGGTCGCGATCATGCGCCAGGAGGCGGCCCTGCCCGACCCGGCCGTGGTCATCGACACCGTCATCGACGAGGTCGTCGCCCAGCTCGCCCACCTCGCACGACGCCACCCAGCGATCTCGCGCTACTCCGGCGTCTCGGTGCGCGGATCCATCGCTGCTCGGGAGGCCATCGCCGCTGCCGCGCTGCTGCGAGCGGTCCGCGCCGGCGAGGCGCGCCCCGTCGCGAGACTCTTCGACGCAGAGGCGGCGATCCCAGCCTTCGCCGGCAAGATCGAGCTCGATGCCCACGACACCACGGAGCGCGACGTCGTTGCAGGCCTGCTCTCCCAGGCGATCGTGCGCACCTTCACCGAGCACCTGGGTCACGTCGACGTCACCGGCGTGATCGAGGAGACCAACCAGCGCCCGATCACCATCGAGCTCGAGGCGCCGATCACCGCCTGGGATCAGCTCCTCGCCGAGCGTCCAGCGCTCGCCGCGGCGCTCGGAGACGCTGGTGCTGGGCACCCTGGCGTGCTGGCGGAGCTCTGCCTTGAGGGTCTGGTGGCCACGCGTCGCCTCGGGAGGCAGGTCCTCGGCGGCCGCCAGATCTACGGGAGGTGACCGATGCGCGCGTATCGCTACGGCGGGGTCGAGCCCTCGGCGCTGGATCCCTGCCCCGAAGAGCTGCTGCGATCCCTTGCCGATGATCTCGCCTACCACGGCGACATCGCGAACGCGCTGGCGGAGCTTCTTCAGCGCGGCCTCGGCGATGCACCAGGGATCGCGGAGTTGCTCGAGCGCCTTCGACGCCGTCGTGACGAGCTGCTGTCCCGCTATGACCCTCGGCAGACCCTCTCCCACCTGCGCAAGGAGCTCGACGAGATCGTGGCCAGCGAGCGCCGAGCTCGCGAGCGCGCCCGGTCCAACACCGACGATCCCACCCACACGCTGGCGCTCCTCGAGCTCGACGCGTTGCCGCACGACCTCGCAGAGCGCATCGGGGCGCTGGAGTCGTATTCCTTCCTCGACAGCAGCGCCAAGGAGCGCTTCGACGCCCTGCTCGAGCAGCTGCGCTCGTCGCTGCTAGCGCGCTCTTTCGACGAGCTCGCAGGGGCACTCGAGCAGGGAGGCGCCGGTGCCTACGCCTCGATGCTCGCCGAGCTCGCCGATTTGGTGGAGCGCTGGGCGCAGGGGGAGGACGTGAGCGCCGACGTCGACCGCTTCCGCGAGGCCCACCCGGGCATCATCGCCCCTGGCGAGTCCTTCGAGGACTTCCTTGCCCGTCTCAGCGCCGCCCGCCTCGACCTGGAACGCTTGCTTGCCTCGGTCGACGAGGAGACCCGTTGGGCCTTCGAGCGCCTCGCCGCTGCCATTGCCGGGGCTCCTGAGGTCCAAGCGGCCATGGAACGGCTCTCGCGGGCGCTCTCGCAGCTGGCTATGCCCCAGGTCTCACCGCTGGGGTTTCGGGGCACACAAGCGCTAAGCCTGGGGGATCTCTCCGGTGTGGTTGGGGAGCTGGGGCGCCTCGATGCGCTCGAGGAGGCGCTCCGCCAAGCGGCGAGCCCCGAGCGCCTGGGCGCCGTAGACCTCGAGGAGGTTCGCGACCTACTCGGCGACGACGCCGCCGAGGCCCTCGCCCGCCTTGCGCGCACCACCGAGGTGCTCGAGGCTGCCGGGCTCATCAACCGGGTTGGGGGACGCACGACGCTCTCGCCACGCGCCATCTGGCGGCTCGGGGACCTGCTGCTGCGGGAGCTGTTCGGCCCGAGTGCGCTCGGAGCCCTCGGTCAACACGTCGCACGGCGCCGAGGGCGCGGCCTGGAGGCCAACGGCGAGATACGTCCCTTTAGCTTCGGGGACCCGTTCCGCCTCGCGCTGCCCGAAACCCTACGCAACGCCACGCTGCGCTCGGGTCCGGGGATGCCCATTCGCCTCGCGGCCGATGACTTCGTCATCGAGGAGGTCGACGACCAGAACCGTCAGGGCACCGTGCTCGCCCTCGATCTCTCGTTGTCGATGCCCCTCAACGACACCTTCCTACCCGCCAAGCGGGTCGCCCTCGCGCTGGCGGCCCTGGTGCGCTCGCGCTTCCCCGCTGACGACTTCTCGGTGGTCGTCTTCTCCGAGACCGCACGAGAGGTGCCAATCGAGCGCTTGCCGGAGGCGCAGTGGGACTACGTCTACGGCACCAACATCGCCCACGCCATTGCGCTGGCCCGAGCCAGGCTACGCCGCGTGCGCGGGCGGCGACAGCTCCTCCTCGTGACGGATGGCGAGCCCACCGCCCACGTCGACGACCATGGGGAGGTCTTCTTCTCGTACCCGCCTACCCGTGAGACCGTGCGGCGCACGCTCGCCGAAGTGGTGCGCGCCACCAAAGAGCGCATCGAGATCAGCGTCTTCGTGCTCGCCCGCGACCACGGTCTGCGCCGCTTCGTCGAGCAGGTCGTCACGATCAACCACGGGCACGCCTACTACCCCGGTGACGGAGAGATCGGCCGCGTCCTGCTCAACGAGTTCCTCGGCTCGCGGCTCGGAGGAGCCGAGCGCTAGGTGTCTGCAAAGGCCCGCGCGAGCGTGCGACGCGCAAGCCGGGAGCGGCCACGCGAGCACGGCCGGTGGCGGCGGTCCGGCGAGTCGATGCGCTGCCAACCCCACGGCCCGTACCGCACTGCTCGCCCGCACCATGAGCACTGACGCGTAGGTCGCTGCCGCAATGCGCCGAAGAGGTCTTGCTAGGCTTAGTAGCGATGGGGACGCCGGTGAGCCTGCACGAGCTCGAGGAGTTCGTGCCCATGATGTGCAAAGCGCTCAACGACCCCAAACGCGTGCTCATCCTCATGCTGCTGGCCGAGTCGCCGCAGACGGTCAGCGAGCTCGTCGCGACGATCGGCGCCACCCAGGCCAACGTGTCGCAACACCTGGCCGTCCTCCGCGACCGCGGCATCATCGAAGCCCAGCGCGACGGCTCCAATGTCCGCTACCGCCTGCGTTACCCAGAGGTGGTCGAGGCACTGGGCATCCTGCGCAGCATCTTCCACGCTGAGCTTGAGCGCAAGGGCTCGGTGGTCCAGGCCGGCGAGGAACCGATGAGGTCAGCCCCCTCGCCGAGCGCGCTGCGCACCGCGTAGCTTCTCGCGCAGCGCTCGTGGCCGTAGGCTCCCCTCGACCGCACGTCACACAGCGGGAACGCTGCCAGCCCGCCAAGGCCCACGCTCGGCGACGAGCAGCCGCGTCGGCTAGCTCGATGCTGGCTCGGGCGCTGTCTCGGGGCCCGCAGCGCCCAGCTCGACGAGCGCCTCTGGCTCCTCCGCGTCCTCCAACTCGAGTACCTCGATGCCGCCGGCGGCCATAACGTCCTCGCGCGCCTCCCGGAGCGCCTCGATCCACGCCTCGGGCGCTCGGATCACCAGTCGCCTCACTGGCGCACGCAGCGAGCGCTGTGCCGACGTCTTGGCCCGGCGCACCTGAGCGAGCACCCAGCTCACGGCAGCTCGCAACTCGCCGGGGACCGCAGCAGTGCCCTCCCTGGTCGCCTCCCGATAACGGCGCAGCGCCTCGTCGGGCTGCGGCCAGGCCGTACGGTGCACCGAGCCAGTGCGGAACCACGACCACACCTCCTCGGTCACGAACGGCAAGAACGGAGCGAAGGCGCGTACGAACACGTCCACAGCGATCTCGAGCGCAGCGAGCGCCGAGCTTCGCTCAGGGGAGTCCTCCCCGTAGGCACGCACCTTCACGAGCTCCAGGTAGTCGTCACAGAACGACCAGAAGTGCTCCTCGATGACCGCCAGCGCGCTCGTATAGTCGTGGTCGACGAGGAAGGCCGTCGCCCGCGCCACCACCGCATCGAGCGCCGCGAGCTCTGCCGCGTCCAGGGCGACCCACCGCGGACTTGCCGTCGCACCCGCCGCCACCCGCTGGAGCGCGAAGCGGGACGCGTTGGCGATTTTGATCGCGAGGCGGCGCCCCACGCGCATCTGCGCCTCGTCCGCTGCGGTATCCACTCCGGGGCGCCCTCCGGCCGCCCAGTGCCGGATCGCATCGGCCCCGAAGCGCTCCACGAGCGGCATCGGGGTCACCACGTTGCCCTTGGACTTCGACATCTTCTTGCGGTCGGGATCAAGGACCCACCCGGAGATGAGGGCTCGTCGCCACGGCAGCTGCCCAAACGCCAGCTCCGCGCGCACCAGAGTATAAAAGAGCCAGGTACGGATGATCTCCTGGCCCTGTGGACGCAGCTCCATGGGATAGACGAGCCGGAAGAGCTCCTCATCCTCAAGCCACCCACCAGCGAGCTGGGGCGTAAGCGAGGAGGTCGCCCAGGTATCGAGGACGTCGGGATCGGCGACAAAACCACCCGGCACGCCGCGCTGGGACTCGGTAAAGCCACGCGGCGGCTCCGCCTGGGGATCGACCGGCAGGTCCTCGCGGGCGGGGAAGATTGGGTGGTCGTAGTCGACAGTCCCGTCCTCACGCACTGGGTACCACACCGGGATCGGGATCCCGAAGAAACGCTGTCGTGAGACGTTCCAATCCTGGTTGAGACCGCGGATCCAGTCCTCGAGGCGCACCCGCATGTGCGGAGGGAGCCACTCCAGCTCCGCGGCGCGCTCGAGCAGCCGCTCGCGCAGCGTGAGGAGCCGGATAAACCACTGGCGCGTCGCGAGCACCTCGAGGGGACGCTCACCCTTCTCGTAGTGCTTCACTACGTGTCGCACCCTGGACACGCCCCGCAGGAGCCCGGCCTCGGCGAGCGCCTCGGCGATCGCAACACGCGCCTCGGGCGAGCGCTTCGCGGCCAGGCGCTCGTACCACCTGACCGCCGCCTCAGGATCGCGCGAGCCGAAGCTCGCGAAGTCGACGCTGGGAATGAGGCGACCGCGGCGGTCGATGATCACGCGTAGCGGCAGCCCTGCCTCCCGCCACCAGGTGACGTCGGTGAGGTCTCCGAAGGTGCAGGCCATCGCGACCCCGGTCCCCTTCGCCGGGTCCGCAAGCGGATGGGCGATCACCGGTACCGGCACCGAGAACAGCGGGGTGAGCGCCGTTCGGCCCACCAGGCTACGGTAGCGCTCGTCCTCCGGATGCACGACGAGCGCGACGCAGGCGGGGATGAGTTCGGGGCGGGAACTCTCGATCTCAACCTCGCCGCCACCATCGAGCGCGAAGACGATCCGGTGGTAGCGGCCCTCGACCTCACGGTCCTCGAGCTCGGCCTGGGCCACGGCGGTCTGGAAGTCGACGTCCCAGAGCGTGGGTGCTTCGGCCTGGTAGGCAAGCCCCCGCTCAACGAGGTCGAGGAAGTCCGCCTGCGAGACGCGGCGGGCGCGATCGCCCACCGTAGTGTAGGCGAGGCTCCAGTCGACCGAGAGGCCGATGGTGCGCCACAGCTCCTCGAAGGCGCGCTCGTCCTCGGCGGTGAGCTGGGTGCACAGCTCAATGAAACGCTGGCGGGACACCGAGCGGACCGTTCCGTTCGGCCCGGGTGGCACTTCTGCCTCCCCGCCGTAGGGCAAGGAGGGATCGCAGCGCACCCCGAAGTAGTTCTGGACCCGACGCTCCGTAGGCACCCCGTTGTCGTCCCAGCCGATCGGGTAGAACACCTCCCGTCCTTGCATGCGCCAGAACCGCGCGATGATGTCGGCGTGGGTGTAGGAGAAGACGTGGCCGATGTGCAGAGTGCCCGACACCGTAGGCGGCGGGGTGTCGATCGCGTAGATCAGCGAGCGCGGCGCCGTGCGATCGAAGCGGTAGACGCCCTCGGCCTCCCAAGCCTCGCGCCACTTCGCCTCGAGCCCCTCGAGCGTGATCTTGTCGGGGATGCGCAACCCTGCCTCCTCGCGTGCCGTCGTGCGCTGCTCGCCGAGCAGACGCCGCAGCTCCCAGCTGCACCGCTGCGGCCGACGGCTGCCTCACCGATCGGGGCCTGCCGCACCGCGCACTCGTGCCCGATGGCCTCCCACCAGGGACCTCGCGGCCACGTGGCCGCCACCTACACTGAGGGAGCGATGCTCAGGCTCTACGACACTGCCCGCCGCGAGCGCACTCAGCTTACCGTCACCACACCGGGCCAGGTGACGATGTACGTCTGCGGCCCCACCGTCTACGATGACCCCCACCTCGGCCATGGCCGCATGGCCGTGGTCTTCGACGTGCTCCGGCGGACCCTTGAACGCCGCATCGGCTCGGTGCGCTTCGTCTCGAACATCACCGACGTCGACGACAAGATCGTCGATCGAGCCCGCCGCTCCGGTATCGCCCCACCCGAGCTCGCAGCCCGCTTCGAGGCACGGTGGTGGCAGGCAATGGACAAGCTCGCGATTGCGCGCCCCAGCGCGGCACCCCGCGCGAGCGAGTGGATCCCGGCCATGGTGGCACTCACGCAACGCCTGCTCGAGGCGGGCCACGCCTACGAGACGCCGACCGGGGTCTACCTTGCCGTCGAGCACGTACCGGACTACGGCCTACTCAAGCACCAATCGCTCGCTGAGCTCCAGGCCGGGGCGCGCGTCGAGCCCGATGAGACCAAGCGCTCGCCGCTCGACTTTGCGCTCTGGAAGCGCTTGGAGCGCGAGGCGTACGGCTACGACACGCCGCTCGGTTGGGGCAGACCCGGTTGGCACACCGAGTGCGTGGTGATGTCGACGCACCTGCTCGGCGAGCGCTTCGATCTGCACGGTGGCGGCCTGGATCTCGCCTTTCCCCACCACGAGAACGAGCGAGCCCAGGCCACGCTCCTTGGTATGCCCTTCGCGCAGCATTGGATCCACAACGGCTTCGTGGAGCTCGAGGGCGAGAAGATGTCGAAGTCGCTCGGCAACACGTTGGACCTGCTGGGCGCGATCGAACGCTTCGGGGGTCGTACCGTGCGGCTCGCCTACCTGCGCGCCCATTACCGCAGCCCCGTCGAGCTGGGCACCGAGGCGTTCGTGCAAGCCAACAGCCAACTCGCACGCCTCGATGAGGTGGCGCGCGACGGCAACGCCAACGAGGCAGATGCGGCCGACCTCGAGGCCTTCTGGACCGCGCTCGACGATGACCTGGACACCCCGGTCGCGCTCGCCGAGCTTGCCGATACTGCCCGGGCCGCGCGTAGCGCGTCCCAGGCAGGCGAGCGAGCCCTCGCTGCCCGGCGGCGGGCAGCCGTCGCTCGCATGCTTGCCGAGCTCGGCCTCGCCCCCGAGACGCGCTCGGAGGCACCTCCGGAGGTGCACGAGCTGCTCGCTAGGCGTGAGGAAGCTAAGCGCGCGGGCGACTACGCGCTTGCGGACGAGCTACGCGCCTACATCAGCACGCTCGGCTGGCAGGTACGCGACACCCGAGAGGGGCCGCAGCTCGTCCCGAGCACCGGGCCCCGGTAGGGGGCTGCGACCGTGACACGACCTCTTGCGTGCTGGGCGCGCGAGGTGTAAGGTTACTCATCGGTAACTCTTGCCGCGCCAGAGGAGGTCGCCGTGGAGCCGTTTTCCCTCTCCCTCACCGAGGAACAGCGCGAACTGCGCGACTGGGCGCACACCTTCGCCGCCGAGACGATCCGCCCCGCAGCCCACGAATGGGACGAGCGCGAGGAGACGCCCTGGCCCATCATCGAGGAGGCGGCGCGGATCGGGCTCTACTCCTACGACTTCATGCTCAACGCCTTCGCCGACAAGACCGGCCTGACAATGCCACTCGTCCTCGAGGAGCTGTGCTGGGGCGACGCGGGCATCACCCTGGCCATCTTCGGATCGTCGCTCGCGGTCTCCGGCATCGTGGCCAACGGCACGCCCGAGCAGATCAACGAGTGGGTCCCCCAGTGCTTCGGCACGCCGGACAAGCCCAACCTCGCCGCCTTCTGCGTCAGCGAGCCGGACGCAGGCAGCGACGTGTCCTCGCTGCGCACTCGCGCCGTCTACGACGAGGCGACCGACACCTGGACACTGAACGGTACGAAGACCTGGATCACCAACGGTGGGATCGCTGACATCCACGTCGTCGTCGCCAGCGTCGACCCCTCCCTCGGGGCTCGAGGCCAGGCCAGCTTCATCGTGCCACCCGGCACTCCCGGGCTGCGCATGGGCCAGAAGTTCAAGAAGATGGGCATCCGCGCCTCCCACACTGCCGAGGTGGTACTTGAGGACGTGAAGGTCCCCGGCTCGCTGCTGCTCGGGGGCAAGGAACGCCTCGATGAGCGTCTCGCTCGTGCACGTGAGGGCAAGCGCGCCCAGTCGCAGGCAGCGATGGCCACCTTCGAGGCCTCTCGGCCACTCGTCGGGGCACAAGCGGTCGGCATCGCCCGGGCCGCCTACGAGTGGGCGCTCGACTACGCCAAGCAACGCGTACAGTTCGGCCGGCCCATCATCCAGAACCAGTCGATTGCCTTCAAGCTCGCCGACATGGCGCTGGCTATCGACACCGCGCGCCTGCTCGTGCACCGAGCCGCCTGGATGGCAGCCCAAGGCATGCGGTTCGAGCACGGCGAAGGCTCGATGGCCAAGCTCCATGCCGGCGAGGTTGCTGTCCGTGTCACTGAGGAGGCGATCCAGATCCTGGGCGGCTACGGCTACGTCAGGGAGAACCCCGTAGAGCGCTGGCACCGCGACTCGAAGATCTACACCATCTTCGAGGGCACGAGCGAGATCCAGCGGCTCATCATCGCCCGAGCGATCTCAGGGATGCGCATCGCCTAGCGAGAACTGTGCTATCTGAGCGCGCGCACAACCGGAGCCGCCACGTTGCTATTCAGCCACAGCGATTCCTGACTGCTGCAGCCGCAGGGGTGTCGCAAGCTCCCATAGCCCGAGCGCTCTGCGCTGAATCGCGGTCGGTTCACGAAGACGCTCGAAGGTCACGTCGCCGCCAAGGAGGGGGCGGCCCTTGGCTGCGTCCCCGGATGTGGTATTTTGACTACAGCACCATCCACCCCAGACCCGTATGCGCCTGCAACTTCGGGACGGCAGGTTCCGCACCATCGTCGCCGCTGACCTCCCCACCATCTGCTTGCCACGAGGCAATCATCGGACACACGGCCACACCGCCCTAATACAAGACACGTAGATAGTTGCCAACTTGAGTCGAGGACCCCAAAAATGTGTAGCGGCCCACCGTTTTTTCGTTCGGAGAGTGGCTCTGGCACACAGCGGGAAGATTAAGATTAGTTTTCTGCTCCTTCCTCCCCCGTGACACCGGGCAGCTTAAGACAGTGACGTAGCCGCCGCCCGTCTGGATTTTCTTCGCCGCAATCCCGACGGAGCCGGGCAGCGGGTAGTGTGTCACTTGCGAACGAGACGCTGCCCTGGTGGATTATGACGAATGGAAGATTAGAACGAGGGGTCGGCTGGTAAGTAATAGTCTTCGAATATAGACATCGAACCGATCTTCCTGTCGTAGACGAACACCAGCATCCTGTCCTAGGTTCCATCGTTGGTGGGTATTACGACTCCGAAACGGTCCAACACCCACTCGCGATTGTGATTTATCTGACTAGATATCCTGCTCTTCAGGAATACGTGATCACTCTTAACGCCGAACAAGTCCAAGCTGCTTAGTACTGGCTGTGCATCAATAAGGTCGGTATCAATATCAACCGCTCATGTGTACTTGATACAAACCCGTGGCACCTTCTGGAACGCTTGTACCATGAACGGCGGAACCTGTTAGGTTGATGGCACGACGCAGCTTCAACACGAGCATCTCACCTTGAGCAAGAACAGTTTCGCGAAGCTCCGGCTCCGCGAAAGCGTCCATCTCAATCTCTAACATCATGGCACCTGTAACAGGCTGCCGACATCGTGTACACACGGCCACCGATCCTGCCCGACCGGGTCCTAGCCAGAGCGCACCAGGCAACTTCCGGAAGGTCATGTCGTGTCCGCAAGAGGCATCGTGAGTGAACGTGATACCTATCATCAGAAAGTGCTTGTTTTGAGCGCCCCATCGCAGGCCGTAGCGCTACGAGACCGCGAGCAGACTCGGTGTATTACGCCAGACGTACTCGACGGTGACGTCCGGCATAGTGCGACCGCAATACCGCTTCGGTCGTAGAAGCTTGGGCGAGGAAGGCTTGACGTCATCCAGCTGCTGCTTGATGTTGTCGAGCGCCTGCCGCTCGTCCGCTGGCGTGAGCTTCGGTCGGACACCAGCGCTCAGAATGTGCTCCAGGTGCAGCTGGGTAACGTCGTGGCTTACTGCCTGAGGATCACGGCTGACCTCGACGCCGAGCTCCAGACGGGGGATGGCCAAGAGATCCCACAAGCTCCTGGGTGCGACAGGCGCTGCTGGGTAACCCCGGGTCGGGTCTCGCCGATCGCCTCGACGAGCCCTTGATGGGTATCGGCATGACGAGCACCACCCCGTGGAGCC